>Ga0268263_1000121_pt1 | contig 193450 bp, 206 predicted proteins | sample Biomet5_FD_190358 | JGI IMG/M metagenome (GOLD analysis project Ga0268263, IMG submission 190358) | Microbial communities from bioreactor (seeded with sewage sludge) at LBNL, California, USA - Biofuel metagenome 5 (SPAdes) (version 4) | ecosystem: Engineered > Bioreactor > Anaerobic >... | reverse complement strand
CGTCCAGCCCGATGATCGCGTTCATCGGCGTGCGTATCTCGTGGCTCATCCGCGACAAAAACTCCGTCTTCGCCACGCTCGCCTGCTCCGCCGCCGCCAACGCCGCCGCCATCTTCTCCCGGTTCTCCCGCTCCTGCTCAAAGATCTCGGTCACATCGTTCTGCGCGAAAATGATGATGTCCCGGTCATCGTCCAGGTAGAACATGTCGCATTTCATGCGCGTCTGCGGCTCCTCGTGAGAGCTGCCGGACGGTTTTCCGGTGTAATAGACGGAATAGATCTCGCTGCTCTCGAGCTGGGAGATCACGCTGCTCATCCTGAATTTGACGAGCAGCTCGTCGTATTCCTCCGGTGCGGCGTACAGTCTGATGGCGCTGTCTATGGTTTCGGCGTAATCCGACGCGCTGAAGGATATGCCGGAGTCGTCGAAAGACTTGAGGTACATCTTGCCGGACTGCACGTCGTAGTACGAGACGGTCTTATAATTTTTGTTGATGATACGGCTCGTCAGCTTGCGGTATATGATGCGGTCGTTTATATCCGTCGTATAGAAGAAAGCGAGCAGGTCGCCCGTCTCCGGGTCGGGCAATATGGCTATGCGGGTGGAGAGCCAGATCAGGCCGCGCCCGGTATATCTGCGGTACTCGATAGTCAGCTCCTGCTCTCCGGCCTCGTACTGCCGGAGCATGCCCGCGTGACTGCAGGCGCGCACGAATCGGCAGCGCTGCTCCTTGTCGGGGATCTGCTCCGCGGCCGCGAGCAGCACGCTCAGCGTCTCCGGCTTCTGCCGCGCGATATCCGGCTCGTACTCCAGAGCCTCATCGTAGATGGTGCTGCTGCACACGTCGGCATAGCTGAGGTTGGCGTCGTTGTTGAGCTCGACGTTGTAGTCCTTTGAGAGGTTGAAGCAGGAGGCCGCGAGCACGCCGCTGCGTATCGACTTCATGCTGAGTCGCTCGTCGTTGAACAGTTTCTCCGCCGTCTTGTACCGGTCCACGTTCGTCGCGGTGCCGATGGCGCGTTCGGGGCGGCCGTCAGGCCCGATGAAGTTTATCAGGTGCACCCGGTACCAGACGTATTTCTCCTCGTATTTTACGCGCACCGTGCACTCCGACTCCTCGGCCCCGTCGTCTATCTGGCGCACCATGGCGCGGTAGCTTTCGGCGTCGGCGTCGCTGAGATGCGCGTATTTTATAAACGATTCGGGGAAGCCGTCCATGGCGCGCGGCAGATTTTTCAGCGTATCGGGCAGCACGACGGTCTCGTAGCGCCCCCTGGCCGGGTAATATATGAAATGGAGCATGTCGGAATGGCGCAGTATGTCGCTGATCAAGAGATCGCTCTCCCGCAGCTTGTCCTGTGTCATGATCAGCTCGTTTATGTCGTAAAACGAGGCGAAGAACCGCTCCGTCCCGCCGCCGACAGGCATATGGTTGGCCTTTAGGACTATCCAGAGGTAGTTCCCGTCATCGGATTGCACCCTGAAACGGTATTGGAACGGCCTTTTTTCGTGGATGGAGCCCGCGACCTCATTCAGAAGGCCGGGGACGTCGTCCCGGTGGATGGCATTGAGGGTGTTGTCGCCGCCGAATTTGCTGCGCGCGTCCCTCGTCGTCCCGAGCATCTGGTAATAGCCATCGTTTATATATACACTTTTGACCGTGCCATTCGTGACGTCGAAGACGCCTGCGCCCGAGGGCAGCAGCTGCAGGAGTTCTTTGCGTATTTCATCAGACTCGACTTCCATATGTCGTTCCCCCGTTCGCGCCGGCAAGCCGGCCGCCGTATTTGTAGTGCCATATCGCCGAGAAAGCGCGCCGCGGCACGTCGGAGTGAGAGCCGTCCTCAAAGGGCGCGGCGGCCCTGCGCAAATGCCGTATGCGATAGACGACCATATATATACAAATAATAACACAAAACAGTTTAAATATAAATATTTAAATGGCGCATATCAAAATAATATGACATGCACAAAGATCGCCCTTCAAAGTGATCGCGCTTTTTCACGGGCGAGGCCGTGCGTCCGTGTGCGATGTGCGTATCTGCGGCTTTTCGCGCGAAAAAGCCAAAAACACACCGGAGGCGGGCAAAGGGTGGCCGCTTCCGGTGTGTCGCGTCATTCCGGCTGTGAGGAGAGGAACGTGAGCACGTCCCTTTCGTCGGGTATGCTCGGCGCGCCGCCGTATTTTTCGCTGGAGAGAGCGGCAGCCGCGCCTGCGAAACGCACAGCCTCGCGCAGTTCGCGCCCGCCGAGTTCGCGCAGAGCCTTTCCAGAGCGGATGATCCTGCATAGCGCCGCGCCGCCGAAAATGTCACCCGCGCCCGTGGTGTCGACCGTGTGCTCCACGCGGAAGGCGGAGTAGTCACCCTCGGTCCCGGCCGCGCAGAAGAAGCCGCCCCGTTCCCCGTCCGTCGCCAGCACAAGGGAGGAGCCGTTCCTTACGAGCTGCCTTGCGGCGCTGCGGAAGTCCACGCCGAGCGCAAACTCCAGCTCGTCCGCTCCGGCCTTTATGAAATCAGCCGCCCCAAAGCCCCATATCATCCGGCGGCGGGCCTCATCCTCGCTGTCCCAGAGCGCCGCGCGGTAATTGGGGTCGAACGAGACAAGTACGCCGGAGCTTTTCGCCAGCGAGACGGCGGCCATGGTGGCGGAGCGCGCGGGCTCGCTCGTCAGCGAGAGCGTGCCGAAATGCAGGTACTTCGCGCCGCGTATCGCCTCACAGGGCAGCTTCGCGAGATCTATCATCGTGTCTGCGCCCGGTTTTCGCGCAAAGGAGAACTCGCGTTCGCCGCGGCTGCCCAGCGTCACGAAAGCCATGGTGGTGAAGGCCGCGCCCGTGACGGAGACGAAAGAGCCGTCCACCCCGTACTTTTCCAGCGCGGAGACGAGCATCCTCCCCAGCGCGTCGTCGCCGACGCAGCCTATCATGGCCGTGCCGCACCCGTACCGTGAGAGCGCCGCAAGAAAATTAAGGGGCGCGCCGCCGGGGTTGGCCTCGAAAACGGGGCTTCCCTCCGGCGACACGCCCTTTTCCACCATGTCGGCCAGCAGTTCGCCTACAGCGACGACGTCTTTCACGCAAAGGCCCCCTTGACAACGCATTTTCATAAAAATGGTATCACAGGGGAGCCGCGCTGTCAAGCTGATCGGGGGACGGCCTCACTTCACGGCGCCTATATATGCGCGGATCGCGGCGGTGACGTCGTCCACCTCCTGCCGGAAAGCCCTGGCTGGGATGCGCTGGGCCCCCTGGCCGAGGACTATGAGCTGCTCCAGCCCGTCGGAGGTGGCGACGCGCACCCTTTTGTGACGTCCCAGCTCGTGCGTGACCTTCTCGATGTACATGTCGGCCGTCTCCGCTTCCTTTGTGTAGACGACGTGGATGTTGTGCACAAGCTCTACGCTGCCGGGGCTGTCCTTCACGCGGTAGGCGTCGAACACGAGGATGAGCTCGCACCCGCGCACGCCTTTGTAGTTGCACAGGATGTTGATGAGCTCCCCGCGCGCCGCGTCGAGGCTCTCCCGCGCCAGCGCGTTCAGGTCGTCCCACGAGAAGATGATGTTGTACCCGTCCACCAGCAGATATTCCTTTTCCTCCGGAACCGGCGCGCCGGGAGCGGCCGTTTTCGGCACGGGGCCGAGCGCGGCGTACAGATCGCGCCTCACCGGGCCGTAGGTCCGCTCGAAGATGCGCAGCAGCTCCTCATCCTCCGCGAGCGTGCCGAAATAGGCGGCGGTACTGGCGGCAAGGCGGGCGGGGGACATCTCCGTCTGGCGTTTTCTGTCCTTCATGGCCGGGATGTGCATGTATTTGTACACCTCGTCCCACCGCACGGCGTAGCCCGCCCCGTGCAGGCAGAAGACGGAATCCGCCGTGTTCGCCGTGTCCGCGTCGCAGTCGTAGCCAAGGGCGGATACGACCTCCCCGGAGCTGCGGCAGGGCAGGTACCCGCAGAGGGAATAGGAGAGCTTTCCGCGCCCGTGCGTATAGGCCGAGACCTCGGTCTGATAGTCCTGCAGGGAGGAGACCGGCGCCCGCCCGCGCAGCAGGGAGACCTCTCCCGTGCTCTCCGGCGCGCCGAGTTCGCCGCCCATGCGCTGTATGTCGTTCATCGCACGGCCGAGGTTCTCCGTCGGCAGCGAGAGCGTGAGGTCGTACCACGGCTCCAGCAGGACGCAGCCGGCTTCCCGCAGCCCCTGTCTGACGGCGCGGTACGTCGCCTCGCGGAAATCCCCGCCCTCCGTGTGCTTCGTGTGCGCGCGCCCGGAGACGAGCGTTATCTTCATGTCGGTTATCGGCGAGCCCGTCAGCGTGCCGACGTGCGTCTTTTCCGCAAGGTGGGTGAGGATGAGCCGCTGCCAGCTCCGGTCGAGGTCGTCCTCGCGGCAGGCCGTGTCGAAAACAAGGCCGCTGCCGGGCTCGCCGGGTTCCAGCAGCAGGTGCACCTCCGCGTAGTGGCGCAGCGGCTCGTAATGGCCCACGCCCTCCGCGGCGCGCGCTATTGTCTCCCGGTAGAGGATGCCGCCGTGCCCGAACTCCGCGTCGAAGCCGAAGCGCTCTTTTATAAGACTTCTGATGATCTCGAGCTGCACCTGCCCCATGATCTGGAGGTGTATCTCGGAGAGCCGCTCGCTGTATTCCGCGCGTATCTCCGGGATCTCCTCCTCCAATTTGTGCAGGCAGGAAAGGGCGGTGTGGACGTCCACCTCGGGCGGCAGCAGCAGGCGGTAGCGAAGGACGGGCTCCAGCACGGGTGAGACGGCGTCATCCTCGGCGCCCAGCCCCTCGCCGTCGTATGTCGCGGTAAGGCCCGCCGCGGCGCACACCATGCCGGGAAGGGCCTCGTCCACGGCCCGGTATTTCGCGCCGGAGTATATTCGCAGCTGGCTGACTTTTTCGCACCATTCGCGCCCGGACGCCGAAACGCCGGACACCGCGTCTCTGACGGCGAGCCTGCCTCCGGTGATGACCATGTGCGTCAGCCGCCCGGCGCCCGCGTCCTGGGTTATTTTAAAGACTTTCGCGGCGAAAGCGTCGTGGCGCTCCGGCTCCCGCGTGAAGCGGCACAGCCCGTGCAGCAGCTCGTCCACGCCCTGCGTCTTCAGCGCGGAGCCGAAAAAGCAGGGGAACACCCGCCTGCGCGCGACGGCCGTCCCGATGTCGCCGTCGGAGAGGGAGCCGTCCTCAAGGTAGCGCTCGGCCAGCGCGTCGTCGCATAGGGCCAGTTCCTCAAAGAGCGCGCCGTCCTCCGCCCCGAAGTCCGCGCACCCGCCGGAGAGGCGGGCCTTCAGTTCCCGCAACAGGGCGGGCTTTTCCGCGCCGGGCAGGTCCATCTTGTTGACGAAAATAAAAGTCGGCACGCGGTAGCGGCGCAGGAGGTTCCACAGCGTATCCGTATGGCTCTGCACGCCGTCCGTGCCGCTGACGACGAGAATGGCATAATCCAGCGCCCAGAGCGTGCGCTCCGCCTCGGCGGAGAGGTCGGCGTGGCCGGGCGTGTCGAGCAGCGTCAGCTCCGCCTCGGGCAGGGAGAGCACGGCGTCCTTGGCGAAGATGGTTATGCCGCGCTCGCGCTCCAGCGCGTTGTTGTCGAGGAAGGCGTCGCCGTGGTCCACCCGTCCGAGGGTGCGCAGCGCGCCGGCCCGGTAGAGCATCGCCTCCGAAAGCGTCGTCTTGCCGCTGTCCACGTGCGCGAGTATACCGACGACGAGCCGTTTCACAGCGCCGCCCCCTTTCGGTGATATGTATACATAATATCGCAAAAAACTCTCCGGCACAAGATTTAAGCGTTGCGGCGGGGAGCGGGACATGATAAAATATATCGGTATGATAACGAGGGGAGGCACCTCTTTGCTGCTGTCGGCTGAACACATATCGAAAAATTACGGAACAAAACAGCTCCTGGACGACGCCACGCTGTATCTGCCGGAGAGACGCAAGATGGGCATCATCGGCGTCAACGGCACGGGGAAGTCCACGCTGCTCAAAATACTTGCGGGCGCGGAGCAGCCTGATGCGGGCTCCGTCACCTGTCAGCGCGGCATAAGGATAGCGTATTTGCCGCAGGAGCCCGCCGTGGACGACTCCCGCACCGTTTTGGAGGAGACGCTCGCCTCCCTGCCGGAGGACGCGCGCGAAGCCGGCGGTTACGAGGCAAAGGCCATGCTCACGAAGCTCGGCATCACTGAGCACGGCGCGAGGATGGGCGAGCTCTCCGGCGGGCAGCGCAAGCGCGTGGCTCTCGCCGCGGTGCTCAGCCGTCCGGCGGACGTGCTCATATTGGATGAGCCGACCAACCACCTCGACAGCGACATGGTGCTCTGGCTGGAGGAGAGGCTGAAAAAATTCACCGGCGGGATCATCATGGTGACGCACGACCGCTACTTTCTTGAGCGGGTGGCGAACGGCATAACGGAGCTTTCGCGCGGAAAGCTCTACTTTTACGAGGCCAACTATTCAAAATACCTCGAGCTGCGGGCGCAGCGGTACGACATGGCCGTGGCCAGCGAGCGGAAGCGTCAGGCGCTCCTGAAAAAGGAATACGAGTGGATCAGCCGGGGCGCGAAGGCCCGCAGCACCAAGGCCCGCGGCAGGATCGACCGCTACAACGAGCTTTTGGAGCGCGAGGCTCCGGAGGCGGACGAGACGGTGCAGATGGCGGCGGCCGCGAGCCGGATGGGGAAGAAGCTGATAGAGCTGCGCTCCGTGACCAAGGCGCTCGGCGGGCGCGTGGTGATAGACGATTTCTCCTACAACATCAAAAAAGACGACCGCATAGGCATAGTGGGAAAGAACGGCGCGGGGAAGACGACGCTGCTGAACCTCATGGCGGGCCGGCTCGCGCCGGACAGCGGCAGCGTAGAGACCGGCTCCACCGTGAAGATAGGCTACTTTATGCAGGAGAGCCGCGAGCTGCCGTCGGACAGGGCCGTTTACGACTACATCTGCGAGATCGCGCGCGAGGTGAAGACCGATGAGGGCACGTTCTCCGCGGCGCAGATGCTGGAACGCTTCCTTTTCGGGCCGGAGCAGCAGTATTCCCCCATCGGGAAGCTCTCTGGCGGCGAAAAGAGGCGGCTCTACCTGCTCGCCGTGCTGATAGAGGCGCCGAACATCCTGCTGCTGGACGAGCCGACCAACGACCTCGACATCGACACGCTGACCGTGCTGGAGGATTACCTCGACTCCTTCCCCGGGGCCGTCGTCGCCGTCTCGCATGACCGGTATTTCCTCGACAAGACGGCGGAGGACATCTTTGAGGTGGGCGACGGGGGCCGGATAAGCTGCTATACGGGCAATTTCTCCGACTATCTGGAGAAACGCCCGCCGCAGGAGAGGGAGCGCCCCGCCCAGACCGAAAAATCGCAGGCTCCGCGGCCGCAGAGTGCGCGCAAGCTGAAACTGAGCTATAAGGAGCAGCGGGAGCTCGAGACAATAGACTCCGACATAGCCGCGCTGGAGGCGGAGACAGCGGCGGAAAAGGCCGCGCTTGCGGCTGATGCCAGCGACTACGTGAAGCTTATGGAGCACAGCGAAAAAATTAAGGCGCTGGAGGCGGCCCTCGACGAAAAGACGGAGCGGTGGATATACCTGAACGAGCTCGTCGAAAAGATAGCCGCCCAGGACTGACGTATAATAAAAAAGGCTCCTTTGCCGTTGAGCGGCGGAGGAGCCTTTTTGGCTGTTTTTATGCCGGCGCGGTCTCGCGCGACGTGACGGCGTCTATCGCCAGCGCCACGGAGAGAGAAAGCAGCTCGTTTTTCGGGTCGAAAATGTCCAGCGTGTAGCAGTCACCCCAGGTCAGCCACTCCTTGCGCACGGTGAACACCGGCACGGTGCCGTGGACGACGTCGTAGTCGTGCTCCCAGAAGTCGCCGGTCACGCTCCAACCCGGGCCGGGTATCGCGTACCGGGGCCTGAAAAAGGAAAGCTCGCGTACCACCTCGGCGGCCATGGTTCCGTCTATGAATATCTGGTAGCGGGGCAGCCAGCTCATCAGCTTCTGCTGGATGAACGCGAGCTCGCGCTCCGCCATGTCGCGGATATGCAGCTTCCGGCCCCAGGTGAATATCTCGCCCTCCACCGTATAGCACGGCTCGCTGCGCCCGTCGCAGACGGAGAACCGGTCGCGCCAGGAGAACACCTTTTGTTTTATGTAAAGCTTCATTTTCGCCTCTCACACCTTTTTCTATATTCTATCATCAGGGGAAAATATGCGCAACGAAAAAAGGCCGCAAACTTCTGCGGCCTTTTTGTATGTTTTGCTCTGTATCTATTCGCGGCCGAGAGCCCGCATCTGCGAGAGCACGGCCTGTGTCTTGGCTCCGCGGTCGGGCGCCGCCAGCTCGTGCACGAGGTAGTCCGGCTGCACGAGGTCGATTATCTCGCCGACGCGCGGGGAGGTGTAGGGCAGGTGCCGGTCTATTTTCAGTATCCAGGCGTAGCTCTGCGCGAAGCACTTGTAAAGATCCTTTTCCGGGACGATGTGCTGTGCGAACATCTCGCGCACGGTGTCGCCCGTCACGCTCTGGTGCAGGTGCATGCCGCGGATATATTTGGCGAGGCTCCCGTGGCGGCGCACGGTGTCCAGCACGTAATCTATGGCCTCGTCCTCGTTCCTGAGCTCAAGGTTCGTGCTCATCAGGTGACCGGTGTCGAGCAGAAGACCCTTGTTTTCATAGTCGAGCTTTGAGAGCATGCGCTCCGTCTCGCGCGGGTCGGTGTACGTCATGCCGGGCGTGAACAGGTTTTCGAGCAGGAGTTTAAAGTGGTAGTCCCGCCCTTTCATCACGAAATTCAGCAGTTCGGCGGTGGCGTCGATGACCTCGTTGTTCGTGTGCTCCCATTTGTAATCGAATATCTCCTCGTTTGAGACGTCCGACACGTGGAACACGGCGTATTTTACGCCCATGCCCTCGGCGTAGTCCATGTCGGCGCGCACCATGGCGGCGTACTCGTCCGGCGTCTTGCAGAGGTAGTAGCCCTCCCACACCTCGCGCGTGCCGAAGTGCTTTTTAAGGTACGTCTCGTTCCCGTGCCAGAAGTCCACCCAGTTGGGGTAGAACATCAGGTGGCAGCCGAGCGTCATCTCCGGTTTTATTATGCCAGTGGTGTCCGGCTGGCAGCGTATGACCTCGGCCCCGTCGCAGCGGCAGCCGCGTATGAAATCCCACATGTCCTCGCTGTCACGGTACTCCTTCAGCCAGTCGTCGTTGGCGACTATGTTGACTATATGGTACATAAGCGCGCTCCTCACAGTTTTACTGATTAAACTATAGGGCCGCGGAGGGGTTCTTGTCAAGGCTCGCGCCCAAAGAAAACAAAAAGCGCAGGCGGCGTTTGCCGCACTGCGCTCAAAAAACAGGGCCGCGTCCCCGCGTCAGATGACGCCGTATTCCTTAAGCAGCTTCTCGGCGTCCGTGCCCGCGATCTTTTTCAGCGCCTCTTTCAGCGCCACGCGTTCCGTGAAGCCGAGGCTGATGTCCGTCAGCTTTTTGCCGTCGCGCAGCTGCACGGTGGCGTTGAGCAGGTCGCGCACGTCGTACACGCTGCCCCAGACCTCCGGCACGCCGCGGTCGATGTTCAGCAGGGTGTAGACGGCCTCCATGCCCGTGCGGATGGAGTATTCGGTGGTGAAGATGGTGTCGCGTTTCGTTTCGGCGAACTGGCCGAGGAACGCGAAGTTGACGGCGCCGTCGGGCACCACGTCGGGCCTGTCGCCGAAGGCGCGCGGCATGAAGAATGCGGTGATGTAGGGCATCATGCAGGGCACGGTGTTGGCGGAGCGTTCCGCCATGTCGCTGATCTCGCTCTCCGGCACGCCCATGTGGTAGAGCCACTCCATGCATATCTCCTTGCCGGTGCAGTCGCGCATGGGCTTTTTGACGAAGTCGCCGGGCTTGTCGGAGAACAGCGCGTACACCCAGCAGACCACCTGCCCCTGCGGCTGGTCGCGGAACTGCGGCTGACGGTTGACCGTCCAGCTCAGCAGCCAGGAGGAATCCTTCGCGGTGACTATGCCGCCGGTGACGACCTTGCCCGAGAGCGGGTCGCGTTTGCATATCTTTTCGATGTACTGGGGGATGCGCTCGTCCAAGGTCGTGACTGTGGCGCTCATCCAGTTGGACTGCTCCGGATCGCTGCAGAACTTGTCCGGATGGCCGAAGGCGGGGTCCTGCGACGCTATCTTGCGCCACATGTCCCAGCCGCCGCCCTCGCGTATCATCCGGTTGAACGCGGCGGGGCTGTTCTGGCTGCCGATGGAGGAGTTTTCCACGCATCCGCCGTTCGTGATGAACACGAGGTCGTCCTCCGTAAGGTCGATGGCCTCGTCCTTGCCGTCGCGCATGACGTCTATGCGGCGGGCCAGCTTTTTGCCGTCGTGGTGATCGAACTCCACGTTGACGACCTTGACGCCGTAATGGAACTGCACGCCGAAGCTCTCAAGGTACTTGACCATCGGCAGGATCATGGATTCATACTGGTTGTATTTCGTGAAGCGCAGCGCCCTGAAGTCGGGCAGCCCGCCGATGTGGTGGATGAAGCGCTGGATGTAGAGCTTCATCTCAAGCGCGCTGTGCCAATTTTCAAAGGCAAACATGGTGCGCCAGTAGAGCCAGAAGTTGGAGCCGAGCACCTCGTCGTCGAACACGTCGGTGATGCACTTGTCCTGCAGTTCCTCGTTCGGAGTGAAGAACAGCTTCATGATCTCCATCGCGCCCTTGTCGGAGATGTCAAATTTACCGTCGGTGTGGGCGTCCTCGCCGCGGTTCACGGTGGCGCGGCAGAGGGAGTAGTTGGGGTCGGCCTTGTTGAGCCAGTAGTATTCGTCGAGGACGCTGACGCCCTCCGTCTCTATGGAGGGGATGGAGCGGAACAGGTCCCACATGCATTCGAAGTGGTTGTCCATCTCGCGCCCGCCGCGCATGACGTAGCCGACGTTCTCGTACCTGAGGCCATCGCAGGCGCCGCCGGGGATGGGGTCCTTCTCCAGGACGTGCACGCGCTCGCCCTTCATCTGTCCGTCGCGCACCAGGAAGCACGCCGCGGAGAGCGCCGCCAGCCCGCTGCCGATAATGTACGCCGATTTGTGGTCCACGCCCACCGGCTTCAAGGGGCGTGCGAAAGCTTCATAATTTCCGCTGGAATAGTACATGACACAGCCTCCCGTTAAGATATTTTCCGTTTACGGCCCTATCTTATCCCTGGGGGCGCGCCTTGACAATGAACAGAAAAGCCGCCGTGGGCAAAATCCGGACACGGCGGTTTCGAGTGTACAAATTTTAATCAGTCGGCGTGGTTTGTAAGGGCGGGGTCGGTGCGGCGGCTCTCCAGCGCGGCGGGTATGCTGCCGTGGATGAGCGCGTCCAGCTTGTCCACTATCCCGCGCGGGTCCTGTTTCATGCCGCCCTTTATCCAGTCCAGCATCAGCCCGACGAAGCCGTACTTGTAAAAGTCCGCGATGAACTTTTTGTCCTCGTCGCGCACGCTCATGCCGGCGGCCTGTTCCTCCACCACGCCGAGCAGCAGCCCGTATGTGAGCCGGTAGAGGTAGTTTTCCACCTGCTCGCGGCTGACGGAGCGGTAGACGTTCATGATGAAGGGTTCGTTCTCCCGCACGGCCGCGAAGATCTGCAGGAAGCCCTGCCGCCACGTGTCGTACGTTTTCTTGCCCTCGAGCGCGCGGGCCGCGTCCTCCTCGCACGACCACTCCACCAGGGCGGAGATGTCCTTGAAATGGTAGTAGAAAGTCATGCGGCTGATGCCGCAGTCCTGCGCTATGTCGGACACGGTTATCCTGTCCAGCGGCTTTTTCAGCAGCAGGTGCTTGAGCGAAGCCTCCAGCGCCCTTTTCGTCGTCTGCGACACGGCCCGACCTCCCCACGGTGTATTTCCTCAGACATTATAGCATTTAAAATATTTTTCTTAAAGCGCCGAAAACACGGTTTTTTTCAGTTTCTTTTCAGATTAACTGCTATACTTACTGCCGTAAGAAAGGTTTGCAAGAGGTGTTTTTTGAGTGAGGGCGCTTTGCGGCGGCTGAAAACGGTATCGATTTTATCATATAAATAAAGAAAAGAAGATGGATGGGTTGAGAAAGCAGAGAAAAAGGAAAGATATTTGCAGGAGCGCGGCGGCGCTCGTTTTATGCGCGGCGGTGACCGTTTCGCTCGCCGGCTGCGGTCAGGCGGCGCAGTCTTCGTCCGAGACTTCGGCGGAGGCGTCGTCGGAGACCTCCGTTTCCGCGCCTGAGGGCAGCGGGCAGGGCGGCACGCCTCCGGATATGCCTTCCGGAGGGGCTCCGGGCGGGGCTCCGGGCGGGGCTCCGGGCGGCGGGCCTGGCGGCGGCAGCTCGGGAGTGGAGAGCTACGACGCGGTGCAGGAGTACAGCGCGGACACGTCTGTTTCAGGCCAGAGCTTTTCCTCCACGGGCACGGATGAGAACGCGATACATGTCTCCGGCGGCTCGGTCACTCTCGACGGCGTGACGGTGGAGCGCACCTCCTCCGATTCCACCGGCGGGGACAATTCCAGCTTCTACGGCGTCGGCGCGGCGGTGCTCACCACGGCGGGCACGTCGTACATCAAGGACAGCAAGATAACGACCGACGCGGCCGGCGGCGCAGGGATATTCGCCTACGGCGACGGCACGGTCTACGCGGCGGACACCACGATCGCGACGGCGAAGGACGCCTCCGGCGGCATCCACGCGGCGGGCGGCGGCAAGCTCTACGCCTGGGATCTCGACGTGACCACGCAGGGCAATTCCGCGGCGGCCATACGCTCCGACAGGGGCGGCGGCACCATGGTGATAGACGGCGGAACGTACACCTCCAACGGCACGGGTTCGCCGGCTGTTTACTGCACGGCGGACATCGCGGTGAACGGGGCCGCGCTCACGGCCAACAACTCGGAGGCCGTCTGCATAGAGGGACTCAACAGCGTGGATCTCTACGACTGCGACCTCACCGGCAGCATGCATGACGACTCGCAGAACGACACCACGTGGACGGTCATCGTCTATCAGAGCATGTCCGGCGACAGCGAGGTCGGCTGCGGCAAGTTCCAGATGACCGGCGGCACGCTGACCAGCACGAACGGTGGGCTGTTCTACACCACCAACACGGAGAGCGAGATACTCCTCCAGAATGTGGCGATAACGGCGGCCGAGGACAGCGAGTTCTTCCTGCGCTGCACCGGCAACAACAACCAGCGCGGCTGGGGCACCTCCGGTTCCAACGGGGCCGACTGCGTGTTCACGGGCATAGAGCAGCAGATGAACGGCGACGTCGTCTGGGACAGCATCAGCAAGCTCGACTTCTACATGACGGGCGGCAGCGTCCTGACGGGCGCGGTGCTGGATGACGAGAGCTGCGCCGGCAGCGGCGGCGACGGGTATGCGAACCTCTACATCGACTCCTCCTCCAAGTGGGTCGTGACAGGGAACAGCACGCTGACGAACCTCTGCTGCGCAGGCAAAATAGTGGACGCGAGCGGCAAGACCGTAACCGTCAAGGGTACGGACGGCAAGGTGTATGTCACCGGCACGAGCCAGTACACGGTCACAGTAAAGAGCTACTCGGCGTCGTGCGACGCGAGCGGCGCGCTGACCGTCACGGCCTGGAGCGACAAGAGCGTCTCCCGCCCCGATCAGATAGCGTAAAACAGTATTCCTCACGGCATGATAGCCCGATAAAAAGCGGCCGCGCGGCCGGCAGGGGCTTTCACCGATATTTAAGACAGCGATAGCGGGATCCACTACTGCTGTCTTTTTATATACAAAAGATATTATTCAAAGGAGAACAGCCATGAAAGATATATCAGGCAGCGCCGCCGGACAAAGGGCTCCGGTGCCGGCGAAAGGGCCGCGCGGAGGACGGAGAACGGGGAGCGGGGCGTTTCGGCGCGCCGCGGCGGTCATATGCCTTCTCGCGCTGCCGCTGTCAGGCTGCGGCGGAGACGGCGGAGCATCGGCGATGAGCCAAAGCGCGGCGGACACGGCGGCGCCGGGAGGGGCATACACCTTCGTCTGGATGTCCGACACGCAGTACTACAGCGCCTCGTATCCGGAAATTTTCAGCTCCATGACGGAGTGGATAGCCGGGAACGAAGCGGAGCAGAACATAAAGGCCGTCTTCCACACGGGCGACCTGACGGACGACGGGGCCGACAGCGCGCAGTGGGAGAACGCCGTCTCCGCCATGAGCACGCTCTCCGGAGTCGTGCCGTACACCGTGCTCGCGGGCAACAAGGACGTGAGCATCGGCGGCTCCGACAGCGACTATTCCGCATTTTTAAAGTATTTCGGCGCCTGTGGCGGCGGCTCTGTCCTGCGGGACGGGAGCGGGGAGGCTATGGCCCTGCTGCTGGAGGCGGGCGCGACGAAGTATGTGGTGCTCGCGCTCGGCTGGAACGCGGACGATGGAGCCCTCTCGTGGGCAAACGGCGTGCTTGCGGAATACCCGGACCGCGTGGCCATAGTCACGACGCACGACTATCTCGACAAAAAGGCGGAGCTCAGTGAAAACGGGGAGAGGATATACAGAGAAATAGTGGAGCCGAACGCCAACGTGCGCCTGGTGCTGTGCGGGCACAAATACTGCGCGGCGAGACGAACAACGGAGATAGACGACGACGGGGACGGAGCCGCCGACAGGACGGTGTACCAGCTCATAGCGGATTACCAAAACGGAGAGAACGGCGGGGACGGCTTTATGCGCCTGCTGACCGTGGACGAGGCCGCGAAGACGCTGACCGTGCGCACCTACTCCCCCTATATGGACAAATATGACTGCTTTTCCGCGGACGAGGACGAGTTCACGCTCTCCATCGCCGACTGGTGGAGCTGACGGACGTCCCTTTGTCGGCGGCGGGAACGCCCGTTTAAAAATAAACAGAGAAAGGGCCCGCGTCCGTGAAAAACAGACGGGGCCCGTTTTTATACGTGCTTTTCGAGCCGTCAGGCCGCGCAGCACTCCGCCACCCAGGCGATAAAGTTGTCGGTGCTGCTGCCGGTGCGCTCGGCGGGGGTGTGTCCCTCGCCCCAGACGGTGGTGAACTCCACGCTGGAAACGTTGCTGTCGGCCTCCAGCGCCAGGGCAAGGTCCATCTCGGTGGAGAGGGAGGTGTCGCCCTGGTCGATGCCGGTGTTGATGCGCCAGTATTTGGCGACCGTGGAGGTGCCGTAACCGGCGCAGGAGGAGCAGACGTAATACATCGGGTTGTACATGTTCTGCCTCGTCGCGCTGTCGGTGCCCAGAGCATCGGTATTCGTGAGGTCGGAGGCGTAGGCGTCCACATAAGAGCTGTCCCAGTCGGAGAAGGCGGCGTACTTGTCGCTGTTTTCCGCGAGCAGGGAGGCCAGCGTCGCGTCGAAGTGCAGCGCGTCGTTCTCACCGTTGCCGAACACGTAATTTTCAGCCTGGCTGCGGTCGAGCGCGTCAAAGGCGCCGACGCTCTTGCTGGCGTTCTTGCAGTTTTCCACGAAAGCCGCGATGCTCGTTATCGTCGCCGTGTTGGAGGCTGCGTCGTAGGTGATCCAGGCTTCGTCGCCGTTGAGCGCGTCGATGTAGTCCTGTGCGGTGTCATACGTCACGGATTCCGTGGAGCCGCCCATGCCGCCCATGCCTCCTGAAGGCATGCTGCCGGACGCGCCGGAGGGAAGTTCGCCGGAGGGCATGCTGCCGGACGCGCCGGAGGGAAGTTCGCCGGAGGGCATACCGCCGGTGCCGCCGCCCGCGAAGCCGCCGTCCGCCATCTGCGTGCTGCCGCCGGAGGTGTAGGGGAAGGTCGTGTCCGCGAGGAAGTTGTTCAGCGAGGTCTCAATGACGGATTTCATATAGCTGTAGTAGGTGCCGGAGGTGTAGATGCCGTCTGAGCTCTCGTCGAGGGTCAGGACATTGCCGCTTTCATCCGTCAGACCGAGGCCGTTGATGTACTCGGCGAAGGAGGCGGCGAGGTCATCGGAGAGGGCGCTCGTCCAGGTGGTGTCGGTGCGGGTGCCGTCGGTCGAGTACTGTCCCATCATCCACTCGTAGGCTTCGTCGGCCACGTCGAGCGAGGTGATCGGGCACCAGCACATCGCGCCGGCTATCGCGTCGGAGATGTAGTTGCCGTCGCCGTCATAAAGGGCCGCGCCGATGGAGTCGAGGTAGGGGAGATACAGCTCGCTGTCGCCGGTGGCGCCCATGAGGGAGCTCTGCGCGCCGCCGCCGCTGTGGCCGAAGGTGAAGATGCTGTCGGTGTCGCCGGGGAGCGCGTCAGCGTTGAGCCTTAAGTAGCGCACGGCAGCCTTGAGGTCGGTGACCCCCCACGGGGCGCCGCCGTCGTAAGCCGTGCCGTCCGTGTTGGTGCCGTTGTTGCGCCCGCGGCAGCCGGCATATACATATATCAGCCCGGCGTCAAGGTAGCTTTCGAGCCCGTCGTAGCTGTAGGCGGTGGGCGCGGGCTGCGCGGAGTAACCGGCCGTGTTGACGGGCATGACGATGGGCGCGGTGGCCGCGGTGTAGTCGCCCACCTGAGCCGTCTCGTTCACCGTGCAGGTGTAGGTGCCGTCGCCGTTGTCGGTGGCGTTCATGTACGCGCCGGGCACATAGATGCCAAAGGATTCGTAATCCGTCGCCTGCGGGTCGGAGCAGTAGACCACGCCTATCTGCCAGTAGACGTCGTTGTCGGCGTCGTAGTTCCAGGCCGAGGCGTCGAACTGCAGCTTCGAGAGGTCGGCGCTCTGGGTGGCGGCGGTGTCGGTCGCCTCAGCCGCGGACGACAGGGATGACGACTGCTGCGCGGCGGACGTCTCCGTCTCGGCGGCGCTCCCGCCGGAGCAGGAGCAGAGCCCGGCCGTCATGGCCGCGGAAAGAATAAGCGCAAGCGCGCTTTTCCAAAATTTCATTGTCGTGTTCCTCCAGATGTTTTATTTCGCTCACAAATATTACACGCAAAGCTTAAACGAATCTGAAACACGGAGGGAAAATACAACATTTATTTTCTATTTTCCGTCCCAGCGGCAGCCGGCGATGTCGGCGCGCCCGTCGGGCAGGAAGGGCACACCCTCGCTCTCCAGCATGGCGCGCCGGAGCTCGGCGCACCCTCCGCCCGTTACGGCGCCGTCGGCCATGACCACGCGCTGCCAGGGCAGGGAGTCGGGGCAGGAGCGCATGGCCCAGCCCACCATCCTTGCGGCGCGCGGGCGTCCCAGCATACACGCTATCTGGCCGTAGCTCACCACCTTGCCGGGCGGTACCCTGGAGACGATCTCATACACGCCCGCGAAAAACGAGTTTTCCATCTCATCGCGTCCAATCTGTGAATTTTTTTGCAGGCCGCCGGATTTTCAGACAATTTTCAGCAAGACCGGGTAATATCGTCAGCAGAGACGTTCCGAAGGAGCGCCGCGGAGCCGCAAAAAGCCGGCCCGCTTTTCTGAAAGGAGACGACCTCAGTGGTAAAATATATAGCTTTGATACCGGCCTACGAGCCGACAATGAAGCTGCCCGCCCTGGCGAAGGAGCTGTCGGAAGCCGGGTTCTCCGTTTTCATAGTGGACGACGGCAGCGGCGCGGGTTACAGCCTCGTGTTCCGTGAGGCGGAAAAATGGGCCAAGGTGATCTATTACCTGCCGAACAAGGGCAAGGGCTTCGCGCTCAAAAAGGGGCTGGCGAAGATAGTGGAGAGCTGCGGGACGGACGACATCATCGTGACGCTCGACTCCGACGGTCAGCACACGGTGTCAGACGCCCTGCGCGTGGCCTCGCGGGCCGTGCTGGAGCCGGGCGCGCTGACCCTCGGCGTCAGGAGCTTCGGAAAGGGGACCCCCGCCCGCAGCAAGTTCGGCAACACGGTGACGCGCACGGTCTTTCGCCTCACCACGGGGGCCCGCGTCTCGGACACCCAGACCGGGCTGCGCGCTTTCGGCGCCGTGCTCCTGCCGCAGATGCTCTCGGTGGAGGGCGACCGCTACGAGTACGAGATGAACGTGCTGATGGAGTGCCCCAAACGCGGCATCCGGTTCTGCGAGGTGCCAATAGAGACGATATACCTCGACGGGAACCGCGGCTCGCACTTCCACACCTTCAGGGACTCGTTCCTTATTTACGGTAACATTTTAAAATTCGCAGCCTCGTCGTTGACGGGCTTCGCCGTTGACTATTCCCTTTACAGTCTGCTCGTCGTGCTGACGGCGGGGCTGGGGAGCGTCAGCGTGCCGCTGTCCAACGTCACGGCGAGGCTGGTAAGCGCAGGCACAAATTTCGCGATAAACAAGCATTTCGTCTTTAAAAACCGCGACAGCGTGGTCAAAACGGGGGCGCAGTATTTTCTGCTCGCCGCGTGCATACTCTGCGGGAACACGCTGCTGCTCAGTTTCATGGTGAACACCCTCGGCTTTGACAAGTTCGCCGCCAAGCTCGTGACGGAAGTCACCTTTTTCACCTTCAGCTGGCTGGCGCAGAGGTTCTGGATATTCTCAAAAGATGAAAGCCGGGACATGATACCGGCCCGGCGGAAAGGGACATTATGAAAAAGAGACATCTGTGGCCGGCGGTCTACGGCTCGCTGCTCACACTTTTTACGATATATGTGCTGCTCGACGCCTTCGTGATACCGCGGAGCTACGTCGTGGTCGGGAGCGCGGCCTCCGGCACCGGGTCGTCCCCGGCGCAGAGCGTGTCGCAGACGGCGGAGGAGTCCTCCTCCACAGCGGGCGCGGACTCCGGCGGGGCCGAAAGCTCATCCGTCACGGCAACCCCGGTCGTCACCTCCGACTCCTATGACGACGGCAGCGTCAGCATCAAGATAACGCAGTACCGCGAGTACGACACGGACATATACGTCGCCGACATCACCCTTACGGATCCCAAACAGCTCAGCACGGCGTTCGCCTACGGCACGTTCGGGAAGAACGTCACGGACACCACTTCGGCGATAGCCTCAGACAACGGGGCCATCCTGGCGATAAACGGCGATTACTACGGCACGAGGAACGGCTACGTCATACGCGACGGCGTCCTTTACAGGGACACGATGTATGAGAGCGGCCAGCAGGACTTGGTGATAAACGAGGACGGCTCCTTCAAGCTCGTAACGGAGGGCTCCGTCACCGCCGGGGAGCTGCTGGAGGAGGGCGCGTGGCAGGTGCTCTCCTTCGGGCCGGGTCTCGTGGAGAACGGGAACGTCATCGTGGACGAGTCCGCCGAGGTGGACCGCGCCAAGACCAGCAACCCGCGCACAGCCATAGGCATCATCGACGGGCTGCACTACGTCATGGTCGTGACGGACGGGCGCACCGACGAGAGCGCGGGCCTCTCCCTCTACCAGCTGGCGGAGTTCATGCAGAGCCTCGGCGTCGATACGGCCTACAATCTGGACGGCGGCGGTTCCTCCACCATGGTCTTTAACGGCGAGGTCGTCAACAACCCCACCACCAACGGAAACAAGATCTCGGAAAGGAAGGTGAGCGACATTGTTTACATCGCTTAAAAACAGAGCGGCCCGCTCGGCGCTCGCGTTCAGTTCGACAGCGCTTTTCTGCGGGATATTCTCCGCGGTCTACGAGCATTTCAGTCACGGGGTCTACTCCCCATTCATGGTGTGGCTCTTTCTGTTCCCGCTTTTGGGCGGCGCGCTGCCTTACCTCTGTATCTTTGCGGCGGGGGCGCGCCTGCCGGGGGCTCTCCCGCGCGACATGTGGGATTCCGGCGTCGCCACCCTCACCGTGGGCAGCGCGCTGACCGGCGTCTTTGAGATCTACGGCACCACGGCCCCGCTCGTCGGCATCTACTGGTTCGCGGGCGCGGCGCTGATGCTCACGGGCGCGGTGACGTATTGCGCGGGCTCCTTTGCGAAGCGGCGCGCGGAGGGGGAACGGGCGCGATGAGCGCGGAAAGTGTCAGGCGTACGCTCATTTCGTCAGTCTCTCCACGTTTTCTATGTATATGGAGACTTCCCCGCATTTGGGGCATATGGCGACTTTCGGCTTGCCCAGTCTCTCGGCAAAAAGGTCGGTGGTGCGCGTGACGATGACGCCGTAGCCGGCTCCCTCCACGCGTATGTCGCAGTTCTCCACCATCTCGCACTGGCAGCGCGGGCACATCCTCATTTTTAAAGGCTCCTCTCGGTTTTCATTTCGTTTCTTCCGGTAATTATATCGCGCGGGAATATCCGCGTCAACAGGTGGAAAAGGCTTCGCGGGGCGGGGCCTTTTTTGCACGGGGCTCTTTTTCCGCGGCTGCGGGCGCATGTGTTGACACCGCGCGCGCCAGACAATATAATATGCGTATACAGCTTGAAAAGGGGGCGCAGAGCGGTGATAGAGGCGATAATCTACACGTCGAACACGGGGTATACCGCAAGGTACGCGCAGCTTTTGGGGCGGGAGACGGGCCTTCCCGTCCACAGCCTCGGCGCGGTGGGAAACAGTGTGCGGCGCGGGGCGGAGATAATATATCTCGGCTGGCTGATGGCGGGCACCATAAAAGGTTATAAAAAGGCGGCGAAAACTTACCGGGTGCGGGCCGTCTGCGCCGTGGGGATGGGCCCCAGCGGCTCCCAGCTCGCGCAGGCGCGGAAGCAGAACGCCATCCCGCCGGAGACGGAGCTCTTCGTCCTGCGGGGCGGGTTCGATTACGGCAAGCTCCGCGGCGTTTACAGGTTCATGATGGGCACAATGATGAAAACAGTGGGCAGGAGCCTGGCTAAAAAGCCCGACAGGACGCCGGACGAGCAGGCCGAGCTGGATATGCTGCTCCACGGCGGGGATTTTGTCGGCGTCGGGAACCTTTCCGGTGTGCTGGACTGGTTTGCGGCGGAGAAAAGCGCCCGCTGACACAGGTGCGATGACAGGAAAAGGCCGTCCGTCTCCGGGAGGGGGCGGGCGGCTTTTTTGCATATCGGCTCGGGTGGGCGGAGGATGACGGTCCCGCCCTTTTGAAAAGTGCCGCGGCGGCAATCCCTGTGCATTTATGCCTGCGGGCCGTCCTCTCCGCGGACGAACGCCTCTATAAGAGCGTTCACCTTTTCGGGCGCGTCGGCGTTGGAGTTGTGCCCCGCGTGTTCGAGCCAGACCAGGGGCAGGCCCGTCTCGCGCGCCCAGCGGGCGTTGTAGCGTTTGGCGGAGCCGGCCCTGTCGTCCACGCCGCAGAGCAGCAGGCACGGGCAGTCCGTGCGGTAGGCCCTGTCCGCCGCGATGGCGTCCGCGAGTATGTGCAGGCCGTGGGCCGCGAGCGCACAATATTCAGGTTTCGCATACGTCAGCATCATCTCCCGCATCATCGCGCGGGCATATTCCGTGTCAGCGACGCCGTTCACGCCGGAATTGAGCAGCAGGCTCCACGGGTACGCGCGGTAGACCGGCCCCATCCGGCGCAGCAGCCAGATCTCCGCGGCCGTCGAGTACTTTCTTTGCAGCGGAGCCGAATCGATGGAGATGAAACCCGCGGCTTCGCCGGGAAACAGCTCCATGTAGCACTGCGCGACGTAGCCGCCCATGGATTGCCCCACCAAAACGGGGCGTGCAGCGCCCTCGGACGCCAGTATGCCGCGCAGCCACCGCGCCATGTCGTCCAGCGAAAAGGCGAGTGAGAAAGGCCTTGAGGCCCCGTGCGCGGGCGCATCCCAGCATATCACGCCGTATCTTCCCTCAAAAAATTCCGTCTGCCGCGCGAAAAGCCGGTGATCGGCCGTCAGCCCCGGCAGAAAGACGAGCGTAGGCATCCCGTCGGGGCACGCGCCCGCCCAATAATGTATGACGCCGAGCGGCGTCACGTATGTCTTTTCAGTCACGGCCCAGCCAGCCTTTTATGCAGCGCGTCTCCCAGTCCCGCATGAAACGGACCTGCTCCGGCGTGTGGAACCAGTGCTCCCCGTCCTCCATGACGGAGAGGGAGCAGCCGAAACGCTCCGCGAAGGATGTCACCGTCTCCCGGCTCGTCAGCGTGTCGCGCGCGCCGTACAGGATGGCGGAGGGCGAGCTCCACGAGTTTATTTGGTGGCCGGCGGCATATTGCAGGTACTCGAACGAGAGCGTCTCGCCGAGCCCGGTGCGTATCTCGCCCTCGCGCTCCAGCCTGTCCCTGTCCACACCGGCCATGAGCATCATGTCGAGGATGAGATGCTCCATGTCCAGCACGGGGGAGACGAAAAGAGACCGTTCCGGAGGCGCCCCCTGAAACGCGAGCAGGGAGAACCACGCCCCGATGCTCACGGCGCGCAGGGAGACGTGCTCCCACTGCTCGCGCGCGAAGCTCATCACCGTCTGCAGCTCCGGGACGCACTTCCAGGGAAAGAAGCCGTGCTCGTCGCGCCGCTCCCCGTGCTCAGGCAGGTCTATGGCCAGCACCTGCGCGCCGAGGGGACACGCCGTCTCCGCAAAATCGGCCGCCTCCTCCTTGTTTCCGCCCCGGCCGTGCACACAGAGCCACACGCTCTCCGACGGTTTGCCGCAGAGCAGGGCGGGCATGTCGTCCACCGTAAAGTGCTCAGTCTCCATCTTTTTCGCCTCCCAGCTGTCTCTGTGCCTTTTTGGTCAGCCCGCCCAGCACCAGCGCGTAGGAGCGGTCGCACATGTCGCGCAGATCGCCGTCGGGCACCTCCCCGTCCAGAAAGACGGAGATCCAGCAGCGTTTGTCCATATAAAAGCCGGGCACCACGTCCTTATACTGCGAACGCAGCAGTTCGGAAAGCAGGGGCTCGCATTTCAGAGTCAGCAGCTCGCGGCCGTCGTAACCCTCGTGTTTGAGGTCGGGCCTGCAGGTCGCCGCAAACATCCTGCCGCCCACCTGATAGCGCAGCCAGCCCCATTCGGCCTTATAATCCTTTGTGCACCCGCTTTTCGACAGCAGGTATGCGTCCAGCCAGTCGTACCTGTTCATGTCCTCCGCCCCTTCCACGCACATTGTATCATTTCGCGCGCGCCTTCGCAAGCGGCGGAGACGGAGCGCCGCCATTTCTGGGACAGCGGAGCTGTCCGCCGCGGACAAAAAACGCCGGGCGCGGCCGTCAGGGGCCTGCCCGGCAATTTCATCCGCGCGGCGGTGCGAAAAAAGCTCACTGTTTCCGCGCCGCAAAGAGGTAAGAGGTCATGGACATGGAGCCGAGCTCACGGTACTCGTTCCACACGGCCACGCTGTCGCCGGGGTCAGCCGCGCCGAGAGCGACGAGCAGGGGATAGTAATGTTCGGCTGTGGGGACGGCTTTTTTCGCGTCGGGCAGCTTCTCGTAAGCCACCGGTACCTCGAAGCCGCCCGAGAGGATGGCGTCGCGTATGGCCGCGTCGAAGCCGTCAGCCCAGGCGTAGCCGCCGTCCATCTCCCAATTCACCAGCCGCAGGTTGTGCACGACGTTGCCGCTCGCCAGTATCAGCGCGCCCTCGTCCCTCATGGCGGATAGCCGTCTGCCCGTCTCAAACTGCGCGGGGGCGTCTGCGGAGACGTCGGTGCTGACCATGACGACGGGGACGTCCGCCTCCGGGTACATGTTTGAGAGGACGGACCAGACCCCGTGGTCGATGCCCCAGTCGTTGTCGGCCCTCGCCCCGCCGCCCAGGAGTTCGAGAACGCGGTCGGCGTATTCGGGCGAGCCCGACGGGGCGTAGCGCACCCGGTAAAGCTCCTCCGGGAAGCCGTACATGTCGTTTATCTGCGGGTTCGTGCCGCTGCGCCTGACGCAGAGCCCGTTTGTCGCCCAGTGGGCGGAGACGGCGATTATCACCTTCGGCTTGCCGAGCAGCAGGCCCGTCTCGCGCCAGCCGTCCCTCGCCCTGTTATTGCCTATCGCGTTCATCGGCGACCCATGGCCTGTGAACACAACGGGCATTCTTTCTTTTATTTCCATCTTAAACGCCTCATTTCCGGAGCTCCGGCTTGATGTCATGATTATAAGCTGATATAATTCAGTTTGTAAATAAGGCACTTATTTTTTATATTATTACCTATGGAAAAGCAGCTTTAAATAATAAAGTCATGAGAGGAGAGCGGACGATATGGGCGTGGACGACGAGACGATCCGGGAGGCGGGGACTTACGACGCCGTTTGCCTTCGCAGCATACGGGGCGTGATGGAGGTGTTCGGCGGCAAGTGGGCGTTTCTGGTGCTGGAGCAGCTGCACACCGGAACGATGCGCTTCGGAGAGCTCTGCAAGGCGCTGAACGTCAGCACAAAGTCGCTCACCGACACGCTGCGCCACCTGGAGGAGAACGGCATAATCAGCCGCAGGGCCGTCCCGACGGTGCCGGTCACGGTGGAGTACGCGCTGACGGAGAAGGGCCGGGAGTTCGACTCCGTGCTGCTCGCGATGAAGGACTGGGGCGCGAGGTGGCTGTGAACGCCTGTCTTCAGAACAGAGGGGAAAAAGCTGTCGGGTGCGGCCGTCAGGGGCCTGACCCGGCAGCTTTTTCTGTGAAAGGCTGAGATCGGCGTCCGTCGTGTTTATACGGGCTTGAGCCGCGTCCTTGTCGCCGGGAACCCCGGCTGTACGCCGCCCGCGGCCGTCTGCGCCGGAGGGCAAATGGCGGAAATGCGTTGAGTGCGGCCGAAACAGAGCGGCCCCTCAAATGTGTACAAAACATCCCCACAAAACATTATCTATTATGACATATCAATTTACTGAGGTTATGTATTGACAGCGCGGAGTTTTGTACTATACTTAATTAGGATTGTTAATTAATTTAGCTAACGAAAGGAGCTGCATCCGAAAAATAACGCTTAAAAGCCATTTTAAAGCGCATATCAGCGTGCGCCGTTCCGCCGCGTCGGGCCGTCGGGAGATTTCGGCGGCAGCCGGCGGAGGAAGAAGAGAAATGTCCCCGTACAGTTTATAAAGGAGGAACAGATTGTGAAAAAGAAGATCTCGGTATTAATGGCGCTGCTCATGGCGGTGATACTTACCGCCTCCCTGGCCGGCTGCGGCGGGCAGAGCAGCGGTGAGAACACCACGCTCACCGTGTGGTACTGGGGCGAACAGGAGATACCCGGCTACCAGTCCTACATGGAGGAAATGGCAAAGAAATACACCGAACAGAATCCGAACGTCACCGTGGAAGTCGTGCTGCAGGAGAGCGATACGCTCGTATCGGCTCTGCGCACCGCTGAAGCGGGCGGCGAAGCTCCGGATCTCGGCTTCCTGTGGGGCGGCTCCCTGGCGCTGGACGACGCGTGGCTGGGGAACCTCACGCCGGTGGACGAGTATCTGACGGCCGACGACCTCTCCGTCATAGCTCCGAGCGCGCTGTCCGAGACGAACTGGGACGGCAAACAGTGGGGCTATCCCGCCTACACCATCATCTACGGCATCGCCTACAACAAGCAGATGTTCAAGGACGCCGGCCTTGATCCGGACGCGCCCCTGACCACGTGGGACGAGTTCATCAGCGCGTGCGACGCGCTCAAAGCCGCGGGCCATACGCCGATAGGCGCCGGTCTTAAGGACGGATATCTGCCCGGCTGGCTGGCCGTTTACTTCGGCGCGCAGAACTACGACGACCCGAACGAAGCGATAAAGCCCTTCAAGCTCGAGCAAGACTACACCGATCCTCAGTGTTCCGAGTGGGTCGGAAAGGTCCAGGAGCTCATAGACGGCAAATATTTCAACGACGACATCGTGTCGCTGGATTTCTACCAGGGCCAGCAGCTGCTTGAGACCGAGAGCTGCGCCATGACGTTCCAGGTGGCCTCCTACACCGCTACGATAGCGGAGAACATGGGCGACGACACCATAGGCTTTATGAAGGCGCCCGTCTACGGCACCGGCAAGCTGGCCGACACCGTCAGCGCCTGCTCTCAGGTATATGTGATGCCCAAGAGCGCGAAGCACAAGGAGGAAGCCGCCAAGTTCCTGAAGTTCATCTCCGAGGACGAGAACATCAAGCGCATGTACGAACTGACGAACGCGTGGATGCCTCTGGCCGATTTCGACACCTCCATCGTGGACAACGAGGTCTGCAAGAACGTCGTCTCCTGGCTCGCGGAAAGCCGCACCTACAGCTATCAGTATACATATCCGTCCGGATTTGAGTACGAGGGTCTGGTGCCCATCATGCAGAATATGTTCACCTCCGGCCTCAGCGCGACGGACGCCGCCTCCCAGATGAACGACGCCATAAAGAAGTGGGCCGATCAGAACCCGAATCTGCTCGAAGCCTATCAGAAGTGGACCATAAAATAACGGTCTGACCGAGCGAAGCTCCTCCGCCGGAGCCGCAGCCTCATTCCCGGCTCCGGCGGAAGATATGGGAAAGGAGACATACGGACATGGCTCACAAGCTTGAAAAATACGGGCCATATCTTTACATTTTGCCTGCGCTGCTCATCGTGTTCTGCGTGATAGTCTATCCCACGCTGGCGCTGCTGTGGGGAAGCGTCACCTCCACCGATGGAAGCTCCGTGCAGTTTGTCGGTCTGCAGAATTTCATCTCCGCTTTCGAGGATCCGCTTTTCCAGACGGCCATCCTCAACAATCTCAAACTTTTTCTGATGGTCCCGATACTGACCATCCTCTCGCTCATAATCTCCACGCTGTTATTCAACAAGATAAAAGGGTGGAAGTTTTATCGTGCGATAGTGTTTTTCCCCTATATCTTATCAATATCAGTGGTCGGAATTGTATTTAGTTACATTTTGCAGTACAATGGCATCATAAATACCGTGCTGCGCTCCATAGGGATGGATTGGGCCGCGCTGGACTGGCTCGGCAATCCGGAGCTCGCCATGGGCACCGTCTGCGCCGTGGTCGTGTGGAAACAGCTCGGCTTCGGCGTCGTCGTGCTTTTGGCGAGGATGCTGTCCATAGACGTTTCGCTTTACGAATCGGCGGAGCTGGACGGCGCTTCGGAGTACCGCAAGCTCGTGAACATCACCATACCTCAGGCGCGCTCGATAATTGAGTTCTATGTCGTCATCACCCTGATCGAAATGCTCAGCTGGGTCTTCAGCTATGTCTTTGTCATGACATCGGGCGGTCCCGGCGGTTCAACATATATCCTCGAATACCTGATATACAAAAAGGCGTTCGGCGGCGGCAACTACAACATTGCCCAGGCCATAAGCGTCGTCATCCTTCTGATAGCGGCCGTGATAATCGCGGTCCAGCAGCTGTTGATGCATAAAGGAGACGACGAGAATGAATAAAAAACGCGCGCGTCCCCAGGTGATAAGTCAGATCATCATGATCGTGACCTCGTTCACCATCCTGTTTCCGATGTACTTCATGTGCATCAACTCTTTCAAATCGAGGCAGCAATACCTGCGCGACCCGCTGGGCTGGCCGTCGCCGCTGACGTTTGAAAATTTCGTGTCTGCTTTTTCGGGCAAGGATTTCGTTTCGTGGTTCGTCAACAGCACGATACTCACCGTGGCTTCCAGCGCCATAACCATGTTCATCGCGCTTTTGGCCGGCTACGCTTTCGCGAAGATGCACTTTAAAGGCCGCGATACGCTGTTCCGCTGCATCGTGCCGCTGATGTCCGTACCTCCCGTCGCCATGCTGATACCGCTGTTCCGCATGGTCTCGGCCTTCCGCATGGTGAACAGCCTGTCCTCCGTAATACTCATCTATTGCGGCATATGCCTGCCGATGACGATTTACATGATACGCAACTTCCTGATCTCGGTCCCGGACTCGATACTGGAGGCGGCGCGCATAGACGGATGTTCGCGCTTCCGCATGCTGTTCTCCGTCATAATGCCGCTCTCCGTGCCGGCGATCGTCACCTCTGGCCTCGTCAACATCGTCTGGGTCTGGAACGAGCTGCTCATCGCGCTCGTGTTCCTTCAGAAGGAGTCACTGCGCACGCTGGTGGTCGGCGTCACCGTCTTCAAGAGCAGGTACAACCTGAACATCCCGGTCATCATGGCCGGACTGATGGTCGTGACCATCCCCATGCTGTTGGTATACATCTTCGGCCAGAAAAAGCTGGTGCAGGGGCTGATGAGCGGAGCCGTCAAGGAATAGAGCCAAACAACCTTCCAAGGTGGTGTAAGGAATGGTAATAAACAGCGTGTCCTCCGTGGGGGACGCGAACAAGTACGCTATCCTTAGGCTGATCCAGCAGGAGAGCGGCATCTCGCGCGAGGAGGTGGCCCGCCGGCTGAACCTCAGTTCCCCGACCGTGTCGAAGAACGTCAGCGTGCTTTGCGCGGCAGGCATCATCTATGAGCAGGGCACGGAGAACGCTCAGATAGGGCGCAAACCGGTGCTGCTGTATTACAATCAAAACATCATGCTCGTCGTTGGTGCGGAGGTCATGCCGCAGGGCATACGCGGCGTGCTGGCCAACATGCAGGGCGAGATCCTCGCCTCTGAGGAGATGCCCTCGGAAATAGAGCGGGGCACGCAGTATACGCTCGAAAACCTTATGCGGGTGATAGACGCGCTGGTGGCTTCGGCCTCCGATCCGGACAGCGTAAAGTGCATGTGCATCGCGTCGCCGGGCTGCGGGAAGACGGCCTCCCAGTTCAACCTTCTTTCGGATTACCAGAGCGACTGGGCCGACGTGGACCTTCCGGAGCTGCTCGGCGCGCGCTATCATGTCCCCGTGCAGGTCATGAACGACGTGGAACTGGACCTCATAGGCGAGCACTGGCTGGGCGCCGGACAGGACAGCGAAAACATTCTGCTTTTCAAGTGCGGGAACGGCCTTGCCTGCCGCACGCTTCTGGGAGGAAAGGTGTTTTCGGGGGTGAACGGCATAGCCGGAGACATCGGGCTGTTCGTGGACAGCTTTGAACACGGGCGTTCGGCCTTCGCCCTGCCCGGAGCGATGGAGAAAAAGCTCTGCATGAGTCTCGGCACGAGCTACAACAGCGCCGGCGGAACGGAGGAAGTGCCGGCCAACCTCAGCCTTCGCGGGCTCATAAAGCTGGCGGAGAAGGGGGACGGCGCGGCGCAGGGCGTGCTTGACTGGGTCGTGCGAGAAATAGCGGTGCTCATTGCGAACTCCGTGCTCGTGATAAACCCGGAGGTGGTCATCCTGGCCGGAGACGCCGCGTATCTGCGCGAGCGGGACCTCGACGTGCTCAAAAAGTTTTTGGAGGCCAACTGCCCGTACCCTCCGCAGCTTCGCTGTGCCGGATTGAGGGAGCGTTCCAGCACGCTCGGATGCGTGATAACGGCCGTCACCAAGGCCGAAACGTTCCTGTCGGGGCTTTGGAAGTAAACAAATTTTATGAAGTTTGAGGGGAAATATGCTTTTCGATAAACAGGCGGCAGCATACGCTGCTTTTTATAGGGATCACATCAAAAACGATATAATGCCGTTTTGGGACGAGAGGTGCATCGACTCCATATGCGGAGGATACCTGACCTGCTTTGACCGCTTCGGCAACGTGACGGACGACAGAAAATACATCTGGTTCCAGGGGCGGCAGCTCTACGCTTACGCTCTGCTGTACAACCGGTTTTTGCCGGACCCGGAATATCTGGAAAAAGCGGCGCATGGTTTTCGCTTTCTGGCCGACAAGGCTTATGCGGGGAACGGGCGCTGGAATTACATTCTGAACCGCATGGGAAACGTGCAGGTCGGCACCTGCTCGATCTTCGCGGACATGCACGTGCTGCAGGGGCTCGGCGAGTACATGACGGCGCTCCGGGGCAAACACGAGGAGGGCATGAAGCTGCTGCGCGAAACCTATGACGCGCTGGAGCGCAACATGTTCGACCCGTATTTCAAGGACATATATGAGAACCACTGGAAAGAGAACCACATCTGGCACGACATGTACCTGACGTGCCTGAGCGCGGTGATGCCGTGTATCCCCGTGCTGGGAGCCGAAAGGACGCGCCGCCTGGCCGACGAGTGCCTGGATAAGCTCTGCAGCTGGTTCCCCAAGGATGACCGCAAGCTGATATTCGAGACCGTTTCGTGGAAGGGCGAAGTCTTTGCCGACACGGCGGAGGATCAGTTCATAAACCCGGGGCACATGTCCGAAACGTCGTGGTTCCTCAGCGAGATGGGCCGCCTGCGCGGGGACGAGGCTCTGCTGCGGCGCGGTGCGGAGATCTGCGGCTGGGCGTACGACGCGGGCTACGACCACGAACGCGGCGGCCTTTACTCGTACCTCAATGCGGACGGAAGCGAGCCCGTTGCGATAGACTGGTTCAAGGAGACAAATTCGCTGTGGGACGACAAAGTCTGGTGGGCCAATGCGGAGCTACTGTGCGCGCTGGCCAAGAGCTATGAGTTCAGCGGGGACCGGCGGATCTGGGACAGCTTTGTCGCGCATCACGAGTACTGCCAGCGGTACTTCTTCGATCCGGAATACGGCGAGTGGTACGAGCGCCTGCACGCGGACAACAGCGTGAAGGTGCCGGACAAGGGCACGGAGTGGAAATGCGCGTTCCACCTTGTCCGTGCGCTGGTGTTCACGATGGAGTCACTGGACAGGACGGCGCGCGGAGCGGGCGGGACAGAAGCCGCCGCGGGACAGGATCGCGCCGGAGCGTGAGCCGGGCGGCGGGCGAGAGGTTCCGTGCGCGGTAAAGCGCGGGCGCTTACCGAAAAGGGCATTCTCTCCGCGCGAACGATCATCATAGTCAGCGAAAGGGCCTGTTGCCTGTGAGAAGCGGGCGGCGGGCCCTTTGATCTTGCCGTGCGGCCGCGGGTCTTCTCAAAACGGCGGTCCGCGCGGAGCCGACCCGCGCCCGGGGGCCGGAGTACATTAGCAAAAACTGACCCCCCGGCGGCATTGACAAGCATAGGGGCGAAATTTATACTATAGTCAAATCAATAAGTGTACTTGCGTAATAATGCGCCCGCCAAGGGACGCAGGAAGTCGGGTGAAAATCCCGCACAGGACCGCTGCTGTGAAAACGGAGCATTTCCTTGGGTCGAAAAGATCGGTCACTGGGCTTTACGCCTGGGAAGGCAGGAAATCGCTGTGATGTTTGAGCCAGAACACATTCGCAGGTGGGTTGTTGCCGTTGAGGCCGCCGAGATCGCGGCCGGTGCGGAAATAACTATTGGACCGCAATGTCCGGTAGTTTTTTGCGTCCTTTTTTAAGGCGATACCCAATTTCAGCGGGCAAATGCGGGGCGGTTGCTGCGCAGGCACCGTCGGCTGCAACAGGGAAAATTTCCTGTTCAAGTATAAAATTTTGGGAGGGTATCGCAAAGATGAAACTCAGGAAAAAACTCGTAGCGCTCATTTCGGTCGTGCTGGTGCTCAGCATGATGCTCTGCGGCTGTGGGAAGGGGACAGCGGACACGTCGCAGACCGCCGTATCCGACGCCGGAAGCTCGTCGGAGACTGCCGACACCAGCGCCGCCTCTTCGTCGTCCGCCGAGACAAGCTCCGCAGACGATGGTTTTCCGTTCGAACTTACGACCTACAACGACATGGTCGTGACCTTCACAAAGGTACCGGAAAAAGTGATCGCGTCCAACTCCAACACGGCCGATCAGCTCTACGCCATGGGCGTCGGAGACAAGATAATCGGCGTCTGCTACAAGAACTCCCCGATAAATCCGAAATATCAAGCGGAATACGACGCGGCGCCGGTGCTCGCTGAAAAAGCGGCCACCCTCGAGCAGCTCGTAGATGCTCATCCGGATTTCGTGTACGGCCGCAGCAGCGCGTTCAGCGAGAAAAACGGGACCACGCACGACGTCCTCACCAGCTACGGAATAGCGTCGCTTTCATCCATCGAGGGATACAAGCTCGGCGCGGACGTGGAGGACGTGTACCAGGATTTCTACAATCTCGGCCGCATTTTCCAGCTTCAGGACCGCGCGAATGAGATCGTGGACGAAATGAAGGACAAGATTGCCAAGGTGGAGACCGCGGTGAAAGACGCCGAGCCGGTAAAAGTCTTCGTTTTCGATATGGAGCAGGAGGACGGCCCCTACACCTGCGGCAACAACTTCGCTTCAAAGCTCATACGCCATGCCGGCGGCGTCAACATCTTTGAGGACATGGACAAGACGTGGTCCACCGTCAGCTGGGAATCCGTCATCGAAAAGGACCCGGACGTCATAATCATAAACGATTACGGCGACACTTCGCTGGACGAGAAGATCTCCCAGCTCAAGGATAACCCGACGCTGGCGTCGATCTCCGCGATAAAGAACGACCGCATATATTCCGTACATCTCTGCGAGGTGTTTGCAAGCTCGATGACGGCCGACACGATAGAAAAATTTGCCGCCGACTTCCACCCCGATTGCTTCAAGTGATCCGGGATGCTTAAAAAAGTTTGTGCGCGGCTGCGCGAGCATACGGCCGGCTGCTGTATAGTGCTGTTCGCCGCGCTGGTGTTTTCCGTGATAATGAGCATCTCGCTGGGCGCGGTCACCATACCGTTCGCCGACGTGTGGAAGATCATATTCCACAATCTTTTCGGGGTCTTCGACGTGGACGGCATAAAGGAAGGCACGCGCGACATCGTCTGGCGCATCCGCATACCGCGCGCGCTGCTGGGGCTCGCCGTGGGCGGGAGCCTTACGCTTTCCGGAGTGAGCATGCAGGCGTTCACCAGAAACCCCCTGGCCGAACCGTACGTGCTCGGCATTTCGAGCGGGGCTTCGGCCGGAGCGGTGCTTGCCATGATAGTCGGGGTGTGGCTGCCCTCGGGAAAGCTGGGGATCTCCGGCGGGGCGTTCATAGGCGCGATGGCCTCCATCGCCATTGTGTATGTGCTGGCGCAGAGCGGGGGAGAGATAGCCCCGATACGCCTCGTGCTGGTGGGCGTTGCCGTTTCCGCCATCTTTCGCGCGGCAACGAACTATATGGTGTATATGGCGCCGCATGACGCCTTTGTGCGCGAGGCCACGTTCTGGATGCTCGGAGGGCTGAGCGGCGCGGAGGGCAAGGATGTCTGCGCCCCGCTGGCCGTCATGACCGTCTCCGCGGTGCTGCTCTGCATACTGGCGCATCCGCTCAACGCCATGATGATGGGGGACAGCTCCGCCGTCACGCTGGGTGTGGATGTGAACCTGCTCCGCCGCGTCCTTATCGTGGATTCCGCCCTGCTCACCGCCACGGCCGTATCCGTCAGCGGCTGCATAGGCTTCGTCGGTCTTTTGATCCCTCATATAGTGCGGTCGCTCGTGGGCGCGGATCACAGCAGGCTCGTGCCGCTTTCGCTGCTCCTGGGATGCATCTTTATGATATGGGCGGATGTCGCCGCGAGGCTCGTCAACGCGCCTGCGGAGCTTCCGGTGGGCATCATAACGGCGCTGATAGGCGGGCCGGTATTCCTTTGGATGATAAAGGCGCGCCACTATGCGTTCGGAAGGTAGGGGTGCGCGATGCTGGAAGTTGAAAACCTGAATTATTCGGTGGACGGCACGTGGATCTTGTCGGACGTTTCGCTGGAGGTGCACACGGGGGAATTCGTGGGCGTGCTCGGCCCGAACGGAAGCGGGAAATCCACCCTGCTGAAAAATATTTACAAGATGCTGCGCCCGCAGAGCGGCCGGATACTCCTGCAGGGAAAAGACATGCTGTCGATGAGCAACCGCGAGATGGCCAGGAATCTTTCCGTGGTGGCCCAGGAACACGAGGGCAGCTTCGATTTCACCGTCGAAGAAGTCGTGATGATGGGAAGGCAGGCGCGGAAAAAGCTGACCGAGAGCTTTGACGAGGAAGACCGCGAGGCGGTGTGCGCCGCTCTCAGACAGGTGGAGCTGGAGCCGCTGCTCCTGCGCAGCTACATCAGCCTGTCGGGAGGAGAGAAGCAGCGGGTGCTCATCGCCCGCGCGCTGGTGCAGGAGGTCCCGCTGATGATACTCGACGAGCCGACGAACCACCTCGACATCGGCAGCCAGATAAAAACGCTGAACCTTTTGAAAAAGTCGGGGAAAACGGTGCTCACCGCGCTGCACGACCTGTCGATAGCGGTCAAATACTGCGACAGGATCTACGTGCTCCAAAACGGCAGGAACGTCGTCTCGGGCCCCCCGTCGGAAGTCATAACGCAGGAGCTGATACGCAGCCTCTACGATATAGACGCGGCGCTGTTTTCTCACAACGGAGAGCTGTTTTTGCAGTACGGGAACTGAAAATGCGGCCCGGAGGGCCTGTCCGCGCTGTGCATACGCCGCCCGCTGTCTCCCGTATAAAAAAAGATGCGGCTTCGACCGAGTACGATCGGCGGAAGGCCGCATTTTTTTGCGTACCGCTTTTGGCGGCGGGGCCGGCCGCGTGAAACGGCTGGCCCCGCCGCGCACGGCCGCCGTCTTGTAATTTTTCGCGGATAGTCATATACTGGACTGCGGATGAGACGAGAAAACAGGCAGAGCCGGGAGCTGAGATCATGAGAAAGAATACGTTTTCCGCAGAGATACCGGCCGTCGCCGTGTTTTCCGCCCTGGGGGAGGACGGCGCCGTCAGCGCGGAGGCACGCGAGCTGGCGGAGCATCTGGGCGCGGAGATACTGCAGACGCCTCCGGATGACGGGGACGCGCTGCTGCTCCGGCTCGACGAAAACGGGCTTTCGCTCGTCAGGGGCGACCGGAGCCTGCGCGGGGACTTCACCCGGCTCCTGCCGAGAGCGCGGCCGGAAAACCTGGCGCGGGAGCTGCTGGTCAGGGCGGCAAAAATCAAGGACGCTGCCGGCAGGACGCCGACGGCGGTGGACGCCACTGCGGGCATGGGCGAGGACGCCTTTCTGCTTGCAGCCGCGGGCTTTTCGGTGCGGCTCTATGAGCGGGACGCCGTGATAGCCGCGCTCCTGCGGGACGCGCTGCGCAGGGCGCTGGAGGACCCGGAGCTCGCCCCGATCGCGGAGCGCATGAGTTTGTGTGAAGCGGACAGCCTGACCGCGCTGCCGCGGCTGGAGACCGCGCCGGATGTGATCGTGCTCGACCCCATGTTCCCCGAGCGGACGAAAAGCGCGCTCATAAAAAAGAAGTTCCAACTGCTGCAGCAGCTGGAACGGCCCTGCACGGACGAGAACGCCCTTCTCGACGCTGCGCTGGCCGCACAGCCGCGCAAGCTGGTCGTCAAAAGGCCGCTGAAAGGGCCGTTCCTCGCGGGCCGTCAGCCGGATTACTCCATAAAGGGAACGACCATACGTTACGACTGCATCGTCCTGCCGCGCGGGTGAGGGTTTGCCGGCGTCCCCGCGGTGCGCGAAAAGGGACGGGCCATGTCGATTTCAGGGGTTCAAATTTAATTTTATATGTGTTATAGTAAATAAATAGTGAGCCGCGGGAGCGGCCGTCGTTTGCGGCGTATTTAAGGGCGGCTGGATCGCCTTTAAAATAATTTTTGAGGAGAGTAACTATGCAGTATTCTATCGAGGGAACTCCGATGCCGGTCGCCATTTGTCAGCTCAACAACGGCGAGACGATGATAACCGAAAGCGGGAGCATGAGCTGGATGAGCCCCAACATGAAGATGGAGACGACCACGGGCGGGGGCATCGGCAAGGCTTTCGGGCGCATGTTTGCCGGAGAGTCGCTGTTCCAGAACCGCTATACCGCTGTTGGAGGCAACGGCATGATAGCGTTTGCGTCGAGTTTTCCGGGCAACATCATGGTGTTCGACATCGCCCCGGGCAGGGAAATGGTAGTGCAGAAAAGGGGCTTCCTCGCGAGCGAGGCGACGGTGGAGCTTTCCGTGTTCTTCGAGAAGAAGTTCTCCGCGGGGCTTTTCGGCGGCGAGGGCTTCATCATGCAGAAGCTTTCGGGAAGCGGCGTGGCGTTCTGTGAGTTCGACGGCTGCGTCAAAGAGTACGAACTTGCGGCCGGTCAAAGCATCATCGTCGACACAGGCTATCTGGCGGCCATGGAGTCCACCTGTTCGATAGAGATACAGACGCTGCCTGGCGTCAAGAACATGCTGTTCGGCGGCGAGGGCCTGTTCAACACCGTCGTGCGCGGGCCCGGCAAGATATATCTGCAGACGATGCCCGCCAGCGCCGTCGCGGCTTCCATAATCCCGTTCCTTCCGACCAAGAGCTGACCTTGCGGAGGAGTGTTTGCCCTGTGGCTGTCGGGCGCCCGTTCGGCCGGTCTGCGTGAGCGAGGCTCTACGGGCCGCACGCGAGTGCCGGCAAAAAAATATTGAAAAAGCAGCGGAGAAGTCGCGGTCAAAGGCGATCTTTCCGCTGCTTTTTGTTGGGCGCGCATCCCGCTGTTTTTTTCGGCCGTAAAAAAGCCGCCCCATTCTCACGGGACGGCTGATCTGCAAAACGGGGCGCGGATGGGTCTGGCGGGAGCGAGACCGCCGCTCATCCCAATTTTCTGCCGCTTCCCGCCTCAAAATGATACCGGACGATGCCGAGGTCGATCAGGGAGTAAAACCCGCCGAGCGACCTAGCCTCCGCGCGGTCGCCGCTCAGCGTGATCAGGAACTTCTGCTGGTCGACGGCGGTGGGCGCCAGCATCGCGGCCTCCATTCCGGCCCTGAACCAGTCGGGCATGGCGCCGTCCGTACGGCAGAGGGCTTCCATCGGTTTCGATTTGTGGGCTATTCCCTGCGTCGCGCCGTAACCGAGCGCGAGCACACAGGCCAGTTTTTCGTCGCCGGCGACGGCGCAGCGCTTTTTTACGGTCCCCTTGGAAAAAGACATGGCCACCCAGCAGGTGTTGAGCCCCAGCGTCTGCGCGAACAGCGCGATCCGTTCGCCGTAGTAGCCGATCCGCTCCTCGAGCCGGTCGCTCTTCGTGCCGACCAGCGCGATATAGTTCCGCACACCGGTGAATTTGCCGTAATGCGCCATCATGCCGTCGAAGGCGCGCGGCTCGTCGGTCACGAGCCTGATGCGGAGCCCGCTCTCGCGGTTGCAGTCGTCGATCTCCTCCTTCAGGCGGGACACGATGTCCGCGGGTATTTTTTGCTCCGTGTAGCTGCGCACAGAATGGCGCGCCTGGATCGCTTCCATAGTCGTCATACTTATCGATGCTCCTGTATTTCTATAATGTCGCGGGTCTCCTCCGGGTCGTGAGCCGCCAGGACGGCGAGGCACCTCGGGTCCTGCCGCATGCTCTGCACCCACGCGAGGGATGCTTTCATGGCCTTTTCGTCATAGACCGGTCCCGGCAGCCGCAGGTCCTCCCACGACCGGCGGTCGTAGCCCGTGTCGCCGACGATGAGCGCAAAGCCGTTTTCGCCGGCTGCCCGTACGCTCACCGAGCCCTGCGTGTGCCCCGGTGTCAAAAGGACGGTGACGCTCCCGTCGCCGAAAATGTCCCACGCCTTTCCAAACGGCGCGTCACGGTCGTTTGCCAGGGGCATCAGGCTTATGGGGATGCCTTTCCACGGCCGTTTCACGTACCGCACATGCCCGGAGTGGACGGCGGCCCATTCCTCGGGGCTGACGAGGATGCTTTTGGCGTCCCGCACCAGGCGCAGGCCGGAATCGTGGTCTATGTCCATGTGGGTCAGGAGGACGTAGTCGAGATCGCCCGGCGCGAGCCCCAGGGCGGCCAGCTGCTCGTCCACGGCCGCGCCCTCCGGCAGCCGCGGTTTGGAGGCAAACCACATGGGGAACGTCAGCGTCCTGACGGGATGCCTCCGCACAGCGCTGTCCCAGCCGGTGTCCACGAGGATGCGTCCGCGCGGGTGCTCGATCAGGAAAGCCTTGACCGGCAGCCAGATGCGCCGCTTTGCGCTGCGGAAGAGGCCGGTGTAGGCGACCGCGTTCCTTGAGACGCTGCGATCCGGCACGGCGGGGTCCACGCCGACTTCGCCGCAGGTCAGGACATGTATGCGTATCATGGCGCCTCATCCTCCGGCAGCCGGGGGTACGCGTTTGCCGCGGCGGCTTTTACGGCGCTGTCCACGTGGTCGACGAGCGTCTTCAGGCCGTCCCAGCAGCTTTCGTTCGCGTCCACATAATAGTAGTTCATGGTGCCGGCGCGGTGCATTCGGATCAGGCCCGCTTCCTTTAAGATGCGCAGGTGGTGCGAGACGGCCGGCCGGGAGAGATGCGTCTTCGCCGTGATCTCCGGAACGCGCATGCCGATCTTCTCGTTTCCCAGCAGGACGATCAGGATCTGTTGCCTCGTCTCGTCGCCGAGCGCGAGGAATATCCTCCGGTTGCGCTGGAATTCTTCCGACAAAAGCTGTCTTTGCGCCGCGCATTCGTCCATAGTTACACCTCCGCCCAATGGTTCGCACATATGAACCATTATACACAGTATCAGGCACAATGGCACATCGGGAAAGAAAATCGAGACGAATAAACGGCCCCGGCCGACGGCTGAAAACAGGCGCGGCGTTCCTGCGCGTGTTTGCGGCGGTCAGGGCCGCAGGCAGGCCCGCACGTAGTCCTCCGGCACGTCCATCCGGGCGGCCGTCTCCTGCGGGGAAAGCCCGCTGTCCAGGAATCGGCGCACTACGGCCGCCATGTTTTCTCCGACCTCGATGATATGTCCGTCCGGGTCGTAAAAGCGCACCACCCGCTGTCCCCAGGGGTGCTCGATGAGCGGATGCACGTAAACGATGCCCGGCGCGGCGGAGAGCTTCGCCGCAAAATCGTCGATCCGCTCCTCTTCAAAATACAGCTCGGCCGCGTTGTTTCGGAAGATGATCTCGTCGTCTCCCTTGCGGATGAACTTTGCCCACGTATCCGCGGTCTGCAGCGAAATGCCGCCCGTCAGGGTCACGTTCGCGCCGAAATCGGCCACGACCTCCAGCCCCAGGATCTCGCGGTAAAAGCGCTTGGCTCTCTCCATATCCCTCACTGCGAGAAGTGTGGAAGTGTATTTCATGTGGTCCTCCTTTTCCCGTTTCGTCTGCCGCCCGGGTCGGAGCCGCAGACGGAGGGCCGCGAAAGGAAATGACGTTCCCCATGGCCTCGCGGGCCCCCGTAAAACTTTCAGGACTTTTTTTCATCATACCATGGATCCCCACGGATTTACAGCGTCTTTTCGTGGTGTTTTCGTGTCTTCCGTGATAAAATCATGGCAGGAAACATCGAGAAATCCGGCGCGTCTCTGTGGTAGGATCTTCTTTGAAAGGAGGGAGACGAAATGGACGGGAAAACGCTGGCTGTCCAGCGGATGCAGGACTACATCGAGGCCCATCTGGCGGAGCCGGTCACGCCGGCACAGCTCGCCGGGGCGGCGCATTTTTCGCCGTGGTATGCCGCGCGCATCTTCCGGGAGCTGACCGGTCTTGCCCCCGCCGACTACCTGCGGCGGCTGCGGCTCTCCAAGTCGGCCCTGCGGCTGCGGGACGAGAAGGTGAAGGTCATCGACGCGGCGCTGGACGCGGGCTTTGAGAGCGTGGACGTCTACCAGCGGGCGTTTCGCAGGGAATTCGGCTGCAACCCCAAGGAGTACGCCCTGAGGCCCGTTCCGCTCCCTCTGTTCACCGCTTATGGCGTCAAATTCAGGGAAGCGAGACGAAAGGAGAGACAGACGATGGAAAACGTAAAGAGTATTTTTATTCAGGTGGTGGAGAAGCCCGCGCGCAAGGTGATAATAAAACGCGGCGTCAGGGCGGCGGATTACTTCGCCTACTGCGGGGAGGTCGGCTGCGACGTGTGGGGTGTGCTGACCAGCATGAAGTCCCTCTGTGGCGAGCCGGTGTGCCTGTGGCTGCCGGAGCGGTACCGCGCCGGGAGATCGGAGTACGTGCAGGGCGTGGAGGTGGAGGCGGACTATGACGGCCCGGTGCCGGAGGGCTTCGACGTCATCAGCCTGCCCGCGGCGACCTATATCATGTTCCAGGGCGAGCCCTTCGCGGAGGAGGACTACTGCGAAGCCATAGAGGTGCTGCAGGCGGCCGTGGAGCGGTACCAGCCGTCGGTCAGCGGCTATGTCTGGGACGACGCGAACCCCCGCATCCAGCTGGAACCCCGCGGCGAGCGCGGATACATCGAACTTAAAGCGGTAAAAAAAGCGTAAAACAAAGGCCGCCGGAGCATTTCACAGCTCTGGCGGCCTCGTTCTGTTTTGCTTTACGCTTTTTCTTTGACGGCGATCCAGATCTCGCAGGTGAAGTCCGGGCTCTGGGTGTCCGCCGAGGGGTAGACTTCCAGCTCCACGCCCTGTCCGTACTCGTAGTTGCTCTGCGGGAAAAACTCCGTGCAGATGCGCTTGTAAGTGTCCTTGAACGCGTCGGGCATCCTGCCGCGGCAGGTGAACACCGCGTAGGTGTAGGCCGGGATCTCCACGGTGTCCAGTTCCGCGCCGGTCACCGGCATGCCGTTCCACTCCGCGCCGATGCCGTAAGGGAAGCCGGAGTCTGCCATCTCGTCCGAGAAGCAGACGCCCAGCACGCCGTGGTAGTTGTCGAACCTGCCGTATTGGCAGATCTTCTCCATGGTGCCGTCCGCGCTGACCTCGTTCCAAAAAGCGGAGATGTCCGCCGTGGCGGTGTCGCCCTGTGGCTTTGTGACCTGCTTCTTTTTGCAGATGAGTTTGAAGGCGTCCTTCTTTTCGATCCGGTAATCCATGCTGTTTCCTCCCGATAAGATCAGTTTTACGGAGAGCCGCGAGAATGATTTGACGCTGCCGCCGCGGCGCGCTCCCGTGGGCGTGACGCCGTGAAAGCGGGTGAACGCGCGGGAAAAGCTTTCGGGCGTGTCGTAGCCGTAGCGGTACGCGATGTCGATGACCTTGTCGCCGGTGCGCAGCAGGTCCTCGGCGGCCAGGGAGAGCCGGCGCATGCGTATATAGTCGCCCAGCGTGAAGCCGCAGAGCATCGTGAACATCCGCTGGAAGTGGAACGCCGACGAAGCAGCCTCTCTCGCCGCCGCCTCATAATCCACCGTGTCCGCGAGGTGCGCCTCGGTGTAGTCCAGCGCCCGCTGGATCCCCGTGATCCAATCCATTCCCGTTCCTCCCTCCGTATACCGTCAATTTTATCGCAGTCGGCCGCGGCTTTCATGACTTTCAGTGCGGAGCCGTGTCAGGGCGTTTTTATCAGTATAGCACAGGGCGCGGGAAACGTCGAATGTCTTTTCGGGGGGGGCGGCGGCCCGTGAGCACCCGTGCTCAAACATTTTGCCGGCACTAAAAGTAAGCTCTCCGAAGGTAATGATTCAGAGGGCCTTTTTGCATTCCTTTTCCAGCGGGCAGCCGCCGCAGAGCGGGGTTTTTCGGCAGCGGGAGATCCCGTGCTCAAGGATCAGCCAGTGGTACCAGCCGTAGAGCCGGTGATCGCGCGCGAGGCCCGCCTCGAAAAAAGCGCGCCGCGCTCCGTCGCTCCTGAAGTCGAAGCCCAGCCGCGTCAGGAAGCGTCTGGTGTAGGCGTCGATCACAAATGAAGGCAGGTGGAACGCGTAGACCAGGATCACATCCGCCGTCTCCGCGCCGACGCCCTTTACCGCGAGCAGCTCGTCCCGAAGCTCCTCCTGCCCGACGGTCCCCACCGTCTCCGCGTCGTACCCATACCGTCCGTACCACTCGGTCAGACGACGGATGGCGGCGGCCTTCCCCCTGCAGAACCCGCAGGGGCGGATCAGGCTTTCCAGTTCCTCTGTTTTGAGCCCCAAAACGGACTCCGGCGTCAGGTGGTCCGCCAGCTCGGCCGTGACCTTTTCCACGGAGCTCCACGCCGTGTTTTGCACCAGTATGGCCTGCACCATGACGGTATACGGGTCGTCCGACCACCAGCGGGGCTGCCCGTAAGCGGCGCGGAGCCTGTCGTAGATCTCCTGCGCCGTCATCATTTTGGCTCCCTCTGGCACTGCGGACAGAAGCAGCTCGTCCGGCCGCCGACGGTCATCTTCTCCATCGTGCTCCCGCACACCCTGCAGGGCTGTCCGGCGCGGCCGTATGCCCGCAGACCGGACATGTTGCGGTAGTCGCGGCCCTTGCCCGCAAGATATTCCTCCGGCGTCATCTCGTTGGCGCCGATGCCCCAGAGGATGATCTCCGGTATCCGCTGCGCCAGGTTTTCCCAGTCGCGGTCGCTGAGCAGGGCGCATTTTGTCCCCGGATAGATCCCCGACGCGAACAGGATCTCGTCGGAATAGATGTTGCCGATGCCCGCCACCACCGTCTGGTCGTGCAGCGCCTCCTTGATCGGCCTTTTGCCGCCGCCGAGCTTCGCCTTCAGATATGCCGCCGTCAGGGTGGGGTCGGTGGGTTCCGGCCCGAGGGAGGACTGCCCGGTGAGGTCGTCCGTTTCTCCCTTTTGGAAATACCAGAACCGGCCGAACCGCCGCACGTCGGTGTAGCGCAGCTGTTCGCCGTCCGAGAGGGACAGGATCAGGTGCGTGTGCTTTTCGACAGGCTCGTCTGCGGGCGTCACCAAAAGCTGTCCGGTCATGCGCAGGTGCAGGCAGAGCCTGTCGCCGCCGGCAAAGTGGATGGTGAGGAATTTTCCTCTCCGGCTCATTTCCGCGGCCGTCTTGCCCTGCAGCAGCTCCGCGAACCGCCCGGCGTCGGGATGTGCGATGATCTGCGGGTTGCGGATGTCCACCGCGGCAATGGTCCTGCCCGCAAGCTGCGGCTCAATCATTCGTCTGACGGTCTCCACCTCCGGCAGTTCAGGCATGGTCCGCGCCGCCTTTCTTTGCCGATTTTTTGACTTCCTCGTGATAAAAATAGTTGACGATGACCGGCGGCGCGCCGAAAGGATTTTTCATGCTGTCGTCATCCCGCACATATTCGAGGCCGTTTTCCTTCGCCCAGGCCTGGAGGTCGGCGTCCAGCATCTCCCAGTAGAGGCGGCTGCCGTGAGTGTAGATGTCCTGATAGAGCGAGGTCAGGTCGGGGTGCTTTTCCCTGATGTAATCCAGGATGTCGGATTTGAAGCTGCCGCGCAGATTGAGGTTCTCCAGCCAGACGAGGTTGCACTGGTCTCTTACGCGCCCGATGATGGCGGGCACGTCGGTGAGGCCGGGGAAGATGGGCGAGATGAAACAGGTGGTGCGCACGCCCGCGTCGTGCAGCGTTTTCATGGCCGCGAGGCGCCGCTCGATGCTTACCGCCCTGTCCATGTCGTCCTTAAAGCCCTCGTCCAGCGTGTTGAGGGAAAATCCCACCCGCGCGTCCGGGAAGGACTTGATGAGGTCGATGTCCCGCAGCACCAGGTCGGATTTCGTCTGGATGCTCAGTCTGATCCCGCTGCCGCGAAGCTGCTCCAAAAGGGCGCGGGTGCGCTGATAGGTCTCCTCCTGCGGCAGATACGGGTCGGTGACGGAACCGAAAAACAGCTCCTTGCCGCGGTACTTTTCCGGGTCTTTTATCGCCGGCCAGAACTTGACGTCGAGGAACTCGCCCCACGGCTCCATGTGGCCGGTGAACCGCTTCATAAAGCTGGCGTAGCAGTAGCGGCAGGCGTGGGCGCAGCCGACGTAGGGGTTTACCGAGTAGTCGCTCACCGGCAGATTGGATTTTGTGAGCACGCTTTTGACTTCGATCTCACGGATTATCATATTTTTTCCTTTCCGGTGTCACCACCTGTTCCAGTGCACCTTGTTCTCCGCCGTCGCCCTGATCTGCGCCGGCTCTTTTTTACGGGGATGTGCACGACGCTGCCCAGCCCCTCCGCCGTCGCCGCAAGCAGGATGTTCTCCACAAGCGCCCGGGCCGCGCCGTAATCCATCGGGCCGTAGTCGTTCGTCGCGCCTTTGAGGTCGTATTGCATTTGAAATACGGCAGTACCACGCAGGCAGATTCCTCAATCATGCTGCGCTGGCGGGGGTAGGCGATCTTGAACATCTCCTGCTGCGGCGTTTTTGGCTCCTCTATGCGGCAGGGATACGGGCGGACGAGCTGCGCCAAATCGTTAATGAGCGTCTTGTCGGTCAGCGTCAGCAGCTCCCATTGCCGCTGGTGGTTGGAGGACGGCACTTTCAGCCCGGCGTTCAAAATCCGCTCCAATGCCTGTCTGGGGATGGGTTTATCTTCAAACTGGCGGATGCTTCTGCGCCTGTTTACCGCTTCGTAAAACTCCATATCATTCCCCGCTCACAAGTTCCGCAAGATTCTGGGTGAACCGCCGGGACAGGTCGATAAGCGTTTTTTGTTCCTCCGGCGTAAACATTGACATCGCCGTATCCTCGGCGCTCGTGATGTGCCGTACAGGCCCCTCCGCGAAGGCGCGCCCCGCGTCGGTCAGCCGGACGATCTTGTTCCGTCTGTCCGCGGCGTTTTCCGTGAGCACGGCGCGGCCGTCCTGCAAAAGGTTTTTGACGATCAGGCTGACGGTCTGCTTCGACTGGAAGGTCATGCCGCAGATCTCCTTCTGCGTCATGCCGTCCTTCGCGTAAAACAGCACGTTCAGCACGAGGAAGGTCTTCATCAGGAGGCCGCAGCTTTTTGCGTATTCGTCGTAGAGCGCGAACTGCTCGTCGCGGAATTTGCAGTAGAGGAAGGCGTTCCTGCGATCCTCCTTCGTCATGCGGCTCACCTCCGGGCCATGAAAAATTAGTCAATTACTTGACTGTTATTGTAGCCGTTCTCACCGCCTTTGTCAAGCGTGCCGCCGGGGAGGGGGAAAGCTCTCCCGCCGCGGCCGGCAAAAAAAGCGCCGGCTCCGGGAGCGCCCGAAACCGGCAGCATATTATGAGCAGTAAGCGTCATTTCACCAGCGAGAACCGATACGCTTCGTCGATCCAGCCCAGCAGTTCCGCGTCCAGGTCCTCCGTTCGTTCCACAAGCACGTGGTGCGTGAAGCGGCCGGGATAGGCCTCCACCGACGCGGCGATGCGGGGAGAGCTTTCCTCCGCCGGCAGGCCGAAGGAGACCAGCAGGTATTCTTTCGGCCACTCCTTTTTGCGGCGGTAGGGGAGCGAGACCATGGCGAACACGTACCGGCTGCGAAAAGAGATCTGCGTTTTCGTGACCTTGACGGTCATCTCCGGGTACCGCGCCGCAAGGGTGTCCTTCAGCGCCTCGTAGACCGGCAGAAAACGCGGCAGACGCTCAAAAAACAGCAGCTCGTCCGTCGTCATGGCTTCTCCTCGGCGTTCAGCTTCTCCGCAATCAGCCCGTTGGCGATCTCGAACGCCTTCACCCGCCGCTTTGCCAGCGTGATCTGGGATCTGTACCGCTCCGGCTGCTCCCTGGCCTCCAGCGTCGCGATGACCGCGTGCAGCTTGTGCAGCGTCGAGTCGAGCTGGCGCGCGGCCTCCGTCAGTTCTTCCTTTGTGTACTCCATGCGTCCGCCTCAGACCTTCCGGATCGGATGGCGGATGACCGTTTTCCACTTGTCCGGCGCGACCTTGCGGGCGTCGGTCAGATAGATCTCATGGTGCAGGCGGGTGTCGGAGAAGTCGTTTTCGCAGCCGTTTTCCGCCAGATAGGCGTCCATGAGCGCCACGCTGGCGGGCTCGTCGTCGTAAGGGCCGAGGTGCATCATCTGTACGCAGAGCCCCTCGTCCACGGTCAGGAATTCCGCGGCGGCACAGTCCAGCTTTTTCTTCTGCGAGGCAGTCTCCTTCGCCCAGTCGAGGTCCTCTCGCGTCACGAAGTCCGGCAGACGGAGGACCGAGATCCAGTGAAAGGCTTCCTTGCGCGAATAATCCACGCCCTCCACATCGTCCTGCCACCAGAAGCCCTCCAGCGGCGGCACCACGAAGTCGAAATAGCCCTCCATGCGCTTGTCGCCCAGCTTGCTCATCTTAATGGTGTAGGCCACGGCGTAGAGGATACCCATCGCCGCCTTGTAAGCGCCGCCCTCCTCGTTGGGGTCGCCCTGCCCGCGCACGGCGACGTAGTTCGCTTTCGGCACCGTCACGATCTGGGGCGTGTCCTTCGGCAGATAAAATTCCTTGTATTCCTTCTTAAAATCAAACGCCATTTTCATCAGACCCCTTTTTTAAGATCCGCGCGATATACGCGGCGTCCGGCAGGTTGACCGTCTCGAACCGGCCCTTGTAAAACACCGCCAGGTTGTTGAACGGGCAGGGCAGCTCTTTGGCCTTTTGCAGCGTGTCCACCTCGATCAGCGAGACGGGCACGCCGTTTTCCGCGCAGGTCTGCCGCACCGTCTCCACGCACTGGGGGATATACGGACACTGCGGGCTGTAGTATACCGTCAGCTCCTGCGCGTCGATGGCTTCGCGTTTGGCGTTTGGCGCAAAGCGCGGCAGACTTCCGTCAAAGGAGAGAGCCAGCAGTTCGTAGCCGCCCGCCGTCTCATCCGCCGTCATAAAGCCGAATTTCCTGGCGAAGGCTTGGTCGGAGAGCCAGTTTTTCTGTCTTTTGCTGCCCAGCATGCAGACGCCGGATCTGCCCCTGGCGCGGGCGTCCGCGAGGCAGGATTCCATGAGTGCTATTCCGCAGCCCTTGCCCTTGTACTCGCCCGCGACCCACAGGCAATAGATGTAAAAGTAATTGTCGCCGAGGACGGGCACCCAAGCCGTTTCCAGCGGTGCGTACTCGATGAAAGCCGTGCCGCTGACCGGGAGCTTGCGGAAAACGTGCCCTTCGCCAAGGCGTTCCCCCAGCCACCGGCGCTTGGCCTCCACGCCCGGGTGCGGCTTTTTGCGGATGATGCAGCAGAGGTGCTCGCGGGGCAGATCCTCAGCCGTCAGGTCGATGAAATCGGATGACATGGCGTTCTCCTTTCGAAGTCTGTGCCGCTCAGATCAGGATGCCGTCGCAGTGGTCGAGCTCATGCTGGATGATCTGGGCGGGGAAAGCCGGTGAAAGTTTTGATCCGCGTCTGGAATTCCCGGTTCTGATATTTTACCTTGACGGACTGCCAGCGCCTCGTCTGGCGGACGCCGTCCAGCGAGAGGCAGCCCTCCTGCGCCGTATATGGGCCGGATCTTTTGAGGATCTCAGGGTTGAACATCACCAGGCGCTCCCCGCCGTCCTCGAAGGCGATGATGCGGCGATGGAGGCCGATCATGTTCGCCGCCATGCCCACGCAGCCGTTCCTGTGCGCGATCAGCGTCTCCAGCAGGTCGTCCGCCGCGCCGATGTCCTCCGGGGACGCCGTAGCGGAGGGCTGCGAAAGGAAAATGACGTCCCGCACGATCTCATGGACCACAGTAAGACCTCCAGAAATCTTTTCTTTATCATATCATGTTTTTGCGCCGATTTACAGCGCCTTTTTCCTGCTTGCAAATGACGGCGTTTTGCCTTATACTGGGCTCAAGACAAAGCCTTAGGCTTTCTCAAATTCATCTCAAGGAGAGCTGCTGTTTGAAGAACAACACCTTGGAGCGGGTCGGCTGACCGGGAGGTTTGCCGCAGCCGCTCAAGCCTCCCGAAATTGACATCCATCAAATTTTAGGAGGAAAACCATGAAAGACGATCTTATCATTCGCATCGAGACCCCGGCCGACTACGCCGCCGCAGAAAACCTGACCAGGGAGGCATTTTGGAACGTCTATCGTCCCGGCTGCACGGAGCATTACGTCCTGCATACCTTTCGCGGCAGGCCGGAATTCGTTCCCGAATTGAGCCTCGTGATGGAACGGAACGGAAAGCTCATCGGCCACGTCATGTACGTGCGGTCGGCGATCGATGCCGACGACGGCAGAACTGTTCCGGTCATGACCTTCGGCCCCATCAGCATCGCTCCGGAGGTCAAGCGGCAGGGCTACGGGACCATCCTGCTGCGCGAATCCATGCACAGGGCGGAGCTGCTCGGGGCGGGCGCCATCGCCATCGAGGGCAACATCGACTTCTACGGGAAGTCCGGCTTCGTCGTGGCCAGCACCATGGGCATCCGCTATGCCGCCGAGCCGCGGGACGCGGAAGTGCCATATTTCCTGATCCGCGAACTCGTGCCCGGCTTCCTCGGCGGCGTCACCGGCACCTATCGGGATCCGGAGGGCTATTTTGTGGACGAGGCGGAGGCGGAGCGCTTTGACGCCCGGTTCCCGCCCAAGGAAAAGCAAAGGCTGCCAGGTCAGTTGTTCTAAATTATCAGCAAAGGCACGGAAGCGGAGTCATCACTCCATTTCCGTGCCTTTCGTCTGTCATGGGATTTTTGTCGGCCGTGGTCCCGCTGCCGGACCGGAAGCCGTCATTTGCGATCCGGCCTTTTTTTGACGGCCAGCAGCTTCATGTAATCATCAAACTCCGACTCGTCCGTCGGCTCGAACATCACCCATTTTCCGTCGTGATAGGTTTCCGCTTCATCGTATTTTTTGCAGACAGCGGGGGAGAGGGTGTTTCGCATCGCCTCGACTTTTGTCCGCTCGTCTTTGCCGAAGATGACCATGAAACCGACGCAATGACTTTTTGCATACAGGCAGCAGAGCGTTTTTCCGCCTCGGCGGTATTTATACTCATACGTCCATCTCTTGCCGCCGGAATTCCACGATCGCTCCATTTCATATTTCTCGTCGATCGCCGAACACAGCGCCTGCCATACTTCAAACAAAGGCTGCCCGATCAAATCGATCATAGCTCCCTGAGACGGCAATTCTTCAAGCATGGTCTCGCCTCCGAAAATTCCAATTTGTTTTACTCATCTAATTGGGGTTTATTGATCAGCAATATATAAATATCGGCTTGCCATCCCTTTTTCGCATAATTCGATACCATACAGAGTTTCGTCCAGCTTCTGTTTGTACAGATCAAGATGCCCTTCCGATGCAAAAGCATGTCTGCGGTTTCGCAGGGCCTGTTCCAAAGCAATATACAGATGATGCTCATTTTGGCTGAAATCCACAGCTTTGTAGGCGATCCCCGCTTTCTGAAGCGAGCAGGCGAGTGCGGTGCGGTCACTTTTCAGGCGATCTCTGTCTGCTGCTTCGTCCGACAGATATTGCGACCAATAAAAATACAGCCGATTGCCGGCACGGCTGCCCAACTGTTCCATTATTTTGTCGATGCCGGCGCAGAAATACATGCTGTCGATGGAAAGCGTTACGGTCGGCGAAAGACCGTAATCCCGCAAATGTTCAAAGTCTCCGCATATATACTGAATCTCCCTGCAATATGGCACGAGACTGCTGTCAAGGAGATCGATGCCTATCCCTTTGCAGCCGTATTTTGCAGCAAGAAGGCGGAGCAGACTGCCATCGCCGCATCCAAGGTCAAGCACCGTGTCGCCTGATGAGATGGGGACAGCGTTCAGAAGGTAATCGAGCTGTTCCTTGTCCATCATATTGAATAAAGGCAAACGATATCCGTACACTTCTTCACATACATCCAAATATGCCGGACTGTTTGATAACCCGCGGATTTTACGGGAAAATTCCCATTTGATCTTCTCCGTTCTTTGATCGGGATCCATATTATCAAGCTCCTGTTTGAATTTCATTTTCCTGGAGTAAAGTAAATACATGTCACGGTTTGTTCCGTGACAGCATTTTCAAATCCCCGATGATGACAAATTTCTGTTTTCAAACCGCAGCACCGTTCCGGTTTTTGAGCCCTTATGGAAAAATGCATGGTTCATGGGGAGCCTCGCAAATTGTCGTTTGCCATAAGATTTACTTGCATTTTGCTTCCTCCGCAAGCGCCTCAACGATATTTCGCTTTTCATACAGAGTGCACCCGCCCCTGTGGCTCTCTTCCAACATGTTTTCATTTTTAAGCATACTGAACAGCGGAGAGTCGAGAGCTTTCAGCAGCGAAACGTCTTTGATATTGCGATCTGAATACGGAGAAAACGGGCACGGTTCAATGCCGCCGTGGGAATTGATGTGGAAGAATCCTCGCCCCGCAGCCAGACATCCTCCGGAAGACTTTTCGTCTCCGGGAAAAGAAATAAACAACATATCCGGATACTGTTCCCGTATCAGCTGCAGCCTTTTTCGCATGACTTCACGCTCGGCATCACCGGGTGCGAGAGCTTCCGTTCCGGCTTCAACAGGCACATATTCAACATATATCACAACCCTTGCGCCGCTTTCCCTTAGCATGGAAAGGAACGGATCGCCCATGATTTCATCGGTGTTTTTCGCTGTCTGAGTAGCAGATATTCCGTATAATAAGTGTTTCTGTTTCATTATTTGCATCGTATGGTCGACAAGTTCATATATGCCGCTGCCCCGCCTCTCGTCAGTAGCGGCCATGTGCCCCTCCACGGACAGCACCGGGACCAAATTTCTGTGCGCGTCAAAGAGGTCATAATAGGCGTCGTCCATCGCGGTTCCGTTTGTAAATATCGGAAAAATGATCTCTGGGTGTCCAGCGGCCTTAGCAATTACATCTCTTCTAAGCGTTGGTTCGCCTCCGGCAAGGAGAATAAAACCGATACCAAGCTCTTTTGCCTCGCTGAAAATTCTATTCCACTCGTCCGCGCTCAGCTGGTCAACTGGTTTTTCATCGTTACAGGCATGGCTCGCCCTGGCATAGCACCCGGCACAATGCAAATTACAGGAACTCGTAATGCTGGCAATCAGATATGCGGGGATGTGCAGTCCGTCGGTTTCGTATTTTTTGCGTATTGTCTCAGCTCTTTGTGCCGCGACCGTATACCGGGCAAGGAATTTGCTCTCCCTGGGATCGTTCATTGCCGTTCGGATAACTTGCCCGATGAGCCTGCGTACTCCATCTGAAAGATATTTCTCTATATTGAAATCATTCATCATTTTGCTCCTCGTTTTGGCTTCTGCCGTTCACTGAACAGTCGGTTCTGTATTCCTTCAGGTTCTTATTCAAATGCTGAAGCAGCGCGATGGCGGCGGTGATTTCCTGCTCCGTGATCCCCTGAAACAGTCGGGTCATATATTGCCCGCGAAGTTCGCTGTTCTTGATCTGGAGCTGTCTGGATTTTTCGGTGAGCGAAATGCGTATTTTGCGCTTGTCCTCTTGGTCCTGAGCCAACGCAACAAAGCCGCCGTTTTCCAATTTGAGCAAAAGCTGTTTGGTATTCTGGTGAGAGCAGCCGATGAACTCTGCAAGTTCCCGGATGGTCGGCGGCTGTTCAAACAGGCCGATGCAGCTGAGCATGAACACCTGCTTCCAACTGATGCTGTCTAAAAAAGAGTCCCCCGCAGCCTGAAAGCGGTTATTGAAGGCGTTCAGGTAGCCAACTAAAAATAATCTGGTATCTATGTTTCCAAAGTTCACGTTGTAATCGTCCAAATGAGCCGTATCCATATAAAGTCGCCCCTGTTAACGTAACATATTACCTTTTAATTATACAACATAGTACCTGATTTGTCGACAAGAAGATGATATTTGTAAGCATCAGGGTATATAAATGCGGGAACACAGACCGGCAAGCCCCCGATCCCCCTGAACAGCTCTGTGCCGGTGCGGCGGCGCATCCTTCGGACGCCTGAGAAAAGAAACGGTCAACGCGCTCCTGTCCTTTTCCTTTTTTGGACAGCAGCTTTGCATATTCTTTATGCAAGCGCGGGCAGGCGCAGATCCTGCGCCGCAATAATCAATGAAACAGGCCGTTCTGAGCGCCGCAAGAAGCTGTTTTAGCTGTATCAGCAATTTGAACTTTCTGCATAGAAAAATCCTCTGAAATCGACGATCTCAGAGGATTTTTGGAAAATCGAAACGATAAAGATGCCGGAGAGTAGGCTCATAATCCGAGCGGCAAACCGGGATTTGTTAGTCACCCTGTTTCGTTCTGCAACCCATTACAAACTGCTCCAAATTGACTCTGTGGTTATACTTTATGGATGCGGTCTTATCTTTGGATATAATTGTTTCATTCATATTAATTCCGTTTAAGGCAGCAATCGCAATTGTGTAATGTATCACATCTGCCAATTCATTGCCTAACTGTGCTTTCAAATCCTCTTGACCAGCCGATTTTCTCCCAGCTTTTTTATTTAAAACTTCCGCCACCTCGCCAATTTCTTCTACGAGTTTCATAAATAGGTTTTGATCAATCCCACCATTTTCATAATGGTCGAATAAGTATTCTTGCAGTTCCTCTATTGTAATTTTCATAGTATCCTTTCCCCGCAATTTCCAGTTTGTTAAACCGTTCATTATATGGATAATCCTTTGTTCACTATATCACAGATCATTGCATAGCAAAAGACCTGTTCTTCTTTTGAAGAACAGGTCTTTATGGTCCGAGTGACAGGGTTCTAACCTGCGGCCTGATGGTCCAAAAAAGTCCAGCCAACTTTTTTCCGCTTATTTATAGCGATATTCCGTCGTTTCTGCTGGGTTTTGCTTACTCTTTGACCCTCTTTGAAACACTGTTTCCGCGTGTTCCGCGCCTGTCTGTGGTAATCCATGTGGTCAAAAACGCTTCCCGCCCAAGGCCGGCAGCCTGTCGCCGCGCCACGAACGGAAAGCGTTTTTCGTCTCTGATCGGTTGGATTGTAACTCTGAGGGAAGGGTTATGCAAGAGGTTTCTGACGGAGCCGGAGACGCAGATTTTGCAGGGCAATAGACAAAGAAACAGGCAGGATCAGCCGCGTTGCGCATTGAACGGCACATAGCCCGCAACCCTCAACGAAACGCGCGGCCGAAGCAATCCGGCCGACTCAGCGGGATGCCGCTTTCTCCCTTCTGCCGATTACTTTGCCTGTCGCCAGCTCTCCGCGATGAGAGCGAAAAGCTCCTCGTCCGGCACGTTGCCGTCGAGGCAGACGGTGAACCAATGCGTTTTGTTCATGTGATAGGCTTTCAAAAAACGCCCTTCTGCGAGGCGCGCCTCCACATCCGCCGGGAGCCCCTTCAGGTCTATGATCTCTACATTCCCGCGGCCGGGAAGGCCGAGCTTGCTGCGGTCCACGGTCATGACGATTGCAAACCACTTCCGGTTGTCCGGGCGGCGGAACGCGGCGTAGTCGGGATAGTTTTCCCACAGGAATTCCGGCCCGGCGGAGAACTCGGAGCTGATCCAGGCAAGCGTCCGTCTTGTCTGCTCGGCCTTGAGGATTTCGGTGTCGAAGCATCTGGCCGCGATGTCCGCCAGCGCCTTCTCGCAGGCCTTGCGCACGTCGCCCACAAAGCCGCCCTGGGCGCTGTCCACATGGACGAGCACGTACTCCTCGCCCGTCGCCTTCTCCATCACCTTGAAGCGCACCGCGCCGTCCGGCGCGACGGTCACCGCCATGTCGAAGGCGCCCCGCAGAATCGGGACTGTTCTGGAAACCCCGTCGCCGTCCGGCAAAAATCCGTAGGCCGCGAGCTTTTCCGCGTTCGGCGCCTTATACCGGAAAATCGGTTCTATGTCCATCATGGTCATTGTCCTCTCTGCATCAGACGATTTGATATCCCGCGCCCGCCAGCGCGGCCAGGGCGCGCTCGTAGTTCTCCGCTTTCACCAGAATGTAGTCCGTGTTGTAGGTGGAAACCGCGAAAATGCCGATCCGGCGCTTGGCCAGAATGGAGGAGATTTTCGCCAGAATGCCCACGAGCGAGAAATCCAGCACGCCCTGCACGCGCATCATCCGCCAGCCGTCGTCGCGCTCCGTGGTGTTGCCCGGGACGCAAGCCGTGCGGCAGACGAGGGAACGCTCCTCGTCCGTCCTGCCGAGGAACACGAACGCGTCCTCCAAATTCACCCCGGAATAATCCGTCACCTTGCAGACAGACATCGGATATTCAAAGCATTTGATCTCCATTTTGCCTTTCTCCGTTCTGAAATAAACTAATTGTAGCATAGCCCTTTATCGGAAAGAGTGCAATGCTATATAGCATTGGAAAAAGACATTTTGCCGATAGCGGCAAGACTTGCAGAATGCCATTTCTGAAACCGCCATCCGGATTTTGCGGGGCAACAGACAAAGAAAAAACCAGCTTCAAGAATATTCAGAGCCGTTTGATGACCCTTGCCGGATTCCCTCCGACGACTGTGTTTGCTTCCACGTCCTTCGTCACGACCGCGCCGCCCGCAATGACGGCGTTGTCGCCGATGGTGGCGCCGGGCATGATGCTGGCGCAGGCCCCGATCCAGACGTTTTTCCCGATATGGACCGGGCGGCAGAGCAGCACCATACGATTTTGGAGGTCGTGATTGTCCGTCACAACGGTCACGTTGGGGCCGATCATGGTGTTGTCCCCGATGGTGATGCCGCCAATGGCCATCGTCGTGAAGCTGTGGTTGATGAAAACGTGCTTGCCGACTTTCAGGCGCTTGCCCATGTCGATCTGCGCGGGCGTAAAAATCGTGCTGGTTTCATCCAGCGTATCCTCCAGCAACTCGTTTTGCAGTCTGCGCTTTTCGGGCGCATCCGGCGGCAGGCGGTTGATCTCAAAATTGAGCTTTTCACACCGCCGCAGTTCCTCGACTGCTTCCCGATAGTCCGGTTCCGTCATATCCACAGGGTCGCCGGACGACAAGCGCTCCCAAATATTCTTTTTACTCATATCAATATCCGAGTCCTTTCAGCCAATTCCGGACTTCACTCTTGGCCTTGTCCTGCTGCGTCTGCGCCTCTTTCCCGGAAACGGCGAGACCGTCCTTGACCGTCGCGCCGGGGCAGGCTTTGGTGATGGCGCTCACCGTTTCGGCAAGGCCGCTGCCGCCGTTGGTGTCGAACGGAATCACGGTCTTGCCGGTAAAATCATAGCTCTCCAGAAACGTGTAGACCGGCATGGGCATATCGCCCCACCAGATGGGATAGCCGAGAAAAATCGTGTCGTAATCATCCCAGTTGTCGACCGCCGCTGCGAGTTCCGGGCGGGCGAAATTTTTCTGCTCATCCTGCGCCTCGTCGAGCAGCTCGCTGAGCTTTGAGGGATAGGCCGCCTTCCGTTCCATGTGAAAGATGTCGGCGTCCGTCTCGGCGGCGATCATTTCCGCGACGATCTGCGTGTTGCCTTTCTCTACGACGCCGACATCGTATTGCTCCCCCGCCTGCGAAAAATATGCAACAAGGATATGACCTTTCGCCGTGGAGCTACTGGTGACAGACTGCGTTTCAGACGCCGTCTGCCCCGCAGTCTGCGCGCCGCAGGCTGCGAGAGATGCGGCCGTGAGCAGCGCCGCGATCAGCGCGATGAATCTGCGCATAAGCAGTCACTTCCTTTGAAAATTTTTCTGCCGGCGGGTCAGCGGACGTTTAGCTGATACCGGCCGCACCTGATGGCGGCGATGACGCCGCCATCGATCAGCAGGTCGGTGCCGGTGATGAAGGACGCCTCGTCGCTGAGGAGGAAGGCAGCCGCGGCGGCGATCTCCTCGGAGGTTCCGACGCGTTTGGCCGGGGACGCCTCGATCATCTTCTGATAATTCTCCCCGGCAGCGGCAAATTCATCATAGGCCAGCGGCGTGACGATCACGCCGGGGCTGATGGTGTTGATGCGCGCGCCTGCGTCGCCCCAGGTTGTGGCAGCGGCCGTGCGCACACGGAGTTGGTTCGTCCGCTTTGCGGCGATATAGGCGACACCGGGATTCACCACGGCGTCCTTTTTCACAAAATCCAGCTCGGCAAGTTCCTCTGTGTGGGTAAGCGCCAGCTGCTTTTCGACTTCCGGCGTGAAATCCATCATGTAGCCTGTCTGGCTGGAAACGACCAGCCCCGCACCGCCCCGTGCAATGACCTTGGCAAACTCGTCAATAGCATAGGAGGTAGCGACCAGATCCAGCGCGACGATATGTTCCGGCGAAGACTGATTCGGAGAAGCTCCCGCCGTGTCGATGAAATATTTCACCTCGCCCAGCGAGGCGGCTTCTTCCGCAAAGGCCCGGACGGAATCTCGGCCCATGGCGTCAACCACGCAGGTTTCCACGATGTAGCCGCTGGTACGAAGCTCTGTTGCCTTAAGTTTCAAATTGCTTTCGCTGATGTCGCCCAGCAGGATGGTCTTTCCCGCGCCGATGCGGCGGATAATGGCGCAGCCCATGCTGCCAGCGCCCAGCAGTGCGGCCACCGGGAGATTGCTGTTCATGTTGAAATTCATAAATTTGTCCTTTCTGCGGATTCAAATGATTAAATCCGATTACCGAATGATTTGATGTTCTTTGGTCGAGGGTTTCAAAATCAGTACGGCGATGATAAGAAGTATCGCGGTCGCCGCCATGCTGGCCGGGTAGGCCGAAAGAATGGACGGAAACGTGCGTTCATGCTGAAAGACCGTGTAAATCCACCCGATTCTGACCCCGCAGACGCCAATCACCGTGAGAAGCGACGGGACCAGCGAGATGCCGAAGCCCCGGAGGTAGCCCGCGATGTTCTCATACAGCATGGAGAAAACATAGGCGGAGAACACCCAGAGCAGTCGTGTATAGCCGGTTGAGACGACCTCCGCGTCGGGGTTGAACAGCGCCAGCATCTGCCTGCCAAAAAATAAAATCAGGGCAATGGACAGCACCGTGAAAATAACGTCTTCCAGGATGCAGTCCGTGAGTACCCGCCGGCAGCGGCGGCGATTGCCTGCGCCGTTGTTCTGGCCGACGAAGGTGGTGCAGGCCTGACTGAACGAATTGAGGATGTAATAGGCAAACACCTCAATGTTGAACGCCGCGCTGGAGGCCGCCATGACCACCGTGCCGAGGCTGTTGATCGCCGCCTGAATGATCATGTTGGCGACCGAAAATACCGCCATCTGGATTCCGGTGGGGACGCCGATGCGCATGATCTGCGCGAGGATCGGCCCGCCCGGCTTGAAGTCCGAAATCCGGACGGCCACCGGGCCGTTTTGCTGGCAAAGCAGCACAAAGAGGAAAACCGCGCTGACGGCGTTGGAGATCACCGTGGCGACGGCGACGCCGTCCACATTCATGCCAACCACGATCACAAAAAACAGGTTGAGAAACACATTGAGGATTCCGGAGATCGTCAGGGCGATCAGCGGCGTTTTCGTGTCGCCGATGCCGCGATAGACGGCGGCCGCAAAGTTATAGAGCAGGATCACCGGCATCCCGGCAAAGTAGATCTTCAGGTATTCCGCGGCCAGCGGCAGCACCTCGTCCGGCACGTTCTGCGAGCGAAGCAGCGGGACGGCAAGGAGTTCTCCGAGAACCGCCATCAGAATACCGCCGAGCACGGCGACGAGAAGGGAACTGCCCGCCGCCCTGCGGAGCGTTTCCTTGTCGCCGCGCCCCGCCGCCATGGCGATCACCACGTTGCTGCCCATGGAGATGCCGACGAACAGGTTCACGATGAGGCCGACAATGGGCGTGTTCGCGCCTACCGCCGCCATGCAGAGGGAGGCCATGCTGCCGGTGAACCGGCCCACGACGGCGATGTCCGCCGCGTTGAAGAGCTGCTGCAGGATTCCCGTGGCCGCCAGAGGAAAAGCGTAGATCAGGATCTTGTCCCAAAGGGAACCCTCAAGCATATTGATCTCGCGTTTTTTAATTTTTTGCGTTTTCTCTGTCATCTCAGTCCGCCGGTTTGAACGCGCCGAGCTGCTTTTCCTGTTCCGCAAGGCTCATATTGAAGTAGCGCACGCCTTTGTCCAGCACCCGGATGCGGTTCATTTCTTCATCGGTCAACGCAAAATCGAAGATGTCGAAATTGGCTTTGATATGCGCCGGGTTTGTGGATTTCGGGAAGATGATGTTGCCCTCCTGAATGTGCCAGCGCAGGATTATCTGAACGCTGCTCTTGCCATATTTCCGGCCAAGCTCGGCGAACACCGGCTCGCCGATCAGGCCCCTGTCGCCGTGGCCGATGGGATACCAGCACTCGATGGCCGTGCCGTAGGGCGCAACGCGCGCTTTCAGCGCTTTCTGCTGGTAGTACGGGTGGCACTCCACCTGCAAAACCGCGGGTTTGATCTTCGCCGCGGCCAGCACTTCCTCCAGCCGCTCCGATTCAAAGTTGGAAAGGCCGATCGAGCGAACCTTGCCCTGGGCGACGGCCTTTTCCATGTCGCGCCATGCGCCGAGGTAATCGCCGAACTGCTGATGGAGCAGCAAGAGGTCTATGTAGTCCGTGCCGAGGCGGGAGAGCATCTTGTCGATGCCCGCCATGGCCTTGCCCTCGCCGTATTCGCTGGGCCAGAGCTTGGAGGTGATCCAGATCTCTTCGCGGGGAATATCGCTCTCCTTCACCGCCGCGCCGACGCCGCGCTCGTTCTGGTAGGCGTGGGCCGTGTCGATGTGGCGATAGCCGGATTTCAGAGCGTCAAGGCACGCCTGATTCGTGGCGGCGTCGCCCGCGATCTGAAAAACTCCCAGTCCAAACTGCGGGATTTGCACTCCGTTATTGAGCGTTAAGCTCCTTTCATGAGGCTCGTGCCTGATGATAGCAGACCGACGGCGCGCTGTCAAATAGTGATGCGCGTTTGCTTTATTTGAGCGATGCCAGCGCACATGAATTCCGGCAATCATCAAAGAACTAAGCAAGGGCGGGATAGAAAGGTTTTTATACCTCATGTCCTGCTCCATTCGGAAACAATACCAATGGCGACATGACAGGGAAAGAGGCATCGTTTGTTACCCACAGGCCGATTGGTATCGGGTATTGACATGGGTGTGACCAGCGGATATAATGTATCTGCATCTAATACACATACACGAAGGGGCGACACATGGATACAAAGTTTGCTGTGGCGGTACATGCGCTTGTTTTTATAAGCGAATCTACAGATGCCAAGACATCGGAGACGATTTCCAGGACACTGAATACGAATGCAAGCTATGTCAGGAAAATATTATCAGGGCTGGCAAAGGCCGGGATGATTACCAGCGCATCCAAAGCAAGGGACTGCAGTCTGCTAAAGGAACCAAAAGATATTCGGCTCAGCGATTTATATGAGGCAGTAGAACCGGGTGTCAGCAAGCTGAATATGAGCCTTTCGCAAAATTCCAACACGGACTTGTTTATCTGCCGCTGTGAAAAGCCTGTCATGGAGGAGCTTTTTCAAGAGATGGAGCGTTCTGTCAATACGGTTCTTCAAGACAAAACACTTCAGGACGTTATCGATTCTATCCATCAGCGGCAGGAGATTGGCGGAGTAAAATAGATCAAATGAAGAAAATAGTCATCTTGAATGGTTCAAACAGTCCAAAAGCAAATACGGCGGCAATGGTGCAGGCTTTCACAGAAGGAGCCCAGGCTGCGGGTAATGAAGTGGACGAATTCATGGTAGCACACATGAATATCCACGGCTGTCTCGGCTGCATGAAGTGCATGACGAAGGCGAAAGATGATCCGCACATCTGCGTTCAGGTGGACGATATGGAGAAAATCTATCCGGAAGTCATGAATGCGGATGTCCTTGTGTTTGCTTCGCCGATGTACTGGTGGGGCATCACAGGTCAGCTGAAATCAGCGGTCGACCGTCTGCAGGCCGTCACCGGTTATGCGGGTCTTGAGCGTCTGAGCCGGAAATCAACGGCCCTTTTGATGACGTTCAGAGGCGGCGGGATGCAGGCAGCGCTGAGTTGGTATTCGGTATTCAGCCAGATCATCGGCTGCCGTGATCTGGGTACGGTGATTGGATTTGAAAAGCAAAAGATTGCGCAGGCAAGACAGCTTGGCGCAAGCATTCATTGAGGAAAGAGGTATCTGTCATGAAAGTCATTTTATTAAACGGAAGCCCCCGTAAGGGATGGAACACTGATATCCTGCTGCATAAGGCAGCGGAAGGCGCGGAAAGCGCCGAAGCAGAAACGGAGATCATCAATCTCTATGAGCTGAATTACAAAGGCTGCCGCAGTTGCATGGCCTGCAATATGGATGGAAAATCCTGGGGCCATTGCGCATGGAATGACGATCTCAAAGCAGTCCTTGACAAGATAGATCGCGCAGATGGGCTGATTCTGGGCTCGCCCATCTACTGGGGAGATATTACGGCTGAAATGCGGGCGTTCCTTGAACGCTTCCTTTTCCAATACACCAATTTCGACAATGGCCGCTCGGAGCGCAAAAATCACTTGAAAGCCGGTTTCATTTATACAATGAACGCCCCGGCGGGTTACATGAACGACCTATATGAAAAGTATGAGCAGTTCCTCCAGCCACATGCGGAATACGTAGGCACTGTTGAATGCTCAGAGACACTGCAGGTAGAGGATTACGGTAAAGTTCATCTGGGATTTTTTGATGGTGAGCAGCGGCATAATCGCAGAGAAACTGTATTTCCGGAGGACTGCAAAAAAGCGTTCGAACTTGGGAAAAAAATTGCGCAATGATAAACGGCAAGTGTCGAAGCAAGCGGGCAGGCGCAAATTTTGCGCCGCAATAGTCAATGAAACAGGCCGTTCCAGGCGCCGAAAAAGCCGCTTTTGACCACATCCGAAATTTGAACTTTTTACATAGAAAAATCCTCTGAAACCGACGATTTCAGAGGATTTTTGGTCCGAGTGACAGGGTTCGAACCTGCGGCCTGATGGTCCCAAACCACCCGCGCTACCAACTGCGCTACACCCGGATATTTGATTTTTGTTTTCTGAAAATTTCTCTGTCTGTGGTCATTCCTGTGGTCAAAGGCGATTTCGCGGCGAGTTTCCGGCGGAGGGAAAATCCCGCAAACATAGGCGCCACAAGGCTTTCCGGCATCGCCGCGGGGCACGGCCCGGATACCGGCGCTGCGCTCCCAAACCACCCGCGCTACCACCCGCGCTACCAACTGCGCTACACCCGGATATTTGCTGTTCGATTCACTTTTTGCCGTTTCTCCCAAAACAGGCACGCTGCATCCCGATAATGAATATCCGCGCACCCGGCGGGAGCCGAAGACGGCAAAAATGGCGGCGGCCCGAGACCCTGCGCGGAAACAAATATAAATTATAAAGCGGAAAGCGTTTTTTGTCAATTTGAATGTTTATGCCGGCGCATATCCGTCAATGCTCTCCGCATAAGATCGACTGCGGAGGCGGGGCCATGAACACAACAGAGGAAAGGACGAGAACAAAAGGGGAGGAGCTTGAGCGGCGGCAAAGGCTCGCGGAGATACGTGAGGCCGTGGCGCTCCTGCGGGAGGAGATGCGCCGCACGGAGCAGCTTTTCGACCTCTCGGCGGACGAGGACCTCATAGAGGCCTGCATATACGAGCGAAACGCGCAGACGGCAAGGCTGAACTACCTGTGCCGTCTCGCAAAGGAAGTCTGAACTTTGGGGCGGAGGGTCACACCTTCGCCTCGTTTTTTTGCTTTTTGGCGTCGCGCTTCCTTTGCAGCCGCCCGAATATCATCGAGCCGGCCGAAAGCAGCACGGTTATGGAGACGGAGATTATGAAAGCGGGGGAGCCGGGTTTGGTCGCCGAAGCTCCCGCCACGGTCACAGCCGTCATAGTGGGCGCCGTGCCGGCAAGAGTACCAAGCAGGTAGGGAAAGTACGGCACGTCCATGGAGCCGAACACCATGCTCACCGCGTCCATCGGCAGCACGGAGACGGCCCTGAGCAGAAAAGCATAATGGAAAGTGTGACGCTTGTCTATGTCTGAGAGCGCATCCAGCCGGCCGTATTTCTGTGCGAACCGCTGTATGAAATCGGCCCCGGTGAGCTTCCCGACGAAATACCCGAGCGTGGCGGCCAGGGCGAGCCCCGCAAGGTTCAGCAGCAGCGCCGCCCACACCGGGAACAGCAGGCTGACCGCGAGCTGCATGATAAGAACGGGGAAGACGACGGACAGGCACTCCAGCGTGTAGCCGACGAACACGAACAGGACAGCCTCGGCCGGGTTCCCGCTGACGCGGGAGGCCAGTTGCTCCGGGGTTATGGACATCATCTGTTGCCAGTGCGTCGCGGCGTAAACGGCTACGACGATGAGCGGCAACAGCCGCAGAAAGCGAAATATAGTATGGCCGTTCTTTTTTTCCACGGCGCCGCCTCCTTTCAACGTGCGGAGAAGCGGCGAGCCTCATCCGCGGTCGATGTCAATGCTGGTGCTTTATCAGGCCGAACAGTTTGGAGCACTCCATCACGACCAGCGGCACGAACACCAGCGCCAGCCCGTAAAGGTACATGACGGCGGGCAGCAGCGCGAGCCCGAACGGGGTGGACAGCGGCGTGAACAGCACCAGCGCCACCAGCGCCACGGAGCCGAGCGCCGCGAGGTTCAGCTTCTTGTTCGTGAAAGGCCCTATCTTAAAGAGGGAACGTTCGCTGCGCATGTTGTAGGACTGGACTATCTGCGAGAGCGAGAGCACCATGAAGGCCATCGTCTGTCCGGCCGTCTCTCCGCCGCAGAGGTCATACCCCAGCCTGTAGGCCACGAGCGTCAGCGCCGCGAACATCACGCCCTGCAGGCAGATGCGCACGCCCAGCCCGTGTGCGAAGATGCCCTCGTCCCGCGGCTTGGGTTTCCGCTCCATGACGTCGGGCTCCACGGCCTCGGTGCCGAGCGCCACAGCGGGCAGCCCGTCGGTCACGAGGTTTATCCACAGCAGCTGCATCGAGAGCAGGGGGCTGACTTTCCACGCTATCATGGCGAAGAACACCGTGAGCACCTCGCCGATGTTGGTGCCGAGCAGGAAGCCCACCACCTTGCGGATGTTGGCGTAGATGCCGCGGCCCTCGCGCACGGCCTCGACGATGGTGGCGAAGTTGTCGTCGGTCAGCGTCATGTCGGCTGCACCCTTTGCCACGTCAGTGCCGGTTATGCCCATCGCGCAGCCGATGTCCGCGGCCTTGAGCGCGGGGGCGTCGTTCACGCCGTCGCCGGTCATGGAGACAACCTCTCCGGCCGCCTGCCACGCGCGCACGATGCGTATCTTGTCCTCCGGCGAGACGCGCGCGTACACCGCTATGTGCCTTATGCGGGAGGAGAGCTCGTCGTCGCTCATGGCGGAGAGCTGCGCGCCCGTTACGGCTTCGTCATCCTCGCCCATTATGCCGAGGGACGTGGCAATGGCGGAGGCCGTCACCACGTGGTCGCCCGTTATCATCACGGGCTTTATCCCGGCGCTGCGGCACATGCGGACGGCTTCTGCGGCCTCCGGTCTCGGCGGGTCTATCATGCCGACGAGGCCCATGAACGTGAGGCCGGACTCCAGCGTTTCGCTGTCTATGCTGTCCGGCAGTATGTCGAGTATCTTGTAGCCGAGCGCGAGCACGCGCAGCGCCTTTTCGGAGAGCTGCTCGTTTATCTTCCGCGCCCGCGCAAGGTCGCCGGAGGCGCAGCGCGGCTCGAGCGAGTCCAGCGCGCCCTTTACGATGACCAGCAGCCGGCCGCCCACCTCGTTCACGGTGGTCATCAGTTTGCGGTCGGAGTCGAAGGGCAGCTCCGCCACCCGGTCGAACTCCTTGTCCAGCTCGGCTTTGTCCATGCCGTTTTTATGCGCGGCCACGATGATGGAGGTCTCCGTCGGGTCGCCCACGTGCTGCTCGCCGCCGTCCTCCCCGAATATCACGGAGCCGTCGCAGCACAGCGCCCCGCAGCGCAGGAGCTCGCGCACCTGTTCGCTGTTGTGCTCGGAGATGTCCTCCGGCGACGCCATGCCGTCCTTCCAAGCGGAGACGAGCGTCATCCTGTTCTGCGTCAGCGTGCCCGTCTTGTCGGAGCAGATGACCGACGCGGAGCCCAGCGTCTCCACAGCCGGCAGCCGGCGTATTATCGCGCCGCGCTTCACCATGCGCTGCACGCCGATGGACAGCACGATCGTCACGATGGCGGGCAGTCCCTCCGGGATGGCGGAAACGGCCAGCGCCACCGCCGTCATGAACATGTGCACGGGCTCCAGCCCGTCGATCAGCCCGACGACGAATATCACGGCGCAGGCGGCAAGCGCAAGGATGCCCAGCGTCTTGCCCAGGTCCGCCAGCTTCTTTTGCAGCGGCGTCTGCCCGTCCTCGGCGCCGGAGAGCAGCCCCGCTATCTTGCCCATTTCAGTGTTCATGCCGGTCCCGGTCACGATGGCGGCCCCGGTGCCGTAGGTTATGCTGCACCCGGAGAACACCATGTTGTCCCTGTCGCCCAGAGGCACCTTGTCGTCGCCGGGGATCGTATCGACAAATTTGTCGGAGGGCACGCTCTCGCCCGTGAGCACGGCCTCCTCCGACTTCAGGGACGCGGCGCGGAAAAGCCTCGCGTCAGCCGGGACAAAATCTCCCGCCTCAAGCAGGATGACGTCGCCCGGCACCACCTCGGCGGATTCCACCATGCGCTTCTCGCCGTTCCTGAGCACGCGCGCCTTCGGGACGGAGAGCTGCTGCAGGGCCTCCAGCGCCTTTTCCGCCTTGCTCTCCTGCAAAACGCCCATCACGGCGTTGACCACTACGATGACGAGGATCAGCACCGGCTCAAAAAATTCCTTTGGGTTGCCCTCAGCCGCAGCTATGCCGAAAGAGACCGCCGCGGCCGCGATCAGAATGAGGATCATCACGTCCTTGAACTGCTCAAGGAAGCGCATGAGCATGGACTTTTTCTTTTTCTCATTCAGCTTGTTCGGCCCGTATTCGGCCAGCAGCTCGGCGGCTTTTTCGTCCGTCAGCCCGTGCTCAATGTCGGCGCCGAGCATGGCCGCTGTTTCGGATGGATCCTGGCTGTGTGGTGACATTTTATTCCTCCCATAATGCGGCGATCGCTCGCCAAACGCCCGCGGGTGCTCCCCGCGGATTGTTTCGGGTACCTTTCAATCTATTATTATACTAAAAGAAGCCGGGGAATGCAACATTTGCCGCGCGCCGTGAGACAGAGACGGAGGTTTGTCCAAAAAATATTTCTACAATATGTAAAATAAAGCTTGACATTAATATACTACAGTTGTAGAATGAGGCTGGAAAGAGATTCTACAACATGAAGAAGAAAGGGAGCGTTTGTTATGACAAGGAGCATGAAAAGACTGCCGGACGCGGAGCTGGAGATCATGAATGTGCTTTGGGAGGCGGATTGTCCTCTGTCCCGCGCGGACATTGAGAGTGGGCTGGCGGAGAGCAAGGCCTGGGCGCCGACGACGGTGCTGACCTTCCTTTCCCGCCTGATGGAGAAAGGCTACGTCCTGTGCGAGAAACACGGCCGGTTCAACATGTACGCCGCGGGGGTGAGCAAGCAGCAGTATCTGGAGTGGGAGAACCAGACCTTCCTGGACAGGTTCTACGACAGCTCGGTGACGAATTTCGTAGCGGCGGCATGTCTGTCCCAGAACGTGACGGAAAGCGATATAGACGAGCTGCAGCGCCTCCTGACGGGCATGAAGCTGGAAAAGGAGCTGGATGGTTGAGCCTCTGCGCAAAAAACAATGCGGCGCGCCAGAAAACTTGAATGAAACTTAACATTTTTTCTCTTGTAATATTGCGGGCGATACTTTATTCTGTTTATGAATCATTTTGACGGGACATAAGGAGAAAAACAAAGAATATGAAAAGATTGCTGGCGTTAATACTGGCCGCCGCCATTTTGCTGTCGCTGACCGCCTGCGGGGGGACCGAGACGGAGAGCGAGAGCGAAACTTCGTCAAGCTCGTCCTCAAGTTCTCTGCCGGAGGTGGAGCGTCCCGTTTCGGCCAACGTGAAGGACCGCTCCGAGGACATAGCCGCGGCTTACGCCAAGAATAAGGACGTCGTGGGCTGGCTCTACATACCTGGGCTCGAGGAGATCGACGATCCGGTCGTGCAGGACAAGGAGGGCTACTCCTACGAAAAGCGCGACGCGGAGGGCAATTACGACTTCATCTCTTACTGGGTGACGGGCGCGTATTTCACGCACATGAAAGACGTGTTCGGCGACAGGACGCAGATCTCCCGCAACACCGTGATATTCGGGCACAGCGACCTCGGCCTCACGAACAAGAACAAGAAAGAGGACGACCCCACCGGCCCGCGTTTCTCCGAGCTCTACAGCTTCACGGAGGAGGATTTCGCCAAAAAGACGCCGTACATCTACTTCTCCACTGCGGAGGAGGACATGGTGTTCGAGGTTTTCTCCGTCATGTATAACGACAGCGGGCTGTGGTATATCCAGCCGCACCCGGACACCAAGGATTACGGCACTTTCCTTAAGACGGCGCGCGACCGTTCCCTCTACGATTACGACGTGGAGGTCACCACCTCCGACAAGATAATCACGCTCTCCACCTGCACCGTGAAGTACGGCTGGAACGAGCGCGAGAATTATCGTTTCGTCGTCATGGGCAAGCTCATAGAGAACGACGACGCGACCAAGGAGGAGGCCTCCTTCACCCTGAATCCCGACCCCGCGGAGCCGGACGGCGCCCCGTATTGATGCCGCACGGCCGCAGGCAAAACAGGATATGACGCAAAAAAGCGTCCCGCTGAAAAAACGGGGCGCTTTTGTTTTATGTATTTCAGTCGAGCAACGCCGCGCCGATGATGCCGGCATCGTTGCCGAGGGCGGCGGCGCATATCTCCGGCATGCCCAGCCTGTCGGCGGCGTAGACGAGCGGCACGAGCCTTTCGCGCAGGGGGGCGAACAGCGCCTCTCCCTGACGGCTGACGCCGCCGCCGAAGACCACCGCCTCCGGCCGCAGGATGTTGATGAGGTTCGCCGTGCCCTCGGCAAGGTAGTCCGTGTAGCGGGAGACGACCTCCCGCGCGGTTTCGTCGCCGAGTTCGGCCGCGTCGAACGCCGTCTTGCCGCAGATCTCCTCTGCCCTGCCGCCGCAGACCTGCCATATCTTCGAGTCCGGATGTATGGCGGCGGCGGCCCTCGTCTGCGCCGCCAGCGCGGAGGCGGAGGCGTACCGCTCGAAACATCCGCGTCTGCCGCAGGCGCACGGCTCTCCGCCCAGCTCTATGACCATGTGGCCTATCTCGCCGCAGCCGTTTCCGCCGGAGAGCCTGCCCCCGGAGGTGATGCCGCCGCCTATCCCAGTGCCGATGGTGATGAGCAGCATACTGCCGAAGCGGCTGCCGGAGCCGGCGCGGCACTCGCCCAGGGCGGCGCAGTCGGCGTCGTTGCCTATGGCGGGGAAAAAGCCGAGCAGGGGCGTCAGCGCGCTCCTCACGTCCACGTCGTTCCAGCCGAGGTTCGCCGCCAGCAGCACGGTCCCGCGTCCCCGGTCCACCACGCCCGGTATGCCCACTCCGCCGCCGACGACGTCGGAAAGGCTGATGCCGGCGTTTTCAGCCGCGAGGCGGGAAGCTGCCGCCATGTCCGCCATGACGCTCTCCGCGCCGCGCTCCGGATGGCAGGGCACGCTCGCCTTGGCCGCGAGACGCCCGTCCCCGAAAACGATGCCGGCGGCGATGTTGGTGCCGCCAAGGTCTATCCCAAGCCTGTAATCCATGGTCATGCCTCCGGTCTCACTGATAGAAAAGCGTTTTTCTGCTGTGGTTGTAGACGCTGAGCACCAGCCCGACGCCTATATAAGTTATCGCCACCGAGGTGCCGCCCGCGCTGAAGAACGGCAGCGTTATGCCGATGACCGGCAGGACGGACACGCACATCCCGATGTTCAGCAGCACCTGGAAGAATATCATGGCGAACACGCCCGTGCAGATGGACGAGCCCAGCCTGTCCGCCGCGGTGAGGGAGGTGCGCCACATTTTTATGCATATCGCCGCCAGCAGCGCCACCACCAGCAGCGCGCCCACGAAGCCCAGCGCCTGTCCGATGAAGGAGAAGATGAAGTCGTTGTGCACCTTCGGCACGTACCAGTATTCGTCCTGGAGGAGCCCCTTGCCGAAAGCCTGCCCGGAGCCGATGGATATGCGCGAGAGGCGCTGCTGATAGCCGTTGCCGAGCGGGTCGGAGTACTCCGTAAAATACACGGACAAGAACCGGCTCCGCTGGTCCTCAGACAGCGCGTATCTCCATATCACCGGCAGGGCGAGCGCGGCGGCGGCTATCCCTCCGACCACATACCGCCAGCTTATCCCCGCGGCGAAGATCATGGCGATAAAGATGAACGCAAAAACGCACAGCGTGCCGTCGTCGCCCTGGAGCCGCACGAGCAGCATCGGTACGGCGGCGTGCAGGCAGAGCATCAGCACGTTCACGGGGCGGGAGATCTCCTCCGCCACCTTGGCCAGGTGCAGCGCGAAGGAGAGGATGAACGCTATCTTCATCAGCTCCGAGGGCTGCAGCGTGAGGCCGAGCGGCAGCTTCAGCCATGCCTTGTCGTCTATCGTCTCGTCCACCTGCACGCCGATGAAGAACGTCAGCATCACGAGCAGCAGCGCGGCGGGCACGTATATCTTCCACATCTTCGCCATGAAGTGGTAATCTATGCTGGAAATTATCATCGCGCCGATGAGCCCGAACGCCGAGGCGCCGGCCTGCACGATCACCTGACGGCGATAGCAGCCGACCACGGGCCCGAGGTTGGAGTTCGCGATGGAGTAGAGCAGTATGACCGAAAGGCCGGAGGCGGCCATACAGAGCAAAATGAGGATTATGTCCGTCCTGCGGAAGTATTCCGCCGCCGGAGCGAGCAGTTTTTTCGCGGCCGCGGCCTCCTTTCCTTTGTGCGGCGGGCATGGCCGGCCGTTTTCTGAGATTTAATTATAACAACCGGCGGGATTTTAATCAATATATGAATTATGAAATATCCTCGCGGTTAAGTTGCGCAAAACCTGCCGCCATGATATAATAAACGGCGGAATTTGCCGGAAGGGGGCGCGCCTCATGGAAAAATATGTGACTCACTCCGAGGAGGAGACCGCCGCCGTGGCCGGAAAGCTCGCAAAGGAGCTGCGCGCGGGGGACGTCGTGGCGTTCACGGGCGGGCTCGGCGCGGGAAAGACGGCGTTCACCAGGGCGCTTGCGGCGGCGCTGGGCAGCGGGGACGACGTGTCCAGCCCCACTTTTGCGCTGGTGCACAGCTACCGCGCGCCCGTGCCGATATATCATTTCGACATGTACAGGATCAGCGGCTTCGACGACCTCTATTCCACCGGTTTCTTCGACTATCTTGATTCCGGCGCGATACTCGTGATAGAGTGGAGCGAGAACGTCGCGGAGTTCCTGCCGGAGAGCCGGATCAACGTGGACATAAAGGTCATCGGAGAGAGTGACCGCGAGATAACGATAGAAAGGGGAGCGGGCGCATGAGGATAATGGGTTTCGACACCTCGGCGCGGGCCGCGTCGGTCGCCGTGGCGCAGGACGGACGCCTTGTGGCGGAGACCTACCTCGACATAGGCCTGACGCACAGCGAGACGGTGCTGCCCGCGGCGGACGCGCTCATGAAAACGGCGGGGCTCACGCCCGCGGATATGGACGTCTTTGCCGTGTCGTGCGGGCCGGGCTCTTTCACCGGGCTGCGGATAGGCATGGCGGCCGTGAAGGCGCTGGCCATGGCGTGCGGAAAGCCGTGCGTGCCGGTCTCCACGCTGGAGGCGCTCGCCTGGAACGCCGCCGCGGCCGCCGCCCCTGTCTGCGCCGCCATGGATGCGCGCTGCGGCCAGGTTTACGCCGCTTTCTTCATGAGCGACGGGGAGAGCGTCACCCGCCTTTCGCCGGACTCGGCCCTCGCGGCGGGAGATCTTTCCGAAAGGTTGGAGAAACTTGCGGAAGATTCGGGAAAAAGAGTGTTTTTTGTTGGCGACGGGGCCGTTTTGTGCTACAATCTTTTCGGAGCGGAGCTTTGCAGGCTCGCGCCGGCGGACCTGAGGTTCGGCCGGGCCGGGAGCGTCTGCCGCGCCGCGCTTGCCGCCGTGTCGGAGGGAAAGACGGTGGAGGCCGGCGCGCTCGTCCCGAACTACCTGCGCCTGCCGCAGGCTGAGCGTGAAAAACTTGCGAGAGAGGGTAAGGCATGATGATAGCCATCGGTTCAGACCACGGCGGTTACGAGCTGAAAAAAGAGATAATGGCTCACCTGGACGCCGCAGGCGCGCTGTATGAGGACTGCGGGACCTACGATACGGAGTCCTGCGACTATCCGGATTACGCGCACGCCGTCTGCAAAAAGATACAGGACGGCGAGGCCGACAGCGGCATACTCATCTGCGGTACGGGCATCGGCATGTCCATCGCCGCGAACAAGCATAAAGGCATACGCGCCGCCGTCTGCGGGGACTGCTTCTCCGCGAAGTTCACCCGCCGCCACAACGACGCGAACGTCCTCTGCCTCGGTGCACGCGTCACGGGGCCAGGCCTCGCGATGGAGATCGTGGACCTCTTTCTGAACGAGAAGTTCGAGGGGGGACGCCACGCCAGGCGCGTGGAGAAGATAAAGGAGCTCGAGGGCTGATGACGCCTGTGATCACAGGCTTTGATTTCGGTAATTTTTATCACACATTTTTTAAGGGGGAACCGTATATGCAGAACGAACCGGTAATACTTGACCACCCGCTGATACAGCACAAGCTGTCCATCCTGCGCGACAAGGACACGAACTCCAAGGATTTCCGCGAGCTCGTGACTGAGATAGCCATGCTCATGTGCTTCGAGGCCACGCGCGAGCTCAAGACCGAGGAGATCGAGATAGAGACGCCGGTGGCCAAAGCGAAGGTGCACCGTCTGGCCGGGAAACAGCCCGCGATAGTGCCCATCCTGCGCGCCGGCCTCGGCATGGTGGACGGGATGCTCAAGCTCCTGCCCGCGTCCAAAGTGGGGCACATCGGCCTCTACCGCGACCCGGTGACGAGCGAGCCTGTGGAATATTACTGCAAGCTGCCTGACGACATAACCGAGCGCGAGGTGTTCATCGTCGATCCGATGCTCGCGACGGGCGGTTCCGCCGTGGACGCCATCAACCAGATAAAGAAGCGCGGGGTCAAGCATATCCGCTTCATGTGCATCATCGCGGCGCCGGAGGGCCTTAAGGTGCTCAGCGAGACCCATCCCGACGTGCCGATATACTGTGCCGCGCTGGACGACCACCTCAACGAGCACAACTACATCGTGCCCGGCCTCGGCGACGCGGGCGACCGCATATTCGGGACCAAATAACAAAGGCGGGAATGCCATGAAGATAATGTCAGTGGATTACGGCGACGCGCGCACCGGCCTTGCGGTCTGCGACAGGACGGAGTTCCTCGCCTCGCCCATAGGTGTTGTGCAGGAGCGGCGTTTCGACGAGGCTCTGCAGAAGGCCGCGGCCGCGGCGCATGAATACGGCGTGGAGCGCATAGTCGTCGGTCTGCCGATAAACATGAACGGCTCCGAGGGGCCGCGCGCGGAGAAGTGCCGCGAATTCGGCAGGCTTTTGGAAAAGATGGCCGGCATCCCCGTCGTCATGTGGGACGAGCGCGGCACCACCGTCTCCGCCGCGAATTACCTCAACGAGACGGACACGCGCGGGAAGAAGCGCAAGGACGTGATAGACGCGGTGGCCGCCGTGATAATCCTCGAGAGTTACCTCGCCTACAGAAAAAATCATCCCGACGAATGAAAAAGGGGCGCGAAACGCGCCCCTTTTTTTCTGGCTGAAAATACGCGAACAAAAAAGACGCCGCAAGGCGCCTTTTCGTTGTGACCGAACATATAAGCCGAGTTCTGTATTCGACGACAATCTATCTGCGCCGCCGGTCGCCCGTGCGGCTTCAGCCACCTTTGCGGGGAGCGCCGGGCCGACGCTTTGCCCCCTGTGCGGTGTTGCTCCGGATAGGGTTTACAGGCCCCCGACGTTGCCGCCGGGCGCGGTGAGCTCTTACCTCGCCTTTCCACCCTTACCGCGATGAACGCGGCGGTATATCTCTGTTGCACTCTCCCTGGGGTTGCCCCCGGCTGCCGTTAGCAGCTATCCCTGCCCTGTGGAGCTCGGACTTTCCTCATGCCATGGCTTTCGCGCAGGCACGCTGCCGTCTTGTCCGCTCACAAAAACTATTATAGCGCAGGTTACTTTTTTTGTCAAATATACGAAATTGAATATTCATAAATAAAAACTTGCAATTTGCTGAATGCAGTCATATAATATGAACCATAGCGTTCGCACACATATTTGAAGTTTGGGAGGCTTATCAATGTCGTTCAAGAGTGAATATTTGCAGAAAGTATACGATGAGGTTGCGAAGCGCAACGCCGGGGAGAAGGAGTTCCTCCAGGCAGTGCACGAGGTGTTCACCTCTCTGGAGCCCGTCGTCGCCCAGAACCCTGATATAGAGCGCTGGGGTATTATGGAGCGCATCACCGAGCCGGAGCGTTTCATCCAGTTCCGCGTGGCGTGGATGGACGACAGCGGCAAGGTGCAGGTCAACCGCGGCTACCGCTGCCAGTTCAACTCCGCCATCGGTCCGTACAAAGGCGGCCTGCGCCTGCATCCCTCCGTCAATGCCTCCATCATCAAGTTCCTCGGTTTCGAGCAGGTATTCAAGAACAGCCTGACCGGACTGCCCATGGGCGGCGGCAAGGGCGGCTCGGATTTCGACCCGAAGGGCAAGTCAGACGCTGAGATCATGCGCTTCTGCCAGAGCTTCATGACGGAGCTCGCCAAGCACATCGGCGCCGACACTGACGTGCCCGCGGGCGACATAGGCACCGGCGCGCGCGAGATAGGCTATATGTTCGGCCAGTACAAGCGCCTGCGCAACGAGTTCACCGGCGTGCTGACCGGCAAGGGCCTCACCTTCGGCGGCAGCCTTGCGAGGACTGAGGCCACCGGTTACGGCCTGTGCTACTTCGTGCGCGAGATGCTCGCGTCTAAGGGCGAGAGCTTCCAGGGCAAGAACGTCGTCATCAGCGGCAGCGGCAACGTCGCCACCTACGCGAACCAGAAGGCCACCCAGCTCGGCGGAAAGGTCATCGCGATGAGCGACTCCTCCGGCTACATATACGACCCGGCGGGCATCGACTACAAGGTCATCAAGGACATAAAAGAGGTCAAGCGCGCCCGCATCAGCGAGTATCTCAAATACGTGCCGACGGCGAAGTTCGTGCCGGACTGCACGCAGATATGGACGATAAAGTGCGACATCGCGCTGCCCTGCGCCACCCAGAACGAGCTTCCGCTCGAGGGCGCGAAGGCGCTCGTGGCGAACGGCGTGTTTGCGGTGGGCGAGGGCGCCAATATGCCCAGCACGCCTGAGGCGGTCGAGTACTTCCTGGAAAAAGGCATCCTGTTTGCCCCGGCCAAGGCGGCCAATGCGGGCGGCGTCGCCACTTCCGGCCTCGAGATGAGCCAGAACAGCCAGCGCCTCGCGTGGAGCTTCGACGAAGTGGACGAGAAGCTCGAGGGCATCATGGTCAACATCTATAAGAACGCGGTGGACGCCGCCGAAAAGTACGGCATGGGCTACAACCTCGTGGCCGGCGCGAATATCGCGGGCTTCCTGAAGGTCGCCACCGCCATGATCGCTCAGGGCGTCGCCTATTGATTATCAGCTTTCTCTCTCTTCCTATATTTTAGTGAAAGGCCGTTTCCCTTCAGCGGGGGACGGCTTTTTGCTTTTCCGGGTTGCGCGAAAAAGCGGGGAAGCGTATAATCGAAGGCGGAAGGGAATGATATGATGCCATACGGTTTCATCGGGCTCGTCGTGCTCATCTTGATCGCGGCGGATATAGTCTTCGCGTTCGTGTTCTTCGACCGGAGCATCGTGATGCACAGGGAGGAGATCGTGAACGATCCCATGCCGGGGGACAAGGGGATACCGCTCGCGTGGACGGCGCACCTCCTTGAGATAAAGCGGAACGCCGCCTGGATGAGGGAGCAGCGGTACGAGCGCGTGTTTATGACGAGCCGGGACGAGCTGAGGCTTGCGGGCTACTGGCTGCCGGCGGAGAACGAAAAGCGCGTCGTCATGTTTTTCCACGGCTACAAGTCGAACCCGTGGTGGGACAGCTCCGGCATGGGGCAGTACCTGCATGAGCACGGGTGCTCGCTCTTTCTGGCGGATCAGCGTGCTCACGGCGAGAGCGAGGGCGAATACATAACCTTCGGCGTGAAAGAACGGCTCGACTGCGCGGACTGGGCAAAGCTCGTCTGCGAAAAATACGCTCACGGCCTGCCGGTGTACCTGTTCGGCGTCTCCATGGGCGCGACGACGGTCATGCTCGCCGCCTCGGAGCCGCTGCCGGAGAACGTGCTCGGCATAGCGGCGGACTGCGGCTTCACCAGCGCGTACGACGAGTTCGCCCACATCCTCGGCGACAACATGCACATACCTCCGTGGGCGGTGCTGCCGCTGGTGGATCTCATCTGCCGCAAAAAGGCCGGATTCCGGCTCAGGGAGTGTTACACGGTGGACGCCATCCGCCACACGGATCTGGTGATCCTGCTGATACACGGCGGCAGCGACGATTATGTCCCCACGGAGATGAGCCGCGACAATTTTGATTTTTGTTACGGCAGAAAGCATCTGCTCATAGTGGACGGCGCGCCGCACGCCCTCTCGTACTATTTCGACCCGAAGGGGTACAGGAACGCCGTGGTGGATCTTTTCAACGAGGCGGAGTCGATAAAGACCGGCGGGAAACGCTGAGGAGGAAACATGGAACACAAGTGCAGAATAACCGTTCTGGAGACGAAGGTGTTTCCGGAGTATCAGGAAAAGTATCTGGCGGACCCGGAATCCGGCCCCTGCCCCTGTTTCAAGCCGGGGGACACGTTCCTTTTGGAGCGCAACAGCGAGCGGGACGACTTCTGGCACATGCTGGACGGAAAGTTCTGCTCCGAGGCGTGGGACGCGATCAGCCGGTACGTCTACGCGGCGCTGCAGGGCGGCTCCATCATGAAAGGCTGGACCAACGACGAGAAGATGATGATAGCCTGCTGCAGCGACGGCACGCGCCCCGTCATCTTCAAGATCGAGCGCGTGGACTGCGAGGACTGAAAGGCAGAAAAAAGCCCGCCGACGGATGGATTTCCGCCTGCGGGCTTTTTATTCGTCATTTTTCGATGCTCTCCGGCGAGGTGAAGCTCTTGTCCACGTTGATGACGGCGAAATAGTTCCCGTCGAGCTGCGTGATCTTTTCGGAGATGGTCTTTTTCAGCTCCTGGTCGGACAGCGCGAACCGGTAAGGCACCACCACGTCGAAGATGACGTTCGTGTGCGTCGGGCCGGAGACCATGCGGAAGTCGTGCAGGGTGATGACCGGGTCTATGGAACGCACCAGTTCCTCCACCTGCTCTTTCACCTGGTTCACGGCCTCATCGTTGTTGTTGACCGGATCCATATGTATCGTCACGAGGCAGCCGAGGTCGGCGTTCAGCTCGCGCTCTATGTTGTCTATCGCGTCGTGCGTGGCCATCAGGTCGGAGTCGGAGGGCACCTCCGCGTGCAGCGAAACGAACTGCCGCCCCGGCCCGTAGTTGTGCACTATCAGGTCGTGCACGCCTATGACCTCCGGGTGTGCGAGAACGATGTCCTCTATATGTTTGATGTAATCGGCGTCGGGCTGTTCGCCGAGCAGGGGGTTGATCGTCTCCCTCGCGGCGCGCACGCCCGTTATGCAGATGAACAGCGCCACCACGACGCCCGCCCAGCCGTCTATCTGCCAGGACGTAAACTTGGAGATCACGGCGCAGGCCAGGACCACGGCGGTGGAAATGGTGTCGGACAGGCTGTCCATGGCCGTCGCGCTCATGGCCGCGGAGCCGAGCTTTTTGCCGATCGAGGTGTTGTAATGGTACATGTACGTCTTTACAAGGATGGAAAACACCAGCGCGGCGAAAGCGAATGTCGTATATTCCACGGGTTCCGGGGATATTATCTTTTCGATGGAGCTCTGCCCCAGCTCGAAGCCCATGGCGATGATGATGAGCGAGACGATGAGCCCCGACACGTACTCGATGCGCCCATGGCCGAAGGGGTGTTCCGGGTCGGGCCGCTGCCCCGCCAGACGGAAGCCTATAAGCGTGATGACGGAGGAACCGGCGTCGGAGAGGTTGTTGAAAGCGTCCGCCATGACGGAGATGGACGAGGTGACTATCCCGGCGATGAGCTTGGTCAAAAACAGCACGAAGTTCAGGAATATGCCCACGCCGCCGCAGAGCGTCCCGTATGCCGTCCTCACGGCGGGGTCGGCGACGTCGTCCCTGTTTTTTATAAACAGCCTGGCAAGCAGCGAAACCATAAATAGCTCCTCCCGTTCGCGATTTTGAGTGCAGGATATGTAAAGTATAGGGCTTTGCGCCCTCGTTGTCAATTCTCATTATGCGCACACTGATATTTCTCTTTTTTATCTTTCTCTTAGTCTTTCTCTTATATATATTATAGGATACGGCGCCGCAGAACCTCCGCGGGGTCTCCGGAGAAATACTGCGGAAAGACTGCAGAACGTCTGCAGAACGTCTGCGGGACCTCCGGAGGAGCGCCGCGGAAAAAATCGGCCGCAGGCGCGAGCCCGCAAAAAGCCCCGAAAATGGCTGAGATACGCCATTTTTTATTGTTTACAAAAATCGTGTTGACATGGCGTCGGAGAGTAGTATAATATCCCTTATCCGGTTAACTGTTAACCGAATAATAATTTTGGGTGGGAGGCGTCGTTTTGCGCGATAACGATTCGCTCGTGATGCTGAGGCTCCACAGGTTCACGCTCGTGCGCCGCCTTTGCATACAGCATTTGACGGACGATACCGGTCTTTACTACGGCCAGGCGCCGCTGCTGAGGTTTGTGTCCGAAAATCCCGGCTGCACTCAGCACGACGCGGCACAGTCGCTCGGAGTATCGGAGCCGGCGGTGGCCACCTCCGTCAAGCGCCTGGTGAAGGCGGGAATGCTGGAGCGCCGGCAGGACGACACGAATATGCGCCGCAACCTGCTGTGGCTGACGGACAAGGGCGACAGCGTGGCCTGCCTGCTCATGTCGAGGATCATGCAGCTCGACTATGTGGCGCTGTCCGGTTTCACCGACAAGGAGGTCGAGTTCTTCTGCTGGATGCTCGACACGATGACCGGGAACATTGCGGAGGGCAACGTGCCTGGGGTCAGCATGTCGGAGATAGGCAACCTGATAGCCATGGTGAAAAAGAACGACAAAGAAAACAGATCGGCGGTAGAAAAATGATAAGAAAGCTTGCCAAATACATCAGGGGCTACGTCAGGGAGACGGTGCTGGCCCCTGTCACCATCATTTTCGAGGTGCTGATAGAGGTCTACATCCCATTCCTGATGGCGAAGATAATAGACGTGGGCATCGCCAACAGGGATGTCGGGTACGTGACGAAGATAGGCGCCATCATGGTGGGGCTGTCTCTCTGCTCGCTGTGCATGGGCGCCCTTTCGGGCCGTTTTGCGGCGGTGGCGGCCACGGGTTTTGCCGCGAACCTGCGCAAGGCGATATTCGGGAAGATACAGGATTTTTCCTTTGCGAACATAGACAAGTTCAGCACGGCCTCGCTCGTCACCAGGATGACGACGGACGTGACGAACGTGCAGATGGCGTTCATGATGATGACGCGCATCATGTTCCGCGCGCCGGTCATGCTCGTCTCCGCGCTGATAATGGCGATAACGATAAACGGGGAGCTCGCGCAGGTCTTTCTGGTGGCGGTGCCGGTGCTGGCCGTGGTCATGTACTTCATCACCACGCGCGCGTATCCGCGTTTCGCCGCCATGTTCAAGAAATACGACGCGATGAACGCCTCCGTGCAGGAGGACCTGATAGCCATCCGCGTCGTGAAGGCGTTCGTGCGGCGCGACTTTGAGAACAAGAAGTTCACCGTCTCCGCGGACGACCTCTGCGAGGCGCAGGTGAAGGCGGAGAGGCTGGTCGTCCTCGGCATGCCGTGCATGATGATGACGGTCTACGGCTGCATCACGGCGATACTCTGGTTCGGCGGGCAGGACGTCATCGGCGGCACGCTGCTTTCCGGCGAGCTGCTGACCTTCATCACCTACGTCAACCAGATATTGATGTCGCTGATGATGATAGCGATGATCTTCGTCAACCTCGTGCTGTCGAAGGCGAGCGGCGACCGCATAATCGAGGTGCTGGACGAGAAGATAGACATAACCGACGACGCGGCCGACCCCGACCTTGTGCCGGAGGACGGCTCCGTGGAGTTCGAGAACGTCTCTTTCTCGTATTCGAAGGACCCGGACAACCTCACCCTGCGCGACATAAACGTCAGGATAAGGTCAGGCGAGGTCATAGGCGTGCTGGGCGGCACCGGCTCCGCCAAGACGAGCCTTGTGCAGCTCATACCGCGCCTTTACGACGTGTATTCCGGCAAAGTGAAGGTCGGCGGGCGCGATGTGCGGGACTACAAGCTGGAGAACCTGCGCGACGCCGTGGCCATGGTGCTGCAAAAGAACGTGCTTTTTTCCGGCACGATAAGGGAAAACCTCAAGTGGGGCAACGCGAACGCCACGGACGGGGAGCTGGAGGAGGCCTGCCGCGCCGCCTCGGCGCACGATTTCATCATGAGTTTCCCGGACGGGTACGACACGGATCTCGGGCAGGGCGGCGTCAACGTCTCCGGTGGGCAGAAACAGCGCCTCTGCATAGCGCGCGCGCTTTTGAAGCACCCGAAGGTGATGATACTGGATGACAGCACCAGCGCCTGCGACACGGCGACTGACGCGGCCATCCGCGCGGCCTTCAGGCGGGAGCTGTCCGGCATGACGACGATAATCATCGCGCAGCGCATCGCCTCCGTCATGGACGCGGACCGCATCATCGTGATGAACGACGGGCGCATAGCGGCCATGGGCACGCACGACGAGCTGATGAAGTCCTCGTCCATATACCGCGAGGTCTTTGAGTCCCAGCAGAAAGGAGCTGAATGAGTATGGCGGAGACACGCAAAGTCAAAACGGGCCCGGGCGGCGGCGGCGGTTACGAGAAGCCGAAGGACGTCAGGGGCACGTTCATGCGCATATTGTCGTATCTGCGGAAATATCCGGCGCAGCTTACCACCGTGGCCGTGACCATGCTCATAAGCACGGGGGCGACCGTGGCCGGCAGCTACTTCATAAAGCCGATACTGAACGATTACGTAGTGCCCTACATCGGCACGGGCAAGACCGACATGGCAGGCTTCGCCGGCATGATACTGACGCTTGTCGCGATATATCTTGCGGGGGTCGTCTGTGCCTACATCTATAACAGGCTGATGGTCAACATCTCCAGCGGCGTGCTCTGCCAGATACGCAAGGAGATGTTCGTCCACATGCAGAACCTGCCGATAAAATTTTACGACCAGCACACGCACGGCGAGCTGATGAGCCGCTACACGAACGACACGGACACCCTGCGCGAGATGGTCAGCCAAAGCCTGCCGAACATGATCTCCGCGGCCATCTCCGTCATCGGCGTGTTCGTGATGATGGTGGTGCTGAGCTGGCAGCTCACGATAGTGGTGCTGCTGGTGCTGGCGGTGATGATGTTCGTCATAAAGACGGTGGGCGGCGGCGCGTCGCGCTACTTCATCCGCCAGCAAAGGGAGCTCGGCAACGTCAACGGCTACATTGAGGAGCTGACGGAGGGGCAGAAGGTGGTCAAGGTCTTCTGCCACGAGGCCGCCTCCAAGGCCGTGATGGACCAGAAGACGGACGACCTGCGGGACGCCGCCGCCAGCGCGCACACCTACGCCAACATCCTGATGCCGATAATGGGCAATCTCTCCTACATCCTCTACGCACTGACGTCGGTCGTCGGCGCGCTGCTCGCGATAAACGGTGTGCTGGACATCGGTACGATAGGCTCGTTTTTGCAGTACACGCGCAGCTTCTCCCAGCCGATAACCCAGATAAGCCAGCAGTTCAACACGCTGCTTTCGGCCGTGGCGGGTGCCGAGCGCATCTTCGCGCTGATAGATGAGCCGGTGGAGACGGACGACGGTGACATCACGCTCGTCAACGCGGAGATACACCCCGACGGCTCCATAACTGAGACGAACAGGCGCACGGAGCACTGGGCTTGGAAGGTGCCGATGGGCGGCAGCTTCGAGTACGTGGAGCTGCTGGGCGACGTGCGCTTCCAGGACGTGACCTTCTCCTACGAGGAGGACAAACCCGTTTTGAAGGACGTGGACTTCTTCGCGAAGCCCGGCCAGAAGATAGCACTCGTCGGCTCCACAGGCGCGGGCAAGACGACGATAACCAACCTCGTCAACCGCTTTTATGACGTACAGGAGGGGCGTATCCTCTACGACATGCTGCCCGTCTCCCGCATCAAAAAGGACGACCTGCGCCGCAGCCTCGGCATGGTGCTGCAGGACACGCATCTGTTCACAGAGACGGTGCGCGAGAACATCCGCTACGGCAAGCTGGACGCCACCGACGCTGAGGTCGAGGCCGCCGCGAAGCTCGCGAACGCCGACTTCTTCATCCGTCACCTGCCGCAGGGCTACGACACCGTGCTCACGGCGGACGGCGCGAACCTTTCGCAGGGCCAGCGCCAGCTCATAGCGATAGCGCGCGCGGCCGTGGCGGACCCGCCGGTGCTCATCCTCGACGAGGCCACCAGCTCCATAGACACGCGCACCGAGGCGCTGATAGAAAAGGGCATGGATTCGCTGATGGCGGGGCGCACCGTGTTTGTGATCGCGCACAGACTTTCCACCGTGCGCAACGCCAACGCGATCATCGTGCTCGAGCATGGCGAGATAATCGAGCGCGGCGACCACGACGGCCTGATAGCGCTGAAGGGCCGCTACTATCAGCTCTATACTGGCGCTTTCGAGCTTTCATAACGCATCTCCGGCCGGGAGCCGGGAAAGATTTGAGGAGGCGGCTTTATGACAGAAAAAGAGATAATGCTGGCGGGCGGCATGTACGACCCGATGGACAAGGAGCTCTGGGAGGGGCGCGTCAGGGCGCATGTGCTGGCGGCGAAGCTCAACTCCCTGCCGTTCGACAGCTTTGAGGAGCGCGGCGCCGTAATAGGCGAGCTGCTTGGCGGAGCGGGAAAGAACACCACCATTTCGGAGGGGTTCTGGTGCGACTTCGGCAGCAATATATATGTCGGAGACAACTTTTTCTGCAACTTCAACTGCGTCATGCTGGACACCAACACCATCACGATAGGCGACAACTGCATGTTCGGGCCGAACGTCACCATTTCCACGCCCACCCACCCGGTGCAGGCGGCGAAGCGCTGCAATCCCGAGGGCAGGGAGTACTCTCTGCCGATAAAGATCGGAGATTTCGTCTGGATAGGCGCGGGCGCGGTCATCAATCCCGGCGTCACGATAGGGGACCGCGCGGTTATAGCGTCCGGCTCCGTGGTGACGAAGGACGTGCCCGCCGATTGTCTCGCCGCCGGGGTGCCGGCGGTGGTCAAGAAAAAGATCGACAACGGTTGACTGACGGGTGCAAAGATGCTAAAATCACTGTAGCGCTATTCTGAGAGGGGTAATCTAAATGGCCTGTTTTATCTGCGGTTCTAAGGATTCGCCGTATCAGCTGGAGGCGGAGGGCAGGCTGATAAGCTGCTGCGAGGAGCACAAGTATTACATAGATCTCGTGTCTCTCGCGGTACAGAGCGGGCACACCATGAACGATGCGCTGCTGTTCATCGACGACATAAACATCATGTTCATGGAGGCCATACAGGACATACAGGACTGCATAGGCACCGAGGACGAGCAGCCATACGACGCGGCTAACCTTCGCGTGATGCGGCGGCTGCAGACGCTGGCGTTCAGCTCCCCGGCCATGCTGATGAACCTTTTCAAGGCTTACCTCGACCTCTGAGCGGGACATGTGAAAAAACGCTCCGAACGGCTTTCGCGGCCGCGCGGAGCGTTTATTTTTTATGTTTGCGTCAGGCTGCGCCGGTCATGTGCGCGGGCTTGCGGCCGAGGCGCTCGAACACGCGCTGTATGCAGTCGATGACGAAGGACGAGAGCGTCACCGTGACGAGGCAGTACACCATCTTCGACCATGGTATGTACGTCAGCGACAGCGCCAGCACTGTGAGGTCGGTCACGAGGTAGGCGCGCGCGATGCGGCACTTCGCCGCCCTGGATATTATGAGCGCGAGCGCGTCGTCCCCGCCGGAGGCCCCTCCCTCCAGGACCACGATCCCCGCGCCCACGCCCACGAACATGGCGCCCACGATGGCGGCGGCCAGGGGCAGGGCGGAGAGGTCGGGCAGCATATAGCCCGTGTGCTCCCACAGCCGGTAGGTCAGCGAAAACGACACGCTGGCAGTGATGGCGCTCTTCAAAAACTCCTTGCCCATGAGCTTGAAGCCGATGGCGTAGCAGGTCATATCCATGATAAAGCAGGATATGCTGGGCGATATGCGGAACCAGTGCTGCAGCAGCAGCGACATGCCCAGCACGCCGCCCTCCGTTATGCTGGTGCGGCTGTGGACGTTGTAAAGGCCGAACGACAGTATCGCCGCGCCGATGAACAGCAGCAGGTAGTGGACGACCGCCTTTTTTTCGAGCTTGAACGACATAAAAACTCCCCTTTGTATTTGACAATATCCATTGTAAAGGATATAGTAACTATATTGTCAAGCGTTTTTTCGGAGGCGGGGATCATGGCGCTGCGTTTCACTGTGGGCGAGATGGCGAAAATGACGGGCATCACGAAGCAGATGCTGATATTCTACGACAACGCGGGCGTGTTTTCGCCTAAATACGTCGGAGAAAACGGCTACCGCTATTACACACCGGACCAGCTCGAGGTGCTGGACAGCGTGCTGATACTGCGCGAGCTGGGCGTGCCGCTGAAGGACATAAAGGAACACATGCGCCACCTCGACGCGGAGGATTCGCTGCGCCTGCTCTCTGCGCAGAAGGAACAGGTGGAGGAGCGCATCCGCCGCCTCTCTCTGATACGCGAGCGCCTCTCCGACAAGATAGACAGCCTGCGCCGCCCCATGGAGCCGGGCCTGCGCATAGTTCGCATGGAGGAGTCCTACCTGATGACGGTGCCGGTCGGCGGGGGCAGGAGCCTGCTGGAGCTGGATATGGCCCTCAAAAAGCTGCTCTGGCAGTACCCGGGGATGAGCCGCCATTACTATGAGATAGGCAGCCTCGGCCTTGTGGAGGAGATAGAGCGCGGCGTCTGCGACCGGTACGAGTACGGTTTTCTGACGCTGAAATCGGCGGACGGCGTGAAGGACGCCTTCGTCAAGCCCGCCGGGGATTACGCCTGCGCCATGCACCGCGGGCCTTACCAGACCACGGGCGCGACCTACGGCATGATGATGAAGGAGCTGAAAAAGGGCGGCTGGGCCCCGCGCGGCTACACGTACGAGTACAGCATCCTCGACAGCCTGACCAGCAGCCCCGACGAGTACGTGACCGAGATACAGATGCTTGTGGAGCGGGCGTCTGACAACATGACAAAGGGAGGCTGAAGCCCCCCTTTTTTGTTGTGCTTTTTAAACGGCCGCTGTCCGCGTCAGCACGGCGCAGAGCATTTTCGGAACGGGCGGGTCGCCGTCAAACGGCAGCCCGATGACGGCGGGCTCCGCGTCAGGCGTCTCGCAGCCGGCGCGCGTGCCTATCTGCGCCATCATGGCGCGCATACCGGAGAACCAGCTCTCGCTGCCGTTGTAGCAGATGTTCACGTCGGAGAGCGTGCCGCCCCGGTAACAGGCGCCGCCGAACGTCAGGTATATGCGCGCTATGCGGCGGCTGATCTCCGCTATGCACTCGCCTTTGTCGGAAAACGACGGGCCGCTCCAGCCGAAGATGTTGTTCTCGGCCCGGCAAAACCGTCCCCAACCGCTTTCAAATGCCGCAAGCGAGGCCAGAAACACCGCGTTCACGCCTGTTTCGCGTTCGGCGGCGAGGAAGTCCTCCGCGTAAGGCGCGAGTTCTCCCAGCGCGGGGGCCAGCTCCTCGGCGGTGAGGCCGCTGTCCGACATGAGCTCCATCTCCGCGGCTTCCTCCGGCGTAAGCGCGCACGCGGACACAGCCATGGCCAGGCACACTGATGCCGCGAGGCAGAGCCTTATAAAATTCTTCATCGCAAAAGTCCCTTTCAACAGCTTTTCAGCGCCGTTTCGGGCGCCTTATTTATTATTGGAAGGAACTCCCGGATTATTCATCCTCACAGGTACACGGGCTGCAGCTGCTTTCCGGAGAGCGCGTTCTCTATGGTTTCGCGGCTCGCGCCGAAATCCGCGACCAGGGAGGTCGGCTTGTTCTGCGGCGAGTCCTGTCTCATCGGCACGAAGTAGATGTTCTTGGTGTTCATCAGGGCGGCAATGCTCCTGGCGGAGGCGGCCAGCGCGTCGTTCGTCGAGACCGCCAGCACCACTGGCCTGCCTCCGCGCAGGTGTGCCTTGACGGCCATGGTGACGGGTGTGTCGGTTATGCCGCAGGCGAGCTTTCCCAGCGTGTTGCCCGTGCAGGGCTCCACCAGCAGCACGTCGAGCAGCGCCTTGGGCCCGATGGGCTCCGCGTCCTTTATAGTCAGCATCGGTTCGCGCCCGCATATTTCGGCCACCTCGCGCCGGAAGTCCTCGGCCGCGCCGAAGCGGGTGTCGGTGGAGGAAGCCGCCGCGCTCATGATGGGATATATGTCGTACCCGGCCGCGGAAAGCGCCCGCAGCTCGTCAATGGCTGTCCTGAACGTGCAGAACGAGCCGCACATCGCAAAGCCCAGCCTCGTTTTTTTCTCATCTTCCATCCCGAAGACCGCCTCTCTCACGCAAAATATTCATTACGGCGTCCTTTATCGCGGCGCCGGACGTTTCGGGCGCAGTCCTGCCGGGCAGGGAGAGCGCGCGGATGCAGTTGATGCCGAGCTCCTGCGCCGCCGCCGTGTCCACGCCGCCCGCCCCGCCCGCCAGGTCCACCAGCAGGCAGTCCTTACGCAGCGCGGAGAGCGTCTCCCTGTCGAACAGGGGCGCGGGCACGGTGTTGTAGCATAGACGGAAACACGGGGCGAACGCGCGCAGTTTGTCGAGCTCTATGGCCCTCGCGCCGTCGGCTTCCGCCCTCGCCCGGTCCGCGGAGTTCCTCGCCGCCACCGTCACCTGCGCGTGCATGGCTGTGAGCAGCCTCGTCAGCGCGCTGCCTATCCGCCCATATCCGGTGACGAGCACCCGCGTCCCCGCGAGCGTCACCGGCAGCGTGTCAATGGCTATCGCCGCGGCTCCCTCGGCTGTCGGCACGGCGCCGCGGACGGCGAGCTCCTCCCGCGCGTAGTAATCGACAGCCTCCGTCCCGCGCTGCGACGCCAGGTTGAGGATGTTTTCCGGCAGCAGGCCGCCCAGCAGGACAGCGCCGTCTTTCATGGCCGCGACGCACTCGGCGAGCTGCACAGAGGAACCGGAGAGCGGGGCGTTCAGCGTCTCTCCGTCCCTGGTGCAGGGCAGGGGCAGAATCACGGCGTCGGCTCCGGAGAGCACCTGCGGCGAATCTGCCGGAGTCACCGGCGGGGAAAGGGCGCTTTCCGGCAGCGCGAGGGAGAGGACGGAGTTTCCGTCGGCCGCGAGCAGGTTTGCCAGATGCGCGAAACGCAGGTCACCGCCCGCCACTGCGAATATATATTTTTTCATAACAGACCTCCAATCGAAACGGGATACTCATGATATGACGCTCCTCCGCCCGTTTGTTCGTCACCCGGCGGGCAAGTTCCTCATATTATGGGCTGACGGAAACGAAAGGGAGGCATTTCGATGCTTTTGAAGCTGATGCTTTTGACGGCGCTGGTGCTGTTCGCGGCGCTCGGCATGGCGGACGCGGCCGACTGGCTGATGCGCGCCTTCCGCCACAGCCGGGTGCCGTGCGTGCTGCTCGCGGTGGTACCCGTGCGGGCGGGCGACGCAGACGGGATAGAGGCGCGTGTGCGCGGAGTGCTGGCGGAGGCCGGCTGGAGCGAGACGGGCGCGTCCTGCCGTGTGCTGCTGACGGATTGCGGCGCCGGGCCGGAGGAGACGCTTCTGTGCCGCAGGCTCGAGCTCGCCTTCGACGCGGTGGAGTTCCTCCCGGCGGAGCAGCTCGGGGAAGTGGCCGCCCGCAGTTTACAAAGCTGTGCCGTTGAGTTATAATAAATTGGTATAGCTTATTTGAAAGGCGGCGGCGGACACGGAGGAAAAGGACGGCAAAACGCAGTACGAGCAGATCTCCGGCAGCGTGGACTCCATTGTCTACCGCAAGGAAGAGGGCGGCTTCACGGTCATGGATCTCGACCATGACGGCGAGCTGCTCACCGTGGTAGGGGAGCTTCCGTTCGTCCAGCCGGGCGAGGAGGTCACGCTGACGGGGACTTTCGTCTCCCACCCCACCTTCGGCCCGCAGTTCAAGGCGGAGATATGCGAGAGACGGCTCCCGGCGACGGAGGCGGCCATAACGAAATACCTCGGCGGCGGCGTGGTGAAGGGCGTCGGTCCCGCTCTGGCCAAGCGCATCGTCCATAAGTTCGGAAAGGACGCGCTGGATATAATAGAAAAGGAGCCGGAGCGGCTCGCGGAGATAAAGGGCATCTCCGAGCAGAGCGCGCAGGAGATAGCCGCCGGTTTCAGGCAGGCGTTCGGCATACGCAGCATGATGGCGCAGCTGCAGAAGTACGGGCTGGACCCGACCGTCTGCGTCGCCGTGTGGAAGAAATGGGGGCCGGACTCGGCGCGGGTGATAGAGGAAAACCCGTATGAGCTCTGCTCGCAGGATATAGGCATGGAGTTCCCGCAGGTGGACACTATATTCGGCGGACAGGAGGGCGGGGCGGCGGAAAAGCGTCTCGCGGCGGGAATATGCTTCGTCCTCGTGCACAACCTGCAAAACGGTCACACCTGTCTGCCGCAGGACAAGCTGCTGGGCGCGGCGGCGACGCTCCTCGGGCGGGGGGAGCTGGATGGCGTGCTGGAGGAGCTGCTTGCGGAGCACCGGCTCGACAGCGCGACGGTGGACGGCCGCGTCTACATTTACCTGCCCGAGTATTTCGAGGCGGAGACGGCCGAGGCCGGGCGGCTGAAGATGATGCTGTCTCTCAACGCGCCGACCGACGCGCCGCTCGACACGCCGATACAGCTTTTGGAGCAGGAGCTCGGGATAGAGTACGACGAGACGCAGAAAAACGCCATACGCGGCGCGCTGGAGAACCACGTCTTCGTCATGACCGGCGGCCCCGGCACGGGCAAGACCACGACGCTCAACGCCATCATCCGCCTTTTGGAGGAACAGGGCGACAGGGTGCTGCTCGCCGCGCCGACGGGCCGTGCCGCAAAGCGCCTTTCCGAGGTCACGGGGCGCGAGGCCAAGACGCTGCACAGGCTCCTTGAGGTCGAGTCCCGCGGGGCGGGGCAGATGGGCACTTTCCGCCGCAACGAAAAGAATCCGCTCAAGTGCGATACGCTGATAATAGACGAGATGTCCATGGTGGACACGATGCTGTTTTACGCCGTGCTCAAGGCGCTGACCTTTTCCGCCCGGCTCATCATGGTGGGCGACAGCGACCAGCTCCCTTCCGTAGGCGCGGGGAACGTGCTCGGCGACATACTCGCGGCGGACATGCTCCCGTCGGTAACGCTCGACACGATATTCCGTCAGGCGGCGGAGAGCATGATCGTCACGAACGCGCACGACATCGTGCAGGGCGAATATCCGGAGCTGGAGGCGCACGACAACGACTTTTTCTTCCTGCCGCGCGCGAACATATCCGACGCCGCGAAGACGGTGGTGCAGCTCTGTACGCGGCGGCTCCCGTCGGCATACGGCTTCTCGCCGCAATGGGACATACAGGTGCTTTGCCCGGGAAAAAGAGGGGATCTCGGCACCTGGAGCCTCAATGCCGCGCTGCAGGCCGTGCTCAACCCGGCGGACGGAAAGAAGCGGGAGCTGAAATACTCCGGCGGCGTCCTGCGCGAGGGCGACAAGGTGATGCAGGTGCGCAACAATTACGACACCACGTGGACGAAGGACGACGGGGAGATGGGCTCCGGCGTGTTCAACGGCGACATAGGCATGATAAAGAGCATGGATCCGCGTTCCCGCGTGATCGAGGTGCGCTTCGACGACCGCACGGCACAGTACACTTACGACAGCGCCGGGGAGCTTGAGCACGCATGGGCCGTGACGGTGCACAAGAGCCAGGGCAGCGAGTTTGAGGCCGTCGTTTTGCCGCTGTTCGAGGAAAACCCGCGCCTTTGCTACCGCAACCTGCTCTACACGGCCGTGACCCGCGCGCGCCAGCTGCTCATCATCGTCGGGGACCAGCGCTCCATCATGCGCATGGTGGACAACAACCGCCGCACGGTGCGGTATACGAACCTGCGCAGATTTCTGGAAGACACGGAAATATAGCCTGAAGTTTGAAATTCTGGGGGAAAAATATGCCTTCTGACATTGGGATAGACCTTGGCACGACCAAGATAGTCATATATGAGAGCTCCCGCGGCATCGTGCTCAGGGAGCCGTCGCTTGCCGCCGTGGACACGAGGACAGGCGACATAGCCGCCGTGGGGGACGAGGCTTACAAAATGGTGGGCCGCACGCCGGGGAAGCTGAAAGTGGTGCGTCCGGTGGTGGGCGGCGTCATCTCGGATTACAGGGTGACGAACGCGATAATACGCTGGGCGCTGCGCCGCGTCTGCGGGGAAGCCTTTCTCAAACCGCGCGTCGCCGTGTGCGTGCCGAGCCTGATAACGGACGTGGAGAGCCGGGCGATCGTTTCGGCGGCGCTGGCCGGGGGAGCGCGCCGCGTGTTCCTGATCGAGCAGCCGATAGCCGCCGCGATAGGGGCCGGGTTGGATATTTCGCGCCCCAGCGGACAAATGGTGGTGGACATTGGCGGCGGCATCACGGACATAGCCGTGCTCTCCATGAACGGCATCGTCTGCAAGAACTCCGTGAAGATAGCGGGCATGAGCTTCGACGAGGAGCTGATCCGCTACGTGCGCGAAAAATACGACCTTATTATAGGGGAGCGCATGGCCGAGGACGCAAAAAGGGCCGTCGGCACCTGCTGGAGCTTCGATGACGACCGCACTTTCGAGGTGAAGGGCCGCGGCGGGCTGTCGGGGCTGCCGTCCCGCGCCGAGATCTCGTGGCAGGAGACGTCGGAGATCTTCTACGACCTTGCGCACCAGATTTCGGGCGCCGTGCAAAAGGTGTTCGAGCGCACTCCGCCGGAGCTTTCGGGTGACATAAAGGTCAACGGCGTCACGCTGACGGGCGGCGGGGCCATGCTCTCCGGGCTCGACAAATATCTGTCAAAGAGCCTCGACGTGGAGTGCCGCCTCGCGGACAGGGCGGACGAGGCCGTCGCGGTCGGCACGGGGATGTCCTTCAAGTATTTCGGCGTGCTGCGCGACGGCGTGGCGGAGCCGCTGAACAGGCAGCACGAGTGACGTGGGAGGGGGAACGGTTATGCCGGAAAAGAATGATATTGCGCGGGTGAAGCTCTGCACGGACACGGGAGTGCTGAAAGCCATAGCCGCGGTGACCATGCTTGTGGACCACATAGGCGCCGTATTGTTTCCGGGCGATTTCTGGCTGCGGACGATAGGACGCATCTCCTGGCCGCTGTTCGCGTACTGCCTCGTCGTGGGCTTCATCTGCACGCGGAGCGTAAAAAAGTACGCGCTGCGGCTGCTCGTTTTTGGGCTCGTCTCCCAGCCCGTGTATATGTGGGCGTTCACTCCGTGGCTGTTTTCCCCGGAAACGTGGGCGTCGCAGAGCTTTGACTACCTGTGGAACAGCTTCGATCTCAATATCTTTTTCACTTTGCTGCTCGGCCTCGCCGCGATATACGGCCTGCGGGAGAGAAAGTATATGCTGACGCTGGCCACCGTGGCCCTGTCGTTCATTCCGGCCGTGAGTTACGGCTTCATGGGCGTTGCGCTGATCATCGTCATCTGGATGATGATATACTCGGAGACGTCGTCTTTCGCGGCGGTGCTGGCGCTGATGTGCGGGTCATGTTTCCTGCTGCGTCCGCTGAACGTGGACTTTGGCTTTTGCATGGTCAATATCCAGGGGTTCAGCATACTGGCCGTGCCGTTTATGTGCATGAGGACCCACACGGGCTGGCGTCTGCCGAAGTATGCCTACTACATCTTTTATCCCGCGCACCTGCTCGTGTTGGGCATGATAGCGAATAAGATAATTTAGCTTATAATAATCTTAAATATACTATGTGAGGTAAACGCATGGAGGAAGAAACGTTAGTAAAGCCTAAAAAGAGCCTTATAATGCGGTTTATACCGTATTATAAGCCCTATTTGCATGTGCTGATATTCGACCTGTTCTGCGCGTCGCTGACGACCGTGTGCGACCTGGTGCTGCCGCTCATCGTCAAGGAGATAACGAACACCGCGACCACGGACATGGCGCTGCTGACTCCCCAGCTCGTCTGGCGCGTCGGCATTATATACATGCTGCTGCGCGTTGTCGACACGGCGGCCAATTATTACATGGTCAAGGTCGGCCACGTGATGGGCACGCGCATAGAGACGGACATGCGCCGCGACATCTTCGCCCATCTGCAGAAGCTGTCGTTCACGTATTTCAGCAACACCAAGGTCGGGCAGATAATGAGCCGCATCACGCGCGATCTTTTTGAGGTGACGGAGTTCGCGCACCACTGTCCGGAGGAATTTTTCATCGGCGTACTGAAAATGGTGGTGTCTTTCATCATCCTTGCCAACGTGGACGTGTGGCTGACGCTGATAATTTTCGCCATGCTGCCGCTGATGATATGGCTGACGTTGCGCTACCGGATAAAGCTCAGCGACGCTTTCAGCCGGGAGAGGCACCAGGTGGGCGAGCTGAACGCGCAGGTGGAGGACAGCCTGCTCGGCATCCGCGTGGTCAAGAGCTTTGCGAACGAGGAGATAGAGGAGGAGAAGTTTGCGCGCGGCAACGAGGGCTTCCTGGAGATAAAGAAGGAGGTCTACAATTATCTGGCGCTCTTCCACAGCGGGATCAGGATGTTCGACGGGCTGATGTACGTCGTCGTGCTGGTGGCGGGTAGCTTCTCCATGATGTACGGGCGCATAACGGCGGGCGATTTCATCGCCTATCTGCTGTACGCGACGACGCTGCTGGCCACCGTGCGGCGCATAGCCGAGTTCGGCGAGCAGTTCATGCAGGGCATGACAGGCATACAGCGGTTTTTCGAGATAATGGACGAGCCGGTGGAGATCGCCGACAGCGAGGACGCGCAGCCGATAGGCGACGTCAAGGGCGAGATAGATTTCGACCACGTGACCTTCCGCTACGCCGACGGAAACGAGAACGTGCTCTCGAACGTGGAGCTGCACGTCGCCTCCGGAGACAACGTGGCGCTGGTCGGACCCTCCGGCGGCGGAAAGACCACGCTGGCCAGCCTCATCCCGCGTTTTTACGACGTGACGGGCGGGCGCATCCTGCTCGACGGGCGCGACGTGCGGGACATCACGCTTTCGAGCCTGCGCGGCAGCATAGGCGTCGTGCAGCAGGAGGTGTACCTGTTCTCCGGCACGATAGCCGAAAACATCGGCTACGGGCGACCCGGCGCGACGAGGGAGGAGATAGTGGAGGCCGCGAAGCTTGCCGGCGCCGACGAGTTCATCTCCGCTTTCCCCGACGGTTACGACACATATACGGGCGAACGCGGCGTCAAGCTCTCCGGCGGACAGAAACAGCGCGTCAGCATCGCGCGCGTCTTCCTCAAAAATCCGCCGATACTGATACTGGACGAGGCGACCTCTGCGCTGGACAACGAGAGCGAGCATGTGGTGCAGCAGTCGCTGGAGCTGCTGTCGAAGGGCCGCACCACGTTCACCATCGCGCACAGGCTCTCCACCATCCGCCACGCGAAGGTGATCCTCGTGCTGACGGAGAACGGCATCGTCGAGCAGGGCACGCACGAGGAGCTGATAGCGAAAAAGGGCGTGTACTACAGGCTCTACGAGATGAGCGCGGGGGACAAGCTCGTACAGAACTGAAAAACGGGCATAATGAAGGACCGGCGGGCGGAGCTGCTCACCGGTCCTTTTTGGGTTTAAAAGACGCTCTCCACCACTTTCGGGCAGCATTCCGGCGAGTAGCGCCATCTGTCTATGTGGCCGGAATTTATGAAATAATGCGGCCGCTCGCAGGTATATTCCGCGTCGAAAGCGTCAACAATAATCAGTTTGACCTTCATTTTTTCGGGTATGAGGCTTTTTATATAGACCGAAGCGTGCTGCCCGGACGAAAGCCCGGCGCAGGGTTCCGCGAGGCCGGCGAGGTTGGGCGAGAGCTCCACGAAAACGCCGTAGTCCTCCACGGAGCGGATGATACCGGCCACTGTCTCGCCGGGTTTGAAGAAGGCGGCGTTCTCCTCCCAGGTGCCGAGCAGCTCCTTGTGCGAAAGGCAAAGCCTGCCCAGCTCATCCCGCCCGCGCACCACGGCGAGCAGCTGTTGTCCGGGCCGGAACCTGTCGGCCGGGTGGGAGATGCGCGAGATGCTGATGGCGTCTATAGGCAGCAGCGAGATGATGCCGCACCCCACGTCGGCAAAGCAGCCGAACGGCTCCAGGTGCGTCGTCACGGCCGGTATCACGTCGCCGGGAATGAGCCTGGACAGGTAGTCGCGGCGGCAGTCCTCCTGCACGGCGCGGCGGGAGCAGACGGCCAGCCTTTCGCCGCCGGCGGCGCGCTCGAAGCCGAGTATTTTGAAAGCCACGGGTTTGTTGACGCGGGAGATGAGCGCTATGTCCCGCACAGCCCCGCTCGCTATTCCGAGGGCCCCCTCGTCGTGTGGGATGACGCCGCGCACGGGTCCGAGCGAAAGATAGAGGTTGTGCGCTCCGTCGCAGACCGTGGCGCGCGCCTCCAGCGTCAGCCCGCGGCGGCAGGCCTCCTCCAGCGCGGCTTCGTCTCTCAATGCGGCGCGGTTTTCCGGCGTCTCCAGCCGCGAGCCCTCCGGAAGATATTCCGTCATTTTTCCATCCTCCTTCCGATGTTGAAGTATATGAGCGCGGTCCCGTTCGGAGAACAGCGCCGCCGCCCTGTACGGCTTGCAATTTGCACATTATCTGTTATAATTATTTAGTTATGTATGAAAGGCGGTGCAGCGGGTGGACGTGCGCGTAGGCGATATTCTCGTCATGAAAAAGGAGCATCCCTGCGGCTCGAACCGCTTTCTCGTGCTGCGTTCCGGCATGGATTTCCGCATCAGGTGCGAGGGGTGCGGGCGCGAGGTCATGGTGCCGCGCAGCAAGGCCGAAAAGCACATCAAACAGATAATCAGGGAGGGAGCCGCGAATGTTTGAGAAACTGGCGGACATCGAAGGGCGGTATACGGACATAAGCGCGCGGCTGGCGGACCCGGAGGTCATAAGCGACCCCGCCGTCTACAGGGACCTGATGAAGGAATACAAGGGCATCGGCCCGATCGTGGAGAAGTACCGGGAATACCGCGCGGCGGAGGAGTCCCTTGCGGAGGCGAGGCAGATACTCGCGGACGAGAAGGACGCGGAGCTGCGCGAGATGGCGGGCGAGCAGGAGCTGGAGGCGAAGGCCGGGCTGGAGCGGCTGACCGGGGAACTGCGCGTGCTGCTGCTGCCGAAGGATCCGGACGACGAGCGCAGCGTCATCATGGAGATACGCGCCGGGGCGGGCGGAGACGAGGCTGCGCTTTTTGCTGGCGTGCTGTACCGCATGTACACCATGTACGCGGAGACGAAGCGCTGGAAGACGGAGATGATCTACTCCAACGACACAGAGCTCGGCGGGTTCAAGGAGGTCTCGTTCTCGCTGGAGGGGGACGGCGTCTACTCCAAGCTCAAATATGAGAGCGGGGTGCACCGCGTCCAGCGCATACCGGAGACGGAGGCCCAGGGCCGCATCCACACCAGCACCGTGACGGTGGCCGTGCTGCCGGAGGCGGAGGACGTGGAGGTGGAAATAAACCCGGCCGACCTGCAGATAGACACCTACAGGGCCAGCGGCGCGGGCGGCCAGCATGTCAACAAGACGGATTCCGCCATCAGGATAACGTACCTGCCGACGGGCCTCGTGGTGGAGTGCCAGGACGAGCGCAGCCAGTACAAGAACAAGGACAAGGCCATGAAAGTCCTGCGCAGCCGCCTTTACGAGCAGAAGCAGCGGGAGCAGAGCGAGAAGATAGCGGCGGAGCGCAGGAGCCAGGTCGGCACGGGCGACAGGAGCGAGCGCATACGCACCTACAACTACCCGCAGGGCCGCGTCACCGACCACCGCATCGGCCTGACGCTGTATAAAATAGAGTCGATCCTCAACGGCGACATGGACGAGCTGCTGGACGCGATACGCGCCTACGATCAGGCGGAGCGGCTCGCTGCCGCCGGAGAGACGAATGTTTAGTGGGGCATGATGATATGGAGACTCTCCTTCTGAACGCCGAAACTCCGGGGGATCTGGAGCGCGCGGCGGAGATACTGAAAAACGGCGGGCTCGCCGCGATACCGACGGAGACCGTCTACGGCCTGGCGGCGGACGCATTCAACGAGGCGGCCGTGCACGGCATTTTTGCGGCGAAGGGCCGCCCGTCCGACAACCCGCTGATCGTCCACATCTCGGATATGGACATGATCGGCCGGATAGCCGCATCGGTGCCGCCGGAGGCTTATACGCTCGCGCGCCGCTTCTGGCCCGGCCCGCTGACGATGATAATGAAAAAGCGGCCGGAGGTGCCGTACGCCACGAGCGGGGGGCTCGACACGGTGGCCATACGTTTTCCCAGCCACCCCGCCGCGCATAAGATAATAGAGCTTGCCGGCACGCCCCTTGCGGCTCCGTCGGCGAATCTGTCCGGCAGCCCGTCGCCCACGACGTTCCAGCACTGTGTGAACGACCTGATGGGCAGGGTGGACGCCATAGTGGACGGAGGGCCTTGCTCCGTGGGCGTGGAGTCCACGGTGATAACGCTGGCGGGGGAGCGCCCCGTGCTGCTGCGGCCCGGATATGTCACGCTGGAACAGCTGAGGGACACGCTCGGCGACGTGGAGCTGGCCGCGGCCGTGCTGGAAAAGATGGCCGACGGCGAGGTGGCCGCGAGCCCGGGCATGAAGTACAAGCACTACGCGCCGAAAGCGCAGGTCAGCCTCGTAAAAGCGGGGCGCGACGAATATATATCATATGTGAACGCGCACGCCGGTGACGGAGTGTTCGCGCTGTGCTTTTCAGAGGACGTGCCGAAGCTCGCGGTGAAAACGGTCTGCTATGGCTCCGAATTTTCGGACGAGGAGCAGGCGGCCGAGGTGTTCGACGCGCTGCGCCGGCTGGATGAGCTCGGCGCGAAAAGGGTGTACGCGCACTCGCCGGAGATAAAGGGCGTGGGCCTCGCGGTGTACAACAGGCTCGTGCGCGCGGCCGGGTTCGATATTATAACGCTTTGAGCGCCGGAGCGGGCGCTCGCAAGGAGATGCGATGAGTTTGGTGGTCATAGGCCTCACGGGTCAGACGGGCGCGGGAAAGAGCACCGTCAGGGACGCGCTGGCAGGGCATGGGGTGGCGGTGGTCGACGCTGACGCCGTCGCGCACGACATAACGGACAGCGACCTTGGCTGTCTTGTGGAGGTGGCACAGCGTTTTTCCTGCATAATCCTCAACGACAAGGGCAAGCTGGACAGGCGCAGGCTGGGCCGCATAGTCTTCACGGACAAAAAGCAGCTCGCCGCGCTGAATAAAATAATGTTTCCGTATATCACAAAGGCCGTTTCCGCGAAGCTCGCCCAGGCGGAGAAGTCGGGCGCGCGCTTTGCCGTGGTGGACGCCGCCGCGCTGTTTGAGAGCGGGTGCGACAAGCTCTGCGACACCGTCATATCTGTGGTGGCGGCGCCGGAGACGCGGCTGGAGCGCATTATGGCGAGAGATTCGCTCTCCCGCAAGGACGCGGCCGACCGCGTGCGGGCGCAGCACGACGACCTGTATTACGTCGGCCGCTCCAACTATGTGATAGAGAACAACTCCGGGCAGCGGGAGCTCGCGGCCGCGGCGGAGGGGGTCTTTGTGCGCATAGCCGCCGGGGACATGGGCGCGTCGAGCCGGGCCGCGCAAAACGACAGCACGGCGGAGGACAGCGCGCCGGATGACGGCGGGGAGGGAACATGAGCAGGGACATGAAACGCGTGCTCACGGCGGTGATCGTGCTCGCCTTTCTGCTCGCGGCCGGCGTGCTCATGAAGGAAGCGGCCCAGAGGCTGGAGGACGCGCGCTATCCGAGGGAGTATTCCGAGCTCATCGAAAAGAAAGCGAAGGAGAACGGCCTGCCGCTCTCGCTCGTGTACGCCGTGGTGAGGACGGAGAGCGGCTTTGAGCCGAACGCCGAGTCAAATATCGGCGCGCGCGGACTGATGCAGCTCACGCATGAGACTTTCGACTGGATAGACTACAAGCGCGGGAGCACGGGCGCCGCCTGGGACGACATGTACGACCCGGAGACGAACCTTGATTACGGCACTTTCCTGCTCTCCACGCTGCTGCGGGAGTTCGGCACGGTGGAAAACGCGCTCGCCGCCTACCACGCGGGCTGGAACGCCGTGAAGAGCTGGCTGGCGGACCCGCAGTATTCCTCCGACGGGGTGACGCTGGACAGGATACCGTATTCCGACACTGAATATTACGTAAAAAAGGTGACGGACGCGATGAAGGGATACCAGGACACATACGGCATGGAATGACGACGCGGCCGTATATATAAAAGACATTTTATTTAAGGAGTAGTTGGGATGAGCGAGAAAGAAAAGAGCGCCGGGCAGCTTTTAAAGGAAAAGCTCCTGCGCGACCCGAAGAACGCGGGGCTCCGCCTCAGCGACAAAGAGCTGGCAGAGGCGGACGCCTACTGCGAAGACTACAAAAAGATGCTCTCCGCCTGCAAGACGGAGCGCGAATTCGTGGATTGGGCCGTGCCGGTGCTGGAGAAGCACGGCTTCGTGCCGTTCGAGGCCGGCAGAGAGTACCCGGCGGGCAGCAAGGTCTATGTGAACAACCGCGGCAAGGCGCTGATGGCGGCGATAATCGGGAAGAAGCCGTTGTCAGAGGGCGCCCGCATAGCCGCCGCGCACATCGACTCGCCCCGCCTTGACCTCAAGCCCTCGCCGCTGTATGAGGAGACGCAGCTCGCTCTGTTCAAGACGCATTATTACGGCGGCATAAAGAAGTATCAGTGGACGGCCATCCCCCTGGCGCTGCACGGCGTTGTGCTGAAAAAAAGCGGCGAGAAACTGACCGTTGCGATAGGCGAGCGGGAGGACGAGCCCGTTTTCTGCGTGACCGACCTGCTGCCGCATCTGGCGCAGGAGCAGGAGGCGCGCAAGCTGGCCGACGGCGTAAAGGGCGAGGAGCTGAACATCCTCGTCGGCAGCCGTCCGTTCCGGGACGACGAGGTCAGCGAAAAGGTCAAGCTCAACATAGCGAACATCCTGTTTGAGAAATACGGCATGGTGGAGGAGGACTTCCTCTCCGCTGAACTGACGATGGTGCCGGCGGGCCCCGCGCGCGATGTCGGGCTCGACCGTAGCCTGATAGGTTCCTACGGCCACGACGACCGCGTGTGCGCTTACGGCGAATTCACGGCGCTGCTTGCCGTGGGGGCTCCCGAATACACGGATGTCGCCATCTTCGCTGACAAGGAGGAGACGGGCTCCGACGGCAACACCGGCATGAATGGGAAATATCTCGCGTACTTCATTGAGGACCTCGCGCAGCAGCAGGGCGTCACGGGCAGGGCCGCGCTCTCCGCTTCGGTGTGCATCTCGGCGGACGTCAACGCCGCGGTGGATCCGACTTTCGACGACGTCAGCGAGAAGCGCAACGCGGCTTACCTCAATTACGGCATAGTCGTGACGAAGTACACCGGCAGCCGCGGCAAATACAGCACGAACGACGCCTCCGCGGAGATGTACTGGCGCGTGCGCACGCTGTTGAACAGCGCGGGCGTCGTCTGGCAGGCGGGCGACATGGGCAAGGTGGACATCGGCGGCGGCGGCACGGTGGCGAAGTATATCTCCCGCCTCGGCGTGGACACGATAGACGTGGGCGTGCCGCTGCTCTCCATGCACTCCCCGTTCGAGATAGCGGCCAAGGCCGACATCATCCAGATGCACAGGGCTTCGCTCGCGTTCTTCGAGGATAAATAAATATGACGCGCCGCTCATTATGGGGCGGCGCGCAGCGCGAAACGGCAGGCGGGAAGCTTGCCGTTTTTTATATCTGTTTGTTTTTCCGTGCCGCCGGGCCCTACGTCAGGGAGAGGCACAGCGGCACGAGCAGCGGCACCAGCCCCGTGCAGACCGCCCCGTTTATTATAGCCGCAGCCGAGGCCTGCGCGCCGCCGCACCGCAAAAGCACCGGCAGGCAGACGTCGCCGCTCGTGGCGGCCGCGGCGGAGGATGCCTCCCAGACCCCGGCGCGCTTTACGAGCCACGGGATGAGCGCGAGCGACGCCGCCTCCCGGAACAGCCCGCAGAGGAACGCCGCGGTCCCGGCCCCCCCGCCGAGCGACGCCCCAACCAGCGCGCCGGAGAGCGTATACCAGCACATGCCCTCGGATATGGCGAGCGAGGCAGCGGCCGGAAAACCGAGCGCGGTGCCGCAGACCAGCCCGCCCAGCCCGGAGCCGAGCACGGTGGCGGCGGGCAGCGCGAGCACGGACACCCCGCAGCCGCGAAACGCTTTCAGTGCGCCGCCGGAGCCCAGCAATATGCCCGAAAATATCATCATGGCGCCGAGCAGGTAGCCCTCCGCACCGGCGCAGATGGGGCAGAGCCGGCTTGCCGGTAGCAGAGCGCCCGCCGAAACACCGGCGGCAAGGCTGAGAAGTACGAAAACGGCTATTTTCCCTCGCCTCCCTTTTCTGAAAACCACAGCCGCGCCAAATGCGCCGTGAGCACGGAGCCCGCCGCGGAAGCCAGCGCAAAGGCGAACCCAGCGCCGCCGTAGGAGAGCACGTCGCCGAAAAAACCGGGCCGCGCGCCCAGAGAAAAGCCGACGGCAAATACCAGCGCCATCAGCGCGAGGCTCTGCAGCAGGCGGCAGACGGAGAGCGTGCGTTTTCCCGGCGGAAGGACGAGGCCCAGCCCCGCGCCCGCCAGCAGAAGCAGAAAATATAGCAAGAGCGCCGCCCCCTTTGCTCCATGATATGCCGGGGGCGGCCGCGCTGTCAGAATAAAAAGCCCGCCCCGCGAATATTCGTTTTACAAAGGGGGCGGCGCATTGGCGGAGCTGACGGATATCGCCGCGCGTGCGGCAGAACTGCTTTGGGGGCCGGGGCTGCTGTTGCTGCTGCTGGGCGCGGGGGCTTATTTTACGGTGGGCAGCGGCTTTTTCCCGGTGAGGCGCGCGGGATTTGTCTGGCGGGCCACGTTCGGCGCCATGCTCGGGGGCGGGCGGAGGGAAAGAGGCGGAGTCTCCCCGTTTGCCGCCATGAGCACGGCCCTCGGCGCAACGGTGGGCACGGGAAACATAACCGGCGTAGCTGCCGCGGTGGCAGCGGGCGGCGCGGGGGCTGTTTTTTGGATGTGGGCGGGCGCAGCGCTCGGGATGATGACAAAATTCGCGGAGGCGGCGCTCGCCGTGCGCTACAGGGTGACGGACGGGGACGTGAAGCGCGGCGGCCCCATGTACTACATGGAGCGTGGTCTTCGCATGAGGGGGCTCGCCGTGCTGTATGCCGTCCTCTGCGCCGGCGCGTCCTTCGGCGTGGGGAACATGGTGCAGGCAAACTCCGCCGCTGCGGCGGCTCAGGCGGCGTTCGGGTTTCCGCTGTGGGCAGCGGGGGCCGCCCTCTCGCTCTTGACGGCCTCTGTGCTCTTTGCCGGGGCGAACGCCGTGGCCCGCGCCGCCTGCGCGCTTGTTCCCGTCATGGCGCTGGGCTATACCGCCGGGTGCCTGTGGCTGCTGGCCCGGCACGCGGACGCCGTGCTGCCGGCATGCGGGGAGATATTCGGACAGGCGTTCTCATTGAGGGCGCTTGGCGGCGGCGCGTTCGGGCACATGGTGCGTACAGGCGTCTCCCGCGGGGCCTTTTCCAATGAGGCGGGCATGGGCTCCGCGGCGATAGCTCACGCATCCTCCTCAGAGGACGACCCGGCGCGCCAGGGCTGCTGGGGGATAGTCGAGGTGTTCATTGACACGATGGTCGTCTGCACGATGACGGCGCTCGTGCTCATAGTCTCCGGAGCCGCGAAAAACGGCGGCGACGGCGCGCTCGCGGCGATGGCCGCTTTTACCGGCGAATTCGGCGCGGCGGGCGGGTGGTTCCTCGCGTCGGCCCTTTTCCTGTTCGCGCTGGCCACGCTTATCGGCTGGGCGTATTACGGCGAGTCCGCTCTGAGGTACCTCACCGGAGGAAAGGAGGCCGTGCTCATTGTTTACCGTGCGCTGTATGCCGCCGCGGCCGTTTTCGGGGCCTCGGCGTCACTGCCTCTGGTGTGGAGCGTTTCGGACGTGCTCAACGCGCTGATGGCGTTTCCGAACCTCGCGGCCGTGGCGGCCCTCTCGCCGGAGGTGTTCCGCGCGGCAAGGGAGGGCGCGAGGGAGGATGAGGTTGCGTCCCGGGCCGAAAAATGTTATCATATCCGTATCGGAAAGCCGCAAAACGTAAAACGGAGGCAGGAGCCATGGTGACGCTTGAAAAAATAGGCCGGAAGAACATATGGAACGTCGTGAAGCTCGCGGTGAACGAGAGCCAGCGGGATTTCGTCGCCACCAATACGGAGAGCATCCTTGAGGCATACGCCGCGTCGGCGGACGGAGAGACGGCCCTGCCCTTTGCGGTCTGCGAGGACGGCGTGCCGGTCGGCTTCGTGATGATCGGCTACGGCAGCACGGACGACGGGGACGACCCCTCCGTGGCGGCGGGAAATTACTGCATCTGGCGTTTTATGATAGATAAAAGGTATCAGGGCAGGGGCCTCGGCAGGGCTGGGTTCGCGGCGGCGATGGCGTATGTGCGCACCATGCCCTGCGGGCCGGCCGGGATTTGCTGGTTGTCCTACGAGCCGGAGAACAGCACGGCGCGGGAGCTGTACGCCTCCTTCGGCTTTGAGGAGAACGGGGAGACCTGCGGCGGGGAGACCGTCGCGGTGCTGCGGCTGTGAGAGGCGCTCACGAAGATAAAAAAATAAAGGCTTCGCGGCGGAACGAACCGTCGGCGGAGCCTTTTTATGCGGTCAAATGCGCCCGGGGCGCGTCACTTCAGCAGCTTTTGCAGCCCTTTCAGATCCTCGGCGACGGCCACGTCCGTGCCGGGTACGGCGTTCTTTATGGCGGAGGCGAGCGCCTTGTCGGCCCCTGCCACGACGAACAGCTCTATCCCGTCGTCGCGCATGGCCTGCACCTCTTTGGCCAGCTGCACGGCCACGATCTGCTGGCTCGCAAAATAGTCGGCCGGGGACTTCATGGTCTCCACCTTGCCGCCGTAGCAGTTGCTGTATACGGGCACGGAGAACTCGCCGTGCGGCAGCTCGCGCATCTTGTCCTGCATCTTGGCGGAGTACGGCACTACCATCATGGAGTGCAGCGCGGAGGCGTCGGGCAGCTTTGTCGCCTTGGCCCCGTGTTTGCCCTCCAGCTCGTCCAGCGCCTTCTGTATGCCCTCGCGCTCGCCGATCAGGATGGTCTGTTCCGGAGCCTCCACGGCCGTCATCTGCACGAAGGCGTCCATCATCTTGTTGGTGACGAGCTCGACGAAGTTGGACTTTACGTCCGTCAGCCGCCAGCACTCCAGCTCTCCGGCCTGCAGCGCGTCTATGCGCATGTCGGTGTACATGCCGGCGGCGGCAGCGCCGTTTTCCAGCGTGAACAGCCCGGCCGCGGTGAACGCCGTTATCTCCCCGGCGCTGTAGCCGGCGAGAGCGGCCGCGGGGGGCAGCAGCTCCTTCGCCGCCTCGGCCACGGCCATGGAGTGGGTGAAGCCGAGCTTGAAGCAGACCTCCGGCGCGGTGAGCTCGGCGGCCTTCCCGGTGAAGGAGAGGGCGGCCACGTCGAACCCGAACACCTCGCCGGCCTTGTCGTATACCTCCTTGCAGGAGGGGAACGTCTCGTAAAGCGATTTCCCCATGCCGGCGTGCACGGCGCCGTAGCCGGGGAACACAAGAGCATAATTTTTCAACACGGGTACCTCCGTCTGGATATATTACTAAAACATATTAACACAACGGGGCAGCATCTTCAAGCCGCTCTTTATTATTGGGCGAAACAAAAAATTGTTTTTGAATATTGACAGAGCGCAAAACATAATGTATGCTAATCACAGATTTTCAGAAAGCGGCATAAATGCCGCACATAACATATCATTGGAGGCGGATTCTATGGTTTTTGAACGCGTAAGGGAAATACTCTGCGACCAGCTCGATGTCGATGAGGCGGATGTCACGATGGATTCAAACATTGCCGAGGACTTCGGCGCGGATTCCCTTGATATAGTGGATCTCATCATGTCCCTCGAGGAGGAGTTCGATAAGGAGATTCCTGACGAGGACATAGAGAACATCAAGACCGTCGGAGACATCGTGCACTACATAGAGAATTCTCTTTGATCCTCCTGCGGGCGATATTTTGTAAGCAGTAGCGGAACGTGCTGTTCCGCTATTTTCGTTAAGGCTAAGTGATTAGGAGATGTGGAAAATGGATGGACAGAAGAAGATGGTGGACGCGATAACGTCCATGGAGGACGATTTCGCGCAGTGGTACACGGACGTCGTGAAGAAAGCCGAGCTGGTGGACTATTCCAGCGTGCGCGGCTGCATGATACTCCGCCCGTACGGATACGCCATCTGGGAGAACATCCAAAGGATACTCGACGCCCGCTTTAAAGAGACGGGGCATGAGAACGTCTATATGCCGATGTTCATACCGGAGAGCCTGCTGCAAAAGGAGAAGGACCACATTGAGGGCTTCGCGCCGGAGGTGGCCTGGGTGACTCAGGGCGGGACGGAGAAGCTGCAGGAGCGGCTCTGCGTGCGCCCGACGTCGGAGACTCTGTTTTGCGACCACTACTCTCACGTGATAAAATCCTACCGCGACCTGCCCAAGCTCTACAACCAGTGGTGCAGCGTTGTGAGGTGGGAAAAGACGACCCGCCCGTTCCTGCGCACGATGGAGTTCCTGTGGCAGGAGGGCCACACCATGCACGAGACGGCGGAGGAGGCCATCGCGGAGACCGAGCGCATGCTGAACGTGTACGCCGATTTCTGCGAGAACCAGCTCGCCATCCCTGTTGTAAAAGGACAGAAGACGGAGAAGGAGAAATTCGCCGGGGCGGAGGCCACATATACCATAGAGGCCATGATGCACGACGGCAAGGCGCTGCAGAGCGGGACCTCCCACTATTTCGGCAACGGCTTCCCCAAAGCGTTCGACATCAAGTTCACCGGCCGCGACAACACGCTGCAAACTCCGTATGAGACCTCGTGGGGGCTTTCGACCCGCATCATCGGCGCCATCATCATGACGCACGGCGACAACAACGGTCTCGTACTGCCGCCGGACATCGCGCCGATACAGGTCGTCATCGTTCCGGCCGCCCAGCACAAGGAGGGCGTGCTCGAAACGGCGAACGCCATAAAGGAGCGCATCTCCAAAGTCTGCCGCGTGAAGCTGGACGACAGCGACAACTCCGCCGGCTGGAAGTTCGCGGAGTACGAGATGAAGGGCGTGCCCCTTCGCCTGGAGATAGGCCCGCGCGACATAGAGGCCGGACAGTGCGTGCTCGTGCGCCGCGACAACAGGCAGAAGTATTTCGTGCCTCTCGACGAGCTGGAGACGAAGATACCGCAGGTGCTCTCCGAGCTGCGCGACGCACTGTATCAGAGCGCGCTGGAGAACCGCGAGCGCCGCACCTTCGCCGCGCACGATCTGGAGGAGATGAAGGAGCTCGCCGACACGAAGAGCGGCTTCATCAAGGCCATGTGGTGCGGAGACCGCGAGTGCGAGGAGAAGCTGAAGGATGTCGCCGGCGTTTCGAGCCGCTGCATCCCGTTTGAGCAGGAGCACATCTCCGACACCTGCGTTTGCTGCGGCAAACCTGCGGAAAAAATGGTCGTCTGGGGCAAGGCGTATTGATGAGCGCCCCGCGGCAAGACGTATAAAAAACGGGCGCCCGGAGCAGGATCCGGGCGCCCGTTTTATGTCCGCGTGATTCACTTGCCCGCCAAAGCTTCCGGGTAAGACACGATGGGGGAGGCCTCCAGCGACAAAAGCGGCGCGGGGCGGAACAGCCCGGCTTCCAGCACAGCCTTTGCCGAGGCGAGCACCTCACGCGCGTTTTCATAAAGCTTGTAGTCGTACTCGCCCTCGTCCGCCGCGACGCACTCCAGGTCGGCGCCGAGCCCGTCCGCGATATAATCAGAGCGCGGGATGTATTTTTCCTGTATGCAGAACAGCAGGCTCTTTTCCGGGTACGCGCGGGAGATGCGCCAGATGGAGGAATACAGGTTGTAACCGCCCCTGTCCAAAAGGATGTCTTCGGCCGGTATCCCGGCGTCGGCAAGATACTTTGCCGAAAGGTCGGCCTCGCCGCCGTGGCCCGTGACGATTATCGCGCCTGCCCGCCCGTCGTTGTAGAGCGCGACGGCCGTGTCCAGCCGGTGGGTCATGCGCTCGGCTATGTGGTAGGAGTCGTTACCGGTGAACGGTACTACGGCAAAGTCGGCGGGCTGTATGTTCTCAATGTCCGACAGGGAATACGCGCCCTTTCCGCAGGACAGCACCAGCGCCCGGCAGATGACCAGCGCCGCGCAGACGGCCAGCAGAAGCGCCGCCAAAAATATCAGCAGTCTCCGCCGCCGCGGGGAGATCGCTCCGGTCTTTTTCATGGCCCACCTCCGGTATTGTCGATGAAATGATGCCACCATGATATCATGGGCCGGCACGAATGTCACGCCGGTTAATATGGAATTATACTATTATTAATACTTAAAGATCGGGCTGGCGAGCCGGGCGGGCGGCAAATTTTTGTCAAACGGCCCCGTGTGTGCCAAAACGGGCGGCGGCGCGGAATTTTTTTTGAAAAATCTCATAAATAGCGGGAAAAGCGCTTGACAGGCCGCGTCCCGTATAGTATTATAATCAAGCGTGACTGCACAGGCGGCTGTTTTTGGCGTGTCCTGAACCAGCCGCAAGATATGCGTTGAAGCGGGAGGTGGCCACCGGTAAGGTGGGGAATTTCCGCCGAGTATGTCCGATTTCAAACCGGGCGACAAGAAATACCGTAAACCCACGTGGGCCGGCGGGCGATGAACCTCCGGCGGGGCTTGCAGTGCGTGCCTGCACAGGCGCGCGGTCCGGGAATAGCTGCGGCTTTTGAGCCGGCGGCGGTTTCCGGTTTTATAATTGCAGACCGAGAAACACACGGAGGCGTGTTCGGAATTTCAACAAGTCGTCACCCCATTGCGAGTCATTGGGAATCCAACAAGGAGGCGATTAGTGTGGCAGTCAAGGAAAAAATCAGGATCAGGCTCAAAAGTTACGACCACAATCTCATCGACCAGGCGGCGGAGACCATAGTGGAAACTGCGAAGCGCACAGGCGCTCGTGTGTCCGGACCGATTCCGCTCCCGACCGAGAAGGAGATCGTCACTATCCTGCGCGCCGTCCACAAATACAAGGACAGCCGCGAGCAGTTTGAGCTGCGCACCCACAAAAGACTCATCGACATCTTAAGGCCCTCTAACAAGACTGTGGAGGCCCTTACCGGTCTTGAGCTCCCTGCCGGCGTCGAAATCGAGATCAAGTTCTAAAAAACCTGAAAACGAAAGAAACGCGCAGCAGGTCATGTCGGCCAAGCGCCGACCAATAACCGAAGGAGGCAGAAAAAATGAAGAAATGCATCGTGGGCAAAAAGATTGGTATGACCCAGCTTTTTGACGAGAACGGGCACGTTATCCCCGTCACGGTCGTAGAGGCCGGCCCCTGCGTAGTCGCTCAGAAGAAAACTGCTGAGAACGACGGCTACGAATCCGTGCAGCTTGGTTTCGGGGAGATCTCCGACAAGCACATCAACAAGCCGAACAAAGGCCATTTCGCAAAAGCCGACGTCGCGGTGAAGAAATATCTCCGCGAGTTCCGCCTGGACGACTGCTCGGCCCTTTCTGTGGGCGATATCGTGAAGGCTGAGACCTTCGCGGTGGGCGACAAGGTGGATGTCTGCGGCAAGAGCAAAGGCCACGGGTATTCCGGCACCATCAAGCGCTACGGCTTCAGCCGCATGCGTATGTCTCACGGCACTGGCCCTAACGCCAGGCACATCGGTTCCATGGGCAACTGCTCCGACCCTGGCCGTGTCCCGAAGGGCAAGAAGCTCCCCGGACATTACGGCTGCGTGAGGTCCACGGTCCAGAACCTTGAAGTCGTGAAGATCGACAATGAAAACAATCTTATCGCTGTCAAAGGCGCGATCCCCGGCCCGAAGGGCGGCATCGTCACCATCATCGACAGCGTCAAGGCTTGAGGAAGGAGGAATTCATGATGCCAAACGTTAAAGTATTTACGCAGAACGGCGCGGACGCCGGCACGATGGATCTTTCCGAAGCCGTATTCGGCATTGAGCCCAACGAAGTGGCCATGCATTCCGTGGTAGTCAACTACCTGGCCAACCAGCGCCAAGGAACCCAGAGCACAAAGACCCGTACAGAGGTTTCCGGCGGCGGGCGTAAACCGTGGAAGCAGAAGGGCACCGGCCATGCGCGCCAGGGCTCCATCAGGGCTCCGCAGTGGCGTCACGGCGGTATCGCGCTCGGCCCGAAGCCGCGCACCTATCGTTTCACGCTCAACAAGAAAGTCCGCCGTCTGGCGATGCTTTCCGCTCTCTCCTCCAAGGTCGCCGACGGCGAGATGATCGTCCTCGACAAGCTGGAGCTGGAAGCCATAAAGACCAAAGCGATGGTCGGCGTGCTGAATGCCGTAAAGGCCGAGGGCAAGGCGCTCATCGTCACCGTGACTCCGAATGAGAACGTCATCAGGAGCGCGAACAACATCCCCGGCGTGCGCACCACGGTGTACAACGCCATCAATGTTTACGACATACTGAACTGCGACAAGATGGTCATCGTCAAAGACGCAGTGGAGAAGATCGAGGAGGTGTACGCACAATGAAAATGGCTCAGGACATTGTTCTGGCCCCGGTGATCACCGAGGCGAGCATGGCGGCCATCCACCAGAAAAAATACACCTTCCGTGTGGATACCAAAGCCAACAAGTGCGAGATAGCCGAGGCGGTCGAGAAGCTTTTCGGCGTCAAGGTCGCGAAGGTCAACACGATGCATATGCGCGGTCGTAATCGCCGCCGCGGAGTGGACGTAGGCGTGACCCCGAGCTGGAAGAAAGCGATCGTCACCCTGAAGGCCGATTCCAAGGGCATCGAGTTCTTCGAGAGTATGCTGTAAGGAGGAAACGCGAAATGGCTATAAAGTTTTTTAAACCGACTACAGCGGGTCGCCGCGGCATGACGGTAACGGATTACTCCGGACTCTCCAAAGATGGCCCTGAGAAGAGCCTTCTCGAGCCCATGAAGAAGCATGCGGGCCGCAATTCCAACGGCCGCATCACCGTTCGCCATCACGGCGGCGGCAACCGCACCAAGTACCGCGTCATAGATTTCAAGCGCAACAAGCTGGATATGACGGCTGAGGTCAAGACCATAGAGTACGACCCGAACCGCTCCGCTTTCATCGCGCTGCTGCAGTATGAGGATGGCGAGAGGCGTTACGTCATCGCCGCCAACGGCCTCAACGTGGGAGACAAGATTGTCTCCGGCGCCGGCGCGGACATCCTGCCGGGCAACACGCTGCCCCTGTCGAACATCCCGGTCGGTACTTTCGTCCACAACATCGAGCTTTATCCCGGCAAGGGCGCGCAGCTCGCGCGTTCCGCCGGCGTCATGGCTCAGCTTATGGCGAAAGAGGGCAAATACGCCCTCATCCGTCTGCCCTCCGGCGAGCTCCGCAATATTGCCGAGGGCTGCATGGCCACCATCGGTCAGGTCTCCAACATAGACCACGCCAATGTCAACTTCGGCAAGGCCGGCCGTGTCCGCCACATGGGCTGGAGGCCCACCGTCCGTGGTTCCGTCATGAACCCGAACGACCATCCGCACGGCGGCGGCGAAGGCAAAGCGCCTATCGGCCGTCCGGGCCCTGTCACTCCTTGGGGCAAACCCGCCCTGGGCTACAAGACCCGCGCCAAGCACAACCGTTCCGATAAGTTCATAGTCAAGCGCTGCAACGCGAAATAACAGGAAGGAGGCATACAGGATCAAATGAGCAGAAGTGTTAAAAAAGGACCTTACGTGCAGCCGGCGCTCCTCAAGAGGATTCAGGAAATGAATAAAGCCGGCGAGAAAAGAGTGCTGAAAACCTGGAGCCGCGCTTCCGTTATTTTCCCGGATTTCGTGGGACACACCTTAGCGGTGCATGACGGACGTAAGCATGTTCCGGTTTATATCACCGAAGATATGGTCGGGCACAAGCTCGGTGAGTTTGCTCCGACAAGAACGTTTAGAGGCCATGCCGGTTCCAAAAAGACGACCAGCAACTAATCAAGGCCGAGAGGAGGATTTTAAATGGAAGCAAGGGCTTATTTAAGATATGCCCGCATTGCGCCCCGCAAAGTGCAGATAGTGCTCGATCAGATCAGGAACAAACCTGTCGCCTATGCGCTCGCGGTGCTCAACCACACCCCCAAAGCGGCCTGTGAGCCGCTCGTAAAACTCCTGAATTCGGCCATCGCCAACGGAGAGAACAATCACGGCATGAGCAAGGCTAACATGTATGTCGCTGAGTGCTTCGTTTGCCCCGGCCCGATTCTGAAGAGGATTCAGCCCCGCGCCCACGGAAGGGCGTTCCCGATAAACAAGCGCAGTTCCCATATCACCATGGTTCTCAAAGAGAAAGAAAGCTGAGGGAGGTAAACGAATGGGACAGAAAATAAATCCCCACGGTTTCAGAGTGGGCGTTATTAAAGACTGGGATTCCCGCTGGTTTGCCAAGGACGAGACCTTCGGCGACACCCTCGTTGAGGACTACAACCTGCGTAAATTCCTGAAGAAGACCCTTTACGCCGCCGGCGTGCCGAAGATAGAGATCGAGCGTTTCGCCGACTCCAAGGTCCGCATCAACATCCACTGCGCGAAGCCGGGAATGGTGATCGGCCGTCAGGGCGCGGAGATCGAAAAGCTCCGTCAGACCTGCGAGGATCTTCTGAACAAAGGCAAAGATGAAAAAGTCACCGTGCTGCTCAACATCGTTGAGGTCAAGCAGCCGGACAAGAACGCCCAGCTCGTGGCCGAGAACATCGCCGCCCAGCTGGAGCGCCGTATCTCTTTCCGCCGCGCCATGAAGCAGGCCATCGGTCGTGCCATGAAGCTCGGTGCGAAGGGCATCAAGACTCAGGTATCCGGACGCCTTGGCGGCGCCGAGATCGCCCGCGTCGAGCATTACCATGAGGGCACCATTCCGCTGCAGACCATCCGCGCCGACATCGACTACGGCTTCGCGGAGGCCGCCACCACCTACGGGCGCATAGGCGTCAAAGTCTGGGTATACGGCGGCGACGTTCTGGCGGATGTGAAGAAACAGCCTGCCCGCAGGGAAGGAGGCAAACGCTGATGCTGCTCCCTAAGAGAGTTAAGTATCGCCGCGTACAGCGCGGACGCATGAAGGGCAAAGCCCTTCGCGGAAATTTCGTTTCCAACGGCGAATACGGCCTGATGGCCCTTGAGCCGGCCTGGATAAAAGCCAACCAGATAGAGGCGGCCCGTATTGCCATGACCCGTTACATCAAACGTGGCGGCCAGGTCTGGATCAAAATATTCCCCGATAAGCCTGTCACCCAGAAGCCGGCAGAGACCCGTATGGGCTCCGGTAAAGGTGCTCCCGAATACTGGGTCGCCGTGGTAAAGCCCGGCCGTGTCCTGTTCGAGATCAGCGGCGTTACCGAGGAACTTGCCCGCGAGGCCATGCGCCTTGCGGCATACAAACTGCCTATCAAGTGCAAGTTTGTCAAACGCGAAGAAAAGGTGGGTGAAGAGCAATGAAGGCCAGCGCAGTTCGCGAGATGAGCCAGGCTGATCTCAATAAGAAACTGACCGATCTCAAGGCAGAGCTTTTCAACCTCCGCTTCCAGCACGCGATAAATCAGCTCGAGAACCCGATGCGTCTCAAAGAAGTCAAAAAAGACATCGCGCGGGTCAAGACGGTCATCCGTCAGAACGAGCTGAAAAGCGCGAAGCAGTGATCGAAGGGAGGAAATAAGCTGTGAACGAATCTACTGAGAGAAACCTCAGAAAATCAAGGATCGGCATCGTTGTCAGCGACAAGATGGATAAGACCGTCGTCGTGAAGATCGAAGACCGCGTGCAGCACCCCCTTTACAAGAAATTCATCAGACGTACCGTTAAGTTCAAAGCGCACGACGAGAACAACGAGTGCGGCATCGGCGACCGTGTCGAGATCATGGAGACCCGCCCGCTGTCCAGGGACAAGCGTTGGAGAGTCGTTAATATACTCGAAAAGGCGAAATGATCCGAGCCGAACGGAAAGGAGGAACTAATCTGTGATTCAGATGCAATCTTATCTGAAGGCAGCCGACAACACCGGGGCGAAGGAGCTCATGTGCATCCGCGTTCTGGGCGGCACCCGCAGAAAATATGCCAATATAGGCGACGTCGTGGTCGCCAGCGTCAAGAAAGCGACACCAGGCGGCATGGTCAAAAAAGGCGATGTTGTCCGCTGTGTCATAGTCCGCTCGGCTAAAGGTCTTCGTCGTGAGGACGGCAGCTACATTCGTTTCGACGAGAACGCCGCCGTTATCATCCGTGAAGACAAGAACCCGCGTGGGACCCGTATCTTTGGGCCGGTAGCCCGTGAGCTCCGCGACAAAGATTATCTCAAGATTTTGAGCCTCGCGCCCGAAGTTCTTTGATTGGAGGTGCAATGATTGGATAAGGTACACGTCAAAACAGGCGATAAGGTCATGATCATCTCCGGCAGGGACAAGGGCAAGACCGGCAAGGTGCTGGCCGTCAGCCCCAAAGAGGGCAAGGTCATCATCGAGGGCTGCAATATAGTCACCAAGCACGTCAAACCGCGCAAGATGGGCGAAGAGGGCGGCCTTGTAAAGGTCGAATCCGCCATCTATGCCGGCAAGGTCATGCTCGTCTGCCCGAAGTGCGGAAAACCCACCCGCGCCGGACACAAGGTGATGCCCGACGGAACGAAAAAACGCGTCTGCAAACATGCCGGCTGCGGCGAGACTTTTTGAGTAAGGAGGAAAGAACATGGCAAGATTAAAGGAGTACTACGCCAAAGAAGTAGCTCCCGCGTTGATGAAAAAATTCAACTACAAAAGCGTCATGCAGATCCCGAAGCTCGATAAGATCGTCGTAAACATTGGCTGCGGCGAGGCGAGGGACAACCCGAAGGTCCTCGAAGCTGTATGCGGTGACCTCGCGAAGATCACCGGACAGAAGGCTGTTATCTGCAAGGCAAAGAAATCCGTTGCAAACTTCAAACTCCGTGAGGGAATGACTATCGGCGCCAAAGTGACGCTGCGCGGCAACAGGATGTACGAGTTCATAGACAGACTCTTCAACATCGCTCTTCCGCGTGTCCGCGACTTCCGCGGCATCAGCGCCAACGCTTTCGACGGCCGCGGCAACTACGGCATGGGGCTTAAGGAGCAGCTCATATTCCCGGAGATTGATTACGACAAGATCGACAAGATCCGTGGAATGGACATCAACTTCGTCACCACGGCGAAGACCGATGAAGAAGCCCGCGAACTGCTTACCCTGATGGGTGCGCCGTTCGAAAAGACCGAAGCGTAAGGGAGGATAAACAGAAATGGCTAAAACGTCCATGAAGATCAAGCAGCAGAGAGAGCCGAAGTTCTCTACGAGAGCGTACACCCGCTGCAAGATCTGCGGCAGGCCGCATGCCTACCTTAGCAAATTCGGGATCTGCCGTATCTGCTTCAGGAATCTTGCTTACAAAGGCGAGATCCCGGGCGTGAAGAAGGCAAGCTGGTAATCAAAGAGAACAAAGGAGGTTGACGGAATGCATATCACCGATAGTATCGCTGACTTGCTGACCCGTATCAGAAACGCCAACGGCGCCAAGCACGATACGGTCGACGTTCCGGCGTCCAACATGAAGAAGGCCATCACCCAGATCCTTCTCGACGAGGGTTACATCAAGGCCTTTCAGGTCATAGAAGACGACAAACAGGGCGTCATCCACATCACGCTGAAATACGGCGAGAACAAGACACCGGTCATTACGGGCCTGCGCAGGGTTTCTAAACCCGGGCTTCGTATATATTCCAATTGCGAGGATATGCCCCGCGTTATCAAGGGCCTCGGCATCGCGATCGTTTCCACCTCTAAGGGTGTGATGACCGACAAGCAGGCCCGCAAAGAGAACGTCGGCGGCGAAGTGCTCGCGTTTATCTGGTAAGGGAGGGAAAGAAATGTCTCGTATAGGTAAAAAGCCTATCGTGATCCCGGCGGGCGTCGATGTGACTGTCGACGGAAACACCGTTACGGTGAAAAAAGACAAGGTGACCCTCACCCAATCTTTCCGCCCCGAGATAGGTATCAAAGTCGAGAACGGCGAGATCATTGTTTCCCGCCCGGACGACACAATGGAAATGAAGAGCCTTCACGGCCTGACCCGCACGCTGGTCCACAACATGGTCACCGGTGTGAGCGAGGGCTTCAAGAAGGAGCTGGAGATCACCGGCGTCGGCTACAAGGCGTCCAAAGACGGGAAGAACCTGGTCATGAGCCTCGGTTATTCTCATCAGGTCATCATGCCGGAGCCGGAGGGCATCAACATAGAAGTGCCCGCGCCCACGAAGATCATCGTCCACGGCGCTGACAGGCAGCAGGTCGGTCAGATGGCCGCGGATATCCGCGAGAAGCGTCCGCCGGAGCCTTACAAAGGCAAGGGCATCAAGTATGTCGGCGAGACCATAATCCGTAAGGAAGGCAAAGCCGGCAAGGGCAAGAAGTAAAGGAGTGAATAAGAATGGTATCCAAGGTCGATAAAAACGCGGCCCGGGTAAAACGCCACTATCGCGTGCGCAACAAGATAGCGGGAACTCCGGAACGTCCGCGCCTCAACGTATTCCGCTCCGCCAAACACATCTATGCCCAAATTATAGACGATTTGAACGGTGTTACCGTCGCTTCCGCGTCCACCATGGACAAGGATTTCGGCGAGTGGGGCGGCAACAAGGAAGCTGCGAAGAAGGTCGGCGAGAACATAGCGAAGAAAGCGCTTGAAAAGGGCGTCACGAGCGTGGTGTTCGACCGCAGCGGGTATATTTATCACGGCCGTGTGAAAGAGCTGGCAGAGGGAGCCCGCGAGGGCGGCCTCCAATTCTGAGAAAGGGAGGATATACAGTTGTCTTTAATCGATGCAAGCACTCTTGAGCTTACAGAAAGAGTCGTAGCGATCAACCGCGTATCCAAAACCGTCAAGGGCGGCCGTATCTTCAAATTTGCCGCGCTTGTGGTCGTCGGCGACCAGAACGGCATCATCGGCTTCGGTCTCGGCAAAGCCGCCGAAGTTCCTGATGCCATCCGCAAGGGTATTGAAGACGCAAAGAAGAATCTCATAAAGGTCTCCATCAAGGGGACGACGATCCCGCACGAGGTGGTCGGAAAGTTCGGAGCTGGCCGTGTGCTGATGAAACCGGCACCCGAAGGCACTGGCGTTATCGCCGGCGGCCCGGTGCGTGCGGTGGTCGAGACCGCGGGCATCCGCGACATTCGTACCAAATGCATACGCTCCAACAACCCCTGCAACGTCGTGTACGCGACTATGAACGGTCTTATGGCTCTGCGCAATGTGGAGGAAATCGCCGCCATCCGCGGCAAGACCGCCGAAGAGATCCTGGGTTAAGGAGGAGGAGCGAAAAATGGCAGAAGATAAAAAGATCCGGATAAGGCTCACGAAGGGCTTTATCCACAAGAAGAACAACCAGATAGCCACCGCTCTGTCTCTCGGTCTTACAAAAATAGGCGCTGTCACCGTACAGCCGGATAACGCCGCGACCCGCGGCAAGATCGCTAAGATAGCCCATATGGTCGAGGTTACCGAAGCATAAAGGAGGTGCACGAACCCATGAAATTGCACGAACTCGCTCCGGCACCGGGCGCCAATGTTGATGTATATCGCAAAGGCAGAGGCCACGGTTCCGGCAACGGCAAGACTTCTGGCAAGGGCCACAAAGGCCAGAAAGCCCGTTCCGGCGGAAGCATCCGTCCGGGATTTGAAGGCGGCCAGATGCCTCTCCAGAGGCGCATACCTAAGAGGGGCTTTGTCAATATTTTTGCCACCAATTACGTCAACGTCAATGTCGGCGACCTCAACTGCTTCGAGGACGGAGCTGTTGTGGACGCGCAGGCGCTGCTGGAAGCCGGTCTGCTGAAAAAGACGCTTGATGGCGTCAAGGTCCTCGGCGATGGCGAGCTGACCAAAAAGCTCACAGTGAATGTGGCGGCTTTTTCGGCCTCTGCTAAGCAGAAGATCGAGGAGGCAGGCGGGAAGGCCGAGGTGAAGTAAGATGTTCGAGGTCTTTAAGAACGCCTGGAAGATAGACGACCTGCGCAAGAAGATCATCTACACGCTGATGATAATCCTGGTCTTCCGCGTCGGCTCCGCCATCCCGGTCCCGTTCCTGGATCCAAGCACCCTTTCGCAGATGCTTTCCGCCAACTCCGGAAACCTGCTGGGGTATCTGAATATGCTCACAGGCGGCGCGCTGTCTCAGGCGACCCTGTTGGCGCTGTCCATCAGCCCGTACATCACCGCGTCCATCGTCATCCAGCTGCTCACGGTAGCGATACCGGCGCTGGAAAAGATGGCGAAGGAGGGCCCGGAGGGACAGAAGAAGATCAACAAGATCACGAGATATTCCACCGTCGCTCTGGCGCTTATCCAGTCCTACGCTTACTATGTTACCCTGAAGAATTACAAAGCTGTCGAGACTTTCGACGCCCAGTGGCAGAACGTGCTCGTCGTCATCACGATAATCATGATGTTCACGGCAGGCGCGATGGTGGTCATGTGGCTCGGCGAGAGGATAGATGAGAAGGGTATCGGCAACGGTATCTCCATCCTCCTGTTCGCGGGCATCGTGGCCGGAGGCCCGTCGCTGGTCACTCGTCTGTGGGCTTACCTGCAGGCTGCCGCGGCCGGCGAGACCAAGTATTTCTTCTTCATCCCCGCGCTCATCATAATATTCCTGCTGCTCATCGGATTCATAGTGCTGATGAACGACGCGGAGCGCCGCATTCCCGTCCAGTACGCCAAGCGCGTTGTCGGACGCAAGCAATACGGCGGGCAGAGCAGCCACATTCCGATAAAGGTGAGCATGGCCGGCGTGCTGCCGATCATCTTCGCCTCCGCGCTGCTCTCGATACCGGCTACCATAGAGGCGTTTGTCACGGTGGAGAGCGGGAGCTTCTGGGACGGCTTCTTCAAGCTGTTCTCGCCTGGTTCCTGGTTCTACTCCATCCTGTACTTCATCCTCATCTTCGCGTTCTCGTATTTCTACGTCGCGATACAGTACAATCCCGTTGAGATGGCCAACAATCTGCAAAAGAACAACGGCACCATTCCGGGCATCCGCCCCGGTCGCCCGACTTCCGACTTCATCAGCCGGATAATCAACAAGGTGACCTTCATCGGCGCCATATTCCTGGCTGTTGTGGCCATGATGCCTGTCATCGTCGGTGCGGTCTCCGGCATGAACGTTACCATCGGCGGCACGACTATCATAATCGTTGTCGGCGTTGCGCTCGAGACTGCCAGGAGCCTTGAGTCCCAGATGATGATGCGGCATTACAAAGGTTTCCTTGAATAATCGGAACGGAGGTAATGAGCATGAACATCATATTACTCGGAGCTCCGGGCGCAGGTAAGGGCACCCAGGCCGAAGCCCTCAGGGATAAGCTGGGCATACCCACTATAAGCACGGGAAACATCCTGCGCGAGGCCGTAAAGAACGGCACCGCCCTCGGGATGAAGGCAAAGAGTTACATGGATTCCGGGAATCTTGTTCCGGACAGCTTGATTATCTCCCTGATAAAGGAGCGCCTCGCCGAGGATGACTGCGCTCGCGGTTTCATCCTCGACGGCATGCCCCGCACGGTGCCTCAGGCGGAAGCGCTGGAGGAGAACGGCATAAGGATCGACCATGTGGTCGAGATAGCCGTACCGGACGACGTGGTAATGGATCGTCTGTCCGGCCGTCGTGTGTGCAGCGGTTGCGGCGCACCTTTTCACATCAAAAACTGCCCTCCTCCCGCGGACGGGAAGTGCCCGAAGTGCGGCGCCGAGATCGTCACCCGCAAGGATGATCTTCCCGAGACCGTGCAGGGCCGTCTCAAGGTTTATCACGAGCAGACCGCTCCCCTGATAGACTACTACAGGAAAAAGGGTAAGTTATCCACCGTGGATGGGAATACGGGCAGCATCGAGAACGGCACCCGTCTCATCCTGAAAGTTCTGGGGGTCTGAATATGGTGATCGTGAAGACTGCCACCGAGCTGAAATTGCTGCGTGAAGCGGGAAGGCTTTCTGCGGAAGCGCTGCGTGTCGGCGGCGAAGCGGTCGCTCCCGGCGTTACGACAAGGGAGATAGACAAGCTGATTCATGATTTTATCGTGTTCAATGGTGCCACCCCGTCGTTTCTGAATTACGAAGGCTATCCAGCCAGCTCCTGCATCTCGGTTAACGATGAGATCATCCACGGCATCCCGGGAGACCGGGTCATCGTGGAGGGCGACATCGTATCGATAGATGTGGGCGCCTACCTGGAGGGTTACCACGGCGATAACGCCGCCACCTTCCCGGCGGGCAAAGTCTCCGCCGAAGCCCAGCGGCTGATGGACGCAACGCGCGAGGGCCTTGAAAAGGGTATCGCCGCCGCTGTTTCCGGCAACAGGATCGGAGACATTTCCAATGCTGTGCAGACGTACTGTGAGGAGCGCGGTTATTCTGTGGTCCGCGAATATGTGGGACACGGCGTCGGCCGCCAGATGCACGAGGACCCGGAGGTGCCGAATTACGGCAAGGCCGGGCACGGCGTGCGCCTCGTTCCGGGCATGGTCATAGCGATAGAGCCGATGATCAACGCCGGTGACAGGCACGTCAGACAGGATACGAACGGCTGGACCGTCAGGACTGCCGACGGAAGCCTTGCCGCCCATTTTGAGAACACCATTGCCATCACCAAAGACGGCCCGGTCATAATGACCGCGCTTTGATTAAGGGGTGCACGGATGCTCTATCAGGTGGTAAGGTCCAAAGCCGGGAAGGACAGCGGAAGCTTCTTCGCCGTTGTGCGCGAGGAGTGCGGTTTTGCGTATATTGCCGACGGCAAGCTGCGCAAAGCTGACAGACCGAAGCGAAAGAACCCGCGTCATCTGGCGCCGACAAGTACGGTGCTCGAGGCCGGGGACTGTGAAACAGACAGGAAACTCAGAGCTGCCCTTGCGAAATTCAACGAACAGACGGGAGGGGATTCGCTTGTCCAAAGAAGACGTGATCGAGATTGAAGGCGTAGTTGTGGACGCGCTTCCCAACGCGCAATTCAAAGTAGAGCTGCCAAACGGCCACCAGATACTCGCCCATATTTCGGGAAAGCTCCGGATGAATTTCATCAGGATCTTGCCGGGAGATAAAGTGACGGTCGAGATGTCGCCATACGACCTGTCCAAAGGGCGCATTACATGGCGTTCCAAGTAAGGAGCCGGGAGACCGGCGCCTGTGTCCAACCAAAAGGAGGTTCATAAAATGAAAGTCAGACCTTCCGTAAAACCAATCTGCGAGAAATGCAAGATCATCAAGCGCAAAGGCCGTGTGATGGTCATCTGCCCCAACCCGAAGCACAAACAGCGCCAGGGCTGAAACATTAAAAGAACGGAGGTGCAACAAGCTCCATGGCTCGTATAGCTGGTATTGACCTGCCTAAGAACAAGAGAATAGAAATAGGCCTCACCTATATCTATGGCATCGGCCGCACCACCGCGGACAAGATCCTTGCGGATACCGGGATCGATCCCTCCATCCGTGTGAAAGACCTGTCCGAGGACGACGCGGCTGTACTGCGTGATTACATTGACAAAAACCTCGAGGTCGAGGGCGACCTGCGCCGCTCCACCGCGCTCAACATCAAGCGTCTGGTCGAAGTCGGCTGCTATCGCGGCATCCGCCACAGAAAAGGCCTGCCTGTCCGCGGACAGAGGACCAAGACGAACGCCCGTACCCGTAAAGGCCCGAGGAAAACCATCGCCAACAAGAAGAAGTAAAAGGGAGGGGTAACCGACATGGCGAAAGCCACTACTGCCACCACTAAGAAGGCTGCTGTCACCCGCCGCCGCCGCGAGAAAAAGAATATCGAAAAGGGCGCGGCGCATATCCAGTCCACCTTCAACAATACGATCGTCACCATCACCGACGTGCGCGGAAACGCTCTCTCGTGGGCCAGCGCCGGCGGACTTGGATTCAGGGGTTCCAGAAAATCCACCCCGTTCGCAGCGCAGACTGCTGCCGAGACGGCCGCCAAAGCCGCTATGGAGCACGGTCTGAAGACTGTCGAAGTCTACGTGAAAGGCCCCGGCTCAGGCCGTGAAGCCGCCATCCGCGCTCTGCAGGCCGCCGGACTCGAAGTGAGCATGATCAAGGACGTCACTCCGATCCCGCACAACGGCTGCCGCCCGCCGAAACGCCGCCGCGTATAGTGGCAACCGATTATTTGGAGGTGTAAAACACATGGCAAGATATACAGGCTCCGTCTGCAAGCAGTGCCGCCGCGAGGGCAAAAAGCTCTTTCTCAAAGGCGAGAGGTGCTACGGCCCGAAGTGCTCGATGGGACGCAGAGCATACGCTCCCGGCCAGCACGGACAGGCCCGTATGAGGAAAGCTTCCGAGTACGGCATCCAGCTGCGCGCGAAACAGCAGGCGAAGAAATACTATGGCATCCTTGAAAGCCAGTTCTATCATTATTACGAGATGGCCACCAAAAAGGCGGGCGTCACCGGTGAAAACCTGCTCCGCATCTGCGAGAGCCGTCTCGACAACATCGTCTATCGTTCCGGGTTTGCTTCCTCCCGCAAAGAGGCCAGGCAGCTCGTTCGCCACGGTTTCTACGATCTCAACGGGCACAAGGCCAACATTCCGTCCATCCTGCTGAAGGCCGGAGACGAGGTCACCGTTGCCGAGAAGTACCGTTCCAACGACAAGATGAAGGCCGTCATCGAGGCCAACAGCGCTCACCCGGTTCCGAAGTGGTTGGATTCCAACCGCGACAATTTCTCCGTTAAGGTCAACGAGCTGCCCAACCGCGAAGACATCGACTTCGACGTTGAGGAGCACCTTATCGTCGAGCTCTATTCCAAGTAATGCATTTGAGGACTGACAGGGGAATGCGAATAAGGGTGAGAACCCGTAAGGAGGAGTTTGAATGATAGAAATAGAAAAACCGAGGATCGATGTCGAAGAGTCCGAGAGCGACCCCAGCTACGGCAAGTTCGTGGTTGAACCTCTTGAGCGCGGCTTTGGCACGACCCTTGGCAACAGCTTGAGACGTGTGCTGCTCTCCTCGCTTCCCGGCGTCGCTGTAACGTCTGTCAAAATCGACGGTATCAAACACGAGTTTTCAACGATACCTGGCGTAAAGGAAGACGTGACCGAGATCATCCTGAACATCAAGGGTCTGACCGCGAAGCTGCACTGCGACGGACCCAAGACCGTTATCATTGATGAATCAGGCGAATGCGAAGTTACTGCCGGTTCTATCCAGGCCGATTCCGAGGTCGAGATCCTCGACCCCGACATGCACATCGCGACGCTGGACGCCGATGGCAAGCTGTTTATGGAGATAACCATAGACAAGGGCCGCGGTTATGTGTCGTCGGAGCGCAACAAGCTGAACCTTCAGTCTGCCATCGGCCTTATCCCCGTAGACAGCATCTACACACCCGTGTTGAAGGTGAACTACACCGTAGAAAACACCCGTGTCGGCCAGACCGTGGACTACGACAAGCTGACACTCGAGGTGTGGACGGATTCCACTATCTCAGCAAAAGAAGCCGTCTCTCTTGGAGCCAAGGTCCTCAACGAACATCTCAATCTGTTCGTTGATCTCTCCGAAGACGCCTACAAAGGCGAGATCATGGTAGAAAAGGATAACAATTCCAAGGAAAAGGTCCTTGAGATGACCATTGAAGAACTTGACCTGTCCGTGCGCAGCTTCAACTGCCTGAAACGCGCGGGCATCAACACGGTGGAAGACCTTATCAGTAAATCCGAGGACGAGATGATGAAAGTCCGCAACCTCGGTAAAAAATCCCTTGAAGAGGTCGTGTCCAAGCTGGAGTCGCTGGGATTCAACCTCAACAAGGATGACGAGTAACCAAGAAGGAGTGAAAAACGATGCCCGGAACGAGAAAGCTCGGACGCACTTCCGATCACAGGAGAGCTATGCTCCGCGCAATGGTGACCTTCCTGCTTGAAAAGGGAAGGATAGAGACGACCGTCACCCGCGCAAAGGAAGTCCGCGCGATGACCGAGAAGATGATCACTACGGCGAAAACCAACGATCTTCATTCCAAGCGTCTTGTGTTTTCCTTCGTAACGAAGGAGACCGTCGCCAAAAAGCTGTTTGACGAGATCGCGCCCAAATACGCCGCCAGGAACGGCGGTTATACCAGGATAATCAGGATCGGACCGCGCCGCGGCGACGCTGCGGAAATGGCCATCATCGAACTGGTGTAAGCCCAAACAATAAAAAGAGCTCCCCCAAAAGGGGAGCTTTTTTGTCGTGTTTTTTTAAGCGGCCGCGCTGTTATTTTATGCTGACCTTCACCGCGCCGCCGGGAGGAGTGATCATTATGCAGTTCGGCCCGCCCAGCACGCAGGTCATCTTGCAGTTGCTGTTGAGGTCGGGCGCGTTGCGCAGCAGCACCTTAGGCGAGCCGGGCAGCCACATGGGCGGCAGGAATGAGGGCGTGCAGGGGGCGGTGGCGCCCACAGCCTTCGCAGCCACGGCAGCGGGGTTGGCCGGGGAGTTGCATATGCCGAAAGTGCCCTTGGGGATGTCCATAATGTTCAGAGCCGGCGTGGCGGCAGCGTTCACCTTGCCCGTCGCCGTGAGCGGAAGCGGATTTGCCCCGTACATGCACTGACACATTGTGCCCGTGTTCACCTGAACTGCCATATTACGGCCTCCCTGACTTTTGATAAGATAATTGTACTATTGCGCGGGGGATAATTCAAGCTTTTATTTGCGGCGCGACACGGTTTGACAAAATAATGCCGGCGCGCGGGATATCATGATATTTGCGGGCCCGTTCGCGGGATCGCTGCAAGGGGGTAAGGTTTTGCAGGTAGATATAGAGGTGGAGGACGACGCCGTCACCGCGTATATAAGCGGAGAGATAGATCATCACAACGCCCCGTCCGTCAGGCGCGAGGTGGACATGGCCGTGGAACGGGTGTATCCGGAAAAGCTGGTGCTTGATCTCGGCAGAGTCACGTTTATGGACAGCTCCGGCATAGGTCTCATAATGGGGCGCTGGAAACTGATGCAGACGATATCCGGCGAGCTGGTCGTGGCCAACGCTCCGGATTACATCAAAAAAGTCATGCGCGTGGCGGGCCTGGAGAAGCTCTGTCAGGCGCAGCGGAAGGAGGCGGCGGTAAAGTGAAGGCCAGGAACACCATGAAGCTCGAATTCGACAGCCGCTCGCAGAATGAATCTTTCGCCAGGACAGCCGTAGCGGCCTTTGCAGGGGTTCTTGACCCCAACTTCGAAGAGATAGCCGACATCAAGACAGCCGTCTCAGAGGCCGTCACAAACTGCATAGTGCATGCGTACAGGGAGTGCATCGGCACGATATACATAACCGTAAAGATATACGAGATGGGCCGAGTTTCCATAACCGTAAAGGACAAGGGCTGCGGCATCGAGGACGTGTCCGCCGCCATGCAGCCGCTTTTCACGACCAGTGAGAACGGGGAGCGTGCGGGGCTGGGGTTCTCGATAATGGGCACCTTCATGGACAAGCTGCGCGTGCGTTCAAAGCCGGGGAAGGGAACGACGGTCTTTCTCGAAAAAACCATCGTGTCGAAAGGCTGTAGCAATGGAGAAAACAGACCGCGCGCTGAGAGCGGCGAAGATTGAGCAGAACATTGGGCTGGTACATGCCTGCGTGCACAAGTTCTGTGGGCGGGGAATAGAGTACGAGGACCTGTTTCAGGCGGGCTGTATGGGCCTTGTAAAGGCCTGCGACGCCTTTGACGAGGAGAGGGGCACACGTTTCTCCACGTACGCTGTGCCGGTCATATTGGGCGAGATAAGGCGCCTTTTCAGGGATGGAGGCGCGGTGAAAGTTTCACGCACGATCAAAGAGCTGTCCGTACGCACGGCGAGGGAAAGAGAGCGTCTTGTGCGCTCCGGCGGCAGAGAGCCCACAGTCTCGGAGCTTGCGGCTGCGCTCGGAGAAAGCGAGGAGGCCGTTAACGAGGCGATATGCGCGGGTTCGCCGGTGCTTTCGCTGACGCAGGACGACGACGAGGGCGGCGGGCAGATAGACGTGCCGGTGGATTCGCCGGAGGAGTGCACTACGGAGCGTCTTTCGGTCTCGCAGGCGCTCGAAAAGCTGGACGAGCGCGATAGGAAGCTGATAGCGCTGCGCTATTTCAAAGGGAAAACACAGTCTGAAACGGCGGCGCTGCTCTCCATGACGCAGGTGCAGGTCTCGCGCCGCGAAAAAAAGATACTCGGCACGCTGCGTTTGGAGCTTTCGGGCTGAGAGCCTTGATTTGTTTACATTTGCGGTCTATAATGACGTCATACGGCGGGAAAACGTTTGAGCACGGAGCCGCGGGCCTGAGCACGCAGCCGGACCGCGGTGCTCATGGCCGGATGAATGTATGGCAGGGAGGAAATGGCATGACAAAGAAAGTTATGATAGAGGGCATGATGTGCAACCACTGTGTCGCGCACGTGGCCAAGGCGCTCGGTTCGCTGGAGGGCGTCGATAAGGTGGACGTGAGCCTGGAGAAGGGCGATGCCGAGCTTGAGCTTTCCCGGGAGGTTTCCGATGAGCAGCTTCGCGCGGCAGTGACCGGGGCAGGATATAAAGTTACCGCTATTATTTAGATGTAGATATTGACTTTTGGCTTTCTGACTGATATAATAAAACAGCTGTCGGAAAGATGAGCCATTAGCTCAGTTGGCAGAGCACTTGACTTTTAATCAAGGTGCCCGGGGTTCGAATCCCCGATGGCTCACCAGCACAAAGCCGCTACACAAAGAGATTTGTGGAGCGGCTTTGTTTTATAAAACCCACTTTTTAACCCATTTTAATCTGAAACCATGATCTTGTCGATGATCGACTGTAGCTGCTCGGCGATGAGATCGTCGTCTCCCGCCACAGCGTGGCCGTAAAAACCGAACGTGTCCATTTCATTGCTGTGACTGAATCCTCTTGGCCAGACCATCGGGTAACCGCTTGGCGATACTGACGAAAGTGTGCCGTTCATAAGGTGTGGCGGTTGCGATGCCATTAGACTGGCAGTACGGCTGCAAGCAATCTTGGTAGTGGATGCCATTGATTACGGGTAAAATGTTGTCGTAAATATGAGGTTTACAATTTTGGAATGATATGCTTACAGTAATCGACAAATTTGCGGGCGGCAGGTGAGAGCTCCGCATCAATAGAGGTGAACATGCCCAATCTTCTGAAAGCAGGAGGGTCAAGTTCTATGGCAGCCACCTTACTCTGCCAGCTTGTTAAAACTAATTTAGGCATGATGCTGACTCCGAAGCCATTTTCGACCATTCCAATAGTGGCATAAGTATCTCGCGACGAAAAAGGACATTCCATGGATACGCCGGCCAATTTCATCATGCTGATTACATCGAATTCCTCGCACAGTGTTGTTATAACAAAACGGTTCTTTTTGAATTCATCAACGGGGAAGCTCTTTTGATTTGCCATAGGATGATTCAATGGTAAAATGGCATATATCGGGTCATCAGCAAGCTCATAGCAATTGAAAGGCATGTGAGGCTTAATGCCAAAGAAACCGATATCGAGAGAATTGCTTGAAAGTCTTGCAGAAAGATCGTCTGTCGTTCCATCCAAAAGATTTATCGTTATGTTGGGGTAATCGGCATGGAAAGCTTTCATCACCGGAAACAAATATGTTATGGTTATGCTTGTAAGTGAACCGATTGTCAAACTGCCTTCATGTAAGCCCTTGATTTCAGAACGGTTCTGCTGCAACAGATTATTCGCTTGTACAAGAGCCCTGATATAAGGAATTATTTTTTCTCCGTCTTTTGTAAGCGTCACACCGGAATGGCAGCGATTCAACACCGGAAATCCAAATTCATCTTCAAGGCTTCTCATCATGTGACTTATGCCGGATTGAGTATAATCGAGCTCAAGTGCAGCACGTGAGATGCTGCCCCTGTCCACAGCTCGCAGAAGTACTTCATATTTAAGAATATCCATTTGTGTGCCTCCTAATATGAAATTATTTCATGTCAAGCACAAAATTCTGTCTATTTTTTTATGACTATAGATAGTGTACAGTATAAATCAGAGAATGACAAGTTTTTTATCAAAATATTCTTGAGAAATAACATCTGGCGGCACACGTAGGAGGGACTAAATTGAAGAGTGAAAAATCGGGGATAATGCTGGATCACATCCTTGAAGAGCCGGTGCTCGTTGAGAAAATGATTGAAGATAAAGAAAGAATATCGCATGAGTTCGTAGAGCTATTTAAAAAACATAATATAAAAAGGATATACTTAAGCGGAACAGGTTCCCCATATAATGTATGTTTGGCGCTAAAATATGCCGCGGTAAAGATACTTGGTGTAGAAGCATCGTGTTCATTGCCGTCTCTTTTTGTTTATCACGAAGGATTTAATGTAAACGGGTGTTATAAACCCGATGAACAGCTTTTGATATGTCCAGCGGAGTCGGGACGCACAAAAGGTTCGGTTAATGATGCACGGCATGCTCATGATTTGGGAGTATTGACGGCGTGTACGACTCTATACCCGGATGGAATACTGGGTAAGATCTGCGATGTGACAATCCAAAAACCTTCGGGGCTCGAAGTGGCATTACCGTCAACAAAAGGTCATGTGATGGGTTTGTTCATATTCCTGCTTTGTTTTATAGAAGCGGCGCATGCAACAAATAGAATAGATGACAAAAAGTATGATGAATATGTTGGAGGGCTAAAAGAACTTCCTCAGAGCATATACAGCGCTTATAATTCTTCTATAAAATGGTTTTCCGACCATCAGGATGTAGTCATGCGCAGCAGTACATACAGGTTTGTAGGATATGGCACAAATTATGCCACGGCCCGTGAGGGCAGTTTGAAATTCACAGAATCACATGAACGCCCGACGATGTTTTACGAATTGGAGGATTTCATGCACGGGCCTCTCCATGCCGTCAAAAATGGCGATGTGATCTTCTTTATTGCAGCCGAGGATGGACCTGAAAAGGAAAGAATGTTCAAACTTGTGGACTTCGCGAGAGGCAATTTTACCGAAAACTGCGTTTTGATTCAAAGCAATCGGGATGAATATACGACACCGCTGTCTCTTTGCTTTGATGCGGTAAATATGGATCCGATTTCAGCGATCGAATACGTAGTACCCATACAAGTGCTGTCATATGAGATAGCCGATCATCTGGGGTTTGACCTGACTCAATGGGGACCGATATCGGTAGGTAAAACAATGGGAACCAGTTATGAAGATGGTTAATGGTGGAGGTCAAGTATGCCTGAAAAAATCAATGAAGTTTTAGCGATAGATGTCGGAGGATCAAAATACATTGTTGGAGTCGTTGACATCAATGGGCATGTTATCTTTTCGAAACGGGAAACGTGGAATTCACTTGATTCTGACGGAATAATCAAGCAAATTATTTATTCTTCTAAAGCAGCCTTGGAACGTTTTCCACATGTCAAAAAAGCGGGGATGACCATACCTGGTATTGCCGATCCAGCGCGCGGCATCTGGGTCTCTTCACCGTTAGGGAAAATACACGACTTGCAAATAGTCGGGATCATGAAAAGAGAACTGGGAATAGACGTCTATATTGAGAACGATGCGAACGCGTGTGCTCTTGCGGAAAAGGCTTACGGTACGTGCCAAAAATGCAAAGATTTTCTTTATATGACAGTGAGTACGGGCATAGGAGGAGCACTTTTCATTGACGGAGAACTTTATACAGGCAGCAAAAAATGTGCAGGAGAAATCGGGCTTACGGTTGTCAAAGAAAATTCTGACAGAAAAAATGAATGCGGCGAATGCGGTACATTGGAGCTTTACGCCGCAAGTGAGGGAATGATACAAAACTATATAGAAGCAGGTGGTGATGAATTTAAAAGTGATAAAGGGCGTGTAACATGTAAAGATATTGCTGAACTTGCAAGGAAGGGCAATATTTCGGCTGAGAAAGCAATGGATGCCGAAGGAAAATATCTTGCAATTGCTATAGGCAATGCAAATAACATTTTGGATATGGAACGGGTCGTTATTGGGGGCGGTTTATCCTTAGCGTTTGATTGCTATAAAAAATCATTGTACGACACCTTAATAATATACAATCATCAGAGCAATCCCGACTTTTCCGTCGTCCCTACGGTGTTGGGTTATGAAGGCGCTTTGATTGGCGCCGCAACGGCGGCATTCGTCTCATTTGAGCACGGAGATTTTCAAGCCGGGTTATTCTCATTCTCCTTGCAAGCATATGGGGCGTGGTGTGTGTATTCCCGTGCTGGCACATGTTTAGCGCTACTTTTTCATCGGACAGCAGTGATATGACGAAAACTATTTTCCCGAATTCCATAAGCAACGGAATATCAAAATTATATACTGCGATGACCACGGTAAATATGTCAAAGGCAACGTTGGACACGCTATCGTATACATTAATTTCTATTATTGGCATGCTGCTAATATGTTCATTGGCCGCATACGAGTTTACATTTTTCAAATTCCCCCTGAAAAAGCTTTTATTCAGTCTCGTAATGGGATCCATGATGTTGCCATTTGTATTATACGTGATACCTCTTTACAGATTTGTATATAATCTCGGATTATCGGATACCATAATAGGGATCGCTTTGCCATTGATGGTGTCGCCGCTGTCGGTATTCATTATGATGCAGTTTTGTGAAGACCTGCCGGTATCATTCATCGAAGCGGCCAGCATTGACGGAGCGGGACACTTTACGATATTCGCAAAGATAGTGTTTCCACTTATGCGCAATGGGCTTATTACAGCAACAGTGCTTATGTTTTTGCATGCATGGGGTGCTTTTCTTTGGCCGGCGTTGGTCGCTGGATCAAATGTATTGCCGGTAAGCAAGATGATATCCAATTTGCTGAGCCCTAATTTTTACGTGGACGCCAGAGTTAAAATGGGCGCTATGCTGATAGCTATGGTTCCTCCTTTGGTAATATATCTCGTATTCCAAAGGTATGTGATTCAAGGAATGGCAATGTCAGGTATAAAAGGATAACGGATTTGAGCATCGAGCATTTTTGCGCGGTGCTCATTTGTGCCCGGAATTGAAAGTCAGAGTTCGCGTGCGTACAAAGATTGTTGCGGAAAAGACGGCTTGAGAAACTGTATAGGACGTTAAATCATTTCGTTCAGAATGATAAAATGATTGAATTGAACCTGACTTTTGTGCGGCTGAGATAATTAAACGAGAGATTATCCTTACAATATTGTCTGGTGAAATCTGCAACGTTCGGTGATCGCGGTGAAAATTTGTTCGCGCTCATATTCTGATATAGGCAAGCCCAAACATGATTTTTTAATTGACGTTGGACAGTATGAATGGTAATTGCAAAGTAAGTCATGCCACAGAACCTTGTGAGGCAGTTATCGGCAATATAGCTTCGATTTGCAGCAAATGCCAGATGCAGTGAAAACAGGCGAAGTTATGCGATGAAAATACGGCAATCAGGTGAATCTATGTCATCGATACGCAATCGTGTCGCAATTTGCCGTATAACAACAGGGGATCGTGATTTTAAGCATTGTGATGGGCGCGCTCTATAACTGTTTATTCAAATATGGTGGGATTCGAACCAGCGCGCAGAAGTGCGCGAACATTGTCAGCGAAGCGTAAGCGGTGTGCTACACGATGGCTCACCAAAAAACGCGGAGGTTCAAACGGGCCTCCGCGTTTTTATATATTGTTTTATATCTTTCAGTCTGCCGGGACCGGAACCCAGTTGCCCGTCATCGGGTCGAGGCGGTAGATGCTTTTGCCGGGGGATACGGCATAATAGACCTCGCGGACAAATTGTTCCTCACTGTCTGTGCCCAGCGCGATGACGACGCAGTTTTCGCCGTTTATATCCTCGCTCCCGTCAAAGAGCATGATCATGCCTTTGTCGAGGAGCTCTTTCACTTCCGGCACTTCTGCAAGCAGCGTGGAGGCGCTTTCCTCCTGGCTCGTCGGAGAATACGACTCCTGTATGACGTCCGCGCGGATGATGGTGCCGTCAGCGTTAGTCTCGATCTCGAAAGTCGAGCCGTCGAACGGATCCACGGCCGCGGGTCCCTCGCCGAGACCGGAGCTGTCAGCAATGACATAGGGCACACAAACGTCACTGTCGGGCGAGAGCAGGCCGTTTTCATCGTGGTCGAGGTACATGAGCCAGGCGTACATGCCGTTGCCGTCGTCGGTGTTGCTCGTCATCCAGACCTTCGCGTAGAAAACGGAGTCTTTTTTCGCTGTTTCGTCGGTCTTGCGGGAAGTCGCCCGGCTGAATGTCGGGTAAAAGTCATCGAAGACGTATGAGAAAAGCGAATTGCCGTTGTTGGCCTGCTCGGCGGACAGGTAAAGCTTCCCGTCGCAGACGGCAGCCTCGTAAAACGTGTAGTCACCGACGGACGTCGCTCCCTGCAGATCCGGGTCGTCCGTTTTGTCGAGGCCGAAGCTGAGCAGGTCGGGCAGTTCATTGTCGGCCGCGTAAAGCCGCGTCAGCGTCCACTTGCCGGAATAGCTGTACTTTGCGCTCCCGTCCGGCGTCTCCCGTTTTATGGAATACGTCCCGTCGCCGCTTATGGTCAGCCCCAGGGCATCCATGCCGATGTCGGGCGCTATATAGGACCAGTCTCCGGAAAGGTAACTTATCAGTTCCTGTTCGGTGGTGAGCTCGCCAAAGCTCAGTTCCGCAGTTTGCTCTCCGGCGCCGCTCTCGACAGAGGTCCCCGCATCGGTCCCGGAGCCCTGACCGGAGGATGCTTCGCTCTCCTGCGCCGCGGATACGGACGAAAGCGCGTTTTCTGCGCCGCCGCATCCGTAAAGGCACGCCGCCAAAGTCACAGCCAGAAGTATCGCCAGAAATCGTTTCATTGTGGTTTACCCCTTTCATAGGCAGCCGGTAAAATGGCCGGGGGCATATCCGCGTGCTGTCGGCCGCGGCGCGCCCTGAGTATCCCCAAACGCTGACAATGGACACCCGTCGTCCACATTATACAGCCTGTTTCGGAAACGTGCAATATCTGTATTTAAAGGTAAAGCGGCGCGGAGACATGGATTTAGCTTGACTTGAAGTTGACTCCATGTGCTACCATAATATTATAAAGGCGTTTTGAGGAGGGATCCCGATGGAATACAGACATCTGCCGCACGGGGATGAGCGGGAGCGTTTCAGTGTGCTCGGTCTCGGCATGGGCGGGATACAGGGCAGCGGCGAGGACGAGATAGAGGCCGTGGTGCGCCGGGCCGTGGAGAACGGCATCAACTTCTTCGACCTCTGCGCGGGTGGGAAAAGCGTGTACGTCCCGTTCGGCAGGGCCATAGCCGGCGCGAGGGACAGGGTGTTCTTCCAGATGCATCTCGGCGCGGTCTACAGCAAAAACGGGGAATACGCCTGGTCCCGCAGCCTTGCGGCGATAAAAAAGACGATAGAGTGGGAGCTTGCGGCTCTCGGCACGGACTATGCGGACATGGGATATCTGCACTGTGTGGACGAATACGACGACTATGAGAAGCTCGTTTCCAACGGTGTGCTTAAGTATCTTGAGGAACTGAAAGCCTCCGGCGCCGTGCATCACATAGGCTTTTCCTCGCATACGCCGTCCCTTGCGAACATGGTGCTCGACACCGGTCTTGTCGATATGATGATGTTCAGCGACAACGCGGCTTACGATTTTGAAAAGGGCGACGCCTACGGCAGCGGCTCGGTGCCGGAGCGGGCGGAGCTTTTCCGCCGCTGTGAGAAGGAGGGGGTGGGTGTCTCCGTGATGAAGCCGTTCCTCGGCGGCAAGCTGCTGGATGGGGGATCGTCGCCGTTCGGCCGCGCGATGACGCGCTATCAGTGTATACAGTATGCACTGGACCGCCCCGCCGTGCTGACCGTTGTGCCGGGAGTGCGCGGCATGGCTGATCTGGAAGAGCTGCTCGGCTTCGTGTCCTCATCCGCAGAGGAGCGGGACTATTCCTTCGTCGGCGATCTCGCGCCGGAGGCGGCCGAGGGGAGCTGCGTCTACTGCAACCACTGCCAGCCCTGCCCCGCGGGGCTCGACGTCGGGCTCATAAACAAATATTACGATCTCGCCGTGGCGGGGGACGCGATGGCCGCTTCGCACTACGGCAAGCTCTCCGTCAAGGCGGACGCGTGCATCTCCTGCGGGCACTGTGACTCCCGCTGCCCCTTCCATGTGGCGCAGAGCGCGCGGATGAAGGAGATAGCGGCGTATTTCCCCGGGAAATAACGGCGGCGCAAAAAGCGCAAAATAAAACTGCGGAGCTTGTGGAAAGCCCCGCAGCTTTTTCTTTTTTCAGGTCTTAAAACTGGAAACGGAAAGTGCGCTCGCTCTTCTGGGCAACTTCCCTGCGGATGGCAGTGATGTCGTCATCGGGACGGCGGGCGGAAGCGATGTTCTCGTGAGAAAGCTGGTAAAAATCGCGGCCGGAGTTCCTGACGGAGTAGTTCCCGCAGGAGGGCAGCACGTTGTCGTACATAAGCATAAAAAACATCTCCTTAAATGTTCTCGTCAGCGATCAATGAATCGTTTCTTTCATATTGCGGCTGTATTATATCATCACGCAAGAGAAATTGCAATAGGTAAATGGAAAATAATTTTAGAAAATGTGCGCGATTCATAAATGGTGTGCGCGATATAAGGACAGATGAGCGCGCAAAAAAGAAAGGGGAGCATAAAAAAAGACCGCCTGTTATCGGGCGGCCTTTGATATTCAGCCTTTTTGCACGAGTTTTCTGACGAATTCATTTCGGCCCATTATCATGAGCGTTTCTTTTCCAGTAAACACGTAATCGGCCCGCGGTGCAGGAAACAGAGCGCCGTCCTGCTTCGTGGCGAGGATCATGACGTGGTGGTTGCTGCGAATGGCGGCCTCCGTAATGGATTTGCCCACCCAATCGCGCGGAACGCTTATCTCGTAGATCGAATAATCGCTCGTCAGTTCTATATAATCGAAGATGTTGTTGTTGCTGTGCTTGACGGCGAGGCGCTCCGCCATCTCTTTTTCGGCGTAGACGATCTCGTCCGCACCGTTGCGGAGCAGGAACTTGGCGTGTACGTCGCGCGTGGCGAGTGAGAGCACGTGTTTCGCGCCGTAATCTTTAAGCAACGCGGTCGTCTCCAGTGAGCTTTGAAAGTTGTCGCCTATCGCCACGACGCAGATGTCGAAGTTCGGCACGCCGAGGCCCGCGATAAACTGTTCGTTCGTGCAGTCGCCTATAAGACCGTTTGTCACATGCGGCAGAGCATCATTTATACGAGCTTCGTCGCTGTCAACGACGAGCACCTCGTTGCCGAGCTCCGCGAACTTTTTTGCGATGTGGTAGCCGAACCGGCCAAGCCCACAGACAAGGATGGATTTCATGTGATTCTCCTTTCGATCACTCGTATCAGCCTATGGAAATCTTCTCGAGCGGCATCTGTCCGGGCGCGGGCTTGTAGGCTTCCGCCACGGCGTAGAACATGGTCAGACAGCCGACGCGTCCGAAATACATCATGGTTATTATCACCAGGCGCGACACCGTGCTGAACTGCGCCGTGGCGCCCAGCGAAAGGCCGACGGTGCCGATGGCGGAGGTGGCCTCGAAAGCCACGGCCGTCAGGGGAAGGCCGTCCACGGAGCAGATGATCCCGATGCCGAGCATGAGGATGGAGAGATAGAGGGTAAAGATGGTCAGCGCGTCGCGCACGGTGTCGTTGGAGATGCGCCTGCCGAAGCACTGAGGGTTCTCCTGCTTTTTTATTCCGGCGCGCAGCGACAGGAACAGCACCGCGAACGTGGTGGTCTTGATACCGCCGGCAGTGGAGCCTGTGGAACCGCCCACGATCATCAGCAGCATGACGATGAGCAAAGTTCCGCTCTGCAGCAGGGTGAGGTTCAGCGAGTTGAAGCCGGCGGTCCTCGGCGTTATGGACATGAACAGGCCGGAGAGCACCTTTTGCGCCGAATACATGCCCGCCATGGAGGGGGAGTTCCACTCCAGCAGCAGGATGAGCGCCGTACCGACGATGATCAAAAACGACGTCACGGTGAGCACGAATTTTGTCTGCAGCTTATAGCGGCGGAAATGCCACTGGTTGCGCTTTATGTCGTCCCAGACGAAGAAGCCGAGACCACCGATGACGATGAGCGACATTATGACGCCGCAGACCAGCCAGTCGCCGGAGTAGTTGACGAGCGAGGAGAACTCACCCTGCTCGCCCATCAGATCGAAACCGGCGTTGCAGAATGCCGAAACGGCGTGGAAGATTGAGAACCAGATGCCTTTCCAAAGGCCGTACTGCGGGATGAAGCGTATGGAGAGCAACAGCGCGCCCAGTCCCTCTATCATCAGGGAGGTGCGCACGATGAAGTTCGTCATGCGGATGATGCCGCCCACCTGCGGCGCGGAGATGGACTCCTGCATGATGAAGCGCTGGCGCAGGCCGATGCGTTTGCCGGAGAGCACGGTCATGGCTATGGCCATCGTGACGACGCCCATGCCGCCCACCTGTATCAGTATCATGATCACGAACTGGCCGAAACCCGACCAGAAGGTGTAGGTGTCGTGCACCACGAGCCCAGTCACGCAGGCCGCGGAGGTAGCCGTAAAGAGCGCGTCGATGAAGGGCGCGGGAACGCCGCTTTTAGTCGCAAACGGCAGACAGAGCAGGCCGGCTCCGGCCATGATCATGGTAAAGAAACCGATGATGATGATGTAAGTCGGCGTCAGCCGGAAAAAGCTTTTAATCATAAAACACACCTTGAAATTTATATATATTTTATATGGCCTGAGGCCAACAGGGCTATAGTATACAACTTTCAAACTTAAAAAGCAATAGCGAAAAACGGCTTAACAAAAGCAAAAAAAACATCTCCGCCCGAGGGCGGAGATGATGCCTTAATGCCGTAAGGCTGTGTTCATTCCTTGCCGAAAAGGTTGAGACGGAACAGTTTGGACTCATCCTCTTTGTTTGAGCACTGAATGACGGCGTTTTCCAGATGGCCGCCCTTGTTGATGATGCTCATTACTCCGATAAGCTGGCAGAGCTTGCTCTTAAGGTTGAGTTTGTTTCCGTCGTCATCGATGAGATAGACGTCGCCCTTGCAGGAATCGAGCGCTTGGATAAAAGTCTCGGTGTCCAGATTGTTCAGGGTGATCTTGCTCAGGGAAGTCCGGTAATTTTCTTCCATTTTTATTCCTCCTTCGTATTTATGGAGTTTAATCTTTTATCGTATGTTATTATAGCAGCATGGAAACGTTTCCGCAAGATGTAATTCAAACAAATCGAAGCCTTAAAATCACAAATATTGAGCATTATTGCCCAGATATTTACAAATCGTGAATGGGATCCTGCATTGCTCACAGCAGCAGATACAGCAGCGCGAGCAGCAGCTTTCGGTCGGCGTTTTCGTTCCAAAGTATCCACAGCAGCGCGAGGACGACGGGCTCGTCTCCGCCGTGCTGCAGCATCTCCGCAAGCGGGCGCAGTCCAGGGACGTCATGCCCGGCGTGCCGGGCGGGGGACTGGGGAAAGGCTTGGTCGGCCGGCGGAGGGGGTGTCCGCCGGGGTTCGTCCGGGCGGGCATACTCTCCCGAGGCTATCAGGCGCTGTCTCTCCTGAGTCTCGCGCACGCGGTGTTCGGCTTCGCTCTGCATTTCAGTCATGGCCTCCTCGGAATAGACGTTGTGATACCATTTCAAGCCTGCCGCCTCCCGAAAAGGCCGAGCTCGCCCAGCGCGGGCAGCACGCTCAGGAGCTGCAGCAGGCGAATGGCGTCGTCGGCGCGTTCCGGCTTGTGCAGGTGCGGTTTCAGCGCGCGCAGCAGGGCGACGTTCTTGTCGTCGGCGTTCATCTGCGAAAACACCTTTTGCAGCGAGAGCAGCGTGTTCATGTCGAGGGCGGGTGCTTCCTGCCGTGCGGTTTCTTTGCCGCCGCCAAAGAGGGAGGAGAGCGCGGAGAGGTCGGGCGCGGGCGGGTGTGCCTCACCGGCTGGCTGGCCGGCGTGTTTTTCCTCCGTGCCGAGGGATGAGAGCATCGCCATTATGTTTTTTTGCGCCTCCGGGTCGGACAGTATGGCCGAGAGCTCGCTTGCAAGGTCGGGCATGGCGTCAGCCTCCCATCAGTTTTTTCAGCGCGGCGCGCGCCTGTGGAGTGGACAGCAGTTTTTCGAGAGCCTGCGGGTCGGACAGGCTGCTTAAAAGCTCGGGCCCGGCCTTTTGCCGCAGAGCGTCGGCTTTTCCGCCGGAGACGGCGCGTTCGAGCTCGTGCCTGTCGATGCCGAGCTTTTTGCTGGCCGCGTCGAGCAGGGCGTGCTGCTGTTCCGGGGTGAGGTTTATATCGGGAAGTCCGTTTTCCATGGCAAAGCCGCCTTTCAGTTTGCGCGTGCCGGTCTTGTGCGGCGGAGGGGCGCGTGCTATAATCTATTTATATGGTAAAACGGTGCGGCGATATTCCGCTGGGAGGCGTTTATGAGAGCGATAGTGTTTTCCGACAGCCATGGAAATTTTGCGGCGCTGGAGCGCGTGTACGACATGCACGAGGGCGATGCGGATGTTTTCATTTTTCTCGGTGACGGGGAGGAGGAGATAGAGCTGCTGAAAATGCTCCATCCGGAGGCGGATATACGGTATGTCTCGGGAAATTGCGATTATATGTCCTCGACACCGGATTACGACGTGGCGCGGCTGGCGGGAAAGACGGTGTTCTACACTCACGGGCACAGGTTCGGCGTGAAGCTTTCGCTCGACGAGCTGGAAAAATACGCGCGCAACCTGGAGGCGGACGTCGTGCTTTTCGGGCACACGCATGAGGCGTGCGCGGAGTACAGGAACGGCGTGTATTTCATGAATCCGGGCTCCGTCTCCCGGCCGAGGGAGGGCGCTCCCTCATACGGCATCCTGGATGTCACGGATGCTGGCGTGGAGGCGCACACGGCGAAGCTCTGACTTGCGCACAATATGATCGGTAAAAGGGCGGCCGGGCGGCCGTCTTTTTTTGCGTCTAAAGCGGCGGCGGAACGCATATAAATGAACAGATCGAATGCGAAAGAGAGGACTTCACATGGAGCTTGAGATAACGAAACTGCCGGTGCCGGAGGGCGCCTTTTCCGCACCGCAGACCGCGGAGCTTCCCATAGAGTGTGACATATTGCTGCCGGATTACTGCCCGGACATACTGAAAATATTGCGCTGCTCGGCCGACATAAAAATATCTTCTGTCAGCGCGGAGGAGGGAAGGGTCGCCGCGGAGGGGGCCGCACTGGTGACGGTGCTCTATGTATCAGACGGGATGGAGCTGTGCCGGAACGAGGGGAGGTTCCCTTTCAGCAAAAGTTTCGAATTTGCGTGCGATGCGCAGCGCAGCGTGGCCAACGTGACGGCGGCTTTGGAGAGCCTCAATTGCCGCGCTGTCAGTCCGAGGCGGATAGACGTGCGCGGCGCGTTCGCTCTGACGGCGGATCTGCTCTGCATAAAAGACGCGAGCGCGGTGACGGATGTGACCGGCGGAGGGGTGGAGCTCCTGAAGCGCGAACGCCATCTTACCGACATTCTGGGCGCGGCGGAAAAGGCTTTCACCATGCGGGAGACGGGAGAGATAGGCTACGGCAAACCGGAGGCAGCCTCCGTGGTGCGCGTTTCCGGCATGGCGCGCGTTCTGGAGTGCCGTGTGATCCAGGATAAGGTGATAACGAAAGGCGAAGTCTCCGTCAACGTGCTGTGGCTGCCGCAGGAGGAGGGCGCCGGGCCTGTCGCCTCCGGTTTCGTGTTCCCGGTCAGCCAGATCATGGATTTCGCGGGCGCGGATGAGGGCTGCGTATGCGACGCGCGGTACAGGCTGGTATCGGTCGCGGCGGTGATAACGGAGGACGGCAGGAGCTTTGAGGTGGAGGCGCCTGTGCTTGCGTTTGTGCGCCTGCAAAGGCCATCGGAGGTCATGCTCGCCGAGGACGCCTATTCCACGAGGTATAAATGCGACGCGGCCGGAAAACAGTTCAGCGCGCTTGAGGTGCTCGCGCCGGTCAGCGAAATCATGGCGGTGGACGAGGAGACCGACATGCCGGAGGGGGCGATCTCAATCTGCGACTGCTGGGCGGAGGCCGCGCCCGTCCCGGAGCTCGAAAAGGACGGCGCCGTCTCCTGCCGCGCGCGCGTGTGCATCCTGGCAAAAAACAGCGAAGGTTCCATGGAGTATTTTGAAAAAAGTTTCGCCGCCAAGTCGCCGTCGCTGTTCGTGCCTTTGGAAGAGCAGCTCTTTGCGGATGTTAGCGCCTCGTCCGACAGCGCGGAATGTTCCCTGTCGGACGGCGGGAGGGCGAGGATACGCTTTAAAATATATGCGGACGGCTGCATCTACCGCCTGAAAAAATGGCCCGTGCTGACGGATGTCTCCGTGGACGAGGAGCACCCGGTCGGAACCTGCGCGCCGGCGATGACGCTCTACTATGCCGACCCGGGAGAAAAAGTATGGGATATAGCCAAACGCTACGGCAGCACGCCGTCGGCCGTCGCTCAGGAAAACGCCATCGAGGGGGACGCGGTGGAGGACAGGCGGATGCTGATGATACCGGCGGTAATATAATAATGTATAAAAGACCCCGTGCCGCAGGAAAAGGTCCCCGCGCACGGGGTGTTTGTATGGTTACAATTTGTAATTATTAAGAGAAGCTTAACGTTTCTTAATATTCAATAATTTATCTATATAAAAACTTAAGTATAAGCGATAATGGCGTAAATAAGCCATTTATTCCGTTTTGGACTGAAACGACATATTGACAAAATGATTGCGAGTTGTTACAATATGGTTGCAACGAGGGAAGATGTTGGAGAGCATCTTTCCAAAGCAAACCTTTCCTAACAGTATTAAGGGGGAAATGAAATGAAGAAGATTCTTTCTGTCGTCCTGGCGCTTGTCATGGTTCTTGCGCTGGGCGTCACCGCGTTTGCCGCCGATAAGTATTACGACGGTTACGCCGGTGGCTATTACAATGACGAAGAAGACCAGCACTACATGAACTGGGTGTGGGATGTCTTCGAGACCACTAAGACCAAGTATTGCCGTATAGCTGTTGACTTCCGTTACAAAGACGATGTTGACATCTATGTCGACCCCAATGCAGTTCTGAATGAGTACCTCAAGACCAATGGTGTTGACTACTGGGATTGGGACAACTCCAGCAAGGACAGCTTCGAGCTGTTCGCCGAAGGCCCGTTCACCTATACCGTTAAAGAAGTCACCATGGATGACACCAATGTCACCAACATCGTGGAGACTCCCTATCAGCTGCTTTATAACGGCGCCTATTACAACCTGTACACTCTGACCGCCCCGAAGACTGGCGCCAACGCCAACGCTTCCGTCGGCGCGGGCCTGTACATCTACGCGAAACTGGGCGACCACAACACCAAGCTGTATTATCCTGTGGCCACCGGCCTCACCGATACGACGAACCTTGACGGCGTAGATGCCATCGGCATCCATGCTTTCTCCGACAAGACCGTTAAGACCCCGATCAACAACAAAGATAAATTCGCCGGCTACAAAGTCGTCGAGCTGACCGATGCTGGCGAGGCTGCTCTTCTTAAGATCGTCAAGGATCCGGAGACCAAACTGGTCATCGATCCCGACAACAAGAAGAACACTCTGGCTTACGATTACACCGACATGAAGGGCCAGATCAATGATCATCCGCAGGATATCGACGAGGACAACTGGGATGAGTGGTATGGCGTTTATGAGAACGTCACCGTCACCAACGTGTCCTATTACACCACCAACAGCGCGAATGATTTCTATCGCATCCGCATCGTCCCTGTAGATGACTACGGTGTCAAAGTTGTCCGTGGTTCCATCTACTTCAAGATGATCGACTACACTTCTGGCGTCACCAGCAAGTTCACCTCTGCTCCGCTGTACATCGACTTCTATCACACTGACGTCTTCGACGACGATGTGAGCGATATCGCCGGCGAGAAGAAAGCCCTTGTCCTCGACCTCGGCCTGCCTTATGACAACGAGTTCGACTGCGGCAAACATGACCACGAGGGTGGCTACACCTTCACCGACAAGACCCTGATCAAGCTGTTCCGTGACGGCACGTACGATTACGATGCAGTGTACGGCTACGTCGATCAGACTCCGGACGTCATCTCCGCTGAGCACTTCGACGAAGGCGTCGGCAAGACCCTGAAGATCACCGATGTTGACTACACTTGGCGTCTTGAGATCGCGAAGGTCGCCGAGTATCAGCCTGGCGTGAACTTCACCTTCAACACCACTATCGCTGATGTCATCAAGGGCGCGTTCCCGGATGCGAAGTTCCAGGCCGTCAACTTCCTGACCCCGAGCGACGGTGTCATCTACAAGAGCGGCTCCACCCTCTACATCAAGTGCGATGCTAAGGCCCTGGGCCAGAAGGGTGAGTCCGTTGTCTACGCTTACAAGTATGTCGGCGGCGCTCTTGAGTATCAGGATGCGTTCAACGTCAACTACTACAACAATGATTCTCAGTATGTCGGTATCGAGCTGGCGGCTGGCGAGTCCCTCGGCAGCTACTATCTCTCCAACACTGACCTGCGCGGAACCACTGACACCACCAAGGACACCACCAAAGACGACACCAACCCGAACACCGGCGCTAACGACGTTGTTGGCGTAGCCGTTGCTCTGGCCGTTGTCTCCCTGGTCTCTGCCGCTGCTGTTTCCCTGAAGAAGTAATCGAGTTTCCTCCGGAAATATAGCACAGACTTATCAATGACCAATAAAACCGTCCGGGCGCTCTCCACCCGGACGGCATTTTGTTATATCGTGGGGTTTTGCCGGTTTCCGGCTTGACAAAAACGCCCATCACTGTTAAAATAAAGCTCTCCATAGTATGATACTTGTAAATATATAAGGGAGATGGCCGATTTGTTGGTTGGGCGCGACAGCAAGCTTGAGTCGCTGGAAAAACTGTATAATCAGCAAAAGTTCCAGCTCGCGGTGCTGTACGGCACGCGCAAAACGGGGAAGACCGCCATATGCAGCGCCTTCGCCGCGGGCAAGCCGGCTATTTTTTTCTCCGCGCAGAAGCTCAACAGCCACATGAATCTGGAGGCGTTCTCAAGGCAGGTGTTCGCTTATGCCGGGGACGACTCAGAGACGCCTTTCGGCACCTGGGCGGACGCCATGCGCTACATAACGAGGCTCGCGGAGAAGGGCCGTCTTCTGCTGATATTGGATGATTTCGCGGATCTCGCGGCGGAGGATCCGTCCGTCATGACGGCCATGCAGCGCGCGGTGGACAACGAGTGGAAGACCACGAGCCTGTTCGTGCTCATCTCCAGCGGGCGGGTGGCGTTCATGGAGAGCGACGTTATGGGCGAGGGCTCGCCGCTTTTCGGCCGCAGGACATACCAGATGAAGCTGGAGGGGCTGGATTATCTCGACTGCGCGAAGCTGCTGGACGGCTTTTCGTGCGAGGACAAGCTGCGTTTCTATTGCTGTGTCGGCGGCACGCCGGAGTACATATCGCTTATAGACGGCGCAAAGAGCTTTGAGGAAAACATACGGGCGCTATATTTTTCGGCGCGCGGGCCCTTGTTCGCTCAGCCGCCGAGGACATTCCTCGACGAGCTGCGGGAGCCGGCCGTGTACAATTCCATCCTGGCCTCTCTTTCCTCCGGCGCGCTGCGTCTGAACGACATAGTGGCCGCAACAGGGGAGGACAGCCCCAAGGTCAACAAGTATCTGCAGACGCTGCTGCGCATGCAGGTGATAAGCCGCGACACCCCGTTCGGGGAGGACCCTGCCGCGAGCCGCAAAGGGATATATACGATAACGGACAACGGGCTGTGCTTCTGGTTCCGCTTTGTGCTGCCGGCCAGGGCGGCCATAGAGCGCGGAGAGGGGGATAAGCTCTTCCCCGGAGAGGAACTGATGCGCGCGGTGGACGAGTATGTTGGCGGAAAGCCTTTCGAGTCCGTATGTTACCAGTATCTGCAGCGGCAGAACAGGCTGGGCAACCTGCCGTTCCTCGGCTCCGTCACCGGAAAGTGGTGGCGCTCGTCCAAGGAGGCGGGCAATGCCGAGCTCGTCACGGCCACCCAGCGCACGCGGCAGCTTTTGTTCGCGGAGTGCAAGTGGAGCGGTGCCTACGTTGCGGACGACGCGCTGAAAAAACGGCTCGAGGCAAAGGACAAGCTGTTCCCGGAGTATTGGGAGCGGTACAATTATCTCTTTTCGAGGGAGCCGTTCCCGCGCGAATTGCGCAACATGGAGAACACGAAGCTGAAGCTCGTGGACTGCGAAAAACTTTTCAAATGACGCGCATAATTAAAGGGTCGTGACTTTTCAGCCGCGGCCCTTTTTTATTATGATGCGGGGGAGATCATGGCGTCTATCCTGTCGAGCTCGCGCTTCTGGTCGCGCCACCAGTTTGCGCTCCACATGCGGTACATCTTCCAGCCGCGGGATTTCAGATAGTCCCCGCGGTAAAAATCGCGTTCGCGCGTGGTGCTCTTGCCGTTGTACAGCTTCGTGTCGAACTCTATCCCAAGGACGTACTCGCCGCCGCGCTTTATCGCAAGGTCTATGCTGTAGCCTCCTATGCCGACGTTCTGTTCGACCTCGTAGCCGCGCGCCTTCAGCGCCTCGCAGACGGTGCTCTGGAAGTAGCCGGCGGAACGCACGGGGTCTGCGCTGGCCGAGGTGCCGGAGAGGGACAGGAGTATCTGCCGCGCAAGCTCCGTGTTGCCGCCGCTGATGGCGAAGCAGTACTCGAGGTATTTTTTCAGGTACTTCGGGCCGTCGTTTTTGGCGTCGGAAACGGATAGCTCCGCCGGCTCGAACGAGGTGACGACATGTATCTTCCTTTTCGCCCTCGAGATGGCGACGTTGAGACGGTTCTCGCCGCCTTTCTGGTTCAGCCAGCCGAAGTTGGTCATCAGCTTTCCGCTCTCGTTCTTCGCGTAGCCGATGGAGAACATGATGACGTCGCGTTCGTCGCCCTGCACGTTTTCGATGTTCTTGACGAACAGGCCCACGTCCTCGCCGCCCTCGCGTCTGGCGGTCTCCGCGCGCACCTTTGCGGCAAAGTCGGGGTCGCGGCCGCACTCGTCGTCTATACAGTCCTCGATGAGGTCGCATTGGCTGCTGTTGAAGGTGATGATGCCGATGGACTCGTTCTTTTTGCGCCCGGCGAAGAATTCTTTGAGCAGCCGCACTATCTCGTCCGCCTCGCCCGCGTTGCTGCGTCCGGCCCAGAGGCCGCTGTCTATCTTGTGCACCTCTATCGGAGGTTTTTCCGGAGGCGCGACGTTCGGCGAGACATAGAGCCTGCCGCCGTAGAAAGCATAGTTGGAGAAGGCGATGAGTTCCTCGTATTTGGCGCGATAGTGGTAGTTCAGCGTCACCGGCGGCGTGTATTTGAAGCGTGCCACATCCAGCAGGCTTTCCTCCTCCAGCGCGGCGTTGCCTTCGTAGTCCTCCGGCACCTCGTCGTCCTCATTGTCGTCCAGACGTCCCGCGCCAAGGCTCGACGGGCGCAGCTGCTTGCTGTCGCCCGCGATGACGACTTTTTTGGCGCGCAGGATGGAGGGTACGCCCTTTTCCACATACATTTGCGAGGCCTCGTCGAATATCACCATGTCGAACAGCCCCGCCTGCAGCGGCAGTATTTCGGAGGCTACCTCCGGCGTCATCAGCCAGATTTTTATCGCGCGGAAAAGCTCAAAGGAGAATTTCTGCATGAATTTGTTCACGCTCCAGCGCCGTTTGCTCTCCACCACGCGCGCGATCTCGCCCTGACGTTTGGAGGCGACCACGCTGCCGAGGTCTTCCGCCAGCAGGCTGCCGAGGTACTGCCTTGTCAGCGTTTTCTTTTCCCCTATGGCGCGGCTGAGCGAATCGACTATCGGCACAAAGTTGCCGATGCTCTGTAAAAGCTCGCGGTTCTGCGCCTCGAAGACGAACAGTCTGTCGCACAGCGCGAGGTTGAAAAGCTCGGCGTTCGCGTCGGACAGCGAAATATTGAGCGCCGCGGATACGGCGCGCATCCCGTCGAAGTACGTCCTTTGCGCGGCCGTCAGCGCGTCGTAGACGGCTCTTGCGGAGGTGAAAGCGGAATAGCCGTCCAGCGCCGCGGCGGGCAGACCGCCCTCGAGCAGAGCCTTGGACTGCTCCTCCGTGATGCCGGACGTGTATTTGTCGGCGAAGCTGCGCAGCGCGCTCTCGGCCTTGCCCTTGCTCATGAGTTTGGCGACGAAGCTGCCCGTCCTGTATTCGTCTATCGCGGCGGAGGCCTTTTCGGCGCAGTCGCGGCAGAGCAGCAGGTCGTATTCGCTGATGTCTCCGCGCATGCTGGCAAGCCACGGCCAGCGTTCCAGCGTCTCCGCGCAAAGCAGGCAGGCCTCGCGCTTTGCGTCGTCCTTGAACGCCTGGTTCGCGTAATAGAGCGCGGGGTAGTCCAGCGCGAATATGCCGGCGGGCGCCTTGGATTTCAGCATGCGGTATTTGGCGGCCTCAGTGGGGTCTGTGAGGTCGCAGCGCCGGCTCATCAGGTACAGTTTGTACACTTCGGCGCCGAAGCTGTCGGGCGCGTAGAGCTTTTCAGCGACGGCCTCCAGCTTTTTAAAGGAGGCGTCTATCTCGTCCGCCTTGCTGTCTATCGGGCCCGTGCCCCCGCGCGGCGAGGTGCCCAGCTCCAGTATCTTTTCCATCTGGGAGTAAAAGCCCTGTTTGTCGTTCACGTCGTCTATAATGAGCGCATATCGGTTCAGCTCGCCCATGCGGGAGTAGACCACGTCCAGCGCGGCTTTCTTTTCCGACACCATGAGCACGCTCGATCCGCGGCCTATGGAGTCGGAGATGAGGCTCGTGATCGTCTGCGACTTGCCGGTACCGGGCGGGCCCTGTATGACGAGCGCGTCCTTTTCCCTGATGCTCGTGAGCACCTGTTCCTGAGAGCCGTTCAGGTCGTTTATATATGTCAGCTCGTGCTCGGAGATCTCGCGCACGGGCGTCTCAGCGGCGGGGGCGGCGTCCTCGGAATAGCAGTCGATGTCGTCTATGCCGGTCAGCAGCTCGGAGACAAGCTCGTTCGCCTCGCCGCTGGCGATGATCGCCTCGAAATCCTTCTGCAAAGAGCTGGAATACGTCGGGAATTTGCCGAGCACTATGCTCTCGATGAGGTACATCTCGCCGCTGCCGAATTTCGGGAACGACTCGGCGGTATAATCCCAGTATTTCGTCATACCGTCCTCGTTCGGCTGGATGTGCAGGCCCTCGCTCTCATAGAACGCGAGAGTGTTATTTATGAAGCCCTCTTCCGCCGGCTCCTCTATATCCATCTCGGGCAGCGGGCGCGTGATGCCGTCAAGCTTGTAGTGCGCCAGCAGCAGGTGGGCGTTGTATATGACGTCCTTGGAGGCGTCGAGCTTCAGCGTGACGGAGCCGGAGTCCCTTGCGGCCTCCACGGGGAACAGGGCGAGGGGCGCGCGCACGTCGAAGTCCTCGCCCGCGAAGCGCCCTATGACGAACGGATAGCCGATGTAAAGGTCGTACTGGCCTTTGTCGCGCATGTCGCTGTCCACTTCGCGCAGCAGGGAGACGAGCTTTTTATACCGTGAGACGCCGGCCTTGTCGTCAGCCTTGTCGGAGCGCGAGGTGCAGACCTTCACGCTTTTTCCGCGGAAGATGATGTCCAGCGGGTCGTAGGCCCCGTCCTCGGAAAAAAGGTCGAAGCCGTATTTCGGCACGAGCCTCGGCAGGTAGAGCAGCCGGTTTTTCCGGTTTATGTTCACGAGCTTTTTTTCGAGCTCCTTCAGCGTCTCCATGGTGGAGGCCGACAATTTTCCGCCGCCTGCGGGAGCGGCGTGTTTGCCGATAACGGCGATGAACCTCGCGGCATATTGCTCTATAAAAGCGTCGCCGAGACCCGTTATCCCGCGGAAATCTTCGGCGGTGCGCGGGCGCAGCCGGGCCATCTGGGCGAGCGCCTCGTCGCTGCAGACCGTCACGGTGCGGCCGGTATTCCTGCGCGTTTCCTCTTTTATGCTCTCGCGCAGCGCCAAAAGGTCGTTATAAAGCGTTTTGTCAGCTTCCACAGCACAGGCCTCCGTCAGACAGAATATATGGCAATATTACCTTTTCATTATAGGACGGCGGGCGTCATACGTCAAGGACGCGCGCACGCAAAAAAGGCGGCGCAGCCATAAGCTGCGCCGCCAGTTTTACAGATGCGGGTCTGTCTGAGCTCGATAACCTTTATCAGCCTTCGACGTAAGCGTAGTTCCAAAGAACATCGCCGGTGTTCAGCATGATGACGTTCTTGACGTTCGGTTTGAGCATGTAGGGGTTGGTGTAATAATACAGCGGAGCGACGCCGCCGGTGGCCATGAGCACCTGCTCAGCCTGCGCGCACAGAGTGGCACGGGCGTCAGGATCGGCCTCAGCCTTGATCTTGCTGACGAGCGCGTCATAAGCGTCGGCCCAGGTCTGGTTGCCGTCGAGGCCCCAGTAAGCGCCGGTGCCGGCATCGGCAGTGGTAGCAGTGGCGTTCGGATACTCGCCAACGTCACGGCCGAGACGAGGATAGTTGTTGCCGGAAGCGCTGATGAATATCTCAAGGAAGTTCACGCAGTCGTTGAAGTCGGCGATCCAGCCCATACGAGCGGCCTCGGCGTTGCCGGCCTTCAGTTTATCCTGCAGGGTGGCCCAAGCCTCGGTGTTGATGGTGGCGGTGATGCCGAACTTGTTCCAGGTCTCCTGGACGTACTGTATGATCAGCGCGTTGGCGCCGGAGTTGTTGAACGCGAAGTCGATGGCCGGGACATCAGTGAACTTTATGTCTCCGCCCTCGATGGTGCCGGTGTAGGCATAGCCGAGGTCAATCAGCGTCTTGCAGGCAGCGACCTGATCCTCGGTGTAGGCGGCGTTCTCAGTGGACGGGGTGCTCGTGCCAGTGTACCAGGAACTGTAACCGTCGGCCTCACGCACGTTGGCGTTCTTGCCGTCGCTCAGGGAGTTCGGATAGAAACCGGTGGCGGCGACCTGTCCGCCCTGGGTCACGTCGTTGACGAGTTCGTCACGGTTGACGAGCTGGCCAAGGGCGAAGCGGGCTTTGGACTGATCCTGCACGGAGAGCTGCTTGCTCGCCGGGGACATATCCTTGTAGACGTTGAACAGGACGTAATAAGTGCCGATGTAGGGTCCAAAGACCAGCTCGCCGGGATAAGTCTCGTTCAGACGAGGATACTCGGTCGGGTCGATGGAGTTGATGAACTGTGCGGTGTCGTTCTCGTAAGCGGTCAGGATGGCCACGTTGTCCTCGGACAGGTAGCAGTTCACGCCGGCGAGTTTGACGTTGTCAGCATTCCAGTAATAGGGGTTCTTTTCGTAGGAGATGACGTCGTCAACGCTGTACTTGGTCATCTTGAACGGGCCCATGCCGATGTAAGTGTCGGGGTTGGTCGCCCACACGCCCTCGTTATCGACGACATCTTCGCGGACCGGATAGAAGGTCGGGAACGCGCAGAGGTCGAGGAAGTAGGCGGTAGGATGAGCAAGGGTGACGGTGATGGTGCGGGCCGCGTCGTCAGCGACGACATTCAGCGGGCCGGCTCCTTCATTGTAGCCGTCGATGATGTCGAACAGGAAGCCGTAGTCAGCGCCGAGGTCGGCGGAAGCGGCACGGTTCCAGGAGTACACCAGCTGGCTGGCGGTGAAATCCTGGCCATCGGACCACTTGAGGCCCTCGCGGAGGGTGAAGGTGTAGACGAGCGCATCGTCGGAGACGGTGTAGGACTCGGCAAGTTCAGGGCTGAGCTTGGCTTCGCCGTCGACCCACTGATAGCCCATAAGTCCGCAGTGAGCGAGCTTCAGGGTGTTGCTGCCGCTGGAAGCGGAGTTCAGCGCCGGGTCGATGGAAAGGGGAGTACCGCCGCCGTAGAACACAGAGATGGTCTGGTCGGCGGTTGCAGTTTCGGATCCGCTCTCGGAACCGGATGTGCTCTCGGTCGCGGGTGCGCTGCTGGAAGTATTGCCCGAGCAGCCCGCGAACACGGTGACGATCATCATGACCGCCAGTAGCAGAGCTAAATACTTTTTCATATTGGTCCTCCTTAATAAATTTGGTCCTCTTTTATAAAAGCACATTTGCCGGGCTCGACAATGCCCTGTGCTTTTATACATTTTAAACAAGTCCGATGCGTATGTCAAGGAAAGTTGCATAAAAAAGCGCAATTGTAAACTTTTTGTGATAATTATGCAAGTTGTCGCTTCGGGCCTGCGCCGGGATCAAAGGTTGTGGCAGGCCACGTAATGGCCTTTTTCCACCTCAACAAATTCGGGGCGGCACTCCGCGCACTTCTCCGTAGCCCGTGGGCAGCGTGTGCGGAAGGAACAGCCGGAGGGCATGTGCAGTGGGCTGGGGATGTCTCCCTCTATAACTATGCGGTGAGAGGCGCGCGCCCTGTCGGGGTCGGGTATCGGCACGGCGGAGAGCAGGGAGATGGTGTAGGGGTGCAGCGGGTGGCGATGCAGCTCGTTCGTCTCAGCCAGCTCGACTATCTTGCCGAGGTACATGACGGCAATGCGGTCGGAGATGTGCTTTACGACGGAGAGGTCGTGCGCGATGAAAAGGTACGTAAGGCTGAGCTTGTCCTGCAGTTCCTCCAGCATGTTGATGACCTGCGCCTGTATGGAGACGTCGAGCGCGGAAACAGGCTCGTCGCAGACGATGAAGTCCGGGTCGGAGGCGAGGGCGCGGGCTATGCCTATGCGCTGCCGCTGGCCGCCGGAAAATTCGTGCGCGTAGCGCGTGGACTGCTCGCTTGAGAGGCCGACGGTGGACAGCAGTTCCATGACCCTGTCGTTGCGTTCCTTGCGTGTGGCACAGAGGTGGTGCACGTCTATGGGCTCCGCCACTATGTCGCCGACCGTCATGCGCGGGTTCAGCGAGGAATACGGATCCTGGAAAACAAGCTGGGCGCGTCTGCGGAACGCCGCGAGGCCGGCCTTGTCTTTGGGGTCGATCTTTTTGCCGTCGAACCAGACCTCGCCGGCGGTGGGCTTGTAAAGGTACAGCAGGGTGCGGCCCACGGTCGTCTTGCCGCAGCCGGATTCACCCACCATGCCGAGAGTCTCGCCTTTTTTTATAAAGAACGACACATCGTCCACGGCCTTGAGCTTTGTGGTCTTTAAAAAGCCGGTGGTGATGTCGAAATACTCTTTCAGGTTACGCACTTCGAGTATATGGTCGGGATCCGGCGTGAAGGGTATGTTGTTTTCTATCTCGCTCACTGCTCCTGCACCGCCCTTTCCAGATCGATTTTCGTGATGTTGCCCTCGCTGTCGGTCTCGATGAGGCCCTGCTCTACGCCGGTCTCGACGTTTCGCCAGCAGGAGGACAGGTGATCCTTGCCCACCCAATATTCTTTCGGGTGCTCTTTGAGGCATATCTTCATGGCCCGGTCGCAGCGCGGAGCGAAGGCGCACCCGGCGGGCATGTTCAGCATATCTATAGGCGTGCCGCCTATGGGGATGAGTTTCTCCCTCTGGTCGCTGTCGATGTTGGGGATGGAGTGGAGCAGACCCTTAGTGTACTCGTGGCGCGGGCGATAGAATATCTCCTGCGCGGTGCCGCGTTCCACCACTCGTCCGCCGTACATGACGATGACTTCGTCGCATATCTGAGCGATGACGCCGAGGTCGTGCGTTATCATGATTATCGCCATGCCGAGCTTCTTTTGCAGGTCGAGCATCAGGTCGATGATCTGCGCCTGGATAGTCACGTCAAGGGCCGTGGTGGGCTCGTCGGCTATCAGGATGTCCGGCTCGCACGCGAGAGCCATGGCGATCATGGCGCGCTGGCGCATGCCGCCGGAAAGCTCGAACGGATACTGCTTGATGCGGCGCTCCGGCTCGCTTATGCCGACGAGCGAGAGCATCTCTATGGCGCGGGCCTTCGCCTGCTCTTTGGTGCGGTTGGTATGCAGCAGGATGGCCTCCATGAGCTGGTTGCCTATGGTGTACACCGGCGTCAGGCTGGTCATCGGGTCCTGGAAGATGATGCTTATCTTGTTGCCGCGGATGCTGCGCATCTTCTCGTCGGACGCGCCTACGAGCTCATCCCCGTCCAGCTTCACGCTGCCGCCGACGATCCTGCCGGGGTAGGAGAGTATCTGCAGGATCGAGTAAGCCGTGACGCTCTTGCCGCTGCCGGACTCGCCGACAATGCCGAGCACGCGGCCCCTGTCGAGGTTGAAGGATACGCCGTCTACGGCCTTGACTTCACCTGCCGGGGTGAAAAACGTTGTGCGCAGGTCTTTTACTTCCAACAAACTCATTTCGTCACCCCCATGTCAAGAACGCAGCTTCGGGTCGAACGCGTCGCGCAGACCGTTGCCCAGAAGGTTGAAAGAAAGAACTATCAGAAAGATCGAGAGCGCCGGGCACAGCAGCAGGTACGGGTACGAGACGAGGCCCGTGCGCGCGTCTGATGCGAGGGAGCCCAGCGAAGGCATCGGCATGGAAACGCCGAGGCCGAGGAACGACAGGAAGCTCTCGGTGAATATGGCGCTCGGTATCTGCAGCGCCGCCGTGATGATGATGACGGAGATGCAGTTCGGGATCATGTGCTTGCGGATGATGCGCGCGGGGGAGGCGCCTATCGCGCGTGAGGCGAGGACGTACTCCTGTTCCTTTATGGAAAGGATCTGTCCGCGCACCTGCCTCGCCATGCCCACCCAGTACAGCAGGCCGAAGACGATGAATATGCTCACCATTCCGGCTCCGAGCTTCATGACGAGCTCGCTGCTGGATTTGGAGATGGCGTCCTTCAGCGCGACGGAGAGCAGGATGATTATCAGCACGTCAGGCAGGGCGTATATCACGTCCACGATCCTCATCATTATCATATCCACCTTGCCGCCGAAGTAACCGGACACGGAACCGTACAGTATGCCGAAGACTATGACGATGGCCGCGGCGAAGATGCCGACGAGCAGGGAGATCCTGGTGCCGTATATGACGCGTATGGCGTAGTCACGGCCGAGCGCGTCGGTTCCCATAAGATGCGGGAACACGCTTTCACCGGCGTCGATGGCGGCCTGCTCTTTTTGCGAATACTCGAAAGGCTCAAGGTACTTGCGGGAGAGGTCCTGCGCCTCGTAAGTGTAGGGATAGACCGACGGCGCAATGAACGCGATGAGCATGATCACGACTATGATGATTATGCACACCATGGAGAGCTTGTTTTTGTAAAGTCGGCGCATGGCGTCCTTCATAAAGGAAACGGATTCGCGCATCTGCACCTGCTGCTCTTTTTCCTCCTGTGTTGCCGGCTCGAAAAGTTTGGGATCGAGCTGGAAGCTGAGGAAGTTCTTTTTAGGCATATTGTCAGACATATGATATCACCCGCTTCCTTAACCGAGGTCGATCCTGGGATCGACGACTTTGTAGAGTATATCGCTGATGAAGTTCATCAGGATTATCATGATAGCCAGGAATATGGTCACGCCCATGATCATCATGTAGTCGGTACGCAGCATGCTGTTGACGAAAAGCCTGCCGAGGCCCGGCACGGAGAAGATGTTCTCGACCACCATGCTGCCCGTAAGGATGTAGGCCATCATCGGGCCGGCGTAGGTGATGACGGGGCTGAGCGCGTTTTTGAGCGCGTGCTTAAAGATGACCTTGCTGTTGCGCAGGCCCTTTGCACGCGCCGTGCGGATGTAGTCCTGACCGAGCACATCGAGCATGCTCGACCGCGCGAGCCTCGTGATGTACGCCATCGGGTACATGCTCAGCGACAGGATGGGAAGCACAAGGCCGCCGGGCATGTTGGCCAGCGTCGGGAACCATTTGAGCTTCAGCCCGAACACCAGCAGCAGTATCGTCGCCACGACGAAAGACGGCATCGAGACGAGCGCCGTCGTGACGACCTGAACGGTCTTGTCGATCCACCCGCCTCTCTTCAGCGCGGCTATGCAGCCGAAAAACACGCCGGAAACTATAGCGAGGACGGCGGCGGTGAAGCCTATCTTTGCGGAATAGGCGAAGCCGCCCTTTATGAGGTCGAAAACGGTGCTGCCCACCCAAGCGGTGGAGAGACCAAAATCAAGCTGACATATGTTTTTCAGGTAATTCAGGAACTGCACCGGCACAGGTTTGTCGAAACCGTACTTGGCCTCCAGCGCCGCGATGGTGGCGTCGGATTTGGCCTTTTCGGAGCTGAACGGGCTGGCCGGTATGGCGTGCATGACAAAGAAAGTGATGGCGATAACCAACACTATCGTCAGCAGCGCCATGAGCAGCCGCTTTACGATGTAGAACAGGAACTTCGAGTCCATTTTCCAACCTCCGGTCGACTTGAATTTGAAGGGCCGCACATTTTTCATGCAGCCGGAGTACATTTATAATGTTAGATTATAACACCCGGCGGGGTTTATGTCAACAAAACAATGGCCGCGGCCAAAGGAACAAAGCGCGTTTGCAGCGGTCAGGACACGACGCGCGGAAATGTATCCGTCCATGGAAAACACGTGTCAGTCAAATACACAGTCCGCGAGTGAAAGATAAAAACCGGCGGCTTTCATTCCCGCTGAGACTGTGAAAAGGCATAAATGCTGGAAAAGACAAAAGTGAAGTCGGCCGCCGACGGAAAATGTTCGTGCGCGGAGGATGACGGCGTATCGAGAGGAGCGCAAAAAAACCTTCGCGGCGCGGGTAAAATATTACATCGCGATTTGCCGCGCTATGGACTTGCCGGCCCCGCTATGATATAATATTGACAAGAAATGGAGGCTTGATCTATGTACTGCGAAAGAAAAGTTACTGATGATATCATCTGGGTCGGCGCGGACGACCACAGGCTCGCGATGTTCGAGGGCGTGTATTCGGTGCCGCGCGGCGTGTCATATAATTCATATCTCGTGCTCGACGAAAAGACCGTGCTGTTCGACACCGTGGACAAGGCCGTGATGGGCGTGTATTTTGAAAATGTGGAGCATGGCCTGGGCGGCAGGAAGCTGGATTATCTCGTTGTCCAGCATATGGAGCCGGACCACACCGCCGCGCTCGCAGCCATGCTGGACAAGTATCCGGAGGCCACGGTGGTGTGCAGCCGCCTCTCGCTCGGGCTGATAAAGCAGTTCACAGGGATAGACGTGACTTCGCGTGCCATGCCGGTGGGCGAGGGGGACAGGCTCTGTTCGGGACGCCACAGTTTCGTGTTTGTCACGGCGCCGATGGTGCACTGGCCGGAGGTCATCGTGACCTACGACGAGACGGAGAAGATACTCTTTTCGGCGGATGCGTTCGGCACGTTCGGGGCTCTTTCGGGCGCTCTGTTCGCGGATGAGGTCGATTTTTACGGCGATTATCTGGACGAGGCGCGCCGCTATTACTGCAATATAGTCGGAAAATACGGCCCTCAGGTGCAAGCGCTGCTTGCCAAGGCGAAGAAGCTCGACATCAGGATGATCTGTTCCCTGCACGGCCACGTGCACCGCGACGACCTTTGCCGTATCATAGAGAAGTACGACCTGTGGAGCCGGTATGAGCCGGAGGACGCGGGCGTGATGATAGCATACGCCTCCGTCTACGGCCACACGGAGAACGCCGCGGAGCTGCTGGCCTGCCGCCTGAAGGAAAAGGGCATAAAAACGGCGATGTACGATGTTTCGGTGGCTCCCGCCTCGGAGATCATCGCCGCCGCGTTCAGGTTCAGCCACCTCGTGTTCGCCTCCACCACCTACAATGCCGGCATATTCGTCAGCATGGACGAGCTGCTGCGCGATATAGTGGCGCACAACCTGCAGGGGCGCAGGATCTCGCTCATACAGAACGGTTCCTGGGCGCCCGCCAGCGGAAGGCTGATGCGCGAGCTGCTGGAGCCGCTGCCCGGAACGGAGTTCGTGGGCGACACAGTGACTTTAAAGTCGGCCCTCGCGCCCGGGCAGGAGGCGGAGATAGAAAAGCTCGCCTGCGAAATAGCCGCGAGCGTGGACTTCGCCAAAAAGGAGAGCGCGCCGGCGGAAGCGCCCAAGAAGCGCCGCTTCGTCTGCCGCATCTGCGGCTATGTGTACGAAGGGGACAGCCTTCCGGCGGATTTCGTCTGCCCGCTGTGCAGGCACGGCGCCGAGTTTTTCGATGAAGTGAAAGACTGACAGCTCATATATACACATATATAAAAAGGAACCGGGCGTTTTGCCCGGTTCCTTTTTTATTCTTGTCAGTACCGGCCGACGGGGGGAGTGGCGTAATCGGGGAGCGGGCAGACGTAACGTCCCCCGTTCTTGACCAGCAGCTCCGCCTTGGCCTTTTTTATTAGTTCCGGGTCCTCCATGGTGCGTATGGCGGCGAGCGCTATCACTTTCGCGGCGGTCAGCATGCCTTTGTCGCCTATGTCGCTGCAGGAGAAAGCCGTGTTTTGCCAGCTGTGGCCCACGTTGCCTATGCAGGCCGTGGCCACGTTTATGTTGACAGCGGGCACCGCGTAGCCCACGTCTCCGACGTCCGTGGAGCCGGATTCGTAGCCCTTTTCCGTCATGTCGAACGGATGGACCTCGCTGTCGAGCGGGCGGCGCAGCACGTCGTCCGCGTTTTCGTCGCCAAACACCGCGGCGGCCTCCTCGCGTATGCTCTTGAGCGTCGATTTGCTGTAGGTGCGCAGAAATTCGGAGGCGAGTTCGTAATCGGCGGCGGTCCATTTCGGCGCGCCGACCTCCGCGAAACATTTGTCGGCCAGCACGGCCAGCGTCTTGTTCGGAAGATAGTCGGAAAACGCCATCGTGACCTCGTAATTCATCTTTGTCTCGGTCATAAGCGCGGCGCCCTTGGCGATGTTCACCACACGGGCGAACAGCTCCTGCATCTGCGACACTTTCGGAGCGCGCACCTCGTATTTTATCACCACATGGTCCTGCACGACGTTGGGGGCGGTGCCGCCGGCGTCGGAGTAGGCGTAGTGCACGCGCGCGGCGTCTATCATGTGTTCGCGCAGATAGTTGACGCCGACGTTCATCAGCTCCGCGGCGTCCAGCGCGCTCCTGCCCAGGTGCGGCGAACCGCCAGCATGCGCGGCTATGCCGTTGAAGACGAAATTCGCGCCCATTATGGCGACGCTGCCCTTTGAGGGTATCTCATTTATCGTGGCCGGGTGCCAGGTGTAGACGAAATCCACGTTGTCGAAATATCCGGCCCGCGTTATGAACTGTTTGGAGCCGGCGCCCTCCTCGGCCGGGCAGCCGAAATATATCACGGTGCCGTCCCGCCCGCCGTCGATCAGGTAATCCTTTATCGCTGCTGCTGCGGCCACGCCGCCGACTCCGAGCAGGTTGTGCCCGCAGCCGTGACCGGGCGCTCCGTCGCATACGGGTTCCTTATCGGTGCAGGAAGCTTTTTGGCTCAGCCCGGCCAGCGCGTCGTACTCGCCGAGTATGCCGACCACGGGCTTTCCGCTGCCGCTTTTAAATGTGGCAGTGAACGCCGTGGGTATGTCGGCTATGCCTCTTTTCAGGGTGAAGCCCTCCTCCTCAAGCGCGAGGCAGAGCGCGTCCGCCGATTTTGTCTCCGTATACGCGAGTTCGGCGTAGCCCCATATCTCGCGCGCCAGGCTTTTTGCGGCCTCGGCCTTTTCGCTTACGGCTTTTTCTACGAACTCAAGCTGTGTCATCGTGCATCTCCTCACAAAACTTTACTGAGAAATTCGCTCGTGCGCGGGTTGTGCGGGCAGGTGAACAGCTCGTCCGGGCTGCCCTCCTCCTCGATGCGTCCGTCGTCCATGAAGAGCACGCGGTCGGACACTTCGCGCGCAAAAGCCATCTCGTGCGTCACGTTGATTATGGTCATGCCGCTTTTGGCCAGCCCGGCTATGACCTCCAGCACTTCTTTCACCATCTCGGGGTCGAGCGCAGAGGTAGGCTCGTCGAACAGCATGACTTCGGGCTGCATGGCCAGCGCGCGCACTATGGCGAGACGCTGTTTCTGTCCGCCGGAGAGCTTTCTGGGGTATTCGTTCCACTTGTCGGAAAGGCCGACGCGCGCCAGCAGGGCTTTCGCCTCGTCGCGGGCCTGCTCCTTCGGGATCTTTTTTTCGAGTATGGGCGTCAGAGTTATGTTGTCGAGCACCGTCATATTCGGGAACACGTTGAAGTTCTGGAACACCATGCCGATGCGCTGACGGTATTTTCCTATGTCGCGCCGCTTTGTGGTGATGTCCACTCCGTCGAAATAGACGTTGCCGGAGGTGGGCTCCTCCAGCAGGTTCAGGCAGCGCAGGAACGTGCTCTTTCCGCTGCCGGACGGGCCGATGACGGAGACGACCTCTCCGCGCTCGACAGAGACGCTCACATCCTTGAGCACCTTGAGCACGCCGAAATCCTTGCAGAGGTGCTCGGTGCGGACTATGTAATCAGTCACTTACGCGCATCCTCCTTTCAAACACGCCCACCAGCTTGCTGAGCACCGTGGTGACCACGAGGTATATCACACCGACTATGATGAGCGGCTGGATGGACAGAAAGGTCATGGACTGCACGCTTTTGTAGCTGGTGGTCAGCTCTCCGACGAAGAACACGGACGCGAGCGACGTCTCCTTCACCATCATCACAAACTGGTTGCCGAGGGCGGGGAGGATGTTCTTGATCGCCTGCGGCATGATGACCTTCATCATCACGTTCGTCTCGGAAAGGCCGAGGCTGCGCGCCGCTTCCCACTGCCCTTTGTCCACTGCGGCTATGCCAGCGCGGATTATCTCGGATATGTAGGAGGAGCTGTTTATGATGAGCGCGACGACGATGCAGGACGTGTCGGACATCTCGAACGGCACTATTTTCGGCAGCGCGAGCCAGAAAAAGTAGAGCTGGAGCAGTATCGGCGTGCCGCGCAGCACATCCGTATATACCTGAGATATCACGTTCAGCGTTTTCAGGCGGCTCATGCGCATCAGAGCTATCAGCATGCCGAGCACTGTTCCGGCGAGCACCGTTATGGCCGCGAGCCATAGCGTCCCGACAAGGCCCTGTAGAAATATTGGGTAGTAATTGACCCACAGTTTTACGAGCTTTTCCATCAGCGGCGACCGATCCTTTGCTTAGTCTGTTATGGCGCATCCGCCGGAGACGCGCTGCGAAAGCCCATCTCCGGCGGGAATCGTTTTACTCGAGGCCGAGCTGTTTTGCATATTCGGCGTACTCCTCGTACCAGGCGTTGGTCTTGCCCTCGGCGAGCAGCTCGTCGATGCACTGGTTGACGAAATCGGTGAGTTCATCCTCGCCCAGCGGTATGCCTATGCGCGTGCCCTGTGTCGTCTCGTCCACCGTGAAGCGGAAGTCGTTTGCTATCGCAAGCCCGCCGTTCGCGTCGGCGTAGAGCTGACCGTTCGCGCAGGCACAGGCGCAGGCGTCGGCTTTGCCCTCGGAGACCATCAGGAACCCGTCGGTCATGGAGGAGACGAGCTTCAGCTCTTTATATTTCGGTATCTGGTCTTTGACGTAAGCCTCCTGCACGGAGCCGCTCTGCGTCACGATGACGGCGTCGGCCAGGGAATCGGCGGTGGTGTATTTGTCGGCGTCCTCCTCGCGCACAAGGAAGCCGTAGCCGTCGTCCTCGGCGGAGAAATAATAGCCCTTCGACAGGTTCATGTTCTCGGCGCGGGCCGGGGAGTAGGCGAGGGCGGAGATCGCGAGGTCGTATTTGCCCTCGGTTATCCCGGCGAGCACGGCGGAGAATTCCAGCGGGACGATGCGCAGCTCCACGCCGAGCTTGTCGGCGATGTATTTCGCTATCTCGATGTCCATGCCGACGTACTGTTCGTTCTCGGACTTGGAGGTGTCGATGAACTCGAAAGGCGCGAAATACGGTTCGGTCGCGACCTCGATGTAGCCGCGGGATTTGATCTCTTCAAGGCGGTTCTGGCTCTCGCCGGAGCTGGCGCCGCAGGCCGCGAAGGTGAGCATCATGCAGAGCATGAGGGCTAAAGCAAGCATCTTTTTCAAGGTCGTTTCCTCCAGTGATTTTGAATTTTCTATATATTAGCACAAACACTTTATCGTGTCAACACTTTACCATGATATTATGCTAATTTGATAAAAACCGCTCCCGCAAAAAAGCCGCCCTTGCGTTTTATCCACAAAGGGCGGCGCATATTCGCATATCCGGCGGAGAGGCGCAGCCGTGAGTTTTGGCGTGGGTACGTACTCTCCGCGCGTGACGGGATTCATACCCCGGCCGGAGACCCGAACAGCGCCAGCGCGCAGAATGCGGCCACATTCACCGTTTCGGTGCTATCGCGGGGAGAGTCGTAAACGCCGCCGCTATCCGCGTCCACGCCGTTTTCGAGCAGCCACGCGCGGGCCTCTGCGGATGGCTCTGTGCCCGTGCCCTGCTCCCCGAGCAGCAGGAACGCGGCGCTCAAAAAGAATTCTTCCGACAGGTCGCCGCGCATTCTTTTGCTCAGCCAGGCCAGGGCTTCCCGGTTTTGCTGCGTGTCTCCCCACATCCAGGGCAGAAATCCCTGGCTCTGCACGGGGGCGAAGCCGTCCTCCGACCAGTCCTGCCGCCCGTCCTCAATGCAGGTGCAATATCGGTGCCGGTCCGCTGAAAAGAAGATTTCCGGCACCTTTTCTTTCAGCAGGTCGGCGGCTTTCGCGCAGTCGTCGTCTCCGTACAGCAGCGCCCCGGCCCGCAGACCCAGCCATACGTCGCCCTGGTCAGCCGAGTAACAGCACTCGTATCTGCTCCAGACGCCGTGCTCGTCCAGGTGGAAAGAGCTGGCGGCAAAGCCATCGTCGGTCATGCTTTTCGTCAGGACAAAATCAAGAGCGGCTGCGGCGTTCGCGCGGTAACGTTTTGCCAGCGTGTCGTTGCCAGTACATTTTCTGTCGAGAAAGAGCAGATAGACGAACAGTGCGCTCGTGGCGTCTACGCCCCTTACGCCCTCCGCTTCGCCGTCTTTTCCGGTTTTCAGCGGGCTGCCGCTCAGGTCGTAAAGATACCACCAGCTGCCTTTCCAGGGGCCGTTCTCCATGACCTCCGCGTCAGCCAGCCACGAGATGCCGCGTTCGAGCCCGGAGAGGTATTTTTCTTCTCCGGTGTTCTGGTAAGCGGCAGCCAGCGCCGTCAGCGCGTATTCCATGTTGGAGTCCTCGTTTACGGTGCCGGCCTCCGCGCTGTCGGGGATAGCGCCGTCCTCACGCTGCAAGGCCAAGATGAAGTCCGCCATTTTTACCGCCGCCGCGAAACGGCGGTCTTCTCCGGAGCGGGCGCATCCCGTGCAAAGGAGCGACGCGGCGATACAGACGGACAGGACCGCCGCAGCCGCGCGCAGCAGGCTTTTTGTCGGGATACGGGAGCGTTCCATTTTATCCGTCCGCCTTTCCGCCTCACGCCTCAGCGGCCGGTGAAGCTGTTTTCAGGTATATTATACATCGCGCGGGCGGACGTTTCCATGTCTGCATACATTTTTTGGCGCAAAGGCCGTCACGTTTCCGCCGCGGATCCGGAAGCCGTGCCACCTGAAAAGCTGCACGTTCATTTTGCGAGGGGTGACTTTTTTAGAAATATCCAGTATCTGCGCATGAGGTGGTCGCCCTCGGCGTCGCTGCAGACGCGTATTTTATCCATCAAAACCCCGCCGAGCTTTTCGCAAATATGCGCTGAAGCGGCGTTCGTGTCGCTGATGTTGAGCAGGACCTTGTCCATGCCGCGCTTCTCGGCGAGGGCCAGCCCCTGCTTTAAAATCTCGGTGCCGTAGCCCTTTCTCCTCTGAGATGCGCGCACGGCATAGCCGACGCTCCCGATCCCCGTCATAAGGCTTTCCGTAAGCTGTGTCCGCAGCTGGAACTCACCGATAAAGTTATCGCCGTCGACCGCCCAATAATGGAAACCGACCGGCTGATCCGGTATCTGACCGGTCTCCTTTTTGTCATACCAGTCTTTCGTCCGCGCGAACCACCCGTCGTCTATGCGGGAGGGATCGGTCGGAACGAAGTACGCCGGATGATCGCCGTAAACCTCACGGCAGTAGTCTCTGTACCCGTCAACATATTCGGGACATCGTTTTATCAGCTTGAGCACGTACCTCACCTCGTAAAAACATGGATGATCCCCATTTTCGGCAGGGCGAAGAAAGCCGCCCGTCTGTCTCCCGATGGCGCCGCAGAAATAAAAAAGCCTGACAGAAATGATCTGTCAAGCTCAGTGGTTGCCCGAGAAGGATTTGAACCCTCACAAACAGAGTCAGAGTCTGTCGTGCTGCCGTTACACTATCGGGCAATATTTAACGTGCTTTTTTATTATACATAATTCACCGAAAATGTCAAGGCGGGAATCAGCATTTCTTATTTTTTTGCTTCGCCTTGAATTGCCGTCATATTAAGACTATAATACAATATAAAGAGGTGACCGCTTTGGAACGCGGATACGTAAGAGTTTACACAGGCGACGGGAAAGGCAAGACCCTCATGGCCCTCGGCATGGCTGTGCGTGTGGCGGAGAAGGGGCGCCGCGTCTTTTTCGGCCAGTTTATAAAGGACGACCCCCACGGCGACATCATGGCGCTGAGGAAAGCCGTACCAGGCATAGTCACCGCCCAGTTCGGCTGCGGCAGCGGCTGTATAGAGGGAAGAGAGCCGGATGAAAAGGACCGCGAGTGCGCACAAAAAGGTATGGCGCGCGCCAGGGCCGCCTTGGAGAGCGGCAATTTCGGCCTTGTCGTGCTCGATGAGATAACGATACCCATGTATTTCGGCCTCATTTCGGATGAGGAGGTCATCGAGCTCATATCCATGCGCCAGCCGTCGTGCGAGCTCGTGCTCACCGGCCGCTATGCGTCGAAGGAGCTTTGCGCCGCGGCGGACATACTTACGACGCTGGAGTCGTCCCGTCTGCCTCAGGAGGTGCCGGCGCTGTAGGCCGTATTCAGCAATTTTGGAGTTGACACAGCGGGAACTCGGTGTTAAACTGAAAGAGCAAAGAAACTTGACAATTTAATATTGTGGGTCTTACGGTTGCCATTTGGCTTTCGATTTTATCGAAAGGGAAAGCGGTGCGAATCCGCTACTGTAACCTCAACTGTATTTGCCGTCAAAGAGACAGCGGTCATCCGCAGCCACTGACGTTTAGTCGGGAAGGCGTCTCAGAGGTCAAGGCATGAGTCAGGATAATTTCCGTAACGATCATTCTCGGGTTTGGAGAGCACCACAATCATTTTTTTAGCATTATGCGGGGCTGCCGATCTGGCAGTCCCGATTTTTGCTTTATGCGGGCCGCTTCTGAACTGGAGCGGTCCGTTTTTGCTGTTTTAAACATTGCGGGCCGGCCGCGGAGGTCAACGCGGTTTCACAAATATACCCGGCGCGGCCCGTTTCAGATGCGTTTTGTGGGCCGTGCAGAATTCATTTGTGCGGCAGGGATAATGGAATCCTCACTCCCGTTGTCGCTGCCGCACGCCTCCCGTATAAGAGCTTTGGAAAGGATGAATGAAATGGACTACAAGAAGGATATGGATAAGGCGATAAATTACATAGAACATCACCTCACGGATGAGCTCAGCGCAGACGAAATAGCGTCGGAAGCAGGATATTCGCTTTTCCATTTTTGCCGTATATTCAAGGACTACACGGGGGAGACCCTCATGCGCTATGTGCGCAGCCGCCGTTTGGAGGTCTCCGCCGGGGAGATACGCAGAGGCTGCAAGATACCCGATGTCGCGATGAAGTACGGTTTCGAGACTGCCAGCGGTTTTTCCAGGGCTTACAAGCGTTTCTATGGAGAGAGCCCGTGCGCGGAAATAGCATAAACACAAAAATTTTGCGTCGTCCTGCCAAACTTCTTGACAAAGCCGCCCCCTTTGGATATAATTAAAAAGCTGTCATCGGGGTGTAGCGCAGTTTGGTAGCGCGCTTGGTTCGGGACCAAGAGGCCGCGAGTTCGAGTCTCGCCACTCCGACCAACTATATCGCAGAAGATTGATACAATTAATGTATTCGTCTTCTGCGATATATTTTTGCCCGAAAACGCCGTATTTGCAGCATTTTAGGGCTGTTTTCGTTTTGAAACGCGGGTGCCGCCAGCCACGTTGAGCATTGATTTTAGTCTTTGAAACTCCGATTTTCCTTCCAATTGTCACCGCGCATCCAGCAAATCGTTAACGAGCAGTATTTTGGTGCATTTTTCGAGCTTTGGTGCATTTGTGGTGCAAATCAGAGTTTTGAGTGTAATTGCAGATATCGACGAAACCAAAAATCTCCCCACATCGTTTCCGACGCAGGGAGTCTGTGCCCTTTTGCTTATTCAATTTCAGAGCCATTCATCAAAGTAAAGATAATTCGGCCATCATCGTAGACTGTAGCTTTTTCCACGACCGCCAACCAAAGGTTCTCGTTGAATTCAGTAAGCGTTTCACGTTGCTGCTCCATTGTGTCAACAAAGGCTGTTAGTACCGTGTGCTGAATTTTACATTTATCCTTTTCAGCTTTGAGCTCGTCTATTCGCTTTGCCACAGTATTGTACTTTGCCACGAGTTCATCCTGACGCTTTTTGTATGCCTTTTGATCTTGTGCCGCCGATGCGTTTTCAGCGATGTGCTTGCGGTTCATTTCGATGAGCACCTCGGCTTCAGCATTCTTCGCAACAATTTCATCATCAATGGTGTCGCTGTCAAAAAGCTCAGTAAGCGCCAACCGGCACTCAAGGATTATTTCATCAGTGATATCCTGCATACCGTTCCATGCCCGAACGAAGCACTCCTTTATTTCATCCTCGGTCAAATGCGGTGTGGTACATTTCTCGCCCTTTTTGAATTTACTGTTGCATTGCCAAATAACACGGCGGTACTTGTCCGTTGAATGCCAGACCTTTGAACCGAAGAAACCGCCGCAATCGCTACAGACCAGCTTCGCCGAAAAGCAGCTCTTACAATTGTAACTGCGCCCTAACGCCTTGCGCCGAGCGAACTCCGCCTGTACCATATCGAAGTCCTCGGCGTCAATGATTCCGTCGTGACTGTCCGTAACATAAAACTGTGGCACTTCGCCCTCGTTCGGCTTCATCTTCTTCGTCAGGAAATCCGTCGTGAAGGTCTTTTGAAGAAGAGCATCGCCCTTGTACTTTTCGTTGGTGAGAATGCTTTCGACCACGTTACATTGCCAGCGCTCCTTGCCGCCGGGCGTAGGAATGCCTTGCGCCGTGAGGTACTTGGCAATCGCCGTGGGTGTTTTGCCCTGAAGAAACCTCGTGTAAATCAATCGCACAGTTTCCGCTTCCTCCGGCACAATTTGCGGCGTACCATCCGCACCTTTTTCATATCCGAGAAACTGACCGTATGACATGGACACCTTTCCGTCGGCGATACGCTTGCGCCAGCCCCACGTGACGTTCTCCGAAATGCTCCGGCTTTCCTCCTGTGCCAGAGAGGACATTATCGTGATGAGCAGCTCACCCTTTGCGTCAAATGTCCAGATGTTTTCCTTTTCAAAGTAAATTTCGATGTTCGCCGCCTTGAGCTTTCGCACGGCGGTGAGGCTGTCGACCGTGTTTCGTGCAAAACGGCTGACCGATTTTGTGATTATCAGGTCGATTCTGCCGTCCAGCGCATCCTTAATCATCTGATTGAAGCCGTCACGCTTCTTCGTATTAGTCGCCGAGATGCCCTCGTCCGTATATACAAACACGAAGTCCCAATCTGGGCGCTCCTTGATGTATTTGGTGTATGGCGAGCTTCATCTTCATCCCGCGGGAAAAATCCTTGAAAGCCTTGTTCGTCGGCAGGGAGAAGCGGCTGAGATACGACTCGTAGATTTTACTGTCCCAGTTTTTATATGTGTTTTTCATGACGGTGCCCACGTTTTTGGCGTTCAGCACCTCCGGAAAATACGCCTCATCCAGCACGACGCCGATGTCGTCCTTCACCCGGCAGAAATCAGGGGAGCGGTTGTCCGTGCCGAGCACCGTCACGCTGCCGGCGTCTCTGGGTGTCGCGTCCATGATGAGCTTTATGGTCGTGCTTTTGCCGGCTCCGTTTTCGCCCACGAAGCCCATTATGCAGCCCTCCGGCAGCTCAAGGTCCATGCCGCCGAGCCCAAACCCGGGGTATGACTTTTTCAGCCCTTTTATTTCGATAGCGTTCATTCGTCTTTTCCCTCCGCAATGATCTGCAGCATTTCGCAAAGTTCGTCAGAGCCGAGGCCGCAGTAGCCCGCGAGCTCGCATATCTTCCGCATATGTTCCTCTATCTGGCGCAGGCTGTCCTCCCGCACGAGCTCGGTGTCCTTCGGCGCGACATAACAGCCTTTGGCGGCGACCGTGTATATGTAGCCGTCGTGCTCCAGTTCGTCGTAGGCGCGCTTCGTCGTTATGACGCTGATGCGCAGGTCCTTTGCCAGCGTCCTTATGGACGGCAGCATGTCGCCCTCGCGCAGAGCGCCGGAGACGATGGCGCCCTTTATCTGACGATATATCTGTTCGTATATCGGCACGCCGTCCGCGTTGCTGATGATGATGTCCAAAGAGTCACTTCCTTACTGTTAATATACAGCATGTACAGTATAAACAGTGGACGCCGTTTTGTCAATAGTCCGCCGCAATATTAAGAAAGCGTCGGGTCCCGCCGTTTACAACAGCGGCGCGGCGTGGTACACTTGATATCGACGAATGAGCGCGGCCGGGCGCGGCGTTCAAATATGTGGCTGGGGGCGATATCCATGGCTGGTCGGGAAATGAGCGTCAGGGAGCGGCTGTTCGCGCTCAGGGACGACGATTACGCGGCTTTTCAGCGCAGGCTGATGCCGACGGTGGACCCGGACACGGTCATAGGCGTGCGCACGCCCGTGCTGCGTGGATTGGCGAAGGAGCTTCGCGGCACGCCGGAGGCGGAAACGTTCCTTGCGAGCCTGCCGCACGGTTACTATGATGAAAACAACCTGCACGGTTTTCTGATAAGTCTGATGAAGGACTACGGGGACGCGCTCGCCGCTGTGGACGATTTTTTGCCGTATGTGGACAACTGGGCCACCTGCGACCTCCTGTCTCCGCGGGCGTTTGCCGGGCATGCCGGCGAGCTGCTGCCGGAAATAGAGCGGTGGATGGGGTCCGGCGAGACGTATACCGTGCGTTTCGGATTGGGCATGCTGATGAGCCATTACCTCGACGGGAATTTCAAGCCCGAATATCTCGAGCTGGCCGCGGGCGTTCGTTCCGACGAATATTACGTGAACATGATGGTCGCGTGGTTTTTCGCTACGGCCCTGGCAAAGCAGTACGACGAGACGCTGCCGTACATCGCGGGCCGCCGCCTCGGGGCCTGGGCGCACAACAAGGCGATACAGAAGGCGATCGAGAGCTACCGGATCACCGACGGGCAAAAGGCAGAGCTGCGCTTGCTCAAAATAGGGCGATCCGGCTCAGACTGAGAGCGAGACAAAATTGTAATATAAAAGCGCGGTTCGTGCCCGACACTCTCCTTTCGGGCGCGACCCGCGCTTTATTTTGACCGAATGGCTGGCGGCGTTCAGCTGTGCCGCCGGCATGTCACTGCTTGAGCGAAGTGCCGCAGTTGGGGCAGAACGGCCCGTTTGTCACATTTTGCGCGCCGCAGTTGGGGCAGAACGCCCTGTAGGCCACGGCTCCGGCGACCGCCTGCTGCACCGGCTGCTGGTATTGCTGCTGCGCATAGCCCTGCTGCACAGGCTGCTGGTACTGCTGCTGCGCATAGCCCTGCTGCGCCGGCTGCTGGTACTGCGGGGCATAGCCCTGCTGCGCCGGCTGCTGGTACTGCGGGGCATAGCCCTGCTGCACCGGCTGCTGGTACTGCGGCGCATAGCCCTGCTGTACCGGCTGCTGGTATTGCTGCTGCACATAGCCCTGCTGTACCGGCTGCTGATATTGCGGCTGCACGGACTGCTGGGCGACGACGCCGGGGCGGCCGCCTCCCGCTATCGTGCGGATGCGCTCATACATCTGGACGACGGCGAGCGCGTCATTGAAGGCTTTCTGCAGCTCGTAGGCGCTGGCGCTGGACGTGTACGACATGATGGGGAAAGAGATCTCTTTGATGAACTGGTGGTTCAGCGTGAAATCTGCGCTCAGGCTGGAGAGATTGCGGGGGTTCCCGCGCATGTCCATCGCGCTGTCGGAGGTGTGAAGATACGGCTGCAGGGCCGGCGGGATCATGCTGTTTATCATCAGCGGGTTCACGCTGCCCATTTGGTTCATGCCGGTCTTGTTGTTGAACGTGTCCTGGTTGTCGGGTATGCCGTCGCTGTCGGAGTCGTTCGTGGAGCTGAGGTCGTAGCTCTCCTCTATGGTGAAGCCTGAGAGCTGATTGAAGCCGAATACCTCGGGGTTGCCTTCGCGGTAGTCGTCGCCGATGGCGAAACAGAACCACTTGTGCGCCTCGTCCACAAGGAGCTGACCGTTCGGGCCTGCGGAGCCGCTCTGGTGGAACTCGGCGTACTTCTTCTTGTTTTCCTCGCGGGCGGCGAGGTGTTTTCTCACGTCTTCGGTGGATTTGCTGCTCCAGTCATCGGAGAAACAGGAGAGCTTCTTTTTGCAGTCGCCGCAAAGGAAGCCGTCTGACAGTTTTTTTCTGGTGAGCAGGTTGGTGTCCTTGCCGCAGAGCACGCACGGCTTTTTATCGAACAGTCCCATAAATATCCTCCCAATCGCAATTTATTGAACAAAGCATGTGGATCTCGCCTCGTTCTATTTCAGCTCCACGGGTCCATGGAGGCCGGGAGCCTGATGCCTGTGACTATGGCGGGGTAATCGTATATGAACCATTCGCCGGTGGAGGCTTTTTGCCGGAGCTTGACAGCCCGGATGCTGTCGGCTCCGGCGGTCTTGAAGTACACATTTATGTAGCCGGCCTCGTCCGGCGCGCGTTTGTCGTCGTAAGCGATCAGCGTCAGCGGCTCATCCGGCGTGTAATTGTTGGCGGGCGTCGCCCCCTCGAAATAGGCGGAGGGCAGATACCCCTTGTCCATCAGCCGGTTGCGGATGAACTGTTTCGCGTATTCGGTCAACTCGGCGGGCCCGTTGAGGTATTCCACCATGGCGATGCCGTCGTCGGCGCTGTCCACGTAGCGCCGCAGCGCAGTGATGAAAAACGCCGCCGTCAGGTTGGGGTCGCTGAAATCGGCTGCGCTCTCAAGTTCCGCGGCGTTCTGCGGCAGGGAAGAAAATTCCACTTTCGTCTGCCCGCTCGTTTTGGTGACTGTGGGCGCTGTGAATGTCTCGGCCATCTCTGTCGTCTCCTCGTCTTCGCTTGTAATGGGGAACAGGTACTGGTATCCGTCGCCCTTGCCGTCGTACACGGCGTACCATTCGGCTCTGGCCGTTCCGTCGGTGAACGTGACGCGTATGGAGGGCAGCGTCTCCGCAAGTTCTGCCGTAAGGCTGTACGCGCTGCCCGCCGGAGCCTCGGAGAGGAATATCGTGCCCTTCGCGTCGAAGCCGCCGTCAGCCTCGCGGTACGCGACGTTTTCGACGGTCATGGTGAGGCCGTCTTTCAGCGGAACGAGGACGACGGTCTCGTCCCATGCGCCGGAGGTCTCCTGCAGCGGTATCTTTTGGGCGGAGGAGAGCAGCGCGTCGTGCGTTTCGCCGCTGTAAAGCACGGCGGCCACCGCGTCGGGCCCGGCGTCCGTGGCAAGTTTTTCGGCGGCCTGGGCGACGGCCGCGCTGTTTTCGTCCTCTGAGCTCCCGCCCGCGCCGCCGGGGCCTGGTGCCGAGCTTTCAGCCGCGGCTGCGGAGGCGGAACTTTCGGAAGATGCGGTCGTGGAGCTTTCGTCTTCGGCGGCACTCCCGGATGAGCACGCGCTGAGCAGAGACAGGACAAGGGCCAAAACGATGAGCATGCTCAAAATCTTTTGCAGTTCAGGCAACCCCCTTTCTTATCGCGCGGCAAGACGCGGCTGAAATGATCCGCGCCGCCGCTCACATGGTGTCCAGCGCCGCCGCGAGGTAGTCCCCGGAGACGGAGCAATAGAAAAATCCGTCGATGAACCCCAGTTTTTTCGCATCCTTCACTTTCTCCGCAAGGTCCGGGCTCGCGTTCTCGTCGCACAGGAACGCCACGCGGCAGCCGGGCAGATATTGCCTTACAAGGCGTGTCGCCGCCATGCGGTCGTCGAAAGAGAAGGGTGAGGCGTACGCCACCTCCATCAGCAGTATATCGGCGCTTACAGCGCGGCAGATGTCTGCGGTCTCGCCCGCGTGGTCGCCGGGTACGCATTCGGGACGCATTTCGGAGCGGTCTCTCAGGTATTTTGAGATGGCGCCGGAGAGGAGGCTGTTCTGTGTGCTGATCACTATGATACGCAATTTGCCACCCCCATAGCTTATCGCCGTTTCAGCTCAAATTTTCCCAGCTTTATTCTATTACTTTACCGTGCCCGTTTCATCACTAAAATTAGCACTTATATGGGAGAAAGCGCAAAACAAAAGCGCCGCCCTTTTTTTGAGCAGCGCCGTTTTTCATGGGGATTTCAGTAGTCGCGTATCACGAGCCCCGTTTCCCGGGCCACGACGGCGAGTTTCGTGCGGGAGTCGAAGCCGGTCTTGTCCAGCATACTTTTTATGTATTTGCGCACAGTCCATACGGAGAGGTGCATCCGCTGTGAGATCACCTCGTCCGTATCTCCGCTCGTCAGTTCCCGCAGGACCTCCAGCTCTCTGTCAGTGAGATCGCGGCTGCTGGCTTCGCCGAGGGAGAGTGCGGGCGCTGAGTCGGGGTATACGGATTCCCCGGCCATCGTGCGGTCCATGACCTCGAGTATCGTCTCCTCACTGAATTCTTTGTACCAGAAGCTCTCCACTCCGGCGGCGCGCGCCCTGTTTATATATGAGCACTCCGGCATGGAGGTGACGATGATGATCTTTATGGCGGGGTATTCTTTCTTTATTTTCTCGGCCGCCTCGAGGCCGCTCTCGCCAAGCGCCGTGCACACGTCCATCAGGATGAGATCCACCGGATGTTTCATGCAGTAGACCTCTGCCATGGCCGCGTTCTCTATCGAAAACAGCAGCTCATACCGTCCGCTGGATTTCACGAGCAGCTCAAACAGCTGCCGCGGCATGGACTGATCCTCAACTATCATCACGTTAGTCATTGCCGTCGCCTCTTTCGGTCGGAATATCTATTTTCAGCCTGAACTGCGGGAGCGACACCGTCTCCATCGACCCGCCGGCGTCCTCCACACGTCGCCGCAGGGAGGAGAGCCCGCCGCCCTCCACTATCTCCATGGCCGGGGGTGTGCCGTCGTTGGAAAAGCTGACGATCACCCGGCCGAGGCGCGTTTCGGCGTCTATGAAAAGCTTTGACGCCCCGGCGTGCCGCACAGCGTTCGTCAGGCACTCCTTTGCCGAGAGCAGCACGAGCCTCATCGCGCGCTGGTCGCTTTCCGGGAGCGTGCCGCTCAGCACTATGGCGACGCCGACTGCTTCCGCCGCGTCTGTCAGCTGCTTGAACGCGCCCGCGGATGGAGAGGCGCTCGCCTCGCGGCGAAGTATGGCTATGTTGTGCTTCCACATCGAAACGATCTCTCCGCAGTCTCCGGGAGTTTCCTGCGACAGGTAATATCTCGTGGCGAGCAGCGCGCGCCCCATGTCGTCGTGTATGCGCATTTTGGCGGCGAGCAGCTCCTCGCGCCGCGTCAGTTCGTCTATGCTGTGCGCGTGCCGGGAAAGGCGCTCGTTCAGCGACGCCAGCGCACGGTTCTCGTTTTTGAGTTTTTCCGTGAGCGCGTTGAGGTCGGTGGTGTCCACGGCCGTAAGCTGGATGACGGGCAGATGGTCCACCGTTATGTCGTTGCGGGCGAAAGTCCAGATCCGGCCGTCGGACGTGCGGACCTCAGGATAATCGGCTGTCCGGTCGGGCGGGTCTTTGGCAGCGCCGTGCGGCAGCGATTCCCAGAAAGCCAGCACATTGTGGCCCTCCCCGACGCTGAGTTCGCAGCAAAGATCGTACATGATCCTGTTATACAGCAGGGGAGCGCCGTTTTCCGTGGAAAAGCACAGGCCGGTCGGCAGGTCGTCGGCGCTTTCTTTTATGGATTCGCGTGTCACAGTGCTGCTCCTGCACCGTTTCTCCAGAAACGCGAGGAAGATGGTCCAGCCCCCGCACAGCGCGGCGATCAGAAAGATGCTCCATAGCGGCAGCTCGTTGGCGAAGCCTGTGGCGAAGAACACGTTGCCGGTTTTGTCCGTGTTCCACAGGAAGTACATGAGCCTTACAAGCAGCACGCAGGCAGGGATCATCGCGGGGAGCACGGCCAGCGCGCGCTTCCACCGCCGCATGTAGGCCATCACTTCTATGATGTAATAGAACTGGGAATACACGAGGAGCATATACAACACGAGAATGAGCCACTGCATGGACGGATATGCTCCCATAAAACAGTCGTCTATTGCCCTGCGCCTCCTTTCGGAAAGCAGGCGTGCAGACGTATGGCCCCGTCATATGAGGCTTCGCAAACGGCGCTGCCTCCGGCGGAGCGGATGACCTCAAGCTTCTGCTCCACTTCTTTCGGTACACATGAGGCGCCGCACGCCAGTTCGAGCTTCATTTCGGCGCCGCCGTCGTGCGCCTCAAGGTTGACCAGAAGTGCGGAAACACTCGCTATGAAAGACTCCGCGGCCGCCTCGAACACGTCGTAAAGCGCGGCCGTGCGCTCCCAGGAAAGCTCTCCCCGGCAGCGGCAGGAGAACGAGCACATGGCGCCGCAGGCGCGTATGCTGTCGAGGGATTCGCGTATGCAGTGGCCGAGTTCCTCAGAAGAAAGCGTGTTGCCCTCCTCGCTGATAATAAGCAGGTTACTTCTGCGCTTCACATACGCGCTCAGGACGCAGATCTGTGCCAGCACCCGGCGTCCCGGTCCGTCGCTTCCGGCCGACGGGAGCAGAGCCTCGAGCTTTTCGAGCTGCGGGGATATGTCGCCGCTTATCCGGTCGTAAAGTCGGTTCTGCTCGTCCACGCGCGCCATCCGTTCACGCACGTCGAGCTCCGCGCGCAGCAGGTCGCTTTCGCCTGCAAGCCTTTCGCCGGCCTCCTTCAGCCGGGAGAGGAGCCTGTTGACCGCCGACACGTCCTCCAGCCAGAGCACGCGGCCGCCGTGTATGGCTGCGCTCTGCAGGCGGGTGTCCTCGTCGAGCTGCACGGGGCCGTCCTCGGCGCGCTTCATCGTCTCGGCCGAGAGGTCCCTCGCGGCGTCGGCGGCGTATCGCACGACATAATTCTTGTCCACGATCTCCGCCGCGATGGTGGCGGCGACGAACAGGCCCGCGTAGCGCGTGTTGGACTGTATCAGCCCGCATTGTATGCAGCTCTCCCAAATGGCGGCGGTAACGAGGCAAAGCATGACGCTGAAATCGCCGCACAAAATGTGGACGATATCGATACGCACGAGGTACAGCAACGAGTATGCGAGACCTACTCCGAGCGCGGCAAACGGCAGCCACATCATCTTTCTGTTGGCGACGGAGAGATTCTTTTTGATGAGGATCGCCAGCGAAACCGCAGTACAGGCCAGCATCCACACGAAAACAATGTAGTACACGATATTGTGCGTATATTCGTCTCGGTATTTGGCGATGCCGGCCGGAAAAACAAACGCAAATTGGTGCAGGTCGTTTGTCAGGACGGTGGCGAGCAGGAGGCCGGCGGGGGCATACAAAAGGCGCAGGCGGACGGGGAGCCTGTAGTCATCGGGTTTTCCGAGACAGACGGCGGCGAACAGGCCTGTCAGCGGGATAAATATGATAGGCAGATAGAGCAGATACCACAGGTGCCGGTTCAGGTCGTTCGTGTAGCCGAACACGAGGTATTTGATCGTTCTCAGTGCTATCCAGACAACGATCAGCGCGGCGACCCAGCAGAGGTATTTCCGTATCGGGCTCTGGATTATGCGGTGGCGCAGCGACACCCACCAGAACGTGAACAGCCCTAAATATATAAAACTGCGCAGAAGGGAGATGGTAACTTGCAGCATGGAGTCGTCGTGCGGAAAGAAAAGCAGCAGGCGGCTCGTAATGATGAGCAGGAAGATGACGGCGCAGTTCCTCAGCAGCGTTTTGTCGTGTCGGTACATGGCGCCATCTCCTTCCATTTTTCTTTCTACAATATACCACATGAAACGTCTGAAATCCACATTTTGCGGGAGAATGAGCAAGAACATTTGTTTCGGAAATGGCGCGGAACCTCTTGATATTATAAAATTATTCGTATATATTGTTAGTAGTCCCGCCGCGCTGCGGGCAGCGAAGGAGATACGATATTGGGACAGGATAAGATCATTATCAAAGGTGCAAGGGAGCACAACCTGAAAAACATCGACATAGAGATACCGCGCGACAAGCTGATCGTGTTCACGGGGCTGTCGGGCAGCGGGAAAAGTTCTCTGGCGTTCGACACCATATATGCGGACGGGCAGCGCCGCTATGTAGAGAGCCTCTCGTCTTACGCGCGCATGTTCCTGGGGCAGATGGACAAGCCCGACGTGGATTCGATAGAGGGCCTGTCTCCCGCGATAGCGATAGATCAAAAAAGCACGAGCAAGAACCCGCGTTCCACGGTCGGCACGGTGACGGAGATATACGACTACCTGCGTCTGCTGTACGCACGCGTGGGCACGCCTCATTGCCCTGTCTGCGGGAGGGAGATAAAACAGCAGACGGTGGACCAGGTCGTGGATCAGGTCATGTCTCTGCAGGAGGGCACCAAGATACAGGTCATGGCCCCGGTGATACGCGGGCGCAAGGGCGAGCATATTAAGGAGCTGGATGCCGCCCGCCGCGGAGGATATGTGCGGGTGCGCGTGGACGGGTCCATGTACGAGCTGACGGAGGATATAACGCTCGACAAAAACAAGAAGCATAATATAGAGATCGTGGTGGACAGGCTCGCCATAAAGCCGGACATCAAGAGCAGGCTGACGGATTCCGTGGAGACGGCCGCTTCGCTGACCGGAGGGCTCGTGCTGGTGGACGTGGTGGACGGAGAGGAGATGCTCTTTTCCCAGAACTACGCTTGCCCGGAGCATGGGGTCTCCATAGAGGAGCTGTCCCCGCGCATGTTTTCGTTCAACAACCCGTTCGGCGCCTGCCCGAAGTGCACGGGCCTCGGCATTTTCATGCGCATCGACCCGGATCTTGTCATACCGAACAAGCGCCTGTCGGTCAGGGAGGGCGCCATACGCGCCTCGGGCTGGTATTATGCCGAGGGCGGCATCGCGCAGATGTACTACGAGGCACTGGCGCGGGAATATAAGTTCTCTCTCGACGCGCCGATCAAGGATCTGTCGAAAGAGGCCGTGGATGTGCTGCTTTACGGCACCGGCGGCAAAAAGATAACCGTCCAGCGCGACAGCGGCAGTTGGACGGGCGCGTACCACACGGATTTCGAGGGGATAGTCAACAATCTGGAGCGCCGTTTCCGTGAGACGAACAGCGACTGGGTCAAAGAGGAGATAGCGTTGCAGATGCGGGGTATCCCGTGTCCGGAGTGCCACGGCGACAGGCTGAAAAAGGAGTCGCTCGCCGTCACGGTGGGCGGGCTCAATATCAGCGATCTGACGAAGCTGTCCGTCAGCGCCGCGCTCGACTTTTTTGATAAGCTGGAGCTGACGCCCCGGCAGCAGCTCATCGCGGAGCTGATACTCAAGGAGATAAAGGCGCGCCTTGGCTTTTTAAAGAGCGTCGGCCTTGAATACCTGACGCTTTCGCGCAGCGCGCAGACGCTTTCCGGCGGCGAGAGCCAGCGCATACGCCTTGCGACGCAGATAGGGTCGTCTCTCGTAGGTGTGCTGTATATACTGGACGAGCCGTCCATAGGCCTGCATCAGCGCGACAACAACAAACTGATAGCTACGCTGAAGCGGCTGCGCGACCTTGGCAACACCGTGATCGTGGTGGAGCACGACACGGACACCATGTTCGCCGCCGATCATATAGTGGACATAGGGCCGGGAGCGGGCGTGCACGGCGGAGAAGTCGTCTGCCAGGGCACAGTGCAGGACATCATGGCCTGCGAGGAGTCCATCACAGGGCAATACCTCTCCGGCAAGAAAAAAATACCGGTGCCCGACAAGCGCCGCCAGGGCAACGGAAAGAGCATAACGGTGCGCGGTGCCGCCGAAAACAACCTGAAGCACATCGACGTCACCATACCGCTCGGCGTGTTCGTGGCGGTGACGGGCGTCTCCGGCTCCGGAAAGAGCAGCCTGGTCAACGAGGTGCTTTACAAGACGCTGGAGCGGGACCTCAACGGCGCGCGCTGCATACCGGGAAAGAACGACGGCATAGAGGGGCTTGACGCGCTGGACAAGGTCATCTGCATCGACCAGTCACCCATAGGCCGCACGCCGCGTTCCAACCCGGCGACATACACGGGCGTGTTCACCGATATACGCGAGCTGTTCGCCAGCACCGCGGACTCCAAAATGCGCGGCTACACCGGAGGACGCTTCTCTTTCAACGTGAAAGGCGGCCGCTGCGAGGCGTGCGAAGGCGACGGCATCATAAAGATAGAGATGCACTTCCTGCCGGACGTATATGTGCCGTGCGAGGTGTGCAAGGGCCACCGTTACAACCGCGAGACGCTGGAGGTCCATTACAAGGGCAAGAACATCAGCGAGGTGCTCGACATGACGGTGGAGGAGGCGCTGGTATTCTTCGACAACCAGCCGAAGATAAAGCGCAAAATACAGGTGCTCAACGACGTGGGCCTCGGCTACGTGAAGCTGGGACAGTCGGCGACGACGCTCTCCGGCGGCGAGGCGCAGCGCGTGAAGCTGGCCACGGAGCTTTCCCGCCGTCCCACGGGGCGCACGATATACATTCTCGACGAGCCGACCACCGGCCTGCACAGCGCGGATGTGCACAAGCTCATCGAGGTCCTGGAAAAACTGGTGGACGCAGGCAATTCCATCGTGCTCATCGAGCACAACCTCGATGTCATCAAGACGGCGGATTACGTCATCGACCTTGGTCCGGAGGGCGGAGACGGCGGCGGCACGGTGGTGGCCTGCGGTACGCCGGAACAGATAGCGGAGTGCGCGGCTTCCTATACAGGCCAATTTTTGAAGCCCATGCTCGAGGGTTCCGCGCTTTACAAATCCGCGGCGGAATGATATAATGTGACCATAAATTCGGTGGAACAGGAGGAAATAAAATGAAATACGTTTGCATGCTCTGCGGTTATGTTTATGACGAGACAGCCGGTATCCCCGAGGCGGGCATCGCCCCCGGGACCAAGTTCGAGGATCTTCCGGAGGACTGGACCTGCCCCATTTGCGGCGCGCCCAAGAGCAGCTTCAAGCCGCAGAACTGAAACATCGGCCGTTGCCAACATGCCGCGCTTATGCGCGGTATTTTTATGCGAATTTTGAAAAACGTATGTTACAAAAGGCGTTTTTATGGTAAAATAAAATATCAATATTTAAAGGGGCGAGGAAATGCCGGAGCAGAAAACATTCAAGACGGTGGTTTTCGGCGGGTTCGACAAGGAAGATGTCCTTAAATATATCGACGCCAGGACTCTGGAATTCACCACGGCTGAGGAGCAGCTCAACGGCGAGGTTTCGGCGGCACAGGCGAAGCTCTCTGAAAAGGAGGGCCAGCTTTCGGAAATGAGCGCCGCGTGCGACGAGCTGCGTTCCAAGTATCTGGAGCTGCAGGGCCAGATACAGGCCGCGAACACCCAAATAAAGTCTTTGCAGAGCGAACTTGCGGCCGTGCGCGGTTACGGCGCGGAGCAGGAAAAAGAGATGGCCATCCTTAAGGAGCAGAACAGGCTCCTGTCGGACGAGGTCGAGGCGGGAAAGGCTGAAAATGAGAGGTTGCATTCCGCGGCGGAAGAGCTGAACGAGGCGATGAGCGGGGTAGGCGATTCTGCGAGGCTCATGGTCTCCGGCGCGGAGGCGGGAGCCAAAAATGTGATAGCCGACGCCGAGAAGTCCGCGGCGGACGTGAACGGCGAGCTCGACGCGTTCCGCGAGGAGGTCGCAAAGATCAGGAGCTTTGCCGAGGATTCCATGGCGGTGCTCGTGCAGCGCCTCGAATATATAGACAAGTCGGCGGAGAGCGCGAAGCTGAGCACGGAGGGACGCCGCGACCTTAAGGAGGATATAGGCAGGCGCTGTGCCGAGATGATCTCCGGCATCGACGAGAAGATGGAGTCATTCAAAAAGCCGTTTTTTCGCTGAGCCGCTTCCCCGGGAGGACGTCCTGACCGGGGAGATACTGTGCGGCGGGCCGGAAAGGGCCGGGGGACGCGGGCCGGGCGCCATAGTCAGGCGTCAGCCGGCGCCGATAAGGCTGAAAAGTGAGCAGAGCCCGCTGATGAGGGCGTTCCGGGAACTGCTCGACGAAATAAAACGAATGTTGGGGCGTTAGAGAGATGCAGCGCGAGATAAAAGAGGCAAAACGTTTGCTGCGGGAGGACGGGAGCCTTGCGCAGACGGGGTTCGCGCGCGCCTTGCTGCCGGTTTACGATCGCAGGGACATAAAGGCGGCCGGTTTCCGTATAAAGGAGTGGGATTACTATCTCATCACCTGCGGAGATTTCGGCGTGGCGCTGACGATAGACGACAACTCGTACATGGGGATGACGAGCGCGTCGTTTTTGGATTTTGGGAGTCGGTCGGAGAAGACCGTCTCGAAGATCGTGCCGTTCACGAACGGCAGAGTGGGTCTGCCCGCCTCATCCGGGAAGGGCGACACCTGCTTCCGCCGCGGAAATTTCGATTTCGCGTTCAGACATGAAAGCGGCGGCCGGCGTCTGACGGCGCATATGGACGATTTTGATGCCGGCGCGCCTTTCGAGGCGAATATACGCCTGGCGGAGGAGCCGCGCGACTCCATGGTGATAGCCACTCCGTTCGGCGGGGACAAGAAGGCTTTTTATTTCAATCAAAAGATAATCGGCATGAGGGCGTCCGGCTGGGTGGAATACGATGGCGTGCGCCGTGAGCTGCCGGAGGACGCCTTTGGGCTTCTGGACTGGGGCCGCGGCGTCTGGACATACGACAACGTCTGGTACTGGGGCGCGGGGCAGGGCCTCGTTGACGGGCACGTTTTCGGTTTCAACATCGGCTACGGCTTCGGAGATACCTCGGCGGCGTCCGAAAACATGCTGTTTTACGACGGCACGGCGCACAAGCTCGACCGCCTGACTTTCAATATACCGCGTACTCAGGACGGGCGGGACGACTACATGAGGCCGTGGACTTTCACGTCGAGCGACGGCCGTTTCGAGATGGATTTTGTCCCTATACTCGACAGGTCGGCGCGGACTTCGGCGCTCGTCATCCTCAGCGACCAGCACCAGGTGTTCGGCAGATTCACGGGCAGGGCTGTTCTTGACGACGGCAAGGCCGTCGAAATAAAAGATTTTCTCGGTTTCGCGGAAAAAGTACACAATAAGTGGTGATGATATGGATTTTTTTATTAGACCGGTAAGGCCGGAGGACGCCGACGACATAAACATCATACGCAGACAGCCGGAAGTGGCGCGCTGGATGATGTCGCTGCCGTCGGAGAGGATAGAGTCCGCACAGAATTTCATCGGCAACCTGAGACCAAACAACCACGAGTTCGTCGCGGTGGAGACGTTGGCCGAGGGGAGGGAGCGCGTCATCGGCATCGCGGGCATAGAAGTCGGTTCCCGCCCGCGGATAGCGCATACGGCCACGCTCGGCATCTGTGTGGATAAGGACTTTCAGGGCAAGGGCGTCGGTTCCGCGCTGATGGAGGCGGTGCTCGACCTGGCGGATAACTGGCTGCGGCTCGTGCGCGTGGAGCTCAACGTCTACGAGAACAATGAGCGCGCGATAAGGATGTACGAGAGATACGGATTTGAGAAAGAGGGCCTGCTGCGCAAGGCGTCGGTACAGGACGGCGAGTACGTGAACGAGTACGTGATGAGCCGCCTGCGCCACGTCTGAGCGGGGGAACGGAGGGCTTATGCCTGAAAACCTGAAAATATCCTGCCCGTGCCTGTTTGGGCTGGAGAGCGTGCTTTCCGGCGAGGCAAAGCGCATGGGCGCGCAAAACGTGACGGCCGAGGATGGCCGCGTGATGTTCGACGGCACGTTTGAGGACGCGGCTCGCGCGAACCTAAGGCTGAGGACGGCGGAGCGGGTGCAGATAGTGGTCGCGTCGTTCGAGGCGAGGACTTACGAGGAGCTGTTCCAGGGCACATACGCGGCGCCGTGGGAGCGGTTCATTTCCCGCGGAGAGGCGTTCCCCGTCAAGGGGCGCACGGTGAAAAGCCAGCTTTTCAGCATGTCTGACTGCCAGTCTATCATCAAAAAGGCGATAGCGAAGCGGCTGGGCGAGAAGTATCACGAGGAGTGGCTGGACGAGAGCGGCGCGACGGTGCAGGTGCAGTTCATGCTGCTGAAGGACCGCGTGCTGCTGATGCTGGACACCTCCGGCGACGGCCTGCACAAGCGCGGTTACCGCAAAAACGCGCTGGAGGCCCCGATAAAAGAGACGATCGCGGCCGGGATAGCCGACCTCATGTTCGTAAAGAGCGGGACCGATGTCTGCGACCCGATGTGCGGCTCCGGCACGCTGCTGATAGAGTCTGCGCTGAAGGCGCTGCACATAGCTCCGGGTATAGGCCGACACTTCGCCGCGGAAAAATGGGCATGCTGGCCGGAAAGGACCTGGAGCGAGCAGCGGGAGATCTGCCTTTCCGAGGTGGACAGGAGCGCCGGCTTCCACGCCTACGGCTACGACATCGACCCGGAGGCTGTGCGTCTGACGCTGGAGAACGCGAAAAACGCCGGCGTCATCGACAGGTTCACGGTGGAGCAGCGGGACGTGCGCGAGTTTAAAGCTCCGGAGAGCGAAAAGCTCGTGATCCTCTGCAACCCGCCCTACGGAGAGAGGATGCTGGACGTGCAGGAGGCGGAGGAGCTTTACCGTGAGCTCGGGAAAGTATTAAAGACCGGGGAGGGGCGCAGCTTTTGCGTCATATCTCCGCACGAACAGTTTGAAAAGATATTCGGCCGCGCGGCGGACAAGCGCCGCAAGCTCTACAACGGCATGATAAAATGCCAGCTCTACATGTATTATAAGTAATAAAAAAGACGCCGCGGACTTCAACAGCCTGCGGCGTCTTTCGTTCAGTCGGAACGGATATTCTCTTTGATGATGCAGATGAGCTTTTGGGGATCTATGGGCTTTGTCACATGCCCGTTCATGCCGGCCTCCATGCAGCTGCGTATGTCCTCCTCAAAGGCGTCAGCGGTCATGGCGATGATGGGCACGGCGGAATCGGGCCGCTTCATGCCGCGGATCAGGCGCGTAGCCTCGTAACCGTCCATCACGGGCATCCTTATGTCCATGAGTACGATGGAAAAATATCCCGGTTCGGAGCGTCTGAAGATCTCGGCACCCTCCTTCCCGTTTTCGGCACAGGTGACGGAGAGGCCGTTTTCGCTCAGCAGCATCGTGGCTATTTCGGTGTTGAGCTGGTTGTCCTCACAGATCAGCGCGCGCTTTCCGGTGAGATCGACGCTGCTTTCCGCGCAGGGCCCCTCCTGCGAGGGCAAATTGCCGAGCGTTTCGAGCGGCAGGTCAACGGTAAAAACGCTCCCGCTGCCGGGCGCGCTCTTTACGTCTATTTTACCGCCCATGAGGTCCACCGTGCGCTTGACGATGGACAAGCCCAGCCCGGTGCCGAGCACGTTGGCGCTCTCCGGCCTGTGTTCCTGAGAGAACGCCTCGAATATGTGCGGCAGGAATTCGGGAAACATGCCTATGCCGGTGTCGCTGACGATCATCCTGAAATTGCATCCGTCCTCCGGCGGGTCTATGGGTACAATAGACGCGGTGACGCTTCCGCTCGAGGGTGTGTATTTTATCGCGTTTGAGAGCAGGTTCAAAAATACCTTTTGGAATTTCAGCCTGTCCGTCCACACCGTAACGTCGGGGAAATCCGCCGTGTCGGCGTTGAGCGCGAGGGACTTGATCTCCGCCGTCGGACCCAGGGAGTTCACAACGGCGCAGGCCGCTTCGCGCAGGTTCACGGCTTCATACTCCATCACGCTCTTGCCGCTTTCTATGCGCGACAATTCCAGCGTATCGTTTACGAGTCCGAGCAGCAGCCCGCTGGAAGACTTGACTTTGCCCAGGTAATTCTGCTTTTTTATGGGATCCTGTTCACGCAGAGCAAGGTCGGTGAAGCCGATGATCCCGTTGAGCGGAGTGCGAAGGTCGTGGCTCATGCTGGAGAGGAACGAGGATTTCGCCTCGTTGGCGCGGTCAGCCTCGAGCTTGGCCTCTTTTAGGCGCGCTATCTGTTCGTGTTCGCTTTGATGCTGTTTGGTTATGTCGCTCTTGCATAGGAAGATGGTGTCTTTCACGTCATCCAGATACGAAAACTGCAGCAGCTTTTGTTTGTGCCTGCCGTCACTTGTCGTCATGGAGTAAGAAAACGAATATATCGCGGATTCTTCGAGCTTGCCGATGATGGTGTCAAGATACAGCGAGCTCAGCACGTTGTCCTTGTCCTCCGGCGCTATTATGCGGTCTATGTCGGTTTCGATCGACTCCTGATAATCCTCGTACTGCTCGTACATCATGCCGAGCTGCATCTTCTTGATGCGGAAATAGCGGCATTTGCCCGTCTTCACGTAGATGAGCCCCACCACGTCGTATCCGAGCATGCTCAGGCGGGATATAAGCTGTATCTCGAGGATCCTGACCGTCTCGTCGTACGACGCGATGAAACACTCGATGTCGCCAGTGGAGGGGGAACGAAAGGTGTTGACCGAGGTGGAGACCCAGAAGGGCATCTGCCCATCCTCGTCGCGCCTGTATTGGAGGGAAAAGCTCGTCTCTCCGTCCTCGTATCGCCTGATGAGATATTGCCGGTCCAGGAGCTCCGCAAGTTTTTCGCGGTGTTCCTCGAAATACGGCCTTGAGCCGGCATACGAGCTGGAGACGTCGTACGGGTCGTCGGCGGATATTTTCAGCGCCCGCGGGCTGAAGCCATCATATTTTATCGTTCTGTTGGCCGTGAGGTCAGCGTGCCATTTCGACAGTATGGTGAACCCGCCGTTGCTTTCAAAAATGGGGGATTCCTGAGCCTCGGCGATCTCTGTTGTCTCGTTTTTGGCGGAGACCGTGCCTGGCGCGGGGGAATTTTCGCTGGGGACGCCGTATGTGAGATACAACAGGTAATTTCCGTTTCCGTCGCTGACCGAGCGCGCGGTGATGAACACACGTATGTATCCGCCGTCCTTTTTCCTCAGTCGGCAGTAGGTGTGGCTCTCGTCACCGCCGTAGAGCACGGCATACTCCAGCATGGAGCGCACGTCGTCGGTGTCGTTGCTGTAAATGCAGGAGGAGATCTCGGAAAACGAACATTCGGCGTCGAGCCCCAACAGCTCCCTGAATCCGGCGGAAGCCGCCAGAGCGATGTATGTCTCACCTGAAACGCCGATTACGCACATGGGAACAGGGAGCCGCTCATACGCGGAAACGTCGCTCGGCGTAAGGCCGAAACTTTTTATGTCCATCCGTCATGCCCTCCCTGTTGTCAATGCCTCTAAAAAATAACTCATTTTACATAATAAACGATTTCATGTTTTTTTTCAATAAGCATTCAATTGGGAACAATGAAAACCTTACGCTTTCAGCGGCCTTTATCAAAGAAAATGATCCGCAGCGCAGGATATGCTTCAAAAATCAGGGCGGGTGATATTATGCATTGTTATCGCGCCGAATAGCGATGATTTATGATGTAAATGGAGAATATTTTAATTATTGTACAAGTATATCGTTACAGCATGCGCCATTTTCATAAAAAATGCTTGTTTTGAGTCTGGGAAAGATTGCATTTTCTGATTTCATGATATACAATAATTCAGCGGTGAAAACACGTTTATTCCGATTCCAGGCGGCAGCGCGGTCAGTATTCATAGAAGGCAGTGGAATTGTATGATGTATTTGCCATATGTCATCACGGAAGCTTTTTGTATCGTGTATATCCTTTCCGTATTCTTCCGTATGCAGTATGAGATCGGTGAAAAGCGCGAGCTCCTGCTCCTGAAAAAAATGATCGTCACCTATGTCGTCGCGCTCGTGACTGACATGGCCTGCATCTGCATGGAAAAAGGGCTGCTGCCGATGTGGAACGTTCTGGATGAGCTGCTAAATGGGATATGTTTTTCCGCGATCGCATGCGGCTGCTGTTTTTGGTATGAATTTGTCGATCTGCGGCTGAATCCGCAGGTCGTGCGGAGCAAGACATGGAAGTGGCTGTTTCGGCTGCCGATCCTGCTGCTCTGTCTGATGGAGCTGGGCTCCATCGGTACGGGATGGTTCTTTTCTGTCAGCGAGGCCGGGGAATATGCCGATGGGCCGCTGTTTCCCGTTCAGTATGTCATTACCGACGCCTATCTGATCGCGGCGACTATTCACGCGCTGATAAGGATGGTCAGGAAAACGACGACGCATGAGCAGCGCCGTGAATATCTGTACTATGCCGTCTACATAGCTATTTGTTTATTGGCTGAGTACGCGGAGGAATTCGTGGCGGCGGTCCCGCTCTTTGCGCTGAGCATTTTTGCGGCGCTGCAGACGCTCTTTCTGTCGATTTATCTCGACCAGGAATACGCGCTGGCCAGAAAGGAGAGAGAGCTCAGCGAATCCCGCACGGCGATGATGCTCAGCCAGATCCAGCCTCATTTTCTTTACAACGCGTTGACCGCCATCACTCGCCTGTGCGACATCGACCCGGAAAAAGCGAAAAAGACCACGATGGACTTTTCGGACTATCTGCGCGGCAACATGGATCTGTTCACGCAGAAAGATCCCGTGCCGTTCGCGTCGGAGCTGCACCACTCGCAGGTATATACGAACATTGAAAAGGTCCGCTTCGGCGACAAACTGAACGTCGAGTACGACATTGAGACCGATAACTTTCTGATACCGTCGCTCACGCTGCAGCCGCTGGTGGAGAATGCCGTGAAGCACGGCGTGGGGAAAAAGCGTGAGGGAGGGACCGTACACCTGAGCACGCACGAGACCGCGAAGGGCTGGTATGTCACCGTGACGGATGACGGCGTAGGCTTTGACCTTGCGCAGACACAGTCGGACGGGCGTTCCCACATCGGGATAGACAACGTAAGGAGCCGTCTTGCCGCCCAGTCCGGCGGTTCGCTGACGATAACAAGCGTCCTCGGAACGGGAACGACAGCTGAAATTTTCCTTCCGAAAGGTGACGGGCCGCATGGTGATACTGTGCGCGGATGATGAACGATATGCTCTGGATGTCCTGACGCAGGCTGTGCGCTCAGCCGCGCCGGACGCTGCGGTCGAAGCGTTCACCGAGGCTGCGGATTTGCTGGATTACGCGAGGTGTCACTCCTGTGATGTCGCGTTTCTGGACGTTGAGATGCGGGACATGGACGGGCTCACCCTGGCCAAGCTCCTTAAGGAGTGCAACCCGAAGGTGAACATCGTCTTTGTTACCGGATATTCGCAGTATGCGGGCGATGCGTTCGGTCTGCGGGCCTCCGGCTACGTGATGAAGCCTGCGTCGCCGGAAAAGATAGCGCTGGAGCTGGAGGAGCTTCGCAACCCGCTGCCGAAGGCGGAGAGCGGGAAGCTCCGGGTGCAGTGTTTTTGAAATTTTGAGGTCTACCGGGATGGCGTGCCGCTGGGGTTTCCCAGAACGCGGGACAGGGAGGTGCTGGCCTATCTGGTGCTCAAGCGAGGCAGTTCCTGTACGCTGCAGGAGCTTGCCGCCGTATTGTATGAGGATGAGCCATATACCATCCAGCAGCGCGACCGCACGCGCAAGCTCATTTTCTCTTTGACGCAGACGCTGCAGGATGCCGGCGCGGCGGACGTGCTGGTGAAGCGGCACAGCAGCGTGGCGATCGACCCAAAGGTCATCGACTGTGACTATTACCGGTTTCTCGAAATGGACACGAGCGCGATAAACGCCTACACCGGAGAATTTATGGCTCAGTATGAATGGGCGGTATTTACGACAGGTTTTCTGGATATGCGAAAATAAATTTTTATAAAAACCCGGAATTGCAAAATTCCGGTTTTTTTTGTCCCACTTTTGTCCCACTTGGTTTTTATAATGGGTTTATAAGATGGGAAAGGCAGGTGGGGCCGTTGAAGGTGTTGGTGGTTTCTTCCACGCCGGAGCTGGGGACGCGCATGATGGAAGCTTCTGCGCTGGCGTTTCCCGGGGCGGAGCGCCGCGTTTATATAGATCCGCTGCTGGTCGTAAAGCACAACCAGAGCTGGAACGCCGACCTGGTCGTGTGCGAGTTCTCGCTGAGCATCATCGACGGCATCCAGCTGATCAAGCTCCTGCGGAAGCAGGACAGGGGGATAGCGGCTGTCCTGCTGGAGAAAGACGGCGCCCACAGCCGGGATGCGGACAATCTGGATATCCCGCATCTGCGGGAACCGGAACCGGAGGCTTTGAAACAGATATGGGAAAGTGAAACGGCATGAAAGGTGAACTTTATCACGCAGGGAATACCGGACGATAATTTCAAATCTGAAAGGACAATTGAATCATGAAACATCCAGCAAAAAAATTGATGTCAATCCTGCTGAGCCTTTGTATGTTGCTCAGCCTTTTGCCGGCTATGAGCATCCCCGCCGCGGCGACAGGAACCCCCACTCGCACTGTGGCGCTGGACTTCACGGACAGCGCAGAAACGCCCGCGTGGCAGACCGGCTGCACACAGGACGCTGCGACAACAACACTTTGGACCAACACAGCCGAGGGCTGGAGCTATGATACAAAGGCCAACAAGCTCACCCTCTCCGGCGCGACCATCGACTGCTCCGGCGTGACGGACAGCCTGTTTGCGGTCAAGCTGCCGGACGGCGCGGTCATCTGGCTGACGGACGGCACGACCAGCACCGTAAAGGCCGGTCCTTATGCCGGTTCGACGGATGAGTTTATCGCGTCCGCCTTTGCCGCGGCCACAGACGAAGGCTCTCTTACGGTTCTCGGAAACGGCACGCTCAATGTGACTTCGGGAAATGTCACGGGAACGGATCGCGGCCATGGGATCACGACGACTTTTAATGTAGTCACGATCGGCGCCGCCGATTCTGCCCCGATCGTCACTGCACAGGCCGGAACAGCGCTCGACGCTGCTGGTGACACTGATTCGACAGTAATGAGTTCTTATGGCGTCAATATCGTTACAATGGTAAATGGTACGCTGGAAGCTATCGGCAATACAGCCGAAAGCAATAACTCTGAGCGTAATTCATATGGCATTTCGTCGCTGAATTTAAATGGCGGCAGCGTTACGGCTATCGGAGGCGAAATAAATGGCGAATCTCAACGTAATTCTGTCGGCGTGGGTGGAATTTTTGAGGTGACCGCCGGCAGCGCTTATATGACCGGCCAAGATAGGGCATTGGTCGGCTCTATGGTTGATTTGAGCATAAAAGGCGGTATGACTTATAATCAGGCGGAAAGCGAATTGACCGCGGGGTATTTCAAGAGTGAGGAATTGGATGGCAATACGATGTACACCCCTCGTATCGCGGCGGGCGGTACAGAGTCCGTTCCCCTCACGGCGTATGTTTCCGTCGCACCCGTTGTCGCGGTCAGCGCGCAGGACGGCAATCTGCCGGTCGGCAAAGTGGGCAGCGCGACGTTCGCGGTCACGGCGGCACATTTCAAAACTGCGCCGGCGGCGGCCGATTATTCTCTCGAGTGGTTTGGTAATGCGGAAGGAACGGGCACCGGGTCTGCCGCCGTTCCCAGCGGCCTTACTGTGGATAAAACTTCGGCAACGCAATTGACCATAAATACGACTGCCGCTTCAGTGGCCGGTACCTATTATTTTAAGCTGACGGCTGTCAGCGGCGCAGAGTCCGCCACCAGCGGCGTCGTCACGGTGACGGTCGAGACGCTGAAGGTTGCGGAAGTAACCATTGGCGCAACGACAACTAAATATACTGATTTTGCAACTGCGTGGAGCTACGCGGCGATGAACGGAACGTCCACCTCACCCGCGACCTTCAAGCTCCTCGCGGACTGGACGGCAGTTAACAACAGCTTCGGCACCGGCTCAACAGGCGCATCAGCCTTTGGAGACGGAAATTATAACCCCTCCGGCGCCATATGCGTCCCCAGCGGCAAAACGGTCATCCTTGACCTCAATGGCAAGACAATCGACCGTGCAATGTCGGATCCGGCAGGCAACTCGTTAGGCGCGGTGATAACTGTCAATGGCAATCTGACGATGAATGATACCAGTTCTGCGGGCAGCGGCAAGATTACCGGCGGGTACGGTCAGTGGGTTGGAGGCGTCTATGTAACGTCAGGCGCGACCTTTACCATGAACGGCGGTACGATCACCGGCAATAAAGCCTATGCTACCGACAATTCTTATGCGGGCGGCGTTGCTGTCGTTTCAAGTACTTCCACGGCTTCGATCTTTACGATGAACGGCGGCAGCATTACCGGGAACACGGGCGCATGCGGCGTGTACATATACTCCAGCAAAATGCGGGTTTCCGGAAAAGTGGTCATCGCCAATAACCTAAACGGAACCAGAAACGTAAATGCTTATATCTATGGGCCTATCGGGATCGTTGGCCCGCTGACAGACGGCGCGTCCATCGGCGTGACGACATACGAAAAACCAACGTCGGCTGGACAGATCGCCGTCACCGAAGGCAACACAGCCGATTACAGTGCCTGTTTCCACAGCGACGACAGCACGTACAGCATCTACAACGACGCGACGACTCCGAACGCGCAGGTCGTCAAGCTCAAGGTGGCCCCGACCGTTACGATCGGTCTGTCCCCTCTGTCTGTGGGCGGCAGCAAGGCATATACCGTCACAACGACCAACTTCGCAGCTGCGCCGACTTATTCGGTCAAATGGTACAGCGACGATACGTGCGCAACAGAAATTACGCCTACCGGCATTAGCGTTACATCGTCTGCTACAAATGCCACAAGCGGAACGCTGACCGTCAGCGCTGCATCGACAACAACAGCCGGCAACTACTACTTCAAGCTGACCGCGGCAAACGGCAGCGATACCGTAACCAGTACCGTTCAGACCCTGACCGTCGCCGGCCCCGCGGCCACGGTGACCATCGGCAGCGTCACCACAGGCTACGCCACCTGTGCCGATGCGTGGAACTACGCGGCGGCGAACGGAACGGACGCCAAGCCTGCGACCGTTACCCTCAACACCGACTGGACGGCAGCCAACCACAGCTTCGGCACCGGAGTTGGCTTCGGTGACGGAAACAATACTACTGGCAGCGGCAACCTTCTTGTCCCCAATGGCAAGAACATCATCCTCGACCTCAACGGGCATAAGATCGATGGCGGAGCCACAGCGGCCAGCACCTCCGGTGTATATGACATCAAGTCAGCCGGGACCTTCAAGGTCAAAGATTCCGCGATCGGCGGCCAGATCACCGGAGGATACGGATCGTCTAATGATGCCGCCGGAATCAGTGTCGCTTCAGGCACGACCACCATTGAAGGAGGCTCCATTACAGGGAACTATGGCGATACGGGATCCCCTGCCAGCGGCGTATTAGTAGACGCACAGGCTGATCTCATCATGACCGGCGGCAGCATCACCGGGAACAAAAACTGTGCGGGCGTATATTTTTACAGCGGGACGTTCTCCGTTTCCGGCTCACCGGTAATTTCCGATAACTACTTCTCCGACGACACAGAATGCAACGTCTATCTGTGTTCAGGTTATTCTGTCAAAGTAACCGGTGCGCTTGGAGATGGCGCGTCCATCGGCGTCACGACCGAAATTAAGCCCACCAGCAGTCCCGTGACCATCGCAGACGCCGCGACCGGCTACACGATTTCCGACAGCGACAGCAGCAAATTCCACAGCGACGCCAATTATAGTGTGGGCCTCAAAAACAGTGCCGTTCAGCTCAATCAGGGAGCCAGCATCATATTCGACGGCAGAAGCAAGGAACCGATTTCCATACCTGTTTCCGTATATAAGAGCTTGGCGGTGGCCGACAGTGAAATTCGTGCTGAGTTAGCCGCGGATTTCGCCTGGAACGACTACACTCTTGCCGGCTGGTACACCGGCATCGACGGCACCGGCACGGAGATCGCCGATTTGACGGCTCTGAAAAACAGCACCGCCGACACGACAGTCTATGCCAAGTGGACAAAGGGCGGCCGGACAGTACGCACCACGTCGCTGAATTTCACCGCCAAGGGCCTGACTTATACAAAGGCCGACGGCACCACGGCGACTGTCGATCCCCGGAACACCAGCGTCACCAACTCCGCCGAGGGTTGGAGCTGGAACGCGACCACCAATACTCTCACCCTTTCCGGCCTGTACCTCGACACGATCGACCGCAACGCCATAACCATTCCCGACGGCGCGATAGTCACATTGGCTGCCGGTACAACAAGCACCGTGAAGAGCAGCTTTAACGGCACCGAGCCCTCCACAGCCGCGCTGTTCAGTGACGAAGCCGTTGGCGGCACAGGCATCACGATCGGCGGCAGCGGCACGCTCAACGCCTATGCGGGCGTAAGCACACAATATGACAGCGTCGCGATCTGCGGAACCAGCGGCGTTACCATCGAAGGCACGCCCACCATCAACGCCTGCGGCGGCGGCGACACAACGACACCGGACGGGACCAACAGCGTCGGCATCTCCTCCCCGGAAGGGAACGTCCTTATCAAAGGCGGCACCGTGACCGCCACCGGCGGCGTCTCCGATACCGATAGTAACAACAAGGCCAGCGCAGGCATAAACGCCGGCGGTACCCTGACCATCCAGGGAGGTACCGTGACTGCAGCCGGCGGCAACACAGCCGGCCGCGCCAACAGCGTGGGCTTGCTCAGCGCAAGGGGGACCACCATCTCCGGCGGCACCGTCAAGGCCACCGCAGGGACGTCGTTGAAAATGAGTGTAGGCATTGCCAGCTATGGAAACATATCTTTCACCGGCGGCGGGACGACCGCATACGGCAAGGGCGCCGCGATGGCCGCGGAAGGTACGATCAATTTGACGGATGTTTCCGTCGTCGTTCCGGAAGACGCGACTCTCATGAAACCCGCTGGCTTTGAATTTACTTTGATCTTAAAAAACGACGAACTGGTCGACTATGCCGTGGTAACAAAGTCCGGCAACTACAGGCTTGAGTGTATGCTCGATACCGGTATCGGCGGTGTTCCCGCTGCGTTAGCAGATGAATATCCTACTGAAGATGCTATCAAGAGCAGACTGAGGGTCAGCATAGACTACGAGCTGGACAGCGAGAACAACAAGGTCGGTGTGGACTATTTCGACATCGAGCTGATGGTCAGCACCGACGGAGGCATCACCTGGAGCCCGGCAACAGCCGCAAACTTCCCGGCTGGCGGGGTCGACGTGGTTATCCCGTGGAAACAGCTGGGCACCACCTATGAGATAGCAAAGAATACGGAGTTCTCGGTTTCCCATATGTTCGAGACGAATATAAACGGTCATACTCCGGGCGAGGTCGAGATGCCGGAGTGCATAGTTACGAGGGAGGGCCTGATGTTTAAGGTCACCGGAATGTCGCCTGTGGCCGTCGGTTTCAAGCTGCTGCCCATGGATTCCGCAAAAACGAACGGCGGCAGGGTGATCTCCGAGTCCGGCAAGACGGTAAAAGGCGACGCCAGGAGCAGCGTTACGGAGAGCGACATAATAGTTGCGCAGGCCGTAAAGACGGAGATGGCAGGGGAGTCCAACCCCAACACGGGTCTGGGCTCTGTGCAGGCCGTGCCTGCGGTTCTGGTCGCGCTCGGGCTGTTCACCGTGCTCGGGCTCGCCGCGGCGGATCGTCGCAAGGGAGCCTGAGCTATGGGCTTAAAAGAATAAGACAGGGCTGCTGCAAACGGGGGCGTGCTTTCTGGCATGCCCCCGCTTTTTTGTTCCGCTTTTTCCTGCGGATGGCCGGGCTTTTTTCAAAGAGCTGACACTGAACACAGCGTGCCCATTCTCCGCCCCGCTTTGTTCCGGTACAGAATTACTCTGCCCCGCGTTCAAAACCTCTGGAACCCCCGTTGCAACCGGCGCAGTGACGTCCTGCTGAACATTTGTTCCTGCGCCCTGAGATTTCAGGGTTTCTTCTTCGATTCGTCTTCTGAGTTGTCTGTTTGCGTCTTGAGCTTGCCGGAGAGTATCACCAAGTTGCCTTCCCCATAAATCCGTTCCCAACCACGAGCGATACATCTCTTTTCGCATTCCAGCATCAATGAGCGAACTCTGGCAGAATCTGTAGGCTGTTTTTCCATAGTTTTCCCCTAACCTTTCCGCGACCTTGTAGGCCTGCTGTTCTGAAATTTCCAGATTGTTTGTATCGAAATTGAGCAGTTTAATACAGTTTTTAGTCTCGTCTATCGTGAAGTCGTTAATCCCGAAAGAGCGCAGTATATCGACAACCTCAAATGCGTCCAGGTTTTTGTAAACTATATCCGTTTCGGCAACGTTGGCGTCTGCGGCGTTCATATCGTTTACTGGATTATTAAATACGGCGCTGCAATGGCATAGGAGCTGTTATTATCGTAAACATTGTTTGCGGTTCCATTATATCCCATCTCCACATTTCCTGCAACATCCTTTGCCTCAAATTTTGCCGCGCCGCGTCAACGTTCCCCGCCGCTCTTATCTCGGCGGAGGTGGAGGCGGGGCGTTCATCAGCATCGGCCCCCAAATAACCCCGGGAATCGGCTGCAGAGCATAAAAGAGCGTAAAAAAGTCCCGCGGTCAAGCCAAAAAATGGCTTAACTGCGGGATCTTCCTGGAGCTACTGGCCGGATTCGGACCGGCGACCTGCTGATTACGAATCAGCTGCTCTACCAACTGAGCCACAGTAGCATCTTTGATTTGCGGCGGATGTTTTCATCAGCACGCTAAAATATTATAGCTGAAAGAGCCTGTTTCGTCAAGTGGTTTATTGAATCTGAACGGACAACGCGGAGATTTTTTAGGCGGCGCCGGCGCAAAAAAGCAAAATTCGCTAAAACCAAAAGACACGGCGCAGATTATGCTATTTTTAATATTTTAAAGATGCAATTTCAAATACGCCGTGATATAATATAAAACACTGAGCGTCTGTACGGCGCGCGGACATCCTGGCTGAAGGTGATATTGCGGAATGAGAAAACGCGGAAAGAGCGTAATGCACGACAGAAGGACAAATTATTTTCTGCGTGTTTTGATAATATTGGCGCTGGCCATCGGGATCACGACGCTTATAGCGACTTTGTGGCAGCGGTCTGAGGACGCCCAATACGGCGAAAACGGGACAAAGAACTATGAGCTGCCGAAAAGCATAGTCAGCGCGGTGGAGACGGTAAAGGGCCTTTTCGGCGGAGGCGCGGGGGAAAGCTCCGAAAGTTCGTCTTCCGAGAGCCTGCCTGAGAGCGCGTCGCTTCCGTCGTCGGAATCGTCCGCGAGCGGGGGTGAGAGCACCTCGTCGGAGTCGTCGTCCGCGTCTGAGGTTACGGAGAGCGGCCTCGTTCCGGAGCGTGAAAAGGCCAGCGACTCGTATTTCGACGACGCGGTGTTCATAGGCGACTCGCTGACTGAAGGAATAAAGGCCTACGAGCTGTTGGAGAACGCCACGGTCCTGGCGCATCAGGGCATAAACGTGGACAGCATCCTGACGAAAGAAGCCATCAGCTCCGGCGGCGGGCGCATAACCATACCGGACGCGCTGATGCGGCTCGACAAGGTGGGAAAGATATATGTGATGATCGGTGCGAACGGGATAGCGTGGATGGACAACGCCACGTTCATCAAAAAGTACGGCGCGCTGATAGACAAGCTCGAGGAATGCCAGCCGAACGCGATAATCTATGTGCAGTCCATGCTGCCGGTCAACGAGCAGACCATAATAGATCAGGGCCAGTATGAGCCGATAACGAACGACAGCATCGACGACCTCAACAGCAGGCTCATGAAGCTCGCCGAGGAAAAAGGCGTTTATTATGTGGACGTGGCGGAGGCATTTAAAGACGAGACAGGCGGCATGCCCGCCGAGGCCACGCCAGACGGCATCCATCTGAATGCCCCGTATTACCAGAAGTGGTTCGATTACCTGCTGACACATACAGTGCCGGGGGATATTGGAGGATAAATCATGAAAAAAATGTTTGGACGTTTTCTTGCGGCGGGGCTTGCTCTGCTCATGACAGTCGCTCTCGCGGCGTGTTCCGGGGGCGGCGAGGCAAAGACCGTCAAGATCGAGGACCTTGCGAAGCAGCTCGTGGACGGGCTCACCTGGAAGGAGGAGCTGATGGAGGTCACCAGCGAATCCGTCATGCAAAACTACTATCAGGTGGATATGGCCGATGTCAAGTACTGGGCGCTGTACCGCAGTTCTTCCGGCGCCACGGCCGAGGAGATAGCGGTGTTCGAGGGTACGGACGCCGAAGCCGCGGGGCGTATCAAAGATGCGGTGAGCACCCGTGTGGAGGACCTCAAGTTTGCGTTCGAGGACTATGTTCCGGCCGAGATGCCGAAGATAGAGAACGCGGTGGTCTATACCAGCGGGAACTACGTCGTGCTTGTGACGAACGACGACGACGCGGCCGCGTTGGACATGGTGAAGAAATTTTTCGCTTGAGCGAAAAAAGATCCCCGGAGCGATCCGGGGATCTTTTTTGCCTTTTTTCAGCCGCCGAGCACGGTCATGACGGAGCGCACCACCGCGGTCGCCGTTTTCTCTATCATGAGCGGGTCCACGAGCTCCTCCAGCTCCCGCGGGTTGGACACGTATCCGCACTCCACGAGCACCGAAGGCGCAAAATCCATCCGCGTCACGCGGTAGTAGCTCTGATGGGCGCCCTCGTTGTCGCGTCCGGTCGCGTCGCTGATGTTTTCCGCGAGCAGGCGCGCAAGCCGGGCGCTGCTGCCCGTGTAATAATATACCTCTGTGCCGTAATAGAGATTCGAGTCGGCGGATTCCGCCACGCTGTTGCTGTGGAACGAGATGTAGATGTCGGTCTTAAGGTCCTCTGCGGGGTCCATGCGGCCGGGGAACTCCAGCTTATCATCGCCCGTGGCGTAATTGTATGTGACAGACGCCCCCAGCCGCTCCAGCAGGTCCTTCACGGCCAGCGCGTTGGCGTTGTTTATATCGGCCTCAGTCACGCCATCGGTGCCGGCCACGCTCAGCGCGCCGGGGTCTATGCCGCCGTGCCCTGCGTCGAGCACGACCACTATGCCGTCGAGCGGTTTGGACAGGTTCTCGCTGAGCACGGGGCTGCGGCGGATGTAGACTCTGAGCACGGAGCTGTCTTCATTCGTCTCTATGTCGTAACCCCAGGTCGCCTCGCTGAAAACGAATGACAGCGTGACAGTGCCGGAGCCACCGTCGAAGGCCGACGCGCGCGCGAAAAGTCCTCCGGGGAAACTGTCGAGCGGCGCGCTGCCGGATGTGTTGTAAAGCACGATGCTCATCGCGCGCGCGCTCCACTCCGTTTTAAAGGCCGGCAGCACGGAGCAGGATATGTCGAGGTAATCGCCGCGTTCGTCGCTGCCGTATGCGAACGCTGATATGGTGTTCGAGACGCTGGGGGAGGTGCCCGTCACCGCCTCCACGTTCTTTTTGTGTATATATCCGCCGCAGGACAGCTGCCACCAGTCGCCGTCGCTGCCGGTCACGACGTCCTCGCATCCGGGTTTCAGCGTGGTTATATAGTTGCCTTCGTCGGCCGCGTTCTTCTCGACGCCGCTCAACGCGTTCACGCACTTTACAACGTAATCGCTCCCGTCGGCCAGTTTCACGAAAGTGCCGGCTGTAGTATAGGAGCTCGCCGTGCCGTTGTATGTCAGGTTGTAGACCACGGAGCCTACGTCGAGCGTCTCGTCGGAGGCGTGATCGCCGCTGCCGGCGAAAGTGAACTCCGCCTTGAACGTCGCCGGAACGCCGTCGTAGGCGGTGGCGGCCGATTGGGTCAGCTCCACATACTGCCCGTCCACGTTCGCGGTGACAGATCCGCCCGACGGGGCCACGCACGACAGGGTCACCTTGTCGCCCACGTGCACGCCCTCCTGATAGTAGGGGAAGCCCGTGGTTATTTTGGAGATGGTGGAGACCTCGGAGCTGTCGGTCCTGCGGAGCACGGCCACGGCGGACGTCCCGCCCTGAGTGAACGTGTAGCTGTTCACGCCGACGGATACGGAGACTTGCACCGCGAAAAGGCCGGCCGTCCCCGTGCGCTCCACTTCGACGCCGTCGAGATAAAGCGTCTGACTGGGGTCGGAGGTTCCGAATATGGTGTATTTTTGAGTCGTCACCGTGGCGTCGGCGCCGGTAGGACGCGTTATCGAGAGCGTCTGCGGTATTTCAAGGCTGTCGGCAAGCGTGGAAAGCCCGCTGTCCGCAAATTCCGCCGACAGAGAGGCTGCCGTCCCGTATGCGTTCTTTTTCAGCGCGGAGTAGTCGAGCACGGCAAATCCGTCGGCGGCGTTGCGGCTGATCTCGTACTGATAATTCAACTCGTAGACGTCGCCGAAAAAGTCACCGCTGACGACGGGGGAGAGCACGCGCCCAATGTCTCCGGCGATTATGAGCGTGAGGTCGCCGGAAAGCGTGCGCCAGGCGGCCAGCTCCTCCGCAAAGCCATTTTCCGCGTAGCTGGAGCAGATGTCGCGCGCTATCACGAAGTCGCACATGCCGTCTCCTGCCAGCTCTGAGAGGACGCCGGCGCCGTCCTGCCCGAATTCATCCGCGCTTTCGGATACATAGACGCCGAGCGGTACGTCAGCGCCCTTGCCGTACAGGAGCTTCAGCGTGTCGCCGGCGGCGGCAACGTCGTCCCCGGCTTCGAGCGCCGCGCCCGAGAATGAGCCGCTTTTCAAAAGCGACGCCAACCTGTCGGTGGAAACATCCTGTCCCGCCAGCAGCAGAACGCCCGCGCCCTTCTCTTTCGCCGCGTCGCCCAGCTTTTTGTAAACGCCGTCGTCCGCGCTGTCGGAGTATCGCGCTACGATATGCGTGTAGCCGTTTTCCGCGGCAAAGGCGGCAATGGATGAGGCGTCTCCGCCGGCCGCGTCGTCGGCGGAGAGGAAGAACATCCGGGAGCCGCTCAAAGAGGTCTGTGTCGTCGTATCGTCAGCCATGGCGGTAAATAAAAAGCCGGAGGCGATGAGCACCGCCGGCAGGATGAGCATCGCCGTGAGCCGTTTTATATGGGAAAACATCATAATTTGAAATCCTCCGGGTCGTAATCCGCCATCAGCGCCGCCTGCCTCGGTTTTCGCAGCAGGGGGTCGTACTCATAGCTGCGGCAATTATAACCGAGCGGCACCGCGCCGTGTTTTGCGCACAGCACGCTTTTGCCGTCTCTGGACAGCCTGCCGTTCGCACAGTATTCACAATGCGGCTCGATCCCCGCGCCAAAGTATCTTTTCACATCAGTCACCAGTCCGTCGTATTCTATACTTTAAAAGTATATCAGATAACACAATCCTTTTCTATGGAATATTTTGAATTTTGCGGCACGAGCGAGAGCAAAAACAGCGAAAGCATGCACAAAAGGCTGACAAATGCCGGTGCGGAGACGGAAAGCGCGTATGGAACTCCGCTTTCAAATCTGGAGAGGCTCTCGACCGTTTCCGGGAAAAGCCCGAGCAAAGCCCTGCATATCAGGGCGGTGAGCGCGGCATGCAGCGGCCTTGAGATCAGAAATCCGCGCAGAGAGACGCCGCTGCCCTCCGTGGCTCCCGCCGTCTGGAACATGACGGAGATGCCGGAAAACGAG
>Ga0268263_1000109_pt1 | contig 212494 bp, 184 predicted proteins | sample Biomet5_FD_190358 | JGI IMG/M metagenome (GOLD analysis project Ga0268263, IMG submission 190358) | Microbial communities from bioreactor (seeded with sewage sludge) at LBNL, California, USA - Biofuel metagenome 5 (SPAdes) (version 4) | ecosystem: Engineered > Bioreactor > Anaerobic >... | reverse complement strand
CCCTCTGGACACCCGCGCGGGGAAAGCCACCGGACCGCCCATTCACGCGGGGTCCGGGGACGCGCAGTCCCCGGCCTGCGGAGCACGAATCCCAGACCACAACGTCGTGGCTTCGAAGAACCGCCCTACTCCGCGATTTCGCCGCCGCCCATGAGCCGCCAGGCGTTCCGCCAGGCGATCCGCTCGCCGGCCGCCGGACTCAGACGCTTGAGGACCAGCCAGCGGAAGTGCTCCACCACGCGGCCATAGTTGTCCCAACGCCCGGTGTTCACGTCGGACCCGAACAGGAAACGGTCGGGATATTCCTCGAAGAGCGCCCGCCAGGCCTCGTCCAACACGGCGTCGGGCTGGTTGTTGCCGCCCTTGTTCGGGTCCACGCGGTCGTAGAGCACCGAGTCCAGCTGGCGCGTGCCACGGTGCGTGCTGCCCGGCGGGGACTGGTTCAGGTCGAAGTACAGGTTGGGAAAGCGCTTGAGGAAGGCGCGCACCCCATCCGGCGTGGGCAGAACGGTCCAGGTCTTGCGGTCGCGGTTGCGGCCCACGTGGCACCAGACGACCCTGGCCTTGGGATGGCGCTCCAGCATGCGCTCCAGCTCGGGCAGAAGCGCATCCTCGGCCTCGTGGTGCAACAACATGGGCAGGCCGGCCTCCTCGGCGATGCGGAAGACCCGCTCGAAGCCCTCGGAATCCACGGGCTTATGCACGTCGCGGTCGTTGGTGGACGAGACGTAGTGCCGGGCCTCGAACTCACCCATGGCGAAGTAGCGGCCGGTCCTGGCGTCGGCGGCGAGTTCGTCCAGCAGCGTCGGGTCGCCGCCATGCCAACGCCGACCATCGCCGTGGATGGTTGTCGGCACGATGCGCGCGGGGAATTTGGCGGCCTCGGCCAGGGCGTTCGCGCTGCCGTTGCGCTCGTTCTGTCCCAGCCAGGTGAGGGCCACGCCGCCCCGGTCCATCTTGGCGATGAGCGCATCCAGGGGCAGCTTGCCGCCCCAGTGGTGCTCCACGTCGATGATCGGCGTCAGGCCCGTGGCGCGGATGCGTTTGAGCTCCGCGGCGTAGCCCTGGAGGAGCCGGGCGCGTTCGGTCGTGGCGTCCGGCGCGGCGGCGGGTTCGGCCGCGCGTGCGGCCGGGGCCAGGGAGATCAGGAAAGCCAGGAGTGTCGTCAGGAGCGCGGCGGAGCGGGTCACGTCTCACCTCCGGGCGGCGGCGTGGTTATGGCAGATCGATGAAGTGGCAGTCCATGCCGCCGTCGTCGGCGACGTCCACGATGGCCAGGGAGCCCTCGGCCACACTGCCGGGATTGAGCACCTGCGCGTCGCCGCGCAGATTCCAGTCGCGGCGGTGGGTATGGCCGTAGCAGATGAGGCCATGGCCGGGGAAGGTTTCGGCCACGCGCCGCCAGACGCTGCCGCGTTCGCCCCAGCCGTGGGCCATGCCGACGCGCAGCGCGCCGCCGCCGGGCAGCGCCAGTTCGCGGCTCAGGGTCGCCGGCAGGTCCGCGAGCATGTAGTCGCAGTTGCCGCGCACGCAGAGGAAGTTCTTGTGCCGCGCGAGGTAGTAGTAGAGTTCCGCGCCGGTCATGTCGCCGCAGTGCAGAAGGACGTCCGCGCCTTCAAGGTAGCGCTCATACACGGCCGCGAACCGGAAATCCGGACCGGGCAGGTGCGTGTCGGAGATGACGGCGAGCCGCATGGAGCCTGACTAGTCGTTCATCCTCTTGAAGCGCAGGCGCAGGTAGGCGTCGCGTACGGCCTCATACGGATCGAGGGAGGCCTCCACCAGCGTGTCGTAATCGCCAAGGCGCAGGGACACCTCGTTGACCTTGTCGTAGCTCTTGGACGCGATGGACCAGTACCAGGGGTTGAGGTAGCTCTGCGGGGTCAGGAAGTAGTCCCCGGCGTAGCCCAGGGTGTCGCGGCCGCTGGAGGGGCCGATGAAGGGCCAGACGAGATAGAAGCCGTTGTCCATGCCCCAGTAGCCGAAGGTCAGGCCGAGATCCTGCTCGGTGGAGGGGATGGGGCGGAAGGGCTTGCTGTCGCCGGTGACGTCGCCGAAGCCGCCCAGGCCGAAGGCCGTGTTGCCGATGAAGCGCGAGGTCTCCACCGCGGCGGCGTCGAACTTGGCCTGGAGCATCAGGCTGGTGAAGCGCACCGGGAACATCAGGTTGTGGAAGAAGTTGCGCACCCAGAGCCGCGGGCGCTCGGGGATGACGTAGGCGTAGCCCTGGGACACGGGCTTCAGGGCCCAGAAATAGAGTTTGTCGTTGAAGGTGAACCACATGCGGTTCCACCCCTCAAGCGGATCGGGGGTGTTGGCCGCGGCGTCGGCCAGGGTCATCTTCTCGCCCTGGGCCGTCTTCTTGATGACTTGGCCGTTCTCGTCCCAGATGTCTTCGTCGCCATAGGCGAGCAAGGCCTGGCCGGCAGGCTTGGCCGCGGGCTCGGGCGAGACCTTGGCGGACTCCGGCGCCGCGGCGCCGGCCGCGCCGGAGCAAAGCAGCACGAGGACCGCCGCCGCGACGAGGCCGGAGAGCCCGCGCAGCACGGTCCTGGGAAATTCCGCCGCAGGAGCTTGCCTGTTCATAGGCCTAGCCCTCCTTGCCCACCACGTCATCGACGTTCTTGCCCTCATCCAGGGCCTTGATCTTGTCGCGGATACGCTTGAGCAGCCCCTCCGGGGTCTCCTTGGAGAGAATCTTGTGGAACTGCGAGCGGTAGTTCTTGACCAGGCTCACGCCCTCCACCACCACGTCGTAGACCATCCACTGCTCGTGCTTGATCATCACGTAGTTGAGGGGAATCTTCTTGTCCTTCATCACCACCTCGGTGCTGATGAAGGCGTGGTTGCCGTCCACCTGCTCCCGGAGGTAGTTGACCTTCTCGTTGTTGTACTTCTCGATCTTGCGGATGTAGGTCTTCTCCAGCAGTTCGGAGAATGCGGCGATGAACTCTTCCTGCTGCTTGGGCGTGTACTTGCTCCAGGACTCGGCCACCGTGCGGCGGGACAGCTCACGCCAGTCGAAGAAGCTGTCGGCCACGGCGCGGAGCTTGGCCTGGCGCTCGTTCTTCTTGGCCGGGCCCTTGAGGGCGCGGTCGGAAAGGATGGCGATGACCTTGTCGACGCCGTTTTTGAGGCGGGTCTGCGGCTCACCGGCGAAGGCGCTGGCGGCGATGCCGAGCGAGAGCACCAACACGCTGAGGATCAAGGAGATTTTTTTCATCGTCTGTTGTCCTGTGCTGCGGAAAAGATAAACAGCGCCTTAGACGCCGCCGAAGACATATTTACTGATAAGCTCCTCGAGGTCAATAGAGGATTCCGTGTCGCGCAACACTGCGCCGGCCTTCACGGGATCCCCGCCCCCACGCGAGAGCTTGACGTACTTGTCGCCGATAAGACCGCTGGTCTTGATCGAGGCGATGGTGTCGTCGGTAAGCTGCACGTCCTTGCGGATTTTGAGCGTCACCACGGACATCCCGTCCTTCTGGTCGATGCCGATCTTGTCCACGAAGCCCATCTCCACGCCGTACATCTGCACCGGCGCATTGGGCTTGAGCCCGGTCACGTCGTTGAAGCGTGCGGAGATGGCGTAATAATCGTCGCCGAACAGGTGCACGTTGCCCAGCTTGATGCTCATGTAGGCTATGGCCAGAAAGCCCACGAGCACGAACACGCCCACCTGCGTTTCCTTGGAGTATTTCTTCATTTGCGCCTTCCTTGGTCTTGCGCGGGGCTATTCCCCGTTGAGGTACCGGGAGCAGTCGCGCTTCATCACGGAAAAGTCGAGGGGCGGCATGGTCACGCGCGGGCTGGTGCGCTCCTCGGCCCGGCGGTCCAGGAAACGCCGGAGATACTCGTCCTGCGTGGCCTCCAGTTCGGCCAGTCCGCCCTGGAAAAGCACGCGCCCGGAGCCCAGCACCAGCACGTGGTCCGCGATGGTGCGCATGCTGTCCAGATCGTGGCTGACCACGACCATGGTCATGTCGAAACGCCGCTTCAGCTCCAGCAGCAGCTGGTCCAGCTCGGCCGCGGTCACCGGGTCCAGGCCGCTGGTCGGCTCGTCGCAGAACAGCAGCGGGGGGTCCATGACCATGGCCCGCGCGAGGCCCGCGCGCTTGCGCATGCCGCCGGAGAGCTCGTTGGGGTAGTACTCGGCGAACTCCGCCAGGCCCACGAGGCCGAGCTTGGCCTGCACGCGTTCATGGACGTCCTTTTCGGACAGGCGCGTGTGCTCGCGCAGGGGCAGGGCCACATTGTCGCCCAGGGTCAGGGAGCCCAGGAGCGCGCCGTCCTGGAAGAGCACGCCCATGCGCTGCCGCAGGCAGTGCATGCCGCGCCGGTCCAGCTTGGCCAAGTCGTGCTCGCCGATTTCGATGCGCCCGGCGAGCAGGGGGTGCAGGCGCAGGATGTGCTTCAAAAGCGTGGACTTGCCGCAGCCCGAGCCGCCGAGGATCACGGAGATCTTGCCGCCGGGGAGGACTGCGTCGATGCCGCTCACCACCACGGTCTCGCCGTAGCCGATGGTCAGCCCTTCGAGGCGGATGTCCGGAGTCTGTTGCGTCACGTCGTCACCCTAGAACAGAATCGAGGTCAGCACATAATCCGACAGCAGAATGAGCACGCAGGACGTCACCACCGCAGCGGTGGTGGCCTGGCTCACGCCCTCGGGCCCCACGGCGTCGCGGCGCATGTGCGTGTAGTAGCCCATGAAGCAGCACACCGTGCAGACCACCACGCCGAACACCAGCGACTTGATGAACCCGCCGGAGATGTCGTTCATCTTCAGATAGGCGCTGATGCGGTACCAGTACACGCCGGAGTTGCCGCCGAGGAGCAGCACGCCGGTGAGGTAGCCGCCGACCATGCCCACGAGGTCGAAAAAGGCCGTAAGGATGGGGAAGCAGATGATCGAGGCCGCGAGCTTGGGGCTCACCAGATAGCCGATGGGGTTGATGTCCATGACCCGCAGGGCGTCCACCTGCTCGGAGATGCGCATGACGCCGATTTCGGCGGTCATGGACGACCCGGCGCGACCCGTGATCATGATCGCCGTGAGCACGGGCCCGAGCTCGCGCACCAGCGACAGCGAGACCGCCGCGCCGAGGAAGCCGTCCGCCCCGAACTTGGCCAGGGCGTAATACATCTGCAGGCCGATGACCATGCCGGTGAACAGGCTGATCAGCGTGATCACGCTGACGCTCTTCACCCCGATGAAGTAGATCTGGCGCACGGTCTTGGGAAACTGGCCCCAGGAGCGGAAGATGCGCCCGAAGGCCTCCAGCAGGAACAGGAACATGGCGCCCATGTCGCCCACGAGGCGCAGGGTCGCAGCCCCCAGGCTGGCTATGGGCGAAAGCCGTTCACGACGAGCCAAAAGCATCGACTGCGTTTCCCTTCCTTTCCCGCGTCGCCTTCCGGGGAAGCCGCGCGGAGGCGTCCCGACCCCGCAAAACAGGCGGCCGCAGGCTGCAACCGCTCGCGCCTGAGCACAACTCCCCTAGCACAGGGGCGCTGCCCCCGCAAGGCGCGACCGCAATACACGGCGCATTTTAAACGATCTCTTGAAACACGGTGTACAGTTGCGGCCGCAACGCCGTCCCGCCTAGTCCGTCCCGTCCTCCGACTCCAGCCGGGCCCCGCTCTTGCGCGAGCCGTTCTTCCGCTCCCACCAGGACTGATCCGGCCCGAGAAACCACCAGTCCGTGTGGTCGGTCTCCATGACCGTGCGGGCCAGCTCCCGGCCCTCGGGCGTGCGCACGCGCTTGACCGCCGCCTCAAGCCACTTGTCGGCGTACTTGTTGCCCAGGTCGGACTCTTCCTTGAGGTTGAGCATCAGATCGATCTGATCCGCGTCCTGGGCGAGCGTGGCCTCGCGGGTCTCGGTGCGCTCCAGCTCCTCCCAGAGGGGCAGGAGGTCGTCGGCCAAGCCGGTGCCGGCGAGGGCGTCGGCCAAGGCCTGGGTGCGCGCGCTCTTGTTGTAGATGCGATTCACGTAGTTGAAGTCGCCGGTCCGGGCCTCGTGCAGGTCGTGGAACAGGCACATCATCACCGTGCGCTGGGCGTCGGCCCCGGCCATGCGCGCCAGGACGAAGCCCACCACGGCGGTGCGGAAGCTGTGCTCGGCCACGTTCTCGTTGCCGCTGCCCAGGAACTGGTAGCCGCTGCGCGGCGTCTTGCGCAGCATGCCGCACTCGAACAGGAAATCGGCCAGGCGCGTCAGCCGCGAACGTTCATCAAGACGGGACATGGTTCGGGATGCCTCCGACGGCCGGCGGCCGCCTCAGGTCTGTGCGGCCGGACCTCTCAGGTCCGGTAGTCCGCGTTGATCTCCACGTAGCGCTTGGACAGGTCGCAGGCGAGCAGCGTGTAGCTCCCCGGCCCAGCGCCCAGGTCCAGGGCGATGGGCACGTCCAGGTGGCGCATGGTCGGCGCAAGCAGCGCGTCCAGGTCCTCGGGCGAGGGCTGGCCCTTCTCGAACACGAGGACCCCGCCGATGCGCAGCACCACGGCCTGGGGGTCGAATTCCGCGCCGCTGCGGCCCAGCGCCGCCACGATGCGCCCCCAGTTGGGGTCGCAGCCGAAGAGCGCGGTCTTGACCAGCGGCGAGGTGCCGATGGCCCGCGCGGCCAGCTCGGCCTGGGCGTCGTCCCTGGCCCCGCTGACGGCGATGTGCGCCACCTTGGTGCCGCCCTCGGCGTCCTGGACGATGCGGTAGGCCAGCTCCTGGCAGATCTCCAGCATGCAGGCCCGCAGCTTGTCCAGGTCCTCCGCGGACTCGACGCGCACGCGCGAGGCCCCGTTGGCCAGGGCCAGCAGGGTGTCGTTGGTGCTCGTGTCGCCGTCCACGGTGAGGGCGTTGAACGAGCGGTCGGCGCAATAGGACAGCATCTCACGCCAAGGCTGCGGCTCCACGTCGGCGTCGCAGATGAGGAAGCCGAGCAGCGTGGCCATCTGCGGGCTGATCATGCCCGCGCCCTTGCACATGCCGAGCAGGCGGACCTCGCCGCCGGAGAGCGCGACGCTCCGGTCCACGAGCTTGGGAAAGGTGTCGGTGGTCATCATGGCCTTGGCCACGTCCATGGGCGCGGCGCGGCCGAGGCTTCCGGCGAGCTTGAAGCCGGCGGCCTCCCAGAGGTCCATCTTCAGCTGCGCGCCGATGACGCCGGTGGAGGCCGGCAGGACCTCCTCGGCCCGGATGCGCGCGAGCTTGGCGACCATTTCGCAGGTGGCGCGGCAGTTGGCCAGGCCCTCCTCGCCGGTGCAGGCGTTGGCCTGGCCGGAGTTGACGACGATGGCGCGGAAGACCAGGGCGTCCTCCAGCCCGGCCTTGCACACGAGCACGGGCGCGGCCTGGAAGCGGTTGGTCGTGAAGACGCCGGCGGCCACGGCCGGGCCGGCGCTGAGGATCAGGCCGAGGTCGTTTCTGTCCGGCCGCTTGAAGCCGGCGGCGGCCACGCCGAAGCGGTAGCCCCTGGGCACGATGGTCATTGGCGCACCTCGCGGTTGAACGTCGCGTCGGGCCTTCCGCCCCGCCGCGCCAGGGGAACCTAGCACAGCCGGGGCCGGAGTCAAAGGAGCAATCGGGGCGTCGGGCCGGGGCTCACGCGCCGGCCGCGGCGGTCTCCGTCTCGGCCGCGCAGACCCGGTTCCGGCCCTCGGCCTTGGCCCGGTAGAGCAGGCGGTCGGCCTCGCGCAGCATCTCGTCCAGGGTCAGGGCGGCCTCGCAGCACACGCCGATGCTCACGGTGCAGGCCACTTCCGCGCCGCGCCAGCGGACCGGCGAGGCGGCGATCAGCGCGCGCAGTTCGCCGAACGCGGCGCGGGCGGCGGCCGGGGTCATGCCCGCCGCGAGCACGCCGAACTCCTCCCCGCCCAGGCGGGCCACGATGCCCGCTTCGGCGAAGCACGCGGCCAGGATGCCGGCGATGTGGCCGAGGGCGGCGTCGCCCGCCTCGTGGCCGTGGGTGTCGTTGACGGCCTTGAAATGATCGATGTCGAGCATGGCCAGGACCACGGGCTCGCCCGCGCGCCGGGCCCGGGCCAGAAGCCGCTCGCCGGCGGAGAAGAAATAGCGGCGGTTGTACACCCGGGTCAGGTGGTCGCGCTCGGCCATTTCGCGGATGCGGGCCATGCGTTCGAGCATCTCCAGGTTCTGGGTCAGCCGCGTGTAGAACTCCTCGGCCTGGAAGGGCTTGGTGAGGAAGTCGTTGGCCCCGCTCTTGATGAACTTGGCGGGCAGCCGCGTGTCGCCCACGCCGGAGAGGCCGATGACCGCCAGGGCGTCCTTGGGGTAATGCCTGCGGATGGCGCGCACGAGGTCGCAGCCCTCCATGTCGGGCATGTTGCTGTCCACCGTGACCAGCCGCACCTCCGGATGCCGCTCCAGAAGGCGCAGGGCCTCGCGGCCGCCGGCGGCCTCCAGCACCCGGTAGCGGTGGGCCGCCAGCAGCCGCCCCGCGACGAAGCGGAAGCTGCGCGAATCATCCACCACGAGGACCGCGACGTCCGGATTCCGCTCCAGCCGGGACAGCAGCCCCAGGACGTAGTCCACGTTCTCCGGGCAGTCCTTGAGCACGTAGTCCACGATGCGCCGGCTCCAGAAGTCCTCGCGCAGGGCGTCGGACAACTGGCCGGTGAAGACGATGGTCGGGACGCCGGCGGCCAGCGTCAGGTCCACGGACTGGCCGTCGGGCGCGTCGGGCAGGTTGATGTCCACCAGGGCGGCCATGAAGCCGGCGTCGCTGGACAGAAGGGCCCGGGCCTCGGCCAGGGTGGCGGCCGTCACGGCCTCGAAGCCCAGCTCCGCGCGCACGCGGCCCGCCAGCAGGGAGGAAAAGCTGCGGCTGTCCTCAATGATGAGAACCCTGGTCATCAACGCCCTCGCGAACAGGGAGGCTCTTCCCCCACTGCCGCCGTCGCCGGCGGCCGTGCGGCTGCCCTGGGGGGCGGGCAGGCGCGGGAGGGCGACTCCTATCCCAAATAATAACCAGACGCAAGAAACCCCCGCCGGGCGCGCCGGGCGGGGGTTTCCTGGTGGCGGCCGGGGCCGGCCGGCGGCCTAGTTGCTGCGGCCGCAGCAGTTCTTGTACTTCTTGCCCGAGCCGCAGGGGCAGGGATCATTGCGGCCCACCTTGGGCTGGGTGCGCTTCACCGGCTGCTTCTTCTTCGGCTCCGCCGGGGCCGAGCCGGCCGAGCCCTGGTATTCCAGCTCCGCGGCGGCCTCCTTGTGCTGGAACTCCTCCTCCTTGACCTCGTTCTGGATGCGCAGGCGGCAGATGAGGCTCATGGACTTCTCCGCGATGGAATAGAGCATGTCGCGGAACATCTCGAAGCCTTCGCGCTTGTACTCCTGCTTGGGGTCCTTCTGGCCATAGCCGCGCAGGCCGATGCCGTCGCGCAGGTGGTCCATGGACAGCAGGTGGTCCTTCCAGTTGCGGTCCAGGGTCTCCAGGATGAAGTAGCGCAGGATCTCCTGATAGTGGTCGGGCGAGGCGGCCTGGAGCTTGCCCAGGATCTCGCGAACCCAGGCCTCGGACTGCTCGCGGCTGGGCAGGCCCTTGGCGAAGTCCGGGAAGCGCGAAAGGTCGAAGACCTCGTCCAGGCGCGAGGCGATGAGCCCCTCGGTCTCCTCGTCCAGGGCCTGGGACCGGGACTCCCCGGCCGGGGAGTAGATGTCGTCCAGCAGGGCCGCGATGTATTCGTCGACGATCTCGTCCAGGGTCTCGGCGAACATGATCTCGCGGCGGCGGGCGTAGATGACCTCGCGCTGCTGGTTCATGACGTTGTCGTAGTCCAGCAGCTGCTTTCTGATTTCGAAGTTGTGGGCCTCGACGCGCTTCTGGGAGCCCTCGATGGCCTTGGTGACCATGCGGTTCTCGATGGCCTCGCCGTCCTCCAGGCCCAGGGTGTTCATGAGCTTGGTGATGCGGTCGGACCCGAACAGGCGCATCAGGTCGTCGTCGAGGGCCAGATAGAAGCGCGAGGTGCCGGGGTCGCCCTGGCGGCCGGAACGGCCGCGCAGCTGGTTGTCGATGCGCCGGGACTCGTGGCGCTCGGTGCCCAGGATGTGCAGGCCGCCGAGCCCGGTGACGCCCTCGCCGAGCACGATGTCCGTGCCGCGGCCGGCCATGTTGGTGGCGATGGTGACCTTGCCGCTCTGGCCGGCCTCGGCCACGATCTGGGCCTCCAGCTCGTGCTGCTTGGCGTTGAGGACGTTGTGCGGGATGTCGCGCTGCTTGAGCATTCCGGAGACGAGCTCGCTCTTCTCGATGGACACCGTGCCCACGAGCACGGGCTGGCCGCGCTTGTAGCAGTCGGAGATCTCCTCGGCGATGGCGGTGAACTTCTCCCGCTGCGTCTTGTAGATCATGTCCGGGTAGTCGGTGCGGATCATCGGCCGGTTGGTCGGGATCACCGTCACGTCGAGATTGTAGATCTCCTTGAACTCCACGGCCTCGGTGTCGGCCGTGCCGGTCATGCCGGAGAGCTTGTCGTACATGCGGAAGAAATTCTGGAAGGTGATCGAGGCGAGCGTCTGGTTCTCGGCCTCGACCTTGACGTGCTCCTTGGCCTCCAGGGCCTGATGCAGGCCGTCGGAGAAACGGCGTCCGGGCATGAGCCGGCCGGTGAACTCGTCCACGATGATCACTTGGCCGTCCTTGACGATGTACTCCACGTCCAAGCGGTAGAGCTGGTGGGCCTTGAGGCCCTGGAGCACGTGGTGCTGATAGGTGACGTTGGCCGGGTCGTAGAGGTTGTCGATGCCGAGAAGCTTCTCGCACTTGGCCACGCCGGCCTCGGTGAGGGAGACGGTGCGGCCCTTCTCGTCGACCACGAAGTCGCCGGTGGGCTCGGCGCCCTCTTCCTTGGGCTTTTCGCCGCGCTTGAGCATGGGGATGATCGAATCGACCTTGCGGTAGAGGGCGGTGGACTCCTCGGCCGCGCCGCTGATGATCAGCGGGGTGCGCGCCTCGTCGATGAGGATGGAGTCCACCTCGTCCACGATGGCGTAGTTGAGTTCGCGCTGGACCAGCGACTCCTTGTAGAACTTCATGTTGTCGCGCAGGTAGTCGAAGCCGAACTCGTTGTTGGTGCCGTAGGTGATGTCCGAGCCGTAGGCCTGCTGGCGCTCCTCGTCGGTGAGGCCGTGGACGATGACGCCCACGCTGAGGCCGAGGAAGTTGTAGATTTTGCCCATCCAGGCGGCGTCGCGCTTGGCCAGGTAGTCGTTGACCGTGACCAGATGCACGCCCTTGCCGGAGAGGGCGTTGAGCACGATGGGCAGCGTGGCCACCAGCGTCTTGCCTTCACCGGTCTTCATCTCGGCGATGTGGCCCTCGTGGAGCACCATGCCGCCCACGAGCTGCACGTCGTAGTGGCGCATGCCGAGGGCCCGGCGCCCGGCCTCGCGCACCAGGGCGAAACATTCGGGCAGGAGGTCGTCCAGGCTGCGGCCGCCCGCGACCTCCTCCTTCCACGCGGCGATCTTCGCCGGGAAGTCGGCGTCGGAAAGCGCCTGCATCTGCGGTTCAAGGGCGTTGATGCGCTCCACGCGGGGCTGAAGCCTCTTCAAATAACGCTCATTGCTCGAACCGATGATTTTCTTGATTATGGCGCTGAACATCGTGTGCGGACTCCTCGGGCCGGCGGCGGAAATCCCCGCCGCCAGGCGGATTTATGGCTGCAAACGCGGCCGCCCGCAGCCGCGCGGAGCGGTTGCGGAAACGGCGGGCGCGGCACTGGGCTTTCGCCCCGGCGCGCGCGCTGGGGTGTTCTCGGTTATTTCCGAAGCCGCGTCAAATACCCTGCACAAATAATGCGCATTGGCGCCGCGTCAAGGCGCGCGGGGCGAATCAGCCGGCCTTGACGATCTCCAGCCAGTGGCCCACGCGCGCGCCCTCCGGGGCCGTTGCGGAAAGCTGCATGACGCAGCCGCTGCACCCGGTGAGCACGTAGGCCGGCGTCACCTCCGGCGCGGCGGAGAAGCCGAGCACGCCGTCCAGGGCGGTCCAGCAGTCCGCGCCCACACGGGCGGAAAGCTCCGGCGCGCCGAGCTGCATGATCCCGCCGAAGCCGCAGCAGCGCCCCTTGGTCGGGGTGCGCAGCCGCGCGCCTAGCAGCCCGGACATGAGCGCGAAGTCGGCGTCCGCCGGGTCGGCGTGGCAGGGCCTGTGCCAGCCCAGCAGCGCGGGCGCGCCGCGGCCGGCCTTGGCCTTGGCCCCGGAAAGCAGCGCCGCGAGCGGGACGACGCCCTCCCGCCACTCCCGCTCCTCGTCCGCGTCGGCGAACACGCCGGCATAGTCGGCCAGGCCCTTGCGGCAGGTGGCGCAGTAGGTCACGAGCAGCGGCCGTCCGGCCGCGCGCCAGGCGGCCACGTTGGCCCGGCGCACGCCCTCCTGCTCCGCCGGCAGCCCAGCCACGCCGAGGGTGCTGCCGCAGCAGGAGAACTCCGCCTCGACGAGCCGCGCGCCCAGGCCGCGCAGCAGGGACCGCGCGGTCCCGCCCCAGCTTTTGCGCGGGCCCTTGCCCACGCAGCCGTCGAAGACCGCCGCCGGCCGCGCGCCGTATTTCGCCGCGAAGGCCGCGGCGGGCAGGTCCGTGAAGGTCAGCCAGGGCGCGAGCCCCGCGCCGGGCCGCAGCCCCCTGAGCCCCTTCAGGGCCAGGCTGAACTGCGCGGGAACGAAGGCCCCGGGCGTGACGGCCGCGCCGCGCGCGGCCAGACCCCAGAACGGCCCGAGCCGGGTGATCCACTGCTTCCAGATCCATTGCCGGAAGTCCGGATGCCCGGCGCGCAGGCCCGCCACGAGCTGCGGGACCTTGACGCCCTGGGGACAAAGCTTTTCGCAGCGGCCGCAGGCCAGGCACAAGCCGGCCAGCGCGGCGATGGCGGCCTCGTCCAGCTGCACGGACGCGAACTTCGACGGCCCGGCGAGCAGCGCCTTGGCCCGCGGGGACAGCTCCTCGCGGCCCGTGGCGGCGAGCAGCGGGCAGCCCTCCAGGCAGCAGCCGCAGAGCACGCACTCCGGGGCCCTTTGCGGACCGGACTTGGGGGCTTCCATGCTCAGCTCCAGCCCTTGCCGGGGTTCAGGATGCCCACGGGGTCGAACACGTCCTTGATGCCGGCCATGATCCGGCGCTCCTCCTCGCCCAGCTGCCAGCCCACGTAGGGGCCCTTGGTGATGCCGGTGCCGTGCTCGCCGGAGAGGGTGCCGCCCAGGGACAGGGCGTGCTTGAACACGGCCTCCTTGCACTTCCTGGCCCGGGCCAGGTTGTCCGGGTCCGAGGCGTCGTGCACGATGTTCACGTGGGTGTTGCCGTCGCCCAGGTGGCCGTAGCAGACCACGTGCACGCCCAGCTCGCGGCCGATGGCCTGGAAGCCCTCCACGGCCTCCACGGTCTTGCCGCGCGGCACGGCCACGTCCTCGCCGAACTTGTCCGGGCCGAGATGGAAGCTGGCCGGGCTGACCAGGCGGCGCAGCTCCCAGAGCGGCTCCTCCTCCTTGGGCCCCAGGCCCTTCAGCAGCGCCAGGGGCCCGGCGGGCGTGAGCGCCGCCTCCAGGCGGTTCAGCTCCTCGGCCAGCGCCGCCCTGCTGCCGTCCACCTTGAGCACGAGCACGGCCTGGGTCTCCCCCGGCCAGGGCACGTCCTTGATCTGCGAAATGCCCCAGCAGGCCTTGGCGTCCAGGAACTCCATGGCCGTGGGCAGGATGCCCGCCTTGAACACCCCGCGCGCGCCGGTGAGGGCCGCGTGCAGCGAGGTGAAGGCGGCCAGCACCGTGGCCGAGCTCTCCGGCAGGGGCAGGAGCTTGAGCGTCAGTTTGGTGAACAGCCCCAGCGTGCCGCAGGAGCCCACGAAGAGCCGCGTCAGGTCCAGGCCCACGACGTTCTTGTGCGTGCGGCCGCCGGTGTTGATGATCTTGCCGCCGGGCAGGACCGCGCGCACGCCGAGGACGTAGTCCCGCGTGACGCCGTATTTCACGGCGCGCATGCCGCCGGCGCAGGTGGAGACGTTGCCGCCCAGGGTCGAAATCTTGAGGCTGGCCGGGTCCGGCGGGTAGAACAGCTTCTGCTTCTGGAGCAGGGCCTGGAACTCCGCCGTGACCACGCCGGGCTGGACCTCGGCGCAGAAGTCGTCGGCGTCGATGTCCAGGACCTTGTTCATCCAGAGGGTGGACAGCACCACCCCGCCGAAGGCCGGCACCGCGCCGCCGCTCATGCCCGTGCCGCGCAGGCGGGGCACGATGGGCACGCGCTCGGCGTTGGCCCACTTCATGAGCTCCACGAGCTGCTCCTCGGTGCGCGCGCGGCACACGGCCCAGGGCATGGCCGACTTGCGGCTGGAGTCCGCGCCGTACACGGCCATCTGCACCGGGTCGATGACGAAGCCCTCGCCGGGGAAGAGATTCTCCAGGAACTTGAGGTGCGCTGGGGTGAGGGAGGGGACGAGTTCGGGCATGGGTGACCTACCTAAACAATATTGAGGTGAACTCTATGTTATTGTTGAAGCGGAAACCAACGATGAAGTGTTCCACTTAATTTACGAAAAGCACGATCACTACAACTCTTAAAATTCAATTTTTCAGCAAGCTTAGAGTAAAATGAACTGGAACGTGGGATACGCGATGCGCGTAGCACATGTTCTAATGCTTCTTTAGGATCAACGGGCTTATGCCCTGCGTTAAATGCAAATCCATGATTTACTAACTCACTTTCTAGCTGATCATAACTTTTAAATTTCAATAACTCAGCAAGCAACCTCGAACTATTCCAAGCAAGAATCTCAAGTTCTGGTGAAAATGCTATGGCGGAAACGCGATGTTCCCACCCATTACGAGAAAGTATCTGCTCAAGTTTTCCTTCAACAACTTCAACTGAATCCTTTTGACCGCAATCTTTATAGTCAAAGCAAACAATAAGATTGCTATACTGCGAAATATAATTGCGTACATAATCGGCAGATTCACGGACAACACCTGGGTCATGGCGGGGATGTGATAAAATGTCACCATCCTCAAGTACACAAGAGCAACCGAGCTCCGTAGTTCTTCTAAGCAAAGCACGTAACGCAAACTTTGCATTTGAGTCAGCGGTTAGGACTAGCAAGTCTTTCATGTTACTCACAGCACGCCACCGGCAAACAATGTATCTAACCCAGGAGATCCCTGCCACTCTCGCAGGCGCGGATGTTCTGTCCCACGAATAATATCCGTACTTCCATCAGAAGCTTTGCCGAAACATAAAACATTTTCCGGCTCAAGTTCGCTCACCACTACGGGTGAGTGAGTCGCAAGTAAAACTTGCGCAGAATACACTGATTGAAGAGAGTCTGTAACGGTTTTCATTGCACTTGGATGAATACCGTTTTCGGGCTCTTCGATTAAATACACTCCGTCAAGATCTGACAGATATGCAGGTAGAGTCAATGCAAGCAAACGCAAAGTGCCATCTGAGACCAACCATGAAGGGACTTCACACCCATTAGTATAATGAATTTTCAAATAACAATGTTTATCCTCGGGGCGCTCAATCGTGCTAATAGTCTTTAGGTCTGGCAAAGCCGTCCGTATATGCTCTATCCAGCTCAGAAAACTTTCCTTATTATTTTTAGTTAGTTCCGCAATCATCCACGGCAGATTCGACCCATCTGTCCGGAATCCCTTTCGTAAATTGGGAGGACTCGGCTTCCGTAACTGGCGACTATCCAGCACAAATGGTTGAACTCCATCGGTGAGCAATTGCTTAAACCAAAGAGACGCTGGGAACCTTGAGGTATCTTCGTATAAACTCGAAAATACACTACGCTTCGGCCCTAATCGAAAAGCAGGAAACCACCCCTTACCATCACTACGGCCTCGCTCCCTATAAAACCTATCCAAACCAGATGATTTTGTGAGAATTGCCCGCGTCCCCTTGATTTTCCCACCTTGAACAATAGATTGAGGGGTCGCCTGCTTGAGCTCCGGAAATAAGCTCAGTTGCCGAGGCACAACGGGTGTATCATGCTTAAAAAAAAGACGCTCTTCTAATATTCCTGGCTCATCATTTTGAATACCAATCTGCACTTCATATCGTAACGTTTGATAATTTGCTGACCTCAGTTTTTCAGGGACAAGCACTTCAATAGCTAGCTCAAAGCAACTACCTTGACCATTCCACAACAACTCCATAATATCGTATACTTGCCTTGACGAAAATGCAAAGTCGATATCGTTCGCTACAATATCATGCAAAAAGCAAACGACATCGAGGAATGTAGACTTTCCGCTTGCATTCGGACCTATCAAAGCGTGAAATGACTCCATATGCTGGGAGACATATCGCAATGAACGGTAGTGTAGTGCCTCAATAAGGGTGATCATACGTCTCCCCTATGACATTATATGAACAAGATACCCAAGAGGCAATTTTACGTGGATACTTAACGCTAACAGATCCAACCCACGCCCGCAAATTACTATTTGTAGTCCGCCAGCTGTCTGGCGGTGTCGCGGGCGATGTCGCGGGCCTTGATGTCGTCGCGGCGGTCGTGGACGTTCTTGCCGCGGCCCAGCGCGATTTCGAGCTTCACCCGGCCGCCCTTGAAGTACAGGCGCACGGGGATGACGGTGAGGCCCTTCTGCGCGGCCTTGGCCGCGAACGAGGCGATTTCGCGCCGGTGCAGCAGCAGCTTGCGCTCGCGCGTGGGCTCGTGCTGGTCCATGCCGGCGTTGGCGTAGGGCGCGATGTGCACTCCGGTCAGCCAAGCCTCGCCCGCGGCGAAGCGCACGTAGCCGTCCATGAAGTTCACGCGGCCCTCGCGCAGGCTCTTCAGCTCCGAACCCATGAGTGCAAGCCCGGCCTCCAGGACCTCCACGAATTCGTAGAGCCTGCGCGCCTGCTTGTTGGTGGCGATGAGCTTCTCGCCCGCGTGGCGGTTGGGATTTGACATGCGCTAAGGCTAGCCGCCGAGGTCGTCGTTGTCCAGCAACGACGCGAAGAACGTCAACTCCTCGGGATACTTGTGGAAAATAGTGTCCCGCACGAGGCGGTTGATCTTGCCCACGGTGCGGCAGGCCAGCACGTCGCGCAGCAGCGCCTTGCACTCGCTCATGCGCGCCTGGCGAATGATCCGCTTGATGCCGGGGATGGCCTGGGGCGAAAGGGAGATGCAGTCGATCTGCATGCCCATGAGGATGGGCACGCAGAAGGGATCGCTGGCCACCTCGCCGCAGAGGCTGATCTCGATGCCGGCCTGATGCGCGGCGTCCACCACGTGCTTGATGCTGCGCAGGACCGCCGGATGCAGCGGCTGGTACAGGTAGCTCACGTGGGGGTTGGTGCGGTCGATGCCCAGGCTGTACTGGATGAGGTCGTTGGTGCCGATGCTGAAGAAGTCGACCTCCTCGGCGAGCATGGAGGCCATCATCACCGCCGCGGGCAGCTCGATCATGATGCCGATGGGCATGTCGGGGTTGAAGCGCTTGCCCTCGGCGCGCAGCTCCTCCTGGGCCTCCCGCAGCTTGGCCTTGGCCCGGCGGACCTCCCGCAGGCCGGAGATCATCGGGAACATGATCGACACGTTGCCGTAGGCGCTGGCCCGGGCGATGGCCTTGAGCTGCACCTTGAACAGCTCCGGGTGCTGCATGCAGAAGCGGATGGCGCGCAGGCCCATGGCCGGGTTGGCCTCGTCCAGCGTGCCGAAGCTGGCGATGAACTTGTCCGCGCCGAGGTCCAGGGTGCGGATGATCACCCGCCGCGGGCTCATGATCGCGGCCAGGTCGGAATATTTCTCGGCCAGCTCGTCCTCGGTGGGCAGGTCGGTGCGGTTCAGGTAGCTGTATTCCGTGCGGTACAGGCCGATGCCCTCGCCGCCGTTGTCCAGCACCGCCGCGACCTCCTCCAGCAGCTCGATGTTGGCCAGCACCTGGACGCGGAAGCCGTCGATGGTCTCGGCCGGGAGCTGGCAGCCGCGGTAGATGCGGCGCTGGTAGTCCTCGAACTGCGAGCCCAGCTCGTTGAATTCGGTGAGTTCGTCCTCGTCCGGGTCCACCAGGATGCGGCCGCCCACGCCGTCGAGGATCACCAGATCGCCGTCGGTGACCAGATCCTCCAGCTCGCTGGCGCCCACCAGGGCCGGAATGCCCAGGGTGCGGGCCATGATGCCGGTGTGCGAGGTCTTGCCGCCGGTGCCGGTGGCGAAGCCCATGATCTTGCCCACCTCCAGCATCACCGTGTCCGCCGGGGTGAGATCGTGGGCCATGATGATCACCCGGCCCTGCACGGTCAGCAGCTCGCGCGTGGTGCCCAGCAGCCGCGCCATGACGCGGTCGCTCATGATCCGCACGTCCTGCAGGCGCTCGCGGATGTACAGGTCGTCGAGCTGGCCGAAGGCCTTCTCCAGCTCGGCCACGGATTTTTCCAGGGCCCATTCGGCGTTGACCCCGAGATCGTGGATGAAGCGCGAGGCCACGCCGCAAAGCTTGGGATCGCGCAGGATCATCAGGTGCGATTCGAGGATGTGGCGGTGCTCGGAGAGCTCGGCCGGGATGCGGTCGCGGGCGCTCTTGAGCTCGGCCTCGACCACGTCGAAGGCCTGGCGCAGGCGCGCATCCTCCTCGGCCACCAGGGCCGGGGGCAGCGTCTGCCGGGGCACGTCGGCGTTGTGCCTGCGGTTCACGAACACGGCCTTGCCGATGGCGAAGCCCGTGGAGACCGATATGCCGCGAACGACCGCTCTGGCCACTATTTCTCCCCGAACCGGGCGGCGAAGAGTTCCGAAATCCGCTCCACGGCCGCCTCGGCGTCCTCTCCCCTGGCCCGGATCTCGATGGTGCTGCCCGGACCGGCTGCCAGGGTGAGCACGTCGAGGATGCTTTTGGCGTCAACCGTCTGGCCCTGGCCGATCAGGTTGATGCTGGCGGCGAACCCCTGCGCCTCGCGGGCGATCTGGCTGGCGGGACGTGCGTGCAGGCCGAGTTGGTTGGCCACCAGGACCTGCCGCACGCACTCCTCTCCGGGTTCAGCCCCGTTTGCGCTCGTGGAACTCATGTTCTTCCTATGGTCCGTATCCGTTTTACCGTTCATGCGCGGGGCCTCAGGGCAGGGGCGCGACAAGCCCGGCCTGCTCCATGGCCCAGGGCGCGGCCATGAGCGCGGCCAGCACCAGCGCCGCCAGCGCCACGCGGGGCAGCACCGGCCGAAGCGTCAGCGCCCCCGCGAAGGTCAGGGCGCACATGCCCCCGGCCCAGGTCAGCGCCTCCCCCCTGGGGAACAGCAGCTGCCACAGCCAGAGCAAAAGCCCCGCGTTCACGAACTTGATCCGCCGGCCCCAATTGATGAGATCCCAGCGTTTCAGCGCGCCCAGGAAACTGAACCCCCTGCGCACGCCGCCAAGGAAAGTGTACACGCGGAAGCACTGCAATCCAAGAAAAAAGAAAACCCCGAGGCCGATGGGCAGGGCCCGCTGCCCCAGGAGCAGCAGGCACGAGGTCAACAGCGCCCAGAAAATCAGCACGCTGCCGGCGAAGACCGAATCGCCGATGGCCGAGAGGGTGTAGCTCGTGGTGTTCTTGATCTTCTCCAGGGCCTCCGGGGGCAGCCGCCTGCCCGCTATGTCGGCCTCGACGTTGAGGAAAATCCCCACCAGACAGGGCACCCAGAAGGGGTGGGAGCTGAAGTGGCGGGCATAGCGCTTGAGGGCCTGTTCGCGCGCCTTGGCCTCGCGGTGGATGATCCACAGGCCCGGCTGCATGGCGAACAGCAGGCCCACGCTCATGAGCCCGCGCGGATTCATGGACGCGCCCACGAAATAGGTGCGCAGGAAGCACTTCAGATACGCCTTGCCGCGCTCGCTCCAGAAGGCCTCCACCACGGCGGTCATGGCGCGCTGTCCTCCCCGGGCAAGGCGATCTCCAGGCCCAGCGACCGCGCCAGGTCCAGGTCCGTCTCCGGCGGCGTGCCGGCGATGGTCAGGTAGTCGCCGATCATCACCCCGCTCGCGCCGGAGTCGAACAGCCGGCGCTGGCCCCCGCCGCCGGCCGCCCCGAACACCAGCCCCCGGCCGCCGCAGACGCGCAGGTTGGCCCGCGGCAGCATCAGCCGGAACAGGGCCAGGATGCGCAGGGCTTCCTCGGCCGAGAGGACCGGCCGGCGCTCCATGCGCGTGCCGGGGATGGGGATGAGAAAATTCATGGGCACGTTGGCCACGCCCAGCCCGCGCAGGGTCCGGGCCAGCTCGGCGCGCTGGGCCCAGCTCTCGCCCAGGCCAAAGATGCAGCCGGAGCAGACGAACAGCCCGGCCTCCAAGGCGCGGCGCACCGCCGCCACGTCGTCGGCGTAGGCGTGGGTGGTGCAGACCTGCGGGAAGAAGCTCTCCGCAACCTCCAGGTTGTGGTGCACGCCGGACAGTCCGGCGGCCTTGAGCCGCTCCAGCCGCTCGGCGGTGAGGATGCCCACGGACACGTCCGCGGCCAGCCCCGCCGCGCGCACGAGGCCGACGGCCCGCAGGAGCTTTGCGAACTCGGCCTCCGTCGGGGCCAGACCGCTGGCCACGATGCCGAAGCGCGAGGCGCCGCGCGCCTTCATCGCCGCGGCCGCGCGGCCGATCTCGTCCGGGTCCAGGAAGCCGTGGCGCGGGCTTTGGGTGTGGTGCCGGCCGGACTGGGCGCAGAAGGCGCAGTCCTCGCTACAGGCCCCGCTCTTGGCGTTGATGATGGCGCAAAGGTGCAGGGCGGAGCCGAAATGCTTGCGGCGCACGGCCCGCGCGCCCTCCAAAAGACTCGGCAGGTCCGCCGCGGAGCATTCGGCCACGGCCAGCACGGCCGCGTCGTCCAGGGGCCGGTCGTCCAGGGCCAGCGCCACGGCCCGGGCCGCCCCGGCGGCGGAAAGCTGCGCGGATTCAGCGCGTGATGCGTTCATAGATGTCCTTGACGTGCGTTCCGGGCAGCCGCGCGGCCACGCGGCGGGCGATCTCCCGCGGCTTGCCGCCGCGCGCCCGCTCCTCGGCGATGACCCCGTCCAGGTCCGGCCGGCCCTCCCCGGCGTCCCCGGTCCCCTCGGAATCCGGAAGGCCGCCGCCGATCCCGGCGGGCGAATCCCCCTCGGGCGCGACGACCACCGTGATTTCGCCCAGAAGATCCAGCCGCTCCGGGGCGATGTCCCCGGGCCGGCCCAGGCGGCCCAGAATAAACTCCTCGTATTGCTTGGTCAATTCCCGGCACACGGCGAACTCCCGATCGCCCAGGGCCTCCGCGGCCAGGGCCAGGGTCCCGGCCAGGCGGTCCTTGCGCTCGAAGAACACCAGCGCCGCGCCCGTATCCCGGTGGCGGGCCAGCAGTTTCCGCGCCGGCCCGGCCTTGCGCGGAAGGAAGCCCAGGAAGGTCATCGGCGCGGGCGGCAGGCCGCAGGCGCAGAGCGCCGCGGCCGGGGCGAAGGGGCCGGGCACCGGGGCCACGCGCAGCCCGGCCTCGCGGCAGGCCCGCACCAGCCGGTAGCCGGGGTCGGAGAGCACCGGCGTGCCCGCGTCGGAAATCAGCGCCACGGCCCGCCCGGCGGTCAAAAGCTCCAGCACCTGCGGGACGCGTCCGGCCTCGTTGTGCTCGTGCAGGCTGAGAAAGCCCTTGCGGCCGCGGGCGATCCCCAGCCGCGCGAAAAGCAGCCCGGCGCGGCGGGTGTCCTCGACCAGGATCAGGTCCGCGGCCTCCAGCACGCCGCGCGCGCGCGGCGAAAGGTCGGCGTCGCAGCCGATGGGCGTGGCCACCACGTAGAGGCCGGGGGCGAGCGGGGCTTCGGGCGTCAATCGAAATCCGCCAGGAGCGCGCCCACCTGGATGCCCATGACCTCCGGCCGGTCGTCGTACATGCGGCGGATGCGCCAGCGGGCCTGGTGGAGCTGCTCGTTGTTGATGCCGTTGCGCAGGGCCGTATCGGCCTCCATGAACGCGGCCAGATTGTCGCACATCTTGAGCAGCGGCCCGTCCTTGGGGTCCAGCTCGTCGCGGTTCTTGGGCCCGCGCAGGTCCTCGTCGGAAACGCGGCGGATCCGCCCGTCCTCGACCACGGTGGCGATGAACTCCGAGCCGACCTCCAGGCCCAGGAGATAGGCCAGCCGGCCGGCCAGGGCCCCCTGCCCCCCGCGCGTGAGCGGCGCGAAGATCCGGCGCTCCAGCTCCTGGTTCTCGTATTGCTTGATCAGCTCGCCGATGGCCGCGTCGGCCTTCTTCACGGGGGAGATGATGTCGCGGGTCAGAAGCTCCGGCAGGTCGTGGAACAGGCCGGTGAAGTAGTTGTTCTGCCGCCGCGCCCGGCAGGCCCCGGCCTCCACGCTGAAGAACCAGGAGTAGGTCGCCACCAGGAACATGTGGCCGAGCACGGTCGTTTCCGGCACGCGCGGGGTCTGGGACCAGCGTTTCTGGAAGCGCAGCTGGCCGGTGCGCGCGGCGAAGCGGGCGAACTCGCCCTCGCCCGAGAGCAGCTCGGCCACGCCGGGGATGTCGGACAGGCCGCGCAGGCGCACGACGAAGCTCTCCTCGATCTCCGGCAGCTCCTCGTCGTGCTGGTTGAGGGGCTTGAGCAGCCGGAATTCGGAATAGGAGGCGAACAGGTGCGCGGCCATGAGGATGCGCCGGGACAGGGTCTTCTCCTCGGGCTCCATGAGCGCGGCGCTCATGCGCTCCCAGAAGGCCGCGCCGAGCGGCGCCAGCCGGGGCTTCAGCTGCGGCAGGACCCAGCGGGTGAGCTTCTGGTAGTCCTCGCGGTTGGCCTTGATTTGGTAGAACACCGGCGGCTTGATGTCCGTGATCACCAGCCGGTAGAAATAGTCGAACAGGCCGCACTCGATGATCTCGTCGGCCAGCGCCAAGCGCTGCTCCCGGGGCAGGCCCTCGCTGGCCCGGAAGTAGAGCATCCAGGCCACGATCATCTTGTGGGCCTGCTTGTCCACCTCCATGAGCTCCATGGGCCGCAGGCGGTCGTTCCAGCGCTTCATGAACGCGCCGGAAAACACCAGCTGCAACAAGCTCTTGCGGATTACGGCCGGCATGGACGCTCCTTTGCGCGCGGCGCGGCGGCCACGACGCATCCCGTAAGACTACCCCGGTTGCGCCCGGGCTTCAAGGGGGGCCGGCTCAGCTCCGCCCAAGGGAGCGCAGCAGCGCGTCGAAACAGCGCGGCTCCTTGCGCACGTGCAACTCGCGCCAGGCGTCGAGCGTCTCCGGCGCGAACACGTCCAGCCGCCGGAGGATCTCCACCGCGAACTCCAGGGGCGCGGCCCCGCCGGCGGTGATCAGGTCCCCGTCCGCGACGGCCGGCGCGGACATGTACAGGCCGCCGCCGGCATAGGCCGGGCAGAACCGCGTCAGAAACTCCGGCGCGTTGCTCGTGTGCGCGCGGCGGTCCAGCAGCCCGGCCTGGGCCAGGGCCAGGGTGGCCCCGCAGATGGCCGCCACCGGCACGCCGGCCGCCAGGAACTCGCGCGCCTTGGCCACGGTCGGCGCGTGCCGCGGCTCCAGCCAAGTCTCGCCGCCGGGCAGGAGCAGCAGCGCGGCCCCCTCGGGCCGCAGCTCGTCCACGTCCAGGTCCGGCAGGATGCGCAGCCCGCCCATGCTGGTCACGGGCTGGCGCGCAAGCGCGCAGACGCGCACGTCCAGGCGCGGCGCGCCGGCCCGGAAGAAACGGCCCGTGCGCAGCTCCGGCAGGACGTAGCCCGGCTCCCAGTCGGCCATGGTGTCGAGCGCGTAGAGGTAAACGACGGCGTTCATGCGGCCTCCTTCCGGCCCCGGCCGGTTCATCCGGGCGTGAACAGCGCCAGGGACTCCACGTGGCCGGAGTGCGGGAACAGGTCCACGGCGCGCACGGCGCGCAGCCGGAAGGACTCCGCCAGCAGCCCGGCGTCGCGCGCCAGCGTGGCCGGGTTGCAGGAGACGTAGGCCAGACGCGCGGGCCGCGTCCGGTTGAGCCAGGCCGCCACGCCGGCGTCCAGGCCCTCGCGCGGGGGATCGGCCACCACCACGTCCGCCCGCGCGAAGCCCTCGGGCAGGCGCGCGGGCAGGGGCTCCGGCCCGGCCAGATCGGCGCGCAGGAAGCGGCAGTCGGCCACGCGGTTCAGGCGCGCGTTGGCCTCGGCGTCGGCCACGGCCGCGGGATTGGCCTCCAGGCCCAACACCCGGCCGCAGCGCCCGGCCAGAAACAGCGCGATGCCCCCGCCGCCGCAGTAGAGGTCGTAGACGGTCTCGCCCGGCGCGGGCGCGGCCAGCTCGGCCAGCGCCGCATACAGCGCCAGCGCGCCGCCCGTGGAGGTCTGAAAGAAGGCGTCGGCGCTGACGGCGTAGCGCACGCCGGCCAGGTCCTCCACGAGGGCGGCCTCGCCCAGGACCAGACGCGTGCGCTCGGCCTGGGCCAGACCGTCGCGGGCGCGGCGCTCGGCCAGCACGAATCCGGCCAGGGCCGGGAAGCGGCGCAGCAGGTCCTCGCCCAGGGCGCGCAGGGCCTTGGCCTCCGCGCCGTCGGGGCTGATCGGGGCCGTCAGGATCTGCGCCAGCCAGCGGTCCTGGAAGACGCTGTGGCGCAGCACGAGGTGGCGCAAGACCCCCTCGCCCGTGCGGCGGTCGAAGGCGGCCAGGCCCGCCGCGCGGCAGCCCGCGCGCACGGCGTCGAGCAGACGCAGGCCCTCCTCCGGGAAAATGACGCAGGCGCGCAGGTCCACCACGCGGCCGGGGTCGTCGCGGCGGTACAGGCCCAGGCGCAGCTCCCCGCCCTGCCCCTGGAACGCGAACTCCATCTTGTTGCGGAAGCCGCTGAGCGCGGGCGCGGCCACGGCCGGCAGCACGGCCTCCGGCGTCACGCGGCCGATGCGCGCCAGGGCGTCCAGGAGCTGGCGCTCCTTCCAGGCCAGCTGCCGCGCCGGGTCGAGGTGCTGGAGCAGGCAGCCGCCGCAGGAGCCGAAGTGTTCGCACGCGGGCGCGACCTCGTCCGGCGAGGGCGCGAGCACGTCCACGAGCACGGCCTCGGCGTGGCGGCGATGCACCCGGACCAGCCGGACGCGCACGCGCGAGCCGGGCAGCGCGCCGGGCGCGAACACGGCCATGCCCGCCCCTTCCGAGCCCTCGGGCAGGCGGCCCACGCCGGCCCCGCCCAGGGCCAGGGCGTCGACGGCCACCTCAAAGATCCGGCCCTCCAGGGGATGGGCCTCCGGCCTGCGGGCTTCCGTCCGGCGGACAGCGCCATTCCGGCCGCCGCGCCTGTTCCGATTGTCGCGCTGTTTCATTGCGCCGCCTTCGGGGGCTCGTACCCCGTGAGTTCGAGGGAAAAATGGCCAACGATGACCTTGCTCTGCACGCGCACCGGGATGCGCCGCGCGTCGGCCGTGATCCACACGGTGAGCGTCGCGCCCGGACTCTTGCGGAACACCCCGCCGATGTCCTTGACCTCGGGCTGGACCACGTAGGTGTCGAACGCGCCGGCCGGGGTGGTCACGGTCTCGCGCCGGAGCACCCTGGCCTTGCCGATGATGGCCTTTTCGCCGTCGGTGACCGGCGCGGCGAACTCGTAGCCCACGGCCAGCGGCCGGGTGCGGAAGAGGAAGAGCATGGACAGGGGATCGAAACTGCCGGGCTGGACGGCCACGGCGTTCTTGAACACGCCCTTGCTGTAGCGGAAGGCCATGTTGCCCTGGGGGTTGAAGCGGACGAGGTAGTGGCGCACGTAGTCGCCCTCCTCCTGGTCCTTCTGATACAGCAGCGCGCGCGTCACCTGCGGGTCGATCCAGGACTGCATCGTGTCGCGCACGCGGTAGAACTTGTCCACGAAGGGCGTGCTCCTGGCCAGGGCCCGGATGTGCAGGGCCGGGCGGCCCTCGGCCTCGGCCGGGGGCAAGACCTCCAGCGTGGCCGAACCCGCGTGGATGAAGGTCCAGTAGATCTCGTAGGACAGCTTCTCGCCCGGGCCGAAGGGCAGCTGCGCGCGCGCCGGTCCGGCCCCCGCAAGGCACAGGAGGCACAGGCTCAGTAGGGCGGAGGCGAGGGCGCGCTTCATGGCGCGGAAGAGTGCGGCCGGCGCGGCCGATTGTCAAGCCGACCGGTTTCCGGACGGGGCGGCCTTGCCTCCATGGGGCTGCGCGGGTTATGAAAAAGCTGACCGCCGGGCGTCGGTTCCCTACGGCGGGAAACAACCCTCAAGGAGTGCCGCATGCTGTTCCGCAAACGGGCCTGGGACTTGATGCACGAGGATTTCGCCACCATCGACGAAGGGGCCAGCCTGGCCGAGGCCGTGCGCGTCCTACGCGAGAGCCAGGCGAAAACGCCGGAGAACAACGTGGTGCTGGTGCTCGGCCCCGGCGGCGCGCTCAAGGGCGCCATCTCGGTCTGGAACATCCTGGCCGCCCTGGACGAATCCGTGCTGCGCGATCCCAGCCTGAAGATCGTCCGCGAGAGCGACTTCGACAAGACCTTCGCCCGGGCCAGCGCCGTCTGCGCCCATACCGCCCTGGAGGAGCACCTGGAGCCGGACGTGCCGCGCCTCAAGCCGGGGGACTCCCTGCCCGTGGTGCTGGAGCTCTTCCTGCGCAAGCGCCGCGGCTGGGCCGTGGTGGAGGAGAACGGCAAGGTCCTCGGCGTGGTGCTCGTGGCCGACCTCTACCGCGAGGTCAGCGCGGACATGGTCAAGGCGTTCTAGCCGGCGCGCGCCGGGCAGAATGAAGGGGGCCGCATCCGACGGCCCCTTTTTCATGGCGGGGTCAGTCCGGGACGCGCACGACGCGGAAGCCCCGGTCGGAAAACCTTTCGCCGGGCGGGGAACGAAACCGGCCGGCCGTGCGCAAACGGCTCGGATAATAGAGCCAGCTGCCGCCACGGACCACCCGGCCCAATCCGCTGCCGGTGACGACCGGATTGTCCTGCGCGGACGCGGGGTAGCTGGCGGCGAACTCGTCCTCGCACCACTCCCAGACGTTGCCGCTCATGTCATAGAGGCCCAGGCCGTTGGGGGCCTTGGTGCCCACGGGGTGCGCCATCTTGTTGCTGTTGTCGTCATACCAGGCCACCCGGTCGAGGTCGTCGCCGCCGGCGTATTTCTCCGGCTTGCCGCCGGAACGAGCCGCATACTCCCACTCGGCCTCTGTCGGCAGGCGGAACCGCGCCGTACCCTGGGCGTTCAGCCTGGAGAGGAATTCCTTGGCGTCAAGCCAGGATACCGAGTCCACGGGATAGTCGTCGCCATTCTTGTAAACGGAGGGGTTGTCGCCCATCACCTTCTGCCACTGCCCCTGCGTCACCTCGAACTTGCCCAGCCAGAACCCGGCAAGCCGCACGGTGTGCACCGGCGTTTCGTTGTTCTGGCAGTCGCCGAAGAGCAGGAGCGAACCCGCCCAGGAGCCGCAGCCCATCTCGAAGCTGCCGCCCGGCACCCACACGAACGCCATGCCCGTCACCGGATCGGTCCAGGTGTCGCCGACCTTGGGATTGACCGGCGGCGGCGGCGACGGCCTGGCCTGCGGCTTCGCGCCCATCGCGACCTGGGGGCCCGACGGCTCCTGCGGCGGCAGCGGCTGTGCGCCGCCCGAGCCAGCCCCGGCGAAGTAGAAGTCGCCCATGAGGCTGGAGGACTCCCAGGGCGTCTGCCGGTGGCCGAGCTTGGCCGAGTCGTTCGCCACGCCGATGCGCACGCGCTTGAGCACGTCCTCCACCTTGAGCCCCGGCGTGCGCAGGTTCTTCAGGAGGTGGCTGGTGTACAGGCCGTTTGCGCCCTCGCCGTCGGCGGCCACGTCGCCGGGGGCCGTGGCGTAGGCGATGAGCGAGCCCGTGGGCGCGTCCATCTTGGCCAGGCCGCGGGACTCGCCGCGAAAGCTGCGGGCGAAGGGATTGTTGCGGCAGGCGTCCAGGATGACGATGTTCAGGCCGTTGCCGGCGTCCTCCATGCGGCCGAGGATCTTGCCGGCGTTGACGCAGGCGTACTGCACGTCCCGCTCCACCGTGATCCGCGCGTCCACGGGCACGAGGTAGTTCTCGCCCGCGACCTGGAGCCCGTGGCCGGCGAAGAAGAACAGCCCCACGCCGCCCTGCTTGAGCCGGCCCCAGAACTGATCGATGGCCTCGTTCATCTGCCGCAGGGGCGCATTGACCTTGAGGATGACCTCGAAGCCGAGGCTTTTCAGCGTCGCGGCCATGTCGCGGGCGTCGTTGGCCGGATTCTTGAGCGGCGCGGCGGGATAGGCCCCGTTGCCGATGATCAGCGCCACGCGGCGCTCGGCCTGGGCCGGGGCCGGTGCGGCAAAAAACAGACAGAGCAGGGCGATGACGATGCTGCGGACAAGGGGGGTGCTCATGGCGTGTGTCTCCGCTTCTGATTTCACAGGCGGCGTTGCTCCTTACCGTTTCATTGGCGCTGGCGCCGAAGCGGGCGAGCCCTGGGCCGTCTGGCGCACGAGCCGGCCCGTCAGGGTATAGCCCGAGGCGGCGATGAAATTCGTGTCCGCCTTGGCGGTGCAAGGGATCGCGTTCAGGTCGCCCGAGACGTCGCAGTCGAAATCCCAGTAGCCGAGGCCGCCCATGCCGAACAGTCCGCGCTTGAAGTTGAGGCGGAAGCGGAAGCGGTTGTCCTCCATGCGCAGATTGACGATGTCGATGGTGGAAGAGATGGGCGCATTGATTGTGCAGGAGGGGGTGCCGGCAAGCTCGGACCCGTTCATTGCGAATTCCATGGAAACCCCGTTGGGGTGGAACGCCTTGTCCCAATCGTAGAGCTGGTGGAAATCGAAGCGCCCCACCAGCCTGCTCTGGAGATCCGGTCGCGCCTGGACCGGCTGCTGCCCGGCCGCGGCCGCGGAGGCGATGGAAGGCAGCCGCACGAGCGTCTGCCGGTACTTCTCGCCATCATCGTTGCGAACGGCGCAGGGCAACTCGTCCAAGCCGGCGGAGAGGTCGCAGGTCACGTCCGCAAACCTGCTGGAGCCCATCCCGAACACCCCGCGCACAAAATGCAGGCGGAAGGACAGCGTGTCCCCCTCCTGCGAGACGTTGGAAACCGCCTTGGGCCAGACGCCGGAGGTGCTGCTGCCGCCGCTGACCGAGGCCACGAGCGCTCCGTCGCTGGACAAGAAGGTGATGGCGTAATCGTTCTTGCGCACTTCGTCCAGAACCCGGGAGTAGGTGCCGGACAACAGGGGTCTTTCCGCAGGCCGGGCGGCGGGCGAAGGGGAAACGGCCGCCGCCTTGAGCGGAACGCCAAGCGCCAGCTGCTGCTGCACCGCCTGGGCCGACGTTCCGCTCCCCGCGAAGTAGAAGTCGCCGGTCAGGCTCGACGATTCCCAGGGCGTCTGCCTGCGGCCGGTCTCGTTCAAGACGCCGATGCGCACCTGCTTCATCACGTCCTCGACCTTGAGGCCGGGCGTGCGCATGACGCGCAAAAGGTTGCTGGTGTACACGCCGTTCCTGCCGCTGCCGTCGGCAGCCACGGAATCGGGCGCCGTGGCGTAGCCGATGAGCGTGCCCGTGGGCGCGTCCATCTTGGCCAGGCCGGCGTCCGCGCTGCGCCAGGCGCGCGCGAAGGGATTGTTGCGGCAGGCGTCGAGCAGCACGAGGTTCAGCCCGTTGCCGGCGTCCTCCATGCGGCCGAGCACGCGATTGGCGTCAAGGCACAGGCTGCGCACGTCCTGTTCCACCGTGATGCGCGCGTCCACGGGCACGAGGTAGTTCACCCCCCTCACCTGCATGCCGTGGCCGGCGAAAAAGAACAGGCCCGTGCCGCCGGCCTTGAGCCGCCTCCAGAATACGTCGAGGGCGTCCTCCATCTGCCGGAGCGAGGCGTTCTCGCGCAGGATCACGTCGAAGCCGAGGCTTCTGAGCGCCGCCGCCATGTCGCGGGCGTCGTTGACGGGATTTTTAAGCGGGCCTTCCTTGTACGCGCCGTTGCCGATGACCAGGGCGACCCGGCGGTCGGCTTGGGCGGGCAGGGCGGAAAGCAGCAGGAGCACGGCGGCGACGAACATGGGGGCGATGCGGCGCATGGACACCTCCGGGTATCACTACGTATACCCGAACGCCTCCGGGCGCAAGGCGGCCCGCCGCCCTATTCCACCAGAATCATGTGCAGATCGCAGACGTTGGTGCGCGTGGGGCCGGTCTTGTACAGCCCGCCCAGGGCCTCAAAGAAGTGGTAGGAGTCGTTGGCCTTCAGCGCGGCCTGCATGGACAGGCCCCGGGCCTCGACCCCGGCCAGCAGTTCGCCCGAGGCGAAGGCCCCGGCGGCGTCGGTGGGCCCGTCGGTGCCGTCCGTCGAGGCCGAAAGGAAGGTGATGCCCCGGCCGCGCTCCGGGTCGTTCGCCAGTTCGGCCAGAAAGGCCAGGGCCATTTCCTGGTTCCGGCCGCCCTTGCCCTCGCCGGTCACCGTGACCACGGTCTCGCCGCCGAGGATCACGCAGGCCGGCGCTTTCACGAGCATGCCCGTGGCGCGCACGTCGCGGGCGATGCCGCAGAGGAACTTGGCCACCTCGCGCGCCTCGCCGGTGAGCAGGCAGGTCAGGGGGGCCACGTTGTAGCCCAGCTCGCGGGCCTTCTCGCAGGCGGCCAGCAGCGCCGCGTGGTTGGTGCCGATGAGCAGGTTGGTGGCCCGGGCCAGGGCCGGGTCGCCGGGCTTGGGCGTCTCGGGCACGGCCCCGGCCGCGCCCAGTTCGAGGGCGCGCAGGGCCTCCGGCGGGAGCTTCCCGGCCACGCCGTACTTGTCCACGATGGCCAGGGCCTGGGCGTAGGTGCTCTCGTCCGCCGCGGTGATGCCCGAGGCGATGGTGTCCAGCCGGTCGCCCACCACGTCCGAGAGGATCAGCGACAGGCTCGTGGCCGGCTCCACGAGGCGCAGGAAGCGGCCGCCCTTGAGCGCGGAAAGATGCTTGCGCAGGCAGTTGATCTCGCGGATGTCCGCCCCGCAGGCCAGCAGGGCGCGGGTGACGGCCTGCTTGTGCTCCAGGGTCAGCCGCACCTCGCGGCCGCCGTCCATGTAGCTCATTGGCGCGGGCAGGAGCGCCGAGCCGCCGCCGGAGATGAGCGTGATCACGAGGGTCTTTTCGTCGGCCCCGCGGGCCAGCCCGGCGATGCGCTCGGCCGCGCGCACGCCGGCCTCGTCGGGCACGGGGTGCGCGGCCTCGGCCTGCTCGATGCGCGCAAGCGGCTCGGTATGGCCGTACTTGGTGCACACCAGGCCGCCGCCGATACGGCCGCCGAGAATCTCCTCCAGGGCCAGGGCCATGCGGCTGGAGGCCTTGCCGCAGCCCAGCACGAGCACGCGGGAAAAGCGCGCCAGGTCGACCTCGTGGCGCACGCCGTCGAAGGCCACCACAAGACGCTCGCCCTCCAGGCGGACGTGGTCCAGCAGCATGCGGTAGGGGTCGATGCGCGTGAGCGCGGCCTCGAAAATGCTTCGCAACTGGTCATATTCGCGCATGTGGTGCCTCGTGATGCGTGGTGGGCCCGGAGCCGGCCGGGCCGCTCAGGCGCGCCGCGCGTCGAGCTTGGCCCGGGCCATGGCCAGGTTGGCCTTGAGCATGGGCAGCTCCTGCAGGGCCAGGGCCTGGCTGAACGCCTGGGCCGCGCCTGCGGGGTCGTCCTTCTGGTTCAACAGGATGCCGCCGATGTTGTTCAGGGCGGCGAAATCCGTGGGGTCCGCCGCGGCCGCCGCGCGGAAGGCCGCCAGCGCGCCGTCGACATCCTTCTGCGCCAGCCGGACGTTGCCGGCGGCGAAGTCCTGTTTGCCCTGCATGGCCCGGGCGTAGGCCGCGGGCTCGGCGCAGACGGCCGCGCGCCTGCGGCAAAGCTCCCGCGCGGAGCACTGCGGATGGGCCAGGGCCGCGGCCAGGCGGCGGGCGGCCCGCTCCCGGTCCCCGGCGAGGTAGGCCGCATCAGCCAGGGCCTGCAAACGGTCGGGCGTGGGGCCGTAGAGTTCGGCCTCGCGCGCGAAACGCGCCAGCGCCCCCTCCAGATCGCCCTGGGCCATGCGCGTGAGCGCCAGGTTGCGCAGCACGCGGGCGGTCTCGCCCTCGCGGGCGAGCATGGCCAGAAACAGCCGCTCGGCCTTGGGGTAGTCGCCCAGGGCGTAGGCGTTGAGCGCGCGGCGCTCGTTCAACCGTGCGAGAAGCGCTCCGAACATGCCTTTGTCCTATCCCGCGGCGCAGCCAAGGTCCATCCCCGCCGCGCCGCGGGTCCTCGTCAGCCTAGATGAACATGCTCATGAGGTAGCAGACCACGAAGGCCACCACGCCCTCCATGAGGGTGGCGGTGGTGTAGATCTTGTAGGCCACGTTCACGGGCATGTTGGAGAACTGCGACACGACCCAGAAGTACGAGTCGTTGGCGTGGGACACGACCATGGCGCCTGCGCCGATGACCACGGCCGTGAGCGCCGGGTTCAGCCCTGCGGCGGCCATCATCGGGGCCATAATCGCCGAGGTGGTGATGATCGCCACCGTGGAGGAGCCCTGGGCGGTCTTCAGCGCCGCGGAGATGACGAACGGCAGCACCAGTCCCAGGTTCATGGTCGACATGGTGGAGCCGATGAAGGCCTTCATGGGCGAGGCGGCCAGCACCTTGCCGAAGGAGCCGCCCGCGCCGGTGATGGTCAGGATGATCGCCGCGTCCTTGATGCCGTGGCCCATCCAGTTGTCGATGGCCGTGGCGAAGTCCTTGCGCGGGACGAGGAACAGGCTGCACACCACGCCGAGCATGAGCGCGCTCACCGGGTCGCCGATGAAGTCCAGGGCCTTGGCCAGGCCGCCGGTGCCGAAGGGCTTGGTGGGGAAGGCCACCATGGACTTGAGCAGGATCAGGACGATCGGCAGGATGATCGGCAGGAAGCTGGCGAAGGTGCCGGGCAGCTTGCCGTACTTGCTCAGCAGGTCGGAATAGCTTTCCTCCACGTCGGGCTTGATGTCGTACTTGCGGCCGAAGTGCTTGGCCCAGAAATAGCCGGCCAGGGACGCGGGCACGGCTGCGATGAGGCCATAGAGGATGACCATGCCGAGGTCGGCGTTCAGCGCCGCGGCGGCGGCCAGCGGGCCGGGCGTGGGCGGCACCATGGTGTGCGTGGCGTACAGGCCCGTGGACAGGGCCACGGCCATGACCGCCATGGAGGTGCCGGACTCCGCGGCGAGGGCCTTGTTCAGCGGGGTCAGGATGACGTAGCCGGAGTCGCAGAACACCGGGATGGACACGATGTAGCCGGCGATGTTCATGGCCAGCGGGGCCTGTTTCTGGCCGACGATGCCCAGAATCGCCCGGGTCATCACCAGGGCCGCGCCGGTCTTCTCCAAAACGTAACCCATGATCGTGCCGGCCACGATGACGATGCCGATGTAGGTGAGCGTTCCGCCGAAACCCTCGCGCACGGCCTTGACCACGTCCAGCGGCGGCATGCCGATGGCCAGGCCGTAGAGGAAGGCGATGGCGATGAGCACGAAGAAGGCGTTGACCTTCCATCTGCCCGTGGCCACCACGATGAGGACCACCGCGATGAGCAGGAGAATCAATGAGGCCGATCCCGAGACCATACTCCCTCCCGTTGCTGCTGTTGACGACGCCGGATGGGGCCGCCCGGCCGCAGCCGGAGCCGACACCCTCTCGCCAGAATGTAAGAACGCCGGAACCCCCTTGAAGTATGCGAGATATATCGCCTCAGGGACAGCGCTTTCAACTGGAAAGGTGGACAAAATTGTCAGATGCGGCTAGACGTTTTTTGTCATCATGCACAAAAAGCGGAGGCCGGCATGCTCATCCCCGATGAACTGGCCCAAGGCATCGTCGACACCACCCGGTGCCTGATCCACGGCAACGTGAACATCATGAACCGCGAGGGGATGATCATCGCCACCAGCCACCCGGCCCGGCGCGGCACCTTCCACAAGGGCGCCCGCGACGTCATCGAGTCCGGCGCGGCCGTGGAGATCTACCGCAGCGAGATCGCCCACTATCCCGGCGCGCGGGAGGGCGTGAACCTGCCCATCGTGCTCGACGGGCAGATCATCGGCGTCATCGGCGTCACCGGCGACCCCGATGAGGTCCGCGGCCTGGCCCGGCTGATCAAGCTGATCACCGAGATGATCCTGGAGCGCGACCTCCTGAAGCAGGAGATGCACACCCGCCTGCGCCTGCGCGACCACCTCGTGGACATGCTCCTGCGCAGCGGCCCGGCCTTTGACCGGGGGCGCGTGCTGCGCACGGCCAAGGCCCTCGGCCTGGACATGGCCGTGCCCCGCGCCGTGGCCGTGGCCGACGTGTCCGGCCCGCTCTCCGGCTTCTTCTCGCGCTACGGCTCCTCGGATCTCGTGGCCGAGCGCTCGGCCGAGACCATCCTGGAGATGCTCAACGCCTCGGGCGTGCTCGGCGCGGCGGATTTGGCCGTGGTGCTGGACGACAAGCTGATCATGCTCGCCGCCCTGGACCCCGCCAGGGCCGTGGAGGCCACCGCCGCCTGGGGGGCCGGGCTGATCAGGGCCTTCGAGGACCTCGGCCAGGGCTGCCTGGCCTGCGGCTCCGGGGCGCTGGCCCTGGACCTCGCCGAATACGCCGCCTCGTACCGGCAGGCGTTGTACTGCCTGGCCGCGGCCACGGCCAGGCGGCCGTTCTGCTCGGTCTACGACCACGATCTCTGCGTGGGACACCTGGCGGCCGAGGCCGCGGCCTCGCCGGCGGGCATGGCCCTCCGCCCGCTGCAGGACCGCCTGGCGCGGCTGCTGCGCCGCAAGCCGGGCATGGCCGAGACCGTCCGCGCGCTCTTCGCCCACAACTGCGAGATGGAGCCGGCGGCGGAGGCCCTGGGCATCCACCGCAACACCCTGGCCTACCGCCTGGCCGGCCTGCGCGAGGCCGCGGACCTCGACCCGGCGCGGCGCAACGACGACGCCGTGCTCCTGCGCGCGCTGCTGCCCCTGGCCGAGCGCCAGAACGCCGCCCTGCGGGCCGTCCCGCCGGCCAAGCGCTGACGCCGGAAGATTCGACCAGCCGCAAGCCTTCCGCTGAAACTCAGGCTTGTTTCAAGCACACTATCCGGAATAATTGCACAACTGCCTGTCGCGAAAAATGAAGTTTCCATTTGAGCGGAAATAAGCCTTCACTCCAGCCGAAGGCTACCTCCATATTTTCCAGCCCCTCAACCCGTTGACCCAAATCACTCCGCCAGCCTAGCCTTTGCTCGCACGCACGCGGCTGCGGTCACGTCTCCCCGTCACGAGCAACGCAACGTCAACGCCCATAAGGAGCAGCCCATGTGGGATACCTGCATTGACATCCATGCCGTCAAGGAAATCCGGACGCGCACGACAGCATATCTCGGCGTCGGCGCCATCGCGCGCATGGACGACATCGCCAAGGCGCTCAAGGATCGCGGCGTCGCCAGCGTCCTGTGCGTCACCGGCGGCCGTTCCTACAAGATCACCGGGGCCTGGGACTACGTCGAGGCCGCCTGCCGCAAGCACGGCATCCATATCGCCCTGTACGACCACGTCACGCCCAACCCCACCACCGACTCCATCGACGAGGCCGCGGCCCTGGGCTTCAAGAACAAGGCCCAGGCCGTCATCGCCATCGGCGGCGGCAGCCCCATCGACGCCGGCAAGAGCGCGGCCATCCTCCTGGCCAATCCCGGCCGCACCGCGCGCGAGATCTTCAGCTTCACCTTCGTGCCCGAAAAGGCCGTGCCCATCGTCGCCGTCAACCTGACCCACGGCACCGGCAGCGAGGTCAACCGCTTCGCCGTGGCCACCATAACCGAGCTGAACCACAAGCCGGCCATCGCCTACGACTGCATCTACCCGCTCTTCTCCATCGACGACCCCGGCCTGATGACCGGCCTGTCCCCGGCCCAGACCCGCTACGTCTCCATCGACGCCGTGAACCACGTCATCGAGGCCGCCACCTCCACCGCGGCCAACCCGCTCTCCGTACTCCTGGCCGAGGAGACCATCCGCCTCGTGGCGCAGTACCTGCCGCGGGCCATCGAGAACCCGCGCGACCTGCGCGCGCGCTACTGCCTGGCCCACGCCGCGCTCATCGCCGGCACCTCCTTCGACAACGGCCTGCTCCACTACACCCACGCCCTGGAGCATCCGCTCTCGGCCGTGAAGCCCGAACTGGCCCACGGCCTCGGCCTGGCCATGCTCGTGCCCGCCGTGGTGCGCACCTGCTACCCGGCCCAGCCGGAAATCCTGTCCCAGATCCTCGGGCCCATCGTTCCGGGCCTCAAGGGCATCCCGGGCGAGGCCGACGCCGCAGCCCGCGGCCTGGAGGCTTGGCTGGCCGAGGTCGGCGTGCCCCAGAAGCTCACCGACGAAGGCTTCTCCGGCCGCGACATCGACCGCCTCTGCGACCTCGTGGAGCACACCCCCTCCCTGGGCCTGCTGCTCTCCGTGGCCCCCGTGCCCGGCACGCGCGAACGCGTCGCCGCCATCTACCGCGAATCCCTGACGCCCATGGCCGCCTAGCGCGCGGCCGCGCCCCGCTCTCCAAGCCCCCTCCCCGCGAGGGGGCTTTTTTTCGCCCGCGGCCTTGACATTATGGGCATATGCCCATAACTAAGCGTGAGGAGGCCAGGATGCCCAGACCACGCTGCTGCCGACGCATCGAGGGAACGCCCGCCGCGCGGGTGTTCAATCCCGCGGGTCGGCCCGCCGGGGACCTTGAGGCCATCACGCTCAGCCTGGAGGAATACGAGGCCATCCGCTTGGCGGACTTCCTGGGCCTGTATCAGGAGGAGGCCGCCGGACGCATGGGCGTGTCCCGCCAGACCTTCGGCCGCACCCTGGAGGGCGCGCGGGCCAAGATCGCCCGCGCCCTCGTGGAGGGGCTGCCCCTGCGCATCGAGGACCTCCAGGCCGAAACGCCGCGCGAGTTCCGCTGCGGCGCCTGCCGCCACGCCTGGCGCGAGCCCCCCGGCGGCGAACGGCCCGAGGCCTGCCCCTGTTGCGGCGGCCACGCCCTGCGCCATGCCGGCTGCCGCCATCACGACCACCACCATCAACCCAAGTAAGGGAGAACGCCATGCTCAAGCTCGCTGTCCCCACGCGCAACGGCCAGGTCGATGAGCACTTCGGCCACTGCGAGGCCTTCACCATCTACGAGTTCGACGACAACAAGGCCGTCATCGGCCAGGAGCGTTTCACCCCGCCGCCGGCCTGCGGCTGCAAGTCCAACCTCATCCCCACCCTCGTGGACAAGGGCGTCCGCGTGCTCGTCGCCGGCAACATGGGCGAGGGCGCGGTCCTGAAGCTGCGCCAGGCCGGCATCCAGGTCTTCCGCGGAGCCAAGGGCGACGTGGCCGAGGCCGTGCGCGCCTGGGCCGAGGGCAGCCTCAAGGATGAGCAGATCCTGTGCGCCGCCCACGCTCCCGGTCACGAGTGCGGGCACGGGCACTAGCGGAGTCGGCGGGAGGCGTCCGGGAACGGGATGAGGAAAGGCGCCTCCGGCGGCGCGGGGGCTGCGCGCCCCCGCGGCCCCGCGCCCCCTTGCAGGGGGTGGCGTAGGGTCCCGCGCCCTGCCGGTCGGACGTATTTCCGGCCGGACTGCGGAACCGGGCGAAAGTCAACAGCAACGGGACGTCGGAAGCGCGCTATCCGCCGCCAAGGCGCACGTCCTTGAACTCCACGCGCCGCACGCCGAGCCAGGTGGTCACGTCCACATGCCCCGTGGCCTTGAGGTCCCGACGCTTCTCCCGGGAAAGCAGGAGCGGCAGGGCGCTGCGCAAAAATCCCGCGCCCGGCTCGGCCACGATGTCCACCACCGTGCTGCCCTTGGCCGGCAGGGGCGCGGTCCTTCCGTCCGGCAGACGGAAGCGGCCCAGCTCGCCCTCCGGCCCGGCCACCACGCCGGACAGCCCCTTGATCTCCACGCCGCGGTCGTTGGGATTGGTCACCTTCAGCGTGACCACCAGCTCGATCGGCGGCGTCCCCTCGGGCTGTCCGTCCTGACCGGCGAGCTGGCCGACCAGCGCGCCGAGCAGCCGCGCGGTCATGTCCTTGCCCGGCCGGACGTTCACCACCGACACCTCACAGGGCTTGAAGGGCTCTCCGGCGCAGGCCGCGAGCGCGAAGCTCAGGGAGAGTAAGAGCAAAAGGAGCGGCGCAAGGGTCCGCGGCATGGTGTTCCTCCCGGCGGGCGGCGGCCCGCGCGGCGCATCCTACAGCGCCGCCCCACGCACCGCCAGAGAATTCGCGCCGGTCCCACGCGGTGTTGACGGGAATACAAGTTGCATATACAACGAGTTTATGGCGTCCTATTTCGGCAATCGCGAAGGCTCCCTCGGCTATCTGACGAGCGCGGTTTCGCGCCTCCTGGGCAACCGGCTCAACAGGCGCTTCGCCGCGGCCGGCATCGGGATCACCGTGGAGCAATGGGCCGCGCTCTATTGCCTGTGGGACCAGGACGGCCAGACGCAGCAGGACATCGCCGCCGGGCTGCTGCTGGAGAAATCCACCGTGAGTCGGGCGCTGGAGGCCTTGGAGCGCGGCGGCTGGGTCTGTCGCGTGCGCGACGCAAACGACGCCCGGCTCAAGCGCGTGTTCCTGACGGATCAGTCCCGCGCCGTGCGCGACGAGTGCGGCGCGCTGGCCCTGGAGGTCCTGGGCGAGGCGCAGCGGGACCTTGACCCGGAAGAGCGGGAGGCCCTGCGGCGGCTGCTGACCCGCGTGCTCCACTCCCTCCTGAAATTGGGCGCCGGCTGATGCGGGAATGCATTTCAGGCTGGTCAGTTGCATACACAACAAGGCAGAAAGGAGCGCGCCATGAGCGAAAACGCCAACGCCAAGGAACTCTACCAAGTCCTGGGGCTGTACGAGGAGCCCTACGGCATCTTCTACACCGACGCCGAGCCCGCGGCGGGCTTCGCCCCGGCCATCGGCGCGCCCGTCTCGCGCGAGCTGGAGCAGGCCGGCGGGGTGGACTACGGCGAGGTCTTCAAGACCTTCTCCTGCGTGGCGGGCAAGCTCTGGCTGGCGCGGAAAAAGAGGACCGCGGCCTATTTCGAGGCCACGCGCTATGGCTGCGTGGGCGGCGGCTTCTACCTGGGCTTCTACGCCCCGGTGGTGGAGTTCGTCCCCTGCTACGTCAGCACCGGCGTCCCCGGCACGCCGATCCACGGCGAGCGCTACATGGACTCGCCGGCCGCGGTGAAGGCCTGGATCGCCCGGCTCGACCCACGGCCCGCGCCGGCCAAGTACTGCGTGTTCAAGCCGCTGGAGAGCTTCACGGACGGCGAGCGGCCCGAGCTGGTGACCTTCTTCGCCCGCGGCGAGGTCATCTCCGGCCTGTGCAATCTGGCGGTCTTCGTGACCGGCGACTGGGAGGCCGTGGCCGCGCCCTTCGGCTCGGTGTGCAGCCACCTCGTGAGCTGGCCGCTGCGCTACCTGGCCGAGGGCCGGCCGCGCGCGGTGCTCAGCTGCATCGATCCCTCGGGCCGCAAGTACATGAAGCCCGACGAGATGTTCTTCACCGTGCCGTATGCGCTCTACGAGACGTTCCTGGCGCGCTGGCGCGAGTCCTTCCTCCGGACCGACGAATGGCGGAACATCCAGGGCAAGATCCGGAAGAGCGCCGCGGCCTGGGGGGAATGAGTTCCGGCGGCTCGGGGGACCGGCCCGTTTGCAGGAAGCGGCCGGATGGGCCATAGTGGGGTGCGGGCGGCGCTACCGCCGCCCCATACCCCCGAAGGAGGTCCCCATGCCGCAGTCCAACCCCACCTGCGCCGCCTGCCCCTACGACTGGTCCGAGCGCTTCTGCCGCAACGCCAAGGGCAAGGCCCCGGCCAACTGCCCCTCGGTGCATCAGCGCGAACTGGCCGAGCAGAGTCTGGCCATCACCCTGTCCGACGAGAACCGCGAGTTCGCCCGTCTGGCCAGCCTCCAGGAGGCCGAGGGCTACGGCGACCGCGAGGCCGGGTACGCCAACGTCCGGCCCATCAAGCCGCGCATCGTGGAGATCATCGAATTCGCCCGGCGCATGGGCTACAGGCGGCTGGGCCTGGCCTTCTGCAACGGCCTGCGCAAGGAGGCCGCCGTGGTCCAGACCATCCTGGAGACCAACGGTTTTGAGGCCGTGTCCGTGAGCTGCAAGGCCGGCGCGGTGCCCAAGTCCAGCCTGGGTCTGACCAGCGCGCAGCAGGTGGACCCCGCGGCCGAGCGCGAGACCATGTGCAACCCCGTGTTCCAGGCCGAGGTCCTGAACGCGGCGGAAACCGACTTCAACATCCTGCTGGGCCTGTGCGTGGGCCACGACTCCCTGTTCATCAAACAGACCCGCGCCATGACCACGGTCCTGGCCGTGAAGGACCGCGTCTGCGGCCACAATCCGCTGGCGCCGATCCAGCAGTACGACGGCTACTACCGCTTCTTGAAGAAGCCGCTGCCCTAGCCGCGTTGACAGCCTGGGGCAAACCCCGTAGTTCTCCGCGCAACATTTCGGGAGGCGCGAAAATGTCCGAACAATCCCTGCGCGATAAGGTGGAGGCGGCCCTGGCCAGAATCCGGCCCGTGCTCCAGGCCGACGGCGGCGACGTGGAGCTGGTGGAGATCGCCCCGGACAACGTGGTCCGCGTGCGGCTCACCGGCCGCTGCAAGGGCTGCCCCATGTCCCAGATGACCCTCAAGAGCGGCGTGGAACGCGTGGTGCTCAAGGAGGTCCCCGAGATCAAGGCCGTGGAGGCCGTCATGGAGCAGGCCCAATGACCATCGTCACCCGCTTCGCCCCCAGCCCCACCGGCTACCTGCACATCGGCGGCGCGCGCACCGCGCTGTTCAGCTGGCTCCTGGCCCGGAGCAAGGGCGGCCGCTTCGTGCTGCGCGTCGAGGACACCGACCGCGAACGCAGCACCCAGGAGGCCACCGACGCGATCATCGAGGCCATGAAGTGGCTCGACCTCTCCGCCGAGGGCGAGCCCGTGTTCCAGAGCCGGCGCTTCAACATCTATAACAGCTACATCGACCGGCTGCTGGCCGAGGGCAAGGCCTACTGGTGCTCCTGCACGCCCGGCGAGGTCGAGGCCATGCGCGAGAAGGCCCGGGCCGAGGGCCGCAAGCCCAAGTACGACGGCACCTGCCGCGAGCGCAATCTCGGCCCCGGCGGCGATTGCGTGGTGCGCTTCAAGGGCCCGCTCGACGGCGTCACGGCCTTCGACGACATGGTCAAGGGCCCCACGGCCGTCCAGAACAGCGAGCTGGACGACATGATCCTGCGCCGCAGCGACGGCTCGCCCACCTACAACCTCGCGGTGGTGGTGGACGACCACGAGATGGGCGTGACCCACGTCCTGCGCGGCGACGACCACGTGGCCAACACCCCCCGGCAGATCCTGCTTTACCAGGCCTTCGGCTGGGACGTGCCGCGCTTCGGCCACGTGCCGATGATCCTCGGCCCGGACAAGGCCAAGCTGTCCAAGCGCCACGGCGCGCTCTCGGTCATGGAGTACCGGACCATGGGCTACCTGCCCGAGGCCCTGGTGAACTACCTGGCGCGCCTGGGCTGGAGCCACGGCGACCAGGAGATCTTCAGCCGCGAGGAGCTGGTCCGCCTGTTCAGCACGGACAACCTGGGCAATTCGCCCTCGGTGTTCGACATCAAGAAGCTGGAGTGGCTCAACGCCCACTACATCAAGGAATCCACGCCCGAGCGTCTGGCCGCGCTCCTGCCGGAATACCTCGGCGACACGGCCGGCTGCCGCACGGACCCGGCCTACCTGGCCGCCGTCGCGCCGCTGCTCCAGCCGCGCGCCAAGACCATGGTCGAAATGGCCGAGATGGCGCGCCTGTTCATCGCACCCACGGACGGGCTGAGCTACGACGCCCGCGCCGTGGCCGACCACCTCAAGCCCGAGGCCCGCGCGCTCCTGGCCGAGCTGCTGCCCGTGTACGAGGGCATCACCGACCACTCCGATCACAAGGCCCTGGAGGCCGCCACCCAGGCCTTCCTGGACGCCCGCGGCCTCAAGTTCAAGGCCGTGGCCCAGCCCCTGCGCGTGGCCCTGACCGGCAAGACCGCCAGCCCCGGCCTGTTCGAAACCATGAGCGTGCTGGGACGCGACGAGGCCCTGGCGCGCATCCGCCGGGCGCTGACCCTCTAGCCCCGCGCATAGCGCAAGCAAGAAGAAGGCCCGTCGGAGCGCGTCCGGCGGGCCTTTTCGTTTGCTGCCGGCGGGTTCAGGAGCCCTGACGCTGGAGTTCGGCCACCAGACCGCGGAGCACCTCGGTCTGTTCCGAAAGGGTGTGCACCGAGCGCTCGGACTCGCTGACCAGGCCGCCGTTCTCGCGGGCCACGCCGTCGATGCGCTCCAGGCTGCGGGTGATCTCCTCGCTGGCGGAGGACTGCTCCTCGGCCGCGGCGGCGATGGCCTGGACCTGGGAGGCGGCGCGGTCGGCCATGCCGAGGATCTCCTGGAGCAGCCGGCCGGAGTCGGCCGAAAGGGACTCGGCCCGGCCCATGGCCGCCATGGCCCCGTCCATGCTGGCCACGCCCTCGCCGGTGATGGTCTGGATGCCGGTGATGGTCTCGCCGACCTCGCGGGTGGCGTTCATGGTCTTCTCGGCCAGCTTGCGCACCTCGTCGGCCACGACGGCGAAGCCGCGGCCGGCGTCGCCGGCGCGGGCGGCCTCGATGGCCGCGTTGAGCGCCAGGAGGTTGGTCTGGTCGGCGATGTCGCTGATGACGTTCATGACCTGGCCGATGGCCTGGGACTGCGCGCCCAGGCGCTCCATGTTGGCGCGCAGGGTCTCGTTCATGGCGCGCAGGTCGCGCATGGCCTGAATGGTGACGGCCACGGCCTGTTCGCCCTCGCCGGCCTTGGCGCGGGAGGCCTCGGTCTGCTCCGCGGCCTGGCCGGCGCTGCGGGCCACGTCGAGCACCGAGGCGTTCATCTGGCCCATGGCCGTGGAGGTGGAGGCCAGGCCGGAGACCTGCTCCTCCGACCCCTTGCTGATGCTGCCGGAAAGGCGCTCCAGACCGGCGGTGGCCGCCGCCAGCTCGCCGGCCACGGCCTCCAGCCGCGTCGCGGCCGCGACCATGCCCTGCTTGGAGTCCAGGGCGGCCCGGGCCTGCTCGTCGGCGCGGCGCGCGGCCTCCGTGGCCTGGCGCGCCTGCTCCTGGGACTCGGCCTCCTTGGCCACGATGCGCTCCATGTTCCCGCGCAGGGTCGCGACCATGCGGCCGAGGTCGGCCTGGAGTTCGGCCACCTCGTCGCGGCCCTTGGCCTCGATGCGGACGTCCAGCTCGCCGCCGGCGATGCGCCGGGCGGCCGCCGTGGCCTCGCGCAGGGGCAGGACGATGGAGCGCGCCAGCCGGAGCGCCAGGGGCACGCCGCAGAGCAGCGCGACAAGCACCCCGGCCAGGGTGTACAGCAGCCTGGAGGTGGCCAGACCGGTCAGCGCGCCGTCGATCTGGGCCTCGGCCTTGCGGATGTTGTCCACGTAGATGCCCGTGCCGATCCAGAAGGGCGAGCCGGGGATCTGCTCGGCGTAGCCGATCTTGGCCACGTCGCCCTGGCCGGGCTTGGGGAAGACGAAGTCCACGAAGCCGCCGCCCTGCTGCGCGGCCTCCAGGAGCTTGCGCACGTAGAGCACGCCGTTCTTGTCCGCGGTCTGGCCCAGGTCCTTGCCGATGAGGTTCTTGACGGTCGGATGCGCCGCGTTCACAGTGCCCTTGTAGACGAAGAAATAGCCGGAGTTGTCCTCCTCGAAGCGCAGGCGGTCCACGGCGCGGGCGATGAGCTCCAGCTTCTGCGCCTCGTCCGGGATTCCGGCGGTGAGCCCGCCCAGGGACTGGGCCGTGGCGTGGGTGAGGGCCTGGATGCGCGCGCGCTCCTCGGCGAGCATGAGTTTCTGCGTTTCGGCCACGCCTGCGGCGGTGATGCTCCGCCCGGCGCTGACGAAGACGCCGACCACGGCGAGCAGCAGCAGGACGAAGCCGATGAACAGCCCGGAGATGCGTTGGGAAATTGTAAAATTGCGCAGCACGGTATCCTCGTTGATCGCGGTCAGGGGGTTCGCGGCGAAGGCCCGGCGAAACGTCCGCAAGGCCTGGAACAGCGCCGCACGACGATATTGATTGGCCGGCCCGCCGCCTGTCAAGTTAATCCTGACCGGAACAATATGTTTTACGTATTTGTCAAACAGCCGTAAGGAAGCCGTCATGATCGACCATGTGCTCGCCCCATGCCCCGGCCCGCTGCCCGGCCGGTTCCAAGTGGACGGCGGCGTGGTGACGGACGCCCTCACCGGGCTGATCTGGCCGCGCGCGGCCAATCCCCTCGGCTTTCCCCTGCCCTGGGGGGAGGCCCTCGACGCCGCGGCCGACCTGGGCCGCCAGGGCTTCCTCGGCCGCGCCGACTGGCGCATGCCCAACCGCCGCGAGCTGCGCTCGCTCATCGACCACGGCCGCAGGAATCCGGCCCTGCCCGAGGGGCATCCCTTCGCCGGGGTGTTCCTGGGCTGGTGCTGGACCTCGACGACAAAGGCCGGGCTGACGGCCTACGCCTGGAACGTGCACCTGGAGGGCGGCCGGACCTTTTACAGCCGCAAGGACGAGGAGCGGCTGCTCTGGCCCGTGGCCGGGACAAGCGCGGTTTTGCCGCGCACCGGGCAGACGGCCTGCTTCGCCGCCGACGGCCGCGACGCGCCCTGCGCGGGCGACGGCCAGGACGGCGCGCTGCGCCTGGGCGCGCCCTGGCCCGAGCCGCGCTTCGAGCGCATTGGCCGGGCGGTCCGCGACCGGCTCACCGGGCTGGACTGGCTGGCACCGGAGCTTCTGCCCGCGGAGATCACGGACTGGGACGGGGCCCTGACCCTGGCGACGGCGGAAGGCCCCGGCTGGCGGCTGCCGGACATCAACGAGCTGGAGTCGCTGGTGGACGCCGCACGGGCGAACCCGGCGCTGCCCGAGGGCTTGGACGGGGCGGCCGGTGTGACGGCCGAAGGCTTCTGGTCGGCCACCACGAGCGGCTTCGACGCGGCCTGGGCCTTCGTGCTCTATGCGCAGAAGGGGGCTGTGGGCGTGGGGTTCAAGGCCGGGCGGGAGTTCCGCGTCTGGCCCGTGCGGGGGTGAGGCCCCGGCGAAGGGCCAGGGGCTCCCGGGCGGCCGCTCAGGCGCGCCGCAGCTGTTGGGCCTTGTCCAGCTTGGACAGCTCGCCCTCAAGCATGGCGCGCACGGACTGGAGGATTTCGCCCTCGCAGGCCCCGGCCTCGCGCATGGCGCCCACCACAAGCGCAACGCGCTGCACCACGGGGTCGGCGCTCTGGGCGGCCTGTTCAAGAAGCATCGGCCCTTCGCCGGTCAAAAGCCAGTTGGCGTTGATGCCCAGCCGGAAGACCCAATTGGCCAGCACAGCGGCCGAGGGCAGCCTCCCGGTGTGCAGGTAGCCGGAAAAGGTCTGCTTGGTGATGTTGCCTTCCTGCGCGATCTCCGCGCCGGTGCGTCCCGTCGCCTTGCGGATTTCGCGCAGCCGTTCGGCAAACGCGTCCGGCGAAAATGCGTTCAGTATGGAACTCAAGGTGGCGTGCCCCCGCGTGACTGCTTAGAAATACGTATAACCTCCTGACCTCCTTTTTCTTCTACCCTGCCTCGGCACGTTCGCCAAGGGGATCACGGGCGCATCCCGAAAATTTCTTATAACAACATGTTATTGCACAAGTTATCAGCCAAACGGCGTGCCGCGTGTCCTGGTCTTGTGGAGTATGGCAAAGCAGGCTAAATTCACACGCACGGCGTACTGCGCCCTACGTTCTGATTTTCGCCGGAGTCCCGATGCAGGAAGAGAACCGATTGCTGCGGGCGAGCGGCGGCCGACTCCTGCCGCACACCTGCGCAATCCGCCCGGGCGACGCCAGCCTGGGCGAAAGCTGCCCCAGGCTCGCGCACTGCCTGCGGGAGCTGCACCCCATTGCCCCGGCGGCTCTGGTGCGCTTCGAGCTGCTGCCCGACGGGACCTCGCGTCTGCCCTTCGCCACGGCCAATCTCAAGGAAATCCACGGCCATGGCCCGGAGGAGGTCCGCGAGGACACTACCCTGCTCTTCGCCTGCCTGCACCCGCAGGACTTCGACCGCGTGGCCATCTCCATGATCCAGTGCGCCCGCGCCGTAACGCCCTGGGTTTCGGAGCACCGCGTCCTCCTGCCGCCCGACGGGGCGGAGCGCTGGCTGCGCTGCTGCTTCGTGGCCCAGCGCAACGGCGATCTGGGCCTCACGGGCTACGGCGTGATCCTGGACATCAGCGCGGAGAAGGACTCGCGCAGCGAGCTGCTGCGCCTGTGCGAAAGCGGACCCGTGGGCGTTTTGCGCACCGCGCCCGACGGCCGCTACCTTTCGGCCAACCGGCACTTCGCCAACATCTGCGGCTACGATGATCCGGAAGAGCTCATCGCCGAGGCCGGGTCCCTGGCCGCGCAGTGCAACGCCAGCCCCGAGGAGCAGCAGAGCATCCTGAAGCTGGCGCGCACGCGCGGCAGCATCGAGCGCTACGCCCTGGAGCTGCGCGTGCGCGGCGGCGGCAGCGCCTGGGTGTCCATGAACATCCGCGCCGTGCGCGACGAGGAGGGCCGCGTGGAGGCCCTGGAGTGCTATTGCGCGGACATCAGCAGCCAGGTCGGCGACGATCTGGCCCAGGGCCGTCTGGCCGAACTCTCCAGCACGAGCTTCGCCGAGGCCGACCCGGCCGCGCCGGCCCGGCAGTCGCCGGAGGGGCTCTGCCACCTGCTGACCTATGTGCGCGACGTCCTGCTCTGGCGCGTGCGGCTGCCGGGACTGCGCTCGGGCTCGCCCACCGTCGCCGCCTGAGGCCGGAAGATCTCCATATAAATCTCCGGCTTCGCCGGTGGCGCGAAGCCGAGCTTGGCGTACAGGCCGTGGGCGTCCGACGTGACGAGGATCCAGCGCCGGAGCCTTTGCAGCTCCGGGTGCGCGAGCGCGCAGCCGACGAGCCACTTGCCCAGGCCCTTGCCGCGGTGTTCCGGCAGGACGAACACGTCCACGAGATAGGCGATGCTGGCGCGGTCCGTGACCACCCGGCTGAAGCCGACAAGCCGCCCCTCGTGCAGCAGGCTGAAGCACAGCGAGTTGCGCAGGGAACGTTCGCAGACCTCGCGCAGCATGCCCGCGCCCCAGTACGTCGTGCTCAGAAAATCATACACGACGTCGACGTCCACCGCCTCCTGCGCGTCCGAAATGACGTAGCCGTCCTTGCTCCACTCCATGCCGCCGCCCTCCGGGGCCGCTACAGCTCGACCGCCCGCGCGGCCATGAGCGTCCGGTCGAAGTCCTCGTCCGTGTGGGCGAAGGAGGTGAACCCGCACTCGTAGCCCGAGGGCGCGAGGTTCACGCCGCGCTCGCGCATCTGGCGGTAAAGGGAGCCGAATGCGGCGGAGTCCTGAGTCTTGGCCGTGGCGTAGTCCGTCACCGGCGCGCCGGTCAGGAAGAGCGTGAACAGCGAGGCCATCCGGTTCAGCGTCACCTGCCGGCCCTTGGCCCGCAGGATGGCGGCGAACTCCCCGGCGAAGTCCGCGGTGCGCCGCTCCAGGGCGGCGTAGTCGCTCTTGGCCAGGGTCTTCAGGGTGGCGATGCCCGCGGCCATGGCCACCGGGTTCCCGGAGAGGGTGCCGGCCTGGTACACCGGGCCGCAGGGCGCGATGTGCTCCATGAACTCGCGCTTGCCGCCGTAGCAGCCCACGGGGAAGCCGCCGCCGATGATCTTGCCCAGGGTGGTCAGGTCGGGCCTGACGCCGAAGCGCTCCTGCGCGCCGCCGAGGGCCACGCGGAAGCCGGTGATGACCTCGTCGAAGATCAGCAGCGCGCCATTGCGCGTGCATAGGTCGCGCAGGCCCTGCAGGAAGCCTTCCGCCGGGGGGATGAGCCCCACGTTGCCGGCCACGGGCTCGACGATGACGCAGGCGATGCCGTCCGGGTGCGCCGCGAACTGCGCCGCCACGGCGGCCAGATCGTTGTACGGCGCGAGCAGGGTCAGGCCGGCGATGGCGTCGGGCACGCCGGGCGTGCCGGGGATGCTCAGGGTGGCCACGCCGGAGCCGGCGCTGACCAAAAAACCGTCGCTGTGGCCGTGGTAGCAGCCGTCGAACTTGAGCACCATGGGCCGCCCGGTGACCCCGCGGGCCAGGCGCACGGCGCTCATGGTGGCCTCGGTGCCGCTGGAGACCATGCGCAGCATCTCCATGCCCGGCATGATCTCGCGGATCAGCTCGCCCAGCTCCACCTCGGCCGGGCAGGGCGCGCCGAAGGACGCGCCGCCCCTCAGCGCCGCCGCGGCGGCCTGCTCCACCGCCGGGTGGGCGTGGCCCAGGAGCATGGGGCCCCAGCTCATGACGTAGTCGATGAGCTCGCGGCCGTCGACGGTGACCATGCGCGAGCCCTTGGCGCTGGCGATGAACAGCGGGTCGCAGCCCACGCTCTTGCAGGCGCGCACGGGGCTGTTGACCCCGCCGGGCAGGACGTTCTGGGCGCGGGCGAAAAGTTCGGCGGATGTGGACATGGGCGTGTCTCCGTGAGGGGTTAGAAATAACGCATGGAGGTTTTTTTCAGTTCGCGCAGGGAGGCCAGGGTCTGGTGGTCCTCCACCCCCGTGGCCGCGGCGATGGCTTCCACGACCTTGGCGGTGTCGCCGGGGTTCTTGCCGTGGATCATGGTGTACAGGTTGTAGCGCCACTGCGGGTAGGTGCGGCGGATGTAGCAGTGGCTGATCTCCGGGCGGGCGGCCATGATCTCGCCCACGCGCAGGGCCTCCGCCTCGTCGTCCACGCGCCAGGCGACCATGGCGTTGTGGCCGTAGCCGGCCTTCTGGTGGCGCAGGGTGGCCCCGAAGCGGCGGATGATCCCGTCGTCCTTGAGCCGGCGCAGCAGCGCCAGGACCTCGGCCTCGGCGCAGCCGGCCGCGGCCGCGATGTCGGCGTAGGGCGTGGGCGAATCGGGCAGGTCGCCCCCGGCCAGGGCCAGGATGCGTTTTTCGATCTCGGTGAACTGCGGCGGTGCGGTGTGTTTGCTCATGGCGTGCTCGCTGGGCTGTGGCGTCCGGGCCGGAGTCCGGCGGGCTTTCTTGTACCCGAGGCGGCAGGTGCTTGCAACACGCCGCAGGCCCGGACCCGTCCGATCCCGCGGGAGGGCCGCCCGCGCGGGATGCGTAGCTCCGGGACTTGCGCCCGGCCCCGGTGAGGGGGTAAAGGGTGGGCCACATCCTGCCGCGTCGCGCCTCCTCATGGGCGCGCCGGGCGGTTCGCCAAGGAGCACGCCATGAAGACCGCCGTCATCGGCGCGGGGAGCTGGGGCACCACCCTGGCCGACCTGCTGGCCCGCAAGGGCGTTCCCACCACCCTCTGGGTGCGCGAGCCGGAGCTGCTCGCCGAGATCAAGAACACCGGCCGCAACACCTGGTTCCTGCCGGACCATGATCTCTCCCCGGATCTGCAGCTCCACTCCAATCCCGCCCGGGCCTTCGCCGGGGCCAAGGTCTTCCTCCTCGTGGTGCCCAGCCAGTTCATGCGCGCCACGCTCACCGGCTTCCGCGACATCCTGCCCAAGAAGCCCGTGGTGGTCTGCGCCAGCAAGGGCATCGAAAACGACACGCTGGCGCCCATGTCCCAGGTGGTGGCCGAGACGCTGGAGGCGCTCCAGCCGCGCTTCGCCGCGATCTCCGGCCCCAGCTTCGCCAAGGAGGTCAGCCTGGGCATGCCCACCACGGTGAGCCTGGGCTGCGCCGACAAGAAGCTCGGCCGCGAGCTTCAGGCGCTGTTCTCCACCGAGAGCTTCCGCGTCTACACCAACGACGACTTCCTCGGCGTGGAGCTGGGCGGCGCGCTCAAGAACGTCATGGCCATCGGCGCGGGCATCGCCGACGGCCTGGGCTTCGGACACGACGCGCGGGCGGCGCTGATCACCCGCGGCCTGGCGGAGATGAGCCGCCTGGGCAAGGTCATGGGGGCCAAGCCCAAGACCTTCATGGGCCTCTCGGGAATGGGCGATCTGGTGCTCACCTGCACCGGCGACCTCTCGCGCAACCGCCAGGTGGGCATGAAGCTCGGCCAGGGCAGGAAGCTCAAGGACATCCTGGGCGAAACCAAATCCGTGGCCGAGGGCGTGCGCACCACCCTGAGCGTGTACCAGCTGGCCCACAAGCTCGGCGTGGAGCTGCCGCTGACCGAGCAGGTCTACCGCATCCTCTATGAGGACAAGGACCCGGCCCAGGCCGTGCGCGACCTCATGACCCGCGAACTCAAGGGCGAGTAAGCCCACCGCAAGCTACGTAGACCGTGCGTACGAAAATGTCATGGCCGATAGAGCATCGGCCGTGTCCTCGTTTTTTACCCATTGACAATTCTTGCCTTTTCTCCGCGCTGTTGACATCCGGGGAAAGCGGGAATACGTATCCCTTACCGCAGAAGCGGTGCTCCCAAACCGGTCGGCGCTCCGCCGCCGGTCCAGTCCGATGCCAAGTGACGCCTTGCCGCCGTGAGGGGGTAGACTCGCATGCGCAGAGACACGAGCAGCCGCCCCGGCCTGGGAATGCAGCACAGCCGGGGCTTCCGGGGCGCGGCGCGCAGTCTCGCCGCCGCCCTGCTCCTGCTCGCGCTCGCCGCCTGCTCCGCGGACGAGGAGCCCAGCTACTCCCCGCAGTACAGCAACATCCCGCCCTCGGGCGGCCCGGTGTACATCTTCGCCCCGCATCCCATGTTCGCCCCGCAGAAGCTGGCCACGGTCTACGGGGCCATGGTGGACCGCATCAACGCGCTGCTGGCCGGCGAGCACATCCGGATCAAACTGGAGGCCTCGCGCAATTACGCCGCCTTCAATGAAAAAATATACCGCCGGCAGGTCCATTTCGCCCTGCCCAACCCCTACCAGACCCTGCTGTCCCGGGATTGCGGCTACAGCGTCTTCGGCAAGATGCTCGACGACAGCGCCTACTGCGGCGTGATCATCGTGCGCCGGGACAATCCCGTGGCCGATGTGCAGGAGCTGCGCGGGTCCGCCGTGTCCTTTCCGGCGCCGACCTCCCTGGCCGGGACCATGCTCCCCGAGCTGTTCTTCATGGAGAACGGCCTGGACCCGCGCCGCGACATCCGCAGGACCTTCGCCGGCACGCACGACTCGGCCCTGATGAACGTCTGCATCGGAACCAGCGCGGCGGCCTGCGTCTGGCTGCCGGCCTGGGAGATCTTCCAGAGGGACCGGCCGGACATGGCCGGCCGCGTCGAGATCCGCTGGCACACGGCGTCCCTGCCGAGCAACGCGCTCATCGTCCGCGACGACGTGCCCGCGGATGTGCGCGAAAAGATCGCCGCCATCCTGTTCCACATGCGGGAAACCCCGGTGGGCCGCAGCCTGCTGGAGTCCGCGGGAACGACGGGCTTCGTCCCCGCGGACGCGGCGGCCTACGCGCCGGTGCGCGACTTCGTCCAGCGCTACGAGCGGGCCGTGGGCCCGCTCACGAGGCTGCATGACTAGCCCGGCCGGCCTGTTCTCCCGGCTGGGCCGCGTCTGGACCGGCTCGGTGCGCCGCCAGCTGATCATCGGCGTGGCCCTGGTGCATGCGGCGCTCATGAGTCTCTTCGTCTTCGATCTGGTGGCGCGCCAGCGGGAATTTCTGCACGCCGAGGCCCTGGCCCGGGCCGAGAGTCTGGCCCAGACCCTGTCCGCGGCCAGCGCCTCCTGGGTCGCGGCCAGCGACCTGGGCGGCCTGGAGGAGGTCACGCGCTCCCTGGAGAGCGCGCCCGACCTGGAGTACGCCGCCATCATCGACCTCTCCGGCCGAGTGCTCGGCCACAGCGATCAGGCCCAGGTGGGCCGTTACGTCGCCGATCCCCTCAGCCTGGACATGCTGCGCCGCGAGCCCAGGGTGCAACGCCTCGTGAGCAGTCCGCGGCAGATCGACGTGGCCGCGCCGATCATCTCCGACGGACGCCTGCTCGGCTGGGCGCGCATCGGCCTGAGCCAGGCGGCCCAGCAGGCCAGCCTGGACAAAGTGGCGCGCAAGGGCCTGCGCTACACCCTGCTGGCCATCATCGCCGGCGCGCTCCTCGCCGCGTACATCGGCCGGCGGCTGTCCTCGGGGCTGGACGGCCTGGTGCGCGTGGTGGACCGCGTGCGCTCGGGCGAGCGCGAAGTCCACGCCGACGAATCCCGCCGCGACGAGATCGGCCGGCTGGCCGCCGGATTCAACACCATGCTCGCGGCCGTGCGCCGGGGCGAGGAAAAGTTCCGCACCGTGGCCGACTTCACCTATGACTGGGAGTACTGGCGCGGGCCGGACGGCCGCCTGCTGTGGATTTCGCCCTCCTGCGAGCTGATCACCGGCTACACGGCCCAGGAGTTCCTGGACGATCCGGAGCTCGTCCGGCGCATCGTCCACCCGGACGATCTGGCCTTCTATGACGCCCATCTCCACGAGATCGAGCTGGGCAGCATCGAGCCCGGCGAAATGGACTTCCGCATCCTCCACCGCAACGGCCAGGCGGTCTGGATCGACCATCACTGCCAGGACATCGCCCGGGCCGACGGCGCGCTCCTGGGCCGCCGCGTGAGCAACCGCGACATCACCCTGCGCAAGCACGCCGAGGAGGGTCTGCGGCGCTGGGCCCAGATCTTCGAGAACGCGGCCTGGGGAGTGGTGGTCTGCGACCCGGCGACACGGCGTCTGGAGGCCATGAATCCGGCCTTCGCGCGGATGCACGGCTACGCCGTGACGGAACTGTCCGGCCGGCCGGACAGGGACATCTACCCCACGGACGTGCTGCCGGCCATCGCCGCGGGCTTCGCCCAGGCCGACAGCGCCGGCCACCACACCTTCGACGCGGACCACCTGCGCCGCGACGGCTCGCGCTTCCCGGCGCGCATGGACGTGTCCGCGGTGAAGGACGTCCGGGGCGGCGTGCTCTACCACGTAATCAACGTGCAGGACATCACCGAGCGCCAGCGCTCCCGCGCCGAACTCGTGCGCGCCAAGGAGGCCGCCGAGGCCGCCAGCCGCGCCAAGAGCGACTTCCTGGCCGTCATGAGCCACGAGCTGCGCACCCCGCTCAACGGCATCAAGGGCATGCTCCAGCTCATCCGCGACGCCGAACTCTCGCCCGAGGAGTTCCGCACGTACATCGGCCACGCCATGAGCGCCAGCGACAACCTGGCGCTGATCCTCAACGACGTGCTCGACGTCTCGCGCATCGAGGCCGGCAAGATGCGCCTCGTGGAGGAGCCCTTCCGCCTGAACGAAGTCCTCGTCCCGGTCATGGACCTTCTGGGTCCGACGGCGGCGGACAAGGGGCTGTCCCTGAGCATGGACCTCGGCCCGGGCCTGCCCGAACGCCTCCTGGGCGACGCCGGCCGCATCCGCCAGGTGCTCCTGAACCTCATGGGCAACGCCGTGAAGTTCACGGAAAAAGGCTCGGTGCGCCTGGAGGTCTACACCCTGCGCAAGCCGCGCGGGGAGGAGCCCCTGCCCGTGCACTTCGCGGTCATCGACACGGGCGTCGGCATCGCCGACGAGCACCTGTCGCGCATCTTCGAGCCCTTCACGCAGGTCGAGTCGCCCTACACCCGGCGCCACGGCGGCGTGGGCCTCGGCCTCACCGTGGTGGGCCGTCTGGCCGACCTCATGGGCGGCCGGCTGGAGGTCTACAGCGAACTCGGCGTGGGCACGGAGGTGCACCTCACCCTGCCCCTGCGCGTCCTGGCGCCGCCCGCGGCGCAAGTCGCCACGGCCGCCAAGGCCGACGCGAAACGCCTGCGCGTGCTGGTGGTGGAGGGCGACCCGGTGAACCGCCTCAGCGCGTTGAACTATCTGGAATGCCTCGGCCATGCCGGCGCCTCGGCCAGCAGCGGTCCGGAGGCCCTGCTCCTGCTCGCCGAGCTGCCCTTCGACGTGGTGCTCATGGACCTCCAGACGCCCGGCGTGGAGGGCCTGGAAACCCTGCGGCACATCCGCGCCGGCGGCGACGGCCGCATCGATCCGCGCACGCGGGTGGTGGCGCTCACCGCCAACGCCATGCCCGGCGACTGCGAACGTCTCCTGTCCGCCGGCCTGGACGGCTGCCTGGACAAGCCGCTGCGTCTGGATGAATTGGGCGCGGCGATCCGCGCCGCGGCGTCGCGATCCTGAGCGATTCCGGAGGCTCGCAGCAGTTTTTCCCGCGTCCGGAACGGCAGCCAGGGGTTTGCGGCCGCAGCAGCCGCAAGGCCCGAGAACCCAGGAACCCGGCATGGCCCGAACGCCAAGGCTTCCCGGCCATCCGCCGCCGACCGCGGAAACAGGCGTTGTCAGCATTTCAGGACAGTTTCGGCCAAGGTCCCGATCTTGCTGTCACAACATAGCCCATTGAAGTTGCAGGCAATACGTCGATTGCGGGACCACCGCAGGCTTGCCTGCTATACATGTCTGGAAAGCATTACAGCGCCCCCCGCCGCTTTTGGGCTTTCAGGGGCCCTTTTTCAAAGGCCGCCCCAAGCCAGTTTTAGCGCAACCTCCCGATTTTAAATGAAGTTCATTTTTTCCCCCATAAAGAGGCAAAAGTGGCATGCTCTTTGCCTAGTCTTGGGTGCAACGGGAGCGGGACAACGCTCGCGCTGACCGGCCGGAAAGCCCCGGCCGGTTCGTCTGGCCGACACGATCCACGCCAACCGCGGCCGGCCTGCCTTTCGGTCCGTCACCACTCGGACGAGACGGCAGGCCGCCGTGGAGCCAGGCAAGGGGCGGCACGATGGGGCGACCGGACGCAGGGGGCGCGCAGCGGCGAATTTCGATCCCGCAACAAGGGCGGCGGCCGGAGAGCGCTCCTTTTGAGCGGAGCGCCCGGCGGGCAGGCCGCCCGCAGGCGAGTGTCAGGCGTCCAGGCGGACCGGATTGCGGTCACGCGGGAGCCAATGGGGATTGACCAGCCGCCAAGCATGACCTTCGGCGCGGAGGCGTCCTCCTTCCTTCAACCTCTTACCCACACAAGGAGCATCGACATGCCGAAAATGACCCCAAGTGAATCCATGGCCGAAGTTCTCGTCCAGGAAGGCGTGAAGCACGTCAGCGGCATCCTGGGTTCCGCGTACATGGACCTGCTGGACCTGTTCCCGGCGGCCGGGATCGACTTCATCTCCGTGCGCCATGAGCAGACCGCCGGCCACATGGAAGACGCGTACTGCCGCCTGACCGGCAAAGCCGGCGTGTGCATCGGCCAGAACGGCCCCGGCATCACCAACTACGTGACCGCCGTCGCCACCGCCAACATGGCCCACACCCCGATGGTCGTGATTTCGCCCAGCGCCGGCAGCGGCTCCATCGGCTGGGACGGCTTCCAGGAGTGCGACACCTGGAACCTGTTCAAGCCCATCACCCGGGCCTCCCTGCGCGTGCCTCACCCGAACCGCGCCGGCGACATCCTGCGCACCGCGTTCCGCATCGCCTACGCCGAGCACGGCCCGGTGCTGGTGGACATCCCCCGCGACTTCTTCTACGGCGAGTTCGAGGAAGAAATCCTCGCCCCCAGCCAGTACCGCGTGGCCCCCGGCGGCATCGGCGATCCCGAGCAGTTCAAGGCCGCCGTCGAGGTCCTCAAGGCCGCCAAGAATCCGGTGATCGTGTCCGGTCTCGGCGTGGTCTCCTCCGACGCCCTGGACGTGGTCAAGGCCCTGGCCGAGCATCTGGCCGCGCCCGTGACCACCACCTACCTGCACAACGACGCCTTCCCCTGCGACCATCCCCTGTGGGCCGGCCCCATCGGCTACATGGGCTCCAAGGCCGCCATGCGCATCATGAAGGAAGCCGACGTGATCCTGGCCATCGGCACCCGTCTGTCGTACTTCGGCACCCTGCCGCAGTACAACATCAACTACTTCCCCAAGACGGCCAAGATCGTCCAGATCGACATCAACCCGAAGAACATCGCCAAGACCCACCCGGTCACCGTGGGCGTTTGCGCCGACGCCAAAGACGCCGCCACCGAGCTGTTCCGCCAGGTGCGCGAGAGCGTGAAGCCCCGCGACAACGGCCCGGCCCACGCCAAGGTCAAGGCCGAACTGGCCGACTGGTACAAGGAGATCGCCGAGATCGCCAATGAGCCCGTCATGGCCGGCCGCATGCATCCGCGCAAGGCCCTCGAGGTCGTCGGCAAGTTCGTGACCGAGAGCAACTCCATCGTCACCACCGACATCGGCAACACCTCCTCCACCGCCAACAGCTACCTGCGCTTCCGCAACCCGAAGCGTCACGTGGCGACCCTGACCTTCGGCAACACCGGCTTCGCCTATCAGGCCGGCCTGGGCTGCCAGCTGGCCTGCCCCGAGGACAGCGTCGTGGCCATCGTCGGCGACGGCGCCTGGGGCATGAGCCTGTTCGAAGTGCCCACCGCCGTGCAGTTCAACCTGCCGGTCATCGCCACCGTGTACAACAACGGCGCCTGGTGCGCTGAGAAGAAGAACCAGATCGACTTCTACAACAACCGCTTCGTGGGCGCGGACATCTGGTCCAACTCCTACGCCAAGATCGCCGAAGCCATGGGCGCCGTGGGCTACACGGTCAACACCCAGGCCGATCTGGCCGAGGCCCTCGACGCGGCGAGGAAGAGCCGCAAGCCCACGGTCATCGAAGTCATGACCGACGGCACCCGTCTCGCTCCTCCGTTCCGTCGCGATGCGCTCGCCCTTCCCACCCGCCTCCTGCCCAAGTACGAGCACCTGGACAAGAAGCACTTCGCCAAATAGGCGAGCATCGCATTCCCGCGCGGCGCCGGCCCCCCATTACGGCGCCGCGCGGCTTCCCTGAAGCATCCGGCGGGCGGGCAGCCTCCGTCCCGCCCGCCGTACGCTGCACGTCTCCCGGAGTTCGCCATGGCTCATGGGAGCGGAAGATACCACCCGGGGGCGGCAACCAACGCCTAGCTCGTGTCCTTCCCGGTTTTGTCGCCACCGCCGCCTCCGGGCCTTCTTTCCCGCCTGCATCCCCGTCGAATCGCGCTGCGCGCCGCCAGCGCAAGCCTGCGCGCGCCGCGGCGCTCCTGCGCAGTCTTTGCGCACGCCCGCACGGGCACCTCGCAATATTCATTTGATATTTCAGAGCATTTCATTTGGCATGCGTTATGCTTTTCTGTCGGTGTCCGCGTCCGCGCGCGGGCTGAACAAGCGAAGAGCCGCGCGGAGAGCCCCGGACGCCGCCCGCGGTCGTCCGGAAGCCAAGGAGAACGAACATGAAGCGCATGCTTGCCGCAGTATTACTGGCCACGGTCGTCTGCCTCGGGTCGCTGGCCCGTCCGGCCCAGGCGCAGCTTTCCATCAGCATCGACATCGGCACCCCGCCGCCGGTGCAGCGCGTCGAAGTGGTGCACGAGGCCCGGCCCGGCTGGATCTGGGCACCCGGCTACTGGGCCTGGGAAGGCCATCGCCACGTCTGGATGGACGGCCGCTGGGTCCGCTCCCGCCCGGGAATGCGTTGGGAAGCCGCCCGCTGGGATCACCGCGGCGATCGCTATCACTTCACCCCCGGCCACTGGGAGCAGGAGCGCCACGCCGAGGCCCGGCCCGGCGACTGGGACCGCGGCAACCACAATGGTTGGGACCGCGGCGAGCATAATGGCTGGGATCGCGGCCGCGACCACCGCTAAGTCAACGCCGCACGGGCGGCCGCCTGTCCTGATGGGGAGGCGGTCGCCTGCCAAGGCCAGCCGGCCGCGCTCCGTCCGTCCCGTAACTCCCCCCTTCCGCCTCATCCTGCCCGACGCGCATCCCGCTCCGCACCCGTCCCCCGACGCGCCGGCGGCCGCGATTCCCTGCGGCGACGCCCGCCCGCAGCGCACGGAATGCCGATATAAGGCAAACGTCCGGGGATGATTTGACAAAATGACTTTTCATATTTTATCCGGCTAGTGCCGGAATGATCAGCGACCGCCTGCCCATGTGCAGGGCAGCCCACGTCCGGCAGGACGGCGCTGACGCCGCGCCGGAAAAGGCTTACGGGAGGAACATGGTCGGTCACCCAGCGGGAAGCATGCAGAGCAGCCTCATTGACGCCCTCACCAAGGGCGACGAGGCCAAGCAACTGCTGTCCCAGTTCACGGAGTGCAAGTATCGCAAGCGCCAGATCCTGTTCCTGCCGCACCATGAGGAGAACCTCATCTTCATCGTCAAGTCGGGCCGCCTGCGCGTCTACCTGGCCCTGCGGGGCAAGGAGATCTCCCTGGCCATCCTCGGCCGGGGCGACGTGTACAGCACGCACACCAGGGCGCACGTGGAGGCCCTGGAGGACGCGACGATCCTGATCTGCCCCACCGAGACATTCCTCCGCCTGTCCAACCAGCAGCACACGATCATCGGCGCGCTGATGGCCTCCGGGGGCCGGGTCATGACCGGGGCCATCTCGACCATCGAGAACCTCTACTTCAACTGCGCCGACAAGCGCGTGGCCGTGTACTTCTACGAGCAGGCGCTGCGCTTTGGGCAGGAGGTCAAGGGAGGGATCTACGTGAAGATCGGGCTGACGGTGGACAACATCGCCAAGATCGTCGGCTCCTCCCGGCAGACCGTCTCCACCCTCCTTTCGAACATGGAAAAGGACGGGATCATCAAGAAGATCAACCGCGGGGAATACATCGTCCTCGACATGCGCGAACTTTTTCTGCTGGCCAATTCCTGCTCGGAATGACCTCCCGCCGGCCCTTCCAGCCAAGTCCCCGAACGCTCCGCCGCCGACGCCCAGGATATTCTGTCGCCCAGGCGACATTTTTTTACTGTTGTATCACCACTGGGAGAGTACATTTCTGTTATATCAAATAAAGCACAAAGGAGTTCCGAGCACGCGCCAGTATCTTGCGCCGTAAAATTAAGCAAAGTTTTTTTTGTAAAATGAAAAACTGTCGCACCGGCGACAGATCCTAGTTTTTTGGTGGACTATGATCCGTCGCAAAGGGGACAATCATGCAAACATACGCTCAATACGTAATGTTCGCAGGTGCAGTGATTGCTCTCGTCAGCGAGACGCTGGCGTTCTTCTCGTTCAAGGACCTCAAGAGGCTCACAGCCTACTCCGCTCTCGCCCAGCTCGGGACCGCGCTCGTCGGTCTGGGCGCGGGTCCGGGCGGAGCCGCGGCCGCGACGCTGCACCTGATCTATCAGGCTGCGGCGCGGGGCCTCTGGCTTTTGTGCCTGTTTCGGCTGGCCTCCGAAATGGGCGGGTATTCACTTACCGCATTGACGGCGGCGGGCCGTCGCCGTCCGGGCCTTGCGCTGCTGCTGGCCTTCGCCATGTTCACGGCCATCGGCCTGACGCCCTTCACCGCGCCGCCGGGCAAGGAGCTCGTGCTCCATGCGGCGGTGCAAGGCGGGAATCTCCTGACGGCCCTCGCCATCGCCGCCTCCGGAATCATCGCCGTGCTGTACACGGTGCGCGTCGTCCACGCGGTGTGCCTCAAGCGGACGGACAACAGCGGAGCCGAAGCGCCGGCCTCCGCCGGGGTCGGCGCGGGCGCCGCCCTGCTGGCCGGGGCGCTGGCGCTGGCCTGCCTCGTTCCCGGACCGCTGGTCCGGCTGATCCAGGGCTGGCTGCCGAGCGCCGCCGCCGAGCACACGGCCGGCCCGAGCCTCTGGCCGCTGCCGGTGCTGATCCCCTATCTGGGCGCGTTCGCCATGCTCGCCGTCGTCCGCTTCGCGCCGAAACTGCGCGCCCTGGCCGCCCTGGCCGTCGCCGCGGCGACGCTCGGCGCGGTTCTCGCCGCGCCGGCCGCGGACCCGCTGCGCCAGCTCTTCACCATGCTCTTCACCCTGGGCGGCGGGCTCATCGTCGTCTACTCCATCGGCTACATGGGCGGACACGAAGGCGAGGGACGCTACTTCTTCTTCCTGTTCCTCATGATCGCCGCGCTGATCGGGCTGGCCTCGCTGACGGACGCCGCCGCATTCTACAGCGCCTTCGAGGTCATGACCTTCTCCTCCTACATGCTCGTGGTGCACAAGCGCACGGACGAGTCCCTGGCCGCCGGCGAAAAGTATCTGGCGATGTGCGTGGGCGGGGCGAACGTCATGCAGGTCGGCCTGCTGGCCCTGACCGCCGCCGGCGCGCCCGGCGGGCTGGACGGCATGGCCGGGGCCCTCGCGGCCAGCGGTCCGGCCGCCGCCGGCATCGCGCTTCTCGTGCTGGCCGGCTTCACCGTGAAGGCGGGCTTCTTCCCACTGCATTCCTGGCTCCCCGCCGCGCACCCCGTCGCGCCCTCGTCCATCTCGGCCCCGCTGTCCGGCCTGCTGACCAAGGTCGGCGTGTTTGGCGTGGCCCTGGTGGTTTCCGCGCTGGCCAGCGCCCCGCTCGCCGGCGGAAACGGCCGGCTGGTGCTGTGGCTGTTGACCGGCATGGCCGCGGCGACCTTCATCATCGGCGAGGTGATGGCCCTGTGCCAGAAGGACATCAAGCGCCTGCTGGCCTACTCCACCCTGGCGCAGATCGGCGAAATCGGCCTGGTCCTGAGCCTGGGCACCTTCGCCGCCACCGCGGGCGCGCTGGTGCACGTGCTGAACCACGCGGTGATGAAGGACCTGCTGTTCCTCGCGGCCGGCGGCCTCATCCTGCGCGCGGGCAGCCAGCGCCTCGAGGACCTCGCGGGCCTGGGCAAGGCCATGCCGTTCACCGGCGCCTGCATGGCGGCCGGCCTGGTGTCGATCATGGGCCTGCCGCCCCTGGGCGGGTTCTTCAGCAAGTTCCTCATGCTCAAGGCCGCCCTGGACGCCGGGCAGCCCTGGATCGCCGCGCTGATTCTGGCCGGCGGCCTCGTCGGCTGCGTCTACTACGGCCGGATCATCAAGGTGCTGTTCTTCCACAAGTACGAGGGCGCGCCGGTGGCCCCGCTGCCGCCCACCATGAACCTCGCCATCGGGGTCCTGGCCGCGCTGACCCTGTGCGCGGGCGTGTTCGCGCCGCAGTGGGCGGCGCTGGTTCTGCCCGCGGCCACGGCCCTCTTCCCCGCCGGCGGGACGCTGCCCGACATCGCGATCACCTGGCCGCCGGCCGCGGCCTTGCCGCTGCTCGGCGCGGCGCTGGCCGTGCTCTTGCGCCGGAACCTGAAGCTCAGCGGCGCGGCGGCCACGGCGAGCCTCGTGCTGGCCCTCGGCTGGGCCATCGCCGGCAGCGGCTTCCCGACGGAGCTGCAACGCTACTTCGCCCTGCTGGTGCTGGGCCTGGGCGTCGTCAACGTCGCCTACTCCACCGGCTACATGACGCACAGCCACACGCCCTGGCGCTTCTTCGCGGTCTTCCTGACCATGATCTGCGGCCTCGTGGGCATGACCACCGTCCACTCGCTGGTGGCGTTCTTCTGCTTCTGGGAGATCATGAGCAGCTGGCCGCTGTTCTTCGCCATCATCCACGAGGAGACCCCGGCGGCCCTCAGGGAAGGCACCAAGTACTTCCTGTTCAACATCGCGGGCGCGTCGTTCCTCTTCCTGGGCGTGCTCGTCCTCGGGAACGCCTGCGGCGGCTACGACTTCGACGTCGTGGCGCGGACGGCGGCCGCCTCGCCCGCCGGCGTCTGGCTGCCGGGACTCTGCCTCATGGGCGTCGGCATGCTCATGAAGGCGGCCATGCTGCCGGTGCGCATCGACTGGCAGATGCATCCGGCCACCGCCCCGACGCCGGTGAGCGGCTACATCTCGGCCATGCTGCTGAAGAGCGGCCCCTTCGGCATCCTGCTGCTGCGCTTCATCCTGGCCCAGGGCGTCGCGGGCGAAGCGGCCCAGGCCCTGGACACGGCCATGTACGTGGGCGCCTGGATCGGCGGCGTCACCATCCTCTACGCGGGCGTCCAGGCGCTGTTGCAGACCGGCATCAAGGAGATGCTGATCTACTCCACCGTCAGCCAGCTCGGCTACATCGTGCTGGGCATCTGCCTGGGCACGTCCCTCGGCGTGACCGGCGGCCTGCTGCACCTGTTCAACCACATGCTCTTCAAGGACCTGGCCTTCCTGTGCGCCGGCGCGCTCATGTTCGCCAGCCACGCCCACAACCTGGAGGAGCTCGGCGGCATGGGCCGCAAGATGCCGGTGACCTTCCTGTGCTTCAGCGCCGCCCTGTTCTCGGCGGCGGGCATGCCGCCCTTCAACGGGTTCAACTCCAAGCTCGTGATCTACTACGCGCTCATCGAGCGGGGCGAGCTGGTGCTGGCGATCATCGCCATCCTGTCCAGCGTCATCACCCTGGCCTACTTCCTGAAGTTCATGCACGGCGCGTTCTTCGGCCAGCTGACGCCGGCGGCGGAACGCGCCAGCGAGGTCGGCCCGGCCATGCGGCTGCCGCTCATCCTCCTGGCCGGCCTGTGCCTGCTGACCGGCGTGTTCCCGGGCCTCGCGCTCATTCCCATCGCCGGGCTGGAGCAGACTCTGGGCCTCACGCCGCCGGCGGTGGGGCTCGCGGGCATCGTCTCCGGCTACGGCGCCTGCAACATGACGCTGCTGAGCTTCATGATCTTCGCCGTGGGCGGCTGCGTCTGGCTGGGGGTCTCGCGCCTGGCGGCCCGCGGGGTGCGGCGCACGGCCATCCACACCTGCGGCGAAACCAGCGTGGACCAGCGGAGCACGCGCATCAGCGCCGGCGACCTCTACGCCGCCCCGCTGGCGCTGCTGGCCGGCATGTCCAAGGGGTACTTCTCGCGCAAGCGCCTGGGAGGGCAGCATGACTGACATCGCCGAAGCGGTCTTCGCCATCCTGATTTTTCCGGGCGGGCTGTTCGCCCTGGCCCTGGGGCTGTTCCTCAAGGGGGCCGACAGAAAGGCGCTGGCCCGGTTGCAGCGCCGGGTGGGCCCGCCGTTGTACCAGCCCGTGCTCGACATCATCAAGCTGCTGACCAAGGAGACGCTCATCCCGACCACGGCCAACGAGACGGCCTTTCTGCTGGCCCCGGTGCTGGGCCTGACCGGCATGCTCGTGACCGCGGCGGTGCTGCCCATCGGCGGCGTGTACGGCGGCGTGCCCGGCCTGGGCGACCTGCTGGTGCTGCTCTACCTGCTGCCCATTCCCGCCATGGGGCTGATGCTCGCCGGCGGCGCGTCCAGCTCGCCGTACGGGGCCCTGGGCTTCTCGCGCGAGATGTGCATGATGTTCGCCTACGAGATGCCGCTCATCGCCACGTTCCTGGCGGTGGCGGTGCGCGTGGGCGGCGCCAGCGGCTCGCTGCTGTCCCTGCCGGCGATCATGGACTACCAGTACCGGACCGGGCCGCTGCTCTTCGACCCGGTGATGCTGCCCGCGGCCCTGGCGCTGCTGTTCTTCATCCCCGGCACCATGGGCCACGGCCTGTTCGACATCCCCGAGGCCGAGCCCGAGGTCATCGAGGGGCCGCTGCTGGAATACTCCGGCCCGCTGCTGGCGATGTTCCACCTCATGAGCGCGGTGAAGCTGGTGGTGGTGCTGGAGCTGGCGGTGGCGCTGTTCTTCCCCAATCCCCTCGTCGCCGGCGGCGGCGGCTGGGTGCTGGCCAACCTGGCTTGGCACGTCTGCAAGTGCCTCGTGCTGCTGATGCTCTCCGTGACGTGCTTCCGCGCGGCCACCGGCCGGCTGCGCCTCGACCAGGGCTTCAAGTTCTTCGTGAAGTTCACCTCCCCGCTGGCGCTGGCCAGCCTCGGGATGGCGTTCATTCTGCGTTAGGAAAGGGGGCCAGATGCTGCAATTCCTGACCAAACTCGCTTCGCGCTCCCCATGGATCTACCGGATCAACGCGGGCTCGTGCAACGGCTGCGACGTGGAGATGGCCACGGCCGCGCTGATCCCGCGCTATGACGTGGAGCGCCTGGGCTGCAAGTACTGCGGCAGCCCGCGGCATGCGGACGTGGTGCTCATCTCCGGCCCGCTGACCCTGCGCGTGCGCGACAAGGTGCTCCGGGTCTACAACGAGATCCCGCACCCCAAGGTCACGGTGGCGGTGGGCGTCTGCCCGGTTTCCGGCGGCTGCTTCCGCGACGGCTATACCGTGGACGCCGACATCGACCACTACATCCCGCTGGACGTCATCGTGCCCGGCTGCCCGCCGCGGCCGCAGGCGATCATGGAAGGCGTCTTGAAGGCCGTCGAGGTCTGGCGGACCCGGCTTGAGGAGGGCGTATGCTCCCGTTCCTGAAGATCATGCTCCGCAACCTGTTCCTGGGGCCGTCCACGGACCCGTTCCCCTTCGCCCCGGCGAAGACCCACGAGAACTTCCGCGGCTGCGCCGTGTTCGACCCGGAAAAGTGCATCCTCTGCGGCATCTGCCGCCACGTCTGCGCCGCCGGGGCCATCCAGCTGCGCGCCAGCGAGGACGGCTCGGGGATGCAGTACCTGCTGTGGCACAATTCCTGCGTCTTCTGCGGGATGTGCGCCCACTACTGCCCCACCGGCGCGCTGACCATGTCCAACAACTGGCACCTGGTCCACGCGGGCGCGGACCGCTTCGCCAACTGCATCTCCGGCTTCGTCCGCTACGGCGAATGCTCGCAGTGCGGGGCGAAGATCCAGCCGCGGCCGCCGGTCATCGCCGACAAGCTCGGCAAGCACAGCCCGGATCGCTTCCTGTTGTGCCCAAAGTGCAAGCGCCAGAGCATCGCCATGAACGTGGCCCAGGCCCGACCCCTCTTCAGGCAGGATGTCTCATGAACGACATTATGAAGCAATCCGCGGAAAAGGCCGTGGCCCAGGTCCTCGGCAAGGGCGCCCTGGCCTGGACCGCCGACGTCAACGGCAATGCCTTCGGCTGGGTCCGGCTCTGCGATCCGCGCAGCCTGCTCGACCTGGCGCCCCTGCTGGCCGAGATCGGCGCGCGGCTCATGACCGTCACCGCCTATCGCAACGACAAGTACGGGCGGGAGGAAGGCCACGAGATCGCCTACCATTTCGACCTCGACGGCGTGGTGCTGACCGTGGAGGTCTGCCTGCCCGACGAGCCGCCCAAGGTCCCCTCGATCACCCCGTGGTTCAGGAACGCGGACTGGAACGAGCGGGAGTTCGTCGAACTCTACGGCATCGTCCTGGAGGACCACCCGAACCCGCGCCGCCTGTTCCTCGCGGCGGACCTGGACGAGGCCGTGCTCGACCGGCTGGTCCCGCTCTCCACCATGATGAACGGCGCCTCCACCTCCACGCTGTGGGAAAAGGTCTTCGCCGGAAAGCAACTGCCCGACTGGGCCAAGGGGGGGAACAACTGATGTCCGCCACCTACACGCTGCCCGTCGGCCCGCTGCACGTGGCCCTTGAGGAGCCCATGTACTTCGACATCCGCGTCGACGGCGAGACGGTGCGCTCCGTGGAGCTCTCCGCCGGCCATGTGCACCGGGGCATCGAGGCCCTGGCCATGCGGCGCAACTACTTCCAGAACGTCACCCTGACGGAGCGGGTCTGCTCGCTGTGCTCCAACAGCCACCCCGCCACCTACTGCATGGCGGTGGAGAACCTGAGCGGCATCCCCGTTCCCGAGCGGGCCAAGTACCTGCGGGTCATCGCCGACGAGGTCAAGCGCATCGCCTCGCATCTCTTCAACGTCGGCATCATGGCCCACCTCACCGGATTCGACTCCCTGTTCATGCACGCCATGGAAGTGCGGGAGATCATGCAGGACGCCAAGGAAGGGGTCTACGGCAACCGCATGAACCTGGGCCAGTGCATCATCGGCGGCTGCCGCCGCGACATCGACGACGCCACCGCCGAATTCCTGCGCGGCCAGCTCGAACAGCTCAAGCCACAGCTCGCCGAGCTCTACGGCGTCTTCGAGCGCGATCCGCTGATCCGCACCAGGACCCGCGGCATCGGCCTTCTGCCGCGCGAGGAGGCCGTGAGCCGCGCCGTGGTCGGGCCCGTGGCCAGGGCTTCGGGCGTGGCCTACGACGTGCGCCGCAAGGCCCCCTACGCGGCCTACGCCGACCTCGACTTCGAGGTCCAGACCGACACCCGGGGCGACGTGCACTCCCGGGCGCTCCTGCGGCTCCGCGAGGCCGTCGAATCGGTGAAGATCATCGAGCAGTGCCTGCGCCAGCTCCCCGGCGGTCCGATCTGCACCAAGGAGATCCCCGTGATCCCGGCGGGCGAATCCGTGGCCCGGAGCGAGGCCCCGCGCGGCGAGGTCTTCTACTACCTGCGCGCGGACGGCACGGACATCCCGCAGCGGCTGAAGTGGCGCGTGCCGACCTACATGAACTGGGAGGCGCTGCAGGTCATGATGCGCGACTGTCAGGTCGCGGACATCGCGCTGATCGTCAACAGCATCGACCCGTGCGTCTCCTGCACGGAGCGCTAGGCGTCCGCCCGGCCGGAGCCGGGATGAAAGATTTGTGAAATTTCAGACAAGCGTCGCGACGCTGACAGAAATCGCCCCCGGAAGGGGTACGTTCAAGGCGCAGGGAAACCCAGGGTTGGCCGAATGCATGAATTATCCATGGCCATGAGCATCCTCGGCATCGTGCGTGACGAAGCGCAAAAGGCCCGGGCGAGCGCGGTGACGCGGGTGCGCCTCTGCGTCGGGGACCTGGCCGGCGTGGAGGCCGCGACCCTGGCGTCCTGCTTCGAGATGGTGCGCGAAGGGACCATCGCGGCCACGGCCGAACTGACCGTCAAGCGCATCCCGGCCACCGGGACGTGCCTGCTGTGCGGAGCGACGGCCGGCCGCCAGGGCCGGACGCTGCGCTGCCCCAAATGCAAGACCGGATCCGTGCGGCTCGCCACCGGGCGCGAGCTGTACGTGGAAAGCATTGACGTCGAGAAAACCCAGCAGGGGTGATGACCATGTCGAATCTCGCCCACAACTACATCGTCCACGCCAACCCGGACAGGTGCATCGGCTGCAGGAAGTGCGAAATGGCCTGCGTAAGCGCGCACCTCAACATCCCCTACAAGGAGGCCAAGAAGCGCGGCCTGCCGATCATGCCGCGCATCAAGGTCGTCAAGGTCGACAACCTCAAGTTTCCGACCCAGTGCCACCACTGCGTCGACGCTCCCTGCGCCAAGGCCTGCCAGTTCGGGCTGATCCGGCACGTCGACGGCGTGGTCAGGGTCAACGAGGCCATGTGCGTGGGCTGCAAGATGTGCGTCATGGCCTGCCCCTTCGGGGCCATCGAGGTCGGCGCGGAGGGCGAGCTGGGCTTCGCCGGCCGCAAGAACGCCGCCTCGGCCAAGAAGTGCGACCTGTGCCAGGCCTGGCGCGCCGACAACGGCAAGGAAGTCTGCGCCTGCGTCGAGGCCTGCCCGAAAAACGCCCTGGAGATCGTGGACATCTCGTCGCCCTACGTCGAGATCGCCGCGAAGATGAGCGCCATCCAGCTGTTCCGCCTGCGCCAGGCCCACCTGACGCATGGCCTGCCGCGCCCCAAGGAATCCGAAACCGCGGATGAGGCCGGCACGGAGAAGACGAAGCCGATTCAATGACCACGTTCTGACGGCAACTGGTTCATGGAAGTGGGCATGTTCATGGTTCCGGCGCGGACAGAAGGCCCGGGACCGCAACCGGGAGTTCCCCTGTTCCGCCGCCCGGCCCAACCGGAGCACAAGGAGTAGCTATGGAACTGTGTCTCACCATCACCGGCCACTGCTGCGACCTCGCCCTGCATCCCGTGTCCGCCGCCACTGCGGAGAAGATCCGCGCGGAAGGGCGCGGCATCTACAAGACGAAGTATCTGGAGTGGTGGCGCAAGGGCAACACCTGCACCTGCGGCATGAAGCTCGGCGACGACTCCGTCGCGGAAGTGACCCTGGACGGCAAGCAGGTCCCCTTCGATCCGCAGGCCATCAAGGCCGCCGCGGTGCTGCTGCGCCGGCGGATGTACCTGGACAGCAAGGCGCGCTTCCTCACGCTCATGGGCTACGTCGACGAGGTCGCCTCGCTGACCTGGCGCTGGGAGGGCGTGACCGAGTACGACCCGCGGAAGTTCGACTTCTTCGTGCATCGCTGGGATCGCCTGATGCACGAGGACGGCTTCTACATCGTGGACGATGCGCGCTATGACGGCCACTTCGCCGTGGAGCACATCTGGGACGAGAACGGAGGACACAGCATGATCGATCCCGTGGTCATCGATCTGGAGGATGTCCGCCGGGAGATCCAGGGCGGACTCGTGTCCGCCAGCTAGCAGCCCCCCTGCCGGCGGCGAAGGCCGCCGCGCCGCCGCGGAAACGGGCGGGGCCCGCGTCCTCCCCTGTCCAGCAGGGCGCCGCGGACGCATACCCGTCCCGGTCCGGAGCGCCGTCCCACCCGGCCTCCCCGGCGAGGGGACCCGCGTGCCTTAGCGCCGTGCGCGGCGCTGCTGCGGCGCTGTAGCCGCCCTCGTCCGGCCGCCTCACTCCAGGGCGAAACGTATCGGCAAAAGAAACCACACCGCCACCGGCGCGCCCTGGCGCACGGCCGGCCGGAAGCGCCACTGGCGCACGGCCTCGACGGCCTGCGTCTCAAAGACCCCGGCCGGATCGGCGGATTCGACGCGCAGATCGCTCACGGTCCCTTCGGCGTTCACCTGGACCCGCAGCACGACCCGGCCCGTAAGGCCCTGCCGCCGCGCCGCCGCAGGATAGGCCGGCTTCACCCGCCGGACGGCCACGGGCATGCTGTCCGCGGCCGCAGCGCCATGTCCCGCGCCGCCGCCCGCGGCTCCACCAGCGCCGCCGCCTCCCGGCGTGGCCCCGGAACCGCCGCCGGAACCCGGTCCGCCCGCCGCGCTCCCGGAAGCCCCGCCCGCCGCGGCGGCGAGGACGACGGTCCGCTCCGGTCCGGACGCCGCGGGGACCGCAGTCGGGGTGACCGGGACGGACGCCGTGACGCCGGCCGGCCGGGCCAGAACCTGCCGGACCGTGGGCTGCGGCGCGGCGGGAGGGGCCCCGCCGGTCGAACGGTGCGACCGCGTGGCCGCTGCGCCGGCGGATGCTCCGCCGCCCGCATGGCCCGCGGGCTCCAGCAAGTCCACTGTTATGAGCGGCGCGGACGCCGGTCCATGGACGGTCGGGAGGGCGGCCGCCAGGGCGCAGAACAGCAGCAGGTGCAGCCCGGCCGAAATGCACAGGCCCACGCCGGAGGCGCGGCGGAGCAGCTGGCGCACGCCGGGACGCGGACTGGCGGCCGGATTCTCCACGATTCACCTCCGCGGCGCGCCGCCGGGGCGCGGCAGCAGCACGTCGCCCAATCCCGCGGGCGACACGCAGCGCTCGAAGCCGCAGCCGTACACGGGTTCGAGGCGCTCCGGCGCGAACACGGCCGAGGGCTCGCCCCGCAGCGCGACCCTGCCGCCGTGCAGGAGGGTGGCCTCGTCCGCGTAGCGGGCTGCGAGATTCAGGTCATGGGAGGCCAGGATGGCGCAGACCTTCCGCGTCGCGCGCAGCCCGGCCAGCAACTCCATGACCTGGAGTGCGTGGGCCGGGTCCAGGCTGGCCGTCGGCTCGTCCAGCAGGAGGATGGCCGGCTCCTGGCACAGGGCCTTGGCGATGAAGACGCGTTGCAGCTCGCCGCCGCTCAGGCGCTCCAGCCGGACGTCCGCCAGGCGGTCGACCCGCGCCAGGTCCATGGCCCGGGCCACGGCCTCCCGATCGGCGCCGCCCTCCAGGCCCAGCAGCCCCTGGTGCGCGGTGCGGCCAAGGAGCACCAGCTCCCGGACGGTGAGCGGCAGCGGCCCCGGCAGGCTCTGCGGCAGGTAGGCCATGGCCCTGGCGCGCTGCCGCGGGGAATACGCGGACAGAGGCCGGCCGAGGAGCGCGATCGTCCCGGCCTGGGGCCGCAACACGCCGGCCAACAGACGCAGCAGGGTCGTCTTGCCCGAGCCGTTGGGGCCGACGATGGCGTGGATGACGCCCGGCCGCGCGACGAGATCCACGCCGTCCAGGACCGCCGCGCGGCCGCGCGCAAAGGTCAGGCCGCGCGCCTCCACGGCGAAGGCGGCGTTCATGCCCGCCTCCCGGCCAGCAGGACCACGAAGGCGGGCGCGCCGAGCATGGCCGTGACCACGCCCACGGGCAGCTCGCCCGAGGCGGGCAGCGCGCGGGCCAGGGCGTCGCACAGGGCGAGATAGGCGCCGCCGCCCAGGATGCAGGCCGGCGCGAGCAGGCGGTGGTCCGCGCCGAAGACGCGGCGCAGGGCGTGCGGCGTCACCAGCCCGATGAAGCCCAGCGGGCCGCACACGGCCACCGTCGCGCTGACCATGACGGTGGTGGTCCAGAGCAGGGCCGTGCGCACGGCCCCCACCGGCAGGCCCATGGTGGCGGCCGTCTCCTCGCCCAGCTGGAGCACGTTCATGCCGTGGGCCAGGGCCAGGACCACGGCCAGGCAGGGCAACACGGCCGCAGCCAGCAGCAGCGCGTCCGCGGGCGCGTGGGAGCCCAGGTCGCCCATGAGCCAGAACACCACGGAGGCGAGCATGTGGTTGGGCGAAAGGGACACCAGGAACAGGATCACCGCGCCGCAGAAGGCGTTGACCATCACCCCGGCCAGCAGCAGCGTGTCCCGGCCCGAGGCGCGCAGCGTGCGGCCGACGGCCAGGACGACGCCCAGCGTGGCCAGCCCCCCGGCGAAGGCCGCGGGCAGCCGCAGGGCCAGGCTGCCCAGGCCGAGCACCAGGGCGGCGATGGCGCCGATGGCCGCCCCGCCGGAGACGCCCAGGATGTAGGGTTCGGCCAGGGGATTGCGCAGCAGGGCCTGGAAGACCAGGCCGCCCACGGAAAGGCTGGCCCCCGCGGCCAGGGCCAGCAGCAGGCGCGGCAGGCGCAGGGAGCGCACCAGCGCCACGGCCAGGGGATCGCCTGCGCCGGAAAGGGCGCGCAGGACCTCGGCCGGGCCCAGCGTCGCCGAGCCCAGGCACAGGGCGGCCAGACAGCAGAGCAGCAGGGCCGGAATCAGCACCGCCAGCAAAACGGCCAGACGTCGGGACAGGCTGGGTCTCATGGCCGGGGCGCTCCGAAAATCTCGGGATGAAGGATTCGCGCCAGCGTCTCCAGGGCCGCCGCCAGGCGGGGGCCGGGCCGGGAGAAGAGCGCCGGATCCACCGTGTACAGGCGGCGGTCGCGCACGGCCGGTATGCGCGGGTCCGCCGGCCAGCCGGCCATGCCCTTGTCCTGGCCCAGCATGTCGAAGGCCACCACGACCTCCGGGGCCAGGGCCAGCACCTGCTCGGCGGAAAGCTGCGGATACGCGGGCTCGGCCGGGGCGGCGTTGTCGCCGCCGGCCATGGCGATGAGCTGGCCGAGCAGGCTGTGCGGTCCCGCGGCCATGATGCGCGGCCCATTCACCTGGAACAGCACGCGGGGCCGCCGCGGCGCGCGGGCCGCCTGCGCGCGCACGGACTCCATGCGCGCACGCAGATCCCGCACCAGCGCCTCGGCCTGGGCCGGCCGGCCGACGGCCCGGCCCACGGCGAGCATGGATCCGAACAGCTCCTCCAGGCTGCCGGTGGTCATGATCACCACGGGAATGCCGAGTTCGGCGAGCCGCGCCAGGGTCTGCGGCGGCGTGCCGTCCCGCATGGCGACGCACAGCTCCGGCCGCAGGGTCAGCAGGCGCTCCAGGTCCGGACGGGCGTAGGAGCCGATGCTCGGCAGGGCGCGCGCGGCGGACGGCTCGTCGCTGTGCTCCGTCGCGCCCACGACGAGGTCTCCCGCGTCCAGGGCGAAAAGCAGCTCCACGGCGCTGGGCGCGAGGCAGACCACGCGGTGGGGAGCCGCCGCGCCCGCCGCCGTTCGGCTTGCGCCCGCGTCCGCCGAGCAGGCCGCCAGCAGCAGGGCCAGCACGAGAACCGCCAGCTGCCTCAGGTCCATGGTCCCTCCTTGGCGTACCACGCGAGCGAGGCGGTCAGGGCCTGCATGACGGCCCGGGCCGTCAGCTCGCCGGCGAGGACGTGCTTGCCGCAATACGCCGCCGCGCCGCCTCCGAGGGCCGCCACGGCCACGGCGTCCGTGCCGGTGCCCGTGGCCGGCAGCCCGGTGGTCCGGCTGACGACGCCCAGGTCGCGGAGCACGGCGGCCTTGGCCTCGGTGATGGTGATCACCGCGTCCACCATGGCCGCGGGGGACAGCTGCGCCCCCAGGACCACGACGATGTTGATGGTGCCGGGGGGCGGCGCGGCCTCCGGAAAGACGCGGCATTCGGCCGGGTCCCCGGCGCGGCGCGCGTTGGTCAGCCCGGCGGTGACGGCGGCCAGGACGGCCAGGCCGTTCTCCTCCAGCCGGGCCGTGCGCAGGGACTGCATGGACGCGGCGGTCATCATGCCCACGGCCGGGCCGCGCCAGCCGCGGGCCGCGCAGTACTCGCGCAGGGTCGCCTCGGGCGCGGGGAAACGCAGGCGTTCGCCCGCGAAATTGGCGTCCACGCGCAGGTTCAGCACGTGCCGCGCCGGGCCGAGGCCTCCGCCGAGCACGCAGGAGCCCAGCACCGGGCAGGGCCGTCCTAGGTCCAGGTGCAGATGTTCGTCCGTGACGTCCAGGCGTATGCGGTCCATGGCGGTGCTCCGGGGGGCCGCTGGCCGGCTCCCGCGCTGCGGTTCGGCTAGAAGCTCCACTCCACGCCGCTGTAGAAGTTGCGCGTGGGCATGGGATAGTAGGACGTGTTGCTGAAGGCCAAGGTGGTGTAGCAGGAGTCGAAGAGGTTGTTCACGCCGGCGGTGATGCGGAACTTGTCGATGGTCCAGGCGAGCTTGGCGTCCACGACCGTATAGGACCAGATCGGCGGCAGGGAGTTGGCCGCGTTGACCTGCCTGGAGCTTACGTAGGTTCCGCTGACGTTGAGCAGCAGCGCGGGCAGGATGTTCCAGTCCGCGGAGAGCTTGGCCGTGTGCCTGGGCACCAGGGGCACGGTGGTCTTCTGCTGGTCGAAGGTCGCCTTGGTGTAGGCGTAGTTCGCCCGCAGGCCCAGGACCTTGAACGGACGGTAGCGCCATTCCGTCTCCAGGCCGTTGCGGACGACGGCGTCGGTGTAGTTGCAGTTCACGCCCCAGGCGCCCCTGCTGCCGTCATACCAGATCTCGTTCTTCGTGACCGAATGGAAGACCGCCAGCGTGGCCTCCAGGTTGTCCAGCAGGCCCGCGCGCACGCCGGTCTCCATGCTCCTGCTGGTCTGCGGCCTGAGCATGCCGTCCTGCCAGTTCAGCTCGTCCACGGTGGGCGTGCGGAAGGTGCTGGCGTAGCTGGCGTACAGGCTGGCCTTCTTCGTCAGGTCGTAGACCAGACCCAGCTCGTAGGCGTTGTTGTTCCAGTTGTTCGTGGGGATGTCCTCGCCGTACGCCTCGTAGCGGTTGTAACGGTAGCCCAGCTGCAGGGAGAGGTCCCGCACCAGGGTGATGGCGTCGTGGGCGAAGCCGCCGCCGCTCCAGACGTTGCTGCTGTTGCGGTTGGCGGCCACGGAGCCGGAGGTGTAGGAGGAGTTCCAGAAGTCGCCGCCCAGGCGCAGCGTGTGCTTCAGACCGAGAAGATCGAAGCCCACGGTGTAGGCGAGGTCCGAATTGACGGTCTCGTCGTTGATTTTGTAGCGGGTCGCGCCGTAGGCGTAGGGATTTTCGCGCGCGCGGTAGCCCAGGTGGTAGTCCAGGCTGCCCAGGGCGTCGAGGTCGAGTTTGGCCCCGCCCTGGATGCGGCCGTCGGTGGTCTCGCCGTAGTCGTTGGGCGTGCCGGTCAGGCGTCTGGCGTCGCGCGAGAGCGCGGCGGCGCGGCTCACGCCGCCCGGCTGGCCGTAGCGGTCCTCGTGGTAGGCGCTGGTGAGCGAGAGCGTGAGCGCCGGATTGGCCTCCCAGCCCGCGCTGCCCAGGAAGTCCTGCTGCCACAGCGCGCCATTGGCGCGGTAGCCGGTGGTGTCGCTGGTGGAGGCCGCCAGGCTGCCGTACACAGCGCCCTCGCGGCCGCGCACGGCGGCCTTGTAGCTCGTGGCGTCGTAGGAGCCGTAGCCCGCGGCCAGGCTGCCCGAAACGCCCTTGGCCGCATCGCCCTTGCGGGTGATGATGTTGATGACGCCGCCCACGGCGCGGTCGCCGTAGACCACGCCGCCGGGACCGCGCACGATCTCGATGCGCTCCACCTCGCCGAGGGGCACGGCGTTGAGCGGCGCCGCGGCCATGTCCGCCGGGGTGATGCGCTGGCCGTCCACCATGACCAGCACGTTCTGCGCGGCGAGGTTGCCCTGGCCGCGCAGGTCCACCACCGCATTGCGGTCCGTGCCGTAATAGTTCTGCTGGCTCACGCCCACCTGCCTGGCGAGCAGGTCGCTGACGCTGTTGCTGCCGGAACGCTCGATCTCCTCGCGGGTGATGATCGTGACGTTGTGCGGCACCTGGCGGATGGGCTCCGCGACGCGGTTGGCCGAGACCACCACCTCGTCCATGACGTAGGGCGAGGTCTTGTCCGCCGCCCCGGTCCCGTCCTGGGCCAGGGCGACAAGGGGCAAGAGCAGGGCCAGCCCCAGGGCGGCAAGGAAAAAGCGCATAAAAAAACCTCCGGCTTCAAGAATGAAGTGGAGGCTTCGAGGGGGATGGGCGGACGTCCATGCAAAACGGCCTGGACGCTGTGCCCTCGGCTTGTACCTCGAAGCCGAAGCGACAGCTTTCAGGCAGGTCTCCCGGCTTGAGGATCGTCCTACTGGCCGCGCCTTCCCAGTCCCCTTACGGAACCAGTGGCTGATCGCGGCGTTCGTTCCCTCTCACGGTTGCGGGCCAGCGTCGGTTTTGCACCGAACTTTCCGTTTCACGTCCAACACGGACGACCTGAAAGCGACGAAATCCCGCGCCTTATCCAGGCGCGTCGTTTTTTGCTAGTCCAGCCCCCAGGGCGCTGTCAAGCCGGCGCGCGGCCGCCCGGTCCGCCGCAAGGGGCCTCGGCTATTTTCCGATGCAGAAGCGGGAGAAGATGGCGTCGAGAATGTCGTCCGGCGCGCTCTCGCCGGTGATCTCCGCCAGCAGGCGGCAGGCGGCCTCCAGTCGCGAGCCCAGGATGTCATAAGGCATGCCGGCGGCGGCGTCGCCGGCCAGGGCCAGCAGTTCGGCCCGGGCCTCGCCCAGGACGGCGGCCTGGCGCAGGTTGGGCGCGGCCTCGTCCGGGTCCGGCTCGCCGCCGGGGCCGAGCAGCACGGCGCGCAGCCGCGCGCACAAGGCCTCCAGCCCCTCGCCGGTTTTGGCCGAAACCCGCAGCGCCTCGCGGCCCAGGCCGGCCACCGCAGCCTCCAGCCCCTCGGCCGGCGGCAGGTCGCACTTGTTCAGCACGACCAGCGCCCGCTCCGGAGTCAGCGCGGCCAGGGCCTCGCAGTCCTGCGCGTGCAGCGGCCGCGCGGCGTCGATGACGTAAAGCACGGCCTCGGCGCGGTCCATGAACTCGCGGCTGAGCGCCTGCCCGGCAGCCTCCACCCCGTCGTCCGCGCCGCGCCGCAACCCGGCGGTGTCCACCAGGCGCACGAGCAGGCCGTCGAGATCGAGGGGCTCCTCCAGATAGTCGCGCGTGGTGCCCGGCGCGGCGGAGACCAGGGCCCGCCGCCGGCCCAGCAGGGCGTTCAGCAGGCTGGACTTGCCGGCGTTGACCCGGCCGGCCAGCACGGCCAGCAGCCCCTCGCGCCAGGCCCGGGCGCGGTCCGCCGCGGCCAGCAGGCCGGACACCGCACCGGCGGCGGCCAGGGTCTCGCCGCGCAGGAGATCCGGCGGCAAATGCTCCACGTCCTCGTCCGGGAAATCCACGGCCAGGCAAAGCTGGGCGCGCAGGGCGTCGAGCCGGGCGCGGACCTCGCCGATGCGCCGCGAAAGCACGCCCGAGAGCTTCATCTGGGCCAGCTGCGCGGCCCGGCGGGTGGGCGCGGCGATGGTCTCGGCCACAGCCTCGGCCTGGGCCAAGTCCAGGCGGCCGCCGCGGAACGCGCGGTAGGTGAACTCCCCGGCCTCGGCCATGCGGGCCCCGCGCGCCAGCGTCTCCTCCAGCACGGCGCGCAGGAGCGCCGGGCCGCCGTGGCAGAACAGCTCCACCACGTCCTCGCCGGTATAGGAGCCCGGACCGGGCATGAACGCGGCCAGGCCGCTGTCGAGCACGCGGTCTGCGGCGTCCAGGAAGTCGCCATAGTGCAGGCGGTAGGGCTTGAATCCTGTGAAGCCGGGCCGTGCGGACCGGAACATGGCGGCGGCGATGGCGCGGGCCTGCGGGCCGCTCAGGCGGACGATGCCCACCGCGCCCTGGCCCGGGGCCGTGGCGATGGCCGCGATGGTGCCGCCTGCGCGCATGCGCTCCTCCGTTCAAAATGCGGCCGCCGGGGCAGGGGCGCGTTCTCCCCGGCCCCGGCGGCGCTGGCGTGATCCGGGGCTATTCCCCGGCGGGTTCCTTGCGCTCTTCCGCAACCGGCGGCGCGGACTCGACGGCCGCCTCGGGGACGGACGTCGGTTCCGGCGCGGGAGCAGCGGCCAAAACCGGCGTCTCGAGCGCTTCGACCGGGACTTCGGCGGCCGGTTCGACGGACGCGGCCTCGACGGGAGCGCCCTCGGCGTCCTGGCCCTTGCGCTTGGGCATGATCAGCACGCGCTTCATGGCCCCCTCGCCCTTGCTGCGGGTGAACACGAACTCGTCGTCCTGCAGGGTCAGGTGCACCACGCGGCGATGGTAGCTGCTCATGGGCCGGGTGCTCTGGGTGCGGCCGGTGCTCGTGGCCTTGTCCGCCAGATGGCGGGCGATCTGGCGCAGGCGCTCGTCCTGGTTCTCGCGATAGTCGCCGGCGTCGATCTGCACGCGCACGGAGGCGTCCATGCGTTTGCTCACCAGCCGGTTCACGAGATACTGGATGGAGGCCAGGGTCTGGCCCTCGCGGCCGATGAGCAGGCCGGAATTCTCCGGGTCCTCGATGCGCACGAGCACGCGGTCGGGCTGGAGCGTGACCTCGATCTGGGCGTTCTCAACCAGGGGCAACAGCAGGTTGCGCGTGACCTCGCGGGCGATCTCGGCCAGCTTCTCCTGGTCGAGATGGGCGATGCCCTGCGGCGCGCCGCTCTCCTCGTCCTCGCCGTTCTGGCGCGGCTGCGGTTCGCGGCGGGGGCGCTCATCGCGCACGGGACGCTCGCTGTCGCGGCGCGGCCGTTCACGCCGGCGGCGGCTGCCGCCCTCGCGCCCATCACGGCCATCGCGGCCATCGCGGCCATCGCGGAAGGACCGCGCCCCACGGTTGCCGTCCACGTCCGGTCCGGGCTGCTCGACGCGGTTGCCGTCGACTTCCGTCCCGGGCTGTTCGATACGATTGCCGTTCACTTCCGGCCCGGCGGACTCAACGCGGTTGCCGTCGCGTTCGCCGCGGCCGCGGCCACGCCCGCGGCGCGACCGGCGGGACGCCTCGGAGCGGTCTTCCCGCTCGGGGCGCTCCGGACGCTCGGGCCGGGCCTCGCGCGGCTCGGGCCGGGGTTCGGCCGGCGACTCGGCGGCGCGTGGCGCCTGTTCCGGAGCCCGTTCGGGCGTCCGTTCGACGCGTTCGGGCCGCTCCGCGCGCTCCTGGCGTTCGGGCCGGGCCGGGCGCTCGGGCTCGGCCAGCTTGAAGCTGCCGCGCGGCTTGGCGCGGACCACGGCCTTCTTCACGCCCACAAGGCCGAAGATGCCCGAGGATCCGCCGGAGACGATCTCAATCTCCAGCTTATCGCGTTTGAGGTCGAAATGCTTGCAGGCGGCCTCAATGGCCTCGTCCAAATTTTTACCCTGGAATTCCTTGGCTTCGCTCACAGTATTCCTCCCAGCAGGTCTGTTGCGGCCACCACGCCTAGTTCTTCGCGCGCATCATCCACCACTGCTGGGCGATGGAGAGGACGTTGTTGACCAGCCAGTAGACCACGAGACCGGACGGGAAGTTGAGGAACAGGAAGGTGAAGACCACGGGCATGATCAGCATGATCTTCGCCTGGGTGGGATCGCCGCTGGTCGGGGTCATCTTCTGCTGGATGAACATGGTGGCCCCCATGATGAGGGGGGTGACGTAATAGGGGTCCTTGGCGGAAAGGTCGGCCAGCCAGACGAAGTCCGTGAACGGCACGTGGGTGATGAACGGCGCGTGACGGAGCTCGATGGAGCCGAGCAGGGCCTTGTACAGGCCGAAGAACACGGGGATCTGCACGATCATGGGCAGGCAGCCGCCGGCGGGATTGACCTTGTAGGTCTTATAGAGCGCCATGATCTCCTGGTTCATGCGCTCCTTGTCGTCGGAGTACTTCTCCCTGATCTTCTGAATCATGGGCTGGATCTTCTTCATCTGGTCCATGCTCTTGTAGCTCTTGTGGGAGAGCGGCCAGAAGATGAGCTTGATCAGCACCGTGAGCAGGATGATCGCCAGGCCGTAGTTGTGCACATACTTGTAGAACCAGTTGAGCACGTTCAGCAGCGGCACGGCGATGATGTGGAACCAGCCGAAGTCCACGGCCTGCTCCAGCTTGTTCGGCATTTTCGCCAGGATGCCGCGCTCGGCCGGGCCCATGAAATACGAGCACTTCAGCGTGGTGGCCTGGCCGGGGGCGAAGCTCACGGGCTGGCTCACCGCCAGGTTGAACACGCCGTCCTTGAGCCGGGCGTTGCTCTGCGCGCCCTCACCGCTTGGCAGCACGGCCACCAGGAAGTAGTTGCTCTCCACGCCGGCCCAGTTCACCGCGCCATCGGAGGAGGCGCCCTTCTTCTCCAGGTCGCCGTGATCGGTGTGCTCGTCGAAGCCGCCCTTGACCTTGCCGAAGGCCACGCGCGTCGGATTGTACTTGTCCTCGCCCTTGGGCGAGAGGCCGGCGGTGGCCACGGTGTAGGCGGCGTAGCCGGACACCGCCGCGCTGCCGGGATTGGTCACGCTGGTCTCCTCGGAGACGAGGTAGGAGTCGGCGCTGACGGTGATCCGGCGGATGATCTTCAGGCCGGCGGCATCGCCGCTGAAGGTCAGGGTGGTCTTCTCGCCGCTCTTGAGCGTGGTGTCGGCGCCCTCGAAGGTCCAGCCCGGCACGGTCCAGGTGAGCACCTCGCCGCCGGCGGGCTGAAGCACGAGGCCCATGGCCGCGCGGCCGCTCTCGGTGAGGCCGATGAGGTCGATGAGCGGGGAGTTGTCGGCGATGGTCTCGTGGTACTTGGACAGCACGAGGCTTTCGAGTACGCCGCCCTGGGTGTTGAAACGGGCGGTGAACAGCGGGGTCTTAATCGTGATCTTGGGGGCCTGGGCTGCGGCCGCCGCTGCGGCGGAAACCGGGGCGGCGGGCTTGGCGGCAGCGGACTTGGCCTCGGTTTTGGCCTCAGGTTTGGCTGCGGAATTCTCCGCCGGGGCCGGAGCCTGTTGATCCTCGTGCGGGAAAAGGTAGCTCCACCCGAAGAGCACGGCAAGGGACAGGGCCAGGGCTGCGATAAGGCGTTTGGTTTCCATGATCAGCTCGCGTGTGTGTCGGGGACGGTTTTCGGGAAGCAGGCGGGTACGGGGTCGTAGCCGCCGCGGCACAGGGGCTGGCAGCGCATGATGCGCCACAACGCCAACAGGCTGCCCCTGAGCGGCCCATGCAGGAGCACGGCCTGCCGGGCGTATTCCGAGCACGAGGGCTCAAAGCGGCAGGAGCCCGCGAACAGGGGCGAAAGGAGCCTCTGGTAGAGCCAGATGAGCGCCAGCAGGCCGGAGCCGGCCGCCTGGCGCAGGAAGCGCGTGCTTCTGCGCATCAGGGCCTCGCGTCGGTCGTTCCCGCCGCCGCGGTCCGGGCGAGCCGGTCCAGCACAGGCAGGAACTCCTGTTCCACCAGATGGAGATCGACGGTTTCGGGGTCCAGGTTCCGCTTCGGAACGACGACGATGTCAATGGACCGCTGGATCTCGTCCTGGTGCAGCCTGAAAAATTCGCGCAACACGCGGCGAACGCGGTTGCGCCTGACCGCCGGCCCGACCTTCCGGCTGACCGTGAGGCCAAGCCGAACCCCCATTCCCGGGTGCGCCCGTGCGGCGTCCGCCGCGGTTTCCCGCGGCAGGACGAAAAGCACGAAATGCCGGGTGAAGGTCTTGCGTCCCTGCTCATAGCAGACCGTAAAACGGCCGCTTTCGAGCAGGCGGCGGCCCTTGGGCCAGGTTAGACGGCTAATCTCTTGCGCCCTTTCTGACGGCGGCGGCGGATGACGGCCTGGCCGGTCTTGGTGCGCGAGCGGACGAGGAAGCCGTGGGTGCGCTTCCTGCGGATCTTGCGGGGCTGGTAGGTACGTTTGCTCATATGGTTTCTCCTGCGAGGTGATGTTTTTCGGCAACGCGGAACCAAGCCGTATAGCCGCGACGGAGCCAGCCGTCAAGACCCGGCCCGCGTCCCGGGGCGGATCGGCGGCGCGCCTGTCCGCGCTTTGCACCGCGCCGCTGTTTTGGTACGCTGATATCCATGTCGAAGCAAGCATTCCTTTCGCCGCACCGGAACTACCGCGAGCGCATCACCCCGCACCGGGGCGAGGTCACGTTCCAGGTGGTGCTGGAGCAGACCGACCTCTTCGTCACCGCCGAGCGCGACCTGAGCCGGCCCATGCTCGAATACGTGCGCGAAATCCGCGGCGCGCTCAAGAGCCACATGCTCCTGACCCCCGGCTTCCGCGAAAGCCTGCGGCCCGTGCCCGCGCCGCCGGGCGCGCCCGAGGTCGCCCAACACATGGCCCGGGCCGCCGCGGCCGTCAACGTCGGCCCCATGGCCGCCGTGGCCGGGACCATCGCCCAGCTCGTGGCCGACCGCTTCCGGCCGGACTCGCCCAACATCATCGTCGAAAACGGCGGGGACATCTTCATGCACTCCACCCGCGAACGCGTGGCGGCCCTGCTCTCCGAGCCCGCGAGCGGCGCAAGCCTGGGCCTGCGGCTGGCCCCGGCCGACTTTCCCGTGAGCCTCTGCGCGTCCTCGGCGTACATCGGCCCGTCCCTGAGCCTGGGCCAGGGCGATCTCGTGGTGGTGCGCTCGCGCTCCGGGGCCTTCGCCGACGCCGCGGCCACGGCCCTGGCCAACCTCATCGACACGGCCGCCGATCTCGATCTGGTGCTGGAGCGGGCGCGGCAGTTCGAACCCCTGGGTCTGGAGGGCGTGTTCGCCCAGGCCGGCGGCAAGATCGCCGTCTGGGGCAGGATGGAGCTGGTGGCGCTGACCGGGAACTAGCGCCCGCCGGTCTTCTTGGCGGCGCGGGCGGCGGCCAGGGTGTCCCGGAACGCCGCGCGGCCGGGCTCCAGCCGGACGGCGCGGGCGGCCAGATCCTCGGCCTCGGCCAGGGACCGACCGCGCTGCACCAGCAGCCAGGCCAGGTTGTTCATCGCCTCGGCGTTGTCCGGCAAAAGCCGCACGGCCTCGCGGTATTCGGCCTCGGCCGGGTCCAGCCGCCCCAGCCCGAACAGGGCGTTGCCCAGGTACAGGTGCGCCAGGGGGACCTTGCGCGCGGCGCGACGGTACTCGTCCACGGCGCGCTCGGGCTCACGGCCCGCCTCGTAGGACATGCCGAGTTTGAGGTGCTCCTCCGGCGAAAGCGGATCGTCATGGATGGCGATGCGCGGCATGGAGCAGCCGACGGCGAGGAGCGCCGCGCACAGCAGCAGCAGGAGCGCGCGCCGCATCAGCGTCCCCCCGCCCCGCCGGCCCGCGGCTCCACGGCCAGGGCCCAGCGGTCCGCGCCGTCCCACTGCGCCAGGAAGCGCGCCCAGGCGATGCGCTGCTCCCGCTCGCGGCCGGAATTCACGCGCACGCCCCCGGCGTCGTACCCGGTGACGACCATGTAGTGAAACAGGTGCACCCCGCTGAAGCCATAGTCGATCATCACCAGCAGCGGCCGGCCGGCGTTCAGCTCCGCGGCCACGTCGGACGGGGCGCCGCGGAAGAACCGCGTTGCGAAGCCCCGGCCGCGCGGATACAGCGCAAGGTCGAGGCTCACCGTGCCGCGCAGGCCCGGCCGGTAGACGTCCCGGGCGACGTCCTCGGGGGTCACGGGATCGCCCAGGAAGTTCAGCACGGTGGCCAGGGAGGCCGGGCCGCACTGGTGGTCCTCCTGGGGATGGAAGGGCACGCCGGCCAGCATCCGCCCGCCCGGCGGCGGGACGAAGCCCTCCGGCAGCGCCGCCGCGCAGGCCGCAAGGCCCGCGCAGCAGCACGCCAGGACGGCGGCCAGGGCCGCGCGCAGCGGATGCGCACGCAACGCCATGCGCGCCTAGCGGATGGTGATCGTCTTGTCCGCCAGCTTGACGATGACCACCACGAGCAGGGCGATCACCAGCAGGCCGATGATGAAGCCCATGGCGTCGCCGCCGGCGTCCAGGGAGTCGAGCTGGGTGGCGAGCTTGTGCAGCTCGGCGTCGGACAGCATGGACAGCTTGGCCGAGATCTCGGCGTCGGAGTAGCCCAGGGCCGCCAGCCGCGCCTTGACTTCCTTGTTCTCCAGAACCTTCTGCACCGAGGCCAGATCCATGGCCCGCGCCTCGCTGACCATGCTCATGGCCGTGGGCACCAGCGCCGCCTCGGCGCGGGGCGCGAAGGCCACCAGATTCGAAATCGTCAGGATCAGCACGAAGGCCGTGTTCCGGAAAAGATGCGCACCCCAAAACGACTGCATGGCAGACTCCTCTCGGATATAGTACGGACGCGGCGCAATCGCCGCGCGCCGCCCGATCCTTACAAAGCCGGCGCTCGGAATGTCAAGGGCGGGCGCTCGCAATGGGCGATGCAGCCGGCGCGAAACGACGTTCCATGTCCGGCGCGGGGGACGTGCTTCGACCGCGACCGGCGGCGCAGGCGGCGCGAAAGCGAATGCAGTATGGGGAAACCGTTCGGCCGGACCTCAGCCCTCATCCTCGGGCTTGATGGACTTGCCGGACTGCATGACGGTCTGGAGCAGGTGCGGGGTCTGCAGGTGCAGGACGCGCCGGCCGCTGGAGGCCGGGCCGCTGGCCCCGCTGGCGTCCACCAGGATGTGCCCCTGGGCGGCCAGGGCCTGGAGATAGCCCTCGATGGTGGTCGGGCTGCAGACGAAGATGTCGGCCATGTGGCGCACGGCGGAGTCGTAGAGGATCTCCGTCTTCCCGTTGGTCTCGAAGAGGTCGAGGATGCGCACGATGCCCAGGGGGACGTTGGGCGCGCGCAGGGCCTTCTTGGTGGTGTTCTTCAGCCGCGAGACGAGGACGTTGAGCATGGCCTGGATCACCGGCGGGGCGGTCTTGATGTACTCGTCCAGGTCGTCGGAGTTGAGGACCACGACCTTGGAGTCCTCCAGGGCGATGGCCGTGGCCGTGCGGCTGTGGGAATCGAGGAACAGCGACATCTCCCCGAACATGGACACCGGCGAGAGCACCGCGAAGACCTTCTTGCGGCCGTCCACGGAGCTGGAGATCTCCACCTTGCCCTCGGTGAGGATGTAGGCCTCGTCGCCCTTGCTGCCCTCGTTGAACAGGACGTTGTGCTTGAGCACGGTGCGCTGCAGGAACGAGCCCTGGCTGACGCGCTTCATGACCACGGAGCTGTCGCGACTGCCGGGAAGGGGCATGGGCTACCTCGTGATGGCGTCTTCGCTGACGAAAAACGGCCCGGCCCCGCCGGGGCCGCCCTGGGCGCCGCGGCCCTCGGTGAGCCGCAGGCGGTAGCCGAAGGCCACGAACAGGGGCCGGTCGCCCCAGCGCTCGGGCCGCAGCAGGAACTCGAAGCCGATGCCCTCGTCGGCCCTGGCCTCGCGCGGGAGGAAGGTGCGCGTGTCGTGGGCCACCACGGTGCCGTCGGCCTCGCAGAGGTAGGCCGTGAACACCAGGGAGTCGATCCACCTGGCCCACTGCGGCAGGCGCGAGGTGTCCAGCCAGGCCCAGCCCTTGACGCCGGCCACGTCGCCCACGGGCTGGATCTGGTAGTCGAAGCGCATGAAGTCCGCCACGAGGGAGCGCGGCTCCTCCAGGGACCAGGGCGCGCGCTTCATGTGCCCCACGCTCATGGGCGCCTGGGCGCAGGCCCAGAGGAGCGGCAGGGCGGCGAGGGCCAGGACCACGGAGCGGGTGAGCCTTCCTTTTTCCATGTGCTGACGAATACCACAACCGCGGGCGGATGCAAAGCCTTTCCCCGCGGCTTCAGCCCAGGGCCGCGCCGAGGTCCGCCCACTTGGCCGCGAGATCGTCCCAGAGCGCCTCCAGGCCGCGCGCGGCCGCCCCGGCCAGCTCGTCCCGGCCGAACTTGCCCTCCAGCTTGATCTTGTTGCCGAAGACCTGGCCCATGGCCGCCGGGCCCCTGGCCTTGGCCAAGCTGGAATGCTGCACGTGGGCCACGGCCACGTCGCCGCAATAGACCGCCGGCCGGCCGGCCACGGCCGAGCGCAGGTCGCGGTCCAGGTCGTCGAACTGCGTCGGCGAGAAGCGGATGTCGAAGCCGCCGAGATCCCGCAGGACCTCAGTGCGCAGGGCGTGGCAGCAGCCGGACACGTGGACCGCCGGTCGGGCGTAGCTGAACAGCCCGAAATCCAGCGCGCCGGCGCAGTTGTCGAACACGTTGACGTTCTCCGGCAGGTCGCGGAAGGTGCGCGCCGCGCCCTCGGGCGGAAAGAGCTGGTAGTCGGCGGATTGCAGGCAAAGCGGCGGCGCGGCCGAGACGATGCGGCAGCCGGCGGCCCCGGCCCGCGGCGCGGCCAGGAGCCCGCCCAGAAGCCGGGCGAGCCAGCGCTCCGGCAGCAGCACGTCGTCGTCCAGGAACACGGCGAACTCCGCCGCGCGGACCTCGGGCTGGGCCAGCAGCCAGTTGCGCGCGGCCGGCGCGCCGACGTTCACCGGCAGGCCGATGACCCGCAGCGCCCCCTCCGGAAAGAGCCCGGCCGCCCGGCGCATGGCCGCGGCCGTGCCGTCCGTCGAGCCGTTGTCCAGGCAGAGGACGCGCGCCCCGGCGCAGTCCGTGCGCGCCAGGCTCTCCAGGGTCCGGCCCACGAGTTCGGCCTTGTTCCAGGAATAGACGCAGATGGCGGCGCGGCCGGCGCATCCCGCCGGGGTCTCCGGCGGGGGCGCGGCCAGGGCGTGGAGCTTGAGCCCGAGGTGCGTGTGCCAGGGCAGGGCCGCGAAGAGCGCGGCCAGCGCGGCGCGGCCGGCCGCCGCCTCGCCCAGGCGCAGGAGCAGCTCGGCCCGGAGCAGCGCCGCGAAGCCACCAAACAGGACCGCATCCACCTGGGAAACGGCCGCCAGCGCCCGTTCCGGGGGCGCGTACAAAAATTCGGCCTCGGCCCGCAGGCGCGATCTGAGCGGCAGGAACTCCGGCGGGAAGGCGCAGGCGTCCAAGGCGGCCAGCGCGAGTTCGGCGCTGCCCAGGCGCAGCAGGCCGTCCCAGGCCGGGGCCAGCCAGGCCAGGCACTGCTCCGGATGGCGCAGACCCGGCAGCAGCAGCCGCAGGATCAGCGCCACCTCGCCCGAGGCCACGAGCCCGGCCACGTCGTCCGGGGCCGGCCCGTCCCGCTCCGGGGCCACGCGCGCCAGCAGCGCGGCGGCGAAGCTCCCGGCCGGCGTTCCCGGCAGGGCGCGGGCCAGCAGCTCCAGCCGCGGCCGGTCCAGGGGCGCGCGCTGCCAGCTCCAGAGGGCCAGCCCGGCCCCGCAGGCGGCCAGATCGGCGTCGCCACGCTCCGCGCCCAGGCCCAGGGCCCGCGCCGCGAGGAAGCGCGCCAAGCCCGGCTCCTCCAGCCCCAGCGCCCACTGCGGCAGGGTTCGGCGCAGCTTGTCAGCCAGGTCCGGGAGGGCTATCTTCACGCGCGCTGCCGTCCCGGCGGGAGCGGCGGAATGAAGGCTGGGCATCGGTGCGGCCTCCTGAACTGATGTTGCGGCAATGTACTGAAAGCGGCCGCGCTTGGAAAGCGCCGCGGCCACGGAGGGATGGGAATGGATCTGGAGCGCGCGGCGGAGCTGGTCCGCCAGGGCGGCGTCATCGTCTACCCCACGGAGACGCTCTACGCCGTGGGCTGCGCGGCGACCGACGCCGCAGCCTGCGCCCGGGTGGCCGCCATCAAGGGCCGGCCGGAGACCAAGCCCTTCCCGCTCATCGTCGCCGACCTGGACGGCCTGCGCGCCATCGCGGCCGAGATCCCGCCCGATCTGCTGCGCCTGGCCGAGGCCTTCTGGCCCGGGCCGCTGTCCGTGCTCGTGCGCACCAGGGACGAACTGGCCCCGCTGGTGCGCGACGCCTCCGGCTTCTCCTCGGTCCGCGTGTCCCCGCACCCCCTGGCCCGCGAGCTCTGCCTGCGCGCGGGCGGGGCCATCGTGGCCACCAGCGCCAACAAGAGCGGCCGCCCGGCCACGGCCGATCCCGCGGCCCTGGACGTGGAGCTGGCGACGGCCACGGACGGGGCGCTGCTTCTGCCGCCCTGGCCCGCGGGCGGCGCGCCCTCGACCCTGGTCCGGCTGCTCGGCGACGGCCGGCTGGCCGTCCTGCGCGCCGGGGCCACGCCCGTCGCGGCCCTGGAACGGCTGTTCCGCGTGGCGCCGCCGGCCACGCCGGCATAGGCCGCCCGGTCAAATTTCTTGAACGCCCCCCCCGGGAACACCGGGCCGGAGCCGCTTGGCGGTACAAAATCTTCGACCGATTTTCGCGCCTACCGGGCCCACCGGCGGCTGGCGGCGGCTGCGGCTAGAATCGTAACATGCTGTTTTTAAATGACTATTAAAATATCTTCGGCTATGCCGCCGATTTTGGCACGGTCCCTGCTACTAAGAATGCATCCTTCCTTCTTTTGCTGAAATCGGCTTCCCTGGGGCGGTCCCACGGGAAGCCGCTTTCGTTTCGGGCCCCGGCTCCGCTTAAAACGCAAAACAGGCCCGCGAGACCGTTCGTCACGGAAAATTCCCAGGTCTGTCGCATTATTGTGCTTGTCAGTCAGGCCGCGATGACCTATAAAGATTAAGTATGAGGCCACACAGTTTCGCTCGATTGCCCGCGCCTGGCGGGCAAAGGAACGCAAGATGACGGCAGGCGCGCACCCCAGGAATCCGGCCCCCACGGTGGACGTGGTGATCTTCGTCGCCGGGCGGGGCATCGTGCTGGTGGAGCGCAAGAATCCCCCGCCGGGCTGGGCCCTTCCGGGCGGCTTCGTGGACTACGGCGAGACCTGCGAGACGGCCGCCGTGCGCGAGGCCAAGGAGGAGACCGGGCTCGACGTGGTGCTCACCGGAATCCTCGGCGTCTATTCCGACCCGGCCCGCGACCCGCGCGGCCACACCATGAGCGTGGCCTACACGGCCCAGGCCGTGGATCTGGCCGCGCTCAAGGGCGGGGATGACGCCCGGCGCGCGGTCCTGCACCCCCTGGACGCGCTGCCGCCGCTGGCCTTCGACCACGGCAAAATCGTCCAGGACTTCATCGCCGGGCTGGCGCGGCTCGCCCCGCACGGAGGCTGAGCCCGGCACGGACCGGCGAGGGGCCCGCAATGGGGCCCGGACTGCAACCGGCGGCCAGCTGGCCGCCCGAAAAATGCGGGGAGGCGCATGCCAGTCAAGCCGCTCGTCCTGTTCATGACCTCGGAGATCTACCCCTTCTCCAAGACCGGAGGCCTGGCCGACGTGCTCGGGGCCCTGCCCCTCACGCTCTTCCGCATGGGCGTCAACACGGCCGTGGTCACGCCCATGTACGGCCGCATCAACACCTCCGGCTTCGGCCTGCGCCTGCTCACCGAGCGCTGCCCGGTGGGCTATCCCTGGGCCCCGATCACCGCCGAGATCTATCAGGCCGACTACTACGGCATGCCGGTCTACTTCGTGGGCCGCGGCGAGTACTTCGACCGCCGCAACCTCTACAATACCCACGCCGGCGACTACTTCGACAACTGCGAACGCTTCAACTTCTTCTGCCGCGCCACCCTGGAGTGGGCGCGCCGGCTGGACTGGGCCCCGGCGGTGATCCACGCCCACGACTGGCAGAGCGCCCTGGTGCCGGCCTACCTGCACTTCTGGCGGCGCACCGACCCCTACTGGAAGGACACCCGGACCGTCCTGACCATCCACAACCTGGCCTTCCAGGGCCGCTTCGCCTCGCGCCTGTTCTTCGAGTCCGGCCTGCCGGCCGAGGCCTGGAACATGAACGGGGCCGAGTTCTTCGGCGACTTCAACCTGCTCAAGACCGGCATCGCCTACGCCGACGCCGTGACCACCGTGAGCCCGAGCTACGCCGAGGAGATCCTCACGCCGCAGTTCGGCTGCGGGCTGGAGGGCATGCTGGCCAGGCGGCGCGGCGTGCTGCGCGGCATCCTGAACGGCGCGGACTATTCCGTCTGGGACCCGCGCGACGACAAGTACCTGCCCTGCATCTACCGGCCCGGCTGCCCGGAGGGCAAGCAGGAGTGCAAGAATGCGCTGCTCAAGGAGATGCACCTGCCGGACCAGCTGGAGGACAAGCCGGTGATGAGCTTCATCGGCCGGTTCCGCGGCCAGAAGGGCGTGGACCTGCTCAACGAGATCATCCCGCGGCTCATGGAGCAGGAAGTGGGACTCATCGTCCTGGGCGAGGGCAAGCTGGAACACGAGGCCCGGCTTCAGGAGCTGGCCGAGACGCACCACGACCGCCTGCGCGTCATCGTGGGCTACTCCGAGGATCTGGCCCACCGCATCCAGGCCGGCTCGGACATCTTCCTGATGCCCTCGCGCTACGAGCCCTGCGGCCTGACGCAGATGTACGCCCTGCGCTTCGGCACCCCGCCGGTGGCCACGGCCGTGGGCGGCCTGCGCGACACCATCGTGCCCTATCCGAACCCGCGCGCCACGGGCTTCACCTTTGAAAACCCCACGGCCGACGAGTTCTACGCCGCCATCTGCCGGGCCATGGATCTCTGGCGCACGGACAAGGCCGCCTGGCGGGGCATGGTCGAGCGGGCCATGGCCCAGGACTTCAGCTGGGAGCAGTCCGCCGCGCAGTATATCGACCTGTACCGTTCCCTGGGGGCGCAGTTGTAGCGCTCCCGGACAAACACGGGAGGTTCCGCATGCCTCTGATGAAGAAGTACACCAAGGACAAGAGCGCCTGCACCGTGGGCTTCACCCTGCCGGCGGAGGCCGCCGCCGGCGCGAGGAAGCTCTTCCTGGCCGGGGAGTTCAACGCCTGGAGCCCCACGGACACGCCCATGCGCAAGAGCAAGGGCGTCTTCCACGCCAGCCTGTTGCTGGACGCCGGAGCGTCCTACCAATACCGCTACGTCACCGAGGCCGGGGTCTGGCTCAACGACACCGGGGCCGACTGCTACGTGTTCAGCCCCTTCGCCGGGGCCGACAACTCCGTGGTCGCGCTCTAGGACCGGCCCTACTGCACCGGGGCGAGGCGGGGCTTGAGCCCCCAGAAGTCCCGGGGAATGGGCAGGCAGACGCTGCCCTGCGGGAATTCGGCGCAGAGAATCAGCCCCCCGCTGCGCTCCTCCCAGAACACATGGTCCAGGAACAACGCCAGCGCGCGCCCGGTGGACAGCGGCTCGCCGTCCGCCGCGCCGAGCCGGCGCAGCACCCCGCGCGCAGCGCGGCGGATCAGCGCCAGGGCGGCGTTCGACAGGGCCAGGTCCTCGTAGTCCAGCTCGTGCAGGGTGTCCCTGCGGCATCCCACCGCCTTGATGGCCCGGCGGCGGGCCTCGGCGTCCGTCACGCTGCGCATGGCCGAATCCTCCTCTGCGGTCGTTCCGCCGGAGTCCATGCACCATGCGTGCCAGCGGCGGGAAGCGGTCCCCGGGGCCTTCCGTCCGGCGGAGATTGCGTATACGCTGCGCAGCCGAACCACCACGCGCCCCAGCCCCCGGAGGCCCAGCACATGAGACGGACCAGCGGCGTGCTCCTGCACCTCACCTCCCTGCCCTCGCGCTTCGGCATCGGCGACCTCGGACCGGAGGCCCTGCGCTTCGCGGAATTCCTGGCCCTGGCCGGACAGAAGCGCTGGCAGATGCTGCCGTTGGGGCCCGTGGCCGCCAGCCTCGGCGCCTCGCCCTACTCCAGCTTCTCGGCCTTCGCCGGAAACGTCCTGTGCGTCAGTCCCGAGGCGCTCTGCGAGGAGGGGCTCCTGGCCCGGCGCGAGCTGGACGCCTGCGCCCTGCCCCGGACCGGCCGGGTCGACTTTCCGGCGGTGGCGCGCGCCAAAACAGCCCTGCTCCGTCAGATCTTCGACCGCGCCTGGCCGCGCGTGGAGGACGACCCGGCCTTCCGGGCCTTCATCCTGGACAACGCCACCTGGCTGCCGGACTTCGGCCTGTTCATGGCCGCCAAGGAACGCTTCGGCGGCGCGGCCTGGACCGACTGGCCCGAGGGCCTGCGCCTGCGGCGCGAGGAGGCCCTGCGCGCCTACGGCGAGGAGCTCCACCGCGAAATCGTGTTCCGGCAGTATTGCCAGTGGCTGTTCTTCCGCCAGTGGGGCAACCTGCGCGACGAACTGGCCCGGCTGGACATCGAGCTGGTGGGCGACGTGCCGATTTACGTGACCCACGATTCCGCCGACGTCTGGGCCAACCAGCGGCTGTTCAAGCTCGACGCGGCCGGCCGGCCGCTGAAGGTGGCCGGGGTGCCGCCGGACTATTTCAGCAAGACCGGCCAGCGCTGGGGCAACCCGGTGTTCGACTGGGAGGTCGTTGAGGCCGAGGGCTTCGCCTGGTGGATCAGCCGGCTGCGCCACAATCTCGGGCTCTTCGATGTGGTCCGGCTGGACCACTTCCGCGGCTTCGCGGCCTACTGGGAGATCGACGCCGCCGAGAAGACCGCCGTCAAGGGCCGCTGGGTCCCCGCGCCGGGGGCGCGCCTGCTGGAGGCCCTGCGCGCCGCCCACGGCTCGCTGCCGCTCATCGCCGAGGACCTCGGAATCATCACCGAGGACGTGGTGGCGCTCAAGGAGCGCTTCGGCCTGCCGGGCATGAAGATCCTCCAGTTCGCCTTCGGTCCGCACACGCCGGAGAGCCCCGACGCCCCGCACAACCACGAGAAGAACTGCGTGGTCTACACCGGCACCCACGACAACAACACCACACGCGGCTGGTTCGCGGAGGAGGCCACGCCCGCCGTGCGCCGGCTGCTGGCCCGCTACCTGGGCCACAAGCCCACGGAGGCCACCATCGTGCGCGAGATGCTCCGCCTGGCCCTGGCCAGCCCGGCAGACCACGCCATGCTCCCGGCCCAGGACCTGCTCGACCTCGGGTCCGAGGCGCGCATGAACGTGCCCGGCGTGGCCCGGGGCAACTGGGGCTGGCGCGCGCCGGAAGGCGGCCTGTGCCTGCGCGGGGCCGGCCGCGCCCTGGCCGAGGATCTGCGCGGCCTGTGCGAGCTTTACGGCCGCACCCCGCGGGGCCCGGCGGAGGAGGAACCGGCGGCGTGACCGGCCCGGCATTTTTTTCGCCGGGTCCGTGTTGACAGCCCAAACTCCGTGTTTATCTTCGCACTTGACCGAGCCGCCCCGCAGAGATGCGGGGCTTTTCACGAAAATCGGCGACGGCCCTCCCTCGCTGGCGAGCTTCTCCGGCGCGGGCTGCCGCAGTACAAAACACACCCCGTGGAGGAAGAGGACAATGAAGTTGAAGCCCCTGAATGATCGCGTCCTGGTGAAACGCCTGGAGTCCGAAGAAGTGACTGCCGGCGGCATCATCATCCCCGACACCGCCAAAGAGAAGCCGCAGCGCGGCAAGGTCGTGGCCGCAGGCCCCGGCAAGCTCGACGAAAAGGGCGCCCTCGTGAAAATGGCCGTCAAGGCCGGCGACGTGGTGCTGTTCACCAAGTACGCCGGCACCGAGATCAAGATCGACGGCGAGGAGCACTTGGTCCTGCGCGAGGAAGACATCCTGGCCATCGTCGAGAAGTAGGACCGCAAGGCCCCGCCCCCCAACAACCAACCGCCGCAAGGCGCAAATTTTTCCTGAAGGAGTCCAATCATGGCCAAAGAGATTATCTTCGACGCCAAGGCGCGCGAAAAGCTGAAGATCGGCGTGGACAAACTGGCCAACGCCGTGAAGGTCACCCTCGGCCCCAAGGGCCGCAACGTGGTCATCGACCGCAGCTTCGGCTCCCCGCTGATCACCAAGGACGGCGTGACCGTGGCCAAGGAAATCGAGCTTGAGGACAAGTTCGAGAACATGGGCGCCCAGATGGTCAAGGAAGTCGCCTCCAAGACCTCCGACGTCGCCGGCGACGGCACCACCACCGCCACCATCCTGGCCCAGGGCGTCTTCGCCGAGGGCGTGAAGCTTGTGGCCGCCGGCCGCAACCCCATGGCCATCAAGCGCGGCATCGACAAGGCCGTGGAGGCCATCACCGCCGAGATCAGCAAGTTCGCCAAGCCCACCCGCGACCAGAAGGAAATCGCCCAGGTCGGCACCATCTCCGCCAACAACGACGCCACCATCGGCAACATCATCGCCGAGGCCATGAACAAGGTCGGCAAGGAAGGCGTCATCACGGTGGAGGAGGCCAAGGGCCTGGAGACCGCCCTGGACGTGGTGGAAGGCATGCAGTTCGACCGCGGCTACCTTTCCCCGTACTTCGTCACCAATCCCGAGAAAATGGCCTGCGAGCTCGAAGACGCGCTGATCCTCATCGTGGAGAAGAAAATCTCCAGCATGAAGGACATGCTGCCCGTGCTGGAGCAGGTGGCCAAGATGAGCAAGCCCCTGCTGATCATCTCCGAGGACATCGAGGGCGAGGCCCTGGCCACCCTGGTGGTCAACAAGCTGCGCGGCACGCTCAACGTCGCCGCCGTGAAGGCCCCGGGCTTCGGCGACCGCCGCAAGGCCATGCTTCAGGACATCGCCGTCCTCACCGGCGGCACCTGCATCTCCGAGGACATGGGCGTGAAGCTGGAAGGCGCCACGGTCAACGACCTGGGCCAGGCCAAGCGCATCGTCATCGACAAGGAATCCTGCACCATCGTGGACGGCAAGGGCAAGAAGGCCGACATCACCGCCCGCGTGAAGCAGATCCGCGCCGAGATCGATGAGACCACCTCCTCCTATGACAAGGAGAAGCTGCAGGAGCGCCTGGCCAAGATCGTCGGCGGCGTCGCCGTCATCCATGTCGGCGCGGCCACCGAGACCGAGATGAAGGAGAAGAAGGCCCGCGTCGAGGATGCGCTCAACGCCACCCGCGCGGCTGTCGAGGAAGGCATCGTGCCCGGCGGCGGCGTGGCCCTGGTCCGCGGCCAGAAGGCCCTGGACAAGCTCAAGGCCGTCGACGACGACGAGCAGGCCGGCATCGACATCATCCGTCGCGCCGTCGAGGTGCCCCTGCGCTCCATCGCCGGCAACGCCGGCTTCGAAGGCTCCATCGTGGTGGAGAAGGTCAAGGGCGGCAAGGACGGCTTCGGCTTCAACGCCGCCACCGGCGAGTACGAGGACCTGATCAAGGCCGGCGTCATCGACCCGAAGAAGGTCACCCGCATCGCCCTGCAGAACGCCGCCTCCGTGGCCGGCCTGCTGCTGACCACCGAGTGCGCCATCGCCGACAAGCCCGAGCCCAAGGGCGCGGCCCCGGCCATGCCCGGCGGCGGCATGGGCGGCATGGGCGGAATGGGCGGCATGGGCGGCATGTACTAGCCCGCCGACCGTTCGGCATTCACGGTTTCCCAAGGGGCCGGGAGCGAAAGCTTCCGGCCCTTTTTTCGTCCCCGGTGGACAAAGGCTTCGGATGGTGTAAGAAAGAAAAGGTCGACAACTGCCGTCTTCCCCCCGGCCGGCCAAGCGCGAAGGCCTTCTCATGGACATCCTGCGCAGCCACCTCCTCGCCGCCTGTCTCGCCTGGACCGTGCTCGTCGCCGCGGCCGCGGTCATCAGCGTCAACGCCAGCCGCGAGAGCATGCTCGAACAGGCCCGCGTCGCCGCCCGCGTCGCCTTCGAAAAAGACCTGACCTTCCGCCGCTGGAGCACCGCCCACGGCGGCGTCTACGTCCGCATCACCCCGCAGAATCCGCCCAATCCCTACCTCACCGTCCCGGACCGCGACCTCACCACGACAGGCGGCCTGCGCCTGACGCTGATCAACCCGGCGTACATGATGCGCCAGATCTACGAACTCCAGCAGATGACGGCCACGGTCCAGGGCCACATCACCAGCCTGGATCCCGTCCGCCCGGGCAACGGCGCCGACGTCTGGGAGCACGACGCCCTGCTGAGCTTCACACAGGGGGGTGAGGAGCGCTATTCCCTCGGCGACATCGACGGCAAGCCGTTTTTGCGGATCATGCGTCCCGTGCTGGTGGAGCCGCTGTGCCTGAAATGCCACGCGGGCCAGGGCTACACGGTCGGCGAGGTTCGCGGCGGCATCAGCGTTTCCGTGCCCATGGAGGGCCACCTCCAGCAGTACCACATCCAGACGCGCAAATCCCTCACGGGCTTCGGCCTGGTCTGGGCCATCGGGCTGACCGGCGTCGTCGCCGGCGGAACCCGGCTGCGGCGCAGCATGGACCAGGAACGCGAGGCGCGGCTCGCGGCCCAGGCGGCCCAGGTCGAGGCGGAACGCGCCCAGGCCGCGGCCGAGCGCGCCCAGGCCGAAGCCGAGGCCGAACGCGCCGAGGCCGAGAAGGCCCGCAGCGCGGCCGAGGCCGCCAGCGAAGCCAAGGGCGAGTTCCTGGCCAACATGAGCCACGAAATCCGCACCCCGCTCAACGGCATGCTCGGCATGCTCCAGCTCCTCGACGGCAACCAGTGCCCCGAGGATCAGGGCAGCTACGTGCGCATGGCCTATGACTCCGGCCGGCGGCTGCTGGCGCTTTTGACCGACGTGCTGGACTTCTCGCGCCTGGAGTCCGGCGAGCTGGAGCTGACCTGCCAACCTTTCAGCGTGCGCGAGCTCCTGGACGACGCCGCCAGCGTGTTCGGCGCGGCCTGCCTGGAGCACGGGCTCACGCTGACGGCCGGGGCCGACGCCTCCGTTCCGGAGACCCTGGCCGGCGACGCGGCGCGGCTGCGCCAGCTGCTGTTCAATCTTTTGGCCAACGCCGTGAAGTTCACCCCCGCCGGGTCCGTGGTCCTGGAGGTCTGGGCCCGGCCGGCGGCCGGCGCGCCCGGCCAGATCCGGCTGTACATCCACGTCCGGGACACGGGCATCGGCCTGGCTGACGAGGTGATCGCCCATGTCTTCGGCCACTTCACCCAGGCCGACGGCTCCTTCACCCGCAAGTATCAGGGCGCCGGCCTCGGCCTGGCCATCGTCAAGCGCATCGTGGCGCGCATGGACGGCACCATCGCCGTGGACAGCGAACCCGGCCGGGGGACCTCCATGTACGTGCAGGTGCGGCTGGCCCTGCCCGAGGGCGCGCAGCCCGGCGGCGCAGCAGCTCCGGAGCGGGCCGGCGTGACGGCGCAACGGCCCCTGCGCGTGCTCATCGCCGAGGACGAGGCCGTGAGCCGGCTGGCGGCGACGGCCATGATCCGGCGGCTGGGGCACGAGGCCACGGCCGCGGAAAACGGCCGCGAGGCGGTGGAGGCCTTCGCGCGCGGGGCCTACGACGCGGTGCTCATGGACATCCAGATGCCGGAGATGAACGGGGTGGAGGCCACGCGGGCCATCCGCGCCCTGGAAGGCCGGGGCGACGGCCCCCGCGCCGTCATCGTGGCCCTCACGGCCTACGCCATGCCCGGCGACCGCGAACGCTTCCTGGCCGAAGGCCTGGACGATCACCTGGCCAAGCCGGTGCGGCTGGAGGACCTGGAGCGGGCGCTGCTGGCGGCGCGCGGCCGGTCTACAGATCGATGTTGATTTCCCTGCCCCCGCCGCGCTCGCCGGGCCCCTTGAGGTAGCTCTGGGCGTCGCCGTAGATGTGCAGGCTCGCGGCCTCGGCGATGCGCCGGGCCTCGGGGCCGGGCACGAGCTTCAGGGCGGCCTCGGCGTTGGTCAGGGCCTCGTTCCAGTTCTTGCGCTCCAGCGCGCCCTTGGCCAGGCGCAGGTAGAGCGGCTCGCTGGGGCCGAAGCGGCGCAACGCGGCCCGCAGGGTCTCCTCGGCCTTGACCGATTCGCCGAGGACGTCCTGGCACTGGGCCAGGGGGCCGTAGGCCCGCTCGTCATTGGGCGCGGTCTCGATGCTCTTCTGGAAATATTCCGTGGCCTCGGCCGGGAGGCCGGCGAGCATGAGCCGGTTGCCGATGTCCACGAACAGGCCCGGCTCGTCGCCGTAGAGTTCGATGGCCCGGCGGAAGTGCTTGCGGGCCTCCAGGGGCTGCTTTTGGGCCAGTTCGTCCTGGCCGGCCAGGATCAGCTCGTCCAGCTCGGCCAGATGCTTGCGGCGCTCCTCGACGCGGGCCTTCTCCAGCACGCTTTCGAGGGCGTCGGCCAGCCGCGTGAGCGTGGCCGACAGGGCGCGCTCCTCGCCCTTCCTGTAGGCCAGGCCGGAGGGAAAGGCCCGGCGCACGGAGTCCTGCTCCGAAATCAGCCGCGTGGCCTCCTCCAGGAGGATGCCGATCTCGATGCGCTCGCGGCCGAAGATCTGCGCGCCGTGCAGGAGGTCCAGGGCCTGCACGAGCGAACGCAGGCTGCGCAGCAGGTCCTTGCGTTGCAGAAAGAACTTGCAGCGGGCGATGTGCTCGCGGACGATCTTGGGGCTGGTGTCCATGTGGGGTCTCCCTCGCCGTGTCCGGGCGTGGCGCGATATGCCCTGGACATAGCCCAGCGTGCGCGCAGGATCAAGCATTCCGGGCCGCTGGACCGGCGCGGCTGGACAGACGCAGGCGAAGACGGTAAAAATAAGCAAGGATCGACCCGCCCCTGAAGGAGTCCGGCCATGCGCATCGTGAACCTTGAGGGTCTCTATCTCGTGCCGGCCCTGCGGTCCCTGGGCCACGACGTGATCGCCGTGGGCCAGACCGAAAGCAGCGACGTGCGCCTGGATCATCCCGTCTCCGCGGCGGCGCTCTGGCGGGCGCTGGCGGACCGCGGCTTCGCCCCGGACCTCGTGCTCTGGTGCGACCTCTGCCGGCCTCCGGCGGTGCTCGATCTGGAACGCCTGCCGGCCGTGACCGCGGGCTATTCCATCGACCAGTACTGCAATCCCTGGCACGTGCCCCTGAGCGCCGGATTCGACATCTTCCTCGTGGCCCAGAAGGACTACCTGCCGCTGTTCGCCGACCCGCGCTTGGCCGGCCGCAGGGTGGAGTGGCGGCCGCTGTTCTGCGACCCGGACGCCGACCGCGACCCCGGCGGCGAACGCGACATTCCGGTGTCCTTCGTGGGCACCCCGGACCCGCCGCTCAATCCCGGCCGCAAACCCTTCCTGGCCGGCTTCCGCCGGCTGGCCCCGCTGGTCAGCCTCACGGGCGACTACCGCCCGGTGTTCGGCCGCAGCCGCATCGTGCTCAACCAGAGCGCCGTGAACGAGCTGAACTTCCGCATCTTCCAGGGCATGAGCTGCGGCGCGGCCCTCCTGACCGAGGCCTGCGGCAACGGCCTGGACGAGCTGTTCACGCCCGGCGAGGACCTCTACGCCTACGCCCGCGGCGACTGCGCCGACGCGGCGCGCACGGCCCTGGCCGCCCTGGGGGACGGCTCCTGGGCCGCCGTGGCGGCCAGCGGCCGGGACAAGGTTCGCGAGCGGCACAGCACCTACGCCCGGGCCCGGCGCATCGTGGAGCTGGCCGAGGCGGTCCTGGCCGAGGGGCCGGAGCGCTGGCGGCTCCGGAACGCGGCCGTGGTGCGCGAGGAGACCGCGCGGGCCTTCGCCATGCTCGCCGCGGACACGCTCCTGCCCCTGCCCGACGAGCTGCGCGCCCACTACGCCGCCCACTCGGCGCGGCTGCTCAGGGACTGAGGCGGTCCCGCCGCCTTGCCCGCGCGGACGTCTTGGGGCATACTCGGGATATTCGGAGGGAGGGCCCATGCGCGAGCGCGACTTCGACCCGACCAACGCCGAACTCCTGGCGCAGCTGCGCCGCATCCCGCCCTTCGCCCAGCTCGAGGACGCGCAGATGCGGGCCGTGGCCGGCCAGGCCCGGATGCGCAAATACGAGACCGGGGAGGTGGTCATCCGCGAGGGCGACTACGACCACTGGGTCTTCTTCCTGGTCCAGGGCGAGCTGGCCATCAGCCACAAGGGCGTGCAGGTGGGCGCGCTGCGCCGCCTGGGCGACGTGTTCGGCGAGATGGGCATCCTCGACGGCAGCCCGCGCTCGGCGACCATCCGCGCCCTGACCCCGGCCCTGTGCCTGGCCCTGGACGCCTCGGTGTTCGAGCGCCTGGAGGGCCGCGACCGCTGCGCGGTCGAAGTCGTTTTCTACCGCGTGTTCTGCGAAATCCTGGCCGTGCGCCTGCGCCAGATGGACCAGCTGCTGGCCGAGGCGAAACGCAGGCCCTGAAGTACGTTCACCGTCCAGACAACGCCAAGCAGCCGGAGGCTTCATGGCCCTGCATCCCCTGGCGGGCAAGCCCGCACCCAAGGAAATCCTCGCCGACATCCCGCACATCCTGGCCGCCTTCGACGCCGTGCGCCCGGACCCGGAAAACCCCGCGCAGCAGGTCGCCTTCGGCACCTCCGGCCACCGCGGGACCAGCACCGCCGGCAGCTTCAACCGCGAGCACATCCTGGCCATCAGCCAGGCCATCTGCGAGCGCCGCGCGGCCGCCGGCGTCGCCGGCCCGCTGTTCATGGGCATGGACACCCACGCCCTTTCGCGGCCGGCGCTCCTGGCCGCCCTGGAGGTCTTCGCGGCCAATGGCGTGGAGACGGTCCTCCAGGAGGGCCTGGGCTACACGCCGACGCCGGTGATCTCCCACGCCATCCTCACGCACAACGGCGTCGCCGGCGCGCCCCGCGCCGACGGCGTGGTCGTCACGCCGTCCCACAACCCGCCCTGCGACGGCGGCTTCAAGTACAACCCGCCCGAGGGCGGCCCGGCCGACACCGCCACCACCGGGGCCATCCAGGACCGCGCCAACGAGCTTCTGCGCGCCAAGCTGGCCGGGGTGCGCCGCCTGCCCGAGGCCGAGGCCCTGCGCGCCCCGACCACGCACTTCCGCGACTACGTCCGGCCCTACGTGGACGACCTGGGCGCCATCCTGGACATGGAGGCCATCGCCCGCGCGGGCGTCAGAATCGGAGCCGATCCGCTCGGCGGCTCGGGCGTGGGCTTCCTCGCCCCCATCGCCGAACGCTGGGGCCTCGACCTGACCATCGTCAACGAGCGCGTGGACCCGACCTTCGCGTTCATGACCGTGGACAAGGACGGCAAGATCCGCATGGACTGCTCCTCGCCCTACGCCATGCAGGGGCTCATCGGGCTCAAGGACCGCTTCGACGTGGCCTTCGGCAACGACCCGGACTTCGACCGCCACGGCATCGTCACGCGCAGCCGCGGCCTGCTCAACCCCAACCACTACCTCGCCGTGGCCGTGGACTACCTCTTCCGCAACCGCCCCGGCTGGCGCGCGGACGCGGCCGTGGGCAAGACGCTGGTGTCCAGCTCCATGCTCGATCGCGTGGCCGCGGACCTGGGCCGCCGCCTCTGCGAGGTGCCCGTGGGCTTCAAGTGGTTCGTGGCCGGCCTGCTGGACGGTTCCTTCGGCTTCGGCGGGGAGGAGAGCGCCGGGGCGTCCTTCCTGCGCCAAAACGGCGGCGTCTGGACCACGGACAAGGACGGCGTCATCATGGGCCTCCTGGCCGCGGAGATCATCGCGCGCACCGGCCGCGACCCCGGCGAGGCCTACGCCGGACTGGAGGAACGCTTCGGCTCGCCGGTGTACGAGCGCACGGACGCGCCGGCCGGCCCCGCCCAGCGCGCGGCCTTCAAGCGCCTGACCCCGGACATGGTTTCCGCCGCGACCCTCGCCGGCGAGCCCATCCTGGCGCGGCTCACCCGCGCGCCCGGCAACGGCGCGGACATCGGCGGGCTCAAGGTCGTGGCCGCAAACGGCTGGTTCGCGGCGCGGCCCTCGGGAACCGAGGACATCTACAAGGTCTACGCCGAGAGCTTCCTGGGGCGCGAGCATCTGGCGCGCGTCCAGGCCGAGGCCCAGGGGATCGTGGACGCGGCCTTCCGCGCCGCCGGAGCGGCGTAACCGGCCGTCCTCTCCGGGCGTCTCCCCAGGGGGACGCCTGTGGCGAGCCGGCCGCGCGGCGACGCGCGCCGGGCCTCGACTCCCGGCCCTTTCCCCTGTATAGGTGCGATCTATGCCTCATGCGGCCAAAGACACCGTCGCGGCGCTCCGCGATTTCCTGCGCACAGGGCAGAAGGGTGCGGCCAAGGTTTTGCCGGACCTGCTGACGCGGGCCGCCGAGGCCGCCGCGCAGAGCCCGGCCGACGCGGCCGAGCTGGCCGTCCTGCTCTCCGCCGTGCTGCGCGGCCAGCGCGACATGCAGCTCCTCACACGCCTGCTGCACGTCCTGCCCGGCCTGGGCCGCCTGGGCAGGGTTCTGGCCGGAACCCACTTCCAGGCCCGCCTTCTGCCCCTGCCGCAGCTCACGCCGCTCATCGCCGCCCTGCCCGGCCGCGAGATCCTGGCCCTGATCAACGAACTCCTCCCCGACGGCGGCGCCGGGAACGGCGCGGACAAACAGTTCACCGCCTGGCTCAAGGGCCTGCTGCCCGCGCCGGGCCGCCTGGACCTGGGCGAGACCCTGGCCTTTCTCCAGGCCCTGCACGACGACGGCCTGCCCCTGGCCCGGCCCCTGCGCGAGGCCCTGCTCGCCGCCGGACTGGCCGAGCCCCTGGCTCAGGCCTTCGCCGGAACGCCCACTGCCGCGGCCACGGCCGCGCTCCTCGCCGCCGCGGACGCCCTGACCAGCCCGCCCATCCAGGCCGAGGCCCTGGCCTACGCCCTGCGGGCGGCCGGCTCGGCCGGTCCCAGCCGCCTGGGGCCGCTGCTGGCCGCGCCGCCGGACCTCGAACCGCGCGAGGACGCGCTGCTGGCGGAGATGCGCCGGCTGGCCCTGCTGCCCGACGCACCCCTGACCCTCCTGCCGGCGGCCCGGACCGAGCCGGAGATGCTCGGGCTGGTGCTGGCCTCGCTGATCAAGGGCGGCGGAGCGGCCGCCGGCAAGGCCCTGCGGCTGGCGCCGCTGCTGCCCCGGCTGGGCCTGGAGCCCTGCCTAGCCGATCTGCCGGAGAAGGGCCGCGGCCGGGCCGCCGTGCTGGTCCATATTTTCTCGGCCCTGGCCGCCCAGGAGCCGGAGTTCCTGCAACGCGCGGCGCGCGCGCTCCGGCTCGGCCCGGAGGCCGTGCAGGCCCTGGCCGGGCTGCTCAAGGCCCAGCCCGGTCCCGGCCCCTTCCCCGGGGGCGGAACGGAGACCCCGGCCGGACCGGAAAACGGCGCCGCGGGCAAGGCCGCGCAGGGCCGCCGGTCGGGCCTGTCCGAGGCCCTCAAGGACGCCCTCACGCCGCTCAAGGATCAGGACTTCTCCCGCTCCAGCCTGAGCGACGAGACCGTCGAAGGAGCCACGCTCGCCGGCGTGGACCTCGACCAGAGCCGCTTCAGCGGCGTGACCTTCCGCCGCGTGCGCTTCAACTCCGCGCGCCTGGCCCGTTGCGCCTTCGAACGCTGCGTCTTCAGCGGCTGCGCCTTCAGCGGGTCCGATCTGTCTGCGGCGCTGTTCACCGCCTGCCGCCTCGACGCCTGCGCCTTCGAGACCTGCGACCTGGGCGGCGCGCGCTTCGCCGAATGCCAGTTCTCCGCCTGCACGCTCACGGAGTCCAATCTTTCCAGCCTCGGCCTGGCCAAGGTCCGGCTGAACGGGCTGCGCCTGCGCGCCTGCGCCATGACCGGGCTGCGCGTCCACGAGTCCGTGCTGGCGCGCTCGGACCTGACCTGCTGTGATCTCGCCGGCGGGCTGTGGTCGCGCTGCCTCTGGCGCGAGGCCGAACTCACGGGCTGCACCCTGTCCGGCTCGCGCCTGACCGGCTGCGAGGTCACGTCCGCGACGCTCACGCGCTGCGCGGCCGCCGGGCTGGAGGTCTTCGGCGGGCACACGGACAACCCGCACGTCTTCCGGGCGCGCCGCGCCACGCGGGCCGGCTGCCTGCTCGGCCCGGCCGCGACCACGCCCCTGCCGGAGGCGCTGACCTCGGGCCAGGGCGCGGCCTTCGTGCGCGCCGCGGTGACGCACTTTCTGCGCGTGGACGAGGCCCGGCAGAGCCTGGCCGCCATGCGCCTGCAGAACCAGCGCCGCCGCGAGCTGGCGCTGGAGCGCATGGGCGAGGCCCAGGGCCAGTACCTGCGGCTGCTGCCGCTGCTGCTGGCCACGGACGTGTTCGAGAAGGCCCAGGGCATTCCCGGCGTGCCGGCCTGCCGCCTGGCGGACCGCGCCCTGGAGGGCGGCTTTGGCCGCGGGGCCCTGGACCTGCTGGAGAGCCGCTTCCCCGGCGTCGCGCCGAGCACGGGGCTCGCGCCGCAGCTGTCCATCGAGGCCGTGTACGCCATCGGCAGCCTGGGCTCCGTGGCCCAGCGGCCCGCCTCGGACATCGACTGCTGGCTGTGCTACGCGGAGCTGGACGGCGCCCTGCCGGAGGCCCGCGCGGCCCTGGGGCGCAAGCTGGCCGCCCTGGAGGCCTGGACCATGCAGACCTTCGGCCTGGAGACGCACTTCTTCGCCATGCCCCTGGACGAGGTGCGCCGGAATCTCTTCGGCATCAGCGACAAGGAGAGCTCCGGTTCATCCCAGGCCGCGCTGCTGAAGGAGGAGTTCTACCGCACCGCCCACCGGCTGGCCGGCCGCGACCTGCTCTGGTGGGCCGCGCCGCCTTCGGCCACGCAGGCCGAGGCCGAGACGCTGCTCACCGAGCTGCGGGCCCTGGCCCCGCGCGTGGCCGCGGAGCTGGTGGACCTGGGGCAGCCCAGGCCCATCCCGCCGGGCGAATATTTCGGGGCCTGCCTGTGGCAAATCGTCAAGGCGCTGCACAGCCCGTACAAGTCGGTGATGAAGCTGGCGCTGCTGGAGAAGTACGCCGGCCAGGACCCCAACAAGCGCCTTTTGTGCGACCGCATCAAGGAGGCCGCCCTGCGCGGCCGCAGGAAGCCCGAGGAGCTGGACCCCTATCTTTTGCTCTTCGCCGCCGTGCGCAAGCACTACGGCCTGCTCGGCGACGAGGTCAGCCTGGGCCTCATGGCCGAGTGCCTGCGGCTCAAGGCCGACGTGGACCCCGACGACCTGCCGCCGGGCTTCCTGAACGGCGAGGGCGGCGGCCACGGCGGCTTCGCGTCCAACCTGCGCCTGGGCGGCATGGTCAACCAGTTCATGATCTCGGCCTACCGCCGCATCCAGGAGGGGCTGCGCGCGGACCGCAGCGCCGCGCAGATCACCCCCGAGGACCTGACGCGGCTGGGCCGGCGCATCGCGGCCAACTTCGCCCAGCACGAGCACAAGGTCGGCCTGGTGCCCTTCCTCTCCGAGGACATCACCTTCGCCGAGCTGTTCTTCTACGCCGAAAAGGCTCCGGGCAAGCGCACGGTCTGGGCGGTGAAGGGCAAGGAGAAAAACGCGGGCAAGACGGCCGTGGAATCGCTCGCGCCCATCCGGCGGGACACCGACGTGACCCGCCTGCTGACCTGGCTCGTGTTCAACGGCATCTACGACCCGCAGCTGGCGGTGCAGGCGGAGAAAAGCTTCGCGCCCGTGGCCGTGCTCGACCTCCAGCACCTGCTGGCCGAGCTGCACGCCTTCTTCCCGCGCAAGGCCACGCTGGAGCCGGACATGGACGAGTACCTGCGGCCCGAGCGCGTGGACCGGGCCTATCTGATCCTCAACCTGCCCGTGTCGCCGGACAAGAACAAAGTCGTCACGGCCTCGTGCATTTACGCCACCAACTGGGGCGAGATCTACTGCCAGACCTTCGACAACCCCTCGCCGGTGCTGCTCAAGTCGCCGCTGGGATTCCTGCGCGAATCCCTGGCCCGGCCCCTGCTGCGCAACATCGAGATCAAGGCCTTCACGCCGCGCAAGTCGGCCTGCCCGCGTCTGCGGATCGTCTAGCGGAAGTTCAGCGCGCCGGACGCGGCGTCCCCGCCGGGGTTCCGCCCTTGGCGATGAGGGTCGTGGCCAGCCAGTCGAGGACGAGGGCCGGCGGCGCGGTGGGCTGGGACAGGGCCTCCTGGGCCTGGGCCAGGGCCAGATCCAGACGGCGCAGCCCGGCCGGGCCGAGCCTGGCCAGACGGCCCGCGGCGGCGTCCCCGGCCGCGCCGGACAGCGCGGCCACGAGCTCGCGCTCCAGGCCGACGATGATCCGCTGGGCCAGATTGCGGTCGGCCGCGCCCTTGGTTCCGGTGCGCTCGAACCAGCCGCGCCCGGTCTCCAGGAAGCCCAGGAGCGCGACGATCCATTCGGCCACGTCGGCGTCCAGGGCCTCGGCCCGGGGCCAGGGCAGCGCGAGCACGAAGCTGCGCGACACCAGCGTCTGCAACAGCCGCTCGCGTTGCGGCGCGGTGAGCACGAAGACGTTGCCCGGACGGGGCTCCTCCAGGGTCTTGAGCAACAGGTTGGCCACCTCCGGAGTAAGCTCGTGGGCCTCGGGGAAGATGGTCACGCGGAAGCCCGTCCCCGCCGGCGGCTGGCCCCAGGTGGGCATCAGCTCGCGTAGGGCTTCGGGACCGCTTTTGTGTTCTTCCTTGGCGGCGGCCTCGAAGAAGGGCTTGTCAATGACGATGAGGTCGCGGAACACGCCCCCGTCGATCTGGCGGCAGGCCGCGCACCGGCCGCAGCCGTGCTCCGGGCAGTTCAGGGCCTTGGCCCAGGCCAGGGCCGCGGCCTGACGTCCGGCGGCGTCGCCGCCCTCCAGGACCAGACTCTGGGGCGGCCGGACCGCCAGCGCACGCATGCGGTCGAGCACCGAGGCGGTGACGCAGGCGCAGCCCTGCATGGTTCCTCCTCCCCCGCCGGCCCGCTAGCCGCGCGTGAAGGTCTGGCTCCGCTCCGGCCCGACGGACACCAGCCCCACGGGCACGCCGGAGAGTTCCTCCATGCGTTCGAGGTACTTGCGGGCGTTCAGCGGCAGGTCGGCCCAGGAGGACGCCATGCTGATGTCCTCCCGCCAGCCGGGCAGGGTCTCGTAGACCGGGGTCACGTGGGCCATGCCGTTCTGCTCCTGCGGCGGATAGAGCACGCGCTCGCCGCGGTAGTCGTAGGCCACGCAGACCTTGATCTCCGGCAGGCCGGAGAGCACGTCCAGCTTGGTCACGGCCAGCTCCGTGGGGCCGTTGAGGCGGGCGCTCTCGCGCAGGACCACGAGGTCCAGCCAGCCGCAACGGCGCTTGCGGCCGGTGGTCGCGCCGAACTCGCCGCCCTTCTCCTGGAGGAATTCGCCGGTGGCGTCGAGAAGCTCCGTGGGGAAGGGGCCGCCGCCCACGCGGGTGGTGTAGGCCTTGACGATGGCGATGATGCGATCGAGCAGCCGCGGCGAGCAGCCCGAGCCCGAGGCGGCGTTGCCGGAGACCGTGGTGGACGAGGTGACGAAGGGATAGGTGCCGTGGTCGATGTCCAGGTGCGTGCCCTGGGCGCCCTCAAAAAGCAAACTTCCGCCCTTGGCGACTGCATCCTGAATGGCCGTGGAGACGTCTCCGAGATAGGGCACGACGCGCTTGGCGACGGGCAGGATGTCGTGATAGACTTTTTCCGGGTCCATGACCTCCGCGCCGTAGAGGCCTTTGAGCAGAACGTTCTTCTCCTCAAGGGCGGCCGCGATCTTGGCGCGCAGGAGTTCGGGATCGGCCAGGTCGGCGGCGCGGATGCCGCAGCGGTGGACCTTGTCCTCGTAGCAGGGGCCGATGCCGCGACCGGTGGTGCCGATCTTGGCGCCCTTGGAGCGCAGGCTTTCGCGCGCAACGTCCATGGCGCGATGGTAGGGCATGATGATGTGCGTTTTCTTGCTGATCATGAGCCGCGCGGGCGAAACGTCGACGCCCTTTTGGGCCAGCGTGTCGATCTCGCGCAGGAAAACCTCGGGGTCGAGGACCACGCCGTTGCCGATGAGGCAGATCTTGCCGGGGTGGAGGATGCCGGAGGGAATGAGGTGCAGCACGCACTTCTCGCCGCCCACCACGAGGGTGTGGCCGGCGTTGTTGCCTCCCTGGAAACGCACGATGGCCGTGGAATCCTGGGCCAGCATGTCCACGATCTTGCCCTTGCCCTCGTCGCCCCATTGGGACCCGAAGACCACGATATTTGACATGGGCGCTCCTTCTGGCTACTTGCCCCGTCCACGCTGAACGGAAAATTTGCGGCAAGCGGCAAATTGGCGTAAAAGAGGAATCGAAACATGTCAACAATGCGCAAAGACAACACCACACGAAGGCGCCCGGCGACGCGGCGCGAGCGGCTGGCTCTCGGCCTGCTCGGCGCGGCGCTGGCCGGGCTGCTCACGCATCACGCCCTGACCCTGCCCCTGCCCAAGACCCTGCTGGTGGCCGCGCCGCGTCAAGCGCGCATGGCCGAAGATTCACCGGTGAACCTGGAGCGCCAGCTCCTGGACCGCTTCGCCAAGACCCACGGCGTCACGCTCAAGTTCGTGTACACCGAAACGCCGGAAGAGGCCCTGGACTTGGTCGAGCACGGCCGCGCCCAGATCGGCCTGGCCCTCGGCGTGGTGCCCGGCGGCGAAAGCGCACGCGAACTGCGCGCCGAGGAGCACGCCCCCAAGGTCGCCTTCGGACCGGAATACGACCGCCAGACCATCTACGCCGTGGACTTCGGCGAGGGCTACGAGCCCCCGGCCAGCCCCTCGGGCGCGCTGGACGAGCTGCTGCGCGTGGCCGCCTCCTTCTCCCAAAAGCCGCGCCTGGCCCCGGCCCTGCCCGGCGACGCCCTGCACCTGCTCCTGCCCTTCGTGGCCGAGGTGCGCGACGCCGCGCCCACCCGACGCCAGGCGGGCTACCGTTTCGTCTGGCGCACGGACGTGCCCCGGCTGGACCGGGACATGCGCCGGTTCTGGGGCGAAATCGAGTCCGACGGCAGTCTGGCCGCCCTGCGCGAGCGCACCCTGGGCTTCCTGCCCGTGGACCCGGACCCCTTCGAGATGGAGACCCTGCGCCGCACGGTGGCCCTGTCCCTGCCCGGCCACATGAAGGCCATCCGCCGCGCCGCGCGCCGCTGGGCCGTGGACCCCTTCCTGCTGGCCGGGGTGATCCACCAGGAGTCGCGCTTCGACCCCAACGCCGTGAGCGCCACGGGCGTGCGCGGGCTCATGCAGATGACCGGCGACACCCTGGCCGAACTGGGCGTCAAGCACCCGGACGATCCGACCGAGGTCATCAACGCCGGCGCGCGCTACCTCGACACCCTGCGCGCGCAGTTCATCGAACAGGGCTACCCGCGCGAGGACGCCATGCTGCTGGCCCTGGCCGCCTTCAACGTCGGGGCCGGCCACGTCCAGGACGCCATCGACATGACCCACGGATCGGGCGGCACGCCGCCGCCCTGGCTGCGCGTGCGCCAGGCCCTGCCCCTGCTGGAGCGGGAGAGCGTGGCCCTGCATACCCGCTACGGCCTGTGCCGCGGCGGCGAGGCCGTGGATTTCGTGGATAAGGTCCGCTACTTCGCTTACGCCATCAAGGGATTAGTCCTGACTGCGGCGGAGCGGGATGAGCTTCCCGGCCTTCGGCTTGCCGCCCTGCCGGACTGAACCGCGAACCGGCCCCCTGCGCTGCGCCGCCGCTCCGGCGGCTCCTTCCTCCGACCCGGAATCGGGCCGGGCCTCCCGGCGCGCCTCCGGAGCGGGACGGTTTCCCGGCGCGGTGAGGTCGAGCAGCTCCGGCCCGGCGTCGTCATCATCTCCGGCCCGGCGCGATGCGGCGAGATTGTAGTTGAAGAGCTGGTTCTTCATGCGCACGGCCTGGATCATGCTGAAGATCAGGGCGGCCTCCTCCCAGCGCCGCGTGGGCTCGAACTGGCGCACCGCCTCGGCGTATTTCTCCCAGAGGTCCATGAGCGAAGCCTCGTCGAAGGCGACGAGCTGCCGGGCCAGCTTGGCCAGGGCGTTCTCCAGATAGGACTCGGGCATGCGGGGACCTCCGTGTGGCGATGGGAATGCGTGTCGCGGCGCGTCCCGCGCGCCGCATGGCCGGGTGCTACCAGAAATCGCCGGGGCCGCCAATTCAAAATTGCCCGTCCCCGCGGGCTGTGCTATCCCTTGACCCGCCGCGCGTTTCCCCGCCCGGCCACCAACATGTCATGAGGAGACGGCCATGAGCGATCTCAAGAAGATGTACACCACCCTGCTGCACGACTCCTTCCCCGAGGACCTGCGCATCCAGATCGGCACGCAGGAGCTGGTGTATAAAAAGCGCACCTGGAACATCGGCGGCGAGGTGCGCGGCCTGCGCTACGGCGAGAACCCGGACCAGCCCGCGGCCCTGTACGAGCAGGTCGGCGGCGGCCTGGAGCTCGACGGCGTGGCCTTCCGCGGTCCCGGCCAGGGGCTGGTTTCGGCCCTCACCGAGGAGCACATGCTCCAGGCCGGCAAGCACCCCGGCAAGACCAACCTCACCGACGTGGACAACGCCCTGAACATTCTGCAATACCTCACCGCCCGGCCGGCGGCGGTGATCCTCAAGCACAACAACCCCTGCGGCGCGGCCTGGACCGATCGCGGCGTGGCCGAGGCCGTGAGCCGCGCCTTCTGGGCCGACCGCATCGCGGCCTTCGGCGGGGCCGTCGTGGTCAATCGGCCCCTGACGCGCGAGGCCGCGGAGCTCATCCACTCCTTCTATTTCGAGGTCGTGGCCGCCCCGGCCTATGAAGCCGGCGCGGTGGACATCCTCAAGTCGCGCAAGAACCTGCGCATCCTGGAGATCCCCGGCATCGCCCGGCTGGACGAGCTTTCCCGCGCGCCGTTCCTGGACATCAAGGCCCTGTTCGACGGCGGCTTGGTGCTCCAGACCTCCTTCCAGAACCGCATCCGCACGGCCGGGGACTTCCTGCCGGCCACGGCCGAGAAGGACGGGACCAGCTACGCGGCGCGCAAGCCCACGCCCAAGGAGGCCGAGGACCTGCTCTTCGCCTGGGCCATCGAGGCCGGCGTGTCCTCCAACTCGGTGATCTTCGCCCGCGACGGAGCGACCACGGGCATCGGCACCGGCGAGCAGGACCGCGTGGGCTGCGTGGAGCTGACCGTGACCAAGGCCCACACCAAGTACGCCGATCTGCTGGCCTTCAAGGAGCAGAACATGAGCATCTTCGAACTGATGCTGGCCGCGCGGGCGGACTCGGCCAAGGCCGAGGCCCTGGCCGACATCCGCCGCCGCGCCGCGGAGGCCCGGGGCGGGCTGCCCGGCTCGGTGCTCGTGTCCGACGGCTTCTTCCCCTTCCGCGACGGGGTGGACATGTGCATGGCCCAGGGCGTCACGGCCATCGCCCAGCCCGGCGGCTCCCTGCGCGACTGGGAGGTCATCCGCGCCGTGAACGAGGCGGCGCCCCAGGTGGCCATGGTCTTCACGGGCCAGCGGTCCTTCAAGCACTAGGCCGGCTGATGACGAAACCCGTGAAGCTTTCCGGCTTCCCCCGGCCGGGATCGGTGGTGGAGTTTCTGCTTGAGGGCGAGGCGCACATCGCCTGGGTTCTTGAGGAGTCGGGCGGACGCCTGCGCCTTTTGACCGCCAACCGGCGCGAGCACAAGCTCCCGGCGTCGCGGCTGCTGCCCTGGTCCGGGCCGGACTGCGCGCCCGGAGCCACGCGCGAGGAGATCGTCCAGCGCCTGGAGGCCATGGAGGCGCGCCGCCACGAACTCATGGGCGGCATCGACGCCCTGGAGCTCTGGGGCATGGCCCAGGGCGAGGTGGAGCACGCCCCGGCCGACTGGTTCGCGCAGCTCCTCTGGACCGATCCCGGCGTGGACGAGCTGTCGGCCATGGGCCGCGCGCTCCTCGCCGCCAAGACGCATTTCAAGTTCAACCCGCCGGACTTCGAGGTCCACTCGGCCGACAAGGTCGCGGCCCGCCTGGCGCGGGAGCGCGAGGAAAAGGAGCGCGAGGCCGTGGCCGCGGCCGGGCATGCGCTGTTCGCCGCGCTCTGGGCGCGGATCAAGTCCGGCCAAGCCTCCCCGGCCGCCGGCGGCCCGCCCCTGCGCGAGGCCGAAAATCTCGCCCCCGAGGTGGCCGAGCGCCTGCGCGCCATGCTCCTGGCCCAGATCGCCGGCCGTTCGGCCACGGGCGCGGAACAGGACGCCCAGACCCGGCTTTGGGAGGGCCTCAAGAAGCACCTGCCGGACGCGCCGCACCTGGCCCTGCAACTGGCCCAGGCCTGGGGCGCGCTCCCGCCGCACTACAACCATCTCCTCGACGAGACCGGCTACGCCTGGGGCGACGGCTGGAGCGGGCGCTTCGCCGAGGAAATCGCGGAGCAGAAGGCGCGCTTCGCAGCCCGGGCCGCGACGGCCGAGGTCGACCCCACGCCCTACGTCAGCATCGACGCCGCCACCACCCGCGACATCGACGACGCCTTCTTCGTGCGCGAAATCGACCTGCCCGGCGGGCAAAAGGGCTATTCCTGCACCGTCACCCTGGCCCGGCCCTGCCAAGCCTGGGACTTCGGGGGGCCGCTGGACCGCGAGATCTTCAGCCGCGCCACCAGCCTCTACCTGCCCGAGGGCAACGGCCACATGATGCCCGAGGGCCTCGGCACCGGACTGTTCAGCCTCACGGCCGACGGGGCCAAGCCCGCGCTGGCGGCGGAGTTCCTGCTCAACGAACGCGCGGAGATCGTCGAGGCCCGGCCGCGCCTGACCTGGGCGCACATCGCCCGGAACATCGCCTACGAGGACGCCCAGGCGGCCCTGGACGCCGGGTCCGACGCGCACCTGTCCCTGGCCCTGCGCCTGGCCCGGGAGCTCTTCGCCCGCCGCCTGGAGCGCGGGGCCGTGGTCATCGACAAGCCCGAGCCGCGCGTGGAGCTGGAGGGCGAGCCCCAGGACGTGCGCGTGCGCATCGAAATCAAGCCCGGCAGCCCGGACGCGGAGATGATGGTCAGCGAGTTCATGATCCTGGCCAACTGCGGCATGGCGCTCTGGGCGCGGGAACACGGCGTGCCGCTCCTGCACCGTACCCAGGACATCGCCCTGCCCGGCGAGGCCAAGGGCGTCTTCCGCGACGCCGTGGACATCTTCCGCGTGGTCAAGCTGCTGGCCCCGCCGATCCTCGAATGCCAGCCGCGGCGGCACGCGGCCCTGTCCTGCGAGGCCTACGCCACGCTGACCTCGCCCATCCGGCGCTACGTGGACTTCCTGAACATGTCGCAGGTGCAGTCGTTCCTCGAAACCGGCGCGGCCCGCCTGGATCGCGCGGGCCTGGAGGCCCTGCTGCCGCACCTCTCGGCGCGCATCCAGGAGGTCGGCCAGGTGCAGCGCTTCCGGCCGCGCTACTGGAAGCTCGTGTACCTGGCGCAGCACAAGCGCGAGCGCTTCCCGGCCGTGGTGGTGGACGAGTCCGGCCCCTACCCGGTCATGTCCCTGCCGGAGCTGCAAATCACCGTGCGCGCGCCGCGCCAGATGATTGGCGACAAGGTCCACCCCGGCATGGCCCTGAGCGTGGCCTTCGGCCGCATCGATCCCCTGGCCAACGAGCTCAAGGTCCTCGACGTGCGCGAAGCGGAATAATCCGGACCGCCCCGCCGGCCCGCGCCCGGCAATCCCCGGCGCGGCCCTTGCCTATTCCCCCGCTTCTGCTATGCGGCGGAGAGGGACAGGCAGGCCGTCCCCTCCAGCGCTCCCCCCTCCCCCCGTGCGCCGCGCGCCTGCCGGCACGAAACGGCACGCCCGCGCCGCGCTGCGCGCGGCCGGAGGGAGGAAGCCATGCCGCGTCATTTGCGCCGCGCTGCGGCCCTGTCCGGTCTCGCGCTGCTCGTCCTGCTGCTCTCCGGCTGCGCGGCCGGGTTCTACCACGCCATCGCCCCGGAGGGCGACGAGAACAACCTCAAGGCGCGCTACGAGGAGAACATCGCCCTCTTCGAGCCGCGCTTCGACGCCAACGCGACCCTCACCAACACCAATCTGATGTACCTCTGCGAGGCCTACTCCAAGACCAAGCGCTTCGCCCGGCTGAACCAGTGCCTCGACCGGATGACCCTGCTCCTCCAGGCCGGCGACGCGCGCTACTTCAACATGGACTTCGCGGACTACATCGCCGTGATGCGGGTGAAGACCGCCCTGGACCTCGGCGACTACCGCACGGCCGCCGAACTCGGCCGGGAGCATCTGGAGCGCAGGCGGGCCGACATGCCCCGGATGTTCCTGGTGATGCTGCTGGGCTACCGGGGGCTGGCGCTGGCCCTCTCCGGCGACTCCGCCGGGGCGCTGGCCGACATGGCCGACCTGGAGTCCATCTACCTGGGCTACCCCTTCAGCATGATCCAGCCCACGCGCGACGAGGCCGTGGCCCGGATCGCCATGGCCCTCGGCCAGAACGACAAGGCCTATGCGGTGATGCAGCGCGTCAACCCGTTCAACATCTTCGCCATGGGCGTGGCCGAGGCCGCCTTCGGCAGCAGCGGCTGGTTCGTGTTCATGGAGCTGCCGCACCAGTACATGAAGGCCCGCGCCGCCTTCCTCAACGGCCGCACGGACGAGGCCAGGAATGGCTACGACGCGCTGCTGGCCAATCCGCGCTCGCGGGAGAACGGCGAGATCTTCTGGCTCGTGCTGTATGATCGCGGCCGCATCGCCGAATCCGACGGCCGGCCCGACGCGGCCCTGGACTTCTACCGGCAGAGCGTGGAGGTGGTGGAGGCCCAGCGCCGCAGCATCGGCTCCGAGGCTTCCAAGATCGGCTTCGTGGGCGACAAGCAGGCCGTGTACCGCCAGCTGGTGGCCCTGCTCGTGGCCCAGGGGCGGGCGGCGGAGGCCTTCGAGTACGTGGAGCGGGCCAAGTCCCGGGCGCTGGTGGACCTGCTGGCCGAACGCCAGGGCTTCGCCCCCCGGGGCCCGGCCGAGGCGACGGCGGTGCTGGCGCAGCTGGCCGGACTGGAGGAGCGTTCCACGACGCTGGGCGGCGGCGCGGAGGAGCGCGTCCGGCTGCGCAGCGCCGTGGGCGACCTCACGCGCGAGCTGCGGCGCAAGGCCCCGGAGCTGGCGTCGCTGGTCACCGTTTCCGCCGATCGCGCGGCGGACATCCGGGCCGGCCTCGCGCCGGACGAGACCCTCGTGGAATATTACGGCCAGGGCGACGAGCTGTTCGCCTTCGCGGTGACGCGCGAGACGGTGCGCGCCGCGCGGCTCGACGGCCGCGGCCTGGAGGCCGAGGTGCGGGCCCTGCGCGAGGCCGTAAGGCAGGCCTCGGGCGAAGCCTGGCGGCAGCCGGCGCGCCGGCTCCATGATCGGCTCCTGGCGCCCGTTCCGGGCGCGCTGGACCGGCCGCGGCTGGTCATCGTGCCCCACGGCCCGCTGCACTACCTGCCCTGGGCCGCGCTGGACGACGGCCGGCGGCTCCTGGCGGAGCGCGCCGCGCTGACCTTCCTGCCCTCGGCCGGGGTGTTGCGCTTCCTGGCCGCGCGCACGGCCGCGCCCGCCAGGACCATGCTCATCCTGGGCAACCCGGACCTGGGCGACGCGGCCTTCGACCTGCCGGGCGCCCAGGCCGAGGCCCGGGCCATCCGGGGCATCTGGCCGGACTCCACGGTGCTGCTGCGCAAGGCGGCCACCAAGAGCGCGCTGGCCCGCGCCGGCGGCCTGTTCCGGATCATCCACGTGGCCGCCCACGGCGAGTTCGTCTCCGACCGGCCGCTGGAGTCGCGCATCCTCCTCAGCCCCGAGGGCGACGACGACGGCCGGCTCACCGCCGGGGACCTCTACGGCCTGCGCCTTTCCGCCGATCTCGTCACGCTCAGCGCCTGCGAGACGGGCATGGGCCAGGTGCTCTCCGGCGACGACGTGGTCGGGCTCACGCGCGGCTTCCTCTACGCCGGGGCCGGCAGCATCGTGGCCAGCCTGTGGCCCGTGTCCGACGCCGAGACGCAGTTCCTCATGACCGGCTTCTACCGCAACCTCAAGACCATGCCCAAGGCCGAGGCCCTGCGCCGGGCCCAACTGGAGACCATGCGCCGCTTCCCGCATCCCTTCTTCTGGTCCGCCTTCCAGCTCACCGGGCAGGGACGCTGAAACGAACAGGGCCGGAGCCCCTTGCGGGAGTCCGGCCTTGTTTTCAAAACCCGTCAAGCGTTTTTCGCGCGCCTTTTCCCCGCCTGTTTTGTCCTGTCTTGCCCATTCTCATCCCCTTCCCCACTGGCCTCCCAAAACCCGTGCTATGCTCTGTGGCGATTTCCGGCACCCGCCGGGAGCACCCGCAAACCAAAACAAGGAGAGCGCAACCATGGGTGACAATTGGGGCCGGCACAGCGGCGACGACCAGTTGCGGCACGGCCTGCCCAAGCATTTGGAAGACGTTGCCAGTACTGACAGAAACGCATATTTGGAAATCGTTCCGGGCAAGAACGCCTGCTCCCGCCGCCAAGCCATGCGCAGCAGGCGGTTCCTCGACAAGCCCGGCCCGGTGCATCCGAACTGCGCCTGCGAGATACGACGGGTGGAGCAGAAGGTGGCCCAGCAGGAAGGGAAACCGAGAGTCGTGGCTTTCGGATACTTGCAGGGATATGAGGACACCGCTTTTGAAAACTTCTCCGCTGGGCAAAAAATCGCAATCACGTTTCGGAACTTGGGACCGTTGGTGTTGTCATGCGCATAGATCAAACGACGCGGCAATCAACGGGCGTCCTTGTGCCGGGGTTGGCAGTTTCCTTCGCATTCTACAAGTTCGGTGAACCACCTCTCACGTGGAACGTCCTTCTGATGACTCAGGGCCTCGACGGCTCGACCATCCGGTATGAGATCCGAGGTTGATCCAGTGAAGCATGTTCTTCTCATCCTATTGCTGTTGATCCCCTCTGCGGCCCTTGCCCAGCCGACCTATGACCTCACCTGCAATGACGTCAAGAAAGTGCTCATCGTCCGCATGGAGGACAATTGGCTGGACATCCGCAGTGCGCAAGGCTTCATCTATACAGTCTCTTTCCGGACAAGAGCTGAAAAAAAAGAAGAGTTGCAGCGGCTTGTCAATTCGTCGCGACGGCATCGCCAGGACGAAGAGGGCGGATTCCATTACTGGAACGCACTCAAGGTTACGGCAAATGGCAAGCCGCTGCGGAACGATGCGCCACAGATTGACTTCAACGGTGGCGGCAACATAGGCACTATTCTCTTCAACGAGCAGGACGCCTTCGACGCCGCCCGCGCGGTGTGCCCCACGGCCCCAATCGAATTCATCATCGCCCCGCCGCTGCGCGAGCCCGGGCGAAAGCAGTAGCCCCAAGCCAAACGAAAAAGGCCGGAGCCCCTTGCGGAAGCCCGGCCTTGTTTTCAAAACCCGTCAAGCGTTTTTCGCGCGCCTTTTCCCCGCCTGTTTTGTCCTGTCTTGCCCATTCTCATCCCCTTCCCCACTGGCCTCCCAAAACCCGTGCCATGCCCTGTGGCAATTTCCGGCACCCGCCGGGAGCACCCGCAAACCAAAACAAGGAGAGCGCAACCATGGGTGACAATTGGGGCCGGCACAGCGGCGACGACCAGTTGCGGCACGGCCTGCCCAAGCATTTGGAAGCCGTTGCCAGCACTGACAGAAACGCATATTTGAAAATCGTTCTAGACAAGAACGCCTGCTCCCGCTGCCAAGCCATGCGCGGCAGGCGGTTCCTCGACAAGCCCGGCCCGGTGCATCCGAACTGCGCCTGCGAGATATTACGGGTGGCCCCGCAGGCTCGGCGGAAACATCCCCAAACCGTGGCGGCAGGCACACTTCAAGGCTACGGCGATAATGAAACAGAGAGATTTGAGGCCGGGCAGGTAATCTCTGTTGCGGTTCAAAATCTTGGGCCTTTTGTGACAGGGGCTTGGCTGCGGGTGGACGGGAAGGAAGAACGCACTACCGGCCACATGTTGCCGGGGCAGATTATGGCGCTTGAGTTCTCCAAGTTCAGCGAACCGCCAGTTTCATGGGTTGTATTTCTCATGTGCATCGGTGGGGACAACTCTACAATCAGATATGCTATCCACTGGTGACGCAAGATGAAAACCCTGCTGTTTCTTCTCCTGCTGCTGGTCCCCTCCGCGGCTTTTGCGGAGTCGACGTTCGACATTTCCTGCGACAACGTCGCAAATATCGTCATCGTTCGAGACGAGGACACGTTCCTGCCGCAGCGCGCACCGGATGGCATCGTGCATGGTGTGACGTTTTTTCTGAAACCGGAGTCCCGGCGCGCGTTCCAGGCCTTTGTCGAGGTGTCGCGGCACACCCAGTCCCCCCGCACGGCCAAGCCGTACCCCCAGTACGCTGCGCTTTCAGTCACGGCGAACGGCAAGCCGTTGCAGTGCGACATGCTGGAGATTCGCGGGTATGGCGGAAAGAAGGTCATGACCTTCATCTTCAACGAGCAGGACGCCTTCGACGCCGCCCGCGCGGCGTGCCCCACGGCCCCGCTCGAGTTCATCATCGCCCCGCCGCTGCGCGAGCCCGGGCGAAAGCAGTAGCCCCAAGCCAAACGGAAAAGGCCGGAGCCCCTTGCGGAAGCCCCGGCCCGATCATGTCCCGGCGGGATCGCTAGTCGACCCTGGCGGCGCGCAGCTCCTCGGTGGTGAAGTCCCAGGCCAGGTTGTGCGGCGGCAGGGGTTCGTGCTTGAAGAAGTCCGGCAGTTGGTCGTGCTCCTCGGTGAATCCGGCGGCCTTGTTGAAGGCCAGCTCGTCCTTGAGCGCGTTGACGCCCATGTTCACGATGTCGTCCACGCTGCACGGCGCGCCGGTGTAGGAGGCCACCAGATCGGCCACCACGCCGAGGGCGTCCGGGGTGTCCAGCACGGCGAAGGCCACGAACAGGCACAGGCCGAGGGAGTCCACGGCGGCAGTGGCGATCTGCAGGTTCTTGGACACCTCCACCTGGCCGGCCTTGCCGTGGGAATGCACGTCGCCGCCGACCTTGAGCACGTTCTGGCACACGGCGTAGCCGGCGGTGTGGTCCGCGCCCATGGGCGTGGTGCTGTAGGTCACGCCCACGCCCTTGACCACGCGCGGATCATAGGCCGGCAGGGACTGCCGCTTCACCACGGGCACGCGGTCCACGCCGAAGGCCTGGGCCGTGAAGGCCGCGCCGTTGCCCAGGATGCGGCCCAGGGCGTCCGCGCCGCCGACCTTGCGCAGCAGGCCGATGGCGGCCTTGCTGTCGCCCCAGGGCACGACGCCGGCCTCCATGGCCATGGCGATGGTGTTGGCCAGCTCGATGGTGTCCATGCCCTTCTCGTCGCAGATGCGGTCCATCAGGGCGATGTCGTCCAGGTCGTCCACCAGGATGTTCGCGCCGAAGCCCCAAATGGTCTCGTACTCGAAGCCGGTGGTCAGGTATTCGCCGTTCTTGTCGTTGTAAACCTGGGAGCACTGGATGACGCAGCCGGTGTGGCAGCCGTGCTTGTACTTGCCCTTGCGCGCCTTGATCGTCTCGGTCATGGTCTCGCCGCTGATCTTGGCCGCGCCCTCGAAGCGTCCGGTGCGGAAGTTCTTGGTCGGCAGCGCGCCGGCCTCGTTGATGATGTTCACCAAGATGGCCGTGCCGTAGGTCGGCAGGCCCTGGCTGGTGACCGGGTGGCCGGTGAGGATGTCCACCCAACGCTTGCGGGCGGTCTTGAAGGTCTCGGCGTCGGCCGCGACGGGGGCGTCCTTGGCCTCGGGATCGAGGATGATCGCCTTGACCCGCTTGGAGCCCATGACCGCGCCCATGCCGCCGCGTCCGGCGGAGCGGCTCGGCCGGCCCTCGGGGTCGGAGAACTGGATGGTGGCGGCCATGAGGCACTGCTCTCCGGCCGGGCCGATCATCGCGGTGACGACCTTCTCGCCGTAGACGGCCTTGACCGCATCGTGGGCCGCGTAGTTGTCCTTGCCCGTGATCGCGCCGGCGTCGAGGAACTCCACGGAGTCCTTCTTCACCAAAATGTTGCAGAACGGCGCGGCGGCCTCGGGCTTGTCCTCCAGGACGATGGCGAGCAGGCCGAGACGGGGCAGCTTGTGGGCGAACTGACCGCCCACGTTGGATTCCTTGATGCCGCCGGTGAGCGGCGACTTGGCCCCCACGGAGGTGCGGCCGGAGTTGGCCGCGGTGCTGCCCGCAAGCAGGCCGCCGGCCAGCACCAGCTTGTTGGCCGCGGAAAGCGGGTGACAGGTGGCGGGCACCTCGGTGAGCACCAGACGCGAGGTGAGCGCACGGCCGCCGAGACCGGCGTAAGCGCCCACTTCTTCGAAACGGAATTCCCGGGTGCGGGTATTGATGCGCAGTATCCTGGCCATGGCAGGCTCCTTGGTTTCCTGTTGCGGTTTGGTCCGGCTCGGTCTACGAGTTTTCTTGAGCCTACTACACACGGCAATGGAAAAGTCAAATATATTTGCTTATTATGTCTTTTGTGGCATAACCGGCGCGCGCTGACGGGAGGGACAACATGGCCGGACGGAGCACCCTGCGCATCCGCGCGGCGGCGGCGGACCTGGAAACCCTTGCGCCCCTTGCGCGCGAGGGCCTGGGCCTGCGCCTGCCGGCCGGCCGCACCCTGCGCGAGAGCTTGGCCCTGGACCTCGGCATCTGCCCGGACTGCGTGGAGGAACGCCTGCGGACCGTGTTCCTGGACGGCTCGCCCGTGGACGACATCGACGCGGAGCGCCTGCGGCCGGGCTGCGCCCTGGCCCTGGCCGGCGCCCTGCCGGGCGTGGCCGGCATCGCCATGCGCCGGGACAGCCCGGTGGGCGTGTTCCGCGAGGGCATCACCAGCCGCGCGGACGACAGCGCCGGCGAACAGGCCGGCGACCTGGACCTGACGCTCCGGCTGTTCAACAGCGCGGCCGAGGAGTGCCTGGTAACGGTGCTGGCCCACGGCGCGACGGTGCGCGGCGGCCGCCTGGCCGAGCTTTTGGCCGGCGACGCGGCCCGCCTGGCGGCGGCCGGTTTTGAACTGGACGGCCGCGCCCTTTCGCGCGCGGAACTCATCGACGCACTCGCAACAAGAGAGGAGCCGGTGCTCCTGAAGGCGGTGGAATGGACGAACGGATGACGACGCTGGCGGCCATCGCCGAGGCGGCCGGCGCGGCGATCATGGCCGTGCGCGGCAGCGGCGACCTGGGCACGGTCCTCAAGGCCGACGACTCGCCCCTCACCCGGGCGGATTTGGCGGCGCACCGGCTGATCAGGGACGCGCTGACGGAGCATTTCCCCGGCGTGCCCGTGCTCTCCGAGGAAGGCGCGGACATCCCCTACGCCGAACGCGCCGGCTGGCGGCGGCTGTTCATCGTGGACCCGCTGGACGGAACCAAGGAGTTCGTGAAGGATCTGGGCGAATTTTGCGTGTGCATCGCGCTCGCCGCGGACGGCTTCCCCACGCTTGGCGCGGTGCATCTGCCCGTGTGGGACAAGACCTACGTGGGCGGGCTGGGCCTGGGCGCGTTCCGGCGCGAGGCCGGCGGCCCCTGGCGGGCCATCGCCGCGCGGCGGCCAGCCCCCGGCGGGCTGACCGTGCTGGCCAGCCGCTCGCATCCCTCGCCGGAGACCGAGGCCTTCCTCGCCGGCTTTCCGGTGCGCGAGCGCATCACCGCCGGCAGCGCGCTCAAGTTCTGCCTCGTGGCCGAGGGCGCGGCGGACCTCTACCCGCGCCTGGGACGCGGCATGCACGAATGGGACGCCGCCGCGGGCCAGGCCGTGGTCGAGGGCGCGGGCGGCAGCGTGTCCGAGCTGGTCGACGGCAAGCCCGCCGGCCGGCTGGCGGTGAACAAGCCGGACCTGTTCAGCCCGCCCTTCGTGGCCGCCGGCCGGCCTTAGGCCCGCTCAGCCAGGGGCACGGTGCGCAACCAGGCCGCGAGCAGGTGGAAGGCCCCGTCCAGCCCGGAAAAGCGGATGCCGAAGCGCTGGCGCGCCTCCTCCGAGGCCGCGGCCAGCACGTCGCGGGCGGCCCGGCCGCGCGGCTCGGGCGTGCGCATGCGCGCCAGCCACTCGTCGAGCACCTGGGGCAGGGCCCAGCGGTCCACCGAGGGCGCGGCGAATCCGGCGGCGGCGAACATGTCCGCCCATTCGCTGATGCAGTAGTCGCGCACGTGCGAGGCGTCGCGCAGCAGCTCCACGGTCTGCAGCAGGGTGTCCAGGGCCGGCTCCTCGGGCGCGATGACGTCGATGACCACCAGCGTGCCGCCGGGCCGGAGCACGCGCCGCACCTGACCCAGCGCCGCGGCCGGGTCGGCCCAGTGGTGGGCGGAATAGCGCGTGACCACGAGGTCGAAGGACGCGCGCGGGAACGGCAGCCGCTCGGCCGGGCACTTGCGCGTGGCGATGTCCAGCCCGCGCAGCTCGGCCTCGTCCTCCACCAGGGCCAGCATCTCCGAGGAAAGGTCGCAGGCCGTGACGTCCGCGCCGCCCCTGGCCAGGGCGTAGGACACGTGTCCCGCGCCGCAGCCCAGGTCCAGGGCCACGGGCCGGTTCAGACTTCGCGCCAGCCCCTCCAGCCGCTTCAGGTCCGCGCCCGTGGCGTGGACGCCGCTGCCGAGATAGGCCTGGGCCGCCGCACCGAACTGCCGCGCCGCAAGATCATGCTGCCGCATAGTCGCCGCTCCTTTCCGGAGGCCGCCCCCGGTTCATGGGACCCCGTTCAACGCATACGCGAAGGCGTCGTAGTTGCGCACCCGGTGGGAGCGGGCGGCGGCCGCATGGCGCGCATTCAGCGGCCGCGAGAGCAGGAAGGGCACGAAGGCGTCGGCCAGGCCGCCGTGGGAGCGCAGCCGCCGGCCGCCGAGGGCGGACAGGTCGTGCCGCGCCGGGCTCGCGCCCAGGGCGGTGCGCCGGTCCGCAATGGCCACGATGTCGCCGATGCGGTCCGCCGGCAGGCTCAGGCCGGCCGCCGCGGCCGCGCGGTCCAGCACCATCTCCATGCCCGGCAGGGACGCCAGCAACCGGGCCGCCGCCGCCCGCGCGGGTTCCTCCGCGTAGACGCAGGCGAAGGAGCCCAGGGCCCCGTGGTGCGCCACATAGGGATCGGTGATGGGCAGGATGACCCGCGCCGCGCCCGGCCCCAGCTCCGCGTCCAGGATGTCCTGAAGATAGCGCACCTCGGGCGCGCCGTCCGGCCGGGCCTTGTCGTTCATGCCGTGGTCGCCGGTGACGGCCACCACCGCGCCCAAATCCGCCAGCCGGGCGATGCGCCCGTCGATGGCGGCGTAGAAGGCGTCGGCCTCGGGCGAGCCGGGGGCGTGGGCGTGCTGCACGCAGTCCGTGAGCGAAAGGTACATGAGGTCCGGCCGGCGCTCCTCCAGCAGCCGCAGCCCGGCGTCGAGCACGAACAGTGACAGCTCGGCCGAATAGACCCCGGGCAGGGGCCGGCCCACGAAGGCCAGGCAGTCCTCGATGCCGTTCTCTGCGAGGGTGCAGGCGTCGGCCTTCTCCGCGGAAAAGGCGACGCCGTTGACCAAGCCGTGGGCCAGCAGGCGGCGGAGCTTGTCCTTGGCCGTGACGGCGGCCACGCGCGCGCCCAGGGCGGAAAAGGCGGCCAGGATGGTCGGCGCGCGCAGGAAGGCCGGGTCGTTCATCATCACCTCGGCCCCGGTGTCCGGGTCGAGGAAGAAGTTGCCCGAGATGCCGTGCACGCTCGGCGGCACGCCGGTGACGATGGAGATGTTGTTGGGATTGGTGAAGCTGGGCATGGCCCCGGCGGCGATGGTGGCGAAGCCCCGGCGGCGCAGCCGCGCCAGGCCGGGCAGCAGCCCCTTGCGCAGGGCCCGGCGCATGTAGTCCGGCTCGAAGCCGTCCACACACACCACGACAACGGGATCCCTGGGCCAGCGATAGGCCCGCCCGTTCACGCTGACGCACTCCGTCACGGCGTCGCCCCCTCTGCGGAACATGCCACCGAAAGGCCTGCCCGAAGTGTCAATACCGTTTGCCGTAACGCACATTTCTATTCTGGCATACGGAACCCCGATTGTCTATATTTTCAGTACGCTTTCCGCGCGGGCCTGGACATCGCCGGGACCGGATCCTATCGTGATCCGCGGAGACCAAAACACCGGCCCGGGCCGGAAAGGAGCGCCCCCCATGCGCATCGCAGTCGTCGGAGCAGGATCGTTGGGCATCGTCATCGGAGGCCTTCTCACCCGCGCCGGACGCGACGTGGAGCTCGTGGCCGGCCGCGCGGAAAGCGCGGCGGCCCTGAACAGGGAAGGCGCGGTGCTCCATGGGGCCATCGAGACGGCCATCCCCGTGCGCGCCGTTGCGCCCGAGGGCCTGCGCGGCCAATATGACTGCGCCCTGCTGCTGACCAAGCTGGACGCCCTGGACCGCTCCCTGGCCCAGCTCCGCCCGCACCTGCACGACGCGAGCCTCGTCTGCGCCCTGCAGAACGGCATGCCCGAGGAGACCGTGGCCGCGGCCATCGGCCGCGAACGCACCGTGGGCGGCGTGGTGCTCATCGGCGCGGCGCGCCAGGGGCTCAACATCTCGCGCGTCACCAGCACGACGGATATGCTCCGGCGCCAGGCCTTCGCCATCGGCGAACTGGACGGGACCGCCACCCCGCGCATCGCGGCCCTGCGCGACGTGCTCGCGGACGTGGGCGGCTGCGAGGTCGTGACGGACCTCCTCGACCTGCGTTGGGCCAAGCTTCTGATGAACACCGCGCCCGGAGCTATGACGGCCGTGTTCGGCTGCGACTACCGCACGGTGCTGGAGCAGCCGGAAGCCCTGGGCGTCCTGGCCCGCGCGGCCGACGAGACCATCCGCGTGGCCCACGCCGCCGGCCACCGCCTGTCCCCGATCCAGGGCCACGACCTGGAGGCCCTGGCCATCCCGGCCGGGGGACGGCCCGCGGACCGCTTCGCGCTGTTCCGGGAATATTTCCAGGCCTGGGGCGACACGCGGAGCAGCATGCACCAGGATCTGGCGGCCGGCCGCCGCACCGAGGTCCGGCACATGAACGGCTACGTCGCGGCCAAGGGACGGCAGCTCGGCGTGGCCACGCCGGTCAACGACTTCGTGGTCCGCGTGATCAGCGAGGCCGAAACGCGCGGCCGCGTGCCGGAAATGGCCGAGAGCCTGGCCCGGGCGCGCGCCGAACTGGCGGAATAGGCGGGCGGCCCCGCCCGGCGGCGGCTATTCCTCCGCCGGCGGCAGCTCGCGGGGGAACGTCTCCAGCGGCTCCAGCGGCGGCAGCTCCTTTTCCTCTTTGGCGGCCAGTTCTTTCAGTTTCCGCGACTGGCCGAGCACGCCGGATTCCATCGTCTTGACGCTACTGTTGTACGCCGTCACGGCCCCGGACAACCCCTTGCCGACCTTGGCGAAGTGCTCGGCCATCACCACGACGTGCTTATAGAGCTTCCGGCCGGAATCGCTGATGAGCTGTGCGTTCTTCGCGACCTTTTCCTGCTGCCAGCCATAGTAGACCGCGCGCAACAACGCGATGAGTGTGGTGGGCGAAGCCACGATGACCCGCTGCTTGACCCCCTCCTCGATGAGGGCGGGGTCCTGCTCCAGGGCGGAACTGAAGAAGATTTCGCCGGGCAGGAACATGACCACGAACTCCGGCGTGGGCTTCAGGTGTTCCCAGTAGGCCTTTTGGCCGAGCTTGGTGAGGTGGTCCCGGATCTGCCGGGCATGGGCCTTCATGAACTGGCCGCGCGCCTCCTCCTCCGGGGCCTCCTGCGCGTTGAGATAGGCCTCCAGCGGGGCCTTGGAGTCCACCACCAGATTCTTGCCGCCGGGCAGCCGCACGACCATGTCCGGCCGCAGGCGGCCGTCCTCGGTGGTGACGCTGGTCTGCTCGGTGAAGTCGCAATGGTCCAGCATCCCGGCCAGCTCCACCACGCGCTTGAGCTGGATCTCACCCCAACGGCCGCGCGCCGTGGGCCGCCGCAGCGCGGTCACGAGCTTGCCGGTCTCGCGCCGCAGCTCGCCCTGCTCGCCCATGAGCAGCTGCACCTGCTTGGTCAGCCCGGCGTAGGCGTCCACGCGCTGCTTCTCCAGGTCCTGGATGCGCACGTCCACCTGGGAGAGCGCCTCGCGGATGGGCTTGACCAGCCCGTCGATGGACTTCTGGCGCAGCTCCAGGTCGCCCTTACCGGCCTCCTGGACCTTGGCCAGATGCTGCGCGGCGAGCTGGAGGAAATTCTGGTTGTTGCTGGCCAGGGCGTCGGCCGAGAGGGCCTTGAAGGTGTTTTGAAGCTGGGCCTGGAGATCTTTCAGCAGGGACTCGCGCTCCACCGCGGCCTTGCGCGCCTCCTCCATGCGCGCCGTCAGCTCGGATTCGCGCGCCTGGGCCTCGGCCAGGGCGCGGGCCTGATCCGCCACGCGCGCCTCCAGACCGGACACGCGGCCCGCAGCCTCCTCGGCCTTGGCCCGGCGGCCCGTCTCGCCGCGCAGCTCGTCGCGCAAGGCGGCCGCCTCGCCGCGGGCGGCGTCGAGGTCGCTGGCCTGGGCGGCCAGACGCTCCTCGCAACCGCGCAGGCGTTCGCCCAAGGCCGCCTGGACGGCCTGGGCCGCGGCCGCCTGGGTCTGAAGTTCGGCCGCCGCGGCGGCGGCGCGGGAGCGCAGGACAAGGACGGCGACGCCCGCGCCCAGGACGAGGCCCAGGGCGAGGGCCAGCATGGCTGTGGTCATGTCCACCGCCTATTCCGCCAGTTTGCCGAGGAGCCAAGCCATGTTGCGGCCGAGCACGCGCATGGTGCCCAGGCCCTCCTCGTCGCCGGCGACCTGGCCGGGCTCCCGGCCGTAGCCCATGTTCCAGTAGCTCGACCCGACGACGATCATCTGGCTGATGAAAAAGAAATGGTTCAGGGTGTCGAAGGTGTGGATGGCCCCGCCGCGCCGCGCCGTGACCACCGCCGCGCCGAGCTTGCGCTTGTACAGGTCGCCGTTGGCCCGGCCGACCATGCCCGCGCGGTCCATGAGCGACTTGATGTTCGTGGTCACGTCCGCGAAATAGGTGGGGGAGCCGAGAAGGATGGCGTCGGCCGCGGCCATGCGGGCGATGTGCTCGTTCATGCCGTCCTCGACCACGCAGCGGCCGTCCTTGTTCTCGAAGCACTTGTAGCAGGCGATGCAGCCCTGCAGCGTCTTGGGCCCGAGCTGCACCAGCTCGGTCTCGTGGCCGGCCTCGGCCAGTTCGGCCAGGGCGGTGTTGAGCAGCATCGCCGTGTTGCCGTTGAGCCTCGCACTGCCGTTGATCGCAAGCACCTTCATGCGCGTCCTCCTGTGAGTGCTGTTGAATCCGCCGGTTCCGCCGCCGCGCCGCGCGCCTCCCAGAGCACGCCCTGGGGCGCCTCCGGGGCCGGCCGGCCCACGGCGGTGAAGGCCACGGCGATGCGCAGCATGCCGCGCGCCTGCGCGTCCACCGCGCGCACCAGCCCGGCGTACCAGTAGGGCCGGAACTGCTTTTCCCGGAACTGGAACAGGGAGCATTTGAGCACGACCGGGCTGCCGGGCGCAAGCCCCGGCGGAGCCAAAGCCGCCCGCACCGTCAACGCCAGGCCGCCGGCGGAGATGTCCGTCACGGTGTTGTCGTCGCCGCGGCGGCCGTCGTAGGCGTTGACCCAGATGTCCGGCGCGGCCTCGGGAAAATGGCTGCGGCTGGTGGCCCAATCGGCCAGCCAGAGGCGCACGCGCACGAAGCGCTGGTCGCTGACGCGCTTCCTGGCGTGCCGCCGGCGCGGCAGGTCGAGCAGGCTCTCGGGCCGGGTCAGGGTCAGGCGCGGGGGTTCGGCCAGGGCGTCCAGGCCGCTGACGCGCGCGGCGAAGGCGCTGACCCTGCGGCCGTCCAGCCGGAGCGGCGCGAAAAAGCACTGCAGCTCGCGGCCCGGCGGCAGGGCCTCGGCCGCGCTGTCGAGAAGCTCGCAGGCGAGGCCGTCCGGTCCGGCGCTTTTGAGCAGGCAGCGGGCCAGGGGCTCGCCGCTCCCGCCGGCCGCCCCGGCAGGGAGCAGGTCCAGCTGGGCGGACTCCGCCGCCAGCGCGGCCAGAACCTTGCGGATTGCGTCAGGGGACTCCGTCAGCGGGGCCACGCGACGCCAGCGCACGCGGCCGAGCGCGAAGCCCAGCGCACCGCAAACCGCCGCCGTCAGCGCAAGCCAGCCCGCATCCATGCCGCCCCCCGATGTTCAGGATGACGGCAGGATACGTTCGCCGCGCCGGGCTTGTCAAACACCGGACGCAACGGGGTTACAGCCGCTCCGGGGGCCTAGCGGAACACTTCGTAGAGTTCGGCGCTGACCTCGACCAGATACTGGCCCTGGTCCACGCGCAGGCGCACGTTGAGTTCGGGCACCAGGGCCATGTCCTCGGCCACGTTCGCCCATTTGGCGAGCAGGGCCTTGGGGTCGGCCTCGTCCATGGGCAGGCGTTCGGCCTCGATCCACTCCTCCACCGCCGCACCTCCAGGCTAGATGTAGACCCGCCGGTTGAGGCCCAGCAGGCAGTAGACTTCGTATGAGATGGTGCCCCACCAGAAGGCCAGTTCGTCCGCGGTGATGGCGAGCTTGCCCTCGCCGCCGAGCAGCACGGCCCAGTCGCCGGGCCGGGCGTCGGGGATGTCCGTCACGTCGCAGGCCGAAAGCTGCATGCACACGCGGCCGAGCAGCGGGGCCCGGCGGCCGGCGATGAGCACCTGCGCGCCGCGGCCGGTGAGACCCCGGCTGTAGCCGTCGGCGTAACCCGCGGCGACGATGGCCACGGTCATGTCGCGCGGGGCGGTGAACAGGCCGCCGTAGCTGATGCTCGCGCCCTTTTTGAGCGGGTGCACGGCCACGATCTTGGTCCGCGCCTCCATGGCCGGAACGAGCCCCTGACCCAGGTGCTCCCAGGCCGTGCCCGCGAATGGGCTGGAGCCGTACAGGGCGATGCCCGCGCGCTGGCTCTGGTGGAGCAGGCCGGGGTGGCCGAGGATGGCGGCGGAGTTGGCCAGGTTGGCCTCGACCCTGACGCCGCCCTTGGCCAGGGCCGCGAGCATGCCCGTAAAACGCTCCTCCTGCGCCATGACGCGGTCCACGGACTCGGGCGCGTCGGCCGTGGCCAGGTGCGAGCTGGCCATGATCGGCCGCACGAGCGGGGCCTCGCGCAGGCGGTCGAGCAGGCGCGGAATCTCCTGGGGCACGAAGCCGAGCCGGGCCATGCCGGTGTCGAGCTTGATGCACACGGGCAGGGCCTTGCCCAGGCGGGCGGCCTGGCCGGCCAGGGTCTCCAGCTGGCGGAAGCTGCCGATGAGCGGCAGGATGTCGTGCTCCCAGAGCAGCGGGTAGTCCTCCGGGTCCACCGGCCCGACCAGGGACATGATGCGCGGCCGGAGGCCGGCGGCGGTCATCTCCTGGCGCAGGGCCGCGCCCTCCTCCACCGTGCCGATGGCGAAGGTGTCGCAACCCTCCTGAGCCAGGGTCTGGGCCACGGGAAACAGGCCGTGCCCGTAGGCGTCGGCCTTGACGACCCCGATGACTCGGCTGCCGTGGCCGCAGAGCAGGCGGTAGTTGGAGCGGATTGCGGAAAGGCGGATGCGGATTTCAATCTTGTTGTATGCGATAGTCATGTACCGAGGCACTCCTGCGGCGCCCAGATCCTCTGGAGGGGAAGCGCGCGGACGCACTTTGGCAGAGTTCGGCACCGGGCGCAAGATGCGCAGCAATTCCCCGGAGCGCCAAGGCACAGAAAAAGTCCGCCCCTAGCGCCGCTTGAACAGGCGTTCAAGATCCGCCGGGGCGAAGGAGACGGCCACAGGTCGGCCGTGGGGGCAGTGCTCGCGCTCCGGGCTCGCCAGCCAGGCCTCCAGCAGGGCCATGGCCTCGTCCGCGGCCAGGGCCTGGCCGGCCTTCACGGCGGCCTTGCAGGAAAGCATGGCCCAGAGCCCCTCCAGCCCGTCGACCTTTTCCGCCAGGACCTCGCGCAGGAATTCCGCGGCCCGGCCCACGGGCAGGCTGGGCGGCGCGCCACGCACGAGCAGCCGCCGCGCGCCCTCCGCGCCGGAAAGCTCCAGGCGGAAGCCCAGGGCCTGGAGGTCCGCCCAGAGCTCCTGGGCGCGCAGGACCTCGGCCGGGTGCAGGGCGAACTCCAGCGGCAGGGCCAGCGGCTGCGAGGTTCCGGCGCTGCGCGCGCGGCGCATGACCTCCAGCAGCACCCGCTCATGCGCGGCGTGCTGGTCCACGAGCAGGAGCCCGCCACCGGCCGGCGCGCCCTGGCGCAGCACGAGGTAGGTGTCCGCCACCTGGCCCAGGTACTCCAGGCCGGCCTCGGACAGGGGCCGCGCCGCGGGGCCGGCGGAAACGGCCGGCGCGCCGCGCTCCATGCCCAGGCTTCCGTCCCCGGACGGCATGGCCGCCGGCGTCACGGGCAGGGGCACCGCGCGCTCGCGCGGGGGGGACTGGAAATCGCGCCAGGCGGCCAGCGCGCCGGGCTTGTCGCCGTACGCGCCGGCGCGGGACGCCTCCGGGTCGCCGCCGCCCCAGGCCGCGGGCCGCACGCCCGGCCGCGGCGTCGGGAACTCCGCCCCCGGCGCGGCGTCGCCGGCCGAACCGTAGCCCGCTGCGTTCTCGGCCAGGGCCCCCTCGGCGGCCACGGGCTCCAGGGCCAGGCGCACCAGGGCGAACACCGCGCCCTCGTCGCGGAAGCGCACCTCCAGCTTGGCCGGGTGGACGTTCACGTCCACCTCGTCGGGCGGCAGCGTGAGGAAGAGCACGAGCTGCGGATGCTCGCCGGAGAGGATGCGGCCCTTGTAGGCCTCGCGCGCGGCGCGGGCCAGCAGCCGGTCCTGCACGGGCCGGCCGTTGACGTAGAAATACTGCCGCTCGGCCCGGGGCTGGGCGTGGGAGGGCCGGCCGGCCAGACCGCGCGCGGCGAGGGGGCCGTGGGCCCGGGAGAACGGCGCGAGCCCCTCCATGATCTGCCGCGGCCAGAACAGCGCCAGGCGCGTCTCCAGCGTCTGCCCGGCGGGCAGGCGGAACAGCTCGCGGCCGCCGCTGGTCAGGGAGAAGGCCACGTCGGTCCGGGCCAGGGCCATGCGCATGAGCGTCTCCTGGCAGCGCTTGGCCTCGGTGGCCTCGGTGCGCAGGAATTTGAGCCGGGCCGGGGTGCCGGCGAAGAGCCGGCGCATCTCCACGCGGGTACCGGCGGCCAGGGCGGCCGGGCCCTCGCGGCGCGTCTCGCCGTAGGCCACCTCGATGCGGGCGGCCTCCTCGGCCCCCCGGGCGCGGGAGGTCAGGCTGAGATCGGACACCGAGGCGATGCTCGGCAAGGCCTCGCCCCGGAAGCCGTAGCTGGACACGGCGAACAGCTCCGCCGCGCTGGAGAGCTTGCTCGTGGCGTGGCGGGTGACGGCCAGGGCCAGCTCATCGGCCGGAATGCCGAAGCCGTCGTCGGCGACGCTCATGAAGCCCACGCCGCCGCCCTCGATGGCCACGTCGATGCGCGCGGCCCCGGCGTCGAGGCTGTTTTCGACCAGCTCCTTGAGCACGCTGGCCGGGCGCTCCACCACCTCGCCGGCGGCGATCTGGTTGCGCAGGGTGTCGGGAAGCAGGGCGATGGCGCGGCGGGTCATGCGCCAAGAATGCCCTTAGGGCTTGCCGAAATCAAGCAGGTTGAAGCGCAGCTCGATGCTCTGGTCGCTGGGCTTGCGGCTGAAGAGCAGCTGCACGTTGTAGCACTGGTCGGTCCAGGTGAGGCCGGCGGTCTTCTCCAGGTCGCTGTGGCCGGCGATGTCCATGCGGTAGTCCGAGGTGAACTTAAGCTTGTCCGTGATCTGGTAGTCCGCGCCGAGGCGCAGGACCTGCACGTTGCGGGTGCGGTGGCGCTTGTACTCGTCCAGCGGATGCAGGTAGTCGTGGCCGAAGCGCAGTTCGCCGAGCTTCTCCTTGGTCAGGGTCAGGGTGTGCTCGTGCTCGGTGGGCCGGTTCAGATACGGCGAGTAGTAGGTGCGCGAGGTCAGGGAGACGAATTTCTCCGGCTGAATCACGCCCTCGACCATGATGTCCGAGAAGGGCCGCTTGGGATAGATGCCGAGCTGCTCGGTGCGCGCGGCCTCGTCGCGGTCGAAGGACTGCTCCACGCGCAGGCGGAAGAAGTCCAGGTAGTCGTTGGACAGGACGGGCTCGGTGGCGTTGGGCGCGCCCTTGGCCACCACCGCGGTGCGCCTGCGGTCGAGCACGTTGGTCAGCGAATAGGTGATGACGTTCTGCCGCGTGATGCGGTCGATGGCGTCGAAGGTCGGCAGGCGGTCCTGGGACTGCGGCGCGGGCACGTAGTCGAAGGACACGCGCGGCACGATGCTGTGGCGCAGGGCCCCCCACTGGCTCTTGCCCACGTTTGCGGCGCTGGGTTCCAGCGTTGCGTCCGTGAGGGAGAACACGCGGGAGAGTTCGGTAAACCCGGTGAAGCCCATCTCGTACATGGTGCGCGCCGGAGTCTTGTTGGTCGTGGTGGAGGCCGGCTCGTTGGTGTAGCCGCCCGTGGCGTAGGCCGTGTTGCGCAGGCCCATGCTGGGGATGAAGGTGAACGGCCCCATGGGCAACGGCAGGCTCACGGTCGGGTGGATGTCCGTGCGGATGGCCCGGGTGCCGTACTGCCGCCAGAAATAATCGAACTGCGAGGTCGCCTCGAAGTCGAAGGGCGTGCCCGGCACCTGGTCCTTGAAGGCGAAGAGGTTGAGTTCCGGCAGGTTCTGCACGGTGGGGTTCTTCCCGCCCGAGTTGTTGCCGTTCAGGTAGGACAGGTTCTGGGTCCAGGCCAGCTTGCCGGCGAAGCCGAAGCGGTCCCAGCTGCGCGAGACGAAGGCCGTGCTCGTGCGGGTCAGGGAGTCGGCCACGTCGATATCGCGGCCGAAGTCGTTGAGGAAGGCCTTGCGGCTGGCCTCGAAGCCGGACATGCCGCTATTGAACTCGCGCAGGTAGTTCTGGTCGCTCACCGCGTCCAGGTCGACCTTAAGGTTCCAGGCCGGGTCGATGAAAAAGCCGTTGTACTTGCTGCGCAGCCACCAGCGGTTGCTGTTGGGCCGCTGCAGGCCGTCGCTCTGCAGATAGTCCGGCTCCTCGGCCTTGGTCCGCGCGGTCCTGCGGTCGTTCAGGTAGTCCAGGCGCCAGTCGCCCTTGGTCCCGGGGTTGTCCGTGTGGCGGTATTCCAGGCCCTGCATGATGCCGCGGCGGCTCATGGCGTTCTCGAAGAAGGTCATTTCGCGCTCGTCGTCGATGACCCAGTAGTACGGCTGGTTGATGGACGCGCCGCGACTGGTGCTCTGGGAGATCTCGGGCACGAGCAGGCCGCTCTGGCGGCGCGCGCCGCCGGGAAGCGAGAGGAACGGCGAGTAGGCCACGGGCGTGTCCGCGGCGTTGAACTGGGCGTGCCAGAGCCTGGTGCGGCCGTCGAGGGTGACGTCGGCCTCCTCGGCGCGGAAGTCCCAGGCCGGCTTCTCACCGTCGCAGCCGGTGATCTTGGCGTTCTGGAAGCGGTAGCTGGAGGCCCCGTACTTGCGCGCGTACTCGGTCTGGAAATACAGGTGCGACTGGCCCACGAAGATCTTGCCGTGCTTGAGCCAGCCCACGCGGTTGGCCAGGTCGAACTCCGCCTCCTCGGCCTCCAGCAGGTCGCCCTCCCAGATCACGCGGACGTGGCCCTTGAGCATGACCCAGCGGCTGGCCTTGTAATAGCGGATGAAGTCGGCGCGCAGGCTGTCCGTGCCCTTGATGATGGACGCGTTGCCCATGGCCTGGACGTATTCGCTGTCGTTCTGGCCCACGACGCGGTCGGCCGTGAGCTTCCATTCGCCGGGGGCGAGGCTCTGGCCCATGACCACCACCGGCGCGGAAAAGTCCACGGCCTTCGGCGGGGTCACGCTCCCGCGCACGGAGGGGCCGTCGCTCGAATAGCCGGAGAAGTTCGGCGGATTGGGCGTGGTGATGGCTTGGCTGAGGATCAGCTTTTCGTCAAAGGCGGGCGGGTCCTGCTGCGCGGTCGTCGGAATCCCGACGCTGTTGCTGAAGTCCGGCGCGGGCGGCACCACGGCCTTGGCGATCTCGTGGCGCAAGACGCGCACGTTGGCGGCGGGCTGGGTGCTCGGCGGCGGCGTCACCGGCAAACGGATCTCCGACGACCCGGCAGAGGAGTCGTCGGTGGCCGCCTGGGCGGGCCCGGCCAGGAGGCTGTACAACAGCCCCAGGGCCAGGATGATGACCGCGCGCTTGTGCTTCAACCTGTTCTCGTCCTTGCGTCTTTTCCTACCCCTGCCGGGCGTCCAGATAGGCGTCGTCCTGTTCGAGATAGCCGGCGACATAGTCGCGCACGGCGTCCTCCAGCGAGGTGAACGGGGCGGCGTAGCCCATGCGGCGCAGCTTCCCCATGTCGGCCCGGGTCAGGTACTGGTACTTGTCCCGGATGGACTCGGGCATGTCCACGTACTCGATGTCCGCCGTGCGGCCCATGGCCGCGAACACGGCCCCGGCCAGATCGTTCCAGGTCCGAGCAATTCCGGTGCCAACGTTGATGATTCCGCAGGCTTCCGGATGTTCGAGCAGCCACCAGAGGATGTCCACGCAGTCCTTGACGTAGACGAAGTCGCGCATCTGGCCGCCGTCGGCGTATTCCGGCCGGTGGGAGCGGAACAGCCGCATGCGCCCGGTCTCGCGGATCTGGCGGTGGGCCTTGCAGACCACGCTCATCATGTCGCCCTTGTGGTATTCGTTCGGGCCAAAGACGTTGAAGAACTTGATGCTGGCGATCTGGTCCAGGAAGCCCATGCGCCGGGCCCAGAGGTCGAACAGCTGCTTGGAATAGCCATACATGTTCAGCGGCTTGAGCAGGCCGATGCCGGCGTGGTCGTCGCTGAAGCCGTACTCGCCGCCGCCGTAGGTTGCCGCGCTGGAGGCGTTGATCAGCCGCGCGCCGTTGCGCAGGGCGAAGCGGCAGACCTCCTGGGAATAGGCGGTGTTGTTGCGCATCAGGAAGTCGGCGTCCGGCTCGGTGGTGCTGGAGCAGGCGCCCATGTGGATCACCGCCTCGACCTTGTAGGGGTCGTTCTCGCGGCTGATCCTCGCCAGGAACTCGTCGCGGTGCATGTAGCCGGTGAAGCGCAGGTTCACCAGGTTCTTCCACTTCTCGGTCGCGGCCAGGTTGTCCACCACCAGGATGTCATCCACGCCCATCTGGTTGAGCTTCCAGATCATGGCGCTGCCGATGAAGCCCGCGCCTCCGGTGACGATGTGCATGCTTGGCTCCTTGCCGGTTTGAAATACAGACGGTCCGCCGCTTCCGCAAACTCTAGAGTTTATCGTGCAGTCTCGCGCTTGGCAACTGCGGCGCGGGGCGGCCGCCCGGCCGGCGGTTCTATCTCCTCTCATATTAATTGCCAAGGCACGGAATATTACTTATCAATGCCGTCAGGGATATCGTCACCTTCGGAGGAGCGATTTTTCAACCCATGAAATTTCAAGGAGATTTTACGATGAACCTGCGCAAACGCCTTTTCGCCGCACTTATGCTGGCCGGACTCCTCGCCCTGTGCGTGGCCGGCCAGGCCGCCGCGGACACCCTGAAGCCCAAGGTCGAAAACTTCATCCTCTTCGTGGACTACTCCGGCTCCATGGCCATGACCGGCGCGGATGTGAAGGCCGTCAAGATCAAGCACGCCAAGGAGCTCATCGGCCGCATGAACGCCGAGATTCCGGCCCTGGGCTACAAGAGCGCCGTGGCCACCTTCGCCCCGTACGCCACGCTGCTGGAGCCCGTCACCTACAGCAAGGGCGCCGTGGACAAGGCCGTCGCGCCGATCAAGACCGACTATGACGTCTTCGGCCGCAATACGCCCATGGGCCTGGGCCTGAAGGACCTCGACCCCGTGCTGGCCAAGCTCTCCGGCCGCACCGCGGTGATCCTCTTCACCGACGGCGACTCCAACTACGGCAGCGACCCCGTGGCCGAGGCCAAGGCGCTGTACGCCAAGTACCAGGGCCGCATCTGCTTCCACGTCGTCTCCTACGCCGACAACGCCGCCGGCAAGATGGTCGTGGATGAGATCCGCGCCATCTCCCGCTGCACCGTGCCCGGCGACCCCAAGGCCCTGAACGACGCCGGCGCGCTGAAGAAGTTCGTCCGCGACGTGTTCTACGACACCGTCGCCGACGCTCCGGCCCCGGCCCCGGCCCGCAGCATGGCCCCGGCCCCCAAGCAGTGCGAGACCATCACCTTCGGCAACCTGAACTTCGACTTCAACAAGTACCAGATCACCAAGGAGATGGAGCCCGCCCTTGAGCAGGCCCTCGTGCTCCTGAAGGAATCCGCCTGCCAGAAGTTCACCATCACCGGCCACACCGACAACATCGGCGGCGTGCCGTACAACCAGAAGCTGTCCGAGCGCCGCGCCGCCTCCGTGGCCAAGTGGCTCTCCGACCACGGCTTTGACGCCAGCCGCCTGCAGCCGCAGGGCAAGGGCAAGCTTGAGCCCAAGTTCGACAACAAGACGGCCGAGGGCCGCCACCTGAACCGCCGCGTGGAGATCTCCACCAAGTAACGGTCTTGACCCCAACGGGCTGCGGGGCGTATTCTGCGTCCCGCAGCCCATCCCCAGAATCCTTCAGCCGGAGCCTGTCGAATGCTTGTGAACCGTCGCCTCGCCGCCCTGCTCCTCGCCCTCTGCCTCATTCCGCCCGCCGCCGCGCTGGCCGGACCGGATGGCCAGGGCTCCGGCGGCCTCGACGGACGGCAGCTGGCCGTGCTCGGTGACGACGAGCAGCTCCCGGCGCAGGATTCGGCGGCCATCACCCTGCCCATCCAGATGGACAAGGATCTGGTGCGCGAGCACGAGAGCTTCTCGCGCTTCGCCCAGGAGCAGGTGGCCCGCATGAACGACAACATCATCGGCGGCCGCCGGCAGATGCACGTCTCGCGCGGGCACGACGGCCTCTACCACGCCAGCTACAAGGCCATCGATGCGCCCGGCGTCGTCTGTCAGGTGCGCCGCTCCGAGGCCAACCCGCAGTACTACGTGGGCAACCTGATCTACACCGAACAGCTTCTCGAAAGCACCGGCAAGACGGCCGAGTCCTGCCGCAACGGCCAGTTCAACCCGGTGAGCGCCACCAGCCACCGCGTCATCTACACCTCCCGGAAGGGCGGCGGCTGGCAGTAAGCCGCGCCCCCCGCATGAGCTCCGCCCCGCTTCATTCCGCCGTGCTTTTCCGGCGCGATCCGGACCTGCCCGATCTGGAGGCGCGCGAGGCCTGCTATCGCCGCGAGGCCTTCCGCCCGCACACCCATGAGGCCGTGTCCGTGGGCCTGATCCGGGCCGGGTCCACGCGTTTCCTCCTGCGCGGCCGTTCCCGCGCGGCGCGCGCCGGCCAGATCGTGGTCATTCCGGCGCGCGCGCCCCACGCCTGCAACCCGGACCCCGGCGCGGGCCTGGACTACCGCATGTTCTACCTCGCCCCGGCCCTGCTCGCCGGGGCCGCGGACGCCGCCTGCGGTCTCCCGGCCTTCCCCCCGGTCCTCGACGATCCGGAGCTCTTCGCCGCCTGGGACGGGCTGTACGCGGCCATGGCCGGCGGTGCGCCGCGGGAGGAAAAACAGGCCAAGCTGGCGGCCTGTCTGCGCGGCCTGTTGCTGCGGCGCATCCGGCCCGAGACGCCCGGCGCGGTCAATCCGGCCGTGGAGCGGGCCCTGCGGCGGATCGCCGCCAGCCACGGCGTCTTCGTGCCCCTGGACGAGCTGGCGGCCGCGGCCGGACTTTCCCGCTGTCACTTCCTGCGCGTGTTCACCGCCGCCATTGGGCTGCCGCCGCACCGCTACCAGATGCAGCGCGCCGTGGAGCGGGCCAAGGCCCTGCTGGCCGGCGGCGCGCCCATCAGCCAGGCCGCGCTGGAGGCGGGCTTCGCCGACCAGAGCCACTTTTCGCGCCGCTTCCGCGAGTTCACCGGGGCCACGCCCGGCCAGTACGCCGACGCCCCGCCCCGGGGTCCGGCGCAGCAATAACGTTCCATACGGCCGCGCGCTTTTGCCGCATGCTGCGGCCATGAACGCACGCCTGATCCCCTTCCTCTGCCTGGCCGGGGCGGTGCTCCTCTGGGGCACCAGCTTCGTGGCCACCAAATACGCGCTCACGGGTTTCGCGCCCGGCGCGCTGATCTTCCTGCGCATGACCCTGGCCGGCGGACTCATGGCCCTGTTCTGGGGCCGCGTGCCCGCCGCCCGCCGCGCCCCCGGCGACCTCCGCTGGCTGGCCCTGCTCTGCCTGCTCCAGCCCTGCCTGTACTTCCAGCTGGAGGCCAACGCCGTGCGCCTGACCACCTCGGCCCAGGCGGGCATGGTCTCGGCCCTGGTGCCGCTGCTCGTGGCCGCCGGGGCCTGGATCTTTCTGCGCGAGGCCCTTTCGGGCCGGATGATCGCGGGCCTGGGGCTGTCCCTGGCCGGCGTGGTCTGGCTCTCGCTCTCCGGCGAGGCGGCCGAAGCCGCGCCCAACCCGGCCCTGGGCAACCTGCTGGAGCTGCTGGCCATGTGCTGCGCCGGCGGCTACATGCTCGTGCTCAAGCACCTCTCCAGCCGCTACGACTCCTGGCGGCTCACGGGCCTGCAGGTCTTCGCCGGGGCGCTGTTCTTCCTGCCCTGGGCCCTGGCCTCGGACCCGGCGCAGTGGCTGGCCGCCCCGCGCGCGGCCTGGCTGGCCGTGCTCTATCTCGGCGGCGTGGTGACGCTGGGGGCCTTCGGCCTGTACAACATGGCCGCGGCGCGGCTGCCTTCGGCCCAGGCCGCGGCGAGCATCAACCTCGTGCCGCTCATGGCCGTGCTCTCGGGCTGGGCGCTGCTGGGCGAGAAGCTGAACGCGGCGCAGGCCGCGGCCTGCGCGCTGATCCTGGCGGGGGTGCTGCTGGGCCGGACGCGCGGCGCCAAGGCCGGCTAGCAGCAGGCGAAGGCGTGCTTGACGAGAAGCTGCGTGCGGTAGGCGGAATCCTCGGCGAAGCGGCGGCAAAAGGCCTCCACGCGCTCCGGGCTCGCGCCGGGGGCGAAGCCCTTGGCGAACTGCTCGCCGTGCAGGTCGCAGAAGGGCTCGCCGTCCCTGAACGCCAGCACGCGCAGCCGCCGCCCGTCCGCCGGGTCCGGCCCGGCCTCGAAGCGGAAGCCGGAAAACTCCCACACGCGTTCCATGCCGCCTCCTTTACTTTCCGCAGATCATAACCATCTCTGCACAGGCGGCAAGGCGCGTTGCCTGCGCGCCCCGCCTCTGCTACATTCCCCCCATCGCGGCGGGAATTACGCCGTCAGGCCAGGAACAGGAGGCTCGCACGTGGCCACGTTCACGATCCATCCCATCGTCATGGGCAGCAAGATCTTCGACAAGGGCATGATGACCTACCAGCACGACTACGGGAAGCCCTACACCATCCCCATCTACTGCTGGTACCTGGAGGGCGGGGACAAGAAAATCCTCGTGGACACCGGCGAGATGCGGCCCATCGCCAGCGCCGACCGCGAGAAGTCCCTCGGCGGCAAGATCTACACCTTCGAGGAAGGCCTGGGCCTGTACGGCCTCAAGCCCGAGGACATCGACATCGTCGTGCACACGCACCTGCACAACGACCACTGCGAGAACGACTACAAGTGCGTGAACGCGCGCATCTACGTCCACGAGGCGGAGCTGAAGCGCATCCACGACCCGCACCCGCTGGATTTCCGCTACCTCGAGGACTACATCACCGACGTGGAGGAGGCCGGCCAGATCGAGGTGGTCACCGGCGACCGGGAGATCGTGCCCGGCGTCCGCGTGATGCACACCCCGGCGCACACCGAGGGCGGCCTCACCGTGCTCGTGGACACGGCAAAGGGCCTGGCGGCCATCACCGGCTTCTGCGTGATCATGGAGAACCTCTTCCCGCCCAAGGAGATCACCGCCCGCGAGATGGAGGTCATCCCCTGCGGCACCGTGGTCAACGCCTACACGGCCTACGACAACATCCTGAAGGTCAAGAAGATGGCCGACATCCTCCTGCCCCTGCACGAGCCGAGCTTCGCGGCGACGCCGAACATCCCCGCCTAGCGGACCGATTGAGGACTTCGCCCGGGCCACGTTGACGCGGCGGCCCGGGCGTTTTATGCTTTTTTAAACATAATAACCCCGGCGTCGCCGCGCCGGCAAAGGAGACCGCATGTCCGCCCCCGACAACGCCGCCATGCAGGAACTGCTCATGCGCGAGCTCAGGCTCATGCACTACCCCGTGGCCATCAAATACTTCTTCGACCAAGCCGGGCTGGACGCCTTCCGCGCGTCCACGCCGCACTACGAGCCGGTGAAGCCCCTGACCTTCTGCCAGGCCGAGATCGGGGCGCGCATGGAGGGCGTGGCCGTGCTGGTCGAGCCCAAGAAGCTCGGCTGCACCAACGCCCAGTACGTTTTCGGCTGGAAGTCCATGGACGACGGCGAGCTGAAGACCCACGCCAAGTACTGCGTGGACACCGATCAGGCCCGGCGCTTCGTGGAGAGCAAGCCGCGCCTCCTGCCCGAGGGCCGGCTGCTGGCCGTGGCCGTGATGCCCCTGGCCCTGTGCCAGGGCGAGCCCGACGTGGTGCATTTCTACTGCGACAACATGCAGGCCTACCATCTGGTGGACGATTGGATGGCCACCCAGGACGTGCATCCCTTCCGGCCGTCCCTGTGCGTGAACTCCGCGGCCTGCGGCGGCAACGTTTTCGCCTTCAACGCCGGGCAGGCCAACCTGTTCCTGGCCTGCAGCGGCAGCTACAACTCCGGCAAGACCGAACGCGGCGAGATCAACGTGGCCATTCCCGGCGCGCACATGCCGGCCCTGCTGGCCCGGCTGGAAAAGCGCGTGCGGGACAAGGGCGGCGCGGCCCTCTCCCGCGCGGGCGCGGGCTTCCCCGGCGCGGACATCTGCAAGAACTGCCCGCTCATCGTCTTCAAGAAGGCCGAAGCGGCCGCCGAATAGCCTCCGCGGCGAAAAATAACGGGCCGGGTCCCCCGTCTGGGAGACCCGGCCCGCGTTTTTGCCTGCGTCGGCGGCCTAGTTGCCGGCGGCGGGCTCCTGCGGCTGCCCGTCCTTGGGCTGCCGCGGCGGACGCTTGCCTTCCTCGCCCTTGGGCTGAGGCGGGCGCTTGCCGTCCTGTCCCTGGAACTTTTCGCCCTTGGGCGGACGCTTGCCGTCATCGCCCTTGGGCGGATGGGCCGGGCGTTTGCCTTCCTCGCCCTTGACCTGGTCGCCCTTGGGCGGCCGGGGATGACGCTTGCCCTCGTCGCCCTTGACCTGGTCGCCCTTGGGCGGGCGCGGCGGCTGGCTGGCGTCATCGCCGCTCTGGGCGAAGGCGCCCAGGGGCAGCAGGAGGAAGCTCAAGGAAAGGACCAAACTTGCCTTCATGTGTTTCATGGCGTGTACTCCTGTGCGTTCTGGATAATCTCAAGGCACATAGTAGACGCGCATGACGGCGAGGTGGTTACACTCTTTTCCACCCGCCTTGACGCTGGCCTCGAAAGCGTAGAGACTTGCCCAAGACCGCCCCCGGAACGGCCGTTTCCGGCGCGGCGGAGCCCCCTCTACCCCGAGCGTTCCATGAAGAAGCTGATCAGCGTCCTCGTCTGTCTGGCCGTGCTCTTCGCCGCCGGCGCAGCCAACGCCGAAAAGGCCCGCAAGAACGTTCTGTACCTCAATTCCTACCACAACGGCTACGCCTGGTCCGACGAAATCCTCCAGGGCCTGCGCTCGTTCTTCGCCGAGTCCGACTTCGACGTGGACATGCAGATCGAGTACATGGACACCAAGCGCTACGCCACGGCGGAACGCGCCGAGGCCCTGTACCAGTTCTACCGCGAGAAGTTCAAGGATTCCCGTTTCGATCTGATCATCGCCTCCGACGACTTCGCCTATAACTTCGTCCTGGACTACCAGGACCGCCTCTGGCCGGGGCGGCCCGTGGTCTTCTGCGGGGTCAACGACTTCCGCAAGGAGCGCCTGGCCGGGCGCGCCAACATCACCGGCGTCATCGAAAACACCGACTACGAGGCCACCTTCCGCCTGGCCGCGCGCCTGCACCCGGAAACCGCGCGGATGATCGTCATCGGCGACCGCTCGGTCACCGGCGCGGCCATCCAGCTGCAAATCCGCGAGGTCGCGCCCCGGCTCGCCGGCATCCTGGACTTCGAGTACTGGGACGATCTGCCCCTGGAGGTCATCCTGGAGCGCCTGCGCAAGACGCCCAACGCCATGCTGTTCATCATCCCCGTGTACCTGGAGTACGAGGGGCACCTGAACTCGGCCGACGAGGTCCTGAAGATCATTAGCGACCACGTGTCGCTGCCGGCGTACAGCTGCTGGCGCTTTCTCCTGGGCCACGGCTGCGTGGGCGGCAAGATGCACAGCGGCGTGGAGCACGGCCGCATGGCCGCGCGGCTGGCCTTCCGCATCCTCACCGGCGAGAGGCCCGCGGACATCCCCATGGTCACGCGCTTCAACGATCCCTTCGCCTTCGACTATGTGGTGCTGCGCCGGCTCGGCATCCCGCTGGACTCCCTGCCCAGCGGCGCGGAGATCATCAACGAGCCCTACAGGTTCTACACCATCAACAAGAGCCTGTTCTGGACCATCATGCTCTCCCTGGTGGTCCTGGTGTTCATCATGATCCTGCTCGTCACGAGCATCATCCAGCGCCGGCGCATCCAGGAACGCGTCAACGACCAGCTGTCCTTCCTCAAGATCCTCATGGACGCCATCCCGCTGCCGCTCTATTCGCTCAACCCGCGCGGGCTGTTCCAGGACTGCAATCTGGCCTTCGAGCGGCTGTTCGGCGTCCGGCGCGAGGACATCGCCGGCAAGGCCCCTGAGGATCTCGACGCGCCGGGCGCGGCCAGCCTGCGCGACGCCGTGGACCGCGAACTCTTCGGCGAGGCCGGCGTGCGCGTCTACGAATCCGCCCTGCCCCAGCCCGGCGAGCCCGACCGCGCGGTCATGGTCAGCAAGGCCTCCTACATGAACGCCAAGGGCGACATCCAGGGCCTGGTGGCCGTGCTCAACGACATCTCGGGCCTCAAACGCGTCCAGGAGGAGCTGCGCCAGGCCGAGGAGAAATACCGCGGCATCTTCGCCAACTCGGTCCTCGGCATCTTCCGGGCCAGCACGGACGGCGAGCTGCAGGACGCCAACCGCGCGCTCATCGAGATGCTCGGCCACAGGAGCCTGGACGAGCTCAAGGCCGCCAGCCTGGACTTCCTGCCCGGCCCGGGCGAGGGCCGGCCGGCCGGTCCGCCCCTGCCGTCCGAGGCGCAGACGCCCGACGGCGCGGCCCCCTCCCCGGGCGGCGCGGCCGCCTACCGCCGCGAGTTCGTGCGGCCCGACGGCCGGCGCATCACGGCCTTCCTGCACATCCGCGTGGTGGCCGGGCCCGGCGGCGCCATCTCGGCCTTCGAAGGCATCGTCGAGGACATCACCCAGCGCGAAAACGCCGAGCGCGCCCTCTCCGAGAGCCAGCGCATGCTCCAGCTCGTGCTCGACACCATCCCCCAGCTCGTGTCCTGGAAGGACCACAACCTGCGCTACCTCGGCGTGAACCGCTCGTTCCTGTCCTTCTTCGCCCTGGAGGGCGGGCAGCGGGTGCTCGGCCGCACCGACGCCGAGATCTTCGGCGAGCGCGACTTCGCCGCCGCCGCCCTGGACGCCGATCGTCAGGTCATCGAGAAGAACCAGGCCCAGTTCCGCGCCGCCTGGCACGCCGTGGACGGCTTCGGCCGCGCGGTGCTGCTGGAGGTCAGCCGCGTGCCCATGCACGACGCCGAAAACCGCGTGGTGGGCCTCCTCTGCGCGGCCGAGGACGTCACCGAAAAGGTCAACCTGGAGCGCCAGCTCCTGCAATCCCAGAAGATGGAGGCCATCGGCACCCTGGCCGGCGGCATCGCCCACGACTTCAACAACATCCTCACGAGCATCCTGAACTCCGCGGAGCTCGCGCTCATGGACGCCGTGGAGGGCACGGAGATGGCCCAGGACCTCCTGCGCGTGCTCAAGGCCGGCCAGCGCGGCAGCCAGCTCGTGCGGCAGATCCTGGCCTTCAGCCGGCCCTCCCAGGCCGGGTTCCAGGCGGTGAACGTGGCCGAGGTCGCGCGGGAGACCCTGAGCCTGCTTTCGGCCTCGCTGCCGCGCAACATCAGCGTGCGCGAGGACATCCGGCTCGACCCGGCGCTCTGCCTGGCCGACCCCATCCAGCTGCACCAGGTCTTCCTGAACCTCTGCACCAATTCATTCCAGGCCATGCGCGACGTCGGCGGCGACATGCTGCTGACCCTGAGCGAGGAGCTCCTGGACGCGCCCGCGGCCGAGGCCCTCAACGTCGCCCCGGGCAAGTACCTGCGCCTGACCATCAGCGACACCGGGCCCGGCATCCCCAGGGAAATCCTGGACAAGATCTTCGACCCCTTCTTCACCACCAAGGGCAAGGCCGAGGGCACGGGCCTGGGGCTCGCCGTGGTCCACGGCATCGTCAAGGGCCACAACGGCGCGGTGGCCGTGTCCAGCATCCCCTGGGAGCACACGAGCTTCGACATCTACCTGCCGGAGCTGGACCGCGCCGCGGCCGAGGCCGCCGGCCCGCAGGAGGTGATCAGCCTCGGCCACGGCCGCATCCTCTTCGTCGAGGACGACCTGGACCAGCTGGCCACGGTGCCGCGCGTGCTGGGCAAGCTCGGCTACGACGTCACGGCCCTGAGCTCCGCGGCCGAGGCCCTGCGCGCCATGGACACGGAGCGCTTCGATCTGGTGCTCACGGACTTCGACATGCCCGAGGTCAACGGCGTGGAGTTCGCCCGGCGGCTTTTGACCGCGCGGCCCGGACTGCGGGTGGTGATGATCTCCGGCCGGCTGCACACCGGCGACATCCCCGAGGATCTGCCGGAGAACATCGTGCGCGTCCTGGCCAAGCCCTACACCCAGGCGACCCTCTCCGAGACCCTGCACGAGCTGCTCGGCCGGGAGGATCCGGCGCAGGTCTGACGGGCTACCGCGCGGGCAGGCCGATGCGGTCCCAGTAGATCTCGCCGTCGTCGCCCGAGGAGAACATCACGTACAGCGGCGTGGCCAGCATGCGCGCCCGGTTCACCGGGCCGTAGCTGCGCGAGTCGAAGGAGGCGTGGCGGTTGTCGCCCATGACGTAGTACTCGTCCGGGGCCAGCCGCGCCGGCGGCATGTCCAGGCTCCTGGAGGCCTCCAGGCCGGAGGCGTAGTAGCCCTCGTCGATGGGGTCGCCGTTGACGTAGACCAGCCCCTCGGCCACCTCCACCACCTCGCCCGGCAGGCCCACCACGCGCTTCACGAAGATCAGCGAGTGCTCCTGGGGATACTGGAAGACGACCAGCTGGCCGCGGCGGATGACCTCGCGCGGGCGCAGGGCCTTGCAGCGCAGGCGGTCGCCGGAGCGCAGGGTGGGCCGCATGGAGGTCTGGGCCACGACATAGACGGGAAAGGCCCAGCGTTCGGCCATGCCCGAAACCAGGGCCACGGTCAGCATCAGCGCCACGCAGGCGACGTAGATCTGCGGCGTGTTGCGCGGGCCGGGGCGGAAGTCGTCGAGCTGGCGGGCCAAGCGGACGGCGTCCCAGGCCGCGTAGAGGGCGAACAGCAGGAGCGCGCCCAGCGACGTGGTCCACCAGTCGAAGGTCTCCACCGCGCCGATGCCCAAAAGCTGCCAGGCCGCGGCCAGGGAAAGCAGCGTCACGCCCCTGCGGAAGCGGCCGCAGTAGATCTGGCCCAGGCCGGGCCAAAGGAAGGACAAGACGCCCGCGAGCAGGGGCTTGCGCGGGCTGGGCGGGACCGTGGTCGGTTGGGACGGCAGATGCAGGCGCATGGGGACCAAACGTTCTCCTGTGTCGCTTACGTAGCTCTAGCAGATGACGCAAACGGACGCAAAGGGTTGCGCCGGAGCCCGCGCTGCGGCCTTGACACACCAGGGCCTTTGGCCCAAACTCCGCCGGCCGTCGCAGCCCGGCGGAGCGACGGGGGGAGCGGACATGCGGGTCCTGGGCATCGATTTCGGCACGCGGCGCGTGGGCCTGGCCATGAGCGACCCGGAGGGCCGCCTGGCCTTTCCGCGGCCGGCCATCGAACGCACCACGCGCGACAGCCTGTTCGCGGCCCTGATCCACATGGTCGCGGACGAGGGCGTGGAGGCCGTGGTCGTGGGCCTGCCGCTCACGCTGGACGGCGGCGATTCGCTGACCACCCGGCAGGCGCGCAACTTCGCCGCCAGCCTGGCCCGCCGCGTGCCCGTGCCCGTGCATCTCGCGGACGAGCGCCTGAGCTCCGCCGCGGCCGAGGAGCAGCTCAAGGAGGCCGGTCTGTGCAGCCGGAAGAACAAAACACGCCTGGACAGCCAGGCGGCGGTCCAGATCCTGGAGACCTGGCTGGCAAGCCGGCCGGCCGCAAGCCGCTGACCTGGGCGCTCATCGGCCTCGCCGCCAGCCTGGCCGTGGCCCTGGGCCTCGCCGCCGTCTATATCCTCGCCCCGGCCGAGCTGTCCGGCCGTCAGGTCACGCTGCTCATCCGCCCTGGCCAGACCCTGCCCGCCGCCGCCCGCGAGCTGGAGGACGCCGGGCTCGTGCGCAGCGCCCGCGCCTTCGCCCTGCTGGGCCGGCTGTTCGGCGGCCAGGGGCCCAGGGCCGGCGAATTCCGGCTCGCCACCGACTGGCCGCCGCTGACCATCCTGCGCGTCATCACCACCACCAACGGCATCCAGCACCGCGTGGGCGTGCGCGAGGGCCTGCCCTGGTGGGAGGCGGCCAAGCTCTTCGAGGCCGAAGGGCTTTGCGACGGCCCGGCCTTCGAGCGGGCCCTGCACAACGCCACGCTCCTCGCCAAATACGGCGTCCCCGGCGACTCGGCCGAGGGCTTCCTGTTCCCCGAAACCTACATGCTCTCCCGCAGCTTCGCCGACGGCGGGGCCGAGGCCGTGGAGGCCATGCTCCGCGAATTCGCGCGCCAGGCCAAGAAGCTCTGGCCCCAGGGGCCGCCGCCGCCCGACGAGCTGCGCCGCATCGTCATCCTGGCCTCCGTGGTGGAGCGCGAAACCGGCGACCCGGCCGAACGGCCGCGCATCGCCGGGGTCTTCCTGAACCGCCTCAAGAAGAACATGCGCCTGCAGAGCGACCCCACCACCATCTACGGCCTGGGTCCGGCCTTCGACGGCAAGCTCGGCCGCGCGCACCTGGAGGACCCGGACAACGCCTACAACACCTACGCCCACAACGGCCTGCCGCCTGGGCCCATCTGCTCCCCGGGGCTGGCGTCCCTGCGCGCCGTCCTGCAGCCCGAGATCAACGACTACCTCTACTTCGTGGCCAAGGGCGACGGCAGCCACGAGTTCAGCCGCACCCTGGAGGAGCACAACAGCGCCGTGACCAAATACCAGCGCCACCGCGCGGCCGACTACCGCTCCGCCCCCGCCCCCGTGGGCGCTGCGGCCGCCGTTCCGGCGGTCCCGCCCGCCCCGGCCGAACCGCCCAAGCCCGCCGCCCCGGCCAAGGCCGAGGCCAAGACCGAGGCCAAATCCGAGGCCAAGCCCAAGGCCAAGGCTGCGGCCAAGACCACGGCGAAGAAAACGGCGCACAAGGCCAAAAAGCCCGCCAGCAAGGCCAAGCAGACGGCCAAGCACAAGGTGGAGGCCAAGCGCTAGGGCGACTTGACTTGACGCAGCCCCTCGGGCACTTTCCGTGTTCGAATCGGACACGACAACCCAAGGGGCGCGCCATGAACGAAGACCGCAACATCTATCTCTCCACCGTGGCCCCGGCCGAGGCCGTGCGCCGGGCCATGGCGGCCCTCGACCGCGACGCCCTGATCCGCTCCGAGGCCGCGCCCAGCCACGAGGCCGCCGGCCGCGTCACCAGCGCGCCCGTGTTCGCGCGCTGCTCCTCGCCCACCTTCCACGCCGCGGCCATGGACGGCTTCGCCGTGCGCTCGGCCGCGACCTTCGCCGCGCGCGAGGGCAGCCCGGTGACGCTGGAGAAAGGCGCGGACTACGCGCCGGTGAACACCGGCCACCCCCTGCCCGAGGGCCTGGACGCCGTGATCATGATCGAGCACGTGGAGCAGCCGGACGCCGACCACGTGCGCATCGAGGCCCCGGCCTTCCCCTGGCAGCACGTGCGGCGCATCGGCGAGGACATCGTGGCCACCGAGCTGCTTTTGCCGCAGAACCGCACGCTCTCGGCCTACGACGTGGGCGCGCTGCTCTCCGCCGGCATCTTCGAGGTGGACGTGTGGGAGCGCGCGCGCCTGACCTTCATTCCCACCGGCGACGAGGTGCTGGACTTCCTGTCGCGGCCCACCCCGGCCGCCGGCCAGGTCATCGAGTCCAACTCCCAGGTCTTCCGGGCCCTGGCCGCCTCCTGGGGCGCGCTGCCCGCCTGGACCCCGCCCGTTCCCGACCGGCCCGAGGCCCTGCTGGCCGCCGTGGAGGACGCGCTGGCCGACGGCGCGCATGTGGTGGTGGTCGGCGCGGGCTCCTCGGCCGGGAGCCGCGACTACACCCGCGCCGTGTTCGAGCGCCTCGGCGAGGTCCTCGTCCACGGCATCGCCGTCATGCCCGGCAAGCCGACCCTGGTCGGCGTCACGCACGGACGCTATCCCGGCCGGCTGCTCGTCGGCGCGCCGGGCTATCCCGTCAGCGCCGTGGTCTGCCTGGAGGACGTGCTGGAGCCCATCGTCCGCTGGCTCGCGCGCCAGACCCCGCCCGGCCGGCAGCGCATCCGCGCCCGCCTGGCCCGCAAGACGCCCAGCCGCCCCGGCCTGGAGGAGATCGTCCGGCTGGCCGTGGGCAAGGTCGGCGAAGGCTACGTGGCCGCGCCCCTGGCCCGTGGGGCCGGGCTGATCACCAGCCTCGTGCGCGCCCAGGCCATCACGCGCATCCCGGCCCAGAGCGAGGGCCTGGCCCAGGACGCGGAGATCACGGCCGAACTCCTCGCGCCCGCCGCCGGGCTGGACAAGGTTCTCGTGCACATCGGCAGCCACGACAACATCCTGGACCTCCTGGCCAACGAACTCATGGGCCTGGACGACCCGCTCCAGCTCGTGTCCAGCCACGTGGGCAGCATGGGCGGCCTCACCGCCCTGCGCGAGGGCGCGGCGCTCTTCGCTGGCTGCCACCTTTTCGACCCGGACACGGGCGACTTCAACTTTCCCTTCCTGGCCAAGCACCTGCCCGGCTGCGACCTCACCGTGGTCAACCTGGCCATCCGCCACCAGGGGCTCATGGTCCGGCCCGGCAATCCCAAGGCCATCCGCGGCGTGGCCGACTTCACCCGGCCGGACGTGTCGTTCATCAACCGCCAGCGCGGCGCGGGCACGCGCATCCTTCTGGACCACCACCTCCGGACGGCCGGCATCGACCCGGCGCAGGTGCGCGGCTACGATCGCGAGGAGTACACGCACATGGCCGTGGCCGTGAACGTGCTCACCGGCGCGGCCGACTGCGGCCTGGGCATCTGCGCCGCGGCGCGGGCCCTGGGGCTGGACTTCCTGCCCCTGGCGCGCGAGCGCTACGACCTGATCCTCCCCACCGGCAACCTCGCCGATCCGCGCGTGCAGGCGCTTCTGGAGGTCATCCGCCGGCCCGGCTTCCAGGCCGGGATGCGCGACCTGGGCGGCTACGACACGCCGCTCACCGGCCAGATCATGCGGCCGGGCCTGGGGCTGGGGGACGCCAAGTGACCGGCCCGCAGAACATCTACGACGATCCGGAGTTCTTCGCCGGGTACGCGCGCCTGCGCGCCACGGCCACCGGCCTGAACGAGGCCCTGGAGCAGCCCGCCCTGCGCTCCCTGCTGCCGGAGGATCTCCACGGCCTGCGCGTGCTCGACCTGGGCTGCGGCTTCGGAGACTTCGCCCGCGAGGCCCGGCGGCGCGGCGCGCGGGAGGTCGTCGGCGTCGACGTCTCCGCCCGGATGCTGGAACGCGCCGCGGCCCTGACGCCGGACTCGGCCATCCGCTACGTCCGGACGAGCATCGAGGCGCTGGACGGTGCGGACGGCCCCTTCGACCTCGCCGTGTCGTCCCTGGCGCTGCACTATGTGGAGGACTATCGCGGCACGGCGGCGCGCATCGCCGGTCTGCTCGCGCCCGGCGGCCTGTTCGCCTTCTCCGTGGAGCATCCGCTGTGCACGGCCCTGGCCCGGCAGCGGTGGGTGCGCGACGCCGAAGGCCGCGCCCTGTACTGGCCCGTGGACGGCTACCGCGACGAGGGCCCGCGCAGCACCCGGTGGTTCGTGGACGGCGTGATCAAATACCACCGCACCATCGAGACCTACGTCAACGGGCTGCTCGACGCGGGGCTGGCCCTGCGCCGCCTGCTGGAGCCGGAGCCCGCGGACGGCGAGGCCGCGCGCGTCGTGCCCGAGGTGGAGCTGCACCGCCGCCGGCCGCCGTTCCTGCTCCTGGCCGCACGAAAGCCGGACTGAGCCCGCCGGCGGTGGCCGAGGGCATCGGCGGCGGCGTGACCACTGGGAGTTCAGGCGCAGACAGCGCATCGGCGGCCAGGGATGGGCTGCGCGCCCCTCCCTGGACCCGCCCTGCGCCCCTTTCAGGGGGCGACATGGTCCCGTGGCCGGCAAACCGTCGCGACAGGGCCGCGCGCTTCGCCGGGCCACCGGTCAAGCAACAGGGCCGGTCCCTTCCGGGGCCGGCCCTGTTGCTTGAAAAGGGGTGTCCAGAGGGCCGCAGGCCCTTTGGCCGCCGGAGGCGTTCCCGACCGCCACGACAGTTGCGGCGTGGATAATGGACGAAGGCTAGGCGGCCTGACGCTTTCTCCGGCCCCAGGGGCACACGGACACGCACACGCCGCAGATGCCCCCGGTGATGTGCGGCAGCGCGGCGAACTCCTCCAGCACCTTGGAGCGGCAGCGGTCGAAGCGCAGCGCCGCCTCGCGCGTCTCAAAGTGGCTTTCGGTATTCACGCCGCGGATGGCTCCGGCCGGGCAGGCCTCCATGCAGGCCGTGCACGCGCCGCAGCGGTTGCGCAACGGCGCGTCGGGCGCGAGGGCGCAGTCCGTCAGGACCGTCACCAGCCGCAGGCGCGGACCGAACTTCGGGCTGACCACCAGCAGGCTCTTCCCCTGCCAGCCGATGCCCGCGGCGATGGCCACGGCCTTGTGCGACAGCGAGGAGGTCAGGCGCTCGGCGTCGAGAATCTGCGAGGCGGGCAGCGGCAAGGCCCGCGCGCCGGAGGTCTGGAGGGCCAAGGCGACGCGCAGGGCCAGTTCGTCCAGCAGCGCGTTCACCTTCTGGTAGTGCTGGGCGTACAGCGGCGTGGGCCGGTCGTGGATCTGATCCAGGATCGGATCGCACAGGCGCACGGCGATGCTCACCGCGCGGGTGAAGCCGTCGAGCAGGTCGCCGGGTTCGGTGTCGATGCCGGCGAGGCGGGACAGGTCGGCCACGCCGACGACGCTGGCGCCCCAGGCGAGCGCCCGGCGCTTGAGTCGTGCGGCGTCGAGCGCGGCCATGGCCGCCTACGGCATGAGCGGCGCGACCGGCAGGCCTTCGGCCTCGGGCAGGCCGAGCATGAGGTTCGCGCCGAGCACGGCCTGGCCGGATGCGCCGCGGCAAAGGTTGTCGATGGCCGCGAGGATGATCAGCCGGCCGATGCGCTCGTCCACGAGCACGCCGATGTCGCAGAACATGGAGCCGCGCACCCAGCGCGTCTCCGGCAGGGTGCCGGCGGGCAGCACGCGCACGAGCGGCTCCGCGGCGTAGCGCTTTTCGTAGATGGCCTGGACCTCGGCCTGGGAGATGGGCTGCTTCAGCCGGGTGTAGATGGTGGACAGGATGCCCCGGCCGATGGGCAGCAGGTGCGTGTTGAACGAGAGGGCCACGCCGGCCCCGGCCAGGACCGACAGCTCCTGCTCGATCTCCGGGGTGTGGCGGTGCTTGGTCAGGCTGTAGGCGCGGAAGGAGTCCGCCACCTCGCAGAACAGCGAGCTCACGACGGCCTTGCGCCCCGCGCCGCTGGCGCCGCTCTTGGCGTCGATGACGATGTCGTCGGTATGGACGATCTCCGCGGCCAGGGCCGGGGCCAGGCCCAGGATGGCCGAGGTGGGATAGCAGCCGGGGTTGGCGATGAGCCGCGCCCGCTTCATCTGGGCCCGGTAGAGCTCGGGCAGGCCGTACACGGCCTCGGCCAGGAGGTCCTTTTGCGTGTGCGGCGTGGCGTACCACTGCTCGTACACGGCGGGATCGCGCAGGCGGAAGTCCGCCGAGAGGTCCACAACCTTGACCCCGCGCCGCACCAGTTCGGCGGCGATCTCCATGGCCGTCTTGTGCGGCACGGCCAGGAAGGCCAGCTTGCAGGCCTTGGCGATGTCCCCGGGGTCCGGCGGGGTGATGACGAGCGCGCCCATGCGGTCGAGGTCGCCCGGCCCGCGGAGGAAGGGATAGAGGGCGCGCAGGGGCTTGCCCGCCTCGGAGCGGGAGGTGGCCCGCACCAGCTCCAGGCCCGGGTGCCCGGCGAGCACGCGGGTGAGCTCCATGCCCGTGTAGCCGGTGACGCCGACGAGTCCGACCGGAATGCGTTCCATGCGCCTAGCCCGCCTTGTTCACGTACTTCATCCGCAGGGTGTAGAGCATCTCGCAGAGGAGGTTCTTCTCCTCCTCGGTGAGCCCCTTGTCGGTCTTCTGCTGGAGCATGCCGAGGATGTCGATGACCTGCTTGGCCAGGTGGGGCTGGAAGTTGATCTGGCCGGTCTCCGGGTCGGCCGCCTCGCCCAGGTGCACCATGGCCGAGGACGAGAGCGACAGGACGAAGGTGGAAAAGTCGATGTCCGGCAGGCCCATGAGGTGCTCGCCGCAGCCGCAGCTCTTTGCGTCGGCCATGTTCTCCTCCAGAAGTGTGGTCGGGATTGAGGCTCAATACACCTTCCGCCCCCGGGGCACAAGGCCGCGCGGGGCTTTGCATCGCGCGCGCATGGGTGTACAAGGGCGCATCCTTGAATCCCCGTGAAGGAGCGTCCATGTTCGCATTCCTGCTGTTCGTGATGGCCTTCGGCCTGGGCATGGTGCCCTTCGGCCTGTTCGTGGCCAAGATCGTCAAGGGCATCGACCCGCGCGAGGCGGGCAGCCGCAATGTGGGCGCGACCAACGTGGCGCGGCTGTGCGGCGCGCCCTGGGGCGTGCTGACGCTGATTCTGGACATCCTGAAGGGCTTTCTGCCGTGCATCCTCGCGCCGGAGGGCACGCACTGGTTCGCGCTGTCGGTCATCGGCGGGGCGGCCATCCTGGCGCACGCCTACTCGCCGCTGCTCAACTTCCGCGGGGGCAAGGCCGTGGCCACCACGGTGGGCGTGTTCCTGGCGCTGACGCCGGTTGCGCTGATCCTGGCGGCGATTTGCACCATCGCGGTGATCTGGCTTTCGGGCTTCGTGTCGCTGGGGTCGCTGACGCTGGCGCTGGGCCTGCCGTTCTTCTGCTTCCTCACCGGCAACTGGGGCATGCTGCCGCTGTCCATCGGCGTGATGTTCTTCCTGTTCTGGCGCCACCGCGAGAACATCCTGCGCCTGGACCGGGGCGAGGAAATGCCGTGGCTGCGGGGGAAGAAGAAGGAGCAGGGGGCGTAAGAGGTTAGATCAAGGCGTTGACTTTTTCAAAATCCGCATATAGCTTTCTGGAAAATTCATCTTCGTAGATCAATTGAGCCTCAATGTAGGCTTGACATTTGGAAGCAAATCACAGAAAGTTAGTTCCTACCTAATTAGTTCAGCTCCAAGCAGCTGACACCTACGGGATGCCCACAAGGCATCAACTAAAGAAAGGGGTGCCTCGGCATCCCTTTCTTTCTTTGGAGACACAATGCGGCGGTTAGCGATCTTCGTCGATGCCGGGTACCTGTGGGCGCACACCCTGTATGTCACCCTGAAAAACAAAAACGCCCCCCGAGCAGATGTTACCCTAAACTACGAAGTTTTAAGGCAAAAACTTCTCAGCATTGCCAAAGAAGAGTTTCCCGAAGCAAGCCTTTTGCGAATCTATTGGTATGATGGACCAGGAAATGGTGGAAAGGCGGAAGAACACAAGGCTATCGAACTATTGGATGATTTCAAACTCCGCCTTGGGACAAGAAATGTGGTTGGGCAGCAAAAAGGCGTTGATGGCCTTATCATAGCGGACATTATCGGATTAGCGCAGAACAGAGCGATATCTGACGCCCTCATCCTATCCGGGGATGCAGACCTAACGCCTGGAGTTGTTGCAGCACAGGGCCTCGGACTCAGAATCCATCTTCTAACACTAAACCAAAAAAGTTCTGCGGCCGCTTACCTCCGCTGTGAAGTCGACCGGAAGTGCCACTGGCCAGCACCATCCATACTTGAGTTTGCCAGCCCGGCCAAGGATTCTCCCGCAATAGCGACCGAAACGACCACCAGTCTCAACCAACCAACGCCAGGCATTGACTACACGGCAACTCTCTCGCAAGGCTCCAGCCAACAGGCAAGTCTGGAACAAGCGGCCCAAGATTGCTTCGATGGGCTTTCGAAGGAACAGCGAATCCAAATTGGGAAGCAGATCAGTATTCCCAAAGAAATTGACCGACTTCTCCTAGCGGCAGGGAAAAAGCTCATTCAAAGAAACCTTGAAGAAACAGAAAAAAGACAGCTGAGAGTGCTCCTCAAGAAATGCAAGACAGAGTAAGTGCATTACTCTCCCCTCATTGCACCACCTCGCTGCCCATCTCCAGGTCCCACACGCTGACGTCGCCGTCGTCCGAAGTCTCTTTCGGCTGCACGGGCCCCACGGTGGGCTCGGCGGGCAGGAGGCCCAGGATGGCCGCCACGAGCGGCACCAGTCCCTCGCGCTTGAGCGCGGTGATGGGGATGGCCGCCGGGTAGAGGTTGCGCATGGCCTCGCGCTGGGCCTCGTCCAAGAGCTCCCACTTGTTCAGCGCCAGGATGCGCGGCCGCTCGGCCAGCTCCATCTCCCGCAATATGGCCTCCACGGCCGCGATCTGCTCCTCCACCTCCGGGTGCGCGGCGTCGGCCACGTGCACGAGCACGTCCGCGGACTCCAGCTCTTCGAGGGTGGCGCGGAAGGCCTCCTTGAGGTCCGGCGGCAGGCGGCGGATGAAGCCCACGGTGTCGGTGAGGATGACCTCGCGCTCGCGCGGGAAGCGGATGCGCCGGCTGGTGGGGTCGAGGGTGGCGAAAAGCTTGTCCTCGGCCAGCACGGCGCTGCCGGTGAGGGTGTTGAGCAGCGTGGACTTGCCGGCGTTGGTGTAGCCCACCAGGGCGATGACCGGGGCCCCGGCCTTGGCCCGGCGGTCGCGCGTGCCGGCCCGGTGCCGCCGCACGTCCTCCAGGTCCTTCTTGACCTTGGTGATGCGCTCGCGCACGCGGCGGCGGTCGACCTCCAGCTTGGTCTCGCCGGGGCCGCGGCCGCCGATGCCGCCCATGAGCCGCGACATGGCCGGCGCCTTGCCCACCAGACGCGGCAGCGTGTACTTGAGCTGCGCCAGCTCCACTTGCAGCTTGCCGGCGCGGCTGGTGGCCCGCCGGGCGAAGATGTCCAGGATCAGCTGGGTGCGGTCGAGCACGCGGCGCTCCGTGGCCTCCGCCAGGTTGCGCAGCTGCGAGGGCGTCAGGTCCTGGTCGAAGATCACGATCTGCGCGCCGGCCTGGAGGCACAAGACCTCCAGCTCCTGCAATTTGCCCTTGCCCAAAATGTGCCGGGGGTCGGCCCGGTCCACGCGCTGGATCATGCGCGCCGGGGCGGCAAGTCCTGCCGTGCGCGCCAGCTCCGCCAGCTCGTCCAGGCTGCGCTCCTGCACGGGGCGCGGCGCGGCGGCCACGCTCACCAGCAGCGCGCGCTCGCGGCCCTGGTCGGCCTTGGTGGAGCGCTCCTGCCGGGCGAACTCGTCCTCCAGGGCCTGGATCAATGCGGCGTGGTCCACCTCGGAGCGGTCCCAGCGCACCGGCGGCAGCACGTCGTAAGGCTTGGCCTGCGGCCCGGCCAGCTCGCTCACGGGCACCACGTGGGCCGTGTGGAGCGTCCCGGGCTCGCCGAACTCGCCCACGGAGAGCGCGCTCACGGAGTCCAGGCGCAGGGCCACCATGTCCATCAGGTCCTCCTGCGACAGGGGCTCGGCGGACAGGTGGGTGTGCAGCAGGCGCAGGCCGCGCAGGCGCTTCTCGCCCAGGCGGGCGCGCGGCAGTTCCGGAATGTAGATGGCCGCCGGGTCGCCGACGATGAGCATCTCCACCCGGCCCTGGCGGTCGATGAGCAGGCCGAGCTGGCGGCCCACGTCGCGCGAGAGCAGGGCCAGCTCGCGCGCCTGGTCCGTGGTGTAGCCCCCGCCGCCCGCGGGGAAGCGGCGCGTGGACAGGCGCGCGAGGCGCTGAAGCTGGCCGGGCTTGAGTCCCTGGGTGTTGCCCTGCGGCTTGGCGATGGTGCTGCCCCCTCCGGGCCTACAGCGGCGCGCTGGCCAGATACTTGGCGATCATGTCGTCGTAGGCCGAGACGCGGGCGAAGGTGTCCGCGGCCAGCTCGCGGCGCAACGCCAGGGACACGCAGCCGTCGTTGGCCTCCAGGTCGGCCTGGACGCGGGCGTAGCAGGCCGGGTCCGGCACCACGAGCATGGAGTGGAAGTTCTTGGCCGCGGCGCGCAGCATGCACGGCCCGCCGATGTCGATCTCCTCGATGGCGGCCTTGAGGTCCAGGCCCTTGGCCACGGCGTCGGCGAAATTGTACAGATTGACGCAGACGAGGTCGAAGGCCTCGATGCGCAGCTCGGCCAGCGTGAGCATGTGGCCGGGGTTGTCCTTGTCGGCCAGGATGCCGGCATGGATGCGCGGATGCAGGGTCTTCACGCGGCCGCCCATGATCTCGGGGAAGCCGGTGACGTCGCTGACGCTGGCGACCTTGAGGCCCGCGGCCACGAGCTTCTTGTGCGTGCCGCCGGTGGAGACGAGCTCCACGCCCCGCTGCGTGAGGAAGGAGGCGAAATCGGCCAGGCCCGACTTGTCGGTGACGGACAGGATGGCCCGCCGTATGGGAAGAAAGTCCATGACACCCTCTCTGGTTTCATTGAGGTGTGCCAGAACTCCCGGCTCAAGGCAAGCCGGGCGCATGCGGCGAAGGCTCCGCGCGGCGGTTTCCCGTGAATATGGTCCTCCGCCCCGCCCGACCGACCGGACGGGACGGAGAGCCATTAGGGAGGGGAGACCGTAGGTTAGGAGTGGAGCTGTTCGAGAAGCTCCCGCGCCGGGGCGAAGCCGGGGTCCTGCGCCATGATCTGCTCCAGCTGGGCCTCGGCCTCGGCCTTCCGGTCGAGGCAGACCATGCAGCCGGCCAGGGAATAGCGGACCTCGCTCTTGTCCGGATGGATGGAGAGATAGCTCTCCAGGTGCGGGAGGATGACCTCCAGACGCTCCAGCTCATGCCCGAGGCGGATGATGCTCAGGAGAGCGACCATGTTCTCGGGGTTCTTGCCCAGGGCGGCGAGGAACAGGTCGAAGGCCTCGGCCTTGGCGCCCTGCTCCATCCTGACCAGCCCGAGGCCGGAAAAAGTCTTGTCGTTGGCTTCGATGCCGTGGGCCTTGGAGTACATGGCCAGCGCGCCCTCAAGGTCGCCGCGCTGCACGGCGATGGTCGCCAGGCCCAGGTACGGATCCGGATGGATCCCGTTGGAGGACGCGGCCTTGCGGTAGTAGTCCTCGGCCTTGTCGAGTTCGCCCATGAACAGGTAGCACTCGCCAAGTTCCTTGTTGATTTCGTAATCCAGGTGACTCATGGTTCCCCTCCATTTTCCCTAAGTGCCCGCGTCTCCAAATGCGGGCGGCAAAAGTTGCGCGGCTCATGGGAGCCTGCCGCTTTCATGCAGCATGCGTGCCAAGCCCAAAAGGGAAAATCCGGCCCGCCGCCCTGCCCCGCCGTGCCGCGCCGCCCTCACGCGCGCGTCTTCCATAAACTCGACGCCGACCTGCCCAGTTCAAATAATAATCCAATTATCCATGTATGTTATCGTCTTGGAACGGCCCTTGCTATCACCCCGCCAGACAAAGCGGCCGGCATGACCGCGAGGGTCCGGCCCGCACGGGCCGCGACCAAGGAGGAACAAGGCATGAAGGGACTTTTCGAGCGGCACTTCGGCGTGGTGGAGAAGGTGCTGGACATGCGCCTGGAACGTCAAAATGTCGTCATGGCCAACATCGCCAACGTCAACACCCCCCACTACAAGGGCCGCAAGCTTCTCTTCGAGGAGGACCTCCAGGCGGCCATGCAGCTTGACGCCAAGGGCAAGATGGCCCGCACGGACCCGCGCCACCTCCCCGCCGCGTTCGACGTCGACGGCTTCGACGGCAAGAGCCTCACCGAGTACAAGCCGCGCACCGTGTACGGCGAGGACGTGGTGGACCTGGACAAGGAAATGTCCGCGATGGCCAAGAACTCCATGATGTACAACGCGCTTTCGGACATCATCGCCAAGAATTTCACCGGGCTCCAGACCGTGATCCAGGAAGGGGGCAAGTAAATGGACTTCATGAGCGCTCTCGACATCAGCGCCTCGGGCATGAAGGCCCAGCGCACGTACATGAACGTCATCTCCATGAACCTGGCCAACGTGAAGACCACGCGCACCCCGGAAGGCGGCCCCTATCACCGCAAGTCCGTGGCCTTCGCCGCGAGCCCCGTCTACAACCCCTTCGACAAGGAAATGCAGAACGCCGAGAACCGCGAGCTCAAGGGCGTGGTGGTGCGCGGCATCGTCGCCGACAAGCGGCCCATGAAGCGCGTCTTCGAACCCGGCCACCCCGACGCCGACAAGGACGGCTACGTCAACTATCCGGACATCAACGTGGTGGAGGAGATGGCCAACATGATCACCACCATGCGTTCGTACGAGGCCAACGTCCAGGCCATCCAGGACACCAAGGCCATGTTCAACAAGGCCATCCAGATCGCCCGCTAAACGGCAAGGAGCAGCACATGATCGTCAAGTCCGTGGCGTTGCAAGCCTATCAGAACGCGCTCAAGGCCCAGCAGACCGCCGCCCAGAGCGCCGGCGCCCTCAAGAAATCCGCTCCCGCCCAGGGCGAAAGCTTCATGGACGCCCTCAAGGGCTCCCTGGGCAAGGTCAACGACATGCAGAACCAGCGCGCGAGCATGGTCGAGTCCTTCGCCGCGGGCAAGGACCAGAACGTCCACGAGCTGATGATCGCCCTGCAGAAGGCCGGGTTGGCCATGAACATGACCAGCGCCGTGCGCGGCAAGGTCCTGGCCGCCTACCAGGAACTGACCAAGATGCAGTTCTAGGCGTTTGACGCCACACCCCCAGGAGCCTCCCAAGGAGACCGATGATGCATCCGAAGATCGCCGAATACCTCGACAAGGCCAAGTCCATCTGGACCGCCCGCAGCGTGCCCCAGCAGGTGCTCATCGGCGGGCTCGCCGCGGTGATGCTCGTGGCTTTCGTCGTCGGCCTGATCCTGCTCAACAAGCCCGACTTCAAGGTGCTCTACTCCAAGCTCACGCCCGAGGACGCCTCCAAGGTCGTGAACATGCTCAAAAGCACCAAGGAACCCTACCAGCTCGCGGACAACGGCCAGACCGTCCTCGTCCGCGCCGACCGGGTCTACGAGCTGCGCCTGAAGATCGCCGGCGAGGGCAATCTCCACGGCCAGGGCATCGGCTTCGAGATCTTCGACGACGTCAAGATCGGCCAGACCGACTTCGTCCAGCACATCAACTACCAGCGCGCGCTTCAGGGCGAACTGGCGCGCACCATCATGGAATTTCCCAAGATCGACAAGGCGCGCGTGCACCTCGTCGTGCCCAAGAAGAGCCTGTTCATCGAGGAGCAGACCCTGCCCTCGGCCTCGGTGGTCCTCAAGCTCAAGGAGAAGGACGGCAAGCTTGAACCCAAGGAGATCCAGGGCATCGTCAACCTGGTGATCATGGCCGTCGAGGGCCTGGACAAGAAGCACATCACCGTCACCGACCAGAACGGCAATCCGCTGTTCCAGCCCGAGGAGGACGACGCCGCGGGCATGAGCACCACGCAGCTCGAGTACAAGGCCCAGATGGAGCGCAAGATCGAGCGCCGCGTCGAGGAGCTGCTCACCCCCGTCCTCGGCCCCCAGAAGATCATCGCCCGGGTCAACGCCGACCTGGACTTCAGCCACAAGACCATCAAGAAGGAGCTGTTCAACCCCGACAGCCAGGTCGTGCGCAGCGAAACCCGCTCCGAGGAGACCGTGGCCGGCAAGGCCAACCTCGACGGCGCCACGCCCGAGGCCAACTTCCGCGGCGACGGCTTCACCGGCACCCAGAGCTCCCAGGACTCCAGCCGCGAATCGCGCACCACCAACTACGAGATCAACCGCGAGGAGCAGCAGATCGTCTCCCCCGTGGGCGAGTTGAAGCGCCTCGGCGTAGCTGTTATCGTCGACGGGACGTACGCCAAGGACGCCAAGACCGGCAAGATGACCTACGTGGCGCGCACGCCGGAGGAGATCGCCCGGATCAAGACCCTGGTCGCCAGCGCGGTGGGCTTCGACAAGGACCGCGGCGACAGCGTGGAGGTTTCCAGCATCCCCTTCGGCGCGGCCGACATGGACGAGGGCCAGTCCCTGGTCAAGAACTTCCTCGACCTGGGCCAGCGCCTGGGCAAGCCGCTCCTGACCGGACTGCTGATCTTCCTCTTCCTCATCCTGGTGGTCCGTCCCGTGGTCATGGCGCTCATCCGGCCCAAGGTGGCCGAACAGGAGGTTGAGGAAGTGGCGAGCCTGCCGAGCACAGAGGAACGTCTGGCCATCGAGGAGGCGCTCGAGGTGCCCGAAGAGGCCCTCGACTCTTCCCGCCGCCTGGAGCTGGCCAAGAACCAGGCGCTGCAGCTGACCGAACAGAACATGGAACAGGCCATCCGGCTCCTGAAGTCGTGGGCCAAGCAGGAGGCGTAGGACCGTGGCCACCAGCTTCACCGGACCGCAAAAGACCGCCATCGTCATGCTCGCCCTGGGCGAAAAGTTCACGGCCGAGGCCTTCAAGCGCATGGAGCGCCAGGAAATCGCCACCGTGTCCAAGGCCATGCTGGACATCGACGCGGTGTCCCGCGAGGACGTGCTCGACGTGCTCAAGGAGTTCAACGACGCCATCACCTACGGCGCCGAGACCCTTTCCGGCGGCGCGGATCAGGTGAAGCGGCTGCTCTCCAAGGCCCTGGACTCCGAAACCGCCAAGTACATTCTGGACTCCCTGGAGATCGACACCGGGCCGACGCCCTTCCAGGAGCTGTCCAACGTCAGCCCGCGCATCCTGGCGCAGATCCTGCGCAACGAGCATCCGCAGACCCTGGCCCTCATTCTGGGCCACCTGCACCCGGACCAGGCCGCGGAGCTCCTCTCCAACCTGCCCTCCGGCGTGCGCGCCGAGGTGCTCATGCGCCTGGCCAAGCTGGAGGCCGTGGCCGAGGAGATGCTCCACGAGGTGGACAAGGTCCTGCAGAGCCAGCTCATCGCCATGGGCGGCAAGGAAGGCAAGAAGGTCGGCGGCATCAACTCCGTGGCCGAAATCCTCAACGCCGTGGACCGCGCCACCGAGGAGGAGGTGCTCTCCGAGATCGAGGAGGAGAGCCAGCAGATGGCCGACGACATCCGCAACCTCATGTTCGTGTTCGAGGACATCAAGGGTCTGGACGACCGCAGCATCCGCGAGCTGTTGAAGGACATCTCCAACGAGGAGCTGACCAAGGCCCTCAAGGGCGCGTCCGACGACCTCAAGGACAAGTTCCTGCGCAACCTGTCCGAACGCGCCGCGGGCATGATCCGCGAGGATCTCGAAATCATGGGCCCGATCAAGCTCTCCGAGGTGGAGGCGGCCCAGCAGAACATCGTCAAGACGGTCCGCCGCCTCGAAGGCGAGGGCCGCGTAGCCATCAGCAGAGGCGGCGGCGATGAATTCATCTGATCATCCGACGACGGTTCCGGGACCGGCGCGCTACTCCGGCCGCGTGCTCATGGGCTGCGACACGCCCGGCGCGGGCTTCGTGACCATCCAGGAGATCGAGGGCAAGCGCCACCGCCCCGTGTGGGACGAGGCCACCGAGGCCGAGTACATCGAGCGATGCAAGGCCAAGGCCGAGACCCTGGCCCGGGACATCGTGGCCCAGGCCATGCAGAAGGCCCAGGCCGAGGCCCAGGCCATCCGCGACGGCGCACGCGCCGAGGTGGACCAGGCCGTGGCCCAGGCCCACGAGCAGGCCCTCGCCGACGCCCAGACCAAGCTCGACGCCGAGTTCCAGACCCAGGTCCAGGTCATGGGCGGCCTCATCGGCGCCCTGCAGGGCCTCGGCATGGAGGTCTGGGAGGCGCGGCGCAAGGATTTCGCCAGCCTGGCCCGGCTGTTCACCGAGAAGACCCTGGCCGTGGAGCTGGACGCCCGCCGCGCCGAGGCGCTGGAGAAGCTCATGGCCGAGGCCTGCGCCAAGCTGGAGTCGCACCGCGAGTTCCGGCTCAAGGTCGCGCCCCAGGACTACGAGACGGCCAAGGCCCTGCTGGACGAGATCCAGGCCGGCCGGCCCGATCTCGGCGCCTGGAGCATCGCCGCTGACCCGGCCATGCAGTCCGGCGGCGTGGTGCTGGAGACCGCGGAGATGCTCGCCGACAACGCGGTGGAAAGCCGCCGCGCGCTCCTCGAACCGTATCTCGACCAGCTCGGCCTGCCCGAGGACATCGAACAGGCCCGCGCCCAGACCCCGGAGGGGGCCCATGGCGCTTGATCCCGCCGCCTGCGGCCAGGCCATGAACGGCCTGGACCTCTGCCAGACCTTCGGCAAGGTCACCAAGGTCGTCGGCCTCATCGCCGAGGGCCAGGGCATCAAGCCGCCCGTGGGCTCGGTGTGCCACCTGCTGCCCGAGGACCGCGACAGCACGCCCATCCCGGCCGAGGTCGTGGGCTTCAAGGAGGGGGCCTGCCTGTTCATGCCCTATGGCGACATGCGCGGCATCCGCCCCGGCAGCCTGATCCGCAATTCCGCCGCGCCGCCGCACATCCCCGTGGGGCCGGGGCTGCTGGGCCGCACCCTGGACGCCTTCGGCGAACCCATCGACGGCAAGGGCATGATTGCGCCTGAATCCTTCGCCCCGCTCTACCGCACCCCGCCCAACCCCATGGACCGGCCGCGCATCGACACCCCGCTGGACGTAGGCGTGCGCGCCGTCAACGGACTTTTGACGCTGGCCAAGGGCCAGCGCGTCGGCATCATGGCCGGCAGCGGCGTGGGCAAGAGCACCCTCATGGGCATGATGGCCCGCTACACCAAGGCCGACGTCAACGTCATCGGGCTGGTGGGCGAACGCGGCCGCGAGGTGGTGGAGTTCATCGAGCGCGACCTCGGCCCAGAGGGCATGGCCCGCAGCGTGGTCATCGTGGAGACCAGCGACAAGAGCCCGCTCATCCGCATGCGCGCGGCCTTCGCGGCCACGGCCGTGGCCGAATATTTCCGCGACCAGGGGCTCGACGTGCTGCTCATGATGGATTCGGTCACGCGCTTCGCCATGGCCGGCCGCGAGGTGGGCCTGGCCGCGGGCGAGCCGCCCACGCGCGGCGGCTACACGCCGAGCGTCTTCGCGCAGCTGCCGCAGCTTCTGGAGCGCACGGGCAAGAGCGCCGTGGGCTCCATCACCGGCATCTACACCGTGCTCGTGGACGGCGACGACTTCACCGAGCCCATCGCCGACGCGGTGCGCTCCATCCTCGACGGGCACATCGTGCTCACGCGCGAGCTGGCCGACCAGTCGCACTTCCCGGCCATCGACGTGCTCAAGAGCATCAGCCGTCTGCGCAGCGAGGTGGTCGCGCGCGAGGACCTGGACGCCGGGCGCACGGTGCTGCGGCTCATGAGCGCCTTCAAGCGCGTGGAGGACATGGTGAACATCGGCGCGTACCAGAAGGGCGCCAGCGCGGAGATCGACCACGCCATCGAAATGGTCGGCCCGATCAACGCCTTCTTGCAGCAGAACGTGGCCGACTGCGCCTCCCTCGACGACTGCTTCGCCAAGCTCAAGGCGCTGGCCGGGGCGGGGTAAATCCGACGGGACGCCTAGCCTTCATGCTAGGCCCTTTAGTTACTTGCCGCACCTTAGCACACTTTCGACTTTTCCTTTAGCGATCATTTCCGCCGAGTCATCAGATTCAATTTCCGCTTCAACACCAGAACCACTTGAGTAAACTCGGAATAAACCTATTTTATCCACCCGTTCAATTATTGCGACAATGTAATAGTCAGGTTCAGCTATCATGTATCTACTTGACCCAAGAGCCGCAAGATGATCATCCTTATTAGTGTTTATTAATGTAGCAACAATCGAATCTGGAACCATCAGCCTAAACCGCATCAGTCTGCTATTTATTTTATATTTATCCTTAATCGGACACATGAACTCAGCGAACACTTTCCCTTCAATAATTTCAATATCTTTTAAAAAACCAGCAAACACTATCCTACCACCATCAATATTAGCAAAAAACTTTTGAAACTCATACGTATACGAGTTATCTCTTAGGTTATCCGGCGGAAATGTCTTTGCTTTATACGTTACAGCTAGCTGCTCAAATTGTTCCTTTTTAATCGCTAAATCTTGCCGATATTGCTCCTGTTTTGCTTTTGAACTGGTATCACAGGACCAGCAGGCCGAACATGCGATGCCAATAGACATAGCCAACGTGACCATCCTTAATGGTCGAATACCTCTAAGCATAATATCACCTCTGCACCACCGTGCGTCATTTTAGCTGCCATACAATCAATCGCCGTCATCAATTAAATATAACCGTCCCTCCACCTCCTCCACCCCCACACCGCCGCCGCCAACGCGGCCACATAGGCCGCCGCGAAGACGCGCTCGTCGAAGTCGTAGAACAGGAAGCGGCCCAGGAAGTGGGCGATGCAGCCGCCGCGGTAGCCGCCCTGGCCCGCCGCCGCGCGCAGGGCGTTCTCCCAGTCCGTGAGCGGGCAGGTCAGGCCGAGAAGCGCCTCCGCCGCCACGACGCCCAGGCCGGCCAGGTGGATCATGCGCCAGCGCCGGCGGCGCACCCAGCGCCAGCCCAGCGGCCCGCCGATGAGGACGGCCGCCAGCCCCAGCGTCAGGAAGAGCGCCAGCGCCGCGTGCAGCGCAAGCACCAAATCGGCGAGGAACGTGAGCATCCGCGCATCCTCCGCGCCCGGCCCATCCGATCTCCCCTCACGCGGGTCCAGGGGGCGCAGCCCCTTGGCCGCCGGAGGCCGACACCTCCGCCACCCCGTCGCGACGCCTGCTCCCTGCCGCCCGCGCCGTCCCCTTGCCTTCCCCCGCCCTCTTCGGGCCAAGGCCGCGCCTAGGTCCGGGGAAGGTCCGGCGCTCCGGCTTCCGCCATCTCGGGCGCGGGCGCGTCGCAGGGGTGATCGGACACCACCACCCGGTTGCGGCCGGTCTGCTTGGCCTCGTACAGGGCGGCGTCGGCCGCGCGCAGCAGCGCGTCCAGGTCGCAGGGGCCGCTGGCCACGCCGAAGCTGGCGCTGACGGGCGCCTCCCGCGTGGCGGAAAAGCGCGACCGCTCGATGGACTGGCGCATGCGCTCGGCCAGGCGCTCGGCCTCGCGGGAGTCGGTGAACGGGGCCACGACCACGAACTCCTCGCCGCCATAGCGGGCGAACACGTCGTCGGCCCGCAGGGAGCAGGAGCACAACGCCGCCACGGCGCGCAGCAGGTCGTCGCCCGCGGCGTGGCCCAGGGTGTCGTTGACCTTCTTGAACCAGTCCAGGTCGAGCATGATCACGGCCGAGGGCCTGCGCTGCTGGCGCGAGCGGCGCAGGGCCTCGCCGCCCAGCAGATCCAGGCCGCGCCGGTTGAGCACGCCGGTGAGCACGTCGGTCTGGGCCATGCGCTCAATCTGCGCCGTGGCCACGCGCAGCTCGTCCTCCAGCATCACCGAGTTCATGGCGAACAGGACGTAAAGCTCCAGGATGGACTGCAGGATGCGGAAGAAGGCGTAGAAGGTGAGCAGATTGTCGCCGGTCAGCAGGTAGGCGTAGTCATAGTCGGGCTGGCGCAGGGCGCTCCAGCTCCGCGCGGCCTGCAAGCCGGCCGTCACCAGATAGGACGCGCAGAGGAGCAGCGCGCCGGGCATGGGCCGCCGGCGCTTCAGCGGCAGCTCGACGCCGATGCGCAGGGACATCAGGCACGAGGCGGCGGAAAAAATGAACACGCGGCGGCCGATGTCCGGATCCAGCAGCAGATCGGCCAGCTGGAGCACGCAGACGATGCCCGCGAAGACCATGCTCTGGATCATGGCGGCGCGCAGGCGCGGCGTGCGGCAATAGGCGCCGATGCCGTCGTAGACCAGGGCCGGATGCAGCAGCGGCGCGAGATTGCTGAGCAGCACGGCCAGGGCCATCTCGCCCATGCGGGCCCGCAGGGCGATGGCGCCCATGCCGAGCAGGCTGAAGAACTCCGCGTAGACGAAGGACCGGAAGCCGGGGTAGACCTTGCGGTTCAGGGCGTAGTGGCCCATGGCCAGAAAGCGCACCAGGGTGACGCCGAGAAGCACCGGCAGCAGCGTGGTGAGATTCGTCTCGAACGCGATCGGGGGCACGGGACCTCACTGGCCGGGACGCTCCCGCGGGGGGGACGCTGGAGGCCGAGGCGCACTTTCAAAATACGCCAACCCCTCAGCAAGTCTATGCGAAAATTGAGGACAACGCCGGCCGGCCCCGGACGTCCGCTCCCCCCGGCTAGTCCCTGGCGCGCTGCTGGTCGAGCTGGCGCAGGTCCTGCTCGTGGATGCGCAGCACGAAGTCCGCATGCAGCCGCAGGCGCGAGGAGAAGCTCCGGCTGCGGGTTTCGGGCGCGCCGCCGCTGACGAACTCCACCGCGCCGATGTGCTTGCCGCGCTCCTTGAGGTGGCGGATGGAGGGGATGGCGTCGGCGTCGCCGGAAACCACCACGGCCACGTCGTAGTTGTCCTGCAGGGCCACCATGTCCACGGCCAGCGCGGTGTCCAGGCCCTTTTCCTCGACCCAGCGGTGCAGGAAGTTGACCTTCCAGTGGCCGGCCTCGCGGATGTCGATGAGGTCGCAGCTGGAGCGCACGCCGACGTAGAAGCGGCGCATGCCGTCCACCGCGCGCTGCCGCGCTTCGTACCAGCCGCGGAAGTCCGCCAGGCAGGCCTGCCAGCCGGCCTCCTCCAGCTCCTCCTCGGGCATGTCCGGATGCTGCGCCCGGCTGCGGGCGATCCACAGGGCGCGGATCTCCGTATCGCGCACGAAGGCCGCGCGCAGGGCCTGGCGCGACTGCGGCGCGGCCAGATCCCACTCGTCGATGCTGCCGACGGCGTACCAGTAGACGCGCTGGAGCATGGCCGGGGCGGTCGGCTCCTGCATGGTGGCCTCGCGCCAGGCGCGGACGGCCTCGCGGTGCAGGTGGATGTAGAACTGCTGGTAGCTGGAGATCTCGACGTTCATGGCCCTGAGCGAGCCGTAGAGGTTCGAGCCGTCGACGAAGAATGCGAAACGATGCATGCCTGCTCCGGATGTCAAAAGAGTTTCTTCACGCTGTCGAGCAAGCCGCCCGAGGACTTCCTGCCGTTGGATTTTTTGCCGGTGATGACCTCGCCGATGCCCTGCACCACCCCGCCCACGGCCTCCACCGCGCCCTGGCCCAGGGCGCGCAGGTAGTCCGTGCTGTAGGAGAGGTCGTCGTAGGGCCCGGTGACGTGGATGGGCACGGGGATGCCCAGCGCCCCGCGGGCCGAACCGCCGCCCTGCCCCTCGGTGGAGGCCACGAGCTTGGCCCGGATGGTGTAGTCCACCTGCCTGGTGGCGATGTCCACCGCGCCGCGGCCCTCGGCGCGCAGGAACGGGGCCTTGAACTCCAGGTCGTTGATGGCCGCCACGCCGTTCTGGATCACCGCCGTGCCGTCGAGCGAGCCGAACTTGGTGGACTTTTCCGCCCCGGTATGACCGGCGGCGGAATTCTTGGCCCGGGCGTCGGCCACCATGCCGCCCAGGTTCACGCCGGGAAACACGCCGTCGCGCACGTGGAAGCGCACGCGGCCGGACAGGCTGCGCTTGAGGGCGTGCTCGCCGTCGCCCTGGCAGACCAGCGGCGTGAGGGTCTCGACATGCATGACCCCGGCGAAGCCGCTCTCCTTGCCCTTGAGGTCGGAAAACAGCGGCTTGGCCTGCACGCCGGCCAGGACGAGGCTCTGGCTGAGCGCCGGGTGCTCGCCGCGCACGTCGAGCCGCGTGGAGGCCCGGAGCGTGCCGTCGTAGAGCCGCGCGTCCACGGGACCGATGTCCAGCACCCCGCCGCGGCACATGACGGGCAGCTTGAGGCTGGCGAACCGCAGGCCCCGGAACGTGAGCCGCTCGGCCGAGATCTGGCCGTCGATCTGCGTGTCCCGCAGGGTCTGCACCGGGAACAGCCCAGCCTTGCGCTCGCCGCCCTCGCCCGCGGCCTTCACCTCGCCATTCACTGCGCCGCCGCCCGCGCCATTGGCCGCCTCGCGCTTCCTGGCGGGGAGGAAGCGGTCCGCGTCCAGGCCGCTGACGCGCAGGTCGAAGGCGTAGGCCTTCTTCTCCGCGCCCGTGACGCGCAGGCGGCCCTCCACGCGGGCGTCGTCCAGGCTGGCGCGCAGGTCCGGAATCTCCAGGTAGCCCTTGCCGGACTTGAACTCCAGCGACGCGGTGATGTGCTGGTAGGCCGCGGCGTCGGCCGGGGCGCGGCCCGTGAGCGCGGCGGAAAGCTCGCGGCCGTTGAAGTCCGCGATGTCCAGCCGGCCCTTGACGTCCGGGCCCTGGCGCAGGTTCACGGCCTGGAACTGGCCCGTTCCCCGGGCCCCGTAGGCGCTGAAGGTGAGCCCGCCGCCCTGGGCCGTCTGCTGCGCGAAATCGATCTTCAGGTCCGCCAGGCCGAGGCTGAACTCGGCCTTGCCGCCGGGCACGGCCTTGCCCGCGGCCGTGGCCCGGAGCGCCAGGTCCGTGAACACGTGGCGGTCGTCGCCGGCGTTGAGCGTGGCCGTGCCGGAGACCTCCAGCCGGGCCGTCAGCTCCGGCCGGCGCGAGGCCAGCTCGCAGGAGGCCTTGAAGGCCGCTGGGCGGCCGGCGTGGATGGCCTTGACCTCCACGTCCAGGTCGGAGACGGCGTAGGCCGCGCCGGTCTGGCGGTTCTCCAGGACGAGGGTGGCGTCGGCGACGCTCAGGCCGTCCATGGACAGCCGGGAGAGCAGCGAGGGTCCGGTGTCCGGCTTCGCCGCATCCTTCGCCGCGTCCTGCGCCGGCTCCTCCGGCCCCAGGAGGTCGGCCCAGCTGGCGCGGCCCTCCGCGTCCCGCTCCAGACGCATCTCCAGGCCCTCCAGGCGCACGCGGCCCACCTCCACCCGGCCGAGGAGCAGCGGCAGAACCTTGATGCTCACCTCGGCGCGGCTGACGCGGGTGAAGGGCTTGTCGCCGAAGCCGGGCGGATTGCCCAGGCGCACGCCGCCGGTGGCCACGCCCAGGCGCGGGAAGAACGTCAGCCGCACCGCGCCGTCGAAAACGAGGTCGCGGCCGGTCTTGGCCTTGACGAGGCTGGCGGCCTCGCCCGTGTATTTGTTGGGGTCCACCAGGACCGCGAGGAGGACGGCGGCGGCGGCGAAGAGCGCGGCCGCCGCGCCGCCAATGATCACCAGGATGCGCATGCGGCTTCCCATGGCTGCGCCCTAGTCCAGGAGGTCGCGGATCGCCTTGAGCTCGCGGGCGACCTCCGCGAGGGTGACGGCCCGGTCCGGGACGGGTGCGGGCGGCGGCGGCGGCGCGGGACGGGCGGCGGCCGGGACCTCGGCCGGGGCTGCGGACGCCGGTCCGATGGCGAGGCGCTTGCGCGCGCCGTCGATGGTCAGGCCCTCATCGTAGAGCAGGCGCTTGATTTCGCGGACGGTGGCGACGTTGCCTTCGGTGTAGGCGCGCTGGCCGGCGGGCGTGCGGACGGGGATGAGGATGTCCTTGAACTCGCTTTCCCAGAAGCGGAGGACAAAGGGCTTCACATCGAGCAGCTTTGCGGCCTGCCCGATTTTATAGGTTCTCGCCCGTGGGCCTGTATCCACCATGCCTTGCGTATACCAAATCCCCGGCGCGGGGGGAAGAGGCGGAGAGGGAGGGGATGCGATACGCTCCGGTAGCGGTTGTAAGAAAGGGGAGCCCTTTCGGACTCCCCTGCTCATTCCCCTCTTCGGGTTTCTCTCTCGATTATCGCCTAGATCCTGACCGGCAGCTTCTGCGGCAGGCCGGCGAGGACCTTGCCGTGCTCCTTGTCCACTTCCTTGTCCACCAGCGTCCGCTCCGGATGGCGGTAGGTCAGGCGGAAGGTCAGGTTGCGCTCGGTGGCCTTGTCCTCCGGCGCGTACACCGCCACCAGCACCAAGCTTTCCAGGTTCTTGGGCCGGATGTCGCGGATGGCCGCCTCCACTTCCTCGGCGCGCAGGGCCGCCGGGCAGATCACGGTCACGTCGCGCCGCACGGGCGGGAACTTCGGCAGGTTGCGGAAGCCCGCCTTGCCGGCGCGGGTCAGCTCGCGCAGCAGGTCCGCGTCCAGGTCCGCCAGCCAGACGTCCTTGCGCGCGTGGTAGGCGTCGGCGATCTTCGGCTGCACGCGGCCGATGCGCCCCGCGAGCCGGCCGGCGATCTCCACGCGCACGCAGGGCTCCAGGTAGGCGTGCTCCGGCTCCAGCACAAAGGCCGTCGGGCCCAGGCGCAGGTGCGTCAGCAGGTTCTCGACCAGGCCCTTCACGTCCAGGTAGTCGGCCTCGGCCTGATCCCACGGCCATTCCTGCGCATTGCGCGCGCCGTGGACCAGGATGCCCAGGCGCGAATTCTCGCGCGCCGAGGTCTCGCTGCCGGGGTCGGCCCGGAAGGCCTTGGCCACCTCGAACAGCCGCAGGGACAGGTTGCCCTGGGCCAGGTTGTGGCGGACGTTGTTCAGCAGCCCCGGCGCAATCTCCAGGCGCAGCACGTCCTGGTCCTCGGAAAGCGGGTTGGCGATTTTGATCCGGCCCTCGCTGGGCAGGTTGAAGCGATCCAGGTCCGCGGTGCCAACGAAGCTGTAGTTGATGGCCTCGCGCAGGCCGGAGCCCGCGGCCCAGGTCTTCAGCCGCTGCTGGAAGCCGTACTCGGTGTCCGAGGTCTGGGCGGAGTCCAGCGACTTCGAAACCTTGGGCAGCACCGCCGGGATGCGGTCCAGGCCGTAGACGCGGCCGCACTCCTCGTAGAGGTCGACCTCGCGCTCCAAATCCAGCCGGTGCGAAGGCGAGCTGACCTTCCAGCAGTCCGGGTCGGCGTCGTCCACGCCGCAGCCCAGGCCGGTGAGCGTGGTGCGGCAGAATTCCGGCGAGAGGTCCAGGCCGAGCAGCGCGTTGTTCTTGGCGATGCGGAAGGTGTGCTCGCGGTCGCGCCAGGGCTTGGGCTCGGACACGGCGACGCCGGCCATGACCTTCGAGCCCGAGGTCTCGGCCATGAGCTGCACGGCGCGCTCCAGGGCGAAGACGCTGCCCACCTGATCCACGCCGCGCTCGTAGCGGTAGCTGGCCTCGCTGGGCAGGGCCAGCCGGCGGGCGGTCTTGCGGATGGCGCCGGGCCGGAAGATGGCGCATTCGATGAGCACCTCGGTGGAGGCGTCGGAGATGCTGGAGTTGGCTCCGCCCATGACGCCGGCCAGGGCCACCGGCCGCTCCCCGTCCCAGATCAGCAGGTCGCTGGCGAGAAGCTTGCGCTCCATGCCGTCGAGGGTGGTGATGGTCATGCCGTCCTTGGCCGGGGCCACGCGGATGACCCCGCCCCGGAGCAGGCTGCGGTCGAAGGCGTGCAGCGGCTGGCCCAGCTCCATGAGGATGTAGTTGGTCACGTCCACGATGTTGCTGATGGGCCGCTGGCCGATGGACAGCAGGCGGTAGCGCATCCAGTCCGGGCTGGGGCCGATCTTGGCCCCGGTGAGGATGCGCGCGCGGTAGACCGGGCAGAGATCGCCGTCGGCGATCTCGATGCGCACGAATTTGGCGGCCTCGCCGGCGGAGGCGTCCTCCACGGGCTTCAGCGCGGGCATTTTCAGCGGCAGGTGGAAGCCCAGGGCGGCCTCCCGCGCGACGCCGAGGATGGACAGGCAGTCGGCGCGGTTGGGCGTGACGGAGACGTCGATGACCTCGCGCTCCAGGCCCAGGGCCTCGGTGAGCAGCGCGCCGGGGCGCAGGTCCGCGGGCAGGACCATGATGCCCGTGTGGTCCTCGGACAGGCCGAGTTCGCGCTCGGAGCAGATCATGCCCCGGGACTCGACCCCGCGCAGCTTGGCCCGCTTGATGGCCAGACCCCCGGGCAGGGTGTCGCCGATGAGCGCCACCGGCACCTTCTGGCCGGCGGCCACGTTGGGCGCGCCGCAGACGATCTGCAGGACCTCCGGCCCGCCCACGTCGACGCGGCAGACCGAAAGGTGATCCGAATCCGGATGCGCGGCGCGCTCCACCACATGGCCGACGACGATTTTGGCGATGGCCTCGAAGGGGTCGAGAATGGCCTCGACCTCCAGGCCCTGCATGGTCAGACGATCGGCCAGTTCCTGTACGCCGCCCTCGTAGGGCGTGAATTCGCGGAGCCACTGAACGCTAACTCGCATATGCGCCTCGCTGGGCTTGCGGGGGCCGCCGCGGCGGCGGGAGCCCCCATGGGGGCTGCCCCCCGTGGATGCGAACGCCCCGGTCTCCCCTCCCCGGCCTGCCGCTGCTGGCGGTGGCGTCGGGGCCTGGGTGCCGGGGCGCAGGGTTACGAAAACTGTTCGAGGAAGCGCACGTCGTTTTCGAAGAACATGCGCAAATCGCCGATGCCGTACTTGAGCATGGCCACGCGCTCGACCCCCAGGCCGAAGGCGAAGCCGGTGACGGACTCCGGATCGTAGCCCACCGCGCGGTACACGTTGGGGTCGACCATCCCGCAGCCCAGGATCTCCACCCAGCCCGTGCGCTTGCACACGCGGCAGGGCTCGTCGCCCACGTGGCCGGCGCCCCCGCAGAGCATGCAGGAGATGTCCACCTCGGCGCTGGGCTCGGTGAAGGGGAAGAAGCTCGGCCGGAAACGCACGCGCGTCCCCGCGCCGAAGAGCTGGCGCACGAAGGCGGTGAGCGTGCCGCGCAGGTCGGACATGCTCACGTGGCGGTCGACCAGCAGGCCCTCGATCTGGTGGAACATGGGCGTGTGCGTGAGGTCGGAGTCGCGGCGGTAGACCTTGCCCGGCGCGATGACCGCCACCGGCGGCTTGCGGCTGAGCATGGTGCGCACCTGCAGCGGCGAGGTGTGGGTGCGCAGGAGGATCGAGTCGCTGACGTACAGCGTGTCCTGCATGTCCCGGGCCGGATGGTCCGGCGGCATGTTCAGGGCCTCGAAGTTGTGCCAGTCGTTCTCGACCTCCGGCCCGGAGACGACCTCGAAGCCGAGGCCGGTCAGGACCTCGCAGATCTCGCGCATGGCCAGGGTGACGGGATGCAGGCTGCCCATGGACGGCCGGCGGCCGGGCAGGGAGGGGTCGAAGCCGGCCAGCGCGTCCTTGACGGCGGCGCTCTCCAGCTCGGCCTGGCGGGACTCCAGCAGGCCGGTGATGGCGGTCTTGGCCTCGTTGGCGCGCTTTCCGGCGGCGGGTTTGTCCTCCGCGCCCATGCGCGCCAGGGCGGTCATGGCCTCGGCCAGCTTGCCCTTGCGGCCCAGGAACTCGACGCGCAGGGACTCCAGGTCCTTTAAACTGCAAGCCTGACCCCGGCGCGCTTCGCACTCCGAGGTCAGGCCGTCGAGTCCTTCCAGGAAGGACTTGAGTTCGTCGTTCACTTTTACGCCTTGGCCGCCTGGGCGAGCTTGGCGAAGACCGCGGGTTCGCGCACCGCGAGGTCTGCCAGCATCTTGCGGTTGACGGCGATGCCCGCCTTGGTCAGGCCGTTGATGAACTTGGAGTAGGACAGGCCGTTCAGGCGGGCCGCGGCGTTGATGCGCACGATCCACAGGCGGCGGAAGTCGCGCTTCTTCAGCTTGCGGTCACGGAAGCCGAAGCACAGGGCGCGCTCGACGCGCTCACGGGCGGTGCGGTACAGGCGATGGCCCGCGCCGAGGTAGCCCTTGGCCATTTTCAGGAATTTCTTGTGCCGCCGATGGGTGGCGACTCCACGCTTGACTCTCATCGTTTCCTCCGATTCGTTTCAGGCCTGTCCGATCACTACGGCAGGCACGAATGCGCGGGTTTCAGGTTAGCCGTAGGGCAGCATCCGCTTGACGGAGCCCAGGTTGGCCGCGTTGACCGAGGTCACCTGGCCCAGGCGATGCTTCCGCTTCGGGGACTTCTTGGTCAGGATGTGGCGCAGGTTCTGGCGATGGCGCTTGAACTTGCCGTTGCCGTTGCTCACGAAGCGCTTGGCGGCGCTGCGATTGGTCTTCATCTTGGGCATAACGTCCTCCTCGGAAAATATGCACACGCGGCGTGGTTTCGCCGCGGGGGCGTTCGTCACTTCTTCACGGGCGTCAGCATCATCACCAGGGTGCGGCCCTCCGCCAGCGGCGGCGATTCGACCTTGGCGATGTCGGCCACATCAGTCACCACGCGGTCGAGCATGCTCAGACCGCGATCCTTGTGCACAATCTCGCGTCCGCGGAAGAACACCGCCACCTTGCAGCGATCGCCATCCTCCAGGAAGCGGCGGATGTGCTTGAGCTTCGTCAGGTAGTCATGTTCGTCGGTCTTGGGCCGGAACTTGACTTCCTTGATCTGGATGGTGGTCTGTTTCTTCTTGGCTTCCTGCTGCCGTTTCTGCTGCTCATACTTGAACTTGCCGTAGTCCATGATGCGGCAGACGGGCGGATCGGCGTTGGGCGAGACCTCGACCAGGTCAAGGCCCTTGTTCTGCGCCATCGCCAGCGCCTCGGAAGTCGCCATGATCCCGAGCTGCGTGCCCTCGTCGTCGACGACGCGCACCTGGGGAATACGAATCCGCTCGTTACGGCGGACGCCATCATCCTGAGGACGCTGGTCCTGCCTTCTAGGAAAAGCTATAGCTCATCCCTCCGCGCTTGAAAGGTTCCGCGGCCGCTTCCTTGATCATCGCGGCCACGTCGGGAAGCGCCACAAGCCCGGCATCGGCGCCTCCGCGCACCCGCACGTTGACGCCGCCGGCCTCCACTTCCTTGTCGCCGACTGTGAGCATGTAAGGGATCCGCTCAAGCTGCGCCTCGCGCACCTTGTACCCGAGCTTCTCGTTACGCAGATCCGCTTCGGCGCGTATGCCCTGTTCCTGCAAAAACCGCAAGACTTTTTCGGCGTGGGCGTTGTGCGCCTCGGTGACGGTGAGCACGCGCGCCTGCACCGGAGCCAGCCACACGGGGAACGCACCGGCAAAATGTTCAATGAGCACGCCCATGAAGCGCTCCATGGAGCCCAGGATCACGCGGTGGAGCATCACCGGGCGGTGGCGCAGCCCGTCCTCGCCCACGTAGGTGAGATCGAAGCGCTCCGGCAGGGTGAAGTCGCACTGCACCGTGGCGCACTGCCAGCGGCGCTCGATGGCGTCCTTGATCTTGATGTCGATCTTCGGGCCGTAGAACGCGCCGTCGCCCTCGTTGATCTCGTAGGGCAGGCCCATGTGCTCCAGGGCGTCCTTGAGGGCGTTCGTGGCGCGCTCCCAGTCCTCGTCCGTGCCGATGCTCTTCTCCGGCCGGGTGCTCACCTCGGCCTCGTACTCGAAGCCGAAGAGGGCCATGACGTCGCTGACGAACTTGATCACGCCGATGATCTCCTCGCGCAGCTGGTCGGGCCGGCAGAGGATGTGCGCGTCGTCCTGGGTGAACGAGCGCACGCGCAGCAGGCCGTGGAGCACGCCGCTCTTCTCGTGGCGGTGCACCACGCCGTGCTCGAAGTAGCGCACGGGCAGGTCGCGGTAGCTGCGCAGGCGGCTCTTGAAGATCAGCATGTGCGACAGGCAGTTCATGGGCTTGATGCCGTAGGCCTGGCCGTCGATCTCCGTGAAGTACATGTTCTCGCGGTAGTTGTCGTAGTGGCCGCTCTTCTCCCACAGCTCGCGCTTGAGGATCAGCGGGCCCTGGACGAACTGGTAGCCGCGCTTCAGGTGCTCCTTGCGCTCGAAGTCCTCCAGGATGGCGCGCACCAGCGCGCCCTTGGGATGCCAGAGGACCATGCCGCCGCCGACCTCGTCGCTGAAGCTGAACAGGTCGAGCTGCGTGCCGAGCTTGCGGTGGTCGCGCTTCTTGGCCTCCTCCAGGCGATCCAGATGGGCCTTGAGGTCCTTCTGGTTGGCCCAGGCCGTGCCGTAGATGCGCTGGAGCTGCTGGCGCTTCTCGTCGCCGCGCCAATAGGCCCCGGCCACGGAGGTCAGCTTGAACGCCTTGAGCAGGCCGGTGCGCGGCACGTGGGGGCCGCGGCAGAGGTCGGTGAAGTCGCCGTGGGTGTAGGTGGACACGTGGTCCACGCCCAGGTCGTCGATGAGCTCCACCTTGTAGGGCTCGTTCTCGGCCTGGAACCTGGCGCGGGCGGCGGCGGCGCTCAGCTCCGCCCGGGCGAAGGGCTTGTCCGCGCCGACGGAACGCAGCATCTCGGCCTCGATGGCCTCCAGGTCCTCGGGCGTGAACGGCCGCTCGTAGTCGAAGTCGTAGTAGAAGCCGTGCTCGATGGCCGGGCCGATGGTGACCTTGGCCGTGGGGAAGAGCTTCTTCACGGCCTCGGCCATGAGGTGCGCGGTGGAGTGGCGGATGATCGCCAGCCCCTCGGGCGAGTCGGCGAACACGGGCGCAAGCTCCGCGCAGCCGGCGGGAATGGCGGCGGACAGATCCAAGGTGGTCTCGCCGCATTTCGCGGCGACCAGCTCCTTCATCTGTTTCTTGGACAGCGCGGATTTCAGCGCATCCATGCAGGAGGCGCCGGCCTCGACCGAAACCTGCTGGCCTGCCACGGAGAGTTCCACGGCGATGCTCCTTTCGGCCCGCGCCCCACGGCGGTCCGGACCGGCTTAAAAAGGAAAGGGAGGCGCACCCGCCTCCCTCTCCGCTTCAATATGGTAGGCACGAGGAGACTTGAACTCCTGACCCCTTGCGTGTCGAGCAAGTGCTCTAGCCACCTGAGCTACGCGCCTATTTTGCTCACGGGGAATGACCGTCTAAACTACGGCCGGGCAGCTTGTCAACAAAGAATCGCGCTCCGGGCTCATTTTGCCCGCAAACGCGCCAGGGCCCCGCGCGCCAGACCGCCCACGCTGGCGTGCTTCGGCTCGCCCTCCAGCCACAACGTCAACTCCGCCGGGTCGGCCTGCAAGGCCTCCAGGGCCGCGGCGGCCTCGTCCACGCCGGCCAGTCCGCAGGCCCGCGCGGCCAGCCCCCGGCAGGCGGCGTCCGCCTCGCGGAGCCCGTCGGTCAGCGCGGCCGTCTCGCCGCGCACGAGCCCGGGCTGGGCCTCGGCCAGACGGCCCAGGGCCCAGAACACGGCGCGCCGCAGCGGAACGTGCTCCAGGTAGTTGCCCTCGCCGCGGGTCTCCCGGCGGACGAAGGACGCCAGCACGCGGTGAAACTCCCCGGCCAGGCGCGCATTGCGGGCCAGGGTCTCGCCCATGGCCTCGGGCGCGCCCCAGCCCAGCCCGCCGGACTCCTCGTTCAGCCGCCAGAGGCACTGGCGCAGGATCACCCGCGCCGGCTCCAGGCCCTCGGTCTCCGCCAGACGCGCCACCGCCCTGCCGAAGACCAGGGCCGCGCGCCAGCGCACCGCCTCGTCGCGGTCGAGCAGCAGGGCGAACAGCGGACCGGGCAGCCCGCGCGCGGGCTCGGCGTCCAGTTCGGGCAGCCGGCCGCGCCAGTCCGCGCCGGCCAGCAGCCCGCGTACGGAGCGCTTGAGATCGCGGAAGCGGGCCATGCGCCCCTGCCCGCCCTACTTCGAGTGCCCGGCCAGCTCGTCGAGGAACTGCTGCGGCACTTCGTAGCCGCTGTCCTGGGCCTTCTTGACGCTTTCGGCGGCCTCGGCCCACTGCCCCTGGGCGGCCTGCACCAGGGCCAGGTTGTTCCAGGCCGGGCCGAACATGGGTTGCAGCTCCACGGCCTTCCGCAGGCACTCCAGGGCGTCCTCGTTCTCCCCGCGGGAGAAGTGGGCGCTGCCCAGGGTGGCCAGGGCCTGCACGAAGTTGGGATCGTACTTGACGGCCTTCTGCAGGGCCGGGATGGCCTTGTCCGAATCGCCCAGCTGGAGCAGGACGAAGCCGATGTTGCCCCAGGGCACGGCGAAGAACGGCCGCTGCAGGGTGGCCTGGCGGTTGTAGTTCAGGCAGCCCTCCAGGTCGCCACGCTCCAGGCAAAGGCCGCCGAGCTGGACATAGGCCTCGGCCAGGCGCGGCGAATTGGTCACGGCCTCGCGGAAGCAGCGCTCGGCCTCCAGGTATTCGCGCTTGGAGAGGTAGGCCACGCCCAGATTATAGTGGGTGTTGCCGCACTCCGGGCTCTGGGCGAGCTTGTCCTTGAGGAAGGCGATGTACTCGTCGACGTTGTTGAACTGGGGGTTCTGCTGCTCGCTCATTCGGGTTGCTCCGGGCCGGGCCCGCTCGCGCGGGACTTGGGTTTGATGCTGATGCCGCGCGCTCGCAGCTGCGCGTTGTACCAGTCGCTGAACTCCAGGATGGGCCGCACCTTCTCGATGTTCATGACAAGCATCACCATGAACTCCGACAGGGTCTGCATGTAGTCCGGGTCCGGCGGGGCCGGCAGGGTGCGGTAGTACTGCTTGAGCAGATCATGGGTGGTCAGGCCCATGGCGTCGGTGCGGATGTCGATGGGGTCGAAGGGGGCCTGGAAGGGCTCCCAGTTCTCGTACCCGATGCGGTCCACGAAGCGGCGGCGGCGCGGCGAAAGCGCCTCATACATGGCGCGCTTCTGCTCCTCCACCTGTTCCGGCGTGTACATGGGTCCCTCCGTCCTATTTCTTCCGGGCCGGCTTGGCCGGCTTGGGCTTGGCCGGGGCCCGGCCGATGGTCAGGCTCGTGGGCTTGCAGCCCGCGCAGCCGCCGGCCTTGCTCTCCGGCGAGCAGCCCTTGCAGGCGGGCAGGCCCTTGCCGGCCGGCTTGGCCGCGGCGGGCTTGGCCTTGGGCTCCTTCTGCTTTTTGATGCCCAGGTATTCCTCGGTGTACTCCGTGAGCAGGGCCAGGGACACCGGCACGAGGATCTCGCCCAGGCCCTTGTAGTTCGTGTCCAGGGTGGCGGCCAGATCGTGGGACAGGGAGTACAGCTGATCCTGGATGCGGTCCAGGTACACCGTGGGATAGGCCTTGCCCTGCTCGAAGCCGGACTTGCCGCAGGTGTGGGCCTGGCCGCCGATGGCCGTGGGCACGCCGTAGATGCGGCAGGTCACGGGCCGGTGGGCGTACATGGCGCAGAGGCCGTCGTCGCCCAAGAGCGGGCAGCGCACCCTGGCCTTGGCCATCTCGGCCATCAGCTCCTTGGTGTCCAGGCCCTCGCGCGCGGCCTTGAAGGCGTCGCGCTTGATCCGGTGGACCCTGCGGTCGGCGTCGTCGGCGCGCTCCAGGATGTCGTTCCTGTCCTTGCCGCTGAAGGCGGCGTTGAAGGCGTGGTTGAGGTACAGGGCCTCCACCAGGGTCAGGTCGAACAGGGCGTGGCAGCAGTCGGAGCAGCCTTTTTCGCAGCGCACGTTTTCGGCGAACCGGCTGCGGACGGCGTTGAAGACCTGATCGGCCTCACCGATGATCGCCTCGTAACGCTTGAAGAATTCGCTGAAGTCGAGGGCCATGTGCGCTCCTGGAGTCGGAATGGGCGGGACTCGCCCGGAATATGGGGCCTGCGGGGCCTCGTGTAAAGGGGGGCGGGCGATACAAAAAAGCCGGGTTGCCCCGGCCAAGCGCCCGCCGCGCATGCGCGGACGGAACATCCCGGCCGATCGACGCCAGCGCCGGGGCGGCCCCGGAGCAGACGAAGCGGGAGCGGCGCGCGAACGCCGCCCCCGCGGATCAGCCGAACCTGGAAGACTACTCTTCCTCGACGGTGATGGCGTCCTGCTCGCAAACCTCGACGCAGGATTCGCAGCCCAGGCATTCCTCCATGTTCACCGGAACGGCCTTGCCGTCCTGCAGCTCGTAGACTTCGACGGGGCAAACGTCCACGCACTCGCCGTCGCCGATGCATTTGTCGTGATCGACAGTAACCTTGTAGCCCATTGTACCCTCCAGGTGTGTAAAAAAATAGGATGTATCGATCAGCCCCATCCGCAACCGCCGCCCATTTTCGCGAGCCGCGGCAGGCGGGCCAAGCGCCACATCAGCCGCCCGCAGTGCGGACGTTCGAGCGCCCAGGCTCGGGTTGCTGATATATCCAGCAAGGCTTCCGTGTCAAGCCATGCGAGGCGTTCCGCCCCGGCGACGCAAGCCCCGCAGATATTGAGCTTGCCCCGATCCTGGGCTATGTTCTCGGGCGCGATCGGCGCGGATTTCCCCCGCCGGCCGAGCCACCGCAAAAAACGCAGGAGTCCGCATGTCCGCTTCGCTGTTCACCGCCGAGGAACTGGAAAAATACGCCCGCACCCTCTGGTGGGGGCTCTCCACCGCGCGCACCAAGCCCTACCGCCCCGGCGACTTTGTGCTCCTGCGCTTCGACCCCGACGCCGCCGCCCTGGCCGAGGCCGTCTATGACGTGCTCCTGGCCGAGGGGCTTTCGCCCATCCCCCGCCAGAACCTCACCAGCCGCATGGAGGTCTCCTTCTTCGGACGCGGCTCGGACGCGCAGATCAAGGCCGTGGCGCCGGGCGAACGCGAGCTGATGGAGAACCTCTCGGGCCTGGTCTCGCTCATCGCGCCCGCCTCGCTCACCCACCTCGCCGGCTGCGACCCGGCCAAGATCGGCATGGCCGCCGTGACGCGCAAGTTCCTGCGCGAGATCATGGAGGTCCGCGAGCAGCGCGGCGACTTCGGCTGGACCCTCTGCGCCTATCCCACGGCCGAGCAGGCCAGGTGCGCCGGGCTCTCCGTGGAGCAGTACGCCGCGCAGATCAAGCGCGCCTGCTTCCTCGACGCCGCCGATCCGGCCGGCCGCTGGCGGGAGATCCACGCCGAGGTCACGGCCGTGAAGGAGGCCCTGGGCGCGCTGGACATCGCGAGCCTGCGCATCGAGTCCGCCCACTGCGACCTGACGGTGACGCCCGGCGCGGACCGCCGCTGGCTCGGCGTCTCCGGCCACAACATCCCGAGCTTCGAGGTCTTCCTCTCGCCCGACTGGCGCGGCACCGAGGGCGTCTACTACGCCGACCAGCCCTCCTACCGCTCGGGCAACCGCGTCAGCGGCGTGCGCCTGGAGTTCAAGGCCGGACGCGCGGTGCAGATCGCGGCCGACGAGGGCGCGGACTTCGTCAGGAAGCAGCTGGCCATGGACGAGGGCGCGGCGCAGCTCGGCGAATTCTCCCTCACCGACCGCCGCCATTCGCGCATCGACGCCTTCATGGCCAGCACGCTGTTCGACGAGAACTTCGGCGGGGAGCACGGCAACTGCCACGTGGCCGTGGGCGCGAGCTACTCCGACACCTACGCCGGCGATCAGACCAGCCTGGACGCGGACAAGAAGGCCCACCTCGGCTTCAACGACTCGGCCCTGCACTGGGATCTCGTGAACACCGAGGACAAGACCGTCACCGCCGCGCTCAAGGGCGGCGGCAGCAAGGTCATCTACGCCCACGGCGAATTCCGGGTATAGCGGACGGGATCGGGAGGAATATTCCCCGCGCTGGACAAGCGCCCCCGGCCCGCCTAAAGAGCAGATGCGGGCCGCCGCCCGCAAGCCGTGGACGTGAACGCAATGCCAGCATCCGGACAGACAGCCCCTCCGATCCCCGACCACGCGGCCGGCGACTACGCCCTGGGATTCTACGCCCGCCAGCCGGTGCTGGACCGCAAGGGCGCAATCTGGGGCTACAGCCTCTATTTCCGCAGCGGCCTGGAGGCCGCCGTGCCGCCGGGCGAGCGTCAGGCCGGGGCCACCAACAGCGTGCTCGCCGCGCTGCTCGCCGCGGCCGGGCCGGACACCGGCAGGCGACTGATCATCAAGTTCGCGGCCCAGTCCCTGGCCTATGAGCTGCCGCTCCTGTTTCCGGCGGAATCACTGGTGGTGGAGGTGCGCGAGGACCTGGCCGGAGACGTGCAGGCCCTTGACGCCCTGCGCCGTCTCAAGGCCAAGGGCTACATGATCGCCGTGAGCCACTTCAGCAGCCGGCCCGAGGCCGCCCTGCTCCATGAACTGGCCGATCTGCTCTGGGCCGACGCCCTGGACGCGGACGCCGCCCGCTTGGCCACTCTGGCCGGGGCCTGCGGCCGCCATGCGGCCCTGGCCGGGCTCATGCGCGTGGAGGGCCGCGAGGTCCACGAACGCGGCTTGGCCCTCGGCTTCGCGCTGTTCCAGGGCCACTACTTCCAGGAGCCGGTGACCCTGAGCACCCGGCAGCTCACCTCCAGCCAGTTCTCGCGGCTCAAGCTCCTGCAGGCCATCGAGCAGGAGGCCCCGGACTTCCGGGTCCTGGCCGAGACCATCCGCGCGGACGTGGCCCTGAGCTACAAGCTCTTCGGCCTGCTCAACTCCGCCCACTTCTCCCTGCCCGCGCCGGTGCAGTCGGTCCAGCAGGCCATCGCGCTGCTCGGCTGGGAGCCCCTGCGCACCTGGATTCGCCTGGTGATCCTCACCGACCTGACGCCGGGCAAGCCCTCCGAGCTGCCGCGCTCGGCCACGCTGCGCGGCCGCTTCCTGGAGCTCTGCGGCCAGTCGCGCCGGGCCGGCCTCGGCGGCCCCGCGTCCGAATCCCTGTTCCTGCTCGGCCTGTTCTCGCTCCTGCCGGCCATGCTCGACCAGTCCATGCCGGCCATCCTGAAGACCCTGTGCCTGCCCGACGAGGTGCGCGAAGCCCTGCTCGGCCGTCGGGAGGACTGCGCGCGCTGGCTGGACCTCGCCGTGAGCTTCGAGCGTGCGGACTGGGCCGGCGTGCAGGCGTCCCTGGACGCCCTGGGGCTGGATCCCCTCGGCGTGGCCACGGCCTACGCCAAGGCCACGGAATGGACCGACGCGCTGTTCCGCAGCGTGCCGGCCTAGCAAAGGACCGCCATGCTCCCCGAGGAACGCGACAGGCTCCTGGCCGAAACCAGCGTCCTGTTCGTGGATGACGATCCCCTGGTGCGCAGCCTGGCCCAGGGCCTGCTGGACGGCAGGGTCAAGGCCCTGCACCTGGCCCCCGGCGGCCAGGAGGGACTGTTCGCCTTCGCCCTGCACGCCCCGGACCTCGTCGTCACCGACGTGACCATGCCCGACATGGACGGGCTGGCCCTCACCCAGGCCGTGCGCGGCATCAAGCCGGACACGCCGGTGCTTCTGGCCACGGCCTTCGAGGACCCGGAACTCTTCCGCAAATCCATAGCCTTAGGCATCAGCGACTACCTGACCAAGCCCCTGGAGCGCGAGCCCCTGCTGGCGAGCCTGGGCCGCGCCGCGCGCACCCTGCACCTGCGCCGCGAACTCGACCGCCAGCTGGCCCTGAACCAGCTCATGCTCGACGCCGCGCCCTCGCCCACGGCCCTGGTGGAGCTGGAGAGCGGCCGCGTGCTGGCCGCCAACCAGCTCGCAGCCAGCCTGGGCTACCGGCTGGGCGAGGTCTGCGCGGAGGCGGAGGTCGCCGCCGTTTTGGCCGAGCTGCGCCAGGGCGGCGAGCAGCTCATGGGCGCGGGCAGCTCCAGGGAAATCGCCGACGGCCGGCGCAACTGGGTGCTGCACTGGGCCCCGGCCGGGCGGGACGCCATCCTGTTCACCGCGGTGGACATCACCCAGCGCGTGCGCTTCGAGCACTTCCGGGAGGACGTGGAGCGCATCACCCGCCACGACCTCAAGACCCCGCTTTCGGCCTTCACCGCCCTGCCGGACCTGCTCCTGGAGGACGCCAACCTCACGGAGCGGCAACGCGAGTTCGTCCGGCTCATGCGCGACGCGGGCACGCGCATGCTGGCCATGATCAACCTCTCCCTGGATCTCTATAAAATGGAGACCGGCGCCTACGCCCTGCCCCGGGAGCGCCTGGACCTCGCCGTCGTGGCGCGCCAGGCCCTGTCCGCCGCCCTGCCCCTGGCCCAGACCCTGGGCGTCGCGCTGGAGCTGGACGACGCCGCCGGCGGGCCGCTGCCCGTGCGCGGCGACGCCCTGCTCTGCCTGTCGCTGATCGACAACCTGCTCAAGAACGCCCTGGAGGCCTCGCGGCGGGGGGATCGGGTGCCGCTGCGCCTGTCGCGCGGGGCCGGCGCGGAACTGGCCATCCGCAACCACGGCGAGGTGCCCCGCGACGTGCGCGAACGCTTCTTCGAGAAATACGCCACCAGCGGCAAGACCTCCGGCACGGGTCTGGGCACCTATTCCGCGCGCATGGCCGCGCGGGCCCACGGCGGCGAGGTGGTCCTCGACGCCTCCGAGCCCGGCTGCACCACGGTGCGCGTGCTCCTGCCCCTGGCCGCGGACGACTAGTGCAAGGGCGGCGGCCCGTCCTCCGGCCCGGCGGCCGGGGCGTCGGGCTTGCCGGCCTCGCTCACGGGCCGGGCCGGCCGCGGCACGGGCTTTTTGATGATCAGCAATGCGGCCAGCAGCGCCAGAAACAGCACGGCCTGGACGTAGAACACGTCGTTGAAGGCCAGGGCCGTGGCCTGCTGCTGGAGGCTGTTGTACAACGCGCCCTTGGCCTGGAGGGCGTGGTCGGCCGTGTCGCCCAGGCGCAGGTTCAACCAGGCCGTGACCTTGTCCAGGGCGTGGCGGTACATGGGATTCAGCTCGTTCAGGTGCTCGCCCAGCCGCGCCTGGTGGTGCTGCGCGCGGCGGGCCAGGGCCGTGGTCACGAAGGCCACGCCGAAGCTGCCGCCCAGATTGCGCAGCAGGTTGAAGATGGAGCTGGCGTTGTTCATCTGCGGCCGCGGCACCGACGCGTAGGTCAGATAGGACAGGGACACGAAGAACAGCGGCATGCCGAAGCCCTGGATCACCCGGCCCATGACGGCCGTGGCGAAGTCGATGCCCAGGTTGAACCCGGCCATGTACCACAGGGCGTAGGCGTTCACGAGCAGGCCCCCGGCCAGAAGCAGCCTCGCGTCCACGCGCTCGGTGAGCTTGCCCACCGCGGGCATGGCGATGAGCGCCACCGCGCCGCCCGGCCCCAGGACCATGCCCGCGAGAAACGCCGTGTAGCCCATGAGCCCCTGGAGGTACATGGGCAGCAGCACGATGGACCCGAAGAAGGCGAAGAAGCCCAGGAACATCACGATGTTGCCCGTGGCGAAGCTGACGTTCCGGAAAATCCGCAGGTCCACGATGGGCCGCTCGCAGGAGAGCTCCCGGAACACCAGCGCCACCAGGGACACGGCCGAGATCAGGCTCAGGAGCACGATGAAGTCCGAGCTGAACCAGTCCTCGGTCTGGCCCTTGTCCAGCACGATCTGTAGGCAGCCGATGCCCAGGGTGAGCAGCGCCAGGCCGAGCACGTCGACCTTTTCGCCCTGGCCCCTGCGCTCCTGGTAGTGCGGGTCGAAGACGAAGCCGGAGACCATGAACAGGGCCAGGACGCCGATGGGCAGGTTGATGTAGAAAATCCAGCGCCAGGAATAATTGTCCGTGAAATAGCCGCCCAGAAGCGGCCCGAGGATCGGCCCGAGCACCACGCCCATGCCGAAGATGGCCATGGCCAGGCCGCGCTGCCGGCCCGGAAAGCTCTCCAGCAGGATGGCCTGGCTCATGGGCTGGAGGCCGCCGCCGCCCACGCCCTGGATCACGCGGAAGAGGATCAGCTGGGCCAGGCTGGTGGCCGCGCCGCACAGAAGCGAGCTGGCCGTGAACAGCACCAGCGAAAGCATCAGGTAGCGCTTGCGGCCGAAGACCCGCGCCAGCCAGCCGCTCATGGGGATGACCACGGCGTTGGCCACGAGATAGGAGGTCAGGACCCAGGTGACCTCCTCCTGCCCGGCGGACAGGCTGCCCTGGATGTGCGCCAGGGCCACGTTGGCCACGCTGGTGTCCAGGATTTCGATGAGGGTCGGGACCATCACCGCCAGGGTGACGAGCCACTTGTTGACCTCGGGCCGGACCGCCGCGATCGCTTCCGCCGCCATGTCGGCCCCTAGCGCACGTGGATCACCGGCAGCACGCTCATGCCCACGCGCAGGGGCGTGGCCGCAAGCGTGGCGTTGTCCGCGTCAATGGCGATCTTGACCGGCACGCGCTGCACCACCTTGACGTAGTTGCCCGCGGCGTTTTCCGGCGGAAAGAGCGCGAAGCTCGCGCCCGTGCCGGCCATGATCGAGTCCACGTGGCCCTTGAACTCGCGGCCGGGATAGGTGTCCACCTCGAAGGTCACCGGCTGGCCGGGGCGGACTCCGGCGAGCTGCGTCTCCTTGTAGTTGGCTGTGATCCAGATTTCGCCGGGGTCCAGGGGCACCACGCTCATGAGCGGCTGGCCCTTGGACACCATGGCCCCCGTCTCCACGGCCTTGCGCGTGACGTAGCCGCGGGCCGGGGCCAGGATGGTGGTGTACTCCAGGTTCAGCGCGGCCTGGCGGACCTTGGCCTTCTGGGCCTCGATCTTGCTGGCGCGCGAACCGCCGCCCTTGCGGCCGCCGCTGTAGGCCGCGAGCTTGGCCTGGGCCGAGGCCAGCTTGGCGCGGGCCATCTCGGCCTTGGTGCGGGCCTGGTCCACGGCCGACTGGGACACCGACTGGCTGCGCAGCAGCTCCTGATTGCGCGAGAGGTCGAGCATGGCCATGTTGTAGTCCGACAGCGCCGACTGCACGTCCTGCCCGGCCGAGGACGAGTCCTCCTCCGTGGAGGTCAGCGCGGACACGGCGTCGGCCAGGGCGACCTCGTAGTCCACGCGGTCCAGGCGCACCAGGGGCTGGCCCTTCTCCACAAGTTGGTTGTCGCCGACGAGCACCTCGACCACGTAGCCCGGCACGCGCGGGGAGATGGCGTAGACATGGCCGTCCACCTGGGCGTCGTCCGTGGCCGCGCGGCCGCGCGAATACCAGTAAGCGCCCACCCCTGCGGCCAGCATGAGCCCAATCACCGCGGCCAGGACCTTGCGGCGGCGGCGCAGCAGGGCCAGGCCGCCGTTGCCGGTCGGCGGCGTCCCGGCCGGGGCGTCCGGCGGAGTCGCTTCAGCCATGCGGTCCCTCCCAAAACTGGAATTTTGTTTCCAACGCTTGTTTGAACGCTTGTAGCCGCAGACGGGCCCGGCTGCAAGCGTTCCCTGAAGGAAATCCCGGGAGGTTGCGCGGGGACGAAAAAAGGGCCGGGAGTCTCCCCCCGGCCCGGATGCGCGGCGCATACGCCGGATGTTCTAGCAGTAGCCCGGGTGTCCGCTGGCCGTCAGCGTGATGTCGCTCGCCGTCACGCTGGCCCCGGCCTGCACCGTGGCCACGGCCACGGCCGAACTGCCCGAGCCCGTGCCGTCGGCGTCGTAGTACAGCGTGTGCGAGGAGCTGTCGTAGGTCAGGCTGGCCGTGGCGGTCGATCCGGAGTGGCTCTGCCCGTCGCTGACGGTGAAGAAGTTCACGCCGTCGGTGACGCTGTCGCCCAGAGCCCCGAAATACCCGTTGCCGGCGCTGCCGATGCACAGCTCAATCTTGTCCTGACCGTGGGTGAAATCGTCGATGAGCGTGGTGTAGGGGCAGACGTCGTCGAAGTGGAACATGTCGTTGCCCGCGCCGCCGTGCAGGGTGTCCTGGCCGTCGCTGACGGCCACCGACTCGTAGCTGCCGCTCAAGGTGTCGTTGCCCGCGCCGCCGTCGAGGTAGTTGGCGTGCTTGTCGCCGAAGATCGTGTCGTCGTGGCTGGAGCCGGTGACGTTCTCGATGTTGCTCAGGGTCGTGGTGTTCAGATAGCCGAGCGTGGCCGGGTTGTAATCGTACTTGGCCTCCGCCCCGTAGGGGTTAATCAGGTCCACGTATACCGCATAGGACGAGCTCTCGTAGGTCACGGTGTCGGTTCCGGTACCGCCGTCGATGGTCGTAGTGCCGCCGAGGCCGTCGAAGATGGTGTCGTTGCCCGCGCCGCCGCTGATGTTGTCGTTGCCGCCCATGCCGTTGATGACGTTGTTCAGGTCGTTGCCCACGAGGCGATCGCCCATGGACGCCGTGGTGCCGATGATGTTCTCGATCTCGTTGCCGCTGGTGGTGTCGATGGTCTGCACCGTTTCGTTGAACAAGGCGTCGTAGAGGTGGGCGGTGCCCGCTGCGGCGGCGCCCACCGCCGCGGAGGAAAGGTTCACCGTCACGCCGTAGTAGGCGGCGCTGGTGTGCGAGAAGTCCAGGGTGTCCGTGCCCGCGCCGCCGCTGATGGTGTCCGCCCCGGCTCCGGCGGTGATGGTGTCGTCGCCCGCGCCGGCGGTGATGGTGTTGGCGTTGTCGTCGCCGGTGAGGTGGTCGGCGTAGGACGTGCCGGTGATGGACTCGAAGCCGTCCTGCGTGACGACGTAGCCGGTGGCGACGGTCTGCGCCGTCGTGACGGAGAGGTCGAAGGTCACGCCCGCGCCGGCGTGGGCGAAGCTGATGGTGTCCGTGCCGTCGCCGCCGTGCAGGGTGTCCGCCCCGCCGCCGCCCTCGAGGACGTTGTCCGCGGAGTCGCCGGTGAGGCTGTCCGCCAGGCTGCTGCCGATGACGTTCTCCGCGCCGCTGAAGTGGTCCGAGACGCTCTGCCCGTCCGAGGTGTAGTCCGCGTGGACGAAGCCCTGGCCGTCCACCTGGCTGAGGTCGAGGGTGACGCCCGTGCCGGCCGCCAGATGCTCGTAGCTCCAGGTGCCGCCCGCGCCGAGCTGCACGTACTCGATGCCGGTGAAGGTCTGCGCGTCGGCGTCGTTGCCGTCGGACATGGTGCCGGTTCCGTGGGCGGTGACGTCCACGGTCATGTCGCTGAAGTTGCTGACCGAGAACAGGTCCGTCCCCGCGCCGCCGTCGACGGTGTGCGCGCCCGCGCCGGCCACGATGGTGTCGTCGCCCGCGCCGCCGCTGATCGAGCCGCTGACGCCGCCGATGAGGGTGTCGCCGTAGGCCGTGCCGATCATGCCCTCGAAGTCTTCGAGGAGCTGCGAGTAGCTGGTGTTGCCGTCGGCGCTGAAGACGGTGGCGTCGCCGCTTCCGTAGCTCGCCATGACGGCGTGCTGGAGGTAGGCGAAGCTCACGATGTCCGTGCCGTCGCCGCCGGAGAGGGTGTCGTTGCCCAGGCTGGCGAAGACGGTGTCGTTGCCCGCGCCGGCGGTGATGACGTTGTCGCCGTCGTCGCCGGCGAGGTGGTCGGCGTAGGCCGTGCCGATGATGGATTCGAAGCCGTCCTGCATGACGGAATAGCCGAGGGAGACGGTCTGCACCAGCGTGAAGGAGAGATTGAAGATCACGCCCTCGCTTGCGTGTTCGAAGCTGATGGTGTCAGTGCCGCCGCCGCCGTTCAGGATGTCGTCGCCGCCGAAGCCCTCGATGACGTTATCCCCGCTGTCGCCGGTGATGGAGTCGGACTGGGCGCTGCCGATGACGTTGTCGAAGCCGCACCAGTAATCGGACATGGACTCGCCGGCGACGACATAGCTCGCCGCGGCGTAGCCGTTGGCGTCCACGCTGCCGAGGTCGAGGGTGACGCCGCTGTCGGTGTTGAGGTGCTGATAGCTCACGGTATCCAGGATGACGGTGGCCGCCTTCAGGTATTCGATGTTCGAGAAGGTCTGCGTCACGCCATCGGAGGAGGTGGTCGCGGTGCCGGCGCCGTGGCCGGTCATGGAGATGATCATGGCGCTCTCAAGCGGCGAGTAGTCGAGGACGTCGGTGCCCGCGCCGCCGTCGATGGTGTCCGCGCCGTTGGTGGCGATGATGGTGTCGTCCCCGGCGAGGCTCCTGATGACGTTGGCGGAGGTGTTGCCCGTGAGGACGTCGGCGTAGGCCGAACCCGTGAGGTTGACGAAGCCGCCGCCGCTGATGCTGTCCGCGTCGCCCCAGCTGTCCGTGGCCGTCAGGGCGGTCAGGCTCGCCGTCACGCCGGCCCCGCCGGTCTCGTGCTCGTAGGACAGGGTGTCGGACCCGGCGCCGGTGAGGGTGTCCGCGCCTTGGCCGCCCTCAAGGGTCATGCTCGCTGCGGACTGGTTTACGATGAAGTCGTCTCCGCCGCCGCCGATGATGTGCTCGAAGCCGTCGAAGGATGCGCCGACCCCGGTCGCGATGAGGCCGCTGCCCGTCACGGTGATGTGCAGCGGCTCGTCGCTGCTGTAGCGGGAGAAATCCAGGGTGTCCGTGCCTTCGCCGCCGTGGTAGGTGTCCGCGCCGAATCCGGCGACGACCGTGTCGTCGCCCGCGCCGGCGTTGATGACGTTGACCACCTGGGTGGACCCGTCGTTGGCCTCGCTGACGCCGATGAAGTCGGCGTAGGCCGAGCCGGTGACGTTGGTGAAGCCGTACAGGTGGTCGGTGTGGTAGTAGCCGCTGGCGTCCTGATAGCTGGCCGCGACGTAGCCGTCGCCGGCGGAGACCGAGAGATCCAGGCTGACGCCGCCGCCATTGCCCGAGAAATGCTCATAGCTCACGGTGTCCGTGCCGCCGTCGCCCACCAGGGTGTCGCCGGCGTCGGAGTTGGCTGCGGAGTCGCCATACCCGGCGGCGTGGGCCGTGGAGCCCAGGCCCTCAAGGACGTTGTCGCTGGTGTTGCCGGTGATGCTGTCCGCCCCGGTGGAGCCGATGACGTTGGTGAAGGCGTAGTCGTGGTCGATGTGGTACTCGCCGTCCGCGGTCTGATAGAGCGCGCCGGAATACACGCCGTTGTAATCGTCGATCAGGGTTGCGCCGAGGTTCAGCGTGACGCCGGTGCCGTTGTACGTGACCAGACCCAGGTAGCTCACGGTGTCGTTGCCGTCGACGCCCACGCCGGTCTGGTTGTTGCCGCCGGCGAGCGCGTCGCCCAGCCAGGGATGCGCCGCGGAGCCGTCGCTCAGTCCCGAGCCGTCATCGGTGTGCTGCGTGGAGCCCAGGCCGGTGATGATGTTGTCGCCCGAGTCGCCGTTGATGCAGTCGGTCTGCGTCGTGCCGACGATGTTGGTGAAGCCCTTGACCAGGTCGGTGGTCTGGTGGCCGTTCAGAACGTAGGTGACTGTGGAGTACCCGTCGGAGTCCGTATGGCCGATGTCCGTGGTCACGCCGCCGGTCGAGGCCAGGCCGGCGTAGGTCACGGTGTCCGTGCCGCCGCCGCCGTCCAGGGTGTCGCCATACCCCTGCGAGCCGCCCAGGCCGGAAATGATGTTGTCTCCGCTGTCGCCGGTGATGCTGTCCGCGTACTGCGTGCCGATCACGTTGGCGAAGTCGTACAGCATGTCGGTGCCCGTGGCGTGCTTGGCGATGTGCGAATCCAGGTCCACGGTGACGCCGGCCACGCTGTTCACGTAGGAAACGGTGTCCGTTCCGGCGGCGATCGAAAAGCCCATTGAGCCGGCGACGCCGCCGTACAGCGTGTCCAGGCCGCCGCTGCCGCCGTACACGGTGTCGTCGCCCGCGCCGGCGATGAGCATGTTGTTGTTCGCGTCCCCGGTCAGCACGTCGGCGTAGCCCGTGCCGGTGACGTTCTCAATGCCGTACAGGTGGTCCGCCCCGCCGCTGTAGGTGGCCGTGGCGTAGGCCGCGCCGGCCTTGGCGTCGGCCGTGGTCGCGGCGAGGTTGAGGCTGATGCCGCCGGACAGGCCCGAGTAGTCCACGGTGTCCGTGCCGCCGCCGCCCCAGATGGTGTCGCTGCCGCCAAGGCCGACGAAGGTGTTGTCGTCGCTGCTGCCGATGAACAGCTCGGCCTGGGAGGTGCCGGTGACGTTCTCGATGTTCGTCACGGACATCTGCGTGGACCCGCCGCCGTCGGAATAGAGCACGGAGTGCGCCGCCACGGCGCTGGACCAGGAGACGCCCGTGAACGAGGATGACGGGGTCACGGCGGAATCGCTCAGGTTCACCACCATGTAGCCGGAGGCCGCAATGCCCGCCAGGGACAGGGTGTCGGTGCCGTCGCCGCCGTCGATGCTGTCCGCTCCGCCGCCGCTGACGATGCTGTCGTTGCCCTCCATGCCCTTGAGGACGTTGGCCCCCGCGCCGCCGATGATGGTGTCGGCGTACTCCGAGCCGATGACGTTCTCGAAGTTGTACAGAATGTCCTTGTGGTACATCGCGCCGTCGCCGCTGTTCAGGGCGTGGAGGGCGTAGCCGTCCGACGGGTTGGAGATGTCCACGTAGACGCCCATGTCCGGCGCATAGGTGCCCCAGCCGTGGAAGCTCACGGTGTCCGTGCCCGCGCCGCCGTCCAGGGTGTCGCCCTGGTAGGGGTTCGAGGCGTAGCCCTGATTCGGGCCGCTGGCGTCATGGTCGAAGGCCGCGCCCATGCCGTTGATCACGTTGTCGCCGGAGTCGCCGGTGATCTCGTCATGATAGACCGTGCCGATGACGTTGGCGAAGCCCGACAGGATGTCGTTGCCCGCGCCGCCGCTGGCCGCGCCTTCCGCCAGGTTCACGAGGACGCCGGAGGTCGCGCCGTGGTACAGCGAATCGCTCGTGCTGTAGTAGCCGAAGCGCACGGTGTCCGTGCCGCCGCCGCCGCTGAGGGAGTCGTTGCCCAGGCCGCCGTCGATGGTGTTGTCCCCGGCGTCGCCGGTGAGCGTGTCGTTGTGATCGCTGCCGAGGAGGAGCTCCACGCCGGTGGTTGTGGCCGCGCCGGCCAGCGCGCCGCCGAGGTTGAACGCGACGCCGTCCGCGCTCGCCGCGAAGCTCACGGTGTCCGTGCCCGAGCCGGCGTTGATGTGGAAATTGTCGTAGTTGCCGTAGCCGGAGAGCACGATGGCGTCATCGCCGTCGCCGGTGAGGATGGTCGTGGAGTCCGTGGAGTCCGCACCGCTCAGGGTCACGGTGTCCGCGCCCGCGCCGGTGGACACGGTCAGCGTGGAGTCCACGTTGGTGATGGTCAGGGCGTCGGCGTTGTCCGATCCGTTCACGGTCACGGAATCCTGGCCGCTCGTCCAACTCTGGAAGGTCAGGTTGGCGATGGTCTGCGTGCCCGTGGCGTTGAGGACCAGGGTTTGCGCGAGCTGCTCTCCGGAGTCGCCGAGGATCGTCCATGCGCCGGTGTTGAACACCGTGGCGTTGAACGTCGCGGTGACGTCGGCCGCGGCGTGGCCGAGATCGAGGCTGGCGTCGACCAACGAGCCCTGGCGCTCGATGCCGGTCAGGCCGCTGAAGTCCGTGCTGCTCAGCACGCGGACGATGTTCTCGCTGGCGACGGAGCCGCCGTTGGCGAAGTGCAGGCTCTCGCCTTGGGCCACGTCGCCGGTGTTGTAAATGTAGATGTTGGTGTCCGCGCCGCCCTGGAGGTAGTCGCGCCCGGCCCCGCCGTTGAGGGTCGCGCTGTCGCCGTAGACCTGGAGCACGTCGTTCCCCGCCCCGCCGTCCAGGGAGTCGCCGCCCAGGCCGCCGCTGAGCGTGTCGTTGCCCGCGCCGCCGATGAGCGTGTCGGCCGCGGAGCCGCCGCCCAGATTGTCGTCGCCCGCGCCGCCGATGGCGTACAGTGAGAACTGGGAAAGCTCGCCTCCCGTGGTCGTGAGCGTCTGCCCCGCGGTCATCGCCGACGCATCCACCCTGAAGGTGCCGGAGGATGCGTCCATCCACTGGCTCAGAACGGAGTCGCTGAACTCCAGGCTGGCCGACGCGTTGTTGAGCACGAGTCCCTGGATGTTGGTCAGCGTGTCGACGTCGCCGAAGGTGTCGTAGATGCCGTTCGTATCAAGCACGACGCCCGAGGCGCCCGTCTCCTTGCTGTAATCGACGATGTTGAGGGCGCCCGATCCGCCGTCGATGGTGTCCGCCCCGGCCCCGCCGGTGAGGACGTTGTCGTTCTCGTCGCCGGTGATGGAGTCCGCGCCGCCGGAGCCGATGACGTTCTCGAAGCCATAGAGCACGTCCATGTGGTAGCCGTTGGCGTCGTGATAGTAGGCCCCCACGAAGTCGCTCGGCCTGAGGCTCAGGTCGATGGTCACGCCGCCCGTGTCGGTGACGAGGCCCGCATAGCTCACGGTGTCGGTGCCGTCCCCGCCGGTGAGCATGTCGCCCACGAAGCCCAGGGCGGCGGTCGAGCCGTCGTGCGTCAGACCGTCCGGCAGGTTGCTGAGGACCACGGTCTCGGTGCTGCCCCCGCCCGCGATGACGTTGTCCCCGGCGTCGCCGGTGAGGCTGTCGCTCAGGGCCGTGCCGACGAGGTTCTCGATGCCGGAGAGGGTGTCCTGGTGGGCCACGTTGCTGATGCTGTACAGCACCTCGCCGGTTTCGAGGTTGGCGTCGATCCCCACGGTCAGCGAACCGCTGAGGTCCGAGTAGTCCACGGTGTCCGAGCCGGCCCCGCCGCTGATGCTGTCGCCGCTGCCGGTGACCATCGCGTGCGACCCGAGGCCGTTAAAGGTGTTGTCCGCGGCGTCGCCGATCAGGGTGTCGGCCCCGGTGGTGCCGTAGACGTTCTCCACGCCGGAAAGGTGGTCGGTGTAGGCCGTGGCGCTGACGGTGTACGTGGCCGTGCCGCCGGCGAGATCGACGTGCAGGCCGCTCAGGCCGCTGACGTCGTCGTAGCGCACGGTGTCCGTGCCGGCGCCGCCGTTGATGGTGTCGCCGCCGCCCCGGCCGTGGAGGACGTCGTCGCCAGCGCCGCCATTGAGCACGTTGGCCCCGACCGTGCCGGAGATGGTGTCGTCGTAGGCCGAGCCGATGACGTTCTCGAAATTGGACTGCGTGATGGTGACGCCGCCGCCGGCGAGCTGCTCGTCGGTGTCGGCCAGGTCGAAGGCGAGGTGGCCGGTCGCATAGGAGAGGTCGAGGGTGTCCGTGCCCGCGCCGCCGTCCAGGGTGTCGTGGCCGCCATTGCCCACGATCAGGTCGTCGCCCGCGCCGCCGGTGAGTGAGTCGCCGTCCGCGCCGCCGCTGAGCGTGTCGTTGCCTGCGCCGCCGTCCAGGGTGTCCGCGCCGCCATTGCCCACGATGGAGTCGTTGCCCGCGCCGCCGCTGAACGAGTCGCCGCCCGCGCCGCCGCTGAGCGTGTCGTTGCCCGCCGCGCCGAGGATCACGTTGGCGGCGAGCAAGGAGCCGGTGACGTCCAGGCTGGTCGTGACGCCGGTGAGCGCCGAGGCGTCGAAATGCAGGCCCCCGGTCAGGGCGCTGGCGTTCACGGTGAGCAGATTGTCCGCCAGGCCGGTCAAAAGGCCGCTGGTGGCCTGGATGTACGTGGCCGCCATGCCGCTGACGATGATGTTCTCCACGCCGGTGACGTTCTGGAGGTCGGTGCCGCCCCCGGAGCCGAAGTCCAGGGTGCCCGTGCCGCCGACGAGCGTTGCGGCCGCCGTGTAATTCAGGGTGTCCGCGCCAGCGCCGCCGTCCACGCTGTCGGCGCTGGTGAGCTGGCCCAGGCCGCCGCCGTCGATGGCGTTGATGGTGTCGTTGCCCGCGCCGCCGCTGATGGAGTCGTGGCCGGCGTCGGAACCCGTGGAATGGTAGCCCAGGTCGAGGAGGTCCGCGTGGCTGCCGCCGAGGACGGTGTCGTCGCCGGCGTCGGCGTAAACCTGCGTGGCGACCTCCGGGGCCTTGATGATGTCGTCGCCGGTGCTGCCGAACACGGCCAGCAGGTCGCGGCTGTCGTCCCAGTCGTGGAAGGTGATGCTCCGCAGGTCGATGGTGCTCGCGGTTTCCGGGTGGACCGCGAGGATGTGCGCGTTCTCGCCCTCGGCGTAGATGTCCCAGTCCGAGGTCGAGGCGTCGGCGCAATTCACGCCCAAAGCCACGCTGCCGCTGGTGCCGTCGAGCACGATGTTCTCCACGCCGTCGAGGAAGCCGAGCGTGCCGTTGGCCATGTCGCTGAGCATCGACATCGCCGAGGGCAGGGTAATGGAGGCGTAGCTCGCGGTGCTCAGGTTCAGCGTTCCCGACACCTGAACGGTGTCCTGGGTGCCTTCGCCCAGGTCGATGCCCGTGAGGTCGCCCAGGATGGAGGTGTAATTGTGGTCGAGATACAGCGTGTCGTTGTTGTCCGAGCCGATGAGCCGCTCGAAGCCGCCCGCGATGGAGTCGCGGCCGCCGTAGGTGTCGACGGCGTTGCCGGTGGAGCCGCTCAGGCCCGTGCTGTCGGCGTGGATGACCACGCCCATGGAGCCGGTCTCGCCGGCGTAGGTCAGGGTGTCGCCGTAGCTGCCGCTCGTCCCGCCGGTGAAGGTGTCGCAGCCCATGCCGCCGCTGATCACGTCGTCGAGGGACGAGCCGGTGATGGCGTTGTTGCCCGAGCCGCCGGTGAGCACGATGGCGTCATGGATGGTGGTGTCGCCGGAGATCAGGTCGTCCGCGCCGTCGATGCTCACGCCGGAGAAGTCCATGGTCGTCGCGCCCGCGTTGGCCGTGGTCACGGTCAGGGTCTGGGCATGGGCGCTGTCGCCGTCGAAGGTGATCTGCCCGCCATCCATGAGCGTCGCGAGCTGGCCGAAATCGAAACGCGCCGAGTCGGGCGTGGACGAGCCGCCCCCCAGATCCAGCTGGCCGAAGCCCTGGATGCCCGAGGCGCAGGAGAAATCAAGTCCGCCCGTGGCGTCGACCCGCAGGGTGTCGCTGCCGTCGGCCCCGCTGATGACCTCGCCCGGGTCGATGTCGCTCTGGGCCGTGTAGACCAGGACGTTGCTGCCGGAGCCGCCGAGGGTGATCTGGTCCGCGCCGCCGCCGCCGATGATGGTGCTTCCGCCGCCCGTGGCGCTGATGGAGTCCGCCCCGGCGCCGCCGTCGATGCTGCTTTCCGCGCCCAGGGCCTGGATCTGGTCCGCCCCGTCGCCGCCGAGAATCGTCGCGACGCCGACGGACATGATCTGGTCGTCGCCCGCGCCGCCGTCGATGTAATTGTTGCCGGAGCCCGCGGAGATGCTGTCGTCGCCCGTGCCGCCGTACAGGAAATTGTCGCCCCCGGCGGCGATGATGTGGTCGTTGCCCGCGCCGCCGTCGATGGTGTCGTTGCCGTAGCTGCCCTGAGTGTCCTCGCCGCCGCCGGCCAGGTAGTCGTCGCCCGCGCCGCCGGCTATGGAGTCGTCGCCGGCCATGCCGGCGAAGACGTCGGCCCCGGCCCCGCCGATGAACGTGTCGTCGCCCGCGCCGCCCACCAGGCTCTCGATGTTGGCGTACTCGATGAGCCTGGTATCGGATTCGAGCGTCTGGCTGTCCCCTGCCAGGTGGTACGCCTCGTAGGTCACGGAGCCGCTGCCGGCGGTGTCCGACGCGGTGACGTACAGGCCGGCCGTAATGTCCTGCGTCGAGGTGCCGTTGTCCCAAACGGTGACGAGGCCGCTGAGGTTCAGGACGTCATCGCCCGCGCCGCCGTCGAAGACGACCTTGTCGCCCTCCTCCGTCGCGCCGGAATGGAGCAGGACGGACTCGTTGAACCACGCCTCGCCGTAGCCCAGCTGGCCGCCGAGAATGGTGTCGTCGCCGGAGGTGCCGGCCACGGTCAGGGTTTCGGCGCTGCCGTCGTGACCGTTGACCGTGACGTCGAAGCCCGCGCCGAGGTAGGAGGCGCTCACCGTGGCCGAAACGCCCGCGCCGAGCTGGAACTCCAGGTCGGTGCCGGTCTGCCCCTGCGTGGAGTGCGAGATGACGCCCGCGCCGAAGCTGTCGCCCGAGTGGTTGATCTCGATGATGTTCGCCGTGGCGTTCTGGAGCACCACGCTCTCGTGGTCGCCAAGGTCGCCGTTGTCGAACACGAAGGTGTTGCTGCCCAGGCCGCCGATGAGGGTGTCCGAGCCCCAGCCGCCGGAGATCGTGTTGCTGCCCGTGCCGGCGGAGATCGCGTCGTCGCCGTCGCCGCCGTGGAGGTCCAGCGGCCCGCCGACGCCCGTGGCGTCGATGGTGTCGTTGCCGGCCTCGGCGTAGACGTGGATCATGCCGTCGTGGGTCGCGCCGTCGTTCCACTGGCTGGTGTTGAACACGGTCAGGTCGATGTTGTCGCCGGTCTGCGTGTCGGACTCGCCGTAGATGTTGATCACTTGGCCGGCGTCGTTGCTCACCGGATTCAGGTGCGCGGTGGTGATGGCCATGGCCCGCAGGTTCACGACCGCGTCCTCGCCGTGCACGTCCAGGGTCAGCGTGCCCGGGACGGTGATTGCGCTGGCCCCGGTGAAGTCCACGTCGCCGGTGGTCTCAAGCGTGGCCGAGCCCTGGGCGGTGATGGTCTCCCCTTCGCCCACGTCGCCGGTGGCGAAGACGAAGGTGGTCGCGCCCGTCCCGCCGACCAGGATGTCCGCGCCGGCCCCGCCGGTGATGACGGCGCTGCCCGCGCCGCCGGTGATGCTGTCCGCGCCGGCTCCGCCGATCAGGGTGCAGGCGTCGGCTCCGCCGGTGAGGTTGTCGGCGTAGGCCGAGCCGACGATGATCGAAACGTCGTTGAGCACGTCGGTGAAGCCGCTGCCGTGGGCGTAGCCGCCGCCGCCGTGGGAGTTGTCGGACAAATCCACGCTGACCGCCGCGCTGGCGTCGGCGTAGGTCACGGTGTCGGTGCCGCCGCCGCCGGTGATCACGTTCGCGCCCGAGCCGCCCAGGAAGGTGTCGTTCCCCTCGCCGCCGATGAGGGTATCGTCCCCCTCGCCGCCGAGGTACTTGGCGGCGGTGGCCGAGGGGCCGGTGATGTTGTCGTTGCCCGCGCCGCCGTCGATGACGATCAGGTCCTTGCCCGCAGCCCAGCTGGAGTCGGCGTTGACGCCGCTCACGTCGATGATGTCGTCGCCGGAGGTGCCGTTGATCTGCAGCGTCTGCTCGCCCTCGCCGCTCTGCAGCGTCCAGGCGTCCGTGAGGGTTTCCCCCCCGAAGGTGGCCGTGGTGCCGTCGCCCTTGAGCAAGAGGTAGGCGTCGACGTTCGGGCCGCCGCGGGAGACGTTCAGGCCGTTGAAATCCGTGCTGGAGTCCACCTCGATGGTGTTCGAGGTGTTGTTGCCGCTGCTGCCGTTGGCGAAATTGAGCAGTTCGTCCACGGCCACGTCGCCGGTGTTGTAGACGTAGACGCTGTGGCCGATGCCGCCGGAAATGGTGTCCGCTCCGGCCCCGCCCTCGAAGGTGTCGTCGCCGCCGCCGCCGCCGATGACGTCGTTGCCCGCGCCGCCCTGGATGACGTTGTTGTTGCTGTCGCCGGAGAGGGTGTCGTTGTAGGCCGAGCCGATGATGTTCTGGAAATTCGACAACAGGTCGCTGCCCGCGCCGCCGGTGTCCTGGGCCTGGCCCTGCTGGGTCAGGTCGACGCTCACCCCCGCCGCCGCGCCGGCGTAGCTCACGGTGTTCAGGCCCGTGCCGCCGTCCAGGGTGTCGTTGCCGCCGCCGCCCTGGATGGTGTCGTCGCCCGCGCCGCCGGTGACCTCGAAGGTTCCCAGCGTCCCGGCCGCGGAGCCGTCGAAGAAGAGCGGACTGCTCGCCGAGAGGCTGTGGCCGTCGATGACGATGCTGCCGCCGATGGCGGTCCATTCGGCCGCGGTGTAGCTCGGGAAGACGATGGCGGTGGGCGCGTCGCCCAGCTCGATCATCTCCACGCCGCGCACGTGCGCCAGATCGTCGGTGCCCAGGCCGTTGTCCGTGAAGTACAGGACGTCCGTGCCCGCGCCGCCGTCCACCGTGTCCTGGCCGGTCAGGCTCGTGCTCATGAAGATGCTGTCGCTGCCGGCCCCGGCGTCGATGTGGACCACGCCGGAATTGGTGGCGTCGATGAGGTCGCCGCCGTCCCCGGCGCTGACCGTGTCGTTGCCGGCGTTGGTGTAGATCACGTCCACGCCGTCGCCGCCGACGATGGAGTCGTTGCCCGCGCCGCCCATCAGCGTGTTGTTGCCTTCGCCGCCGATGATCGTGTCGTTGCCCGCGCCGCCGGCGATGGAGTCGTCGCCCGCGCCGCCCACGAGGCTGTTGTCGGCGTCGTTGCCGATGATCGTGTCGCCGTGGTCCGAGCCGATGATGTTGGTGATGCTTGAGGCGATGGCGGTGGAGACGCCGTTGGGAACGGGCATGTAATAGCCGCTGAGCAGGCTCACGTACAGGGACGTTTCGGCGCCGGAGAGGTCCAGCGTGGTGTCCGGGGCCGTCGTCGTGGTCGTGGTCGTGGGCGGCGGGGTCGTCTCGTGGGTGTTCTGGTCGTCGTTCTGGACGCTCTCGGAAAGGATCACCTGGACGTTCGTGCCGCCCACCGTGCCCGTTCCGCCGGTGGTGGTGCCGCCGGAGGCGCTCGTGGAGCTGCCCGTGGTGGAGACGGTGATGATGCTGCCGGGCGTGAGGGAAAGGGAGCCGTCCTGCTGGCCGGTGTCCAGGCCGTTCTGCTGCGCGGCGAGCTGGGCCGCGGCCTGGGCCTCGGCCATGGCCAGGGCCTGCTGCGCGGCGAAGGCCTCGGCCTGGGCCTTGGCGGCCAGCTCGGCGGCGGCCTTGGCTTCGGCGGCGGCCTTGGCGGCGGCGTCCGCAGCGGCCTTGGCGGCGGCGTCCGCAGCGGCCTTGGCGGCCGGATCGCCGCTGGCGGCGGCGTCCGCGGCGGCCTTGGCGGCGGCCTCGGCGGCGGCCTTGGCGGCGGCCTGGGCCTCGGCCTTGGCGGCGGCGTCCGCGGCGGCCTTGGTCGCGGCGTCCTGGGCCGCGCGCACCGGCGTATCCTTGATCGGCCCCTGCCCCTGGGGCGAAATCGTGTCCTGGGGCACGCCCTGTTGCAGACCGGTGGCGGTCAGGGCCTGGAAATACTTGAATTCCTGCGGGGTCATCACCAGCACGGGGCCCACGCCGAACTTGCCCACCTCGACCTTGACGCCGGCCTGCGCGAGGACCTGATAGGCCCCGCCGCCGAGGGGCTGGACCACGACGGGCTTGCCGTCGAAGATCATGATCAGGTGGCTTTCGCTCGCGCCCTCGGCGCCCGGGGGCGGCACGGTGTGCGCGGTCTCCGTCCCGCGGATGCCGATGGTGGCCAGCGGGCTCTGCATCTTGAACGATTCGGGATTGTGCTTGACGATCTCGCCGGTGACGGTGCGGAAGGTGCCCTGCGCCATCTTGAACAGCGCATGGCCGGAGCCTTTGGCGGCGTCATAGACGTACTGGTCGAGGCTGACCTTGGAGCCCTCGCCCACGTTGAGCACGGTGTGGTCGAGAAACTCGATGGAGCCGCCCGCGCCCTTGGCCGTGCTGACCACGTCGCCCTTGAAGACCGGGCTGCCCGCCGCGAGCGAACGCGCGCCCTCGGAGCCCATTGCGGTCATGTGGCCGTGGACGGCCTTCGCGGAGCCGATTTCCTGCGCCATGGTGCACTCTCCCGTGCTCAAGGCAGCCGACGTCACATCCTTGTGGGGCCCCGCCGGCAGGGCGCCGTCAACACCACACCTCAATTTTACAATGTGTACGTAGCAGGGAAATCAAGCGCGGTCAACGCTTAGCGGCTTTCCACGGCCCTGACGGACAACCGCTAACCATTCGGAATCACTCAGGGGACTGGCGGGCGCTCTCGAAGTTTGAACCGCCCGCCGGCGCAGGCAAAAAAGGGGTGCGGACAACGTCCACACCCCTGAAAAATGGCGGGCCCGGCAAGATTCGAACTTGCGGCCTACGGATTCGTAGTCCGGCGCTCTATCCGCTGAGCTACGGGCCCGCGCGAGGAAGGAACGTTTAAGCCGTCAACGGCTGGGCGTCAAGCATTTTTTCCGCATCCCGCACGAGAACTTCCGCAAGCCGCCCGGGAACCCGCCGGGGCCGGCCGCCGCGCCGGGGCTTTACAAGCGGCCCCGTTTTCAGCAACATCACGCGTCCGGGTCGCGCGGTCTTGCCGCCGGAAGCGCCAAGCGCGCCGCCCCCACAAGGAGTCCCCCCATGTCATTGCCATTCGTTCACATCAACGCCGTCCCGCCCCTGCCGCCCACGGCCACCTTCGACGAGAAGCTGACCCGCGGCCGCGAGGTGCTCATCGCCGTGCTGGCGACCTACGAGCCCGAGCAGGTGGCCGTGGCCTTCACCGGCGGCAAGGATTCCGCCGTGGCCCTGGCCATGTGGCGTGACACCCTGGCCCTGGACGGCAGCAGCCCGCTGCGCGCCGTAAGCATCGACACCGGGCTGAAGTTCCCGCAAACCCTGGAATTCCGCGACAGGCTCTGCGCGGACTGGAACGTGGAGCTGACCATCGCCCGGCCGGACGTGGACCTTTCCACCTACCCCGTGGCCCAGGACAAGCTGACCTGCTGCCGCGACCTCAAGGTGACGCCGCTCATGCGCGCCCTGCGCGAGACCAACACGCGCGTGCTGATCAGCGGCATCCGCCGCGACGAGCACCCGTCCCGCGCGTCGCGCCCCTATGCGGAGTTCTGCCCGGCGACGGACCCGGAGAACGGGAGCCATCCGGAGCACTGGCAGGTGAATCCCCTGCTCGACTGGTCGGAGATGGACGTCTGGGCCCACGTCACGGCCGAGAGCCTGCCCTACTGCGAGCTGTACCACGAGGGCTACCGCTCGCTGGGCTGCATTCCCTGCACCCGTCCCACCGGCCCGGAGGGCAGCGAACGCGCCGGCCGCGACCCCGAAAAGGAGCGCCAGCTCGAATCGCTCAAGGCCCTGGGCTATTTCTAGGCTTCCTGCACCAGTCCCAGCACGGACAAGACCGCCCGGCGGATGCCGCCCTTGTCGACCCCGGCCAGGGCGCGCAGGTCCTTGGCCTTGCCGTGCTCAATGAAGTGGTCCGGCAGGCCCACCCGCCGCACGCGGCAGCAGGAGAGCAAATCCGCATCCGCCAGGAGCTCCAGCACGGCCGAGCCGAACCCGCCGGCCAGGCAGCCCTCCTCGGCCGTGACGATGCGCGGGACGCGGCCGGCCAGGTCGAGGATCTGCTCCGCCGGCAGCGGCTTGACGAAACGCGCGTTGAACACGCCCACGGACAGGCCGCGCTCGGCCGCCAGCTCCTCGGCGCACTCCAGGGCCGGATACACGCGCGAGCCGTAGGCCAGGATCACGGCGTCGGCCCCCTCGCGCAGCAGCTCGCCCCGGCCCAGCGGCAGGGACGAGAGGTCGTCCACCGGCACCTCGGACCCGGGCCCCACGCCGCGCGGATAGCGCACGGCCGCCGGACCGGGGGTGTCGAAGGCCGTGACGATCATCTGGGCCAGCTCGGCCTCGTCCTTGGGGGCCATGACGACGATGCCGGGGATGTGGCGCAGGAAGGCGATGTCGAAGGCCCCGTGGTGCGTGGCCCCGTCCTCGCCCACCAGCCCGGCGCGGTCCAGGAAGAACTTCACGTCCAGCCCCTGCAGGCAGACGTCGTGGACGATCTGGTCGTAGGAGCGCTGCAGGAACGTGGAATAGATGCACACGGCGGGCTTGTAGCCCTGGCTGGCCAGACCGGCGGCGAAGGTCACGGCGTGGGGCTCGCAGATGCCCACGTCCTTGAAGCGCTCCGGGTGGCGCTTGCGGAAGCAGTCCGTGCCCGTGCCCTCGGGCATGGCCGCGGTGATGGCCACGATGCGCGGGTCCGCGTCGGCCAGGCGGCAGAGGGTCTCGCCCACGATGTCCGTGTAGGACCGTGAGCCCGCGCCGGTCTTCTTGAGCACCAGGCCGGTCTCCGGCTCGAAGCCGCCCACGCCGTGGAAAAAGGTCGGGTTGGTCTCGGCCGGCTTGTAGCCCATGCCCTTCTTGGTCAGCACGTGCACGAGCACCGGCCGGTCCATGCTCTTGGTCTGCTCGAAGACGTCCACCAGCGCGCGGGTGTCGTGGCCGTCCACCGGGCCGAGGTAGGTGAAGCGGAAGGCCTCGAAGAGCATGCCCGGCGTGAAGAAGCTCTTCAGCGAGTCCTCGCTGCGGCGGGCGAAGGTGGCCAGATCGTGGCCGATGCGCGGAATGCCCGCCAGCCAAGCCTCGAAGGAGCGCTTGAAGCGCTGCGGCGCGGGCTGGGAGAGCTTGCGCGAGAGGAAATTCGACAGCGCGCCCACGTTCTTGGAGATGCTCATCTCGTTGTCGTTGAGCACCACGACCATGCGCCGGCCCATTTCGCCGGCCTGGTTCAGGCCCTCGTAGGCCAGGCCCGAGGTCATGGACCCGTCGCCGATGACCGCCACGACCTCGTGCTTCACGCCCGCGAGATCGCGGGCCATGGCCATGCCCAGCGCGGCCGAGATGGACGTGCCGGAATGGCCCACGCCGAAGTGGTCGTAAGGCGACTCCGCCAGGCGCGGGAAGCCGGAGAGGCCGCCCAGCTGGCGCAGGGTGTGGAAGCGGTCGCGCCGGCCGGTGAGCAGCTTGTGGGCGTAGGCCTGGTGACCGACGTCCCAGACGAGCTTGTCGTGCTCCAGGTCGAAGGCCTTGAACAGGGCCAGGGTGATCTCGACCACGCCCAGGGACGGCGCGAGGTGGCCGCCGGAGGTCGAGCACTGGTCGATGATCACCCGGCGGATCTCCGCCGCCAGGGCGGCGAGTTCGGGATAGTCCAGGCGCGCCACGTCCGCCGGCCGCTCGATGCCGGCCAAAAGCTCGCGCCCGTCCGGTGCGGGCAACGGGACAAGGGCCCGCTTGGCGGTCAACTGGCGCGCTCCACGATGTACCCGGCCAGGGCGCGCAGGAAGTCGGCCTCCGGCCCGGAGAAGGCGGCCAGGCCGTCCACGGCGGCGGCGGCGCGGGCCTTGGCCATGCGCCGGCTCTCGTCCAGCCCCAGCAGCGAGGGATAGGTGGTCTTGCCCTGGCGCTCGTCGCTGCCCACGGGCTTGCCCAGGGTCTTGGTGTCGCCCACCACGTCGAGGATGTCGTCGGCGATCTGGAAGGCCGCGCCCACGTTGACGCCGTACTCGCGCGCGGCGCGCACCCCGGCCAGTTCCGCCCCGGCCAGCACGGCCCCGGCCACGCAGGCCGCGGTGATCAGCGCGCCGGTCTTCAGGGCGTGCATGCCGCGCAGCTCCTCCAGCGTGACGCCGGGCCGCGCGGTGTAGATCATGTCCAGCTCCTGGCCGCCGACCATGCCGCCGGCCCCGGCGGCCACGGAGATGGCCTGGGCCGCGCGGACCACGCGCTGGGCCGGCACGCCGCCCTCGTCCATGCAGGAGAACATCAGCGTGAAGGCCTCGGTGAGCAGGCCGTCGCCGGCCAGGATGGCCGTGGCCTCGTCGAACTGCTTGTGGTTGCTGGGCTTGCCCCGGCGCAGGTCGTCGTCGTCCATGGCCGGCAGGTCGTCGTGGATGAGCGAATAGGTGTGGATCAGCTCCAGGGCCCCGGCGAAGGGCATGACGCGATGCTCCGGCGCGCCGAAAAGCCGCGCGAAGGTCAGCAGCAGCACCGGCCGCAGACGCTTGCCCCCGGCCATGAGGCTGTACTCCATGCTCGCCAGCAGGCGGTCCGGGATGTCGCGGCCCTTCAGGCAGTCCTTGAGATAGCCTTCCACCGGCGCGGCGCGCCGGGCCAGCTCGGCCTTGACGTTCACGGCCGCCGGAGCCGCGGATTGTTCAGCGCTCATGCCTCTCCTCCTTCGCCGGAGGTCCCGGCGGGATTGTCCAGCGCCGCGAACTCCTTCAAGATGCCGTCCTGGGCCAGGCGGACCTCGTTTTTCGCGCCCTCCAGCTGGCGGCCCAGTTCGCCGGCCAGGGAGAGCCCCTCCTTGTACAGGGCCAGGGCCTCCTCCAGGGGCAGCTCGCCGCGCTCCAGCGCGTCCACGACGCCCTTCAGACGCTCCAGCCGCGTCTCGAAACTCGCTTTCTCCTTGGCCATGCGCCCTCCGCCCTCAGGCTGGCTGCTCACGGTTGGTTCTCATACCCCAAGAGCGGCCCGGGGTCCACAGGACGCCCCAGGGCCCAGGCCGCGAAATGCAGATGCGGCTTGGTGGATCGGCCGGTCTGTCCGGTCAGGCCGAGGACCTGCCCCCGCGTGACGCGCATGCCCGTACGCACGTCCCGGCGCGACAGGTGGAAATAGGCCGTCACCAGCCCCTGGCCGTGGTCCAGGTACACGGCCTGGCCCGCGAAATAGAGGTCCGCGGCCAGGAGCACCGCGCCGTCGGCCGCGGCCTTGACCGGCTCGCCCTCCGCGGCCTCCAGGTCCATGCCCTTGTGCGGGGCGCGGGGCTGGCCGTTGAGCACGCGGCGCAGTCCGTATTCGCTGGACAGCAGGCCGGGCACGGGCCGCAGCAGCGGCAGGGACCACAGCCGCGCCGTGGCCGGCCGCGCCAGCGTCCCGGCCAGGAGCCGCCGCACCAGCTCGTGCTCCTCGCGGATGCGCGGCAGGGCCGCGGCCGGCGGCTCGACCATGGCCGGGTCCAGGGTCAGTTCCTCCACCGGATGCTCGGCCGGCAGGATGCGGACGGGAGCGCGCAGGGTCAGCGTCCGGCCGCCGTGCCGCAGGCGCACGGCCACTTCGTGCGGGCCCGCGGCTGTGCCGGCGATGTCCGAGCCGAGCACGGCCAGGACCTCGAAGCCGCCGCCCTCGCGCATGGGAACCGCCGCGGCGGAGAGTTCGGCCCGGCGCGCAAGCCAGGTCACGGTCACGCCGGAGAGCGGCGTCCGCGACCGCAGGCGGATCAGAAAGGGCTCGCCCAGGCGGGCGGTGCGCGGCACGGTGAGCTGCGGGCCGGCGCGCGAGGCCAGGACCGGCGCGGCCGAGGCGTCCTGCGGCTCCCGGGCCGCCGCCACGCGGCCGGCGGGCATGCCGGCGAAGGCCGGGGCCGCCAGGCAGAACAGCAGCGCGAGCAGCGCCCAAGGCCGGGTGCGGCGCGGCGTCACCGGGCGTCCTCCCGGACCACGGCGGCGATTTCGCCGTCGGCCGTGCGCACGCCGAGCCGGTCGCCCGGGGCGACGTCGGCCGTCGAACGCAGGAAGCGGCCGGTGCGCTCGACGCGCACCAGGGAATAGCCGCGCGCCAGGGGCCCCTCGGGATCCAGGCCGCGCAGCCGCGCGCCGAGCAGTTCCGCCTGCCGGCCGGCCGCGTCCAGGCGCAGGCCCAGGGCCAGCTCCGCGCGGGCGGCCAGGGCGCGCACGGCCTCGCGCCGGGCCGCCACGTCCGCCGGCCCGAAGGCCCGGGCGAGATCATGCGCCAGTCCGGCCAGCCGGACCCGCCGCGCCTCGATCAGCCGCGCGCCGGCGGCGATGAGCCGGGTTGCGGCCTCGCGGCGGCCGGCCTCCAGGCGCTCCAGCCGCTTGGCCGGGGAAAGCCAGCCCAACGCGCGCGAAAGCTCGGCCAGACGCGTTTCCTTGCGCTCCATCTGCGCCGCGAAGGCGCGCGAAAGCTTGTCCTCCAGGCCGTCGACCCGCTGCGCCAGGTCCGCGCGCAGGGGCCAGAGGCCGGCCGCCACGGCCGAGGGCGTGGGAAAGCGCCGGTCGGCCACGTAGTCGGCGATGCTCACGTCCGGCTCGTGGCCCACGCCCGTGACCACGGGGATGGCCGAACGCAGCACGGCCTCGGCCAGGCTCTCGCTGTTGAAGGCCCAGAGATCCTCCAGGCTGCCGCCGCCGCGGATCAGCGCCACGACCTCGGCCCTCTCCCCATCCCAGTCGTCGGCGTTGGCCGCGGCCAGGGCCGCGGCGAGCTGGGCCGGGGCCTCGTCGCCCTGCACCAGGGAGGGATAGACGCGGATGGCGCAGCCCGTGCCGCGGGCCTCGGCCAAGCGCAGGAAGTCGCGCACGGCCGCGCCCTGGGGCGAGGTGACCAGGGCCACGCGCACCGGGTTGGCCGGAATCGGCCGCTTGCGGGCCTCGTCGAACCAGCCCTTGTCCGCCAGCTTGCGCTTGAGGGCCTCGAAGGCCAGGGCGAGATCGGACACGCCGCCCGGCTGCACCAGCTCGGCCACGAGCTGATAGACCCCGCGCGCGGCGTAGACGCTCACGCGGCCGGCGGCCAGCACCTCCTGGCCGTTCTCCAGGGTCTCGGCGACGCTTTTGCCCGGCTCCAGGACCTCGCCGGTGAGCGGGTCGATGCGTTCGCCGCCGTCGCGGCCCGGACCGGACGCCCTGCCCCGGCCCTGGCTGCCGCGGAACCAGACCACGGCCAGGGCCGCGTCGGCGTCCGAAAGGGTGAAATAGATGTGCCCCGAGGCCGGCCGCGCCAGGTTGGTCACCTGGCCGCGCACCCAGACGAAGGGGAACTCCGCCTCCAGCACGTCCCGGAGCCGGCCGGTGAGTTCGGCCACGCTGAGGATGTGCGACACGCGCCCCCCTACTCCGCGACCACGGCCGCGGCCGTGCCGAGCATCACCGCCCCGGCCCCGCGCCGCGTCCAGGCCATGGCCCGGCCGCCCGCGAGGGCGCTGCGGCCGCGCGCCGCGAGCCAGGCGTAGCCGGCCAGCACGGCGTAGCAGGTGGGCAGCACCAGCGCGGCCACCAGGGCCATGTCCGCGGTGGAAAGCGACGGCATGTCCACGAAGCCGGGCAGGAAGCCGCAGTAGAAGGCCACGAGCTTCGGATTGCCCAGGGACACGGCCAGCGCGCCCAGGAAGGTCCGGCCCGTGGTGTCCCTGGCGCGGACCGGAGCTGCGGCCGCCGCCGTCTCGCCGCCGCGCGGCGGGAAAATGTAGCGCAGGCCGAGCCAGGCCAGATAACCCGCGCCCAGCCACTTGAGGATCACGAAGGAATCGCCGACCTTCCCGGCGACCCAGGACAGCCCGAGCATGGCCACGAGGAGGTAGCAGGCGTCGCCGGCCACGAGCCCCAGACCCCAGAGCAGGGCGTGGCGGCGGCCGCGGGCCAGGGCCTGGGCGATGACGCCCGTGACGCCGGGGCCGGGAATGGCCGCGAATACGAAGGTAGCGAAAACCAGGGCGCAGGCGCCGTGGACGGTCATGGTCCCCCTCCGGGGTTGTATGGGACGAAGCGCGTATGGGCTCCATGTGCATAGCGCAAAGCCGCGCGGCTGTCCAAGCGCCCGGCCGGGCCGCCGCAGGGGCTTGCCGAAGACGCCGCGCGGGACTATGTGGGCCTCGCCCATCCCTTCCGCACTGCGAGGACCCGCATGAAGGAAACCATCAAGGCCCTGGGGCAGCTCGGCATCCTCTGGGCCATCTACCGGGGCAGCGCCTGGCTCGTGGCGACCGCGCGCCTCCCCGTTCCCGGCAACGTGCTCGGCGTCGTCGCGCTGTTCCTGCTGCTCTGCTCGGGCGTGCTGAAGCTGCGGCACGTGGAGCTGGCCGCGGACTTCCTGCTCCGGCACCTGGTGTTTTTCTTCATGGCCATCGCCGTCGGCCTCATGGACTGCTGGCGGCCCTTCGTGGACTACGGCCCGACGCTCCTGGCGGCGATCATCCTCAGCGCGATATTGCCGCTGTACGTGGTGGGCCGCCTGGCCCAGCGCCTGAACCGGGAGCGGCCATGACGGCCACCACCGTCTTCTGCCTCGCCCTCACCCTGGCGGCGTATCTGGTCATGCGCGGGCTGTACATGCGCTACCGCCATCCGCTGATCAACGTGGTGGGCCTGGGCGCGGGCGCGGTCATCGCCGCGCTGCTGGCCCTGGACATCCCCTACCGGGACTTCGAGCCGGCCAAGGAGATCATCGGCTCCCTGCTGGGGCCGGCCACGGTGGCCCTGGCCGTGCCGCTCTACCGCCACCGCGCGCTGCTGCGCCGCAACGCCCTGGCCATCCTCGGCTCGGTGGCCGCGGGCTCGTTCGCGGCCATGCTCTCGGCGGCGCTCATCGCCAGGCTCGGCGGCCTCCCGCGCGAGGTGGTCATGTCCATCCTGCCCAAGGGCGTGACCATCCCCATCGCGGTGGAGATCGCGGCCATGTACGGCGGGCTGCCGCCCCTGGCGGTGGCCTTCGTGGTGGCCACGGGCACCCTGGGCTCGCTCGTCGGCTGCTGGACGCTCAGCCTGATGCGCGTGAGCGATCCCGTGGCGCGCGGGCTGGCCATGGGCACGACCGCGCACGGCCAGGGCACGGCCAGCGCGCTCATGGAGGGCGAGCGGCAAGGGGCCATGGCCGGTCTGGCGATGATCCTCGCCGGCCTCCTCACCGCGGGCCTCTCGCCCCTGGCCGTCTGGCTCCTCGATCGCCTCGGCTAGCACCGCCCCGCCGCACGAAAAACGGCCGCCCGCCCCGGATGGGACGGACGGCCGCTCGGCTTCACGGGAGCAGGGACGCTAGAACTGGTAGCGCAGGCCGAGCATGACCTCGTGGGCCGTGATGTCCTTGGACGAGAGCTGGCTCGCGCTGTCGCCCCAGACCACCTTGCCCAGGTCCAGGTAGCGGTAGCCGGCGCTGAGCTTCCAGTTCTCCGAGAGATCATAGGCGCAGCCCGCGCCCAGGTTCCAGGCGAAGCGCTCCGTGGTCTTGCGGTAGTCCTGGCTGGCGCCGGTGGCGATGACCGTGCCCGTGGCCTTGGTGTGGTTCCAGGCCATGCCCAGGCCGCCGCCCACATAGGGCGTGAAGGCCGTGCCGGTGGCGATGTCGTAGTAGGCGTTGACGAAGAGCGTCTGGCTGTCCACGTGGGAGCGCAGGTAGCTCGGCACAAGCGCGCCGATGAAGGTCGGCGTGGGATTGTAGTCCAGCTGGGAGTGGTAGGCGTATTCCAGCTCCGCGCGGACGGGCAGGCCCATGGACTTGAAGTTCAGGCCCACGGCCGCGCCCACGACGCCGACGACGTCGTCCACGCTCTTCTTGCTGGCCGGGGCCGGGGCGGCCACCTGGCTGGTGTTGCGGATGTTGTCGATCTGGGTGTAGTCGCCGCCGGCCTTGACCTCCACGTAGGGGTCGAAGCCGCCGGCCGCCGCGGCCGGATGCGGGGCGGGCAGGAGCAGCAGGGCGAGGGCGAGGGTGGCGAACGCGAACAGCCGTGTGGTCGGACGGTGAACGAAGCGTTTCATGAGGGGGCCTCCTGGGGGTGTGTATTCCGCTCTATTTTTTCGAAAAGCGGAATCATTCTGCCAGGACGCCGCGCAAAATGCAATACGCGATAACGCAAATAAACAAAATACCCGTTACGCCGGCTGCGCGAGGATCTGCACGATGTCCGAGGCGTGGCCGTTCATGGTCGTCACGCGCGTCCTGCGCCGCCACAGGATCCGGCCGGGGCCGATCAGCTCCAGCAGCCGCTCTTCCGTGAAATGGCGGCACACGGCCTGGCCCGTGCGGAACGCGCCGTGGACGCCGAACTCCGCCGCGAACTCGGCGTAGCGGGCCACGTTGCGGGCGTCGGTCTGCAAGGGGTAGTCGCTGACGAAGAGCAGCCCGCCGGGCCGGAGCAAGCGGCGGACCTCGGCCATGGTCCGACCGAGCGCGGCGTCCTCCGGAATGCAGGTGAGCACGGCCAGGAGCAGGCAGGCGTCGCAGGAGGCGTCGGCCAGGGGCACGCGCGCGCCGTCGAAGCGCAGGAGCCGCAGATCCGGATGTTCGGCCCGGCCGCGCTCCAGGAGGGCCCCGGAAATGTCCGCGCCCGTGGCGTCAAACCCGGCCGCAGCCAGCTCGGCGCAGGTCCGGCCATAGCCGCAGCCGTAGTCGAGCACCGCAGCGCCGGGGCCGAAGCGCTCCCGCAGCGCGTCGAGCACTTCCGCCGGCAACGGGTGGGTGAAGGTTTTTTGCGCCGCCTCCGCGCCGTTCCAGTAGTCCGTCTGCACGCCGAACCCGTCCGGTCCGCGCATCATGCCTCCCCGGCGGGCTGCCCCGCCTAGTCCTTGTCCAGGCCCCAGCCCCGGCGCACCTCGCGCCGCCAGGCCGCGAACTCGCCGGCGAAGTCGGCCAGCTTCAGCTCGCGCTTCTCGCCGGTGCGGCGGTCCTTGGCCTCGATGATCCCGGCCTTGAGCCCCTTGCCGCCGAGGACGAGCTGCATGGGCATGCCCATGAGGTCGGCGTCCTTGAACTTCACGCCCGGCCGCTCCTCGCGGTCGTCGAAAAGCACCTCGACGCCCATCCCGGTCAACTCGGCGTAGAGCCGGTCCGCCTCGGCCGCCACCCCGGGGTCCTTGCCCCCGGCCAGGGAGAGCAGCGAGACCTCGTAGGGCGCGATGGACGGCGGGAACTTGATGCCGTCGTCGTCGTGGTTCTGCTCGATGGCGCTGGCCACGATGCGCGACACGCCGATGCCGTAGCAGCCCATGACCATGACCTGCTCCTTGCCGTTCTCGTCCAGGAACACGGCGTTCATGGCCTTGGAGTACTTAAGCCCGAGCTTGAACACATGGCCCACCTCGATGCCCCGGCGCAGTTTGATCGCCCCGCCGCAGCGCGGGCAGCGGTCGCCCTCGGTGATGTTGCGCAGGTCGGCGTAGGCCTCGATTTTCGCGTCGCGGCGCAGGTCCACGTCGCGCAGGTGCGCGTCCGCGGCGTTGGCCCCGACGACCCAGCCGCAGCCCGTCTCCAGCTCCCGGTCGGCGACGATGCGAATGTCCGCGGCCTTCAGGCCCACGGGCCCGGCGAACCCGACCGGCGCGCCGGTCCAGGCCTCCACCTGCTCCGGCGTGGCCAGGCGGACATCCTGGGCCTTGAGGCAGTTCTTCAGCTTGACCTCGTTGATCTCGCGGTCGCCGCGCACCAGCGCGGCCACGGGCTTGCCGTCCGCGTCGAAAAGCAGGGTCTTGGCCACCGCGGCGGCCTCGATGCCGAGGAACGCGCAGAGTTCCGGCACGGTGTGGACGCCCGGCGTGGCGATCCGCGTGAAGGCCGGGCAGACGCCGCCGGACGCGGCCGCCGGGGCCGCGACCTCGGCCTTCTCCAGGTTGGCGGCGTATGCGCAGGCTTGGCAGGTGGCGATGGTGTCCTCGCCGGTGTCGGCCAGGACCATGAACTCATGGCTGAAATTGCCGCCGATGGAGCCCGAGTCGGCCTCGACCGGCCGGAACTCCAGGCCCAGGCGGCGGAAGATCGCGCAATAGGCGTCGAACATGGCCCGGTAGCTGGCCTCGGCCCCGGCCTCGTCGCGGTCGAAGGAATAGCCGTCCTTCATGACGAACTCGCGGCCGCGCATGAGCCCGAAGCGGGGCCGGATCTCGTCGCGGAACTTGGTCTGGATCTGGTAGAGGTTGAGCGGCAGCTGGCGGTAGGAGCGCACCTCGCCACGCACCAAGTCGGTCACGACCTCCTCGTGGGTGGGGCCCAGGCAGTAGTCGCGGTCGGCGCGGTCCTTGAAGCGCAAAAGCTCCTTGCCGTAAAACTCCCAGCGCCCGGTCTCGCGCCAGAGGTCGCCGGGCTGCACCATGGGCATGAGGATCTCCTGGGCCCCGGCCCGGTTCATCTCCTCGCGGCAGATGTCCGCCACCTTGTTCACGGCGCGCAGGCCCAGGGGCAGATAGGTGTAGACGCCGCGGGTGAGCTGACGGATGAACCCGGCGCGCAGCAACAGGCGGTGGCTCACCACCTCGGCGTCGGCCGGGACTTCCTTCAGGGTCGGAACATAGGCTTTGGACAGGCGCATGCGATTCTCCAGGCTTCCAGGTGATTGTCGGTTTTCGTTCCGGGGGGCTCCGCTCGGACGGGGCGGACGCTTCGGTGCGCCACACCTCATCCTTTCGGCCGGAGGCTGTCAACCGGTAATTTGCGTGCGTGTGGGCCTGACGTGCGGCGGTGGGGGATATGCCTCCGGCGGCCGGGGATGGCGTGTGATTATGCCTCCGGCGGCCAGGGGGCTGCGCGCCCCCTGGACCTGCGCGTGCGAGCGCCCGAAGCCGGGCGCTCGCATGATATCGCCGTCCGATTCTCCCTGCTTCCGGCACGTCCTCCGGCCGGGCACGGGACCATGTCACCCCCCTGAAAGGGGGCGCAGGGAGGGTCCGGGAGGGGCGCGCAGCCCCTGCCCGGCCGCCGGAGGCGTTCTCTTCCGCCGCGCCTGCCGCTGCCCTGTCAACCGGTAATTTGCGTCCTTTCCGCGTCCATTCGCGGGGATTCCCGTCCTCCGCCGCAACCCGGTGGTATGCTTGGCGCAATCAGCGCCGGGCAGGTCGTCGGGCGCGCAAACATCGGGAGTTTCCCCATGCCCACAACCCCTTCGATTTCCTTTGCGCAGGATGGCGCGGGCCGCATCGCCGAGCGCAGCGTCGACCTCGGCCGCGGCCCGGAAACCACTCACTACGCCTACGACTCCGCCGGCCGGCTGGCGCGCGTCACCGACGGCGGCGGCGCGCTGCGCGAGTCCTACCAGTACGACCGCGAGGCCCGGCGGCTGGCGGACATCAACCCGCTGCGCTTCCGCGGCGAGCGGCGCTACACCTACAGTCTCGGCGACCGCCTGCTCCAGGCCGGCGACGCGCAGTATGCGCATGATCCCGCTGGGTTCCGCAGTCTGAAGGTCGCGGAAGGACGCCGGACGCAGTACCATTACGAACCCTCGGGCCTGCTGCTGGCGGTGGAGCTGCCGGACGGCCGGCGCGTCGAGTACGGCTACGACGCCGACGGACTGCGGCGCGAAAAACGCATCGACGGTCAGCCGGCCGAGGCCTTCCGCTGGCTGGACCCGCTGCGGCTGCTGGAGTTTTACGACGGCGAACGCTGGTGGCGCTTGGCCTACACGCAGGGCCGCACGCCGGTCGGCGTCACCGACGGCCGCGAGTCGTACCTGCTGCTGGCCGACCAGCTGGGCACGCCGCTCGCGCTTGCCACTCCGGACGGAAATGTCGTACAGACAATGCGTTACGACAGTTTCGGCAACCCCCTTCGGGGGCTTCAAGGGCCCGTGCGGCTGCCCTTGGGTTTCGCCGGCGGGCTCTTCGACGCCGACACCGGCTTCACGCGCTTCGTCTGGCGCGACTACGATGCGGACACCGGCCGCTTCACCGCCCTCGACCCGCTCGGTGAAAAGGGCGGCGACAACGACTGGT